>Ga0137308_100049_pt1 | contig 200296 bp, 183 predicted proteins | sample Inofrocosms_June_FD_97181 | JGI IMG/M metagenome (GOLD analysis project Ga0137308, IMG submission 97181) | Mouse cecal microbial communities from Vienna, Austria - N-Acetylneuraminic and N-Acetylglucosamine D2O microcosms_June | ecosystem: Host-associated > Mammals > Digestive system > Large... | reverse complement strand
ATGGAATGGGAGTGTTTATATTATCCTGGATTTTAATACTTGTACCAGGATGTACAACGGGACCTGCAGTTACAAAGGATAATGGAAAGTTAAATGTAGTTACTACTATTTTTCCATATTACGATTTTGTAAGGCAGGTTGCAGGGGATAAAGTGAATTTAAGGCTTGCAATTCCTGCTGGAATGGATACACATTCATTTGAACCTACAGCATCGGATATGGTAGCATTTAGTAATGCAGATATTGTAATTTATAATGGCGGGGAAATGGAAATATGGGTGGATGAAGTTCTTGAAGCATCATCAAATAATAATGTAAAAGCTGGAAAGATGATGGATTATATTGATGTTGTTACAGAAGAAGAGGTTAATAATGCTAATGAAAAGCATGGGCATAATGATGAGGAAGAAGAATATGATGAACATATCTGGACTTCCCCAGTTAATGCCTGTAAGATTATTTCCAAAATAGCAGATATTTTGTCTGGGGCAGATGTAGAAAATACCGGGTATTATAAAAAGAATGCAGACAAATATATTAAAATGATTAAAGAACTGGATAAGAAATTCAGGGAAGTTGTTAATTCATCAAAAAGAAATTATCTTTTATTTGCAGACAGGTTTCCGTTAAGGTATTTTGTAGATGAATATGGACTGGATTATGGTGCAGCATTTGCAGGATGCAGTTCTGAAATTGAGCCAGGTGCAGATGTAATTGCATTTCTGGCTGATAAGGCAAAGGATGAGGATATACATGTTATATTAAAAATAGAACTTACAAGTTCTAAAGTAGCAGAGGCAATAGCAGAAACAGCAGGTGCGGAAGTTATGACATTTAATACATGCCACAATGTTACAAAAGAACAATTTGATAAAGGGATAACATATTATGATTTGATGAAAGGAAATTTAGATGTATTAAAGAAGGCATTACTATAACAGGGATGTAAACTTGGATAAATATTTTAATTATAGAGGTGATATGCTATCCAGATATACATTATATAGTGGATATGGATAGCAGAACCAGGCAGATAGAAAAAATGGTTGCCATTTGGTATTTTACTATTAACTGTGCCAGGCAGTATTGTAAAACGGAAACATCAAGGATGCTTAAAATTAAATTAAAGAGAACTATGTTGTTTCTATAAGTTTAGAGGGAATAGATGACAAGAATTATAAAGATTACTGTACATTATTATGGGTACCAGTGTATTATTGGATTAAAAATATGTCATGCTCCCACAGCTATATTATGTATTAGTTGTACAAAAATATTATTATGGAATGACTGCAAAAGGGATTGGAAAATGACTTGGGTTTACTAAAAATGCAGTAGAAAAAAGAGCAAAACGTGCATTAGAAAATTTAGGAGGGATTGTTATGAAATCGGGAAAGCGTAAAACCAGAGATACAGATAACCAGGAAGACTGGCTTGGTGATGTATCTGGCTGTACCAGTTATGAAGATGCTGCCTGGCTGTGCAGTATAAACGGAGGAATACATAAGAACCAGATAATAAATGAAAGACTGACATGGAATGTAATTGATAAACCAGGGCTTACTGATGAAGCTGGATTAGAGAGACGCAGGCAGTTTAGAAGAAAACATATAATACATGTATGCATTGTATGTGCGGTCTTTGCAATATTTTTAATTATACTTAGTTTAAGTGGTGTCTTTGATAGGGATGAGATACTATATTATAAATATAGGGCATATAATAATGATTTAATATCAAGACCTAATACAACAAAACAGAATATAATGGAAAATTTCAGGCTTGACAAAGAAATATTACCAGCAGACGGACGTGGTTTTCCAGAGGTGGATAAAGAAATGCTTGATTATACAATTTATGCTGTGTCAGCAGAATATTGTGTGAAAAATAATCTTGTAATAGATAGTTATAGAATAACAGATAGTTATAAAGCTGAAGAATACAAAGGAGAATTTTTACTTTTATGTGATATGGTTCTTAGATGCTATGATATTAATAAAAATTACCATACTTATTCTGCATTTAATGTTGTTGTTTATCCAGATACACATAAATCAAGTGAGAGACCTCTGGCAGGTACTTATATACATCATGTAAATGACATCCTTACATCAAGGGAAGACTCACCTGTTTACAGGGATATTGTTATAAACCTGCAGCCATCAGAAGAAGGATATTTTGTTACAGCAGAAGACAGGAGAGGGCTTAAAGAACCAGGATGTGGCAACTTCTTTTTTGAAATGGTGACTACCGCAATCCCACTGGCTTTAGACGGTGGGTTAAGGTAGCCAAAAGTGGCGGTTTATGTTATACTTGCGTCATGGGAACATGGAAATCAAAAAACAGGCACAAATATTTGTTACAGTATCATATTATTTTTGTATGTAAATACAGAAAGAAGCTGTTTGCATCAGAACATATATCGGATGATATAAAACAGCTTTCGTACGAGATATGCCAGAAACATCATGTGATTATCAGATATATGGAAACTGACAAAGACCATATCCATTACATGATAGAAACAGAACCGACAATGTCTGTCAGTAAAATAGTAAATCTGATGAAGAGTTACACGACATACCATATATGGAAAAAGTATCAAAACTATCTGCGAAAGCATTTTTGGAAGGAGCGCACATTCTGGACGGATGGATATTTTGCGTGTAGCGTTGGAAATGTTTCGGAAGAAATGCTTAAAAAATATATAGAAAACCAGGGATAGGGGGAGACGGCAGCAAATGTTAAAAGCGTACAAATATAGGATATATCCAAATAATGAGCAGAAAGTGCAGATTGCAAAAACATTTGGCTGCTGCCGTTTTGTCTATAACCAGACTTTAGCACATAGGAAAAATGTTTACGAAAAAGAAAAGAAATCTGTCAGCAGAACAGACTGTAATAATTATTGTAACAGAGAGTTAAAGAAGGAATATGAGTGGCTGAAGGAAGTGGACAAATTCGCCCTTACAAATGCCATTTATAACATGGATGCGGCATTTCAGAAGTTTTTTAGGGAACATGCAGGATATCCGAAATTCAAAAGTAAGCATGATAACCATAAGTCTTATACTACAAATTTCACAAATGGGAATATTGCTGCAGATTTTGAGGACGGGAAGATAAAACTGCCAAAGTTAAAGCAGGTAAAGGCAAAATTCCACAGGGAATTTGATGGACAGATAAAATCAGCCACAATTTCCCAGGTACCAAGTGGAAAATATTATGTGTCAATACTTGTGGAAACAGAACATGGAGAACTACCGCAAACAGGCAAAAATATAGGTTTAGATTTAGGCATAAAAGATTTATGCATTACGTCAGGGGGGAAGAAATACGAAAATCCAAAGACAATAAAAAAATATGAGAAAAAACTGGCAAAACTGCAAAGACAGCTTGCACATAAAGAGAAAAGAAGCAGAAATTATTATAAACAGAAAAGGAAAATCGCACGTTGCCATGAGAAAATTACAAATACCAGAAAAGATTATCTGCATAAAGTTTCCCATAAGATTATCAGCGAAAACCAAGTGATAGTTTCGGAAAACCTGCAGATAAAAAATATGGTAAAAAACCATCAACTGGCAAAAACAATATCAGATGTGTCGTGGTACGAATTAACAAGACAGTTAGGGTATAAGGCAGAATGGAATGGGAGACAGTACATAAAAATAGATACATTCTATGCAAGCAGCCAGATATGCTCAGCCTGTGGGTATCAGAATACAGACATAAAAGATTTATCCGTAAGGGAATGGATATGCCCAAAGTGCAGAGCGAAACATGATAGAGACATCAATGCTGCAAAGAATATATTGGCGGAAGGATTACGGCAGATAGCATAGGATAATAAAATAGGGATGGTGCAGCCCGAATTTACGCCTGTGGAGATAGTAGGTTACGAGGTCGATGAAGCAGGAAGCCCATTGGCTTTAGACAATGGGTAGTTCACGTATTTGCTGGATATGAACCATCAATTACTACAAGTTTTTATATTAAACATGAGCTGGAAGAAAATAAAGTATATCTTTTTGACAGAAATGTTACAGGCAGTAACCTTATATTTGAAATGGAATTTAAAAATGAAAAACTAATTATGAGATACTGCCGTGAAGGAGAAGATATAAATAACAGGGATTATATGGAAATGGAAGTATAATATTGCTTTATCTGTTATAGGAAAAATATTGCCTGTTTATCAAAATAATGTTAAAACTTATGTTAATAATTATAGACGTAACTTCCAGACAGCAGTATACTTATAAAAAAATAAATACAGCAGCTGCAAACAGTTGTCTTTTGGCAAAATATTTAAAATTTGCCAGAATAATATAATTTTTGTGCAATCTGATATTTTAAAAGCAAGCCAAGACCCGCCATTGAAGAAGCAAGTCTTTTAAGTGTTTATTTAATGAGGTTAAAAAATTGTGTTGTGTATTGGAATTGGAGTTTACAATTCTGGTTTTTGTCTGGACAGATTAATAAATTGTTTCTGTCAGTTTGTACGAAGAGTATATTTTTATACAGCAAATTAATTATTTTGTATAAATGAAAGGAGATTATTTATGAAAGTAGCAGATGGTTTCTGGTTAAGTAAAAAAGGTTATGATGTAAAATATGCATCACAGGCATACAAAGTTGAAACAACAGAGAACTCCATAAAGGTGCTTGCAACACCATATACTGTTAAAAACAGGGGTATGACACTTGGAGGTCCTAACCTTGAAATTACTTATACTTCTACTTCTGAAAATGTTATTAAAGTCCATATAGACCATTACAGGGGAGGGCTTGACAACATCCCACAGTTTGAACTAAATGAGGATACAGGATATGTTCCTGTTATCACAAGGACAGAAGATACAGTTGAAATGGTGACAGGTGACACAAAGCTTGTTATTAGAACTGGTGAGGAATGGGATGTTGCATATTATTATAAAGACAAATACCTTACAGGTGGTGCATGGAGGTCAACATCAATAATTACAGAAAGCCAGTTTACAGCAAATGCACGTATGAACCTCCAGGCAGATGATGAGTTCTTTAATTATCCACAGGATGCCCATACAACATATTTAAGGGAACAGTTAAAGACTGATATAGGAGAGTGTATTTATGGTTTTGGTGAGAAGTTTACTCCTTTTGTAAAGAATGGACAGGTAGTAGAAACATGGAATAATGATGGTGGTACATGTTCAGACCAGAGCTATAAGAATATACCATTTTATATTTCATCAAAAAGTTATGGAATACTTGTAAACAGCTCAGATAAAGTTTCATTTGAAGTAAACTCAGATACAGTTTCAAAGGTTACATTTACAATTCCAGGAGAGCAGCTTGAATACTTTGTTATTGGTGGAAGAAATCTTGAGCATGTACTTGAAAATTACACAACACTGACAGGTAAACCAGCACTTCCACCTGCTTATTCATTTGGTTTATGGCTGTCAACATCATTTACAACAAGTTATGATGAAGAGACAGTAAACAGCTTTATTGACGGTATGGCAGAGAGAAAAATACCTCTCCAGGTATTCCACTTTGACTGCTTCTGGATGAAGGAATATGAGTGGTGTAACTTTGAGTGGGACAAGGATATGTTCCCAGACCCAGAAGGCATGCTTAAAAGGCTGCATGATAAAGGACTTGAAATATGTGTATGGATAAACTCATATATTGGCCAGCAGTCAAAGCTTTTTGATATTGGCAAAGAAAGGGGGTATTTTATTAAAAATCTTGATGGAAGTGTATTCCAGGCAGATTTATGGCAGCCAGGCATGGCAATCGTTGACTTTACAAACCCAGAAGCATGTAGCTGGTACAAAGGGCTTTTGAAGAACCTTTTTGATATGGGTGTCAATAATATTAAAACAGACTTTGGTGAGAGAATTCCTACAAAGTGCCAGTATTATAATGGCATGGACCCTATAAAGATGCATAACTATTACACATATCTTTACAATAAGGTAATATTTGAGGCACTTGAGGAATATTATGGCAAAGATAAAGCATGTCTTTTTGCGAGAAGTGCTACTGTCGGAGGACAAAAGTTCCCTGTACACTGGGGAGGTGACTGTTATGCAGATTATTCAGCTATGTCAGAGACACTTCATGGCGGGCTTTCACTCTGCTCATCAGGCTTTGGTTTCTTCTCACATGATATGGGTGGTTTTGAAGCAACAGCGCCAGCAGATATTTATAAAAGATGGTGTGCATTTGGATGCCTTTCAACGCACAGCCGTCTGCATGGTTCAACATCTTACAGGGTGCCTTGGGCATATGATGATGAGGCATGTGATGTACTGCGTCATTATGTAAACCTTAAAGGAAAGCTTATGCCATATCTCTGGGCACAGGCAAATAAGACACATATAACAGGTATACCTATGATGCGCTCAATGATAGTTGCATTTACAGATGAAACAGCATGCAAATATCTTGACCAGCAGTATATGCTTGGTGATAACCTCTGTATAGTACCAGTAATGAATGCAGCAGGTACAGCAGAATTCTATCTGCCAGACTGTGGCACATGGACAGATATACAGAGTGGGGAGACTTATGAAGGAGGCAGGTATTATACAAAGACATGTGACTATTTCCAGACACCTGTACTTGCACGTCCAAACAGTATTGTAATATCTGGTAATTTTGACATGGATGTTGTATATGATTACCTTGAGGGTGCAGAAGTAGTGGTTTATGGGCTTGAGGATGGCAAGACAGCAGAAGCAGTGGTTTATGACAGTGAGTCTAATAAGATTACAGATATTAAGGCAGTAAGAAATGGAAAGGAAATCACTGTTTCATATGATGCTACAGATAAAAACTTTAAAGTAACAGCAGAAGGAAAGACAGTGGAAGCAAAAGCTGGTACAACAAGTGCCACAATAACACTTTAAGGTGTATAGCATGGGCGGCAGGATAAAAAAAATCCTTAAGAAAAAAAGGCAGCAGATAGTATATGCAATGACAGGAATTACATTAATTATTGTAATAATATCAACTGTATATACAGTAAGGCGGACATATATAGAAATTAATGAAGGCGGAGCGGTACCTGCAATGGCGGATGTACCTGCTTCGCCAAAGCCGCCAGAAGAGATTGTTATGAGTGCTGCCTTGGAAGCACAGGACAATAACAGTGAAGAGATAAAAGAAAAGGTTAAAGAGGAAGAAATATTTACATTCCTCCAGGGTCCAAAGTCATGGGAAGAGCGCAGGGACTGGTCCGGGGCATGGGGCAGGGCATTTTATGACGGAGGTTCATTTGGAGGATTTGGCTGCGGGCTGTGCTGTCTTGCTAATGTATATTCAACGGAAAGCAGATACCAGTGTACCCCTGTTGATATGTACAAATTTGCCAAAAGAAACACTGGATATGACGGGGGCGGGGCAATCGCATGGGACTATATGGATACTATACTGGATAAGCTTGGTTTTGACTGCAGCCTTAGGATTAAGCCACAGGATTACCAGGACTTCAAGGAGCAGGTATCAGCTGCATCATGTAGCATAGTGCTTATAAGCAGCAATGATTCTTCGTGTTACTGGCAAGATACTCCAGGGCATTATGTAACAATATTTTTATATGACAAGGAAACGGATACTGTGTTTCTTGCAGATTCTGGCAATCCAGACCATAACAGGCAGAAGGTAGAACTGCGTAAAATATATAAATCACTTAAGAAAGCAAGCGAATGGCAGTATTTAACTATAGGGGATTATGATAGTACAAAAGATACATGGAAACATAGGAAATCAGATGGAAACTGGGTGAAGCCAGAATACGTTAATTAAATATTTTAAAGACAAGATGCCAGCAGGTTTTTGTAAAGCTGGCATCTTTTTGCATATATATATAAGTTTTTTTAATTTTGTGCAAATATCTGTTCTTCTTTTATAAGTGGAAACCTTACAAGAACATTACTGTCCAGGTTTTCATTATACATATTAATTGAAGTAATCTGATGGTTATTATATGTTGTATAATAATATATTCCTTTGTCTGCATTACAACATGATGTATAGATAGTGTATTCATACTTTCCATTGGAAGTTTCACAGCATCCCCGTGGCTGTAGTACAGAACCAAGAATATGGAAAAGCTGGCTTATACTTTCTGTTTCAGAGGTCCCAGAGAAAGAGTTCATCTTTGTAAAAGCTGCCCTGACAAAACGGGACTGTGAAGAAAGGTCACCAGGAAGCCCTATAGCACCCATTCCCTGGCAATAAGGCTGCAAATCAAGCTTGCTTGAGAAGTTATTGTTTGGTGTCCTTATAGATAGTCCCATATAATTATTAAGGCTGAAAATTTGTTCATTAAATGGAGGGTTATTGGTAAGTATACCTACAGGGTTATCATAAACTTTAATGCCATCCTGCATTGGCTCTACTGTTAAAGAGCCTTCACGGTTTGAAACCATCCAATGGAGCTGTGATGCAGGCAGGCCATTGATTTCCATACTTACAATATTAGTTCTTGCAAGAAGTTGTTTAACTTGTTTTATTGTGCTGCACTGTGCAAGAATCCACGGGATAAATTCATATTGTGATATATTATACATATTATGTAATGCCTGTTTATATATGGCATTGCCTGTAAAGTTGAGTGCTGCCATGCAGAGCCCTTTTTCATTGACACCCTCATAATAAAGCGGATAGCCATCCACAACATATGCAATGCCCATTATTGCATAATGTCTGTTTATATTTCCAGCCATGCTGAAATTAAACGGGTAATTACGTGGGGTAATAGTAACTTCATCTACATAAGAGAATTCGTAATCCAATGTACGTCCAAAATAAAAATAGTTTGTCTGGTAAGTTGCTGCTGTGCACATAAAACTGCCTCCTGGAATTATATTAAATGGTTTTACTTATTTGTAAGAATATGATAAAATACAGTTATTAATGTATAATTATTATTTTTTATTATTCTAAATTTTTTATAAAGGAGGACACTGGATGGATATTTAATTTTTTATAACAGTATTTGAAACTTGGAGACATACGATGTTTTGAAATTAAAGGGGGATTTTACTAAATATAAAAGGGGGAAGTATAATGGAACTAGAAATTCTTAAAGATGAAGAGAAAAGAATGAACTTAATTATGTTTTTATTTGTGGCAGTTATACCAGTATGTGCATTTACATATGTTATGCTCTTTAACAGTGGTTCTTTTAAAAGAGATATTGTTGCACTTGTTATATCAGCAGGAAGCCTTTTAATAAAAGCATTTGAGAAAGTATTAGGAAAATACGCTAAATATTTTTATATTTCTGTTCTTCCTGTTCTTGGAGTAATAGTAATTGCAGCATCAGGTCCTGCTGTATATGGTGCAATGGCAGAAGCTTATTTCCTGGTATTATTTTTATGTATCCCATATTATGATATCTCTATGATAAAAGTATGTGCAATAGCAACAGTAGTGCCTAACCTGGCAGCACTGTTTATATTCCAGAAGGCTTATCTTGCAATGTATACTATGTCTATATGGGTATTTGTATGGATTGTATATGCACTTGCAGTTGTTGTAGCAGTATTTATTGTTACAAGGGCACGTTCCTTGTTCCAGATGGTAGAGACAAAAGAAAAGGAAGTAGAGACAATGCTTTCAGATGTACGTGGGGCTTTTGAGGGCTTACAGCAGTCTTCTGGCAAAATTTATGCTTCACTGCATGATTTTGAGGAGAGTTCTACAGATATTGCTGCATCTACACAGGAGATTTCTAATAGTGCAGACCTGCAGATTGAGCAGGTTGAAGGAAGCTTAGATATATTTAATGACCTTAATGACAAGATTTTAAGTTCTGAAGACCGTGTTGCACAGACTGTAGAAAATATGAAAAATCTCAAAGAGAAGAACGATGAAGGAATAGTTGCCATTGAAGAACTTTCAAAGAAATTTGCTGAAAATATCGAATCTACGAAGATGGCTTCCGAAGGTGTGGCATCACTGGCACAGAAGTCAAGTTCTATTGGTGAAATTATTGAAAGTATCAGCCAGATTGCACAGCAGACAAACCTGCTTGCTTTAAATGCAGCCATTGAAGCGGCAAGGGCAGGCGAAGCAGGAAAGGGTTTTGCAGTGGTAGCTGATGAGATAAATGCATTGTCCGGGGAGTCTTCTGCTGCAACACAGAAGATAGATGCTATTTTAAAAGATATTATAAACACTGTACAGGAAACAAATAAGGTTATTGATGATAATAACATTATTGTAAAAGAGTCAAAAGACAGATTAGATGATACTGTAAGAATTTTTGAAACTATGCTGGATTCTTCAGAAGAGGTAATTAATGTTACAGATTTACTTAAAGCAGAGCTTGTTAGTATTATAGACCTTAAAGACAGGCTGTTACAGGCAATGGAGAAGGTTGAAGATGTTTCACAGAAATCAGTGGAAAACACTTCAGAAATAAGTGCTGCAACAGAAGAACAGGCAACAGGTGTAGAAAATATCCTTAAATCTATGAAGAGTGTACAAGAAGGCATGGACAGGCTTTCAAGTGTACTTAGTATAGATAAAGAAGTAAATAATTCTTAAATATATTTGATAATTTATAAAACTAAAAACCAGCATTTGGAAAACCAATGCTGGTTTTTTTGTGTTAAAAATTTAGATATTGACAAAACTGCATTTTTGTATTATTGTATTAATTAGATAATACAATAATACAAGGAAGGAGGTAATTGCTTGGAATGGAAGTTTAATAATGATACTCCAATATACCAGCAGATTATGGAGCAGATAAAGGCTATGATTGCAACAGGAAGACTTAAAGCTGGTGATAAGCTGCCATCTGTACGGGAACTTGCAGTGGAAGCAGGGGTTAATCCAAATACTATGCAGAAAGCCATGTCAGAGCTTGAGCGGGAAGGTCTTCTATGTTCCAGGAGGACATCAGGAAGGTTTGTAGCTAAGAATCCAGAAAAGGCAAATAGTTTACAGGAGGAGCTTATGATAGAATGTATAAAAGAATTTATAGAAAGTATGAAAAAACTTGGTTATTCAGCTGGTGACTCTATAAACTTGGTTGAAAAATACTGGGATGCTGATATTTAGTAATATATACAGCAGAAAGGAAAGGGAATTATTATGGGAAATATTTTAGAATGTCATAACCTTACAAAAAAATATGGCAGCAAAGTTGCGCTTGATAATATATCTTTATCAATTAACAGTGGCAAGATTACAGGGCTGCTTGGACCAAATGGAAGCGGCAAGACTACACTTATTAAAATAGCTAGTGGTATTCTTAGTGCCAGTGAAGGGGAAGTTATGGCAGGTGGCAATAGAATTGGTGTTGAAAGCAAAAAGATAGTTTCATATCTTCCAGAACGTCCATATTTCAGTCCTGGAATGAAAGTAAGTGAAACTATAAAGTTTTTTAAGGATTTTTACAGTGACTTTTCAGAAGATGCAGCAGCAGAGATGTTAAAGAGCCTGGAAATAAAAATGGATGCAAGGATAAGGACTTTATCAAAAGGTAACAGGGAAAAGGTGCAGCTTGTACTTGTTATGAGCAGGAAAGCAAAATTATATTTATTAGATGAGCCTATGGGAGGCGTTGACCCTGCTGCAAGGGATTTTATATTAAAAACAATACTTATGAATTATAATGAAGAAGCAGGTGTTATTATATCTACACATCTTATAAGTGATGTAGAAAAAGTGCTTGATGATGTTATATTTATCAGGAACGGGAAAATGATATTACATGAAAGTGTAGACCAAATAAGAAGTGAAAAAGGCAAATCTGTTGATGCATTATTCAGGGAGGTATTTGCATGTTAGATAAATTAATTAAATATGATTTGAAAGCGGGAGGACGTATAATTAGTGTAATATATTTATTTATGTTATTGTGTGCAGTTTTTGTAAGGATTACAGGGATGTTATCTAATGCTCTTGATGGTTTTATTGGAAATGCAATGGGATATTTATGGATGTTTACTATGTTTATAATGATATTATCTGTAGTGGCTGTATGTGTGGTTACGCTAGTATTAATTCTGTTAAGGTACAGGAATAACCTTTTACGTGATGAAGGTTACCTTATGCATACACTTCCTGTATCTGCAGTAAGCTTGTATTTTAGTAAGATAATTACATCCTTAATATTTTTTATTGGAGATATAGCAGTAATAATCCTTTCATTTATAATTTCAGGAATTCCAGCTGAGTTTGGATTTACATGGGACAGTTTTGTAAAAATGTTGACAACATTCCATTATGGTGCAAAGGAATATGGTGTAAATGGAACATTATATATAATAGTTATTATAGTTCTTTTTATAATTTGCTTATATGAAAGTATATCCCAGTTTTTTGCAAGTATTAATATTGGTTATAGTATATCTGGAAAAGGGGTAAACAGGGATTTAATTTCTGTAGCAGTGTATATTGCAACTTATATAATATTACAGGTGGTTATGGTATTTGCTATATTTGCAACTGTATTTATGCATGGTTTTGATGTACCAGAAACAGAAATGTTAAATTATACAGGTTTATTGTTAGTTATTACAATAATACTTATGTCAGTTTTTTCTGTTATATATAGTACAATTTCCATAAAACTTATGCAGAAAAAATTAAATCTCGAGTAGTGTTCTGTTCCCAACAGAAATTGAAAATAATAGTAAACAAGCTTTATTATAACTCTAAAAACTATTGGTATGGAGTAACAGGCATCTTTTGCCAATGTATTAGGAATTTATTCTTTGTTATAATAGTTATACTTTTATGACAGTCCTGATAAATGTATATATTTTTATTTAGAAAAAATTAGTTGTAACTTATGTTTTTATATTGTAATATAAAAGGCACAGATATTCTTATATTTGTGCCTTTAGGGTTTTATGCATAATTGCGCATCCCACCAGGCGCAATGTTATTTGGTTAAACAAAACCTAATAAATAAAGGACTTATTGATGTTTGAAAATTAAAATAACATAAAGATTATATTGCCAGAGTCACATAACCTGTGAAATATTTAATTTTCAAACAGGCAATAAAAAGAATTGGAGGATGTCTTTTGAGTAGAAAGAAAGTATACGAAGAGAAGCAGAGGCATGGTACCGCAGAGCTTCCTATTGGTATCCACAAGATGGAATACCCAGAAGGTACAGATGCAATATTCTATCTCCACTGGCACCAGGAATTTGAATTTCTCGTAGTCACAAATGGAAACATAATATTTAATATAGAGGACAGGGAATATAAGTTACATACAGGAGACGGAGTATTTATAAACTCTAATTTTTTACATTCAGCAAGGGCAGAGGGATATCATGCCTGTTCATTTATGGCATTAGACTTTTCATACCAGTTTCTGCATGAAGATATCCACAGCAGTTTTGCAAAAAGGTTTATTACACCAGTCCTGAATGGCAAAATCTTATTCAGGGAGTTCCTGGAACAAGGGAATGGATGGCAGGACATTGTGCTTTCAATGCTTTTGGAGGCAGGGGCTTGTCCAGGACATGAACTGTACAACTATGAACTTATGATAAGAAGCCGTATATTTGGTGTATGGGATTTAATGAATAGCAATTCTGTAAGGGTAAAAAGAGAGGGCAGCCTTGAAACAAGGTATTCAGAAAGGCTTGCACCTGTTATAAAGTATATTAAAAAGAATTATGCTTATGATATTACACTTTCAGAGCTTGCAGGGCTGCTCCCTATGAGTGAAGGGCAGTTCAGCAGGGTTTTTAAGCAGACAATGAAACTTTCACCTGTACAGTATCTTATGAGATACAGGATATTACAGAGCTGCCAGCTTCTGCGTGATACTGATAAAAAGATAGGTGAAGTTGCTAATCTTTCGGGATTTAATAATATAAGTTATTTTAACAGGGTTTTTCTGCAGACAATAGGATGCACACCGAAAGAATACAGGGCAATGAAACTGGAATAATAAAATATGTGCCCAGAATAAGGAGGATTAAATTTATATGGGAAAAATATATTCTGATTTATTAGAAGCTGTTAATATGCAGAAGAATTTTAAGGCTGTTATATTTGATATGGATGGACTGGTTTTCGATACTGAAAGAGTATTTATGGAACAGCTTGCAGTAGTTATGAAAGAAAAAGGTTATAACCTTTCACGTGAAGTATATATAAAGACACTTGGGACAGGAGGAAGCAGGCTTAAGGATATTATGTATTCAGAATATGGGGAAGATTACCCATTCCAGGAATGTGGTGATATTGCACAGTCACGCCTTGTAATGATTGCAGAAACAATAGGGCTTAATATTAAACCACAGATACAGGAGCTTCTTGTAATGCTTAAAGAAAAAGGCATACCATGTGCAGTAGCATCTTCTACAAAATCTGCATATGTAGAAAAATATTTAAAACATGCTGGACTGCTTGGATATTTCCAGAAAATTATTGGTGGTGAGATGGCAAAACATTCAAAACCTGAGCCGGATATTTTCCTTATGGCATGTGAGAAACTTAATATAGCACCACAAAAGGTACTTGTACTTGAAGATTCAGAAAATGGCGTAAAAGCAGCCGTTACAGCAGGAATACCTGTAATATGTATTCCTGATTTAAAAGACCCAGATAAGGAAACCATTAAAATGGCGGCAGCAGTAGTAAAACGTTCACTTTCTGGTAATATAACTGCATGATAATATTGATAAAAACAATATAACAGTTATAATAAGCGCTGCAATGGTAAATATTATAAAACTGGCAGATATGCCTGTAATTATAAGCTGGCGCAGGCATATAAAAGCCAGTATAAATGCTATAAAGAAAGCTATTGCACTGTATGTCCTTAAAGTGACAGCCTTAGAACGCAGCCATTTATTAAATTCTGCCTGTAACTGGCTGTCCTCTTTGTAACTTGTAGTTGTTATCCCATGTATTGACAGGAACTCTTTAAGTGACAGGTCTTTGTAATGGGAAATTGCCTTGTCTGTCTGTGGTTTGCGGTGCAGCATAATTGCGTATCCTATTGACATAAATGCAGTGAAGTGGCTGCTGTATATAACATTGTGTATTCCTGATAGTGCCAGCATTGCAACAGTTATAATAAATACTTCTGACAGTGAAAGGTTAATTGTTAAAATACTGCCAGTATTTAAGTATATAAACAGTGCAGATATAATAATTATAATAGCAGATATAAGGCTGCAGGCAGCGTTATATAGAGATATTTTTGCTTTAATGTTTCCCTTGCATGTAAACAGAAGTTTCCTTGTGTAAATGTGTGTTGCAGAATTGCATATAATTGCAACAGCGAAAAAAATAAGGGATACAGAGAAAGAAAGCCTGTCACTAAAAGCTTCTTTGTTAGTGCCTGTAAAGTAAAGAAAAATACATTTGGCAATACTCCACATAAGAAGGAAGTAACAGAAACCAGTAACTATACTAAGAGTATAGTATACAAAAAATAGAGGCTGGCGGCGTCTGATGGCATCTTTAGTATAACGTGCAAGATTGTTGCCAGTTAGTTTATTTATGGATATATTATATTTTTCTGCATTTTCAAATCTTATTTTTTCCATTTTTAATGTAATTTTAATATCATCTTCTGGAATAAAAGATTCTGCTTGTTCTTTAAAAATTTTTTCAAACTGGCCATAAACAGTATTATATTCTGTATTCATATCTGCCTCTCATTTCTAATTTTTTCTAATTGTGGACAAATTAATATCTGTGGATAAATATAACACAAAAGTGGTAATTTATCTATAGGCAATATAAAAACCGGCCATGTCCAAAAGAAATGGCCGGTTTTACACATTAATGCCACAGAGTAGAAAGATACTGGCAAATATTTATATAATATGTTTTTGCCAGGAACGAATATTTTTGTGGTTACTTTTTCATAAATGACTTTAAAAGTTCAAACTGTTTCATCTGTTCAGGAGGAAGTTCCTGCAGGAAGATTTCTGATAATAGTTCATTTTCTTCATTAGTAAATTGTATATTTTCTTGTTTTAACTGCAAGTTCCAGTTTGTTATTACTGGAAGTGCCTCGTTTAAGTTTCTTCCATTTAATGCGTCAAACAGGTCTTCTACTTTCTGCCTCTTCATTTCGTCCATGCCAAGAAAGGCTGGATTAATTCTCCAATTTCCCAATTTTACTCCCTTCTGCAATTATATGCAACTGGTTTATTATATCATAATGGTATTATTCCCGTCTCTACAGGCTTGGAGGCTGTTGTTGCAGCATTCCTGCCATAAGAACACTGGAATGCTCTTAAATACTATGAATTTCCCATTATGCCCTGTAACTGTTCAACTGTTGATTTTTGTTCAGGGGAGAGCTGTGACATAAGGAATTCCATCATAAAATTGCCTCCTGGCGGACCATTTTTGGACATATTGCTGCTAATGGAACCAATGCCATTGATTAGCTGGAATAGTATACTTAAGGGGGTGGAAGTATTGTTAATTTCAGATGCCTCAAGCATATCAGGATGTGAATGTGCAAAATCACGGTAGCTTTTAAAAAGTTTATCTGCATGTATAAAGTTTAGCAGAACTTGTATTGTTTCAGATTCCTTTTTATTACAATACTGGCGTATGTTCATAAGCATTGCTTCAGGATTTGGCATAAACGGCTTTTCATCACCATCAATACTGCATCCAGCCAGGTCTGCTGACGGTGGCTGCATGGCAAGGTTTACAAGTGAATCTGCCTGTAATATTATTTCCATTGCATGCCTGTTTTCTGGCGGCACATATGGAAGTGCTGCTTTGAGCATTTCTATGTGCCGTTCATGTTCATTTTGTATTGGCATAAAAACCTCCTTAAAAATTATTACTGCTATAATGTATGTCAGAATAGAGGCATTTATTACCATGTCTGTTTTATAAATTTACTATTATCTATAAATAAAGATATATAAGATGAAATAAATGGTTTATATAAAATAAAAACAGGTGCATATACAATGTAATGCACCTGTTTTTGAGATATATAATTATAGCATACATATACCTGCTGTATTAAGCAGGATATATGGCAAACACAAGCATACCAGGATGATGCAAGTAAACTTGTACATCCTCACTTTGCCTTCACATTAATAAATTAATATTTACCTATATCACCGTCAAGTGAAATAATCTGTTCATTATAACTATTATTATAACTGTCATTATAGTTATTATTATAATTGTTATTATAATTTGATACAGGTATTTCATTTCTAGGTGCAGCAGAAATACTTGGATTGCTTGAAACCACACCTGCTTTAAGTTTGTACTCTGACATCTGGTTTCTAAGGTTCATAGCCTGGTTTGAAAGTTCTTCACTGGCTGAAGCACACTGTTCACTTGTAGCTGAGTTAGTCTGTACAACTGTAGAAACCTGCCCGATTGCCTGGTCAATCTGTGATACTGCTGTTGCCTGGTCGTTAGAAGATATAGCAATATTATTAATTATATCTGCAACTTCTTCAATAGAACCAACAATCCTGTCAAGGGCTTCTGCTGTTTCTGATGCGAGCTGTCTTCCGTTACCAACTTTACGGATAGAATCTTCAATCATTTCAGCTGTTTCACTGGCAGCAGAACCACATTTAGCAGCAAGTGTCCTTACTTCCTCTGCAACAACTGCAAAACCTTTGCCATGTACACCAGCACGTGCTGCCTCAACTGCTGCATTTAAAGCAAGTATATTAGTCTGGAATGCGATATCATCAATAGTTTTAATAATCTTAGAAATTGTTTCAGAGGAGTCATTAATGTCATTCATAGCTCCAGTTAATGACTTCATCTGTCCGTTTCCATCTTCTGCCATGCCTCTTACAGTGTTTACAAGGTTATTGGCTGTAGTTGCTTCAGAAGCATTTTTCTTTGTTTTTTCTGCAATTTCATTAATAGAAGCAGTTACCTGCTGTAATGCACTTGCCTGCTCAGTAGAACCCTGTGCAAGTGCCTGGCTTGCGTTAGCCACCTGTTCAGCTCCGATAGTTACCTGCATTGTAGATTCCTGCACACTTCCAAGAGCTTTGTTATTGTTATCAACCAGCCTCTTAAGTGATTTGCCAAGAATGTCTTTATCACTGCGTGGAGTTACATCAATAGTTAAATCACCTTTTGAAATAGCATCTGCAACAGCTGCCTGTTGTTTAATAGTTTCAACCATATGGCCAAAGCTGTCCATTAATTCACCTAAATCATCATTATGTATCTTAGCATAGTCTACATCTACATCGCCCACTGCAAGTTTCTTGGCAGCTTTGGAAAGCTTTGAAACAGGAACAGTAATAGTTCTTGTAATTGAAAAGCAGAGCCCTGTCATAACAAGGATACATATTACACAAATTGCAATAAGTGCAATAGCGAGAGTTCTTACTTTGACGTCAATTCTTTCAGATTCTGCATCAGCTTCTTCTACCATTTCACTCATTAATAACTTGAAAACTTCATTAGTTTTTGTAGCAATAACCATACTATTATTTTCAATTTCCTGTTCTGCCTGGGTTACATTGTTGGCAGTTGCAAAAGAAGAAACAATATCAGTAGATTCCTCGAAATCATCTATAAGCCCGTTAACTTCCTGGAAAGTGCTTTGTATATTAGCACTATACTGGTCAAGGTATACTTTAAAAGTATCAAACTTTCCGTCTATATCTGCAAATTCTTCCTTTATTAAATCAATTGTTTCTTGTTGTTTCTGTGGGTCATCACTGTAAAGCCATATCATATTACGTACATTGGCTCTTATCTGGTTAAAATATGTGAATGAGTCACTTAATGCAATTTCACGGTCAGCATATACAACATAACGGCGTGTACGTTCATCATTAGTAGTCTGGAGAATATTTATGCTGGCTATGGCAATTATTATTGTAAAAAGCAGCGCAGTAGCGCCAAAGGTTAATAACTTGCCCCTGACTGAGATATCACTAAATCTAAATTTTTTCTTCATGTTAGATGCCTCCGTATTGTTTCTGTTTTTGCTCATTTTCATTTTCCTCCTGGTTTACTCTTGGTCTTCTTCCTGGACATCTTCTCCCAGTGCCGCAAGAGTGTCAGTCCCTATCAGACGTTCAGGATCTAATAGTAATTTTACTGTATTGCCTGTTCTTGCGAGACCGTATACATATTTGTTTTGTTCTTTTCCTTTGTGGCCCAGCGTCGGAGGTGGCATAATATCACTATCCATTATTGTATCTACCTCTGCTATCTGTTCTACAATAAGACCGATAGTGTTGGACTTTACATTTATAACAATAATACACGTCCTGTCAGTATAATCCGTCTGGTCCATCTTAAACCTTACGCGGACATCAATAACAGGAATAATTTTGCCACGGAGGTTAAGAAGGCCTTTTATGTAATCTTCTGCTTCGGGAATTGCTGTAATTGGCTGCATAACAATAATTTCATTTACATAACTTATGCTTATGCCATAATATTCATTGCCCGTCTGGAAGGTCATAAATTTTCCTTTTTGAGTATCCTCCTCCTCCAGCACCTCTTCCATAATTTCTTCTGCCATTGTATTAACTCCTTTCTTAGCTATGCATAGTTTTATTACATGCTTTTTACTAAGCAGCACTTTACCAGTTAAGATTTATGCCTGCCTGTTTTGTGGAAGATGTTCTGGTTATAATAAGCTTTAACCCCATAGAAACAATACCACTGGCAGTTTTTAATGCTGGTGATACTATATAGGGGGTATCTGCATAAATATACTACTCCTTTCTCCTTTAATTCTTTGCCTGGCAGTTCTTTAAATTTGTATTTATCTATTCAGGCTAAAACACCTTCAATTATAGTTCCATTGTTGCTGTTTGTCAATATTTCTAATGATTTTTACATTATCTGGAACGGGTGTATAAAGTACATATATTTACAATAAAAATGCGGCTTGCAATGATATTGGCAGCCGCATTGTAATGGCATTTTATGTATAAATATGTAAAATATTTTAAATATTTATTAAATTTTCTTTGTCAAATTTTTTAATATACCCAGTAAGTTCTTCTGATACACCAACGACATTTCTAGTCATGCTTGTGCAGCTGGCAACCATGTCATGCAGGCAGGACACATTATTTGATGTAAGGTTTGCCTGTTCTGCATTTTCTTCTGCAAAAGAGGTCATGGCGTCTGCACTGTTTTCTATAAGGACTTTGTGGTCATCAAGACCGCTTATTTCTGTATCAATTTCTTTAATTGATTCATTAACTTTGATAATTTCAGTGTTCAATGATGTAAATATATCCCCTGTTTCTTTTACTTTTTTATTCTGTTCCATAAATGACTCTGAAACACGTTCAGTGATTTCAACACTTATATCTGAGTTGGCAATTAATTCATTGACAATGCTGTTAATATGTTGTGTGGATTCTTTGGACTGGTCTGCAAGAATCCTGATTTCTTCTGCTACAACGGCAAAACCTTTGCCATGTTCACCGGCCCGTGCTGCTTCAATACTTGCATTTAGGGCAAGCAGGTTTGTCTGGTTAGAGATATCTGCAATAATTTCTGTAGCTGTGCGTATCTGCTGTGCAGATTTATTGGTGCGGTCTGTCTGGTTTTTAACTTCTTCGATGGCAGTGCTGCTTTCCTTGCTTATGCTTGTTAGTTCATCCATAATCTGCCCTGCGTTCTTCTGGCAGTCCCCAACTACTTCTGCACTTTTAGCCAATGCTTTTATGCTTGAATTAATATTTTCAATAGCCATGCTTATGGAATCAATTTTATCTTTCATATCATGGATATTGTCTACCTGTGACAGGGTATTATCTGTAATAGTGTTTATATTTCCAGATGTATCATGCATTGAAGATTCCATTTCGTTAAATGTATTTTCAAATTCAGCTGATACTTCACCCAGTTTGTCTATTGCACCTTTAATGCCTTTTATAACATCTGCAAATCCTGTAACAGTGTTGTTGGCAGTACGTATCATTTCACCAACACCATCATTCCGGCTGGCTAATTTTTGTATTTTGCTCTGTGTTTTATTGTCAATGGTTATCTGTGAGTTATTTGTAAAGACTGATATAAGAGGGTTGAAGAATGACCATAGTGTCATAATAACTGTTCCCATAACAGCAACCATAACGGCAACTGTCAGTATTACAGCCATAATAATGCCTATTATGCCGCTTGATAAAAGCATTAGTATTATAAACTGTACAATAAGCATTGGTGCGAAAAGAGTGGCTGAAATAAGAATAATTTTGTTTCTTGCATTTTTTTTCTTTATTATATCCATAGAAACCTCCTGTTTTCTATTTCTGGTGGCCAGGCATGTTTGAAAATTAAATATATTACAAATTATATGGCTCTGTTTTAGTGGTGCAAACATCTGTCTTTTGGTAAAACATTGGAATTTTGCCAGAGTAATATAAATTTTGTGTAATATGGTAGTTTAACCTCATTAAGTAAGCCTTTTAAAATACATGCCCTGGTGCTCTATCCAATCAGTTTTTAGAGTTTTATAAAGCTTGTTTCTGTTATTTTAAGTTAAATAGTAAAAATAAAACTTCTGTTTCTGTCTGGATAGAATATTGGTTGAAATATGTTTTTTTAATTTTATCATAAGGTAAGGGTAATATCAATACATAAGCCATGTTTATGTAAGAAAAATATGTACGTATTTTGTATACATTCACTTTTATGTCCAAATCCAAGCAGGGTAATGTTGCGTTACAAGTGAAATATTGGAACTGCCAGAGCCACATAACTTGTGTACTAAAAAAATGGGAAAACTCAAAACTTGTTTTAATATTGACATTAGCTGTACATATTGTATAATAATTACTTTACAGGTTTCCAGTATTAATGAAGAAAGGAAAAAAACATGGCAAAAAAATTAATCGAGCTTGTTGGAATTACAAAGTCTTTTGGTAATAAGACAATATTGGATGAGATGGATTTATTTATGAATGAGAACAGGTTCCTTACGCTTCTTGGTCCAAGTGGATGTGGCAAAACCACGACTCTTAGGATTATAGGCGGTTTTGAGATGCCTGACAGCGGAAAGGTACTATTTGAAGGCAGGGATATTACAAATACGCCGCCAAATGGCAGACCGTTTAATACTGTATTCCAGAAATATGCACTATTTACGCATATGAATATAGAGGAAAATATAGCCTTTGGGCTTAAAATAAAGAATAAAACAAAGGAATATATAAAAGATAAGGTGAAGTATGCCTTAAAGCTTGTCAACCTTGACGGTTATGAAAAGCGTATGCCTGATTCATTAAGTGGCGGACAACAGCAGAGGATTGCTATTGCAAGGGCTATAGTTAATGAACCACGTGTGCTGCTGCTTGATGAACCACTTGGTGCACTGGACTTAAAATTAAGGCAGGATATGCAATATGAGCTTATACGTCTTAAGAATGAGCTTGGGATTACATTTATTTATGTAACACATGACCAGGAAGAAGCACTTACTATGTCTGATACGATTGTAGTAATGAACAAGGGATATATACAACAGATAGGTACACCGGAAGATATATACAATGAGCCACAAAATGCATTTGTTGCTGATTTTATAGGTGACAGCAATATTATGAATGGCATTATGCTAGAGGACCATCTTGTAGAAATATTTGGTACAAAGTTCCAGTGTGTTGATGAAGGTTTTGGCAATAACAAACCTGTTGATGTTGTTGTCAGGCCAGAGGATATTGTGCTTACAGAGCCTGGAAAAGGTATTGTAAAGGGAAGGGTAGTTTCTGCCATTTTTAAAGGTGTCCATTATGAAATGGAAGTAGAAGCATGTGGCTTTGACTGGCTTGTACATAGCACGGTGCTTGTAGAACCTGGCAAAGAGGCGGGGATATGGATTGACCCGTTTAATATACAGATAATGAATAAACCTGAATCTGAAGATGAGGAGATTTTTATAGAAGATTAGGAGGTGCATAGATGAAAAAACTGGGTTCAAGGCTGCTTGCCGGACCATATGTATTGTGGATGGTATTATTTACAATTATACCATTATGTCTTATTTTATATAATGCGTTTACTAATATTGATGGTGGTTTTACATTGGACAATGTAGCAGCAATAACTGATTATGTTAATGCAAAGCCGCTTTTTCTAAGCCTGGGGATGTCACTTGTAGTTACTTTGGCTTGTTTTTTGCTGTCATTCCCGCTTGCGCTGGTACTTAGTAAATATTCTAAGAATAAAAACAGTATTATAGTTATGGTATTTATACTGCCAATGTGGATGAACTTTATGCTGCGCACACTTGCATGGCGTCTTATACTGCTTAATAATGGGTTTTTAAACAGAGGGCTTGATATACTTGGCTTTGACCCAGTTTACCTTATGAATACAAAAGCAGCAATTATTTTAGGCACAGCATATGATTATTTCCCGTTTATGCTGCTGCCAATTTATAATGCACTTGTAAAGATTGACAAGGATGTTATAAATGCAGCAAAAGACCTGGGAGCTACAAGTTTTATTATTTTAAAAAGGGTTATACTGCCTTTAAGCCTTCCAGGTATAGTAAGTGGTATTACAATGGTATTTGTGCCTTCAATGAGTGAATTTGTAATTGCAGATATGCTTGGCGGAGGAAAGGTTTATCTTATTGGCAATGCTATTGAACAGGCTTTTAATTCAGGATATGCAGATGTACATTTAGGTTCCGGGCTTTCGCTTTCACTTATGGGACTTATAATTATAAGCATGGTTATATATAAATTCTTTGACAGAGGGGAAGGAGGACATGGGCTGTGGTAAAAGGTGTTAAAAAGGCAGCAGAGAGGGTATATATGGTTTTAATACTGATGCTTCTGTATATTCCAATTGCTATACTTATAGTTTCCTCGTTTAATGCGTCAGAGAAAAATAAAGCAGTATGGGGAGGGTTTACATTAAGGGCATACAAAGACCTTATAGGTGATGAAACAGTTATGGGTGCACTTTATAATACACTTCTGCTTGCAGGAGGTGCATCACTTATTGCAACAGTGCTTGGTACTCTTGTATGCATTGGAATGATAAATATGAGAAAACGTTCAAAGTCATTTATAATGGGAGTTACACAGATTCCATTGCTCAACTCTGATATTGTTACCGGAATTGCGCTTATGCTGCTTTTTACAAGGGTTGCAGACTTAAGCTTTGCAACTATGTTAATAGCACATGTAACATTTATTATACCTTATGTTGTGTTAAGCGTATATCCAAAGGTGCTCCAGATGAACCTGAGCACATACGAAGCTGCACTTGACCTTGGTGCATCACATTTTTATGCTATGTGGAAAGTTGTAGTGCCAGAAATAATGCCAGGAATTCTTTCAGGTTTCCTTCTGGCATTTACAATGTCACTTGATGATTTTTCAGTCACATATTTTACAAAAGCTCCAGGGCTTAATACAATGTCAACAATGATAAATGCAGAGTACCGCAAGGGCATACAGACAGAGATATATGCACTTTCAACAATAGTTTTTGTAGTGGTGCTTATGGTACTTTTTGTAATTAACAGGAGAAGTGAAAAGGCAAACAAGTTAAGTGAGGAAAGTGAGGCGGCGTTGTAATGCAGAAAAAAATAATAAGTTTTAAAGCTGTGTCTGTATTAACTGCTGCTGTCCTGCTTTTTGCTTCTTGTGGCAGAAGTGCAGAAGAAAAGGCAGCAAACCAGATTATTGTATTTAATTATGGTGATTATATAGACAGGGATATACTTGGGCAGTTTGAGGAAGAAACGGGCATTAAGGTAGTTTATGAAGAGTTCCTTACACCAGAGGCAATGTATACAAAGTATAAAAATGGTACAGTAAAGTATGACCTTGTGTGTTGTTCTGACTATATGGTTGATAAAATGATTAAAGATAAAGAAGTAAAAGAAATTGATTATGCTTCTATGGAACATATTGGAAATATAGGTGATACTTACTGGAAGATTTCTGAAAGCTTTGATCCAGGACATAAATATACTGTGCCATATTTCTGGGGAACGGTAGGGATTTTATATAATACAACTATGATGGATAAAGTCCCTGACAGCTGGAATGATTTATGGGATAAACAATATAAGAATAACATTATTATGCAGAACAGTGTGAGGGACAGTTTTGTGCCGCCGCTTGTGCTTGACGGATGTTCAATTAATACAAAAGATGAAGCAAGTTTAAGAAAGGCACTGGATGCACTGGAAGAGCAGAAAGACCTTGTACAGTCATACCTTGTTGATGAAGTAAGGGATGATATGGTAAATGAGCAGGCGGCAATGGCAGTTATATATTCTGGTGAAGCAAGCCTTGCAAGTGAATATAATGAAGACCTTGAATATATAGTGCCCAAAGAAGGTACTAATATGTGGATGGACAGCTGGATTATACCAGAAAGTGGAAGAAATTATAATGGTGCTGTCAAATTCCTTGACTTCCTGTGCCGTGAAGATATTGCACAGAAGAATTTTGACTATGTTTATTATTCAACACCAAATGAAGCTGTGCTTGATGGCATTGATGAAGAGGAAAAGGAGGAAGATACAGCTATTTTCCCTGAGGATGATGTGCTGGAAAGATGCGAGATGTTTACGTATCTTGGACCAGAAACAGAGGAGCTTTATAACAGGCTGTGGAAAGAGTTAAAGGTATATTAAAGCAGGTTTTTGACAAATCCTGTAACTGTAATATAATAGAACTTGGTATTTAGTAAAAATACAGTAAGGAGGCAAAGTATGATTAATGATAAAAAGGTTTTATACAGCGGAATGCAGGCGACAGGCAATCTTACACTTGGTAATTATCTTGGGGCTCTTAAGAACTGGGTCAGCCTTAATGAAGAATATGAGTGTTTTTTTGGTGTAATGGATTTACATTCAATAACTGTACGCCAGGAACCGGCTGATTTCAGGAAACGTGCCAGGAACCTGGTTGCGCTTTATATTGCAGCAGGACTTGACCCTGTAAAAAATTGTATATATTTCCAGTCACATGTTTCTGCACATGCAGAGTTAAACTGGATACTTGGATGCTTTACTTATATGGGTGAACTTAACCGTATGACACAGTTTAAGGATAAAGCAGCAAAACATTCAGATAATATTAATGCAGGGCTTTATACATACCCTGTGCTTATGGCAGCAGATATACTTCTTTACCAGGCAGATTATGTGCCAGTTGGTAAAGACCAGCAGCAGCACCTTGAGATAACACGTGATATTGCACAACGTTTTAATGCAATATATGGGGATGTATTTACAATTCCAGATGGGTATTATGGCAAAAGGGGAGCAAAGATTATGAGTCTTCAGGACCCTTCTAAGAAAATGTCAAAGTCTGATGAAAACCCTAATGGAAGCATTTACCTGATGGATGATGCAGATACAGTTGTACGCAAATGTAAACGTGCTGTCACAGATTCAGACAGTGAAATCCGTTATTCAGAGGATAAACCAGGAGTAAGCAACCTGCTTGAAATCTATTCAGCATGTACAGGCAAATCAATAGAAGAAGCTGAAAAAGAATTTGATGGCAAAGGATATGGTGAATTTAAGCCAGCTGTAGCGGAAGCTGTCAATGCTATACTGGAACCTATGCATAAGGAATTTGAACGTATTTTACAGGATAAAGGCTATCTTGACAGCATTATTAAAGAAAATGATGAAAAAGCAAGGTATTTTGCAAATAAGACACTACGCAAAGTGCGTAAAAAAGTTGGATTTACGGATATTCCACGTTAGCAGAAAGGGGTATTTTATAATGGCTGGTTCGTCTTTTGGAAATATTTTCAGGATGACTACATGGGGGGAGTCACATGGCAAGGGTATAGGTGTTGTTGTAGATGGCTGTCCGGCAGGTATTTTGCTTGATGAAGTGAAAGTACAGGCATATCTTGACAGGCGTAAACCTGGACAGACAAAATATTCGACACCACGTAAAGAAGATGATGCTGTAGAAATACTTTCAGGGGTATTTGAAGGCCGGACAACAGGAACTCCAGTGTCAATGGTTGTGTATAATAAGTCACAGAAACCAAAGGATTATTCTGCTATTGCAGAATGTTACAGGCCTGGACATGCTGATTATACATTTGACCAGAAATATGGTTTCAGGGATTACAGGGGAGGCGGACGCTCTTCTGGGCGTGAAACTATTGGAAGGGTTGCAGCAGGTGCAGTTGCACAGGAGGCACTTAAAGAACTTGGTGTTGATGTATATGCATATACCAGGTCTATATGTGGGATAAATATAGATGAAAGTACAGTATTACGTGAAAATATAATGAAAAGCCCTCTTTATATGCCAGACCTTGAGGCTTCTGCGAAAGCAGAGGATGCATTGGAAAAGAGGATGCATGAAAAGGACTCTGCAGGCGGCATAATAGAGTGTATTGTAAAAGGTATGCCAGTGGGGGCAGGAGAGCCTGTATTTGAAAAACTTGACGCTAATATTGCGAAGGCTGTTATGTCAATAGGTGCAGTTAAAGGCATAGAGATTGGCGCAGGGTTTGGGGCGGCATTTTCTTCTGGCTCTGCAAATAATGACAGCTTTTATAATGATGCAGACAGAGGGATTATTAAAATTACAAATAATGCAGGCGGGATACTTGGTGGTATAAGTGATGGAAGTGATATTATCGTAAGGGCAGCAGTAAAACCTACCCCGTCCATAGCAAGCCTGCAACATACCATTAATAAAACAGGGGATAATATAGATATAGAAATAAAAGGACGGCATGACCCTGTTATTGTGCCAAGGGCTGTAGTAGTAGTTGAAGCAATGGTTGCTTCTGTTATTTTTGACATGCTTATGGCATCAATGTTTTCAAATATTGGTTTAATAAAGAAATTTTTTAACATGTAAAAGTTTTGTAACTTTTGTAACAAAAGTGATATTTTGTCATATGTTAATACCGGAGGATTTTTTAATTAACATGCCATTTATATGGTTTATTGGAAAAGAGGCAGGATATGAGGTATTATCATTATGGATATAAAAATAACAATAATTTTACAGAAGAAAATGATTTAAGGGCATCAGGCAGTATATGCATAAAAGAGAAGACAAAGGATACACGGGGCAGTCTTATTATAGAAGAAGATACAGTTTATGAAATAGATGAAGAATGCATAAAATGCAGGAGATAATTATAAAGCATAACATACACAGCTGGTATATAACTTTATAATTTTATTGTGGGATTTTAGCAGGGGTTTTTACTCCTGCTAAAACAGGCAAGTTCCACACTAAAAAAGCAGGGACTTGCCTGTCAGGGTCCAGCCAGGCAAGTGCTGGCAGATGTGCTGCCAGTACCAGCCTGGTTCAGGTTTTCAAAGGCAATGTAACTTCATTGCCTCTGTTATGGCGCCTGGAATTAATATAATGATGTACCTGTATTAATTAGAAGCATCCACATCCATTGCCACAGCAGCAGAGTAAAAGTAAAATCCAGATTATTGAACCGCATCCGGACTCACCACCACAGCCTCCGCCAAAGCCAAAGCCTGAACCGCCACCACAGCAGCTGCAAAGGAGAAGCAGGATAATTATCCAGCTGCATCCGTTCTCTCCTGAACTACATCCACCACAATTTGTTGCTGCTAAATCACTCATAAAATCCTCCAATCTGCCGTTCATGCGGCAGTTAAATTTATTTACAATCTTATAGTATGCAGTACTGCTTGGACAGTTTACAAAAAAATAAAAATAATTTTTGGATTGATATATATAACATATTCCGGTAAAATGTAAATAGCTAGTATAATAATTAAATTGAATGGAGACAGATTGCAGCAATGAATAAGTACAAGTTTATAAAAACCATATGCAGTCTTTTATTATGTATATGTCTTGTGGGATGTGCAATGCCTGGCGTGACACCAGATGTATACACACCAGATGAAAGCCCAGAGGCAACTGCCACAGGAGAACAGCAGAAAGGCTTAAGCAGGGAGGAAGCTGTAGAGGCAGCTGCTGGTTATATGAAGAATATGACTGTAGAAGAGAAAGCAGGGCAGTTGTTTATAGTAAACCTTGAACTGCTAGACCAGAAGAATGGTAATTATTATGAGTGGAGGAGGTTTACCAAAAGAATGAAAAAATCCCTTGATAAATACCATATTGGGGGAGTTATATTATTTTCAAGAAATATAGCTGGAAGGAAACAGACAGAAAAGCTGGTAACAAGGCTTCAGGAGAACAGCAGCATACCACTGTTTATATCAGTAGATGAAGAAGGCGGGGATGTTGCAAGGATTGCCAATAATAAGAAAATGGGTACAACTGTATTCCAGACTATGGAAGAAATAGGCAGGACAAAAGATGCATCATATGTATATAATATGGGGGAAACTATTGGCTCAGAGATAAGCAGCCTTGGTTTTAATGTTGATTTTGCCCCTGTTGCAGATGTAAAGACAAGTGAACTTAATTTGGAGATAGGAACAAGGTCTTTTGGCGGCGAGCCTGATAAAGTAGCAGAATTTACATCAGCATTTGTTAAAGGGATACAGAAACAAAATGTAAGTGCTACATTAAAGCATTTCCCAGGACAAGGTTCTTCAAGTGGTGATACACATATAGAAAGTGTAAATATAGACAGCAGCATTGCAAGCCTTAGGAAAAATGATTTTGTGCCTTTTGAGGCGGGTATAGCAGCAGGTGCTGATTTTGTAATGGTATCACATATTTCTGTAAGCAAGGTTACAGAAACAGCCCAGCCAGCAAGCATGTCAAACCTGGTTATGGATACTATATTGCGTGATGAACTTGGTTTCCAGGGGGTTATTATTACAGATGCTATGGATATGGCATCAATAACAGATAATTATACATCAGCGGAGGCAGCATATGGGGCTGTAAGTGGCGGGGCAGATATAGTCCTTATGCCTCTCGACCTTGAGATGGCATATAATGAAATTATAAACAGGATAAATAATGGCTCTATATCCAAGGAGAGGCTTGATGCATCTGTATTAAGGATACTTACAGTTAAGTTTATGCGTGGCATAATGCCGGTAGAATAAACCAGTTTCTAGTTATTTCTTTATTAAAGATATGGAAGTATAACGCAGGTTTTATAAGCATGTAAATATTTTCCATCCAGGGGCACGCTTGCGCTACGTTAGAAACGCAGCAGTGCATAGAATTTGAAAAGACCAAATTCAAGCACTGGCGTTTCTAAAGTGCCCCTTTAATGGAAAATTATTTACATGCTTATAGAAATCCTGCTGTATATTGGAAATATTTTAAACAATATAATCCAGAATGGCAGTATACAATTATGCCATTAAAAAAATAGCTTTACGTGTGTACTTGTGTTTAAGATGTGTATTTAGCTTTTAGTATAGGTACAAATATTTTTATTAAATGTATGGGGAGATTATCCGGAAACTAAATTTTCAAAATTCAAAACCACAAGATATAGATTAAAAACAGAAAATAAAAACCAGATAATGCGGTTAAAAAATAGAAAGAGGAGTTTCCAGACAGGCTGGGGGTATGTACCATTGGGTCCCAATATGTTTTGAAACTTCCAGCCCCTCTTGTCTATCTGCTACTTGCGCTTTTTATGGAAATTGGTATAATGTAAATTGTGGTAATTGCACGGGATTTTGCGTTTTGCATTATAATCTGGAGGAAAGAATGGATAAAAAATCAAATCATAGCAATGAACCTTACAATAACAGGCAAGGAAAAGAAACAAATTTTCAAAGCACTGGCGAAACAGGACTGGGTGAGGAGTGCGGGGTATTTGGCATGTATGACCTGGATGGCGCAGATGTAGCACCAGCAATATATTATGGCCTTTTCTCCCTGCAGCACAGAGGACAAGAGAGCTGCGGTATTGCCGTCAGCCGTACAGACGGGCCAAAACGTAACTCATGTGTATGCAAAGGGATGGGACTTGTCAATGAAGTAATTGATGCAGAGTCCCTTGAGAAGATGCGGGGAGATATTGGTGTAGGGCATGTGCGTTATTCCACAGCAGGGGCAAGTATTGCTGAAAATACACAGCCACTTGTGCTTAACTATATAAAAGGGACACTTATAGTTGCACATAATGGCAATCTTGTCAATGCAGTAGAATTAAGGAATGACCTGGAAGCAAACGGGGCTATTTTCCAGACAAGCATTGATTCAGAAGTTATTGCTTATCTTATCGCACGTGAAAGACTTAAGTCTGGAACAGCAGAAAATGCAGTTAAAAAGGCGATGGAGAAAATTAAAGGTGCATATTCACTTGTAGTTGCAAGCCCAAGAAAACTTATTGGTGCAAGAGACCCATTTGGTTTCAGGCCGCTCTGCATTGGAAAAAGGGATAATGCATATGTGCTTGCATCAGAGTCTTGTGCACTTGATACAATAGGTGCAGAATTTGTACGTGATGTAAAGCCAGGTGAAATTGTGGCAATCACGGCAGACGGCATAAAGTCAGATATGAGCATGGCAGGAGGAAAGACAGCCAGATGCATATTTGAGTATATCTATTTTGCAAGACCAGACAGTTATATAGATGGCGTATGTGTGCATGAGTCAAGGCTTATAGCAGGTAAAATCCTTGCACAGACCCATCCAGCTGAGGCTGATATTGTAATAGGTGTACCAGAATCAGGTAATGCTGCCGCAATGGGATATTCACTTGAGTCAGGAATACCTTATGGCACTGGGTTTGTAAAGAACAGCTATGTAGGCCGTACATTTATTAAGCCAAAGCAGTCTGCCCGTGAATCAAGTGTTATGGTTAAGCTTAATGCACTGCGCAATGTTGTAGAAGGCAAAAGGGTTATTATGATAGATGACTCTATTGTACGTGGTACTACAAGCGCACGCATAGTAAAAATGCTAAAAGATGCAGGGGCAAAAGAAGTCCATGTACGCATAAGCTCACCACCATTTTTATATCCATGTTATTTTGGTACAGATGTGCCATCAAGTGACCAGCTTATGGCATATAACCATACAGTTGATGAGATATGCCGGCTTATAGGTGCAGATTCTCTTGGATATCTTGATATCAGCCGTCTTGGCGAACTGGCAGGCAAAGAACTGGGATATTGTGATGCATGTTTTTCAGGCAATTATCCTGTAACACCGCCAAAAGAGGATATACGTGGTGACTATGAACAGTAATTTATGCAGCCAGTCTGTGTTTTGGCGCTGCAGCACAGACTGTATGGCTATGCAGACGCAGAAATGAGGAAGATTATGAGTAACGACAGATATACAAGCCCGCTTTCAGAACGTTATGCAAGCAAGGAGATGCAGTATATTTTTTCACCAGACAAGAAGTTTAAGACATGGAGGAAATTATGGATTGCACTTGCTGAAGCTGAAAATGAGCTTGGGCTTAAGAATGAAAAAGGGGAACCTGCAGTTACAACAGGGCAGATTGAAGAACTTAAGGCACATGCAGAAGATATAAACTATGATGTTGCAAAAGAACGTGAGAAACTTGTACGCCATGATGTAATGTCACATGTATATGCATATGGTGTGCAGTGCCCGGAGGCAGCAGGAATTATACACCTTGGAGCTACATCATGTTATGTAGGTGACAATACAGACGTTATAATTATGTCTGAAGCACTTAAGCTTGTACGTGTAAAGCTTATTAATGTTATTGATAAACTTGCAGGGTTTGCAATGGAATACAAGGATATGCCATCACTGGCATTTACACATTTCCAGCCAGCCCAGCCTACAACTGTTGGTAAACGTGCAACACTGTGGCTGCAGGAATTTATGATGGACTTAGAAGACCTTGACTATGTTGCTTCAACAATGAAACTTCTGGGTTCAAAAGGAACAACAGGCACACAGGCAAGCTTTATGGAACTCTTTGACGGGGATGAAGAAAAGGTTAAAGAACTTGACAGGATTATTGCAGGCAAGATGGGCTTTGATGCATGTTTCCCAGTATCAGGACAGACATATTCCCGTAAGCTTGACACACGTGTGTTAAATGTACTTGCAGGGATTGCTGCAAGTGCGCATAAGTTCTCATGTGATATACGTCTTTTGCAGCACCTTAAAGAAGTTGAAGAACCATTTGAGAAAAACCAGATAGGTTCTTCTGCAATGGCTTATAAGAGAAACCCTATGAGATGTGAGAGGATTACTTCGCTTTCAAGGTATGTTATGTCTGATGTTACTAATGCAATGTATACATCTGCATGCCAGTGGTTTGAGCGTACCCTTGATGATTCTGCTAATAAGCGTATAAGCATACCAGAAGGATTTCTTGCTGCTGATGGTATACTTGACCTTTTATTAAATGTAGCAGACGGGCTTGTTGTTTATGATAAGGTTGTAGAAAAACATCTTATGTCAGAACTTCCATTTATGGCAACAGAAAATATAATGATGGATGCAGTTAAGGCAGGCGGTAACAGGCAGGAACTGCATGAAGAGATACGCAGGCTTTCTATGCAGGCAGGTGAGAATGTCAAGAAATACGGCAAGGAAAATAACCTGCTTAATCTGATAGCAGAAGATGACAAGTTCCCTGTTGGTGAAGAAGAATTAAAGGATGCAATGGAACCTTCAAGGTATACAGGGCGTGCTGCTTCGCAAGTGGAAGAGTATATAACAGGAATAGTAAAACCTGTGCTTGATGCTAATAAGGATATACTTGGTATAAGGCCAGAGATAAATGTGTAAATAATTTTATCCATGCAAATCCTGTGTGGATAAAATACAGCAACGTTGTAATGTATAAAAAGTCTGTGCCATGCCATGGAAACTGGCATGGCATGAAGATGGACTGGGGGTAATATGGCAGCAAAAAGAATTTTAACATCAAGGGCAAAAAGTGGCATGGTAACAGCTGATGATGTATACACATCAGATAACCAGCTGGTTATACCAAAAGGGACAGTCCTTACAGAAGAAATTCTTAAGGCATTAAAAGATTATTCTATATTTGCAATCAGAGTAGAAGTAGAAGAGGCAGATGGACAGCAGAAAGAAGTCTTTGTGCCAGAGGAAGAAGAAATTCCTGATATAAAGGAACTGGAAGAAGAGGAAGGTATAGTAAATATCAGGGAAACTAAAGCTTTCCAGGAATTTGAGTCTTCATTTATGGAAAGTGTTGATGATTTAAAAGATGTCTTTAACAGTGTTGTAACCAATAATGAAGAGGTTGATACAGGACTGTTGCTTTCTGATGTCAAAAATGTTATTTCAAAAGGAAAGAGCAGCCTTCATATCCTTGATATGCTGCAATGCATGAGGGGATATAGTGATACTACTTATGTCCATTGTATGAATGTAGCTTTATTGTGTAACATGATTGCAAGGACTGTTTATCCTGATATGACAAAGGAAGACCTGGATGTCCTTACATTAGCAGGCCTTCTCTGTGATATAGGCAAGATTCTTGTACCAGAAGAAATTACAATGAAAAAAGGCAGGCTTACAATTTCAGAATATAATATTGCCAAGACACATGTATTCCATGGAAATAATATTTTAAAGGGGCTGAACCTTGACCCACGTATTGCAGAGGTTGCAATGCGCCACCATGAGAGATGCGATGGAAGCGGATATCCAAGCGGCTATAAGACAGAGCAGATAGAAGAATTTGCAAGGATTGTAGCAATAGCTGATACATATGATGCAATGACTTCTGAAAGAGTTTACCGTGCAGCTATATGCCCGTTTGAAGTAATACATATGTTTGAAAGGGAAGGGCTTTCAAAATATGATGCCAGGTTCCTTATACCATTTCTTGAAAAAGCTGTACAGGCATATATTAATACAAAGGTACTGCTTTCAAATGGCATGACAGGAAGAGTTATTATGATTAACAGAAAAGACCTTGCAAGACCAGTAGTTAAGGTTAAAGATGAGTTTATTGACTTGTCATATGATACTTCTATAAAAATAAAAGAGGTATTGGTATAAAAGATACAGGATGTTTACAAACATGCCGTGTGGCGGCAGAATGGAGGATACTATGGTAACAGCTATTGTTGGGGCTAACTGGGGAGATGAAGGTAAAGGCAAGATAACTGATATGCTTGGGGAAGAATCAGATATTATTGTGCGTTTCCAGGGAGGAAGCAATGCCGGACATACTATTATAAATGATTATGGTAAGTTTGCTTTGCATCTGCTTCCATCTGGTGTTTTCTATAACCATACAACAAGTATAATTGGAAATGGTGTAGCTTTAAATATTCCATATTTAATTAATGAGATAAATGAACTTGTGAAAAGAGGAGTTCCAGAGCCAAAAATTCTTGTATCTGACAGGGCACAAATTCTTATGCCATACCATATAGCATTTGATGAATATGAAGAAGAACGTCTTGGAAAGAAGTCATTTGGTTCTACAAAGTCAGGAATAGCACCATTTTATTCAGATAAATATGCTAAAACTGGTATCCAGGTTTCAGAACTCTTTATGGATGATGATGCATTAAAAGAAAAGATTGCAAGAATTTGTATACAGAAAAATGTTATTCTTGAGCATCTTTACCATAAGCCTGTAATTAATGAGGCAGAACTTTTAGAAACACTGCACAGTTACCGTGATATGGTTGCACCATATGTATGTGATGTATCAGCTTATCTGCGCAAAGCAATTAAAGAAGGCAAAAACATCTTGTTAGAAGGACAGCTTGGTTCACTGAAAGACCCAGACCATGGTATATATCCTATGGTTACATCTTCTTCAACACTTGCAGCATATGGAGCAGTAGGAGCAGGTATACCACCATATGAGATAAAAAGGATAGTTACAGTAGTAAAGGCATATTCAAGTGCAGTAGGTGCAGGTGAATTTGTAAGTGAGATACTTGATGAGGAAGAAGCTGACAAACTTAGGAAACATGGCGGTGATGGTGGTGAATATGGAGCAACTACAGGACGTCCAAGACGTATGGGATGGTTTGATTCGGTTGCTACACGTTACGGGTGTGAGATACAGGGAGCTACAGAAGTAGTCCTTACAGTGCTTGACTGCCTTGGCTATCTGAAAGAGATACCTGTATGTACAGGCTATGAAATTGATGGGGAAGTAGTAACAGATTTCCCTGTTACAGCCAGACTCGCTAAGGCAAAACCTGTATATGAAGTGCTTCCTGGATGGGAATGTGATATTACAGGTATAAAGGAATATGACAAACTTCCAGAAAACTGCCGTAAATATATTGAGTTTATTGAGAAACAGATTGGAGTACCTATAAGAATGGTTTCCAATGGACCAAAGAGAACAGATATTATCCGCCGTGGATAAGAGCCATTTTGTGGCGGAATATTAAGGCAATGCACTGGCATTGCCTTTTTTAGGTAAACCAGGGATATAATCTGGATAACTGATGTCTATGCCATTAAATGCACAGTATGGGATTAACAGGAAATGGGGGATTTTTATGAATTATGGCGAACAGCAGATAAAGAGGAAAATCCAGGGACTTGCATCATCCAAAATCAAAGTTTTAAACAGAATACGCCTGTTTGGTATTGTTTTTTCAGCTGTTACGATAATTATATTATTTTTAGCCGCAGCTTCATGTGTATCAGGTGTTTTACGTGGACTGGTTGACAGTACACCGGAACTTAGTGAAATAGAAATTATGCCAACAGGTTATGCCACTTCTATTTATGACGCAGATGGAAATGTTACACAGACTTTGGTAGGTTCTGATGCCAACCGTATATATGTAGACATAGGACAAATTCCGCAAGGTGTACGCAATGCATTTATAGCTATTGAAGATGCAAGGTTTTATGAGCATAAAGGTATTGATTTAAAAGGGATACTGCGTGCATTATATTCAGGTGTAATGAGCAAAGAAGGCCTGGAACAGGGTGCAAGCACAATTACACAGCAGCTTCTTAAGAACCAGGTTTTTGGAGGAGGCAATGAAAACTCTTTCTTTGCTAAATTTACACGTAAAATACAAGAACAGTGCCTTGCTGTAAACCTTGAAAGTAACATGGATAAAGACCAGATTCTTGAGTATTACCTTAATACAATAAACCTTGGGCAGAATACATTAGGAGTTGAAGCAGCAAGCAGAAGATATTTTGACAAGTCTGTTTCAGACCTTACGGTATCTGAGGCATCAGTAATTGCTGCTATTACACAGAACCCGTCAGAAAATAACCCTATTACCCACCAGGAAAACAATGCTGCAAGAAGAAAGCTTGTGCTTAAAGCTATGCTTGAACAGAACCATATATCAGAAGATGAGTATGAAGACGCCCTTGGTGATGATGTTTATTCTGTTATTGCAGAAGTTAATAAAAGAAAATCTTTAATTAAAAGACAAGTTAATTCATATTATGTGGATGCAGTTATAGACAGTGTGGTAAAGGATTTAAAACAAAAGCTGGGCTATACAGAGACCCAGGCATACAATGCAGTTTACAGGAGAGGGCTTAAGATTTTCTCATGCCAGAAACAGGAATTACAGGATATCTGTGATGAAATTATTAATGATGACAGTTATTATCCAGAAGATGTAGTGAAATATTTATCATATGCGCTGTCTGTTGAAAGCCCTTCTGGTGAAGTTTCAGAGTATACAGAAAATAATATAAAAGCTTTTTATTCTGCTAGCAAAGGCAGGGAGATAAGCCTTTATTTTAAAAGGAAAAAAAGTGCAAATAAATATATAAAAGTATTTAGGAAAAGTATACTAGAAGATGGAAGCAAAGTTTTAAGTGAAAAGATTAACTTTATAAAACAGCCACAGGTATCTTTTGTGCTGCTTGACCAGCACAGCGGGCAGGTAATGGCAATTGCAGGCGGAAGGGGAGAGAAAACAGCAGACAGGACATTTAACAGGGCAACGCTTTCAAAAAGGCAGCCAGGTTCTACATTTAAAATATTGTCCACATACCTTCCAGCACTTGATACACGTGGAATGACACTTGCAGATGTTGAAAATGATGCACCATATAAATACCCAGGCACTAATATAACAGTAAAAAACTGGGGGACTACAAGTTATAAAGGACTTATAACATTAAGGGAAGCAATTACCAGTTCTGATAATGTGGTAGCTGTAAAAACATTTGAAAAGGTAACACCACAGACAGGATTTGATTATCTTGTAAACATGGGCATTTCTACACTTGTAGACAAAAAGCAGTCCGAAGATGGCAGGGTTTATACTGATATACAGCTGCCTACAGCGCTTGGAGGGCTTACAGAGGGGGTGACCAACCTTGAGCTTACAGCTGCATATGCAAGCATAGCTAATGGTGGAACATATATAGAGCCGGTATTTTATACAAAGATAGTTGACCATGATGGCAATATTCTTTTAGATAATGAGCCTGAAACTAAAAGAGTAATGAAAGAAACAACAGCATGGCTTCTTACAGATGCTATGGAAGATGTTATTTCGGAAGGTACTGGGACAGCTGCACAGTTTGAAAGTATAGAAATGGCACAAGCAGGTAAGACAGGTACTACATCTGATAATACAGATTACTGGTTTGAAGGGTATACACCATATTATACAGCAGGTATATGGTCTGGCTATGATATTAATACACCACAGCCAGACGGAAACCATCATAAGAAGATGTGGAAAGATATTATGGAAAAAATCCATAAAAAGATAAAACTTCCTGCCAAAAAGTTTGAGAAACCAGAAGGAATTGTTTCATGCAATATATGTAATAAATCAGGGCTTCTTGCCAATATGGACACATGTGAATATGCAGAGGGTGGTTCTTGTGTACGTCTTGAATACTTTGCAAATGGCACACAGCCACAAAGAAAGTGTGATGTCCATATAAGCAGCCAGTTTACGTTACAAGACACACAATGACGTTTATGATAAAGTAACATGTATAAATTTATTAGACAGACAGGTATTTAATATAAAATGAGAAATGAGGTGCAATATGCAGATATCAAGCAGATTTACGATTGCTGTACATGTACTGGTATGTATAGAAACATTTAAAGATAGTTATAAAGTCACAAGTGATTTCCTTGCGTCAAGTGTTAATGTAAACCCTGTTGTTATAAGGCGTCTGTTACAACAGCTAAAAAAAGCTGGTCTTATAAATGTTAAGCGGGGAAGCGGGGGAGCAGATATAGAAAAACCATTAGATGAAATTACATTATTGGATTTGTATAATGCAGTAGAATGTGTGGAAGATGGAAATCTTTTCCACTTCCATGAAAGTCCTAACCAGCTCTGTCCTGTAGGGAAAAATATCCATACACTTTTAGATGTAAGGCTGGAAGAAATACAAAAAGCAATGGAAAAAGAAATGATGTCAGTGTCAATACAGGATATTATGAATGATGCAAAAGAATTGATAAAGATGTAAACTACCCCACATTTTTCATATGGAGAGGGGATGCTGTATACTTTATAAAAATGTGTTGTAACTATTGACAGTACAATAAAAAGATGGTATATTTAATGTATCAATGAAAGTTACAATAAACATTTGGAGGTAAAGATTATGGCAAATTTTAGTAAGGTTAGTGTAGCGCAGGATGCAAGGACAGAACTTCATGACAAACTTTCTTTAACAGGGGCAGAAGTTAGTATTAACAGTCTGCCAGCAGGAGCAAGTGTACCTTTTATTCATTCCCATAAAAACAATGAAGAAATATATGCTGTTCTTGAGGGAAAAGGAAAAGCAGTTATTGATGGAGAAGATGTAGAACTTGCAGCTGGCGATTGGCTCCGCATTTCTCCTGCTGGAAAGAGACAGTTTTTTGCAGCAGAAGATTCTGCAATTAGTTTTATATGTATCCAGGTTAAAGAAAATTCACTTGGAAATTATACTGTGGATGATGCGGTGGTTGATAATTAAAAAGGGAATTCCAATAAAAAACAGAGGATACTATACAAGGCACCAGCCAGAAAATGACTGGTGCCATTTGTATAGAAAAGAAAAATAATTTTTGTTCTTTACTTTACCTGGGCAGTATACAATTTTATTGATACAGAGCAAGGTTATATGAATAAGAAAACTTCCGGCGGCACAATCAAGGAAAGAGGGATTTCCAGGGGATGCTTAAGAATTAAAGTGCATAAAACCAGCATGTCCCTGCATCCATATTGTGCCTTTAAAGCGTCTTCCTGTCATTGGTTCGCCTATAAGGTCTTTGCTATTTATACATATATTCATAACTATATCATTGCAGTTTACCAGCAGTTCATATATGTCTTCATTGGTATAAGGGTTGTTTGCTTTGTTCCAGTTAAGTATAGTCCCAATAATTGAATAGTTATCGGATTCAGAACCATATGGGATAAAACTTGTTTCGACTATGCTGTATAAATCTTCTGACAGTATCCGTCTGTTTATACGTGTACTTAAATCTATTTCATCAATTGTAAGGCTGTCTATTGCTTCCTGGTCGCCATTTTTGGCTTTGGCAACAAGCTGGTTACGCATATGTGTTTTAAAGTTTTTCTTTTCCTGTGATTCGTTATCCTGTGCAATCCCAAGAAGAATACAGCCTTCAAGTGAAAGCCCTGAAAGTGATAACTTTGCTTTACATGGTGTGTTTTCAGGACAGCCAACATGTATATAATCTACAGCATTTTGTAAATAAAATATCATTGAAATACCTATGCGCAGGTCATCACACATACCAGTAAAAGCACTTGTGTCTACTCTTTTATTAACTGTTATATCTTCATGGGAAGTTATAAGCATGCTTTCACAATATGGAAAATAGTGTTCCAGGTAGAAGAAACCAAGCTTGTCATATTCACCACGTAATGTAATACCTGTATGAGGGGCAAACTCTTTAGTTATTTCAGTATATATATTTTCACTGCCCAGGCTTGCTTTCTTTGTTAAATTGGGCTGGTCCATAATAATGCCAACCAGCTTATCCAGTTCATGGCGTGTCTTTATGCTGCTAAAGCCTACAGCACGTAAAAAACGATGCATCGCTACCTCCGCTTATAGTATTTTATTTAAAACATTGTTCTTGTGGACCTGTGGAAACCAGAAACCCATGTCTCCAGGGTGTAACATCTGGCTTTATAACATATATGTCATAATACTACCAGGTGCAGATGTACGCAAGTAGAAATTATATTTTTTCAGGATAAATTTATAATTAACATTCCCAAAACAAACATTGTCTGGAACAAAATGCATGTGGAACAAAAAAATGGGAAAACTAAAAACCCAGAGAGGTTGTAAATAATGTAAAATTCATATATAATATTTGGAAATAAGTTACAAGCCCTGCCTGGTTTGTAACCATAATAAGGCAGAATGGAGATTTGTACTATGTTAGAATTACAGAATGTAAGTTATCAGGTAAATGATGATAGCGAAGATAAGGAAATATTAAAAGATGTCAGTATAAAAGTCTGTGACCACCTGGTAGTGGTTACAGGTCCAAATGGCGGCGGCAAGTCCACACTTGCAAAGATAATTGCAGGAATAATAAAGCCATCATCAGGCAAGATTATACTTGATGGTGAAGATATCACGGAATTGTCTGTTACAGAGAGGGCAAGGAAAGGTATAAGCTTTGCATTCCAGCAGCCTGTGCGTTTCAAAGGGCTTACAGTTATAGATATGATACGCCTTGCAGCAGGGAAAGAAATTACAATAGCAGAAGCATGTAACTATCTTTCAGAAGTAGGTCTTTGTGCCAAAGATTATATACACAGGGAAATTAACGCAAGCCTTTCAGGAGGTGAAGTAAAGCGTATTGAAATAGCAATGGTTCTTGCAAGGGGGACAAAGTTCTCAATCTTTGATGAACCAGAAGCAGGCATAGACCTCTGGAGCTTCCAGAACCTTATACAGGTATTTGAGAAAATGTACCAGAGGATAAAGGGAAGTGTCCTGGTTATTTCACACCAGGAAAGAATATTAAATATAGCAGACAGGATAATTGTAATAGCAGATGGAAATGTTGCAGATGAAGGAAGCAGGGAGGAAATTATGCCAAAGCTTATGAAAAGTGATATAGCATGTCCTACACTGTTAGACAAGATGAAATAGGAGGTACAGAAAATTGGATACAATAGAGAAAAATTTACTAGAACAGGTAGCAGACATCCATAAGGTACCTGAAGGGGCATACAATATACGCTCTAATGGAGAGCTGGCAGGCAGGAACACTACTGCTAATATTGATATTGTGACAAAGGAAAACAAGTCTGGTATAGATATAATTGTAAAACCAGGTACAAAAAATGAAAGTATCCATATACCAGTTGTATTAAGCATGTCCGGGCTTAAAGATATGGTGTACAATGATTTCTATATAGGTGAAGATGCAGACGTTACAATAGTTGCAGGATGTGGAATACACAACTGTGGTGTAGATACATCAGAACATGATGGTATCCATACATTTTATGTAAAAAAGGGTGCAAGGGTAAAATATATTGAGAAACATTATGGCGAGGGGGATGGTAAGGGAAAACGTATACTTAATCCTACTACTATAATAAATATTGAGGAAAATGGATATCTTGAGATGGAGTCTGTGCAGATTAAGGGTGTTGATTCAACCAGGCGTGACACAAGGGCAGTCCTTAAAGATGGTGCAACTCTTGTTATTAATGAAAAGATTATGACACATGGGTCACAGACAGCAGAGACTAATTTTGAAGTGGATTTGGACGGAAGAGGCAGCAGTGCAAATGTTGTTTCACGTTCTGTTGCAAAAGAAAAATCAAAGCAGGTTTTTAATTCTAAGATAAATGGAAATAATGAGTGTAGCGGGCATACAGAGTGTGACGCTATAATAATGGATGATGCAAGTGTAAGTGCTATACCACAGCTTACAGCAAATAATATTGATGCTGCTCTTATACATGAGGCAGCAATAGGAAAGATTGCAGGGGAACAGATTATTAAGCTTATGACCCTTGGGCTTACAGAAGAGGAAGCAGAAGAACAGATAGTTAATGGTTTTCTAAAGTAAGGCAAGCCATAGCACCAGCTGGGAGCAAAGTATATTTTGGTTCCAGCATCATACTGTATAATTATAGTTGTGAAATTTTAGAAAGGCGTGTAAACTGATATGGACAAAGTTGCAATAGTTACAGATAGTAACAGCGGGATTACGCTTGATGAAGCAAAGAGGCTTGGAATAAGGGTAGTCCCTATGCCATTTCTTATTGATGGTAAGACATATTATGAGGAAATCAGCCTGTCACAGGAAGAATTTTTTAAACGTCTTGAGGAAGATGTTGATATATCAACTTCGCAGCCTGCACCGGGTTCAGTTACTGATATATGGGATGAAGAATTAAAAAGTGCAGAAGAGGTTGTATATATACCTATGTCAAGCGGTCTGTCAAGCTCATGCCATACTGCGGCAATGCTGTCAGAAGACTATAATGGGAAAGTGCAGGTGGTGGATAACCAGCGTATTTCTGTTACACAACGGCAGTCTGTGCTTGATGCAATAGAACTGGCAGGCAGGGGGATGGATGCAGCAGGGATTAAGGAGTATCTTGAAAAAGTAAAGCTGGAGTCCAGTATATATATAATGCTTGATACCCTTAAATATTTGCGCAAAGGTGGAAGGATTACGCCAGCTGCTGCTGCTCTTGGTTCTGCATTAAGATTAAAACCTGTACTGCAGATACAGGGTGACAAACTTGACGCATTTACTATTGCACGTACAAAGAAACAGGGAATAAGCAAGATGCTGTCTGCAATGGCAGATGATATAACTACACGTTTTGGTGGTATTGGTAATGTCCATCTTGAAGTTGCACATACACAGAATGAAACAGCAGCACTTGGATTTATAGAGGTAATTAAAGAAAAGTTTGGGGCAGATAGTATTTATATGGCGCCATTGTCATTAAGTGTTTCATGCCATATAGGGGCAGGTGCACTGGCAATAGCATGTTCTGCTGTTATTAGTAAAGATAATATATAAAAAGAAAGGTGGCCTGTATATGGATTATATCAGCCAGTTAGGTGAAAATGCAAAGAAAGCCAGGGAGAGTATAGCTAATGCACAGACAAGCAGAAAAGACCAGATTATTGAAAAGATAGCAGACAATCTGCGTAAAAATAAAGACAGAATACTTTCAGGCAATAAAAAGGATATAGAAAATGCTGCGGATAATGGAATCTCTGAGGCAATGACAGACAGGCTCAGGCTTTCAGAAGAACGTATTGACAGTATAGCAGATGCATGTATGGAACTTGTATCATTAAAAGACCCTGTGGGGGAAGTAGTGGAAGGCTATATACGCCCAAATGGAATGAGGATTGCAAAGACAAGGGTGCCTATCGGTGTAGCTGGAATTATATATGAATCAAGACCAAATGTTACAGTAGATGCTGCCGCACTTTGTATAAAGAGCGGCAATGCTGTTATACTCCGTGGTGGCAAAGAAGCTATAAACTCTAATAAAGTGCTTATGGATATTATGCGTGAGTCGGTAGCAGAATGTGGTTTTCCAAAGGATATAGTACAGCTTGTGGAAGATACTTCAAGAGACTCTGCATCAATGATGATGAAAGCCAATGGATATATTGATGTACTTATACCACGTGGAGGCAAAGGGCTTATTAGTTCTGTTGTAAATAATGCAACAGTGCCAGTAATTGAAACAGGAAGTGGAAACTGCCATATATACATAGATAAAAGTGCAGATATAAATATGGCTGTAGATATTACTGACAATGGTAAGACACAGCGCCCAAGTGTATGTAATGCACTTGAAACATGTCTTGTCCATAAAGATATAGCAGGGACTTTCCTGCCAGAATTAAAGAAAAGGCTTGATAAGCATAATGTTGAGTTAAGGGGATGTGAGGAAACAAGGCGTATACTTGGTGGTTGTGTGGTACCTGCTACAGATGAAGATTATGCTACAGAATTTAATGATTATATATTTGCAATAAAGGTAACAGAAGGCATAGATGAAGCAATAGCTCATATAGGCAGATATTCTACAGGACATTCTGAGTGTATTATTACACAGGATTTAGTTAGTGCAGAAAAGTTCCAGAAAGAAGTAGATTCTGCATGTGTTTATGTAAACTGTTCTACAAGGTTTACAGATGGTGGTGAATTCGGGCTTGGAGCAGAGATAGGCATATCTACACAGCGTTTACATGCAAGAGGGCCTATGGGGCTTGAAGGGCTTACAACTTTTAAGTACCTTATTAACGGAAATGGACAGACAAGGAATTAAACTATAGAGAAAGATGGGGTTAGTATGGGTTTAAATACAACAATGCAAGGTGACAGGATACAGATTACAATTTATGGCAAAAGAAATGCAGGCAAGTCAAGTATAATCAATGCTATAACAGGGCAGGATATTGCGATTGTATCTGATGTAAAAGGCACAACTACTGACCCTGTATCCAAGGCAATGGAAATACTTCCGCTTGGACCATGCATGGTTACAGATACACCTGGGCTTGATGATGAAGGGGAACTTGGAGCCAAAAGGATAGAGAAGGCGTTAAGGGTGCTGGATAAGACAGATATAGTGCTTCTTGTCTCAGATATTTCTTCAGTTACGGCAGCAGATTTAAACAGCAGCCGGGGGCTTCCAGCAGGTGAAAGGCAGATAATAGACCTGGCAGAAGAGAAAAGGCTTCCATATATTATTGTGCTTAACCAGACAGACCGTATAGATGTTGAAATGGCAGAAGAAATAAAAGAAATTGTTTCTGCTAAAAATCCAGGAAACCAGGTATGTCTTACAAGTGTACTGGATAATACTGGGATTGAGGGTTTAAAAGAACAGCTTATATCAGTCCTGCCACAAACAAGTAAGGAGCTTGGGATTATTGACGGGCTTGCAGGGCAAGGGGATATCGTGCTTCTTGTAGTGCCAGTTGATTCTGCAGCACCTAAAGGAAGGCTTATTATGCCACAACAGCAGGTTATAAGGGATTTGCTTGACCACCATGCTGCTGCTGTAGTTACACAGGTGCCAGGCATTAAAAATATGCTTGGTCTGCTTGGGGACAAGGTTAAGATGGTTATAACTGATTCACAGGCATTTAAAGAAGTGTCTGAGGCAGTTCCAGATAAAATACCACTTACATCATTTTCAATACTTTTTGCAAGGCATAAAGGCAGCCTGAAAAAGCTTGTGGAAGGCGTTGCTGCGGTGGAAAGCTTAAAAGATGGTGACAAGGTGCTTATAGCAGAAGGATGTACACATAGAAGGCAGTGTGAAGATATTGGCACAGTAAAAATACCAGCATGGTTAAAAGAACATTCAGGAAAGCAGCTTTGTATTGAAACATGCAGCGGGGCAGATTTTCCAAAAGATTTATCCAGATATTCACTGGTAATACACTGTGGCGGATGTACCCTTAATGAAAAAGAAATGAAGCACAGGATACAAAGTGCAGGCAGCCAGGGAGTGCCTATAGTAAATTATGGAATATTTATTGCATATGTAAATGGCATATTAAAAAGAAGCATAGAACTTTTTCCTTCTGTAGCTTCACTTATAAATTAAAAGGCGGGAGATTATGCAGAAAAAGAAATACTACCTGAATATTATATTTATGCTTGTCCTGCTTGGGCTTGTATTTTATACAATTTTAAAAGAAGAGGATACCAGCAGTATACTTGATGCTTTAAAAGATGCCAGTATTTTCTTTATGTTCTGGGCAGCAATAGCAGGGCTTATGTATGTAATTATGGAAGGTGTATCCATGCAGATAATATTGTTGTCTTTAGGAATTAAAACTAATATAATACAATGTACAAAATACTCGTTTATAGGTTTTTTCTTTAATGCAATTACGCCTTCTGCTACAGGAGGCCAGCCTATGCAGGTGCTATATATGAATAATGATGGCATAAACATGGGTGCTTCTTCAGTAACTCTCTTATTCTGGACTATTATATATAAAGTGGCACTTATTATAGTTGAGGCACTGGTATTTATATTTATGTATAGTTTTGCAAGACAGCATCTTAAGGGGTATATGTGGCTTTTTATTATTGGTATTATAGTAAATGTTGTTTCAATATTCCTATATTCAATTATTGTATTTTCACAAAATGGTGCTAAAAATATTGCATACTTTGCTACATGGCTGCTTCATAAGTTAAGGCTTGTCAGGAGAAAAGAAAAGATAGAGAAAAAACTTGATAAGCTGCTTATGTCTTATAAAGAAGGCGCAGAATATATGCGCAGCCATATGAAGACAGCAGGCATAGTTTTATTGACAACAATTATACAAAGGGTTTCATATTTTGCAGTAACATGGTTTATATACAGGGCACTTGGACTTTCTGGCTATACATGTATAGAAATAATTGTACTGCAGAGTTTTGTATCAGTATGTATAGATATACTTCCATTTCCAGGTGGTGTAGGTGTTAATGAGGGGTTTTTTGTAAAAATTTTTGCGCCAGTCATGGGCAAGAGCATGGCAGTATCTGCAATGCTTTTAAGCAGAGGTGCAAGTTTTTATGTACTTCTTATAACAAGTGCTATAATTACAATGGCAGCACAGGTACACCAGATACATATGGAAGGCAGGAAAATAAAACTTAAAAAAGATAAATAAGGTTCTTCTTAAATTGGCCAGGAGGTGGCAATGGCAGGTTACAAAATTGTATATAACGGCGGAAGTGCTGAGATTGTTGAGAAAAAGTCAAGGTTTATAGCTAATGTATTTCCACTTGGAAGTGAAGAAGAGGCAGCAGGGATACTCGAAGGGATTAAAAAAAAATACTGGGATGCAAGACACAACTGTTATGCATATGTTACAGGCGGGATAAGCAAGTGCAGTGATGATGGTGAACCATCTGGCACAGCAGGCAGGCCAATACTGGAAGTAATTACAGGTGAGGGCATTTCTGATGTACTTATAGTTGTGACAAGGTATTTTGGCGGTACACTTCTTGGAACAGGAGGGCTTGTAAGGGCTTATTCAAAGTCAGCAAAGGAAGGGCTTTGTGCAAGCAGTATTGTGTATAAAGAACCAGGGAAAATAATTACAATAACTACAGATTATAATGGCATAGGGAAGCTCCAGTATATTGCATCACAGATGGAACTTGCAATTATGGATACAAAATATAGTGAAAAGGCAGAGATGGAACTTGTAGTTTCTGATGGCAATATAGACACCTTTGTAAAAAAAGTTACAGAGGCAACATCAGGGCAGGCATTAATTAATAAAGGTGATAATATATATTTTGCAGTTATAGATGGGAAACCAGTAGTTTTTGGTTAAGGGGATAGATTGAAAAATGATTCTAAGCCAGCAAAAAACGCTGCCTGGTAATCATTATGGTTTCAATTTTGTGCCATACAAAGCATGGTATGGGGGATTAGTATGGATTTATTTGATTATATGAGGGATATAAATAAAGAACAAGAGTCACCACTTGCCTCAAGGATGAGGCCTGTTACACTTGAGGAGGTTGCAGGGCAGGAACATATAGCAGGACGTGGCAAACTTTTATACAGGGCAATTAAAGCGGACAAACTTGGTTCGGTTATATTCTATGGCCCGCCTGGCACGGGGAAGACAACACTTGCCAAAGTGGTTGCTAATTCAACGAGTGCTGTTTTTGTACAGATTAATGCAACATCTGCTGGCAAAAAAGATATGGAAGAAGTTATTAAACAGGCTAAAGACAATGCTGGAATGTATAGCAGGAAGACAATTCTTTTTGTTGATGAGATACACAGGTTCAATAAGGGGCAGCAGGACTATCTTCTGCCTTTTGTTGAAGATGGGACAATTATATTAATTGGTGCAACTACTGAGAACCCATATTTTGAGGTAAACAGCGCATTGGTTTCACGTTCAGTTATATTTGAGCTAAAGCCACTGTCACCTGGCAATATCAAGGAAATTGTATTAAGGGCAATAAATGATGAAGAGAGAGGCATGGGCTTATATAAAGCGGAGATAGATAATGATGCACTAAGCTTTCTTGCAGATATTTCTGGTGGTGATGCCAGGCTTGCACTTAATGCTGTTGAACTTGGGGTGCTTACAACAAACCGTGGTGATGATGGAATTATACACCTTACACTTGAAGTTATATCTGACTGTATACAGAAAAAAGTGGTAAGGTATGACAAAACTGGTGACAACCACTATGATGTTATATCAGCGTTTATCAAAAGCATGAGAGGTTCCGACCCTGACGCTGCTATATATTATCTTGCAAAGATGCTGTATGCAGGTGAAGATATACGTTTTATTGCAAGAAGGATAATGATTTGTGCAGCGGAAGATGTTTCTAACGCAGACCCACAGGCACTTGTGGTTGCAACCAGTGCAGCACAGGCGGTTGAAAGGGTTGGTATGCCAGAAAGCCAGATAATACTTGCACAGGCAGCCACTTATGTTGCAAGCGCACCTAAAAGCAATTCAGCAGTAGAAGCAATAAGTATGGCTATGGAAGCTGTAAAAAATGAAAATGCAGGAGGAGTTCCACCGCACCTTATGGATTCACATTATAAAGGTGCTAATAAGCTTGGGCGTGGTATAGGTTATAAATACGCACATTTATATCCAAAACATTATGTAAAACAGCAGTATCTTCCAGACGGGCTTGAAGGCAGACGTTTCTATATACCATCAGATAACGGGTATGAAAAGACAATACAGGAATACTTTAGATACATACATGAAGAATAATTATAGAAAACAGGAGAAATATGGATAAGCTTAGAAGAATATTTGCAGCGGCTGGAGCAGTGGTACTTCTTGGCATGTACCTGCTTACATTTATATCTGCAATACTTGCAACACCTGCAACACATGCGCTATTTTTAGGAAGTCTTTCTGCAACAATTATCATTCCAATATTTTTATATGCATATACTCTTATATATAAAATGGTATATAAGAAAAAAGATGAAGATAAAGAAGAAGCAGATAAGGACAAGAAATTATAAGCCAGCCTGCTTACATTACAAAAATTATAAACCGGTTTTTGCTGGATAAAAAAGTGTAAAATTGGCAGTATATGGCAATTTATATCAATAATAACTGAAATATTAAGGTTTCATTACAAAGTTCATAAAAACCTTGTTACATGTATGCTGGTTGTGTTAATATAAGCATTGGAAGGATGTGCGTGCCATAGCTGGCGGAACAATTACGGTTTATTCTGTCTGCCATAGCATGCACTTTATAAATTAAGGGAATTGTATTTTGGTGTATTATTTCATCTGTTAAATTTTGCAGTTTTTGCTTACCTGAAATTCCTGGTGTAGCACCACTACGCCTGCATTTCCAGCAGATGTCCTTAACAATTTATTCTGCGCAAAATTCTGTAATATTTAATTTCCAGATTAATAGTTTTGTATATAAAAAATGGGGGACAAGTCTATGCGCAGAAGGTTAAAAAATTGGTATGAGGCATATATTGGAAAGGTTATTCCAAGATATGCGTTTTTTTCTGTTATATTCTGTTTTGTTTTTAACTCACTTATTTATACAGGCACACAAATTATAATGAAAGATGCAAAGCATTATGATTTATCAACACCATTTGACTACAGTGTACCCTTTATACCAGGATGGGTACTTGTATATGTTATATGTTTTGGGTTCTGGGCTGCTAATTATATAATAATAACACGTGAGGGAAATGAAGACTGGTTTAAATTTGCAACGGGGGATTATCTTTCAAGAGTTGTCTGCATGGTATTTTTTATACTGCTGCCAACAACTAATACCAGGCCAGAAGTTACAGGGGATGGAATTGTGGAAAATATTATGCGTTTTATTTATTTTGCAGACCCTGCAACCAACCTTTTCCCATCAATACACTGTCTTGTAAGCTGGCTGTGTTATGCAGGCATAAGAGGAAGGAAGATAATACCATTGTGGTACAGGGCATTTTCGTGTATATTTGCTATTATGGTTTTTATATCTACACAATTTACAAAACAGCATTATATTGCAGATGTTATTGGCGGGGTATTAATTGCAGAAATATGTCTGTACATAGGAAACCATACAAAATTATATAAAACAACCAGTAAAATTTTTAATAAAATAAATCAAAAAGTTTTTGGAGATATTATTTATGACAGGGAAGAGGAACAGGAATATTTTTAATGCTTTGTTTCTAACTGCTGTATTTGCAGTAACAATGTGTTCTGTATTCTATAATGAAGACCTTGGCTCTATTATAGGTTATATTAAAAGTGCAGACAGCAGGTACTGGTTAATAGGTGTAATATTTGTAATAATTTTTATTGAAAGTGAGTCTGTAATTATATATTATATGTTTAGGAGCCTTGGGGAAAGTGTAAAGCTTACACATTGCTGCCTGTATTCCTTTGTTGGTTTTTTCTTCTGCCTTGTAACGCCATCTGCTACAGGAGGGCAGCCTGCACAGCTGTATTTTATGAAAAAAGATGGGCTTTCCCTTACTGTTTCTACAATGGTGCTTGTTATAGTGACAATCACATATAAAATGGTGCTTGTGGCTGCTGGTATAATAGTATTTGTACTGCGCCCTGCCAGGATTTTCTATTACCTTAAACCTGTAATGCCATGGTGTGTACTTGGCATGGTATTAAATATTATCTGTATACTGGTTATGCTGTTATTTGTATTTCATCCGCTTTTTGCAAGGAATACAGCAACATTTATAATATGTACAGCCAGCAGGCTGTTCAATTTAAAGAATAGCAAGAAATATATAGATAAGGTTAGTTCTGCAATGGACAAGTACAGGGATACGGCAGAATATTTTTCTTCACATAAGTTTATAATATGGAATGTATTTTGTATAACAACATTCCAGCGTATTTTATTATTTGCCGTTACTTATATAACTTGTCTGTCATTTGGCACTGCAAGCGAGGGCATAGTGGTAATAACAAGTTTACAGGCTATGATTTCAGCTGCCGTTGATATGCTTCCACTTCCAGGAGGCATGGGAATTACAGAGAAACTTTTTAAGGAAATATTTACCCCTTTATGTGGTGGAAGCCTTGTACTTCCTGTTATGATTGTGAGCAGGGGGCTAAGTTACTACACACAGCTTTTTATAAGCGCTGTTATGTCAGTTGTAGCATATATAAAAATAATCTATAGAAAAGGAATACAGTAAGATGATAGGATTTTATAATTATACAGTAATTCTTACATATGTCAGCCTGCTTATTTCAGTTTTTGGCATGATACAGGCATTTGGAGGCAGGTTCCGTACTGCAATTATGTGTCTGGCACTGTCTGGGCTGTGTGATATGTTTGATGGTAAAATTGCAAGGAGTAAAAAGGACAGGACAGATGACGAAAAACTTTTTGGAATACAGATTGATTCTTTGTGTGATGTTATATGTTTTGGGATGTTCCCTGCAATGATATGTTTCCTTATAGGGGTAAGAGGTCCGCTTGGAGCGCTTTTTGTAGGATATTATTGTGTGTGTTCAGTAATAAGGCTTGCATATTTTAATGTACTTGAAACAAGAAGGCAGGCAGAAGAGGACGGGGTTAACAAATATTACCATGGGCTTCCTATTACATCAATGGCAATAATACTTCCAGTAATATTTTTACTGCAGTCTTTTTTGCCAGAAATTGTTTTTATAATTATTTTGAATTTTGTATTATGTATTGTAGGGACATTATTTATTGTAGATTTTAAATTGAGAAAGCCAAATAATATTACACTGTTTTTTATTGTAGCAATAGTTGCTGCAGCAGTGCTTATAATAATAATATTTTCAAGTTACAATGTGCCAAAACTAAGGTTTCCAGAAATGCCATTGTGGCCTGTTATTAAGAAATTATTTGGAGTATATTATGGAGTATAAATCTATGGCGTGTTTGAGGATTAAAAAGTGCACAAATTTTTGGGATTTTTTATTTCTAAACATGCAATAGAATAGCTTTTATATTTATTTAAGCCGTTGTAAGCGGCAGGGGGATTAATTATGGAAAATGAAAGAGAACGTGTGCCTTTAAGGAATAAAAATGGCATACAAGACAGGATGTTAGGATTTTTATATAAGACAAAACCAGGGAGGGTTTTATTAAGGTGGCTTATAGTTCCAGGTGTTTCAAAAGCAGCAGGATACTTTATGGATTCTTCTTTTTCAACATTATTTATTAAGCCTTTTATAAAGTATAATAAAATAAATATGGATGAATATGAAGAACGTGAATATAAGAATTTTAATGATTTCTTTACACGCAAAGTAAAAGAGGGAAGCAGAAGTTTTTCAGAAGAAAAGACAGATTTATGTTCGCCTTGTGATGCGAAACTTAGTATTTATGATATTACAGAAGATGCTGTTTTTTATGTTAAAGGGACACATTATAATATAGAAAGCCTTACAAAAAGCAAGAAACTTGCACAGTATTATAAAGGTGGGACTCTCTGTATATTCAGGCTTTGTGTAGATGATTACCACAGATATGCTTATATTGATGCAGGAAAACAGAAAAGAAATTATAAAATACCTGGTGTACTGCATACAGTCAATCCAATTGCATGTGGTGAGTTTCCAGTTTATAAAGAAAATTCCAGGGAGTTTTCTGTGCTTTACAGCAAGAACTTTGGCAATGTGCTTACTATGGAAGTAGGTGCAATGATGGTTGGCAGGATAAAGAATTATAAAGGTGAAACATATGCGTTACGTGGACAGGAAAAGGGCAGGTTTGAATATGGTGGTTCTACAGTTATCCTTGCATTTGCAAAAGGAGAAGCTATAATAGATGAAGAGATAATTAACAATAGCAAATATGGTTTTGAAACCCTGGTAAAAATGGGTGAAGTTATTGGTAAGAAAGGTCCAGGAAATACAGAAGGAGGTTTTTTGGAGGATGAATATGGATACGCCCATATATGATTTTATTGAAGAGTATAAGGCGTCGGGAATATCCCGGTTCCATATGCCAGGGCATAAAGGAAAGAAATTTCTTGGATGTGAGAATTCTGATATAACAGAAATAGAGGGTGCAGATGTATTGTGTATGGCAGATGGCATTATTGCCAGAAGCCAGCATAATGCATCGCGCCTTTTTTGTACAGGAGAAACACTTTATTCTGCAGAAGGTTCATCACTTTGTATTAAAGCAATGCTTATGGCTGTACTTATGGAGTCACGCAGACATAGCATTTCTAAGTATGAATATATATTATCATCAAGAAATATACACCGTTCAATGGCTGATGCATGTGCACTTACTGGTATTGAAATTGAATTTATAATAAACAGCAGAAGCAGTAATATATGTGAAAGTATAATTACACCACAAGACATAGAAAGTTTTCTTATAACAAAAGAAAAGAAAGATTATCCAATAGCAGTATATATAACATCCCCTGGTTATCTTGGAGGTATAGCTGATATAAAAGGAATTTCAGGCATTTGTGAAAAATATAACCTGCCATTGCTTGTAGATAATGCACATGGTGCATATCTTGCATTTCTAGAAGATAGCCTGCATCCAATAAAACTTGGGGCAGCAATGTGTTGTGATTCTGCACATAAAACACTTCCTGTACTTACAGGAGGTGCATACCTGCATATTTCCACCAGATACAAGGAAAGATACCTGGAAGTGGTAAAGAGAGGGCTTGCAATATTTGGTTCAACAAGCCCGTCATATCTTATATTACAGTCACTTGACCTATGTAATAAATATCTCTCAGAAAGTTATAATAAAAAGCTTGCTGCTTGTATATCAGATGTAAACAGAATTAAAAAATATATGCAGGACAAAAAAATCCCTGTAAAAGATACAGAACCATTAAAAATTGTTATAGATACTGCAAGCGCAGGTTATACAGGTACCAGTACCAGTATAGAAATGAGAAAATATGGCATTGAATGTGAATATGCCGATATACAGTATGTTGTCCTTATGGTTACACCTGAAAACAACCAGCAGGATTTTGACAGAATTAAAAAATGGGTTTGTAATACAAATATATTAAAACATAGAAAACCAGATATTGAAATCCCTCAGGTTTATACAAGTGTGCCAGAACGGCGGTTTAAGATAAGGGAGGCAGTTTTTGCACCAACTGAAATAATAGATGTAAAGGACAGCCCAGGGCGCATATGTGCAGCAGAAACTGTGTCATGTCCGCCAGCTGTGCCAATAGCGGTATGTGGGGAAGTTATAGATGAAAATATGGCAAAGTTATTTGAAATATACAATATACAAAAAGTATGTGTTGTAAAACAAACCACATGATTATGCAAATTATGGTTATCTTTATATTTTGGGGTTATTGGAATTGCCAGAGCCAATAAATTTGTACACTTTTTAATTTTATAACAAGCCATAAGGATTATATTATAAATTTAGGGAAAGAAAAGATAAACTATAGTTATTAAAGAAACATTGTATCTCTTGTAAATTAGTATCTTGTTTGTTATACTAAAAATGGTTATCTATACTAAATTAAATACACGGGAGGTTATAAGATGAGTATTGTAAAAAGTAAATTTGGAACTAGCAAAGATGGACATGAGGTCACAAAATATACCCTGAAAAATAAAAATGGCATGGAAGTATCATTTATTGACCTGGGTGCTGTAATTACCAATATTATTGTACCAGACAGAGATGGTGTATTTGAGGATATAGTGTCCGGATATGGTGAAGTGGCACCTTATGAAGTAAACATGCCTAGTTTTGGTGCATCTATAGGAAGATATGCCAACAGGATTTCTGGTGCAAAATTTGTTTTAAATAACAAAGAATACCAGCTTGACCAGAATGATAGTACAAATTGTCTGCATGGAGGCTTTTTAAGATATAATTGTTGCATGTATAGTGTAAAATGTGAAGAATTTGAAGAAGAGGACAAAATTATATTTTCAAGGCATAGTCCAGACGGGGAACAGGGTTTTCCTGGCAACCTGGATTATTCAATTACCTATATATTAGACGATGATGATGAGCTGATAATTGGATACCAGGCAGTGTGTGACAGTGATACAATAGTGAATTTTACAAACCATTCTTATTTTAACCTTGGAAAAGGCGGACATAAATGTCCTGATGTATTAAACCAGGAAGTCCAGATAGAATCAGATTATTACACGCCTGTAAATGATATACTTATACCTACAGGTGAATTAAAAGAGCTTGCAGGCACAGCACTTGATTTCAGGGAATTTAAGAAACTTAAGGATGGCATTGGCAAAGAAGATGCATATGGTAATATAGTAACAGGTTATGACTATAATTTTGTACTTAGAAGCGGTGGCAAAGAAGGTGTGAAGAAAGCGGCACAGTTCAGGGACAGCAGTACAGGACGCATTATGGAAGTATTTACTGATTTGCCAGGGTTGCAGATATATACTGCCAATGACCTTGATATAGACGGTTGTAAAGATGGGGTACACTATGGTAATTTTTGTGGTGCATGTTTCGAGTCGCAGAATTTCCCAAATGCTATAAACACAGAAGGATTTCCAAATGCTATATTAAAAGCAGGTGAGAAGTTTGAAAGCATTACAGTGTTCAGGTTTAAAGTATTTTAATATTAAAAGGCAAGCCATTAAAAAGTACATTGGTTAAGTGGCAGGGCTGGAACTTGGTTGACAGGCGGGCAAGTAACAAATACCTGTTTACTGCCAGTGTGGATTATTGGTATCTGCCTGGCAGAAGGGATGTTTAAAGATGGTTTTATTGCAGAAAGGAACCAGTACAGAAGTAATATGGAGGTAGTATGGAGGAAAATATTATTACGGTTGATATAAGGGTTCTTGTTGTAGATGACAATATAGTTAATTCAATGGTACTGTCTACAATGCTTGAGCGCTATGGTATACAGGCTGATATAGCTAGTTCAGGAATGGAAGCAATACAAAGGGTATGCAATGCAAAATATGATATAATACTTATGGATTACCTTATGCCAGATATGGACGGGGTAGAAACTACAAAACAGATAATGTTTGTATCAAATGGAAAGAGCAAACCAAAAGTTATAGGGGTTTCCGCAACTGTTGATGCTGAAGTTACAGAATTGTTTATATCAGCTGGGGCAGACTGTGTGTTAAAGAAACCTGTGCGTACAGAAGATTTTGATATGAAGCTCAGGCAGTATGGGTTTGTGAAGGAAGAACCAGGAAGCAGCAGTACCAATAGTGATGGAAGTGTTGATTCAGCGGGGTTTCTTTCATCAGTTGAAGGGCTTAATTATGATGAAGGTATTTCACTTATGGCAGGAAGCCTTGCCAATTATATGAAAGTCCTTAATGTTTCTTTAAGAAATGTGTCAGAGAATTATAATAAATTAGATGCTATCAGGAATACAGGACAGTTAGATGCAATGTCACTGCATTTCCACAGTCTTAAAGGGATTTTCCTTAATATAGGTGCATCAAGTCTTGCCAGCTATTCAAAAGCAATGGAAGGGGCAGCAAAGGAATTTAAACGCATGTATGTGCGCTCACAGATGGATGAATATATGGAAAGTGTAAAAATATTCCATGACCAGCTTAAAGATGCATGTGAAAATTATAGTGAAAAAGTTATGTCTTCAAAGTCTAATGTGGATATGGAAGAAGACGAGTTTATGCAGAAACTTAGCGAACTAAAAGGTAATATTGAGGAGTTTGAGTATACAGGAATTACAGAAATCCTAGAAGAACTGCTTGCTGGAACAAAAGGGCAGCGTCTTGAGAAATTACAGAACATACAGGATTATATACAAGATTTCCAATACGATGAAGCTATGGAGATTTTATGTACAATGTTATAATCCAGAATACATCCGGCAGATTAGAAATTAATGTGGCAGTCTGGCAGATTTAATATGAACGTATTTTAAAAAGCCACATAAATTAAATATAATGTTGCAATTAAGGCGGTGTATTATTAAAATGAACGTTTTTAAAAAGTGTTTAAGGAAACAGTTTGGAAAAAGTAAATATATGTCATATGTCAGGATGTGTGAAGAGGAAGTTTTAAAGAATACTTATTCAAAAACAAAGATGGAAGATAAAAAGATTTTCCAGGATATGTATGAACAGTTAAGTGGGAAAAATAGTGAATATATAAAAGAACGCAATGAGCTTCTGGCAGATGTGTTGTATACAGCATTACAGATAGGAAGGAAGTTTTTTTCGGTACTTATATTTTATATAATGGCTAATATTGTACTTCTGGCATTGCAGCTTGATTATGCAGTAACATGTATAAGTGTTACATTTATGGGAATTTGTTTTCTTTATAAACTTGTAGAATTCCTTTCCAATAAATATTGTTTTATTGATGCATATCTTATTATGGTATATAAGTCAGTGCTTGAAAAGTTATCTGGAAGAACCGCCAATGGCCAGGGATAAATACCTCTGGTGGATGTGAGGCATCTGGGATGTATTTTGGGATAAATATTAAAGATTACTGCCAGAAAGAAGCCGCCGCATAAAGCAAAATATTTTGTATATTTTGTTTTTTATGCGGCAGTTTTTTATATAAGGTTAAAATGTTTCATGGCATTGTAAATTCCATCATCTAATATATTATCTGTCACGAAATCTGCATACTTTGTTACTTTTTCAGGACTTTCCCCCATTGCAATACTTGTACCAGCAAATTCAAGCATTGTAAGGTCGTTGGTACTGTCTCCTGCTGCATATGTATGTTCAAGTGGTATATTAAAATAATCCATAAGGAATTTCATACCTGTTGCTTTGGAGTATCCATATGGTATTATTTCAAATATGCCGCCATCACGGTCTATAAATGTAAGGGATTTAGAATATTTATTTCTAAAATATTCAAAATTACTGTCTGGAAGAATTCCTGCACAAAACTTGTCAAATACAAGGTTGTGCGCATCTTCTGGAGATACAATTATACAAGAGTCTGGAGATGCAAATGCACTGTTATTTTCTGGCAGGAAATCTTTCAGGTGTGTTTTATATGGTCTTGTACTGAAATATACGGCATTTGTGCCTTCGAGCATCCATTCAATCCCGCATTGGCTAAGGTCTTTAATTATCTCATTACCAAGGGAAAAAGGAATTGTTTCGGATAAGAGAATTTCATTATTATAACTTATATATGTGCCACATCCACATATATAACCATTAACATCCAGGCTCTGTACTACGCTGTCCATTTCAGACATTGCCCTTCCTGAATTTATAAAACATAAGTTGCCATTCTTCTGAAGAAGTGCAAGTGCATCAGTTGTACTTTGTGGTATAATAAATTCATTGTTACATTTAGTAATTAACGTTCCGTCTACATCAAAAAAAATAAGGTTTTTCATTGGTATTCCTCTCTTTTATTATTATTGTTTTCTTTATGTCTGAGTCTCCCCTTTTTTTAATACACAAGTATTTTGCCAGAGTAATATAGTCTTTATATAATTTAAAAAATGGGGAAACTTAAATTTCCAGGACAAACACATGAGTAAATAAACTGTGAACATTTTGTTAGTAAATAATAAATTAAATATTTTCTTAAGGGATTTTAGAGTAAAAAATTGATAAAATCAAAATAGTATACTAAAAAAATGCTCATAGTAGCGGTTTGTATACAAATTGTTCATTTATGCGTTTGTCCTGTTAAATTTCTTTGTGGTATTTACAATATAAATGATATATGCTATATATGTCAAATTAATATTTTTGGAAAAAATTTGGGAAATTTGAAAAAAGTTATAAATTATTTCCAATATCTTTCGATATATTATATAGTTAAATATAGTTATGGAATAATAGTACAATGGATAAATGATATCCAATGCATGTAATTCATAAAGTAAAGGAGTGAGTGTTATGTCAATTTTTTCAGTATCATCAGGTTCAGGTAATAATTTCTACAATATGTTTTTTAATACATCAGGCTCAGGCAATAATAATGCAGCAGCAGGAATTTTTTCAGGCGGGAGCACAGCAATAGGTGACCTTTCACTTATAAAGAGCGGTGCTTATAAGAAACTGCTTAATGCTTATTATGATGTACAGAAACCAGAAAAAGGAAGGACTTCATCATCATCTTCCACAACAGCTTCAAAGTTTATAAATGGAGTTGAAGATTCTACTGGTAAATTACAATCAGCAAAGAATGATGCATCTTCACTTTCAGATGCGCTTAAGAAGCTTAGCAACAGGTCTTTGTATATGAATAAGAGAGATGAGAAAGGCAATCTTGTAAAAGGTGAGAAAGGTGAAGCTGTTTATGATACAGAGGCAATAGGCAAGGCAGTTAAAGAATTTGTTGAGTCATATAATTCATTTATTGACTCTACAGGTAACCTTAACTCAACTAAGATGCTAAGTAAGACTCTTGATGTTATTAAAACTACATCTAAAAATGCTGGTCTTCTGGCTGATATAGGAATTAGGATTGGAAGTGACAATAAGTTAAAACTTGATGAAGATAAACTTAAGGAGGCTAAGGTATCAACAATTAATTCCCTGTTTACGGGAAGTGGTTCATATGGTTCAAATATTTCTGCAAAAGCAAATGAGAGCTTCCGTATAGCCAGCAGTTCTTCTTATGCAGGAACACGTGCATCATCATATACATATAGTGGTGCATATTCAACACTTGGTACAACAAATGTACTTAGCAAATATATGTAACAGATATTTATAAAAGTTTTAAATAAAAACCATCCTGTGTATGTGGGATGGTTTTTTGTAACTATGTTTTATATTTGTGTATGATATGTTATAATATTTATCCAGAAGCTGTTTTTGTTCCAGAATAGTTATTAAAACCAGGAGTGGAGATAGGTTGGGAAATCATTCTAAGGCAGCAAAAAACGCAGCTTAAGAATAATTATGGATTCAACCCCAGAAAACGCAGAAACAGTGTTTTTCATAGCTATTTAAGCCGCAAAAGGTGTGGCATGGGAGGATTAGTATGTACCGTTTTTATATTAGCAAAGATAATATTAATAATAAAAATATTGATATAACAGGACCAGATGTAAACCATATTAAAAATGTATTGCGCTTAGAAAAAGGCAGCTGGATTATTGCATGTGACGGAAAAGGCACAGACTACATTTCAAGAATTATGGATATGGACAGCAAATGTGTAAAACTGGAAGTAGAGAAAATCCAGGAGTCTGGTACAGAACCAGGGACGAAACTTGTACTGTTCCAGGGACTTCCTAAAAAAGACAAGATGGAATTTATTATACAGAAATCAGTTGAACTTGGGGTATCAGAAATAGTTCCTGTTATAATGAAAAGATGTGTAGTTAAACTAGATGAAAATAAAGCACATAAAAAACAGGAACGGTGGCAGGCTATTGCAGAAGCAGCAGCAAAGCAGTCTGGCAGGGGCATTGTGCCAGAAGTGTATATGCCTGTTACATTAAAAGATGCATTTGACATAGCAGCTGGCTTGGAGTACAATATTATACCATATGAGTTACAGGACGGAATGGAACAGTCAAGGAAGATTATAAACGAAGCCTGTAGTAAAAAAAGTGCAGGAATTTTTATAGGACCGGAGGGCGGATTTGAAAAGGACGAGGTCGTGGAAGCAGCAGACAGGGGAATCAGGCCTGTTTCTCTGGGAAAAAGGATTTTACGCACAGAAACAGCAGGAATGGCAGTTTTATCTATAATGATGTTCCAGATGCAGGAATAAATTACAACTGGTGAAGAATGGAGAAAATAGTGTGAAAAATATTTCTAAGGCAGCAAAAAACACTGCCTAAAAAGTATTAAGTTTCACACAGGAAAAACGCAAAAGCGCCGTTTTTCATACCTATTTGAGCCGCCAAAGGCGGCATGGAGGATTATTATGGAAGCATATCTTGACAATGCCGCAACTACTTCTGTATTTCCAGAAGTGGCAGATATTATGTTTAAGGTAATGAAAGAAGATTATGGAAACCCATCATCAAAACATACCAGGGGAATGGAAGCCGAAAGATATATTAATAATGCAGCAGAAGATATAGCATCACTTCTTAAGTGCCAGACAAAGGAGATAATATTTACATCTGGTGGGACAGAATCAAACAATATGGCTCTTATAGGAGCAGCACTGGCAAATAAGCGTAAAGGCATGCATATTATCACTACAAGTATAGAACATGCATCTGTGCATGAACCGCTTGCCAGACTGGAGGAACAAGGATTTGAGGTTACATACCTGCCTGTTGGTAAAAATGGTATTCTTGATGAAACTGTACTGGAAGATGCATTAAGGGAAGATACAATTCTTGTATCAGTTATGTATGTTAATAATGAAATTGGTTCAGTACAGGATATTAATAAACTTTGCAATATAGTTAAGAAAAAAGACAACAGCATATTATTCCATACAGATGCAATACAGGCATATGGCAAATATAGAATAATACCTAAAAAACTTGGTGCAGACCTGGTTTCTGTAAGCGGGCATAAAATACACGGGCCAAAAGGCAGCGGGTTTTTATATGTGAAAGATAAGACTAAAATACACCCTCTTATTTTAGGTGGCGGACAACAGAGAGGTATGCGTTCTGGAACAGAGAATGTGCCTGCAATAGCAGGTTTAGGGCTTGCCTCAAGGCTTATTTATAGTATGGAAGACCATGTGGAAAAGATGTATGCATTAAAAAAGCAGTTTATAGACAAGGTTAAAGAACTTGGAGGAATTACAATAAATGGCATAGATAACATACCTTTAGAAGAGACTGCGCCACATATAATAAGTGTTCTGTTTGAAGGAACCAGGAGTGAGGTGCTGCTCCATGCACTTGCTGCCAAAGGTATATATGTTTCTTCTGGTTCTGCATGTTCTTCAAACCATCCAGAACTTAGTGGTACATTAAAAGCAGCAGGTGTAAAAGATTCCCTGCTTGATTCAGCACTAAGATTTAGTTTTTCTGTATTTACTACAAAAGAACAGATAGATTATACAATAGATGTACTGGCAGAGGAACTTCCTGTCCTTAGGAAATTTACCAGGAAATAATTATTAATTGAATGGAGAATTAATATGGTACAAGGTTTTTTATTAAAATATGCGGAAATTGGGATAAAGGGAAAGAACAGGTATAAGTTTGAAAATGCACTTTGTGAACAGGTTAAAATAAAACTTTCTAAAATAGATGGAGATTATACTGTAGTACGTGAACAGGGAAGGATATATGCAGAGGCCTCTGGCAGTTTTGATTTTGATGAAGTTGTAGAAGAACTTAAAAGGGTTGCAGGTATAACAGCAATAAGCCCTGTAGAAGTTATAGAGGACAAATCATGGGACAACCTAAAAAAAGCAGCAGGGGATTTTATAGAGAAGCAGTATGACAAGACAGACTTTTCATTTAAGGTAAAAGCAAAGAGAAGTGATAAACACTATATTTATACATCACCAGAAGTATGTATAGAGATGGGTGCATATCTGCTTGGGCGTTTTGGAGGGCTTAAAGTAGATGTGCACAATCCAGATGTATATATATGGATAGAGATAAGGGACAAAGCATATGTTTATTCAAAAGTTTACCAGGGACTTGGCGGTATGCCACTAGGTACTGCAGGAAAGGCAATGCTTCTGCTGTCTGGGGGTATAGACAGTCCTGTGGCGGGTTATATGGTGTCAAGGAGAGGTGTTAATATTGATGCAGTATATTTCCATGCACCTCCATATACAAGTGAACGTGCAAAACAGAAAGTAGTGGACCTTGCGGAACTTATATCACAGTACACAGGTAAAATTAATCTTTATGTAGTTAATTTCACAGATATACAGATGTATATTTATGAACAGTGTCCACATGAGGAACTTACAATTATAATGCGCCGTTATATGATGCGTATAGCAGAAGAATTTGCTGTTAATAATAACTGTATGGGTCTTATAACAGGTGAAAGCATAGGGCAGGTGGCAAGCCAGACGATGCAGAGCCTTGCAGTTACTAATGAGGTCTGTACAATGCCAGTTTACCGCCCGCTTATTGCGTTTGATAAGCAGGATATAGTAAATATTGCTGAAAAGATAGGTACATTTGAAACATCAATACAACCTTATGAAGACTGTTGTACTATATTTGTAGCAAAACATCCTGTGACAAAGCCTGTTGCAGAGGTAATAAGAAAGTCTGAAAAGAAACTTGAAGAGAAAATAGATGAAATGGTCCGGGAAGCAGTTAATACTGCAGAAAAAATAGAAATAGACGGGTAAAGAAAAAGAGAACACCCTGTGGTGTTCTCAGTAACTTTCCTGTTAATAAATTTTTCTGGCTGCTGTTATTCAACGATGTATGGTTCTAATGCCTTAAGTATGTTGTCGATATTGTCATCATCATGGATGTTTAAATCAATAGCCTTTGAAAGGTCAAGGCTGAAAATACCCATAATAGATTTAGCATCAATAACATACCTGCCAGATACAAGATCAAAATCTGTGTTAAACTTAGTTACATCGTTTACAAATGCTTTTACCTTGTCAATTGAGTTTAAAGAAATCTTAACAGTCTTCATGCTAATTACCTCCCTTTGTTGTTGTACTACTATATAGTATCATTACAAAGAAAAAAGTCAATATACAATCTAGCCAAAAATTACGACAGTAAACTAGCCAAAAGTTGGAATTTAAAAAATTTTATCTATAATTAATACAAAACATAAGATTATTTTTGCTAAAACAGGAGGTAAATTGTGAAGGTTGCATTCTTAACACTTGGTTGTAAAGTTAATTCATATGAAACAGACAAAATGAAAAAATCATTTGAAGATGCAGGATATATAATTACTGCATTTGATAAAACAGCAGATGTATATATTGTAAATACATGTACAGTTACTAATATAGCTGACCGCAAATCAAGGCAGATGCTGCACAAGGCAAGAAAGCTTAACCCAGATGCGCTTGTTGTAGCAGCAGGATGTTATGTGGATTCTGCAATAAAGAAAGGTGAAACAGATAAAAGCATTGATATTTTTATTACAAATAAAAATAAAGAACACATTACAGAAATTGTAAATAATGCAATAAAAAAAAGAGTTCAAGATATAAAAGAAGAAGTGCTGCCACAGAAAGAACATACAAGGGCTTATATAAAAGTGCAAGATGGATGCTGCCAATATTGTACATATTGTATAATTCCATATGTAAGGGGAGGACTGTCAAGCCGGAGTGAAGCAGATGTTGTGGCAGAAGCCAGGGAACTTGCTTTAAAAGGCTATAAGGAAATAGTAATTACAGGAATACATTTGTCCTCATATGGTACCAGCATAAACAAGGCGGACAGTTTTATACAGCTTGAGGGAAAGCCGCTTTTGTCCCTTCTGGAAGCATTAGACAATATAAACGGGATTGAAAGGATACGTCTTGGTTCACTTGAACCACGTATAATTACTAGAGACTTTGTAAAAGAACTTTCTTCTATACATAAATTGTGTCCTCATTTTCATCTTTCTCTCCAGAGTGGGAGCAGCACAGTTTTAAAACGGATGAACAGGCACTATTCACCACAAGAGTATCTTAACAGTTTAAGTATACTTAGAAAATATTTTGATAATCCTGCAATAACTACTGATATAATTGTTGGGTTTCCACAAGAAACAGAAGAGGAATTTGAAGAAACAATGGAATTTGCGCATAAAGCAAGATTTGCAAAAATACATGTATTTAAGTATTCAAGGCGTTATGGCACTATAGCAGACCAGATGCATGGACAAATCCAGGAAACGGTTAAATCAGACAGAAGCAGCAGGCTTTCTGCGCTTGAAAAAGAGCTTGGGGAAATATACCAGCAGCAGGTTACAGGCAAATATGAAAGGGTACTTTTTGAAGAAATAACAGAAATTGATAATAAGAAATATATTACTGGCTATAATGAAAGATATATAAGAATTGCAGTACCATCATACAGTGGGGAAGACTTAAAAATTTGCAACACTATACAAGAGGTATGTATTTCTGGAAGAATACCTGGCGGAATACTTTTTGGATACATTGGACAATAAATTTATCTTTATATTTTAGATATGGGGACATGACGGTTTCCATGTATGGGCAGACATATCCAATCCAAGCGGAATGCGGCAAAGCCATGTTTGCAACATGGCTTTTGGGGTAAAATTTTGTAATTGCAAGAGGCAATAATTTGTAAAGCATCTAATTTTCAAACATTTAACTAAATGGAATTGAAAAATAAAAAAGTGTTGTTTTTTTAGTTTAGATATATTACTATAGTGGTATAAGATTTGTACGTGGAGGAATGGAGGTTAGTACCTTTATGCAAGAGATTAATAATACACAATATTTCAAAGTCCAGAAAGAACAGGAAATTGAAGTAAAAGATGTAATTGCAAGAATATATGAAGCCCTTAAAGAAAAAGGATACAATCCTGTAAACCAGATAGTAGGTTATGTAATGTCAGGTGACCCGACATATATTACAAGCTATAATGGGGCAAGAAGCCTTATAAGGCGTGTAGAACGAGATGAGATAATTGAACATCTTTTAGAAGATTATATTAAAAATAATTTTGAAGGTTAGAGAATATTTTATGAGAATTATGGGACTAGATTATGGGGATAAAACTGTAGGAGTAGCAGTTAGTGATGGCCTGCTTCTTACAGCACAGCCTGTTGAAACGGTAAAACGGGAACGTGCAAATAAATTAAGGCAGACATATGCCAGGATAGAAGCACTTATACAGCAGTATGACATTGAAAAAGTAGTAGTCGGTCTTCCTAAAAATATGAACAACGAGGAAGGTATCCGCTGTGCCCAGACACGTGAGTTTGCTGAAACATTAGAAAGGCGTACAGGGCTTGAAATTATATTCTGGGATGAAAGGCTTACAACAGTAGCAGCAGATGCTGTTTTAGAAGAATGTGGTGTAAACCGCCAGAAGCGTAAAGCATACATAGATAAAATTGCAGCATCTATGATTTTACAAGGATATCTGGACAGCCTGTCTGGCAGCACAGGGCAGTATGATGTATCCATGGACGGAGGAAATATATAATGGAAGAAAATCAGGCTATAATTGAATTTACTTCGGATGATGGCAGTACTATATCTTTTTTTGTGCTTGAACAGGTTAAAATAGCAGGTGTTAATTATATACTGGTTACAGACAGTGACACAGGATATGGTGAAGAAGATGCTTATATCCTGAAAGAACTGGGTGAGGAAGATGGAGAAGGCATATATGAGATGGTAGCGGACGAAGAAGAGCTTGTTGCCATTTCAAAGGTTTTTGAAGAAACCCTTGAGGATGTAGATATTGAAATGTAAACCATTGCTGGATTTAAATATAAAAAAGATAATATGCAGGTCTGTCTGGCATAGCCAGGCATCTTTTGCCATTCTGGCATTTATATAGAGCGGGAATATAATTTTTATGATTACGGAATAGATAGAAATTGTAGAAAATGTGGTAATAGCCGTAGCATGACAGTCTTAATATTCTTTTCCTGCTGATATAGTGAGAGGGGTTTATTAAGCCTGCCTTTATACGGGTGTTACTGTAATATTAGAAAGGCAGGATAATTTAGTGAAAAAAGAAAACGAAACAGAACTTTTATTTGGGGAAACAATACCTGAAACAGAAGAAACAGCCAGGAAAACACCAGTTACAAGAAAAAGGATGGCAAGAACCAGCAGCATAAACATTACAGAGAAAAAAGCATCTTATGGCAAGTATAAAAAGGCAAAGGGTGGATTAGGACATGGTCTTAAAATTATACCACTTGGTGGTCTTGAACAGATTGGAATGAATATTACAGCGTTTGAGTATGAGGATACTATAATAGTAGTTGACTGTGGCCTGTCTTTCCCTGAAGATGATATGCTTGGAATAGACCTTGTTATACCGGATATAAGTTATCTTAAGGAAAATATCAGTAAAGTAAAAGCATTTGTTATAACACATGGACATGAAGACCATATAGGTGCACTTCCTTATGTCCTTAAAGAAATTAATGTGCCAGTATATGCAACTAAGCTTACAATGGGGCTTATTGAAAATAAGCTTAAAGAACATGTGCTTCCACGGCCTGTTAAGCGGAAAATTGTAAAATATGGCCAGTCAGTTAATCTTGGATGCTTCCGGGTGGAATTTATAAGGACAAACCACAGTATTTCAGATGCAGCAGCACTTGCCATATTTACACCAGCCGGGATTATTGTACACACAGGTGATTTTAAAGTTGACTATACCCCAGTTAACGGGGAAACTATTGATTTACAAAGGTTTGGTGAACTTGGAAAAAAGGGTGTGCTTGCACTTATGTGTGACAGTACCAATGTTATGAAACCTGGATATACAATGTCTGAAAAGACAGTAGGAAAGACATTTGACAATATATTTGCAGACAATGACAGAAGCCGTATAATAGTAGCTACATTTGCTTCAAATGTTGACCGTGTACAACAGGTTATTAATTCCGCAGAAAAATATGGGCGTAAAGTTGTAGTTGAAGGCAGAAGCATGGTTAATGTTATAAGCACTGCTACAGAACTTGGATATCTTAATGTACCTGAAAATATTATAATAGATATGGAGCAGATGAAGAACTATCCATCTGAGAAACTTGTGCTTATTACAACAGGCAGCCAGGGTGAAGCTATGGCGGCACTTTCAAGGATGGCAGCAAACATACACCGGAAAGTGTCAATAGAGCCAGGAGATACAGTAATATTCAGTTCAAGGCCTATACCTGGCAATGAAAAGTCCGTTTCAAAAGTTATAAATGAGCTTTCTGAAAAAGGTGCAAAGGTAATAGTCCAGGATACACATGTGTCAGGCCATGCTTCACAGGAAGAGATTAAACTTATATATACACTTACAAAACCTAAATATGCAATACCTGTACATGGTGAGTACCAGCATCTTAAATTCCATGCGGAGCTGGCACAGGGGCTTGGTGTGCCAAAAGAAAATACTATAATATTATCATCAGGTGATGTACTTGAGCTTACAGAAGAACACGCTGCCCTTGTAGGAAAGGTACAGGCACAGGGCATTATGGTTGACGGGCTTGGTGTAGGTGATGTAGGAAACATTGTTTTAAGGGACAGGCAGCATTTATCAGAAAACGGGCTTATTATAATAGTGCTTACACTTGAGAAATATACTAACCAGCTTCTTGCAGGCCCTGATATTGTATCAAGGGGGTTTGTATATGTACGTGAGTCAGAGTACCTTATGGATGAAGCTAAAAATATTGTGTATGCTGCACTTGAGAGATGTCTTGACAATAATGTATCAGACTGGACGAAGATTAAGACAGAGGTAAAAGACAGCCTTAGTGATTATCTTTGGAAGAAAATGAAGAGAAACCCTATGATACTTCCTATAATAATGGAGGTTGAGTAGGATTACAGAAAGGGTGGTTTTATTGCAGCCAGAAGAAATAATGGATAACCTTATAAATGCGCTAAAAGGGACAAGTGAGTATAACCAGTACCACAATCTTTTAGAACATATTAAATCACAGCCAGAATTATATAACAGGATAAGTGAATACCGCAGAAGAAGCCTTGCAATGCAGATGTCTGACAGTGAGAACTTTATACATGAGAATAATAAGCTCCAGAAAGAATATTATGATTTGCAGAATAATGCTCTTTCAAATGAATTTTTCTCTGCTGAACACCAGTATTGTGTGATGGTACGTAACCTGCAGAACAAGTTTCTGGAAGGTACAGGTATTGAAACAGATTTTCTGGAGGGCTGATAATTTATGTCACAGAATGTACAAAGCAGGAAATATGTACTATTGCTTCTAAGGGGAAGTTTGTATCTGCTTGTGAATATAATGCTTGTAATAGTAATAATTTATGGGACTTTTTATATGTGCCGTTCTGGATATAATTTCTGTTATGGCATTTTCGGGCCAGTAGTAGTTGAAGAGCCACCAGGAAGTGACAAAGAATTTGAAGTCAGGGACAGTGATGATATGTTTGACGTTGCTACAAGGCTTAAAGAAGATAATATTATTACAGATAATTATGCATTTTATATACGTACAAAACTTATGGATACAGACAAAACTATATTAAAAACCGGGGTGTACACCCTGAATACAAGCATGGATTATGAAACTATTATAAATATGCTTACATTTAAAGAATAGATTGGCAGGGGGCGGATATGGTTATTGAGAAAAGATTGTCAACATATATAGATTCGCTTTCCTGGGATATACCAGAATACCTGCAGGAAGTGGAGAAAGATGCTGTTATGGCGGAAGTCCCTGTTATAAAGCGTTCTACCCAGACATTGCTTGCTTTTCTTCTTGATATGGCAAAACCAGCTGCTGTCCTTGAAATTGGTACAGCAGTTGGTTTTTCAAGTATGCTGGTTAGTGAATATACTAAAGAAAGCACAATTATAGATACTATAGAAAAGGTACCTGCCAGGATTAAATGTGCAAAAGAAAATTTCAAAAAGTATAATAAAGAAAGCAGGATAAACCTTATTGAAGGGGAAGCATCAGAGATATTAGAATTACTTGCATCACAAGGTAAAAAATATAATTTTGTATTTATGGATGCTGCAAAAGGACAATATATGAATTTTGTAGTACCTGTGTATAAGATGTTGTCTGCTGGTGGGATATTAGTAACAGATAATGTACTGCAGGATGGTGATATATTAGAATCACGTTATGCAATAACAAGGCGTGACAGGACAATACATGGCAGGATGCGCCAGTATTTATATTACCTGACACATTCGGAAGAGTGGAATACTGTTATATTGCCAGTTGGTGATGGTGTTTCAGTTTCTGTGAAAAAGGTTAAGGAGGGTTCTTAATGTTAGCAAATGGGAAACCTGAGCTTTTAGTACCAGCAAGCAGTCTTGAAGTGCTTAAAGTAGCTGTAATGTATGGTGCTGATGCTGTATATATTGGCGGGGAAATGTATGGGTTGCGTGCCAAGGCAAAGAATTTTTCAAAAGAAGATATGAAAGCAGGCATAGATTTTGCACACCAGCATGGGAAGCGGGTATTTGTAACAGCAAATATAACTGCACATAACAGGGACCTTGACGGGGTTCGTGTTTACTTTGAAGAATTAAAGGAAATGGACCCAGATGCCCTTATTATCTCTGACCCTGGTGTATTTGCAATAGCAAAGCAGGTGTGTCCTGGAACAGAGGTGCATATAAGCACACAGGCAAATAATGTTAATTACATGACATATCTTTTCTGGCAGCAGCAAGGTGCAAAAAGGGTAGTATCTGCCAGGGAACTTTCATTAGAAGAGATAAAACAGATACGCCAGAATATTCCTGATGGCCTGGAGATAGAAACGTTTGTACATGGGGCTATGTGCATATCCTATTCGGGAAGATGCCTTCTTAGTAATTATTTTACTGGGAGGGATGCTAACCTTGGGGCATGTACACATCCATGCCGCTGGAAGTATTATATAATGGAAGAAAGCCGTCCAGGAGAATATCTTCCTGTAGAAGAGAACGAGAGAGGCACTTATATATTTAATTCAAAAGATTTATGTATGATAGAGCATATCCCAGACCTTGTAGAAGCAGGTATTGACAGCTTTAAGATAGAAGGCAGGATGAAGACTGCGTTGTATGTGGCAGATGTGGCAAGGACATACAGACAGGCAATAGATGATTATTTCCAGTCACCTTCACTGTATGAATTACGTAAGGAATATTATATGCAGGAGATTTCCAAGTGCACATACAGGCAGTTTACAACAGGGTTTTTCTATGGACCAGCTACACATGATACACAGATTTATGATAATAACACATATGTACAAGGTTACACATATCTTGGGACTGTGGGGAAGGTTACAGATGATGGTTATATTTCCCTTGTACAAAAGAATAAATTCTGTGTTGGTGATGTGGTTGAGGTTATGAAACCATCAGGAGAAGATATTAAAGTGCATGTTAGTGATATGAGGGATGAAAAGGGCATGCATATTGAAAGCTGTCCACATCCAGGGCAGAATATACAAGTGCTTTTGGATGGGAAAGCAGATGAAATGGACATAATCCGTGTTAAGGCAGATTAACCTCTGCCAGCATTGGATTAACAGGACTGCCAGCCATCATGCTGGCAGAATCCCTTTGGCACAGTGGTATAATGTATTTATATTTACATTATTTTTACTTTGCCTTTGAGGGAATAAATTATGGGGAGAAAAACAGATGACTGTACAGGAGAAGTATTTAAAGATTGTAGATGATGTTATTGAAAAAGGACCATATAAGCCAGACTGGGTTTCATTGGCTGGGTATGAAGCTCCAAAGTGGTTTAAGGATGCCAAATTTGGTATATTTATACACTGGGGCCTTTTCAGTGTGCCAGCATTTAATAATGAGTGGTATCCAAGAAATATGTATATACAGGATATGGAAGAATGGCAGCACCACAGGGACACTTATGGGGAACATACACAGTTTGGGTACAAAGACTTTATACCAATGTTTAAGGCAGAAAAATTTAATCCAGAGGAATGGGTACATTTATTTAAAAGAGCAGGTGCAAAATATATAGTTCCTGTAGCAGAACACCATGACGGTTTCCAGATGTATAATAGTGAAATAAGTGAGTGGACAAGCGTTAAAATGGCTATGAAGCGTGATGTACTGGGTGAACTAAAGACTGCTATTGAAAAAGAGGGGCTTGTATTCTGTGAGTCAAACCACCGTATAGAACATGCATTTTTTATGGGTCATGGATGTGAATTTGAAAGTGATATAAAGCCACCAATGAAACTTGGGGATTTCTACTGGCCTGCAATGACTGAACCTGGCCACCAGGATTTATTCAGTCCTGACCCTCCAGAAGAGTTTCTGGAAGACTGGCTTGCACGTAACTGTGAGATTGTAGAGAAATACAGACCATCAATGGTTTATTTTGACTGGTGGATACAACATAAATCTGTCAAACCATATCTTAAGAAATTTGCTGCTTATTATTATAACAGGGCAGCAGAATGGGGAATACAGGCAGCTATATCTTATAAACATGATGCAATGATGCCTGGTACAGGTATACTTGATATAGAAAGAGGGCATTTCCAGAATGCCAAGCCGTTCTTCTGGCAGTCAGATACTTCAATGTCATTTAATTCATGGTGTTATACAGAACAGAACCGGTTTAAGAAGGCAGAACATATATTACAGGACCTTGTTGATATTACAAGCAAGAATGGATGCCTGTTGCTGAATGTAGGACCTAAAGCGGATGGAACAATATGTGATGAAGAAGTAAAAATGCTTGAAGAAATTGGTGAATGGATAGAGGTAAATGGTGAAGCTATATATGGCACACATCCATGGAGAGTACAGGAAGAAGGAGAAACTAAGAATGCCGAAGGCATGTTTTCAGAAGAAGGGCGTAGTGAGTATAATTCTTCTGATATAAGATTTACATGCAAGGCAGACTGTATATATATTATACCTATGCAGCAACATAGGGAAGATATAGTAGTTAAGAACATGGGAGAGGATAGTAAAGATTTCCATGGGATTATTACAGAGTTTACAGTGCTTGGATATAATGAAAAGCCAGAGTTTATAAGATATGCAGATAAAATGGTTATACATGCGCCATTTGTAGACAGCAGCAAGCCGGTTGTATACCGTATAAGGCTTATGTAAAACAGAAGCCCAATGATTAAGACACAAACTATATGGAATAGAACAAAAAAACAGGGACTGTTTATACAGTCCCTGTTTTGTTATAATCCCCTGTCTGAAAATCAAAAAACTTTTAAAATAAATCTCTTTATATAAAAATTAAGATGAATCCACGCATTGATTATAACACGTAAAATAAAAACTGGAATTAATTAACCAACTTTTACTACGTTTGAAGCCTGAGGCCCTTTTTCACCGTTTACAACATCAAATTCAACAGCTTCACCTTCGTCAAGAACCTTGAAACCATCCATCTGAAGGGCTGAAAAATGTACAAATACATCCTTGCCTGTTTCATCTGAAATGAATCCAAAACCCTTTTTTGCGTTAAACCACTTAACTGTACCTCTCATTATAATGCCTCCTAAAACTGAAAAAATATTTACAAATGCTTTGTATCCTTACAAAGCTGATAACAATATCTAATCTATCATATTATTACAGAAGTGTCAATGAAAAAATCATTTTGAGGTTCCCAATTTTTTTAATACACAGGTATTTTGCCTCTGGCAATTCCAAAATAATATAATCTTTGTGCAATTTAAAAATAGGGAAACTCAAAAAAAATATGATATATCACTAAAGGAGTAACCATGTTACAAGGTGGCGTCTCCCAGCCCTTATAAAGGAAGGGAGGTGGTGCAGATGGATACATATGAAGTTTTAAGCCTGTTATTTTTAGGTGGTTCATTTCTGTTAGCACTGCTTGCCTACATAGATAGCAGGAATAACAAGCGTAAATAAGCCTGCCTTGTAATCTTAGCGGATGCAGGCAGGCTCATAGTTTTTGCTTGGGAAGCTAACCACTTTGTGGATGGTTACTTCTTTTGAGACTAATATAACACAAATATTATATGGGTGCAATGAATTTTCAATAATTTTTATTATCCACTTTTGTGGGGAAACTTAAGTGGAGTATCTGGCTTTACAACTGCTGTGCTAATTCTTCAAGATACATCCATCTGTCCATTTTTTCAGAAAGATTATTTGAAATTTCATCTTTTTGTGAAGAAAGTTCATTAAGTTTTACAAAATCATGGGCATATTTTAGTATGTCTGCTTCAATATTTTCAAGTTTCTCTTCAAGTTGTGCAATATCATCTTCTATAGTTTCATATTCCCTTTGTTCTTTATAAGACATTTTTTTCTTTTTCTCCTGGCCGTCTTTCCAGTTATTACGGTTTAATGATTTGCTGCTGTCCTGTGGTTTTGTGAAATCTTTTGTGTTATTGATGTTACCCGTAACTGCAAGTTTTCTGCCAGAAGCATTAATATAGTCAGTATAGCCGCCTTCATATTGTTTAATTACACCATTTTCTTCAAATGATAAAATCCTTGTAACAGTACGGTCAAGAAAATACCTGTCATGTGATACTGTTATTACAATGCCATCAAATGTGTCAAGGTAATCTTCAAGCACTGTAAGTGTTGTTATATCAAGGTCATTAGTAGGCTCATCAAGCAGCAGTACATTAGGTGCTTCCATAAGAATCCTTAAAAGGTAAAGCCTGCGTTTCTCACCACCTGAAAGCCTGCCAATAAGTGAATATTGCTGTTCTGGAGGAAACAGGAAACGTTCAAGCATTACAGAAGCGCTTACAGTGCCATCACTTGTTTTTACAACTTCCCCGCCTTCACGTATATAGTCAATTACACGCATGGAATTATCAAGAGATTCATTTTCCTGTGCAAAATAACTAATTTTTACAGTCTGCCCTATAGTAACCTCACCACTGGATGGCTTTATATTTCCAGAAATAATATTCATAAGAGTAGACTTGCCGCATCCATTTGCCCCAGTTATACCAATACGGCTTCCACGCAGGAATATATAAGTAAAATCTTTTATCAGGACATTGCCGTTATAAGAGTGGTTAATATCCTTAAGTTCAATAGTAGTCTTGCCAAGCCTTGATGATACAGAACTTATCTGTGCTGCTGCATCAGTTACAGGTGCCTTGGTATCACGGAGAGCCTCATACCGTGCAATATGTGCTTTCTGCTTAGTTGAACGTGCCCTTGCACCACGCTGCATCCATGCTATTTCTGTACGTAATATACTCTGGCGTTTTCTTTCTGTTGCACGCTCCATTTCTTCACGTTCTGCTTTCTTTTCAATAAATCCAAGATAATTACAGTTATAATTATATAATTTGCCTTTATCAATTTCAGTTATGCGGTTTGCTACACTGTCAAGAAAGTAACGGTCATGTGTTACCATTATAATAGCACCATTGTAACTGGCAAGGTATTCTTCCAGCCAGGAAGCCATTGCGCTGTCAAGATGGTTGGTAGGCTCATCAAGTATAAGTACATCTGCTGGTGTAAGAATTGTCCGTACAAGAGCAATTCTTTTGCGCTGGCCGCCTGAAAGTTTCTCAATATCCTGTGTGAGGTCTTTAATTCCAAGTTTTCCAAGCAGGCTCTTTGCCTGTGGGATAAAGCTGTCCTGCTCATTTGAAATTTCTTCTTTTAATGGAAGGGAAGCATCAAGTACACAAGTACCACTGGTAAATACAGGATTTTGTGGAAGATAGCCCATACGCAGGTTTCTTGCTGTGGTAACTGTTCCTTGTCCAGGTTCTTCCCTGCCTGCAATTATCTTTAAAAGCGTAGACTTTCCAGTGCCATTTATACCTACAATCCCAACCTTTTCATTTTCATTAAGGTAAAATGATGCATCATCAAAAAGAAGCCGGCCTGTATATGTGTGGGTAAGGTGTTCTGCTGTAATAAGATTCATAAAAGCCTCCATGCGGTTTATTATTAAAGTAGTTAAGAACAGAGTTCTTGCCTGTACTTTTTCTATGGCATATTTGAAAATAAAAAGTGACAGATTTGCTGCCAGAGCCACATAATTTGTGCACTTTTTATTTTTTAAACATGTCCTGGTAAAAAGTAAAAAAAACTCTAAACATTAGTTAGATTATATGATATACTTTAATATAGTACGTGTCAAATAAACATTACCAGTGTATTGTCTGGATGCCAGCTATTATACTGGTTATGTAGTCCCTGGAGGTTTTACAATGGAAGGAAAATATACAATTTATAAGCGGAAGATGAATTATTATGAGACAGACCAGATGGGTATAATACATCATTCAAATTATATAAGGCTTTTTGAAGAAGCCAGGCTTGACATAATGGATAAATCAGGCATTAATTATGCAGATATTGAAGAAATGGGAATTATTATACCTGTTATGTCTGTAGACTGTAAATATCTTATTCCGTTATATTATAATGACAATATTGAAATACATTCATGTGTTACAAAGTTTGATGGCATAAAAATGGAACTTTCTTATGAAATATATAAAGAAGGTTCTAAAGAAGCCTGTACAAAAGGGCATACAGGCCATTGTTTCCTTAATAAGGATATGAAACCATTCAGGATGAAGAAACTTTATCCTGGTTTATATAGTAAACTAAAAGAAATGGCTGTATAGTATTGAGAAAAATAAAGATAGGGAAAGGAAACCAATGAAATGAAAAAAAAGCTAATTACTGTTCTTGTTACAAGCCTTATGATGATAGCTGCAATAGGAGCTTTTTTATGGAAGATGAATGATTTGTCAAAAAAGCTTGAAAAGCAGAATGAGGCAGCACTTGATGAAGAAAGAGACCTGGCAGAATACCAGCATGGAAAAGCTATTGACAGTATAAAAGAGCTAGATATAATACCACTTTATTTGTCAGGTGACAGGAAAAATGTTGTGACCATAGATTATGCTTCAAAAAGTGATATATATGATGTAGCAAAGTCTGCCAAAGCTGAACAGACAATTACAGATGTTAAGAAAAGGACACAGACATATACACCAGAAGCAGCATTATGGGCATATAACCCATATGGCACTAACAATAATTCAATGTATGCTTATTTTAATACAGATGGCAGATGTTACTGCAAATATACAATTTCTGTAAAAGACAAAAATATACCTGATTTTACACGTACTCTTATAAACCATCTTTCAGGAAGTGTGTCATCAGAACATGAATATAATATAACAGGGCTTGTACAAGGGAAGACTAATTATATTATATTAAAGTTTTATAACAGGAACGATGAACTTGCAAGGACTTACACATATAGTGTTGATATACCAAAAAGTGACATGGGGACACAGAATATTATAAACAGCACTGAAGGACGCAGCAAAACAAAGCTTAGTAATGGGCTCTATACTGTATTTTCAGCTGGAAGCACTGAGAAAGTACGTGTTACACGTATAGTAAAAAAGAAAGTTAACAGAAACGGAAGAAGGGTTACAAGGCGTGTAAAGAAAACTGCATGGAAAAGAGTTCCAAAGTGCGCAATATTACTATATGACAATTCTGGTGTTTTAAGAGGGGAAATACCTCTGGATGGATATTGTGGAAGAAATACCAGCCTTGTGTATGATGGTGTAGTATACCCATGTGCGGAAGACAAGATTGCACTTGTGAATGCACTGGGACAGGTTACAAAAGTATACAAAATTAATGGTTATAAACAGAGTGGTGAGTTTGCATATGATGATTTTGGAAATATATATGTTATAGCTACACCAGCCAGAAAGAAAGCTGTTAAAAACAGCTGTGTAGTAAAGGTAGAACTTGAAAGCGGAAAGACAACTGTTGCGCTTGATATGAATACAATGCTTGCTTCTGTTTACAAAAATGCTGTTAAGAAAGCAAACCGCAGCAATCCAGACTGGGTAGACCTTAATTCAGTACAGGTGACAGGAACAAACCAGCTGCTTGTAAGTTCACAGGCACTTTCAAGTATATTTAAAATAAACAATGTAAACAGCCTGTTGCCAAAGCTTGATTATATTATTGCTGACAAGAGTATCTGGAAAGATTATAAGAACCTTAAGAAAAAGGTATTAACCAAGGCTCTTGAAGGTGAAGCTACCCCTGGACCAGAAGAAACACCTGTAGTTGACTCTATACTTGATACTCCAAAAGAAAAGAAAGAGCTTTTTAATTCACAGGCAGGACAGAATTCTGTTGTGTACAGCAGGACTTCTTCACTTGCAGAGGGACAGTATTATTTAACAATGCTTAATAATAATTCAGGTGTAAAGGCAACCAGGTCTGGCAAGTCATATTATTATAAATTCCTGGTAGATGAAACAGCAAGGACATATGCACTTTCAGAAATAAAGAGTTTTGACCAGACAAAAGACGAAGGAAATATTACAAAAGCAAATAATGTATATGTATACTGTAATGCAGACGGGAATAAATTCACTGAGTCTGACAGTTCAGGCAAGCTGATTAAAGAATTTTCTGTTAAAAAGGGATTATACCGTATATATAAGGATACCTGGAAAGATTTCTGGTTTAAATAATAATAAAGGAAAAATATAACATTAATTTATGGTAAATTATTGACCAGTTTTTTTAAAAGTTGTATAATATTTTGGAATAATGTAAAATGTAATTATCCATTATCCCTGGCAACTGGATTTTGGATAGTAACAATAAATAAATATATAGGAGGATAAGATATGAAACTTTTTATTGACACAGCCAAAATTGAGGACATTAAGAAAGCAAATGAAATGGGGGTTATCTGTGGCGTAACAACAAACCCTTCTTTAATTGCAAAGGAAGGCGGAAGAAGCCAGGAAGACGTTTTAAAAGAGATAGCATCTATAGTTGATGGTCCAATCAGTGGTGAAGTTAAGGCAACAACTGTTGACGCAGAAGGAATGATTGCAGAAGGACGTGAAATTGCAAAACTCCATCCAAATATGGTTGTTAAGATTCCTATGACAATAGAAGGCTTAAAGGCTACAAAAGTTCTTTCAAGTGAAGGAATCAAGTGTAATGTTACTCTTATTTTTACAGCTAACCAGGCACTCCTTGCAGCAAGGGCAGGTGCAGCATATGTATCACCATTCCTTGGACGTCTTGATGATATTTCAGTAACAGGTGTTGAACTTATCAGGACAATCACAGAGATTTTTGACAATTATGGTATTGAAACAGAAATTATATCTGCAAGTGTACGTAACCCAATCCATGTTACAGATTGTGCCCTTGCAGGTGCAGATATTGCAACAGTTCCTTATTCTGTAATTGAGCAGATGACAAAACATCCTCTTACAACAGAAGGCATTGCAAAGTTCCAGAAAGATTATATTGCTGTATTTGGAGAGTAATTCCAGCAGGTGATACATATTTAATTTCAGTTAGAAAGGAAAGAATTATGGATACTTTAGCATTAAAGAAAACTGCGAATGAAGTACGCAAAGGAATAGTCACAGCAGTACACAGTGCAAAATCAGGCCATCCAGGCGGTTCTTTGTCAGCAGCAGACATTTTGACATATCTCTATTTTGAAGAGATGAATATTGACCCAGAAGACCCAAAGAAAGCTGACAGGGACAGGTTTGTATTATCCAAGGGACATATAGCACCAGGATTTTATTCTACACTTGCCAACAGGGGTTTCTTCCCTGTTGAAGATTTAACAACACTGCGCCATACAGGTTCTTACCTGCAGGGACATCCTGATATGAAGCATATTCCAGGTGTGGACATGTCAAGCGGTTCATTAGGACAGGGTATTTCTGCCGCAGTAGGTATGGCACTTTCTGCAAAAATAGACAATGCTTCATACCGTGTATATACACTGCTTGGTGATGGTGAGCTCCAGGAAGGCCAGGTATGGGAAGCATCAATGTTTGCAGGCGCAAAGAACCTTGACAACCTTGTTGTGATTGTAGATAACAACGGGTTGCAGATTGATGGCAAAATTGATGATGTATGTTCTCCTTATCCTATTGCTGACAAGTTTAAGGCATTTAATTTTAATGTTATTGAAATTGATGCACATGATTTTGAACAGATTGCTTCTGCATTTAAGAAAGCAAGGGAAACTAAAGGCATGCCAACAGCTGTAATTGCTAAGAGCACAAAGGGCAAAGGTGTATCATTTATGGAGAACCAGGCAAGCTGGCATGGTACTGCACCAAATGATGAACAGTATGCACAGGCAATGGCAGATTTAGAAAAAACCGGTGAAAGCTTGAAATAAGCAGATAGGAGGAAGAAATGGCAGATGTAAAGAAAATTGCTACAAGGGAAAGCTATGGTAATGCTTTAAAGGAGTTTGCAGATGCATATCCAGACCTTGTTGTACTTGACGCTGACCTTGCAGCAGCAACAAAGACAGGTATTTTCCAGAAAGCATACCCAGACAGGCATATAGACTGCGGAATTGCAGAATGTAATATGATGGGCATTGCAGCAGGTCTTGCTACAACAGGCAAAATTCCTTTTGTAAGTTCATTTGCAATGTTTGCATCAGGGCGTGCATATGAGCAGGTACGCAATTCTGTAGGATATCCAAAGCTTAATGTAAAAATCGGCGCAACACATGCAGGTATCTCTGTAGGTGAAGATGGTGCAACACACCAGTGTTGTGAAGACCTTGCGCTTATGCGTACTATCCCAGGCATGGTAGTTATGAACCCTTCAGATGATGTGGAAGCAAAAGCTGCTGTAAAAGCTGCACTTGACCATGAAGGTCCTGTATATATCCGTTTTGGAAGGCTTGCAGTACCTGTAATTAATGACAAACCAGACTATAAGTTTGAGCTTGGAAAGGGTGTTGTACTCCGTGAAGGCAAGGATGTTACATTATTTGCAACAGGACTTGAAGTATCAGAAACTCTTGATGCAGCAGAAAAGCTTGCTAAAGATGGAATTGATGCAAAAGTAGTTAATATACACACAATCAAACCTCTTGATGAAGAGCTGGTAATTGCATCAGCTAAGGAAACTGGCAAGGTTGTTACAATAGAAGAGCACTCTGTAATCGGAGGGCTTGGAAGTGCAGTATGTGACTGCCTTTCAGCAAATGCACCAACAAAAGTTCTCAAAATTGGCGTGAATGATGTCTATGGTGAGTCAGGACCAGCAACTGAGCTTATTAAGAAATATGGGCTCGACAGTGAAGGCATCTATACAAAAGTTAAAGAATTTATGGCATAAGATTGTAATTTATCCCACTTCCCAAATGGGGTGGATTGAAATAACAGCATTATTTACCAGGCTGGAATATTCTTAATAGAATGTTCCAGCTTTTTAAATGTATTATCCAATGAACCAGGGAAAAGTATAAAAATTATATAATTATTTGATTTTTTTAATAAAAATCTCTATAATATTATTAGGGCGTGTTTGAAAATTCATTCTCACGGTTTGCACTCCACACTTTGTGGTATATTTATACCAAATCCAGTCAACGCTGCTAATATGGCTGCTTTTAACTGGTATAAATCTCCCATAAATTGTGGCGTACACCCAGCAAAAAGCAATTTTCAAACACGCCCTGGCAAATATCTGGGGATGGGCAGGGAACATTTATATATAGAATAACTTATAGGATGTGAAAAAATTGTACTTTATAGCATTATGTGATGATGAGGCAAAAGAACTTGACCAGATTGAGAACTTACTTGCAATATACCAGGATAAAAAACAAATACTTGAATATAAGACTGAACGTTTTGAGAGCGCAGAAGCACTTCTTAAACGTGTTATAGAAGAAAAATATACACCAGACCTTCTGGTTTTAGATATTTTTATGTCAGGAAAAAGTGGTATGGAGGCAGCAGAAGAAATAAGGAAGTCTGGCTGTGTAATGCCAATAGTTTTCTTAACTGCGTCAACAGGATATGCATTGAAAGCATATGGTGTAGATGCCATCCAGTACCTTGTAAAACCTCTGGACAAAGAGCGTTTTTTCCATGTCATGGATTTTGTATTTGGGCATATACAAAAAATGAAAGAGGAACACGTTATTATTAAGTCTGCAGGTGCAATCAGGCAAATAAATCCAGATAATATTGTATATTGTGAATCACAGAAAAATTACCAGGTATTGTATCTTACAACAGAAGAATATAAAGTCAGGATGACAACAGCATCTCTATGGGGAATTTTGGAAAGATTTCCACAGTTTGGAAGGTGCAGCCGTTCATATATCCTGAATATGAACCATATTGTTTCAGTAGAACGTGAAAAAGTTGTTATGGATAATGGAAGTGTAATTTATATATCACGTAATAAAGTGGCAGAATTTAAGAAAGAATATTTTTCATATTATTTTGATTAAATATAGTAATACTGTTATATGAGAGCCAGATTATATAATAAATTCTGCCAAAGAAATTTATTCTTGTAAAGGCAAAGTGATAATGATGCAGGTATGCATATCCAGGTGTATCTGTGAGGTTTCGATATACTGCCCCGCTATAGGGCATAAAAACTAAAAAGAAAACAGGTTATACCCCGTTGTTTTGTTACGGGGTATTTGTCTTAATCATTTGTTTTTTTATCCCCAAAAAACGACTAAATATCCCATTATATAGAATTATTTTTAAGTAAATGATATAGTTTGTTAATAATATTTGGTGCATGGTATAAGGAGGTATAAATTTATGCTGGGAGGTTCATTTTTGGTTGCAGTTTTTCGTAATACAGTTAGTGCAGGCCTGATGCTTTCCTTTTTTCTTATGCTGGACCGTCCTAGGTTTCCCATGAAGAAAACAATATTGTATTATATATTATTTGGTACATTAATGATAACTACATATAGTATGTGGTACTTGTATGGAAATAGTAGTTTTGTAAAGTATGCAGGTATATCTATACTCCCAGTTATTGGAATTTTCTGTGGAATTATGAGCAGGGATGTTATTTATTTGTCTTTGTATAAAATTGCACTGGCATTTTATTTGTTTTCTGTATGTACATTTTGTGGTGTAGATGTTGCACGGTGGGGATTTAATGGAAATCTGTGGATAGATATTCTGGTACGTATAATTTGTTCTTTAATAATATTAGTTGTTACATGGATTAAATTCAGAAAACCATTCTTAAACAGAGTTGATTTTCTGGTTGAAGAGATGGATTTATTTAGCTCTGCAACACTTTTTGTTTCAGTTATGCTTGGTGCTATAATGGCTTACTGGCCTAACCTGCAAGGGTTTTCAATATTTAATATGGTACGTGCATTTTTGATTTTATTTATGGCAGGGGTTTTACAATTTACAATACTTCATTTGTATATACATCTTGGACAGGAACACTATTACCAGGCAGAAAAAGAACTGCTGGAAGTAAATGAACAGCTTCTGCACCAGCAGATGGAGATTATGAGGGAATCAGAAAAAGAAGCAGCCAGGATACGCCATGATGTGCGGCATCATACATTTTTAATTAAAGAATATGTACAGAAAGGTGAATTTGACGGGCTTATGGAGTATCTGGACCAGTATAACAGTGATGTGGAGAACCAGAAAGTAAAATATATATGCCAGAACCGGGCAGTAAACAGTATATTGTCAGTATATGCAAGAAAAGCTGAGAGCCAGGGGATTGCAACTGAAATAGATGTAAGAGTACCAGAGGAACTGGTAATAAGGGATATTGACTGGGTTGCAATTCTTGCAAATATTTTTGAGAATGCCATACATGGCTGTCTTTGTTCTGGGATTTCTGAAAATAAAATTAAGATATATATTAACCAGAAAGGAAATAAAGTAGTAATCCAGTGCCGGAATACAAGCAACAGTGAGGTGAAGTTCCACAATGGGCTTCCTGTATCAGATAAAGGTGGCGGAATTGGAGTGTCTAGTATTATAAAAGCAGCTTCACGTTATGATGGGGAAACGGATTTTATTATTAAAGATAATATGTTTATAACAAGTATACTTTTAAATATTAATGTATAAACAAATATATTTTACAACCAGGAAAAAGGATGGGCTGATATGCAGAGAAATGCTTTTTTAAATAATAAGAAAATACACCAGAATATATTACCAGGAGTGTTTATGACAGCTGCAGTGCAGATGGTTAATATAACAGACAGTATAATTGCTGGCAATATTTTAGGGCAGGATGCAATAGTTGCGGCTGGGATTTCTATGCCAGTATTATTATTTATCCAGATACCAGCAATAATACTAGCAATGGGAGGGGCATCAGAAGCAGCATTGTTTCTGGAAAAGCATGATAAACAAAAGGCAGACAGGGTATTTAGTGCTTCGGTTGTGGCAGCTTTTATAATATCTCTGTTTGTTGCAATAATGTCACCATTTCTTATAGAAAAATTAGCTATAGTACTTTCTGGCAATGTAGCCCTGGCAGAATTAACAGAGCCATATATCAGGGTGAATTTTATGGGAATTCCAGTTTTGTCTGTGGCAATTATATTTTGTTATTTTATTAACCTTGGCAGCAAACCACATTTAGGAAGTATTTTTCTTATAATTGCCAATATGTTTAACCTGGTATTTGATATTTTGTTTTTGAAATTCTTTGGAATGGATGGATGTGCAGTTGCTACTTTATCTGGTTATCTGGCAGCAATGGTGGTAATATTAGTTTATTTTATGCAAGGACACCACCAATTCCATTTAAGAAGACTAGACAGAAAGTTTTTTGGTTATACATCGCTTGTTGTGAAATCAGGCATTTTAAAAATGGATTTTACATTGATGTCTGTTTTAAAACCAATTATAATTAATTTTGTGATTGTAAGGTTTCTTGGAAACAATTATATGGCAGTTTATTCCGTTTGCATGGGTACAATGTTAATTGCCGGGTTATTTACAGATAACATTGCCAGTCTGGTGAAAAACACTACAGGCATTTCTGGTGGGTACAATGATTATTATGATATATACACACCTTATAAAAAGAGGGTTAAATACAGCTGTATAATTACTGCAGTGCTAATAATGTTATTTCTCGCTGCTCCGCAGGTTATTACAACACTTTTTGGGATTACAGAAGAAAACGTGCTGGCACTTTGTAAGCCTGCACTACGTATATTTGCATGTAGTTTCCCATTCTGTTTATATAATAAATTAATGATAATATATTACCAGAATATCCTTCACACAGTCCTGTCTGCAATAATTATGTTAATGCAGGAATTTCTGATGGCTGTGCCATTGATATTGACAGGGATGTTTTTGTTTGGTTTTACAGGTATTTGTATTATGACAGTTATAAGTGAAGCAGTTATAGCACTGCCAGTTTTCTTTTATAGAATATGGGGACAATATAATAACAGGTCTGGCGGCTGGCTGGATTTATATATGTTTACACGGGCAGCTGATGAAAAGTTTATGGATTAATATAATAAATAAGATAATATGTTAATTGTTGTATATAAATGAAAAATTACAAAGAATGGATATAAAATATTAATTAGAGAGGACTGCTGTGGTTATGGAGCTGGTTACAATAGAAGAATATGCAGCAAAGCTGTATATAATGGATACATCAGAACTTGAAGATGATGTAGTTTTTAATATGAATTATAAAAGGCTTTCAAAGGCACGCCGTGCTAAAATTGATTCATATTATTTTGAAAAAGATAAAAGACTGTCTCTTGGGGCTGGTATGCTCCTTGATATAGGTCTTTCTGATTATGGGCTTAAGGAATCAGAAGTTTCTATTAGTTATGGAACCAATGGAAAACCTTATCTGCCAATGGAACCACATATACATTTTAATATTTCCCATTCAGGGAAAATAGCTGTGGCAGTATTTGCAGATGTAGAAACTGGATGTGATGTGGAACTGGTGCAAAAGGCAGACCTGTCTTTAGCAGAGAGGTTTTTTTGTGCGGGGGAATATGGTTATATAGTACAACAGGATGGAGAAGAACAACGGGGAGAAGCATTTTACCGCTTGTGGACACTTAAAGAGAGCTTTATTAAAGCAACAGGTATTGGATTGTCACTGCCGTTAGATAAATTTGAGATAAATGTATGGGAAGGTGAAGAAATAACAGTCTGCCAGTATGTAGATAATTCAGTATATCATTTCAAGGAATACAAGCCGGAGGGATATCATATAGCAGTTTGTTTCAGGAATTAGAAACCTTAAATTATAAAAATATCCCTGTATAAGTATTAATTGTCCCATATTATACAATATAGAAAAGAAATATGATATAATTTTTTATATAACAAAGTTGCAAAAATTGTAATATATTTTTGTTATTTGTATAATATATTAAATTTTGTTTTGCACATCGTGGCACCCCCTTTTTTATTTTAAAAGCCACAAAAAGAGTACACCCATTTAAAGTGTACTCTTTTGCATTTAATAAGAAATTACAATAATCTTAGAATTGCTATATGAAAGTGCAGTAATATGTGTTTTTTGTAACATATGACAAAGTATAAATACATTTATTTTTTTATATAATATATAAAAAGTATTAATATAATAATGATTTGTTAAATAGTTTTAACTGGAAATTTTCAAATGCTTCTTTTGTTGTGGATAACATTTTACGGCTTATATTCAGACGGTGGCCATTGACCAGTATAATTGAAGATGCATCTATATGGTTTATATTATACATATTTACGATATAGGAACGGTGTATTCTTATAAAACCACATGGGGCAAGTTCTGTTAACCAGTTGTCTATGCTCTTTCTAACTAAGTTTTTGTAATTATCAGCCATATATAATACAGTATAATTATGGTCTGCTTCAATATATAAAATATCATCAGAAGAAACATATGTATTATTATTAATATATACTGGATAGTTTTGTTCCAGTTTTATACTAGTTTTATCAATATATAGTTTTATTTCATGTAAGGTAATTGGTTTGTATATGAATCCAAGTACATTAGCTCCAAATCCTTCCTTTATCACTTCTGTATGTTTAGTATAAAATACTATGTAAGTATTTTTTCTTTTTATTTCAAAGATATTTTTAACTTGTATTCCTGAGATTTTATCCATTTCGATATCAAGAAATAATAAATCTAAAGAAGGCATTTTTTTTAACAGTTCTTCACCTGAATTAAAAACAGCAATATTGTTATAACCTAATTTTTTGAAATAGTTTAAATATTGTGTCTGTTCTTCAATACTATCTTCACATATTCCGATTTTCATGATTTTTACCATTACTCAAATAAAATACTAAGGTTTTTATTTGAGATGCAAACATAAAAAATGGAAATCCAAGGTTTGCATTTTATCCTTTCTTGTTTTTTATTTAATAGGTTTATTTAAAACAACATATGTATAGAACATATAATTTTTATATGTGGTTTTTATAAATCCATGATATTTTCTGGCAATTTTCATTATATTTGCTAGACCAAGCCCATGGTTTTTTATATCATTTTTAGTTGTTTTTACATTATTAATTATGTCTTTTTCATAATTAACCGAAGTGTTTTTCATTAAAATTGAAATATGGTTTACAGAGCTTTCTATATCAATATATACTTCTTTTCTTCCAGGTATATCTTTTCTCGATAATGCATCTAATGCATTATTTGCCAGGTTTGATAAAATAGTACATATATCAAAGTTTTCAACAAAGCATTCACTGTTAAAATAACCACTGGTTTTAAATAATGTATCCTTATCCAGTGAATTATATAAATTGTTTATAATAGCATCTGCAATTAAGTTTCCTGTAGAAATATAGTAATTGTTAATATGTACTTCACAAAGTTTTTGTAAATATGTTTTTAACTGTTCCCATTGTTCATCATTGGCAAGTTTTTGCAATATAAACACATGGCTGTTAAAATCATGGCGGAAAGCCCGTAAATCATCATTTTTTTGTTTAAATTGTGTATAGTATACCTGCTCCATTTCAATATATTTCTGGTTTATTTTGTTTTTGTGTGTTAATGTGGCATTATGGTACTGGACTGTTAAAAATGCAATCAGTGTAATTAACAATATTATAATAAGTATAAATATTAAAAAAACTATAATGTATTTAGGTATCTGGTCTAAGTTTTTATAAAATAGTACTTCTGATAGTCCCAATAATATATAAGAAATAAAACAGGAAAATATAATAAAACAATAGTTAGGTTTTTGTATTTTTTTAATAATGTATTTTCTGGTATTACGGCTTTTATACATACAAAAGGAAAAAATAATAAAAATAATAAATAAAATTCTGTCAGAATATATTAACAAGGTTTTTAAAGATATACTGTTATATAAATAATTATAAAAAATATATAATATGTTTGAGCAAATATATGACAATATTCCCTCAGATAAAGTACATATAGCAAGCCAGCAAAGTTTATATAATATACTTCCTTCAAATATAAGTATAAGTATTGTAAAGATTGAAAATATATTCATAATAGGAATTTTAAATAAACTAATAGAAACTGTCTGCAGTACCAGCTGGATTATAAATAGTGCAGCAGATGATATTATTTTTACTGGTGTTACTGAAAAATCATTTCCAAGTATAAAATAAAATATAAATATTATAGCAGCAAATTCTAATATTGTATTTATTATCATAAATAATTGCATATAGATACTTTTCCTTCCGTAAATATTTATGGTAATACCATTTATAGATTAGATTGTTGTATTTCAGCCCATTATTTTGTGTTTTAGCCCAAAGGTGTTGATATAACTAAAGTGGTATATTATAATTTAGTTATTAAATAATAATATTATTATATAAATCGTTAATATAAAATTATACATAATAATTATAACATTATTTTAATAAATTGTAAATTTATAATATCATTAAAGAACAAAAATATTATATTTAATAATAGAATTTATAATAGTAAATATACTTATTTATGGGATTATTTTTAAGGAGAAGATATGGAATTGGATAGCTTATTTGAGGATTCTGTAATAGCCAGAAGGCATAATGGATATGTTTTATTGTTTAATAGAGAATAGGGAAGCTGGATTAAATTATCTGAAAAGTTATATAACAATGTCTGCTGGTATTTTCAAAATAATGAAAAAATTGATGACAGATATAATGCTCTGCTTGATGAATTAAACAATAAACAAATGTTGAAAGCAGCTAATAGGAATAAAAAACTAGAAAATGTTGCTGTAATGTTAAAAAATAGGTGTAATTTATCATGTAAACATTGTTGTGCATCACAAATTATGTCTGAAAAAGATATTTCATTTGACATAGTAAGAAAAGTAGTAGAATTAAATCCACATCAGATATGTATTACAGGTGGTGAGCCTTTATTATATAAAAATATTGAAGAGGTTCTAAAGTTTATAAAGAAACATTATAATGGAAAATTGCTTCTCGCTACTAATGGACTTTTAGTAAATAAATATATTGATATGATTGTTAAATATTTTGATAAAGTAGAAATAAGCATAGATGGATTAAATAATGATGAAACATCAAGATACAGGGAAAGAGGAGTATTTAAATGTGTATTAGATGCTGTAAAAATGCTTAAAGATAATGGTTTGAGAGTTGCTATTTCACTTGTTACATATGATGGACATGAAACAGAAGAATTTAATAAATTAAATGAAGAATATGGAACAGTTCCTATATTACGTAGTTTGTTTATTAATGACAGGGTAATAGAAAATATTGATAAAATTATACCAGGTGGAGAAGAACAGTATATTAAGGTTATGAAGGAAGTAATAGAAAACCAGGAACAAGGTGAAAAGTTATGCACTTGTGGTTCAGTTTCTTATCAAATACTTATTGATTCAGAAGGATATGTATATCCATGTGGAGGTTTAGCAGAAGAAGATTTTAAGATAGGAAATATATTAGTGGATGATATTTCAGATTTAGTAAAATACCATTCTGGAAAATACTATGGAGAAATTATTTCAAAAATGCTTAGTAATGAAAAGTTTTCAAAATGCAGGAACTGTATAGTGAGAGAGTTTTGTTGGACATGTCTAAGTGAGGTATTATCAAAATCTATGTATAATGAAGTATTTTGTGATATGAACTATAAGAAGTGGAATAAAATTGTATGGGAAAACAAGGGGAAGAAATAATATACAATCTGGGTTACTTATGAATGTAATTTAAAATGTACATATTGTTATGAAGAAAAAAGAAATGGTTATTTGAGTAAAGAAAAAGCTAAGGATATACTGGATTTTATTATAAAGAGGAGTAATATATACCAGGATAATAATATAAGTATTAATATACATGGTGGAGAACCTTTACTTAATTATGATGTATTACGTTACATTGTTGAAAATATCAGGTTATGGAATAGAAATGTTTTTATTAGCATGACTACAAATGCAGTTTTATTTAATGAAGAAAATATAGATTTTATTTTAGAAAATATAGATGAAATATCTGTTAGCATAGATGAAACTAAGGAAATACATGATAATAACAGGATATATAGAAATGGGGAAGGGACATTTGATAAAGTAGTTAAAAATTTAAATAAAATACTTGAAAAAAAGAAAAATACAATAGCTAGAATGACAGTTACTCCAAAAACAGTGTCTAGTCTTTATAATAGTGTTACTTTTCTACATAATTTAGGTTTTAGTATTATTTCACCAGTAATTGACCAATATGATACCAGATGGGATGAAAATAATATGGAAATTTTAGAACAACAGTTAAAGATGTTGTCTGGATATTTTGCTGTGCAAAATGAAAGCCTGAAAGTTGGAATGTTAGAGCAGGCAAAATATAGAAAAAAAAGCAAGTGTTGTCCAGGTACACAGACCATGCATATTGATACTAAAGGAGATATATATCCTTGTGCTTATGTTACTGGTGATGAAAAGTTTAAGTTAGGAGATGTATATACTGGTATATCAGAAGAAGCAATAATAAAAATAAATAATATTAAAAATAAAAAATTTAAAAGATGTGAAAGTTGTTTTTGGAAGGATTATTGTTATGGATATAGGTGTAAATTATTTAATTATGCTATATCAGGGGATTTTGAACCAAATTATACAGCATGTAGATTAGAACATGTATTTTTAAAAATACATAAGTATTATAAAGTATCTGGGAAGTAAGTTTGTTTTTATAACAATAATTTTGTTATCATTGTTACATAAAATATTAGTAATTTTATTTTTATTTTATATGGTATATATAATAAAGTGAGGGGAGGTGTAATGTATGGAGAAAGAAAAAATTGGTCTTATGCCATTATCAGAAGAAGAAGTTAATGACTATTATGCAGGCTGGGGTTGCCAGTGTCCTGGAACTGCAGAAGATGAACCAGGACCTTATAATCCAGATTGTTGTTGGCATGATTGTAAGATCGCAGATAATTTAGGCTCAAAATTGCATACTGGATGGGGCTGAAATAACATCTTTATTCAAAAAAAGATTAATTAAAGTTAAAAATATTAGAGGTTTGATTTAATGTTAAAATTAGAAAAGTATAAATTATTCAAAAGAAAAATATTGTTAGTTTTAATAACTGGTATTTTTTTGATTGTATTATTACAGGAAGTACGTGCTTTCCATGCATACGAGTATCAACAAAAACAAATTGAAATAGGTGAAAAACATAAAGGTATATTTACAGATTCACGTTTTGCTAGGTATTGGAAAGAATTTTCGCAGACATATTATAATGATGGATTGACACTTAAACCTTATTTTTTTGATGGTGACAGACAAAAGACGGCAAAGGAACTCTTTCCAAATGCCAGTTTTGATATATATTTTGGTTCTTATGAGAACTGGGCAACACTTTTTTATACAATGACTGGTGATTTAAAATGTATACCAATATTTATTGTGCTTGTATTTTCAGGTATATTTTCATATGAAAATGAGTGTGGAATGCAAGAGATACTTTTAAGTACAAGGAATGGACGTAAAAGATGCAGTAAAGCAAAGTTAAAACTTGCATTTATAGTAACTAATATATTTTATTTCGTTATAATTCTTATACCAATAGCAGATATGCTGGTTATGACAAGAGGTGCAGGCTGGAAGACAAGTGTCCAGATAATGACATGGCTTAGCGGTTGTAGTAATGATATAAATAATTTAGGGGTTTTGGTACATACATTGTTTTTATCATTTTTATCAATAAATATGATAGTTTTAATAACACTGCTTATTTCGTTTTTATCAAGAAGCCCTGTAATCTCAATGTGTGTAAGCCTGGGAGTATTATATGCATTACGCCAGGATATAATATATGGACTTTCTGGGGGAGGCATTACCAATTATATTGTGTCACTTACACCAGTAAATGTACTTGATACAATATATCTTACATCTTTCAGACCGGTCCAGTTATTTGGGGTTACAGTACAATGGCTTTATATTGTTGAAGTTGTTTATGTAATACTTCTGGTAGTCCTGGCTGTAGTCTTTTATAAAACAATGTCAAAAAACCAGAAATACTATGCAGCATAAAATATTATTGGAAAGTCTGGAATATGTTATTAAAATTAAAGGCATTTAAGGGGAATAACAATATGTTAAAATTAGAAACATATAAGTTGTTTAAAAGAAAAATTGTATTGGTTGTAATAGCAGGGTTTCTTCTGGTTCTGGCTGCAAAAGAGATATCTGCGCATGGTACATATAAAATGTACCAGCCAGAAATGGAAACTTATGGCTGGTGGTGGTTTTTTTATATTATAAATGGTAACCTGCAGATATTGCCAGCATTTATTGTAGTTGTATTTTCTGGTATATTTTCATATGAACAGACATTTGGTATGCAGGATATTATTTTAAGCACAAAGAATGGAAGGATGAAATGTACTAATGCAAAAATAAAGCTTGCATTTATATTAACTAATTTATTATATATAATTACTATATTTGTATCTATAGTCCATATAGCAGCTGTTTCTGGAGGCAGGGGCAGAAACACAAAAATACAAATGATTCATCATACAGCTTTCAGGCAGAGCACTCTTAAAGTGGATAACCAGGGACTGTTATTACATATACTTGTTTTGTCTTTTATGGCAGTAAATATTATATTGCTAGTTACACTTATAGTATCATTTTTATCGACAAAACCTGTAATATCAATGTGTGTGGTTATTGTAATACTGTATGCATGGCGTCCAGATGTAATGCTTGTATTTTTTGATGCAGATAGTGCTATACGTGCTTTATCGTTTATACCAGTAAATGCAATGCATATATTGCATTTACTGCAGTGTATGCCAGTAAATATAACAGGTAAGGAAGTGCAGTGGGTTTATATACTTGAAATGGTTTATGCTATTGTATTAAGTGCTGTTTTTTGGTTCTTTTATAAAATATTGTCAAAAAACTATAAATATTATGCAGCGTAAATTTTATATGGCTTAACAGGAGGAAAATAATGGAACTGGAATTAAGAGGTGTTAAGAAAAGTTATGGCAATAAGATTGCCGTCAATGGGCTGGATATTGTATTCAGGCCAGGTATATATGGCTTTCTTGGACCAAACGGAGCAGGTAAGTCAACAACTATACGTATGCTTTGTACTGTTGAAAAGCCTGGTTCTGGAAGTATACTTTATAATGGCAATGATATTTATAGTATGGGTGAAGGCTACAGGGACAAGATTGGATATATGCCACAGAAAGCAGGGTATTATCCAGATTACACAGCAGAAGCTTTTTTAAAGTATATAGCAGGGCTTAAAGGCATAGAAAATGAAGATAAAAAGATAAGAGAATGCCTGGAATGTGTAAATTTATGGGATGCAAAGGGTAAGAAGCTTAAAGCATTTTCTGGAGGAATGAAACAGAGGGTAAATATCGCGCAGGCACTGCTTAATGACCCATGTATACTTATACTGGATGAGCCAACAGCAGGGCTTGACCCAGATGAAAGGCTGAACCTGAAAAATCTTGTGTCTGGTTTTGCAGAGGAAAAAATTATTATTTTTGCTACACACATAGTATCAGATGTAGAGGGCATTGCAGACAGGGTGGTAATTATTAATAGAGGTAATATACTGGTTAATGAAGAAACTGAAAGTGTAGTAAATAAAACAGAAACAAAAGTATGGCAGTGTAGTTTAAAGGATATTAAGGAGATAAGTTATATAAAAAGTAAATATAGGGTGAGCAGGGAACAACATCATAAAGGGGTTGTTGATATGAGAATTATAAGTGATGTGAAACCATGTGAAAACGCTGTTGAAACATCAGCAAACCTTGAAGAAGCTTATTTGAAAATTATAGGAAATAAAAGGAATGATACAAATGAAAAGAGTTAGGTATATACCACAAATACAACAGACGGAGTGTGGAATAAGTGTTATTGCAATGATGCTTGATTATTATGGTGCACACTATAGTTTGTATGATATAAGGGAGTTTTCAGAAATTGGAAGAGATGGTATGTCTGCTGCTGGTATTATAGTAATATTAAAAAAATTTGGAATGGAAGCCCAGGCTTACCATTGTGATGATATTAAGCTGTTAGCACAACTAACAGCTCCTTTTATAATTATTGAAGAAGAACAGCATTTTATTATAGTTGAAAAGATAACAAAAAAAACTGTATATATAACAGACCCTGGAATTGGACATATAAGATATTCATATGATGAGTTTTTAGAAAAGTTTGATAGTATATGTATTGAAGCAAAGCCTGGAGAGGAGTTTAAAAAGAAAAGAAAGGAATATAAGATGTTAAAAATATTATTTCCGCTTATTGCTGGAAATTAATATTTTATATGAATGGAATGAAAAATATGATAAGTATATTAAAAAGTATGAAACTAATGAAAAAATAACAGCAATACTTGGCGCTTTATTAAATATTGGTCTTAATTATGTATATATAGAGCGGCCCGGAGATATTCTTTTGGCCAAAAAACAATATATGCCAGGTGCAGATACAAAACCTATAGAAAGTATAAATACAATAGAGTGTAAAAATCTTTCATTCCGTTATACTGATAATACGAGTTATATTCTTAACGACATTACTTTTAAAGCATGTAAAGGTGAGATGGTTGCAATAACAGGACGGTCTGGTTCTGGAAAAAGTACATTATTAAAAGTAATAAGTGGTTTATATGAAATTTCAGATGGCATGCTGCTTATAAATGGAATAAGGTATAATGAAATAGAAAGAAAGAGTATAGTAAATAAAATTGGCATAGTTCCACAAGAATCATATTTATTTAATAAGACAATTTATGAAAATATTGTACAAGAACAGGAGAACGTAACAAAAGAGGAACTAGAAAAAGTCTTAACTATGGTAAATATATATGATGAAATTACAAATATGCCAATGGGATTAAATACTGTTGTTTCTGAAATGGGTATGAATTTATCAGGAGGACAGAGACAGCGTATTGTAATTGCAAGAGAATTAATTAAACATCCATCAGTTTTAATTATGGATGAGGCAACATGTGCTTTGGACTTTGTTAATGAAAAACAAATTCTGGAAAGAATATCAAAGTTAAATATTACCATAATACTAGTTACACATAGGCTTGCTTCTATACAAAATGCAGATAAAATTTTATTTATTGATAATGGACGTATTGCAGAACAAGGCAAACATTCAGAGTTAATGGATAAACAAGGTAAATATTATAATATGTATTCTGGAAAATAAAATTATTAATAATACAGAAGTAAAATAATAAATTGTGTAACAAATATTAATCCAGAAGCTTTACTTTTCTGTTTGTTATCCATTTTATTTACATATTTTTGGGGTTTTATATTTTTATAATAAAGCATATCGTGAACTGCCCATTGTCTAAAGCCAGTGGGATTGCGGCCACATTATTTCAATTTTTATCCTGGTAATGATATTTATTATAATATTTTTATATTGGTTTTTATAAATATAAAAAGGTCTGTTAACCACCCTGTTTTTATGATATAATATGTCTTATAAAGAACATCTGGAAAAAGAAAGGAAATATAAAAATGGCGGGGACAAAGGAAAACTGGAATGGTAAAGAAGAACGTGCAAAACAGGCAAGGAAACATACAGAAGAGATGGAAAACCTGTATAGTGGAAAGATTAAGGAAGTTATAAAAAATTCAGTTATTTATGATATAGATTTTAAATGTAATATAAAAAAATCTTGTGAAAATATAGTTATAGTGGACGCATTGGACAGTGTTTCAGCAATTATGAAATATGCCAGAGATTGTAAAAACCGCATTGCTGTATTAAACTTTGCATCATATAAAAATCCTGGAGGTATGTTTATTAATGGCAGCAAAGCACAGGAAGAATGTTTATGCCATGAATCATTTTTGTATAATGTATTATTACAATTTGTACAGGAATTTTATGACTGGAATAATAAAAACAAAAACAAGGCATTGTATTTAAACAGAGGGTTGTATTCTCCTGGAATAGTATTTTGTAAAGATGGAGAAAGTGCCATATGTGATGTTATTACATGTGCTGCTCCTAATAAAGCTGCGGCAAAAAGATACCAGCATGTCCAGAATGAAGAAAATACAGAAACATTAAAATCAAGAATTAAATTTGTACTTGATATAGCAAAGGAAAATAATGTTGGAACTTTAATTTTAGGAGCATTTGGCTGTGGTGTATTTGGTCAAGATGCTAAAGAGGTTGCAGGAATTTTTAAAGAATATCTTGAAACAACACATAAATGTTTTGAAAAGGTGGTATTTGCTGTTCCAGAAGGAAAAGACAAGAATTTAGAAAGTTTTAAAACAGTATTTAATTCTTAAATAAAATTTTTATATTATGTTTTTACACAAGTATAGAGAAATACCTGCAAAATGAAAATATAATAGAAACAACTGGAATCCAGTATATTATGTTTATAATCCATGATATACTGGATTTTTTATTAATTAAAGAAATGTTGGTTATTTATCTAAATTTAATTATACCAGGTTTCCCTTTGGTAAGTATCCAATGCCTGTTTGCAGGCAATATGGATTACAGATATCTGTTTTGCTGTAATTTTATATACATTTATGATAAGATAAATAATATTAAGTAATCCAGCAAACTGGAGATGAAGGAGTTGTGATATGGAAAAAAATACAATAACTTTAGGAATGTATCCTTAAAATATGGGTCTGGAAAAAGAAGCAATAGAATGGATTGTATTAAAAAATGAAAATAACAGTTGTTTATGTATTAGTAAGTATTTATTAGACTGCAAACCATATCATGAATTTTTAGAAAAAGTTACATGGGGCAGGTATTATTATTTTATTTATAGGATTGTATTATTCTATAATTAAAGCAGGTATTCCTTACCAAGACCCTCCATTAGATTTGCGGATACAATATGAAATTAATGCAAGGATTGGAAGTTTGCTGGCAGGAATAGGTCTTAAAACCGCAGTATGCAGCAGTATTATCCGGTTTGTTTTGGAACTGATAAGGAGGATTTTGCTATGACAAATACTGAAAAAAGATTATATTTAATTAAAAAAATGGGGAAATCTAAAAAATTATAGATAAATTGATTTAAAGAAAATTACATGGTATACTATCCTGGATTAAAGATGAGGTGGTTGTAAAATGTTTTGCCATTTAGTGATTAACTTAAACGCAGCTTCATAGACAGGCATAATAAAAAGACAATTATGCTGGTGGCGGACAGCATTGCGGCCACTGGTTCACTGGCAGTATTGGTATTCCTGCTTATAGGACGGCTTGCGGCCAGGAATGCTATCCAGTACAGTACGGTTCCGCTAGGAATTATCCTTGGAGGCTGTCTGGCGGATTATGTTTTTGAGCCTTTTATGGAGTCTGGAAATAAGCGGCCAGGAATGCTTGGAACCATAATAGGGGGTGGTACTGGAAGTGGCATGGCAGCAATGTTTTTATGTACTGGAATATGTGGCTTTACGGTGAGCATGGTTTCCTGTTTCAACCGTGAAATAAAGAAACTGGACTGACTAAAGTGGACAGGGTTATCCTGTCCTTTACCAGGCTTAAAAACTGGGTATGGTATAAAACTGGACAATGTAAATTAGAATACATATTGGAAGTTCTTCTTTTGACAAATAACCTGGCTAGGCTTATACTTAGATAATATATTGTTTTAAAATTGAAAGGCTGGTTAATACAGATGGATGTTTACAAAGTGAAAAGAGCCAATAAACCTGTTAATATATGTGTAGATGTGCCTGGTTCTAAAAGTATTACAAACAGGGCACTTCTGCTTGCAGCAACAGGTGATGGTGAAGCATTGCTTAAAGGTGTGCAGTTTAGTGATGATTCTTATAACTTCCTGAAAGCCCTTGAAGACCTGGGATTTAAGACAGATGTGGACAAGGTTTCACAGACAGTAAGGATTACTGGCATGTCTGGTGCTATTCCTGCAAAAGAAGCTTCTATATATGTTGGAAGTGCAGGTACAGCAGCAAGGTTTTTAACTGCATTTACAGCAATGGGGGATGGTGTATACACAATTAATTCTTCTGGGCAGATGAAGAAAAGGCCAATAAGGGAACTTTTAGAAGTTCTTGAAGACCTGGGAGCAGATTTTGAATGGCTTGGTGAAGAATACAGTTTCCCTATGAAAGTTACAGGGATTTTGCATAGTTATAGAAACAATCCTGGAATACTTAATGAAAGGACAGTTTCATTAAATATAGACAGAAGCAGCCAGTTCCTGAGTGCGCTCCTTATGACAGCGCCTGCGGTATTTGGTTCATTAACAATTAACCTTACAGGAAAAAGGGATGCAAGGTCATATGTAGAAATTACAGAACAGATGATGAAGCAGTTTGGACATAAAGGTGTAGAAAGGCTTGGTGCAGACAGTTACAGGGTGGGATGTGGTTCTTATAGTATAAGGGAGTACCAGATAGAACCAGATGTTTCAGCTGCATGTTATTTTTATGCTATAGCAGCAGTAACAGGAGGAACAGCAGTAGTAAACCATATAAGAAGGGACAGCCTGCAGGGTGATATGAAATTTATTGATGTACTTGCAGCAATGGGATGCAGGACAGAATGGACAGACGGGCAGTTAAAACTATATGCACCAGAAGATGGAAAACTTAAGGGTATAGATATAAATATGGGTGACTTCTCAGACCAGGCACTTACTCTTGCAGCAATAGCACCATTTGCAGAAACACCTGTGGCAATAAGGGGAGTAAGCCATATACGTGGCCAGGAGTCAGACAGGATTAAAGTAATTGTAAATGAGCTTGGGCGTATGGGGATAAAGTGTGAAGAACTTGGAGACGGGGTGGTAATATTTCCTGGAACCCCAAAGGCAGCAAGGATTGCAACTTATAATGACCACAGGGCAGCAATGGCATTTACAGTTACAGGAATGGCAGCAGATGGTATAGAAATAGAAAAACCTGCGTGTTGTGGAAAGACCTTTGCAGGGTATTTTGATGTTATTGAAAGCATTTATAATAAATAACGTTTATTAATATATTATAGAATGGAGAATTACAATGGAAACTATAATTGGATTAATTCAGAAAGAATTATGTGAAGCATTTAAAAAGGCAGGGTACAATGAAAAATATGCAAAAGCTGCCCTGTCAAACCGTCCTGACTTGTGCCAGTACCAGTGCAATGGTGCACTTGCAGCAGCAAAAGAGTACCATAAAGCCCCAATACAGATGGCAGAAGAAATAGCTGGTATATTAAAAGAAAGCAAGAGTTTTAAAGAAATAACAGCACAGAAGCCAGGTTTTATAAATATAACATTAAGTGACAGCTTTCTGGCAGCATATATAGACCAGATGGCAGAGAGCCAGACATTTGGCTGTGATAAGGCAGATAAGCCTGTAACAATAGTAGTTGATTATGGCGGGGCGAATGTTGCAAAGCCTTTGCATGTAGGGCATCTGCGTCCTGCTGTAATAGGTGAAAGCATAAAGCTTATTGCACGTTATCTTGGACATAATGTAATTGGTGATGCACATCTTGGTGACTGGGGGCTTCCAATAGGCCTGATTATTACAGAACTTAAGAAGCGTGACCCGGAACTTGTATATTTTGATGAGAACTTTGAAGGAGAATATCCAGAGGAAGCCCCATTTTCAATAAGCGGTTTAGAGGAAATATATCCATATGCAAGCCAGTATTCAAAAGAACATCCTGAATACAAAGAAGAGGCACAGGAAGCAGTGGCACAGCTGCAGGCAGGCAGGAAAGGCTATATTGCGTTATGGCAGCATATTATAAATGTATCTGTAAAAGACCTTAAAAAGGTATATACAAGGCTTAATGTGGAGTTTGACCTTTGGAAGAAAGAATCTGATGCACAGCCATATATCCCTGATATGGTAAAGTACATGAAAGAGGACGGTTATGCGCATATAGATGATGGTGCACTTGTAGTTGATGTTAAAGAGGAAACAGATACAAAAGAGATACCGCCATGTATGATACTTAAGTCAAATGGTGCAACTCTTTATAATACAACAGACCTTGCAACCATTGTAGAACGTAGGAAATTATTTGACCCAGATAAAATTATATATGTAGTGGATAAACGCCAGTCACTTTATTTTGAACAGGTATTCAGATGTGCATTTAAGACAAAGATAATAGGAAGTGATACAAAACTTATATTTGTAGGCAATGGCACTATGAACGGCAAGGATGGAAAGCCATTCAAAACACGTGACGGAGGTGTGCCACGCCTTGACAGCCTTTTAAATGAAGTAGAAGAAAAAGTATTTGAAAAGATGAAAGACCGTGATATGCCAGAAAGTGAAACCAGGGAAATTGCTGCTAAAGTAGCTGTTGCAGCAATTAAATATGGTGATTTAAGTAACCAGGCATCCAAAGATTATATATTTGACATGGAACGTTTTACATCATTTGAAGGAAATACAGGTCCATATATTTTATATACAATAGTACGTATAAAGTCACTGTTTGCAAAGAGCAAAGAACTAGGATATGTTGTGGATATGGATACACCATTTAAGCCTTCACAAAGCCAGAGTGAAACAGATGTAATGTTGTCACTTTGTAAATGGCAGGATACTGTGTACACAGCATATGAAGAACAGGCACCACATAAAATATGCCAGTTTATATATGAGCTTTCTGATGCATTTAATAAATTCTACCATGAGAACAGGATTGTAAATAATGAAGATGAGGGTACACGTAATTCATATATAAAACTTAGCTGCCTTGTGGGAAATATACTTGAAACAGCAACAGGGCTTCTGGGTATTGAGGCACCAGAGCGTATGTAATGCATATATATATTGGAGGCATAGTAAATGTACCGTTTAATTTCAAAACTTGTAATTTATAGAAATACTGGCAAAGACAGTATCTTATTCAGGCTTGCAGATATATGCCAGAAATTTGCTGATGGCGGGTATGTCAGGGAAAACCTTATAACAGAGATTTATATTGAAATAAACCGTCTGTTAGATATTGCAACCTGCTATGGTTTTGACAAAAATTTATGGCATAATTATCTAGCATTTATACTGGCAATGAGCGAAAATCCATTTACTCTTGTTTCTGAAAAGACAGGAGCCAATGAAGGCACAGTAAATAAGTTTGCAATAGGGGATTTCTTTATTTTTAAGAAGCTTTTTGATTATGACTTCTCTGTAATGGAAAAAGAACTTGGTATAAACTGCTTTAGCATAATACTTGATTATAAGGCAGTAGCTAAAAGAGGACAGATGTCCAATAAAAGTGTAGGTGAAAAAGTACAGGAACTTAGTGGCAGTATTGAAAATGCTACTGATGAAAACCAGATGTATAATATTGTTACAGGGTTCTATAAAAAATATGGCGTTGGAAAGTTTGGGCTGAATAAAGCTTTCAGGGTGTCATATAATGAGAAAACTGGGGAAGTCCTTGTACCTATAACTACTACAGGGGATACAACCCTTGATGATATTATTGGGTATGATACACAGAAACAGAAACTTGTTGAAAATACAGAAGCATTCCTGGCTGGAAGAAGTGCTAATAATGTGCTTCTCTTTGGAGATGCAGGTACAGGAAAGTCTACAAGTATCAAGGCTGTATTAAATATGTATTACAGCCAGGGGCTGCGCATGATAGAAGTTTATAAACATGAGTTTAAAGAACTGTCACGCATAATTTCAGAAATCAAGGACAGGAACTACCGTTTTATAATATATATGGATGATTTGTCATTTGAAGAGTTTGAGATAGAGTATAAGTATCTGAAAGCAGTTATAGAAGGTGGTCTTGAGAATAAACCTGACAATGTACTTATATATGCCACTTCAAACAGAAGGCATCTTATACGTGAAACATGGAGTGACCGTTCTGATATGTCCAAAGATGAACTGCACCGTTCTGATACTATGCAGGAGAAACTTTCACTTGCGGCACGTTTTGGGGTATCAATAGGATTTTATAAACCATCACAGCAGGAATATTTTAATATTGTAAGGGGTCTTGCTGTAAAGCATCCTGGAATTAATATGACAGATGAAGAACTGTGCCTGGAAGCAAATAAATGGGAATTAAGCCATGGCGGGATATCAGGGCGTACAGCACAGCAGTTTATTAACCATCTTGCGGGAATGGCTGGCAGCCAGTAATATAATAAAAGTGCCCTGCTGTTGCAGATGCGTTACAAAAGATTTTGGAAGTCTGGGAGGCATTGTTTATATGGTTAATTTAAGAAAAACCCTGCCTAAAACAGTTTTGGGCAGTATTGTGGCATGTTTTATGGCTGTCTTTGTGATGATGGAAAGCAACAGTGCAGAAGCAGCGTCAAAGGTGGATTTTGAAAATATTAAAAATGATATTATAACAGCATATAAGAATTACCAGCGTGAAGTTGATTTATCAAAGTATAATATTTATGATAATATTGACGATACATCTCTTAAGGAGGTTATGACAGAAATTATAAATGAAACACCATATTTGTTCTATACAGGGCAGGAATATTCAAAGAAAATTGTCTCTGGAAGCACACTTATTAAAAATGTGGTACTCTCATATTCAAAAACCTATATAAAAGCAGATGGTTCAATAAATATTGCCAAAATTAAAAAGACCAGGAAAAAGATAGACTCTGCTGTAAATAAAGCATTGAAAAATATAAACAGTGGGATGGATGATATTGAAAAAGCTATGGTGCTGCATGATTATATTGCCATTAATACTTCATATAGTGACCAGCCTTCTGACAGCAGCAGGCTTAATGAAACAGGAGTGTTTATTAACCACAAAGCTAACTGCCAGGGATATTCAGTTGCTTATGGACTGCTTTTAAACAAAGCTGGTATTGATGTACAATATGTGTCTTCATCTGCAATGGGGCATATGTGGAATCTTGTTAAGATTAATAATGCATGGTATAATGTAGATGTTACATGGGATGACCCTGTTGATACATATTCGGGCAATGACCAGTATGGTTTTACCATGCACAAATATTTTCTTGGAAGTACAAGCAGTTTCAGGACAAAAGGATATTATGGGTTTAATGCAAGACAGGCTTCTGACAGAAGATATGATAATATGTACTGGAAAGATGTGACATGCAGCTTTGCCTATTCTGGAGGCAAATGGCTATATATGTCAGATAAAGGGATTTTAGAGAGAGAAAGCTTGTCTTATGGTACTGCAAAGCTGCTTTATAAAGTAAATGGTATGTCCTTTGTCAGATTTAATGTAAATAAATACTATTTTATATCAGACAATAGTATTTATATTTATAACAGGAAGCCAGATAATGTAAGGCTGGTATGGACAGTCCAGGGGAATTATAATAGTTCTTATTATATTACACAGATAATGTATTCTAATGGAAAAGTCTGTTACCGTGTGCTGAAAGACAGGAGGTATAAAACAGGAAGTTTTAAAGTTAAAAAAAGTGGGATGGCAGCATGACTGCCAGTAAGTATTAGGAGGTGCGCCGATGAAAAGATACGGTAAATACATAATTGTGGCTGTAATGGTGGCAGTGCTTTGTATAACAAGTATAACCAGCGGGATTAATGTTAATGCAGAAGATGCTACAAAGCCAGTGGAAATTATATCTATTGATTATGATAACATGACTATATCATTAAGAGGTGAAGATGATACAGAGTTTTATATTTCTGACAGCCGCCAGAAAGTATGGGAGAAAGTACATACCACTGAAAAGAATGGAAGTATGGTTATGGATATTTCATGGATTTCTGATGTACGTAGTTATGATTTGTATATAAAAGGAAATTCCAGTACCAAACCTGTAAAAGTTACTATTCCATCAGTTTATACTGGTTTCCAGGTAACTTATGATAATATATCAGGTACAGTTGCTTATAACGGAGTACCTTCAGGTTTTGACGGAAATATACAATGGAGGGTTAAAGGTTCTTATGTGTGGCATGATACCTTAGATAATACACAGGCACGTGCTGCATTAGCAGAGAGCTTGTCATGTTATACAAATACAGAACATGCAACAACTGTATATTTCAGGCTTGGGCAGAACATAGGCAGGTCAGATATTTTAACAGGTTCAAGACAGAGTAACGAGGTAACAATTATACTGCCTAAAAAGGAAGCAATACCTGTTGTTGAGGTTGATAACCATAGCATGTCTGCAACAATACAGGGCCAGGCCAGTTACAGGCTTAAGGGCCAGGAGAGATGGGAGCATGGTTCTTCAATAGACCTTAAAAAAACAGCACCAAAGGCTTTTTACTCAAATGATAACCCTTTACCTGTGGACCAGCTTATAGAAATAAGGAAAGATGCAACAAAAACTGAAGGTGCATCAGCTTCTGCATTTATAAGGTTAAATGCACCAGCGCCAGGAGATGCCAATACTAATACTGTAGCAGAAAACCTCTCTTACACAGGTGGCAGCAGAGCAAGGGCTGCTGTAAAAACAAGCATTAGTTTTGGTAACAGGATGAAGGTTTCAACAGCTACAGCAATTTCTGTACTTGAAACTAATTATGACAATAACCAGATACGCCTTGGAATGAATGGAAATGAAATGGCATTTTATTCAACAGATATGGTGAACTGGTATGCTATAGGAAATGCTGGTGGTACAGGTAACAATGTTTATATGGATACCAGCTGGTTAAATGACAGTATAGATAATACAATTTACATAAAAGGTGATGCAGCATCAGAACCAGACAAATACCAGACAGTTGTTATACCTAAAAGAAATACAGCTGTAAAGGCAGTATTTGACAAAAGCAGTCCACCAGAGTCACCAAAGCTTACAGTTACAGGCAAGGGCAGTGCTGTACAGATTGAGTGGAGAAAGAAAAATACACAGGAATGGAACAAAGTAGCAGCAACTTCTGATGATGTATTTATACCAGAACTTGAAGAGTTAAGGACTAAAGGTGCAAGAATAGTAGTAAGGGCATCGGCTGTAAATGCAAGTGATGCAGGTGCTGGGATACTTCCATCTAATGAGTGTACTGTATTGGTTCCAAAGAGACCAGCAGCACCAGTATTAAGAATAAACCCATCAGCATTTACAGTTAATACATCCACAGCTATGGAATACTATGATACTACAACCAGCAAGTGGAATGAATGTAAGAAGTCAATGAGTGTATGGGATATTCCTGCTGTAAAGAAGATTACACAGGGAACAAAAGATACACCAGGTGCAGATACTTCAGTAATGTTCAGGAAGAAAGCAACTGGCACTAATGGGTGTTCACAGCCAGTAACAATTCTTTTCAAAGGACAGAAAGCAGCACCAGTAATTGGTTTTCTTGAAACATGTGATGTTGTATACAGCTATGAAACAAGGACTGTAGGCGGCCTGAAAAATATGTACCACACACTTAAATTTAAAAAGGCTACTTCAAAACAGCAGTACCAGTATGTTGTTCTTTCAAAATCAGATACTTTTGATGAGACAAAGGCAAACTGGAAAACTGTTAAGAGCGCAACAACAGTTACACTTAAAAGCAAGAAAGCTGTTACAGGTTCAAAGATATATGTAAGGGTTAAAGGTGTAAGCCCTGATAGAAATAAAAATACGGCAGCAGAGCTTCCTTCAGTTACTAATACAACTTTTGAGATTCCAGCTCCTTGACAAAATGTTGCCATATTGTTACAATTAAATGTAGTGCAAAATTAGCAGGAAGATAGAAAGAGCAGGGATATTAGTATGAGAAAGAAAGTTTTATCTATTTTAGTTGATAATACATCAGGTGTACTTAGCCGTGTTTCTGGTTTATTCAGCAGGCGTGGATATAATATAGACAGCCTTACAGTTGGGGAAACAGAAAATCCTGCATTTTCACGTATGACCGTAGTGGTCAGGGGAGATGACCATATACTTGACCAGATAGAGAAACAGGTCGCAAAGCTTGAAGATGTAAGATGTGTGAAAGAGCTTAAGAGTGGCCATGCAGTATGCCGTGAACTTGTTCTTGTTACAGTCAGTGTAAGTGCAGAAGAAAGACCAGCAGTAGTTGCGGTTGCGGATATTTTCCGTGCAAACATTGTAGATGTAGGAATGGATAGCATGATGATTGAGCTTACAGGCAACCAGGCTAAGATAAGTGCATTTATTAAGCTGCTTGACGGATATGAAATTAAGGAACTTGTGCGTACTGGAATTGCAGGCCTTAGCCGTGGGGCAGAAACTCTTTTAGAAGATTAATACAACAGATAATAAACTGGTATACTGCCTGTATAATTTTTCTGTGTCAGCACTGATGCCACACATTGTATACCAGAATAATTATTTGCTGCGTTAGGGCATGTGCCTGCCACATTAATAAAATATAGTATTTTAAATATGGCAGACATATACCACAAAGTTTTATATATAAAATTATGTTTTACAGGAGGAAAGTAAAGATGTCAGAAGCTAGGATATTTTATCAGGAGGATTGTAATTTATCATTATTGGAAGGCAAGACAATTGCCATAATAGGTTATGGAAGCCAGGGGCATGCACATGCTTTGAACTTAAAGGATTCCGGATGCCATGTAATCATTGGTCTTTATGAAGGTTCAAAGTCATGGGAAAAGGCTGTAAACCAGGGATTTGAGGTTTATACAGCAGCAGAAGCAGCAAAGAAGGCAGATATCATTATGATACTTATTAATGATGAGAAGCAGGCTGCTATGTATAATGCAGATATTGCACCAAACCTTGAAGCAGGCAATATGTTAATGTTTGCACATGGATTTGCAATCCACTTTAACCAGATTATCCCTCCAAAAGATGTTGATGTTACAATGATTGCACCTAAGGGACCAGGACATACAGTACGTTCAGAGTACCAGGCAGGAAAAGGTGTACCTTGCCTTGTTGCTGTACAGCAGGATGCTACAGGCAAAGCGCAGGAGATGGCACTAGCTTATGCATTAGGTATAGGTGGTGCAAGGGCAGGTGTCCTTGAAACAACATTCCGTACAGAAACAGAAACAGACCTTTTTGGTGAGCAGGCAGTCCTTTGTGGTGGTGTATGTGCACTTATGCAGGCTGGTTTTGAAACTCTCTGTGAAGCAGGATATGACCCAAGAAATGCTTACTTTGAATGTATCCATGAGATGAAACTTATTGTAGACCTTATTTACCAGTCAGGTTTTGCAGGTATGAGGTATTCAATTTCAAATACAGCTGAGTATGGTGATTATATTACAGGTCCAAAGATTATCACAGAGGATACTAAGAAAGCTATGAAGAAAATCCTTTCTGATATCCAGGATGGTACATTTGCAAAAGATTTCTTATTAGATATGTCTGCAGCAGGCGGCCAGGCTCATTTCAAGGCTTTAAGAAAGATTGCTTCTGAGCATCCATCTGAGAAGGTAGGAGAAGAAGTACGTAAGCTTTATAGCTGGAATAATGAAGATGATAAGCTTATTAACAATTAATATAACGGTCATCCAGTGTTGTGAATAAATATATAAAAGGCGGGCATACCATATATGTCTGCCTTTTAATGGATTAATAACAAAAAACTTGTCTTATGTTTTTTATTGAAGTATAATTAGAAAAGAAAGGCAAACGTAACTAAAAAACAGGGAGGTGCTAAATAATGGCTTTATTAGCAGGAGTAGTAATAGGGGTTATTATAGTAGCAGTTGTAGTAGCTGGCATAGTTACAGCAATAGTTGCAGCAGCAAAGGACAGTTTAAGTGATGAATAATACAGTAAAGGCCGGCAATATATATATTGGTGATGGTATTCCTAAAATATGTGTGCCTATTGTAGAGGAAACGCAATCTGGTATATTTAAGATGGCACAGGCTGTATATGAAAGTGATGCAGATATTGCAGAATGGCGTGCTGATTTCTATAATGACTGCTATAATACAGAAAAAGTTATGGAGACACTTTCAAATATAAAAGAAATTCTTAAAGACAAGCCAGTGCTTTTTACTTTCAGGACTGCAGCTGAGGGAGGCAATAAGGATATCAGCTATAAAGACTATGCTGCACTTCTTGTCAGGGCATCAGCTGAGGCAGACCTGGTTGATACCGAAATGTACCGTTCAGAAAATATTACTGGACTTACCAGTATTATCAAAAAATCTTCTGTAATAGTAGGTTCTTACCATGATTTTAGAAGTACACCTGCTACAGAAGAAATGACAGACAGGCTGGTATATATGTACAATGCTGGTGCAGATATACCTAAGATTGCAGTTATGCCTGCTTCAGAGATGGATGTAATACGGCTTATGGAAGCTTCACTTAAGGCAAAAGAGCTGCTTAAAGGAAATCCTGTTATTACTATGTCCATGTCTGGAATGGGTCTTGTAAGCAGGATAGCAGCAGAAAATACTGGTTCAGCAGTGACATTTGGATGCATTGGAAGACCAAGTGCACCAGGCCAGATAGAAGTGAATAAACTAAAAAAGATGCTAGATATACTTCATTATAAAACAGAAAGGGAAACTACAGATGGCCAGGCTTAAAGAACATATTTTTTTAACAGGGTTTATGGGGGTGGGCAAGACAAGTACGTCAAGAGCGCTTAGCCGTATGCTTGGAGTTAAAGAAACTGACACTGATGCAATGATTGTTGAAAAAGAAGGATGCCAGATTTCTGAGATTTTTGATAAAAAGGGAGAGGCATATTTCCGCAGCCTTGAAACAGGAATACTTGATGATATTAAAAATATGAAACCATGTATAGTATCATGTGGCGGCGGTATGGTAATGCGCAGTGAAAATGTCAGGAAGATTAAAGAAACAGGCAAGGTAGTCCTTCTGTCAGCATCTCCTGAAACAATATATTTACATGTTAAAGACAGTACAAACAGGCCATTGCTGAATGGCAATATGAATATTCCATATATAAAGAAACTTATGGATGAAAGGATGCCTAAATATCTTGATGCAGCAGACGTTGTAATTGTAACAGATGGGCTTAATCCAAAGGAAGTAGCTGATAAAATAGTGGAAACATACTTGAAATATATTCCAAAATAGGATACACTATAACAAGGATTTGTGGATTTTGCTGTCCACAGTTACATTAAGGAGGATTTTAGAATGGTATCAGCAGGTGATTTTAGAAATGGTTTAACTATTGAGTTTGAGGGTAATGTGTACCAGGTTATTGAGTTCCAGCATGTAAAACCTGGTAAAGGAGCAGCATTTGTAAGGACAAAGCTCAAAAATATTAAGAATGGTGGTATAGTTGAAAAGACATTCCGTCCTACTGAAAAATGCCCACAGGCCCATATTGAGCGTTCTGATATGCAGTATTTATACAGTGATGACATGTACCATTTCATGAATACAGAAACATATGACCAGATTGATATGACAGCAGACCAGGTTGGTGATTCTCTTAAATTTGTAAAAGAGAATGAGATGGTTAAAATGCTTTCCCATAACGGTGAGATATTTGCTATTGAGCCACCTCTTTTTGTAGAATTAGAGGTAACAGAAACAGAACCAGGATTTAAAGGTGATACAGCACAGGGTGCTAATAAGCCGGCTATTGTAGAAACAGGTGCGCAGGTTGCAGTACCTCTTTTTGTGGAAACAGGAGACCGTATTAGCATTGATACACGTACAGGTGAATATCTTAAGAGAGTTTAAGATACTAGCAGGTTATTAATGGATTTTGTTAAAAGTCCCTCTATGGTATAAGATAATACCACAGGGGGACTTTTAAATATTATTATTGTTTCGTAAATCTAAAATTATAAATCTAACTTATCTAGTAAGCTTTTAGTGATTTTTCCGTTCACAGCCATTTTCTTGTTTTTCTGGAATTTTTTAATTGATTTTTTTGTTTTAGCGTTATATACTCCATTGGCACTGCCACATTTATAACCAGCTTTATTAAGTTTGGCTTGTACTTTTTTCACAGTAGAAGCCTGGTAATACTGGTATTCCTGGTCTGTGCAGTAATATGGGCATACTCCGTCAATATGTGCGTGGTCAGGATGACTGCTACAGTCATAATCATTATTTATACAGGTATTATGTCCAGCATGATGTCCATAATCATAGTTATAACCGTAGTCGTAATCATAGTTATAACCGTAGTCATAATCATAATGGCAGTTACCATTATGGCAATGTGCAGATACAGCATTAGAACTAAAAACAAGACAAGAACATGCAGCTATAACAGCAAATTTCTTGATTTTCATAAGCGTTCCCCCTTTTTAAATTTATTAAAAATATACTTATATAATGATACAAATATAACATATGGTACATATTATGTCAATAAATGGAAATTTGAAATCAAAATGACTTGTTAATTAAGTTGAAAGCATACCTAAAAAAGTAATTTTTAAATATGGTGCCAGTCTTGACATGAAAATAATGAAAAGGTTATAATAATTTTGTAATTGTTTTTTGTGTGCAGCTGCATAGGTTGATAAATAACCAATAGATAGAAAGGTGTTGTCTGTTGGTTAATATAATACTGACAAAACAAACATAGTTTTTGTTTCGTTATTTTATATTGCAAAAGATTAGCATAGTGTTACTGTGAGGATATAAATATAAAATAATAGCAGCAGAATGGAGTTATATAATGAAAAAAAAGTGGAACAGAAGAAGAACAGACAAAGAAATTCCTTTGCTTTTTTCCATTATATTGGTTTTTTTTATGCTGGGAGTTGTTGTATTTTCAGTGTCACGTAAAATAACTAAGGAAATGTCTGATTCCGCAATACAGAACCTAAGTGAGAGCCTGGATTTGATGAAAGGTACTTTAGAAACAATATTAGTAAAAGAGGCAGAATTCCAGAAACTTATTGCACAAGAGATTGCAGCAATGGATAATCCTGGTGAATTTATACATTCATATAACAGAAACCATACTATGGTAAAGATATCACTTGTCCCTGCTGGTAAAAAAGAAGGTGTTTCTAATACAGGTGAGGCATTTTCAGAAGAAGGACTGGATTTTTCAGCAGGAGAAACAATAGACGGTCTTCCGTTTTCAAGGTCTTATATCAACTATATGGGAACATGGGCATATTCTATGAAATGTCCTGTTAAAAAGGATGGCAAGGAGATAGCAACCCTCTATATAGAGTATGTTTATGATTCATTTGATGAATCACTTCCAGATGGATTTTATAATGGAAAAGCAATGCTCTATATTATGGATTCAAAAAGTGAAAGACTTGTATTAAAACCTAAAGGAATGGGAGAGAGAAATGCAGGACACCTTAACCTGCAGGATTTTTACAGGGCAAACAATATTTTGGAAAAAGGGCTTCTTGAGGAAGTTTCTGAGTGTGTAGATAATGGGAAGAATGTGTTATTCTACCATGATATACGTGGTAAAAGTGCACTTAACTATATGTGGCCAGTGAATGGTGGCATAATATATCTTATTGGATATGTGCCAGTTGAAGCAATACAACAAGAAGGAAAAACTGTAAACCAGAATATTTTTATTGTTGTATTTGTTATGTTTGTTGCATTTACCTTATGTTTTATTTTATACTATTTCAACCAGAAACAACAGAACAGGGTAAGGAAGGAACGTGAAACAGAAAGGGAAATACATAATAAACAGCTTGCAGAAGCATTGCAGGCAGCACAGCTGGCAAGTAACTCCAAAACAACATTTCTGTCAAATATGTCACATGACATACGTACACCGATGAATGCAGTTCTTGGATTTACGGCACTGCTTGCAAGAGATGCAGAAAATCCAGATAAGGTAAAAGAGTATACAAAGAAAATTACTGCATCAGGACAGCACCTGCTTAGTCTTATTAATGATATACTGGATGTTTCCAAAATTGAAAGTGGAAAAGTAGTGCTTAATCTAGATGAGTTTACCCTCAATGACCTGGTGTCTTCTGTGGATGCAATTATACGTCCTATGGCAAAGACAAAGAACCAGAATTTTTATGTTGAAGTAACAGGAATTAAACATGAGTACCTGTTAGGTGATGAAACAAGGATTAACCAGATTTTAATTAACCTTCTTTCAAATGCTGTTAAATATACACCAGAGAATGGAAGCATATGGTTCCGTATTATTGGGCTTAAGCAGCGCTCAAGCCAGTATGAGCATATAAGGATAGAAGTACAGGATAATGGTTATGGAATGACTCCAGAGTATCTCGGAACTATTTTTGATGCATTTACCAGGGCAGAAAACAGTACAACAAATAAAGTACAGGGTACAGGTCTTGGAATGGCAATTACAAAAAATATTGTAGAACTTATGGGCGGTACTATAGATGTTACAAGTGAAGTGGATAAAGGAAGCCTGTTCAGGGTTGATATAGAATTCCGTATACCAGAGAGCCATGCAAATAAACAGTTTTGGAAGAGTAATGGTATTTCACGTATTCTGGCAGTTAATGGAGACCCAGAGATATGTAAAAATATCCAGACGCTTATGAAGGGCATGGGAGTGCTTGCAGATACAGCATTTAGTGCAGAAGAGGCAATGAAAATATTAGAAGATATTCCTATGAAAAAAAGTTATAACCTGTTTTTATTAGATTACAATATACCAGATATGGACTGTATACAGGTGGCAGAAAAAATAAGGGATATTATGCCAGATAATGTACCAGTCCTGTTTCTTGCAGACTATGATACAGAGGGCATAGAAAAAGTGCTTAGAATTAAAAATTCGGGAATACTTACTAAGCCATTCTTTGTATCTGCATTTAAAGAGAAGGTTGAGGAAATGCAGAAAGTTTTAAAGGACAGAAGTATACCAGATATAGAACAGGATAACAATCTTGAAGGACTACATTTTCTTGCAGCAGAAGATAATGAAATTAATGCTGAAATCTTATCTGAAATATTACTAATAGAAGGAGCGGAATGTGAAATTGTTGGAAACGGAAAACTTGCAGTAGAACGTTTTATTAATTCCACAGAAGGAGAATTTGATGCAATTTTAATGGATGTACAGATGCCAGTGATGAATGGATATGATGCAACAAGGGCAATCCGGGCACTGGAACGTAAAGATGCTGCTAAAATACCAATTATAGCAATGACAGCCAATGCTTTTGCAGAAGACGAAAAAGAGGCTATAAAGGCAGGTATGGATGTCCATATGGCAAAACCAATTGACCTGGAATTACTAAAGAAGGTTATAAAACAATGTATACAAGGAAAGGAATAAGAATGATTAAAAAGGGAAATTTTAAAAAATTTGCCATTACCTGCCTGGCAGGAACAGTTGTATTTATAATGACAGCTTGTGGAAATAAGGAAGAGAAGAGCAGAAACCTGGTTACTTCTGCTGATAAAGATAAAAAAGTAGTAAACTTATTTGGACCTATGGAAAAGTCAAATCCAGATGCTGATAATATGGCAAGGACAGCATTTGATATAACTATTGGCATGGCAGAAAAGAAGCTGGGGCTTAATGTAGAATACAGGACTTATACAGCAGAAAACCACCAAGAGAAAACATATGATGATGTAACACTTGACCGTGTACGTAATGATATGGATGATTTATATCTTCTGAACCCTGATACAATACAGATACTAGGTGAAGAAGGAGAACTGCTGGACTTATCAGTGCTTGACAGTGCAGAAAATTTGCGTGAGGTTGTAAAAACGGCCAATATGATAGATGGAAAACTTGTAGCAATTCCACAAGAGGTGGTAGCATATGGTTTGTTTGTCAATAAGGATATGTTTGATAAATATAAACTTGGACTGCCAGAAACTCCTGAAGATTTCCTGGAATGTTGCAGAGTATTTAAAGAAAATGGTATTGAAACACCTGTTGGTGCAAACCGGTGGTGGCTTGAAAATTTTGTATTTGCCCAGGCATATGCAGATTTATATAATGGAGGTAATACAGATGCAGAAATAGAAGCGTTAAACAATGGTAAGAGCAAATATAGTGACTATATGCGTCCAGGTTTTGAATTTTTACAGAAACTAATAGACCTTGGCTATATTGATACAAAGACAGCTTACACTTATGAGGCTATTGAAGGAGAGGGACCAGGTTTTCTTGCACAGAAGACGCCGGTTGTAATGGCATACTGGGGAGCAGCGAATACAGAAACAGCTTATGGAAATACAGATTTTGAACTGCAGGTAATTGGTTTTCCAAGTAAACTGGGGCAGATGCCAGTAGTTTCAATGACAGGATATAGTATTAATGCAAATGCAGAGCATCTGGAAGATACTATTAATACTATGGATATAATACTTTCTGATGAAGCACTACAGCTTTATACAGAAACTAATAAAGTAATTTCACCTTCCAAAAATGTTGAGGTAGATTGTATTAAGGCATTAGAACCACTTAACGATAAGATAAAAGAGAATATATATGTCCTTGGCTCTAACGCAAGCATGAGAGTAGAGCAGTGGGGCAATACCTGTCTGGTTGTGCGTAATATGTTAAATGGGGCTACAGTGGATGAGTGTCTGGCAGAATTTGATAAACTGCAGGAAAAATCGCTGAAAAAATAAATATTAAATAGTGCTAAAATAAATTGGTATATTTTATATAAATATATATTGTTGATATTGCCAGGGTGCTATGTGTATAATAATATACACATAGCACCCTGGTTGTTTATATATAGTATTAAATTTATATAGTAATCAATATATACCCATATATACTATTTTTTAAAAATTGCTTTTTTACTTAACCCCTTTTTATATAATATTTTTTTATAACTATCTGCTTTAGAAGATGGAACTTTTATTTTTATGTTTTTCATAAGTTTTCCAAATGCATTTTTACCTATACTTTTTTCTGTAAGGTTTATAGTATTTATGGAAATTGAAGACAGGTTTTTACAGTTATAAAATGCTTTTTTTCCAATACTTTTAACATTCTTTCCAATTATTAAGTTATTGATTTTTTTGTTATTTTTAAAGGCATTGTCTGCAATTGAAGTAACCTTACATTTTATTCCATTAATTACTATAGTGTCTTCTATGGTAATATTTTTAAGTGCTTTTTTAGAAGAGACATATTCTACACTTGTATTTTTGCTAGAGTTAATTACTTTATAAATTACATTATTTAATTCATATTCTTTACCATTTTCCAAATCATTATTTTTATCTACTGTAGAATTATTATTTCCACGTCCAGCAAAATAGTCATCATAATTTTTATTAATTACAGTATCTATTCCATCTAAATTTTGTGCGTCTACATAACGTATATTGTCATAGTATACAAGTCCTTCATAATCAGAATTATCATTATGAAGAGCAAGAATAATATTTCTGATTTCAACATTTTCAGAAAATGGATATTTTCCATATTCTTCTGGATTATTATTTAATGGAATATATACATAATATTTTTGAAGCTGCTTTCCATCTGGTGTAATTACTTTTTCACCAGTTAAAGGGTCTAATGTAAATTTACCAGACTGGTACCAGTAACCATCACCATTTGGTGTTGAACATAATTCAAGCTGTATTTTTCCATTTGTAGCTTTTCCCTGTTCAAGATAAACATTCATGGCAAGAGCATCATATTTCTGGCAGTCTTCATAACTAAAAATATTCATTGGGCTTGTCATCCTGGCTCCATCTTCCCACTCATTTTTTCCAGGTTCAAATTTTACAGGAAATGACATCGCACTATTATCTTCCGCAATTTTATCAATGGAAATTTTTGTATAGTCTAATTTGGAATCTCCTTCTTTTTTCCATCCTTCTCTTTGCCCGTTTTCAAAAGTAAAAGGAAGTGAGACAAAAGTTCCTGGTTCATCTGGTGTTAAAGGTGCTTTTAATATATCTCCATTATACACAGATTCAAAACCAATATTATCAATATAAATTCCATTAGTAGCACCTATAATAAATGTAATATGTCCTAATTTGTCATTTGCCGGGGCATCACCAATTCCAACTTTTACTGTAGCTTTTAATTTTTTGCTTTCTTTATCTTGTGTAAAATTACTGCTAGTTAAAGTTACTGCATCAAGCTGGCTCCACCATCCTCTTCCTTCAGTTTGTATTACAGGCTGTATTTCCAGTTTATTATCTTTTAATGCGTCAGTATTATCAATATATACATCAAATTTTAAATCTTTATAAATAGAATAAACTGTGCCTAAGTCTTGTAATGATATTCTTGGACCATTCCATGGATTATCGGTAGAATCAGGTGTTTTTGGCAGATAAAGCATATAGTTGCCATTTATTTGTTTTATTTCTGGTTTATAATCTGCTGCTTGTACAGGGCTGTCTTCTAAAATAGTAACAGAAACATTTTCATCTGGGAAATCCATAACAATTTCAGACTTTTCATACATTGGTGCTTCTTCACCACGTATCATAGCACGTATGAAATTTCCCGTAATTGATAGTTCATCGCTGCTCCACTCAGGTATTCCATCACCATTGTGGTCTGATGGTTCAGAAGCAGTAGTTGAAAGCATAGCAGCTGAAACTTCATTTTTCTTTGCTAGTGACCATGAACACCAGCTTATTTTCTTTTCTTCCATAAAGTTAAGCCATCTTTGTGAATAATCAATAAAAGGACCACCATCGCCAGAAGCTTCACTGGTTCCCCATTCTGTACAAAATACTGCCAGTCCATTATCAAGTGCATTTTCAATTTTACTGCCAAGCCAGTATTTACCATTTTCATCCACATCTGTATCATGTGTACCTGAATAAAAATGTACAGTATACATAATTTGAGGATTTTCATTATCAATATCTTTTACTGGATTTAAAATTGGTGCATCTACAAACTGGCTCCAGTTATCTGTGCCACAAATCACAATATTGGGGTTAGTATCTTTATCATAAGCTCTTATTGCATTTACAACACTTTGATGGTATGGCAGTAATTTTTCTTTCCATATATCAGAAGAATTTTCTTCTGTACCAAGGCCATTTGGTTCATTTGATGTTTCAAACAATATATTTCCCTGGTCACCATATTTTTGTGATATGTATGCAAAGAAAAGCTGTGGTCCTCTGTATTCAGGGTGCACTTTCTTAATCTCTTTATATATTTCTAAATCTTCCCCTGCGCTAAGATATTCCTCATCCATTGGGTCACCTGGAGTTAAAATATGCCAGTCAATTAATACATACATGCCCCTGTCAGTAGCCAGCTTAATTCCATATTCTACTTTTTTAAGCATTTCTTCTGGATTTGCCTTATATCCTTCTTCAGAAACATACATTGCAAGACGTATAATATCACATTTCCAGTCTTTAGCAAGGGCATCAAATGCTTTATCATTTAAAACCCATGCGCCATCTTCCCACTGAAGGCCAAAGGTACTCATACCTTTTAACTGTACAGGATTTCCGTCTTTATCACAAATCTGCCTGTTAGTTATTTCTTTGCCTTGGACATTTTTTTTAGAAGTAACAATTTTTAAATTGCCATATTTCTCAAAAGATGTCTTTTCTTGTGTTTGTGAAGCTTCTGCTGTTACACAGAATGGTGGAATTTGCGTAAGTGCAATAATTCCAGAAAGCATACATGCTAGGATACAATTAAATTTTTTCTTCATTGTAAATCCCCCCTTTATAAATTATGTAAATATTTTGTTATAGAACTTTTTAAGGAAAAGCCAAGCGGATTGCCAAATAACAAACCAACCTCATTGACGCTTTACGGCAGCCAGGCAGGAGCTTAAACTCCTGCCTGGCTAAGTAAGCCCTGGTGAATCAAACCTACCGCTTAAGAAGCGTGTATTTTAAAGGGCTTACTTAATGAGGTTTAAACAAAATATTATTTATTAAGGTTAGCATTATTATATTTATAAATATATCAGTTTTATGGAAATTATATAAATTTCATGTTCTTATAATATTAAGCGTTTATGTAAAAAAATTATATTTCTACTTGACTTATTAACATAAAGTTGGTAAATTATTTGTTAGGGCAACCGATTGCGCAGAGGGCACGGTTATAATTCTGCTGTTATGGGGGATATATTAGAGTGAATAAGAATATTACAATCGCAAATATAGCAGAGGAACTTGGTATATCAAAGACCACAGTTTCACGTGCTATATCAGGAAAGGGGCGTATAAGTGAAGCTACAAGGCAAAGGGTAAGGGAGTACATGGAAGAAAATAATTATAAACCTAATGTCATAGCACAAGGGCTCGCAAAATCCAAAACATATAATATAGGAGTAGTTATGCCCTCAGACTATGGGCTTGAGGAGATGTCATACTTCCAGAATTGTCTTGTAGGGCTTCAGGAGATGGCTTCTATATATGAATATGATATAATTTTAACAGTTTGCAATAATAATGATTTAGGGCAGCTTAAACGCATAATTTCAAATGGAAAAGTTGACGGGGTTATATTAATGCGTACCCTTATAGAAGATGAAGCAGTAAAACTTTTATTAGAACAGGAATTCCCATTTGTAGTTATTGGAATGTCTGGATATAATAATGTTATACAAATAGAGCATAACCATTATGAAGGCTGTAAAGAACTTACATCAATGCTGCTTATGAAACAGCTTAAGCGTATAGCAGTAATAGGCGGAAGTGAGTCACATATGGTTACAGGAAGCCGTATTAAGGGTTACATGGCAGCATATAAAGAACTTAATATACCTGTACCTGCTGGACTTGTATTTTTAAACCAGGATAATTATATAATGGTTGAGAGGGCTGTTGATAATATATTCCTTAAAGGTGCAGACTGTATAATATGTATGGATGATTCGATATGTTCGGCTGTTTTAAACAAACTGGGACAGGAAGATATAAAAGTTCCTTCTGATATTAAAATAGCATCATTTTTTGACAGTATGCTCCTGAAACATAATATACCTGCAATTACATCGCTTTCATTTGATGTACAGGAAATTGGAAGGGTTGCCTGCAAAACACTTATAGACTTGCTTGATGGTATTAAAGTGCAGGAAATTACTTATCTTGGATATAAAGTAGAACTGAAAGAATCAACAAGATAGAATGGGAGGCTTGTTTATGAATAAATTTATCAAGGGAATGGATATTTCTACTCTTATAGAGTTAGAAAGATGTGGTGCAAAGTATTATGACTGTGGCAAAGAAGGGGATTTATTTGACATACTCAAAGCATATGGGACTAATTCTGTGCGCATAAGGCTCTGGAATGACCCATATGACGGGCAGGGCATGCCATATGGAGCTGGTACAAATGACCTGGAAACAATGGTTATGCTGGCAAAAAGGGCTAAAGAGCATGGAATGGGTATATTACTTGATTTACATTACAGTGATTTCTGGGCAGACCCGGGTAAGCAGTTTAAGCCAAAAGCCTGGAAAGATATGGGAGTGGATGAACTTGAAGAGGCTGTGTATAATTACACAGTTGATGTCTTAAATGTATGTAAGGATAATGACTGTCTTCCAGATATGGTACAGGCTGGCAACGAGCTTTCCAATGGTATGTTATGGCCTGACGGGCAGATTTTTGACGAAAGCAATGCTGCTGGCTATGAAGGGCGTGTACCAGAATATGACAACCTTGCACGTTTTGTTAGTGCAGGAATACGTGGTGTAAAAACTGTAAATCCTGGTATAGAGATAATGATACATCTCGATAATGGCGGCAATAATGCATTATACCGCCGCTGGTTTGATAATTATATAAAACGTGGCGGTGAAGACTTTGATGTAATAGGACTGTCTTACTATCCTTTCTGGCATGGTTCACTTAGCAGTTTAAGTAACAATATGCATGATATTGCAAAACGTTATGGCAAAGAACTTATTATAGCTGAGGTTTCCATGGGCTTTACAATGGAAGATTATAAAGATTATGAGAAATTAACTGATGAAGAGCGCAAAGGCATGGCAACAAGGCAGGAACTTGTTGATAAAATAGAGTATCCAATGACAAAAAAGGGGCAGGCAGATTTTATAAAAGATGTTCTTGACAGGATTTGTGCTGTGCCAGGTGGTCTTGGCAGAGGTTTCTATTACTGGGAACCTGGATGGATACCTGTATCTGGCTCAGGCTGGGCTACAAAAGAATCCCTTGGATATATTGAAGACCCTGGTCCATGTGGTAATGAATGGGCAAACCAGGCATTATTTGACTATAATGGCAATGTACTTCCTGCACTTAAGGTTATAAGAGATTATAAGGCTGTAAGAAATGGTAAAAGTTAATATTGGTATTTGTCCTGTGGTTTTATGCCAGGAATAATATATCCTGGATTTATATAAAGAAATGGAGGAATTTTTATGAAGATTTTAGTATTAGGCGGGGCTGGTTATATTGGTTCACATACTGTAAGTGAGCTTGTAGATGCAGGTGAAGAGGTTGTTATTGCTGATAACCTTGAAACAGGGCATATTGAAGCAGTAAACCCAAAGGCTAAGTTTTACGAAGGTGATATACGTAACAGGGAATTTGTAGACAGTATATTTGATAATGAAAAGATAGATGCTGTTATACATTTTGCTGCTAATTCACTTGTAGGCGAAAGTATGACAAACCCATTGAAATATTATGATAATAACCTTTATGGTACAAAAGTGCTTCTTGAAAGTATGGTATCACATGGTGTTGATAAGATTGTATTTTCATCAACAGCAGCAACATATGGTGAACCTGAAAGCATACCTATTCTTGAAACAGATAAGACAGAGCCAACTAACCCATATGGGGAAACAAAGCTTTCTATGGAAAAGATGATGAAGTGGACAGGTGTTGCACATGGACTCCGTTATGTTGCGTTAAGGTATTTTAATGCATGTGGTGCAGATAAAAGCGGGGAAATAGGTGAAGCACATAGCCCTGAAACACATCTTATACCACTTATCCTGCAGGTTCCAAATGGACAGAGAGAGTCAGTGAGCATATTTGGTACTGATTATGATACAAAAGATGGTACATGTGTAAGAGATTATATACATGTAACAGATTTGGCGCAGGCACATATACTTGCGGTTAAATATCTTGCTAAAGGTGGGGAAAGTGATGTATTTAACCTTGGCAATGGTGTAGGTTTTACCGTTAAAGAGGTTATTGAAACTGCACGTAAAGTTACAGGCCATCCAATACCAGCTGTAGAGTCACCACGCCGTGGAGGAGACCCTGCAAAGCTTATTGCTTCAAGTGAAAAAGCAAAGAAGATACTTGAATGGAAGCCAGAACATGCAAGCCTTGAGGAAATTATTGAATCTGCATGGAAATGGCATAAAAACCATCCAAATGGATATGCAAAATAAACAATATAAAAAACAGGTAAATAGCAGGTAAATAGCAGGCAGCAGTATTGCTGCCTGGTATTTACCTGTATAATATAAGATATATAGCAGAAAGGGCATGGTTAAATGGATTACGGTCTGATTGGTGAAAAGCTGGGACATAGTTATTCTAAAGAAATACATGAAAAACTTGCGGATTATACATATAATATCCATCCTTTAAGCAGGGAAGAGTTTAAAGGTTTTATGGAAAAACATGATTTTAAAGCAATTAATGTAACAATTCCTTATAAAAGGGATGTTATACCTTTTCTTGATGGTATGGATGAAAATGCAGAAGCAATAGGTGCAGTTAATACTATTGTTAATAAAGATGGAAAACTTTACGGGCATAATACAGATTTTTCAGGTTTTATGTATATGTTAAAACAGCATAATATTAATCCTGAAGGAAAAAAATGTGTTGTGCTTGGTGATGGAGGTGCTTCCAAAGCTGTAGTAGCAGTCTTAAGAAAAATGGGGGCAAGTGAAATTGTAGTAGTAGATATTATAAAAACAGAAACAGCAATTACATATGATGAGTGTTTTGAAAAGCATACAGATGCTAAGATAATTGTTAATACAAGTCCTGTAGGAATGTATCCAAAGAGTGATATAAGTCCTGTAGATTTAAATAAATTTCCAGAATGTGAAGCAGTAGCTGATGTTATTTATAACCCGCTTGAAACAAAACTTGTGGCACAGGCAAAGGAAATTGGCATAACAGGAGTAAATGGTCTTGAGATGCTTGTAGCGCAGGCACTTTATGCAGTAGAATTCTTTCTTGAAACAAAGCTGGATGAAGCAAAGATTGATGAAGTATATAAAAAAATATATAATGATAAATTAAAAGAACAGCAATAGATACAAATATACCGGCTCTGGCAATTCCAAAATTTTACCATAGACAACTTCGGTTAAGTTTTTAGTATATATGTTCTATAATGACGATATTATAAGTTATTTACTAAAAATAAGTCATCTGGATTATATTTTTCCAGATGACTTATATACCAAGCCATTATTTGATTAAAGATATATAGCTGTCTAATTGTTTATCTTCCAATACTGATACCATATCCACAAACGGTTTTAAATTTCCATTCACAGCATATTCTTCCAATGTATTATAATACTCCAGCCTGTCTTCTTTATTAATTGATACTGGTAAAAATCCATTTACCATAAGCTGGTAATTCATAATAAGCCTTGCTGTCCTTCCATTACCATCAATAAACGGGTGTATACGGACAAACTCTGCATGGCTCCACGCTGCTATTTCAACAGGATTAAAGTTGTTTTTATATGGCATATCAGCAAAAAAGTTCTTTATTTGTATATACATACTATTCCCCGTTGGCGGGATATGGGCAGCCCCGCTAATCCTGACTTCCTGGTTTCTGTATACGCCACCAGTAATAATATTTTCCATAAGTATAGCATGTATGTCTTTTACTATGCTTTCGTCCAGTTGTTTCCCATCAGTAATACAATCCTTTACATATCTGTATGCTTTCCTGTGGTTTACAATTTCATAAATCTCCCTTAATTCTTTCCCGCCAATTGAAATACCATCTTCAAGTATGACTTTTGTTTCTATTAATGTAAGTGTATTTCCTTCAATTGCTGTAGAATTATGTGTAAATGTCAGTTCAAAGTCTTTTTCATAAGAAGATATTGTAATTTTATCTATTATACTTTTTTTCTGTTCCAGAATATTTTTCTTCTCCAAAAGACTGGAATAATCCATTATTACCACCTCTCTAGTACATATTTCAGATACATACTCTTATGTTTTTATTAATAATCCAGTTTTTTACCAGGTAGTTTTTTATAAATATTAAACTGGGTATATTATACACTACTTCCTTTACTTTTCAAAGTATTTTTTTATCGATAGTGTAACTTTACTTGGGTATATGGCAAGGTATGTGTATTTTATATCAATCAAACAAAAGTATAACCTCTTAACAAATGATTTATAATAAGAACAGAGGTGATAAAAATGTTAAGTAATGAAGAAAGAAAATTATTAGCAGACGCATATGAAAAAGGATATAAAACAAAAGATTTATCAGAAATTTTTATTGATACAAGCTGACAGCTTGTATTTTTGTATATAAATATTTATTCTGCACCAGGATGCGTTTGAAAATTGTTTGCATAAACCAGTTTTCTTTTCATATACATGGTGTAAGGACATAAATATAACTATGGAATACAAAAAGGAGGCTGGCTATGGACAAGGGCAGGGATAATACAGGACAAGTTCTTCAGGTGCTGCCTGTTGCAATAAGAAAGAGGTTTACAGAGGTTTTTAAGGATTTATCCGATGTACAGGAGATACGTTTAAGAGCAGGGAGGCCACTTATAATTATATATGGCAAGTGTGAATATTTTTTAGGAATAAACAGTGGGCTTACGCATAGTATAGAAAAGGCATATTATGTTTCTGCCAGTGAGTTAAGGGAAGCTATGGATTATATAAGCAATTATTCAAGGTATGCATTTGAGGAAGAGCTCCGGCAGGGATATATTACTATACAAGGAGGCCACAGGATAGGAGTTGCAGGGAAAATATTATGGGAAAATGGGAGAGTTAAAAATATGGGTAACATATCATTTATGAATATAAGGGTAGCACACCAGGCAACAGGATGTAGTGAAAAAATTATGCAATATATAAGGCATGGTAATGGTATTTATAATACATTGCTTATTTCACCGCCAAGATGTGGAAAAACTACTTTATTACGGGATATGATACGTATACTTTCTAATGGTGATGGTTATAACCATGGTTTTACGGTTGGTGTTGTTGATGAACGTTCTGAGCTTGGGGCATGTTATAAAGGGTGTCCACAGAATGACCTTGGATGCCGTTCTGATGTACTTGATGGCTGTCCAAAAGCAGAGGGAATGATGATGCTTGTCCGTTCAATGGCGCCAGAGATAATTGCTGTAGATGAGATTGGTTCTAATAAAGATGCAAGTGCAGTAAATTATGTAATGAATTGTGGTATACATGTAATTGCAACGGTACATGGGCTTGATATGGGGGAGATAAGGAACAAGCCTGTGCTGGGAAGCCTTGTAAAAGAACAGGCATTTAAAAGATATATATTATTAGAAGCGGGTAAAATTGGCAAAGTAAGCCATATATTTGATGAAAGAGGCGTAGTTTTGTATAGACAGGGCTGTATAGTTCCAGAAAGGATAGTTACAGATGGGGTGGTAAGTGCGTGATAAAATTTATAGGCGTGTTGCTTATAGTATCAGGAGGAATGCTTCTGGGACATTATTTTGCAGAAAAAAACCTTATAAGAATACATATTTTAGAAGAGTTTGAACAGGCTTTGCAGTATATATATGGTGAGATAGAATATGCTGCATTGGATATTGGGGAAATATTTGGAAGCCTGGCGGTAAGAAGCAGGTACTGTGGTGGTTTCTGGGCTTATATGTATAACAGGCTGTTAGAAAATAATGGTGGGGATTTGTATAGTATATGGCTTGATGGGTTAGATAACAGTACATGGGCCATGTATCTTTTATATGAAGACAAGCTGTTTATAGAGGAAGTTGGAAAGAATACTGGCAGCCTGGACAGGCAGAGCCAGTTGCATACGCTTGAAATATTTAAAAACAGGCTGGAGGGTATAATATCAGCTGCAAGAAGCGAATATAAAGGCAAAGCAAAAGTATGCCATGCTGTTGGGGCGGCAGCAGGGATTTTTATAAGCGTACTGCTGGTGTAGTTATATCTGGAGGAGGATTAAAATGACAATTAATCTTATTTTTAAAATTGCTGCCGTTGGAATACTGGTGTCAGTACTTGGACAGGTCCTTAAACATTCTGGAAGGGATGAGCAGGCATTTCTGGTAAGCCTTGCGGGACTTATACTTGTGCTTTTATGGGTAGTGCCATATATAGAAGATTTATTTGAGACAATACAGAGATTGTTTGCAATGGGCTGAACAGAAGGAATTTGCCAGAGTAATATAGTCTTTGTGTAATTTTCAAATATGCCCTGGTGTCCTGCCTGGTTAATATTAGTTATTAATACAAATAAAACACTATATTTGGAAAGGATGGGGGATTTATATGGTAAAGGTTGCTGTTATAGGAGTAATTGCTATTTTCCTTGCAATGTCTTTAAAAAGTGACAAACAGGAATTTGCAATGCTTGTAATACTTGCTGCCAGTCTTATTATACTTGGGCTTGCTTTGTCAAAGATTGATGATGTACTTAGTGTAATCCATATGGTAGAAAGTTATCTTGGTGATAATTCAGTTTATATAAATATACTTCTCAAAATGGTGGGGATTACATATGTTGCAGAATTTTCTTCTAATTTATGTAAAGATGCAGGGTATGGTGCAGTGGGAAACCAGATTGAATTTTTTGGAAAGGTTATGATAATTGCTGTAAGTATACCTGTTATTAAATCACTTATACAGACAATATCAGCATTTTAAATTTCCAGACACGCCCTGTTGTTCCATACAGATAATATAAATATCTTGTATAAAAAGGAGGCCAGATTATGGATAGTATTACTGATGGCATTATGCAGGAAATATCAAGTGATGACATACAAAAGGTTATGGATTCTACCCTTAAAGGGCAGTCATTTGATTTTTCAGAATATATAGGAAACATAATAAACGGACAAAGCCCTTTTTCCTTTGAAGAAGCAGGTAAGTATATATTGGAAGGTATACGTGATAATATTGTCCAGGAAAAAAATATATACATATATCTGGTTATAATAGCCCTTATGGGAGCTTTAATAGCTAATTTTTCAAAACTTCTCCAAGGTAAGAAAGTTGCAGAAACAGCTTTTTATATGGTGTACATGCTGTTTTTCTCAATACTTGCAGTATCATTTACGCAGTTGTGCAATGTTGCATCAGAAACATTAGAAAATGTATTTGATTTTATAAAAATATTTTCCACAGCATATTTTACATGTATTGCATTTACCAATGGAAGTATGGCAGGAAGCGTATTTTATGAATTTACACTTGTTATGATGAGTGTGACAAGTTATGTTGTTATAAAATTTGCACTTCCTGCTGTACAGTTTTACTTTTTTCTGCGGATTGCCAGCCAGATTTCTGAAGAAGATGTATTTTCAAGGCTTGCAAAACTTATTAAAGATATTGTAAGTACAGGGCTTAAGACAATGTTTGGTATAATTATGGGGGTAAATGTTGTGCAGGGGCTTATAGTTCCTGTTGCAGCAGAAGCTAAAAATTCAATTATAGTAAAGATGGGCAGTTCAATACCTGGCATTGGAAATACAATAGGAAGTGTTGCAAGTACAGTATTATGTGCAGGAAAGCTTGTTAAAAATGCAGTTGGAATAGCAGGGATAATTGTAGTAATTATTATATGTGTAATTCCTCTGGTAAAACTTGTTGCAGGTAAATTTGTATACCAGATAATTTCTGCTTTTATACAGCCTGTATCAGACAAAAGGATTGTAAACTGCCTGGATGCTGTAACAGATGCAGTAAAAATGCAGATATATGCAGTTGGTACAGGATGCATGATGTTTGTAATATCAATAGCATTAATAAGTGCTATGACAACATGACAGGGGAGGGGTTTTTATGGCAGGGTTTATTAAAAGTGTACTTATATTTACATTGGCTGTAACATTAATGAAAAGCCTGGTCAATAATCAAAGTTTCAGGATATATTTTAAATTCTTCAGCGGGCTGGTACTTATACTTCTTATGGTTAGCCCGCTTATAAATTTCCTGTCTGGGGACAAAAGCTGGTATAGCAGGCTTGAAGAAGAGATTTTCAACTTTAACATGGAAGGAATAAATGATGAACTTAAAGTAGCAGATGGGATGTTTGAGGAAATAATAAAGGAAGAGTGTAAAGAAAATATTAAGGAGCAGATAAAAAACCTTGCACAGAAAAGAAATGTAAATATTAAAGATATTGATATTGGTATTGATGAAAAAAGCAGTTCTATACAGATTGTATCAGTGGATATTAGTATTACAGGAAATAACGGGAGTGAGGGAAAAGAAGATAAAGCAGCAGATGGGGATATAGATATAAGAGTTGATGTGGAAGCTGTGAATGTGATGTCCGGAGAGGAGGGAAAAGTGGGGGAAAGTGAAGAAGCCAGTAGTAATATAGGTGGTATTAGGAAGGCAGAAGGTAAAAATATAAAAATGCTAAAGAATGATATAAGCAGCTATTTTCTTATAAAGGAGGCAGCAATAAATATATGGGAATAAAGTGGGATGGAAAGAATTTTAAAGAATTTGTGGAGGATAGAAGCCAGATAATACAAAAAATAGGGCTTCCACGCATTTTGTTAATTATAATTGCAGGAATTGTGCTTGTTGTAGCGTCTGTTACTGATAAAAAAGGGAATAATGATGTTTATGAAGATGATGTTTATACACCTGGCGGAGGGGATAATAATATAAATGGTTCTTATAATTATTCTAGTGAATCTGCTGCTTTAAATGCAATGGCAGAATATGCATCAAGAGAAGAAGGCAAGCTGGAAAGAATATTAGGACAGGTGGAGGGTATAGGCAAAGTAAAGGTTATGATTACACTTGCATCATCTGAAGAACGCATGACATTACAGGATACTGACAATACAGAAAGCAGCACAGATGAACAGGACAGTAACGGTGGCAGCAGGCAGCAGGAAGAATATATTTTAAAAAGTGAAAATGTAATAATTTCATCAGAAGGCAATGAATATCCTTATGTTGTACAGGTAAATTCACCTAAGATAGAGGGAGTTGCAGTAGTTGCAGAGGGTGCAGGCAGTGGAAAAAAAGATAGTGAAATAATTGATGCTGTTGTGGCATTATTTTCAATCGAACCTCATAAAATCAAAGTAATGAAGATGGAATAATACAAAGAAAGGATATTAATGAAATGAAAAAAACGTCACACAAAAACCAGATTATAGTTACTGCACTTGCTGTAATGATAATTGTAGCAGGCTACCTGAATTTTACTGGCCAGGAAATAAGCACAAGCGGGCTTACTAAAAGCAGCAAAAATACTGCGGGAAGTGATACTGCTGGGGAGAAGAAAGATACCAGTGATGGGTCTGTAGAAACAGCTGCAGACGGGGAAAATACTAAAACAGATATTTCAGCAGAGGATATAGGCAATGATGACTATGTAGTTTCTGATACTGGAGAGGTAGTTGCATCAGAAGAAAACCCAGGAGAAGCTGTAATGGTTTCAAATACAATAGGGGCAGATTATTTTGCGTCAGCAAAGCTTACCAGGGAACAGACACGTGCTAAGAATAAAGAAACACTTATGAATATAGTTAATAATAAATCTATTGCGTCTGCTGATAAGAAACCAGCAATAAAACAGGTTGCTAATATTACTAAAAATTCTGAAAAAGAAAATGCCGCAGAACTTATGTTACAGGCAAAGGGCTTCCAGAATGCTATTGTAAGCATAAATGATGGCAATGCTGATGTTGTAGTTGATTCTAACGGGCTTACTGAACAGCAGATTGCACAGATAGAAGATATTGTAAGACGCAAAACTGGCATAGAAGCAGGCAAAATTGTAATAACACCTGTAAAAGTTACAGATAATAATGAATAGAAACTAAAGTAAAGATTGCAAAACTTCTGCATTTTGGTATAATGGATTAAATATAGGATAGTAAATATACAGAACTAAGGAGGGTACTGGTGTGTCAAAAGAGCAGGAACCAAAGGAGTATGTTATGGAGAAAAGGGGAACAGGCGAGGTTAAGATTGCATCAGATGTAGTTGCAATTATAGCGGCACTTGCCGTTACAGAAACAGAAGGTGTAAGCTCAATGGCAGGAAATATTACAAATGAGCTTATAGGAAAGTTTGGTATGAAGAACCTGTCAAAGGGAGTTAAAGTAACAATGGAAGACGGTCTTGTTCATGTAGATATTATGCTTAATGTGAAATATGGTTATAGCATAAGGAATGTATCAGAACAGGTACAGAACAGGGTGAGCCAGCAGATTGAAACTATGACAGGTCTTGTAGTTCCTGAGGTAAATGTCCGTGTTGCAGGCGTAAACTTGAGTGAATAGGCAGAAAAACTTGTGACAGGATATAGAAAGTAAGGTACAATAGATTATGACAAGAAAGAAAATCAGGGAAAATTTATATATTATGTTGTTCCGTGTGGATTTTTATGAAAAGGAAGAACTTAAAGACCAGGCGGAAATATATCTTGGGGAAGAGATAGAAGGCGCATCAGAAAAGGAAAAAGAGGAACTCCAGAGTAAGTTTGGCACTGTACTGGATAACCTGGATGTGATTGATGCAGAGATTGAGTCAAAAGCAAAAGGCTGGACAGTGAAAAGGATAGCAAAGGCAGAACTCACTGTGCTGCGTCTGGCTGTGTTTGAAATACTTTATGCAGATGATGTGCCTGATGGTGTAGCTATTAATGAGGCAGTGGAACTTTCAAAACTTTATTGCGCTGACAAGGCAAAAGGTTTTATAAATGGTATACTTTCATCTGTTGTCAAGGCTAAGGAAAGTGGTAATAAAGACAATGGCATGGAAGACCAGGATGGGCAGGATAATAAAAAAGATTAATATGCTGCAAGGTGTGTGGCATGTTTTGTATGGAGCGTAAGTTTATGGATGAAGTAAGTTCCGTTTCCCAGGTTAATATGTATATTAAAAATATGTTTACCAGGGAGTATGCCTTGAATAATATTTCCGTAAGGGGAGAAGTATCTAATTGTAAATATCATTCATCAGGGCATATTTATTTTACAATAAAAGACAATTCATCACAGCTTTCCTGTGTTATGTTCGCTTCTATGCGCTCTGGATTAGGTTTTAAGATGGAAGAGGGCAATGGCGTGATAGTGCAGGGAAGCATAAGTGTTTATGAGCGTGATGGGAAATACCAGCTTTATGCCAGAAAGGTTACAAGGGATGGTGAAGGCAGGTTATATGAAGAATATGAGAAGATGAAAAAGCGCCTTTTAGCAGAGGGGCTTTTTGATGCAGACAGGAAAAAAAAGATACCATTATATGCCAGAAGCATAGGGGTGGTTACTGCACCAGAAGGTGCGGTTATCCATGATATATGTAATGTTGCAGGCAGACGCAACCCTTATATACAGATTTACCTTTATCCTGCAAGGGTACAAGGTGAAGGGGCAGAGGATACAGTTATAAAAGGAATACAATATTTTGAAAAAACAGATGTTGATACAATTATAATAGGCAGAGGGGGAGGCTCTATAGAAGATTTGTGGGCATTTAATTCTGAAAAACTTGCAAGAGCAGTCTTTGCATGTACTAAACCTGTTATTTCTGCTGTAGGGCATGAGACAGATACTACTATAGCTGATTTTGCAGCTGATTTAAGGGCACCTACACCATCTGCTGCGGCAGAGCTTGCTGTATATCCATATAAAGAAGTGGAAGCAGTATTAAGGGAAGCAGCATATTCCCTTAAATGGCAGATAAATAATATTTTAAAGATAAGAAAATTAAAACTTGAACAGTACCAGATGTCACTTAAGCATTTAAGCCCAAATGATATCCTGCGCCAGAGGAGGCTGTATACTGCAGACTGTGAGGACAAGCTGCGCCTTGTTATGGAGCAGAGGCTGCTTGCTGCAAGACACCAGCTTGAATTGTATGTGGAAGAACTTAAAGGGCTTTCTCCATTATATAAGTTACAAGGTGGTTATTCTTATGTGACAGACAAAGATGGCAATAGTGTAAATTCGGTTAGTAAAATAAAAGAAGGTGAAGAACTGGTGCTTTATATGCAGGATGGACAGGCAGAGGTTAAAGCAGGCAGTGTTAAAAGAAAGGCATGGTTTAATTATGGCAGCAAAGAAGATGACGCTTGAACAGTCATTTGAAAGCCTTGACAGTATTATAGGGCAGCTACAGAGTGGGGAACTTTCACTAGAAGAATCTTTTAAAAAATATGAAGAAGGCATGAAACTTGTGAAAAGCTGCAATGATACACTTGATAAGGTAGAAAAGAAACTTATTGTAATAGACAATAAAGAGTGAGGACATGTTGAAATGGGAGAACCATTATTTATGGATAAGGCTGCTTTTGGGAAGCAGCTGGAAGAAGAAACGGAATGGATTGAAAGAAATATAAAAGGATTTCTGCCAAAGGATGTAACATTGCAGAAGACAATATATAAGGCTATGGAATATAGCATTATGGCAGGTGGAAAAAGGCTGCGCCCTATGTTTATGTGGGAAGCATATAAGATGTCTGGCGGAAATGATGAAAATGTTATACTTCCTTTTATGGCTGCTATAGAAATGATACACACATATTCCCTTGTACATGATGATTTACCAGCAATGGATAATGATGAATACAGGCGTGGCATGAAGACTACACATATAGTCTATGGGGAAGATATGGGTATACTTGCAGGTGATGCACTGCTTAATTATGCATTTGAAACTGCATTGTCATGCTTTAATGATGGTACAGATACTGTCCTTAAATCAAAGGCACTTAAGGTTCTTGCAAATAAGTCAGGCATATATGGGATGCTTGGGGGACAAGTTGTTGATGTTGAGAAGACCGGGGAAACTCTTTCAAAGGAAGAACTGGATTTTATATATAGTTTAAAGACAGGTGCACTTATTGAAGCAGCATTTATGGCAGGTGCAGTGCTTGCGGGCGCAGATAGTAATATTGTGGCAGCATTTGAAAAAGCGGGCCATTGCATTGGCATGGCTTTCCAGATACAGGATGATATACTTGATATTACAAGTACACAAGAAGAACTTGGGAAGCCAGTACACAGTGATGAAAGAAATGAAAAGTCAACGTATGTGGCTGTTTATGGAATGGACAATGCATTAAAGGCAGTTAAGGAGTATTCAGAACAGGCACTTGGTATTTTAAGCAATATGCCTGTACAAAATAGTTATCTTAATACATTAGCCAGGATGCTTATTAACCGTAAAAAGTAAGGAGAATTGTTGTGTGTGGATTACTTGACAGGATAAACCAGCCAAATGATATAAAAAATATAGATGCTAAAGATTATAGAAGGCTTGCATGGGAGATAAGACGTTTTCTTGTAAGGAATGTAAGCCGTACAGGAGGACATCTTGCTTCTAATCTTGGTGTTGTGGAGCTGTCAATGGCGCTGCACCTTTGCTGTGAGCTGCCATATGACCAGATTGTATGGGATGTAGGTCACCAGAGTTATACACATAAGATACTTACAGGCAGAAAGGAAGAGTTTGGAAGTTTAAGACAATATGGCGGATTAAGTGGGTTTCCTAAACGTGCGGAAAGTGGATGTGATGTATTTAATACTGGACATAGTTCAACTTCCATAAGTGCTGCTATTGGTCTTGCAAAGGCAAGGGATATAAGAGGCGGGGTACAGAAGATTTTTGCAGTAATTGGGGATGGTGCACTGTCGGGCGGCATGGCTTATGAAGCTTTAAATAATGCTGCAAGGCTGGACTCTAACCTTATAATTGTGCTGAATGATAACCAGATGTCAATTTCAAGGAATGTAGGAGGCATGGCAGGATATCTTGGCAATATAAGGACAAATACAAATTATACAGGCCTTAAAGAAGATGTTGAAAAAGTGCTTAAAAAGATGCCATGGATAGGAGAAGCCCTTACTGGCAGTATAAGGGGATTTAAGGATGTATTAAAAAGGATATTTATACCTGGAATGCTTTTTGAAGATATGGGTATTAAGTTTATAGGTCCTATAGACGGGCATGATATAAAACAGATGGTGTCTGCGTTTGATGCTGCGGCAAATGTAAAAGAGGCTGTGCTGGTGCATGTATGTACAAAAAAAGGGAAAGGTTATCCTCCAGCAGAGAAAGACCCTGCTTCATTCCATGGTGTGGCACCATTTTTTGTGCGTGATGGTACTCCAAGGGCAGATGCCAAGGATAAGGAAACTTATACTGATGTATTTAGCAGGACAATAACAGCACTTGCAGACAGGAATACCAGGCTTACAGCAGTGTCAGCGGCAATGCCTGCTGGTACAGGGCTTGTGCCATTTTCAGAAAAGTACCCTGGAAGGTTCTTTGATGTAGGCATAGCAGAAGAACATGCTGTAACATTTGCAGCAGGAATGGCAGCAGGAGGGCTTAAACCTGTAGTTGCTATTTACTCTACATTCCTGCAGAGAGCATATGACCAGATATTACATGATGTCTGTCTTTGCAGGCTTCCTGTTGTATTTGCAGTTGACAGGGCAGGAATAGTTGGGAGTGATGGTGAAACACACCAGGGTATTTTTGATATAGCATTTATGATGCCTATGCCAGGAATAACTATTCTTGCGCCTAAAAATTCCTGGGAGCTTAAAGCTATGCTTAACTTTTCTATAGAATATAACGGACCTGTGGCAATACGCTATCCAAGAGGTGAGGCTTACACAGGGCTTGAAGAATTTAAGCAGCCAGTAGAATATGGCAGGGGCGAATGGATAGCCAGGGGACATGGGATAGTTCTTCTTGCTGCTGGAAGCATGGTAAAAACAGCCGTGGAAGTATACCATATATTCAAAGGACGTGGAATTAATATATCTGTTGTTAATATGCGCTTTTTGAAACCACTGGATGATATCCTTCTGGAAAAAGCGTTAAACGGGCACAGCCTGGCTGTAACACTTGAAGAAGGTGTTGTAACGGGAGGTTTTGGACAGGCTGTTGCAGATTGGTCAAACAGCAGGAATACCAATGCAAAAGTATTGTGCATAGGGCTTCCAGATAAGTTCTTAGAACATGGCTCTGTTAGTATATTAAAAGAGAAATATGGAATAGATGCAAAAAGTATTGCTGAAAGGGTGCTGAAAGCATATGAAGAAGAAAAAGGAAAGGCTTGATGTCCTTCTTGTAAAAAGATGCCTTGCAGAATCAAGGGAAAAGGCGAAAGCAGTTATAATGGCAGGAGATGTATTTGTCAATGGGCAGCGTGAGGACAAAGCAGGAAGTACATTTGAAGAAGATGTAAATATTGAAGTAAAAGCTGCTGCCATGAAATATGCCAGCAGGGGTGGCTATAAACTTGAGAAGGCAGTTTCATTATGGGATATCAGGCTTGAAGGAATGGTCTGTATGGATGCAGGGTCTTCTACAGGAGGGTTTACAGACTGTATGTTACAGAATGGCGCAAGTAAAGTATATGCTGTAGATGTTGGGACAAACCAGCTTGCATGGAAGCTGCGCCAGGATGAACGTGTAGTTTCTATGGAGAAAACCAATATAAGATATATAACACATAATGATATTCCAGATAAAATCAGCTTTGTGTCAATAGATGTTGCATTTATTTCACTTACAAAGGTGCTTATCCCTATACGTGATATACTGGAAGATGGAGGAAGGATAGTGTGCCTTGTGAAGCCGCAGTTTGAGGCAGGGCGTGAAAAGGTAGGGAAGAAAGGTGTTGTGCGTGACCAGGCAGTACACCTTGAAGTCCTGGAAAATATTATGGTATATGTATTGTCAGAAGGATTTAGTATTATAGATTTAAGCTATTCGCCTATAAAAGGACCAGAAGGTAATATAGAATATCTTCTTTATATTGAAAAGAAAACGGGCAGTATAGAAAGTATAAATCCTGGTAAAGCAAAGGAAATATTTAAAAGCAGGTATATGCAGCTGGCAGCGGATATTACAGGACAGGCACATAACAGCCTGGATAAGTGAGGATTGGCTATAATGGAACATTTTTGTATTATTACAAATAGTGATAAAAGCGCAAACCATGATATGGCAAAACATATAATGGAATATATGGATAAACACGGAAAACAGTGTATTATACTTGAGAACCGTATGTCTTCTTCAGCAGGCATAAGGCATTTTACAGATGTGTCAAAGATACCAGGTGATACTGAGTGTGCAATAGTCCTGGGCGGCGACGGGACAATGATACAGGCAGCGATAGACCTTGTACATAGAGAACTTCCTATTATTGGTGTAAATACAGGAAACCTTGGTTTTCTTACAGAGGTGGAGCAGAACAATGTTGACAATGCATTAGAGAGGCTTGTTAATAATAATTATGAAATAGAAAACCGTATAATGCTTAAGGAAATTTCTTATTTTAAGCAGCCTGACAGCCGTTCATCATGTTATGCCCTGAATGATATTGTTGTAAGTAAAAGGGGTGGCATACGGCTTATTACAATAAAAGTATTTTTAAATAATGAACTTGCTGATATTTACAGGGCAGATGGTATAATAATATCAACCCCTACTGGTTCAACAGGATATAACCTTTCTGCAGGAGGACCTGTCCTGGTACCTCACCTTAAGGCTACAATAGTTACACCTATATGTCCTCATTCGCTTAATAAAAGAAGCCTTATTGTGGATGCATCAGACAGGATAACTCTTGAAGTCGGACAGACAAAGGATACAGGTGAAGACCTTGCAGTTGTTGCTGCAGATGGAAGAAATGTAGGTGAGCTGTCTACGGGTGACAGGCTTGTGATTGAAGTGCCACATGCAGTAACACAGATTATAAAGCTTTCTGGAATAGGGTTTTATGAGAGGATGAGGGAAAAGCTTAACCAGGCATAAGGAAACAGGGAATGGGGGAATATTATGAAAATAGAGCGGCGGGCTAAGATACTGGAACTTATTGGAAAATACCAGATAGAGACCCAGGAAGAGCTTGGTGAGCGGCTTGAGATAGCTGGTTTCCCAGTTACACAGGCGACTATATCAAGGGATATAAGGGAACTTAAGCTTACTAAAGTTACAGTAGACGGGGTACACCAGAAATATACACAGTTACAGGAGAAAGAAACTAACCTTTACAACAAGTATGTAAGTGTTTTAAGGGATGGTTTCTTATGGATGGAACAAGCAGAAAATATTCTTGTGATAAGAACACTTTCTGGTATGGCAATGGCAGTGGCAGCAGCTATTGACAATATTGAAATACCAGGTGTTGTGGGTACTATTGCAGGTGATGATACGGTTATGTGCGCTGTCAGGTCAACAGTGGAGGTTGCCAGGGTTATGGGTAAGATTGACAGTTTTATGAAAGAAGGACAGACATAATTTTGTTGTTATTAGTAACAGTATAATTTCGTTTCCATATCCCTTTAAATATTTTGTGTTAAAAAGATATGGAAACATTTTATATTATCCTTGTACTACCAGACATTCTTTTTTATAAAAATATAGCCCGTATTTAAGTATATCCGTATATCCTTCTTTTATAATATCATTATTATAATGCAGTTTTTCTATTTGTCCAAGTGCTTCTTCACAGTCTTTTTCCAACCCATTTATATTGCTAGCTGCTTTAAATTCAAGTATAATAGTCCTTCCTTTACGTATCCTTTGTGTATAAAGGGTTAAATCATATCTTCCATGCCCGCTTTCCCTGTTAGGCTTGGCAAGATATTTCCCATTGTTTTTTAAAAGCCCTGTAATAAACTTATTCAATATGTATTTGTATTAAAATATTGGTTATTGGCAATATATCCATGTTTAATTTTTCCAGAGGTTTTTCTTCTTTTAATTTAGTTATTGTGGTTGTTTTTTATTTTGTATCATAGTTAAATTTTTTAAAATTAGTAAACTTAATTCTTTCTACATAGACAATATTTAAAAAAAGTGGTAATGTATATAAGACAGGCAATTTTAAGACTATATGATATGAAAGGAAGAGAAATAAATGTCAGGACATTCAAAATTTGCGAATATAAAGCATAAAAAGGAAAAAAATGATGCTAAAAAAGGTAAAATTTTTACTATTATAGGAAGGGAAATAGCAGTTGCAGTTAAAGAGGGGGGTGCCGACCCTGAAAATAACAGCAGGCTGCGTGATGTTATTGCCAAGGCAAAAGCGAATAATATGCCAAATGACACTATTGAGCGTGGTATAAAAAAGGCAGCAGGTGATATTGGCAATGTTAATTATGAAGAAGTGACATATGAAGGATATGGACCAAATGGTACAGCAATTATAGTAAAAGCACTTACAGATAATAAGAACCGCACAGCAAGTAATGTACGTAATGCATTTACTAAGGGAAGTGGAAGTGTTGGTACACAGGGCTGTGTATCATATATGTTTGATGAAAAGGGACAGATTATCATTTCAAAAGAAGAAATGGATGATAATAATATAGAAATAGAAGCAGATGATATAATGATGCTTGCGCTTGATGCAGGTGCAGAAGATTTTTCAGAAGAAGAGGATTCTTATGAAATAATCACATCACCTGATGATTTTAGTGCAGTACGTGAGGCACTTGAGAAAGAGAAACTTCCAATGGCAAGTGCAGAAGTTACAATGATACCACAGAATTATGTAACACTTACTGATGAAAATGATATCAGGCAGTTGCAGCGTACGCTTGACCTGCTTGATGAAGATGATGATGTACAGGATGTATACCATAACTGGGATGAATAATGTATGGGGATACATTATAGAAGGTAAAAAAATTTAGAAATGGGGAAAGTAAAAATTGTGAGGGTAACTAATCCAATTATAAGGGGTTTTTATCCAGATCCAAGTGTATGTAAGGCAAATGGAAAATATTACATGGTGTGCAGTTCATTTGAATATTTTCCAGGAGTTCCATTATTTGAGAGTGAAGATTTAATTAACTGGAAGCAGATTGGGCACTGCCTTACACGTAAAACACAAGTGGATTTGCATGAAATAGACAGTTCAGGAGGCGTTTTTGCGCCAACTATACGTTATAATAACGGGCGTTTTTATATGGTAACTACTAATGATACATACCATAAGAATTTTTATGTTTATACCGATAATATATATGGTGAATGGTCTGAGCCTGTATTTGTTGAACAAGATGGTATTGACCCATCATTGTTTTTTGAAGATGGCAAAACTTATTTTATGAGTAATGGAAGTGACCCGGCAGATAATAATGGCTGTATATTCCAGTGTGAAATTGATGTAGCAACAGGTAAGAAGCTTACAGAAAGCAAACCTGTATGGAAAGGCAGTGGTGGGAGATACCTTGAATCACCACACCTTTATCATTTCGGTGAATGGTATTATATTATGGCAGCAGAAGGCGTGGATGGCATTGTATGTAAAGAAATGGAACTTGATATAGATGCAAATCCTTGTAATTGTGATGGAAAATATAATGTTTCACTAGATAAAATGGATGCACTTTCTTTAAGATGGTGTCATTTAAGGGAGTATAAAGAGGAAAATTATAAGTTTGCAGATGGCTGTTTAAGTTTAAGAGGCGTGAAGGCAGGCTTAAGTGATGCTTCTTTCAGAGTTGTTTCTACTAATGAGGATTACAGCTTTTATGCAAAGTGTGGTGGTGAAGAAGTATTTATGGGCAAAGCAGGCACAAAGTACCTTTCATCAGAAGTAGCAGGCAGGTTTACAGGCACCGTAATGGCTATGTATGCTGTAAATAAAAACGGTAACGAAGATAAATGGGCTGTATTTAGCAGGCTGGATTGGGAACAGGGTATATAAAGCCGTAATAAACAGTTATATTACCTGCATAGGCGGAAGTGTTACATCCTGTGGATAATAAAATAATTGAAAAGTAAAAGCTGCAATGATATAATTGTATTGTTGCAGTTTGGATGTTTTATATCAAATTTTTTATAAAATACGCTGAAAAGACATTTTATTGCCACTTTATGGCAGTATGCTGGATATAATTATAAGAACGTGTATCCATGCGTATTATGTGGGATGAACAAGTAGTGAGAGCAGTATAGTATGGAGGTTGGATATGAAGAAGATTACAGGAATGAATAAAAAGTATAAGTGGATGTTATTACTGGCATCACTGTTTTTAGTGGTGGCCGGTATGTTTGCGTATGCAAGGAAAGATAAGACGTATGCGGCAGATCAAGTAGAAATAATAGTTACAGGTAAGAATGGGAATATTGAATTGGGTTCAGACTATACCATGAGAAGAGCAGATGAAGAATTTACTGCTATAGCTAAAGGAATAGGAGTTCCCTGGTATGTATGGCATATTTATGATGGAAGTATACTTGAATTTGATAGTAGTAAGGGCACTGTCACTGATCCCACAAATACTACAACAACAGTAGCAAGTCCTAGTGGAAGGTATGCTAGTGTAAAATTAAAAGATATTGGAAGTACACCAATGGATTTGATGGTGTATGATGGAGATCCAACTAATGGAGGAAAAGTAGTTGGTACTTTTAATTTTACAGTTAATACCAGATTTTCAATTAGTGACGATACAAAAGGGACGGTATATGATGCTTATTTTAATAAAATATTTGAGGAAGATGAAAGAAAGGCACTTATTTTAACATATAAGAATGGAAGTGGTATTTTACTTGGTGATGATAAGTCATTAGATACTTCAAAGTTGAATTTGAATTTTGGTAGTGCACAGAAAGCAGAATGGAGTTCAAGTAATACAGATATTATACAATATTCTTCTGCTGGACAGAGTATAAGTATAAATGGTGCAGGACATGCAAAACTGACTGCTTCATATAATGATGGCGTAGTTAATTATAGTGATACAATAGATGTTTATGTAAGACCAGAGCTTACTATAACAAAAAATCCAGATGATATGGAAAATGGTGATAGTGTAAAAGTATCAATCAGAGATAATGACAATCCTATTATAACTGCTTCAGATAAACTTATATGGGTAATTACAAAAAAGGGTGAGGATGGTAAAGCGGTTCTTGTAAGTGACTCTCTTGGAAATGGTGGTGATTTTAAAGATGATGCCAAACTTGAGCCTCCAGAAGGTGATACATATAAGTTAAATGCCAAGGCTGGTGTATATAATATAGCATTTTATGTTGCAGGTACATACAGAGGCTGGGAAGATATGATAGGAACTGATGGTTTTGATCCAAATCTTCCAGGATGTAATCCTGTATATATTGGGGCGGATATTGGTAGTCCAACAGTAAAAGTAAAGAGTAATTTTAGTAATAAAGAAGTTGCAATGAATGTTAATGATACATATAGTATTCCTAATGCACTAAATATAGCAGAAAGAGACCTTAGAACTTATTTTGATATAAATATTGAGCCAGCATCATTATCAGGAATATCAGCTTATGATATAGTTGACCATGATAAAAATACTAATGTGGTGAAAGCAAAGGATATGGGAGCTGTTATCATCACTATTACAAGAAATGGAAAAAGTGGTTTTGATATTGATAAGAATTTAACACAAGGTAAGTCTATAACAATAAGACTTTCAATTTCAGAAGTATTTAATCTTAATATTTCAGAAGCAAAAATGCAAGTTGGCAGTACAGAGAATTTATATGGTATGTTTGCTTCTGGTGTTACAAGAGGTGGGACGTATGAATGGAAAGCCCAAGATATTAATGGTAATGATGTAGAAGACAATTATATACAAATTGAAAGATCAGGAAGGCAAGCGAAAATTACGGCATTAAAGAAAACAGATGCTGCAATAAAGGTTTTGCTTAGCTGGACTTCAACAGATGGGCTGACTCTTACAGCAGTTTGTAATATTACTATAGGTGAAGCAGTTACAGACTTTAGTATAAAACATGAAAAAACTATGAAAGTTGGTAGTAAGCAGTATTTAAGCACAAGTATTACTGGAGAAACTGTTGGTGCTAAGATAGTATGGTTTGTTTCAGATACAAAACTGGCTACAATAACTGATTTATCGGGTAACAGCCCGGCGGCAGAAATTACAGCGCTTGCGCCTGGTCCTGTAGTAGTTACAGCTTTTAATACAAGTAACAATACTTATGCTACATGTGTAATTACTATTAACCAGCCTATTGAGGATCTTCAGATAGGAATTGATAACGTTGCAAGTTCTACATATGAAACAGTGCTTTCAAAGGGTTTTATATTTATGCAGCCAATATATAAGCCAGAGAATGCTACAACAGAGGAGTTCACATGGAGTTCTTCAAAGGAAGATGTTGCAACAGTTGATAATACAGGTAAGGTTACTATTTTAAAAGAGGGTGAAACCCTTATCAGGGTTAAGGCAGAGGATGAAAATGGTAAGTTTGGTGAGTGTGCTCTTTCTATTGTGAGAAATCCAATTACAGATATTGTTACAGATGTAAGTGAGCTTTATATGGTTAAAGGGGATACATATACAGTTACTACTGAAATAGCACCAATAGATCCATCTGATAAAACCCTTATATGGTCTTCTGATGATGAATCAATAGCAAAGGTTGATAATAATGGTAAAATTACAGCAGTTGGTGTTGGCAATCCTGGTGGTACACCGGCTACTATTACAGTTGAAGCGGCAGTTGGTGATGCAGATGGTGGTAAAATAAGAAGGACTATTAAGGTATATGTAAGAGAAAAACTTGAAGATGTAAAGTTTGAATCTAATGATACTTATATTAATGTAGGGGCTTCAAAAAATGTAGGTCTTATTTATACACCTGCTGAGAATATTAATAAGAATGTTGAATTTGCTTCTTCTAATACATCAATATTTACAGTAGAGAAAGATAAGGATAATAATTGTACTATAAAGGGTGTGGCTGTAGGTACAGCAATCCTTTCATGTGTGTCTGAGGATTTAGGTGCAGGAAAAGTAGCAACATGTACTGTACATGTTACAGCTACAGCAGTGCCAGCTACTGATTTTGCCATAACACCAGCAGATGCAACTGTTGATATTGGCAAGACATTGCAGCTTGAAAAGATATTTACTCCAAAAGATGCAACTAACCAGTATGTTACATGGAGTTCATCGGATACAGCTATTGCAACAGTTAATAATGTTGGTACAGTTACAGGTGTTAAAGAAGGAAAGATTACAATTTCAGCAGTATATACAGATACACCAGACAGGGTGCCATGGATAAGAACAAGTACAATTACTGTTAAAGATGCACCAATACGTGCCACAAGTTTTGATGTTGACCCAGCTACTAAGAATATTATAGTAGGTGAAAAATTTAATATTACACCAATATTTACACCGGACAATACTACAAATAAACATGTTGATTACCAGTCACTTGATACAGGTGTAGTTACAGTTGACGACAAAGGTGTAGTTACAGGTGTAGGTGCAGGTGATGCGGTTATCCAGTGCCAGTCAGAAGATGGCGGGTTTATTGCAACTTGTGCAGTGCGTGTTGACAATGCGATTGAGTTCTCTCTGTCACCAGCTACTAAGGAAATAGCTGTAGGTAAGAGTTTTAAGCTTAAAAAAGTAACTAAACCAGCTGACGCAAATAAGACAGCTACATGGTCTACATCTAATGCATCTATAGCATCAGTAAGTGCATCAGGCAGGGTAACAGGTAAGAGGATTGGTTCATGTGTAATTTCATGTACAATTACAAAGTATAACCAGAGTGCAAGGTGCAGGGTAAAAGTTGCTAAGCTTAACAGTAAAGTTAAGTTTGATAATAAAAATATAAGAATTGGCGTTGGCCAGACCCACAGGCTTAAGACAACAGTATGGACAAATAACTCTTCTAAACCAAAGCTTAACTGGAAATCTGCTAATAGTAGTGTAGCTTCTGTAAACAGTGGCGGGAAGATTACTGGTAAGCGTGTAGGTCTTACAAAGATAACAGCTACAACAAATGATTCAGTACGTGCAAAAGCAACATGTAAGGTAAGGGTAATACAGAGAATTTCAAGCCTTAGCCTTAATACTGACTATGCAGTAGTTTATGTTGGAAGAACTAAGAAACTTACAGCAAAGATTAAACCAGCTAATACAACTATTAAGAAAGTTAAATGGGCAAGTGGTGATGATAATATAGCAAGGGTTACTGGCTCAGGAAAAATCAGGGGTATTGCTGAGGGAAATACATATATTACAGCTACAGCTACAGATGGAAGTAATAAAAAGGCTAGATGTTATGTAAAGGTACTTGATGCAGTTCCAGCAACAAGTATAGTAGTAGCACAGACAGACCTTACAATGGAACGTGGGGATTCTGCAAAACTTACATATAAGGTGCTTCCAAATGATACATCAGATAACATTGAGTTTGCATCAGACAATAAGAGGGTTGCTACAGTAAATAATAAGGGTAATGTAAGAGCTGTAGGAACAGGTAATGCAACTATTACAATTCTTGCTTCAAGTGGTGTATCATCAACAGTTGATGTAAATGTAGTTGCGCTTAATAAGACATCACTTAATATGCGCCAGTATGATACAGAAACATTAACAGTTATTGGAACAAGTGACCCTATTACATGGTATACTGCCAATGCAAGGATAGCCACAGTAGAGAATGGTAAAGTTACTGGAAGGGCAGAAGGAATAACATATATATATGCATATGTAAATGGATGCAGGTTAAGCTGCAGGGTAACAATAACTTCTGTAAGTGATTAAGACCAGCCAGGAGGAAGAAAACTTGCTTTTAAATTTACATGTTAAAAATCTTGCTATAATTGATGAAATCGAAGTAGATTTTTCAGAAGGCATGAATGTGCTTACTGGTGAAACAGGTGCTGGAAAGTCAATAATAATTGGTTCCATAAATATGGCAATAGGAGGTAAGGTTCCAAAGGACATTATCAGGAAAGGAGCAGGATTTGCACTTATTGAGCTGCTATTTTCTGTAGACACAGAAGAACAGAGAAATTATCTTGAAGAACATGGTATAATAGTTGATAATGATGAAGTGCTGGTTTCCAGGAAATTTACTAAAGGAAGAGGAATAAACAGGATTAATGGTGAAAGTGTCCCTGTATCAGTATTAAAACAGGCAGCGGCTGTGCTTATTGATGTCCATGGACAGAATGAGCAGCAGTCACTGCTGTATAAAGCAAAGCATATGGAGATACTTGACAGGTATGCCAGGGAAGATATGTCAGGCATGGATACTATGTATACAGAGGTGTATAATAATTATAAGAAACTTATAGAGCAAAGGGATTTAGAGAATATTCCTGAAGAAGAAAGGCTCCGTGAGATTTCATTTATGCAGTATGAACTTGAAGAAATTGAAAATGCTGCACTGGTACATGGTGAAGAAGAGAGCCTGGAAGATACCTATAAGCAGTTGTCGAATGCTGCTTCTATTGTAAATGGGCTTGGTGAGATTTATTCACTGACAGGTTCAGATGCTAATGATACAGTTTCTGAAAAACTTGCATACTCACTTAGGATTATAGGAAAGCTTTGTGAGTATGATGATAATATAAACCAGTTTGCAGAACAGTTGTCAGAGATAGACAGCCTTGTATCTGATTTTAACAGGGATATAGTATCTTATCTTGACGATATAGAAACAAGCGGGGAACTTCTTGAAGAAACAGAGAAACGTCTTGACCTTGTACGTAAGATAAAAGCCAGGTTTGGCGCTACAACAGAACTTGTCAATGAATATGCAGACAAGCTGCGCAGTAAACTTGAGCGGTATAGTGAGTACGAAGAATATAAAGCAGGACTGGACAAGAAAATAAAAGAAGAAGAAGCAAAGCTTAAGAAACTTGCTATATCAATGTCCGAAGTACGTAAGAAGTGTGCTAAAGTGCTTGAAAAAGAGATTGCAGAGGCACTTGCCGACCTTAATTTCCTACAGGTGCAGTTTTCTATAGAAGTGCGTAACCTTGATGAGTATACAGCACATGGTACTGATGAGATAGAATTTATGTTGTCTGCAAATCCTGGTGAAGATTTAAAGCCTATTGGAATGGCAGCATCAGGAGGTGAGCTTTCAAGGATAATGCTTGCAGTAAAAGCTGTGCTTGCAGGGCATGATGAGATAAGTACACTTATTTTTGATGAAATAGATGTTGGTATAAGCGGAAGGACAGCACAAATGGTTGCAGAAAAAATGGCGCTTATAGCAAGACAACACCAGGTTATATGTATTTCACATCTTGCACAAATAGCGGCAATGGCAGATGCACATTACCTTATAGAAAAGACTAATAGTGATTTACACACAAGCACACAGATAAGGCTGCTTGGTTCTGGAGAAGAAGCAGAAGAACTTGCAAGGATACTTGGAGGGGCGCAGATAACAGAAGCTGTAATGAATAGTGCAGAAGAGATGAAGAGGCTTGCAGCAAACTTGAAAAAAGAGATGAAATAGTAGTTTTAGTTAAGCAGATATCTGCAATCCGTATTATATGCAGGCAGGCATTGGCTGCTTGCCCAATAACAAACTAACCTCATTGCTGCTTTGCTTAGCATGGTAAACCAGACCCAGTGCTTAAGAAGCGTGTATTTTAAAGGATTTACTTAATGAGGTTAAATTTTATAAATAACTTATCAGATTAGTTTGCATACAGACTGGATTATATAATTTAAAAACCTGTTTAATATTTCTGCCTTTGAGGTTTTCTTATTTGTAGATAATATTTATACTATACCAGGTTAAAAAGTTATTTCTTAACATTTCTTTATGGGACATATTTCTGGTGAAATGCGAATATAAAAGGTACAACTGGTACATTATATATTATGTATGGTTGTACCTTTTTAGTTTTTATAACTGGACTTTTTATTGGAGGCTGAATATGAATAAAAATTTAATTCGCATGGATTTAAAGAAAAAGTACAGGGCAGTCCTGGCTGCTGCATTGTGCCTGAATATTTTTGTTGCCATTTTGTATTATATACTGTATATAGACAGAAAAGTCCCAGATAATATAATGCTTATAGAAAACAGGGAAGAAAGTTTAGAGTTTAATGTTCCAGTTGAAGGGGAAATTGACAGCACGGTTGATGCCATTAGTGTAAAAAATGCCAGCAGTGTTAATAATGGAAATATCCATTTTAACCTGAACAAAACAGTTACAATGCAGGCAAATAATACAGGTAGTTATAAAGCCAGCCTTAAATTATTTGGACTTTTCCATTATAAAAATATCCAGATAGATGTTATACGTGAACAAAAGGTTATGCCATCTGGGAGAGCAGTAGGTTTATATATAAATTCTGATGGTATTATGGTGCTTGGGACTTCTGAGATTGCAGGCAAAGATGGGTTCAGCCATGAGCCAGCAGCAAATATACTTATGGCGGGAGACTATATTTACAGGATAAATAACCAGAAAGTAGAAAACATAGATGATGTGGTGGAAGCAATACAGGAAAATGGTAAAGGGCGTGTAACTGTGTACTTAAGGAGGAACGGAAGCAATATAAAGGTAAAAGTTAATACAGTCCTGGCAGGTGACGGGGAGTATAAAATTGGTGTATGGCTACGTGAGGATACAGAAGGAATAGGGACTATAACATATGTTACAAAGGATAACGAATATGCTGCACTTGGCCATGGAATAACAGATATTGATACAGGGCTTTTGATAAATATAAAAAATGGAGGAGTTTACCCTGCCGAAGTAAGCCAGGTGATACGTGGTGAGGCAGGCGCACCAGGTGAAATATTAGGTTCAGTAAGGCTTGGCAGCACATACCGTCTTGGAACAATAAATAATAATACTAATTATGGAATATCAGGTGAAATATTTGACAGCCAATATGGATATAATGAAGAAAAAGCCGTTGCAGCAGCAATGAAACAGGAAGTTGTAAAGGGAAAGGCATCAATAAGGTGCCAGCTTGGGGATAAGATAGAAGATTACGAAGTGGAAATAGAGAAAATAAATATTAATTCGCAAGAAAATAAAGGAATGGTTATTAAGGTTACAGATGAAAGACTGTTGAGAAAGGCAGGAGGTATTGTACAGGGAATGAGTGGTTCACCTATAATGCAGAATGGTAAAATAATTGGTGCTGTTACACATGTATTTGTAAAGGATTCAACAAGGGGATATGGAATATTTATAGAAGATATGCTTTCTGGCTGAAAAAGCTGCCACACAAAGTATAAAATACAATTTAAACCAGATAAGATGGCTGGTATACAAATTTGTACTATGTATTATACTGTTTTTGTATGGCAGCTTATTATTTATTTTTTATAAAACTTGTATATTGTTATAATTGTTCCTAAGCCGGAAGCTATGGATTGCATTCTTTAATTCATCTGAATGGTTATAAAGCTGTTGTGCAGACATTGATGATTCTTCTGCTGTAGCAGCTGTAGTCTGTACAATTTCAGAAATCTGTTCCATTTCTTGTGTTGCAAGACGGAGGGACTGTGACTGCTGTGTTGCAGAAGCTGCTATATTTCCAATAAGGTTTGTAGACTGTTGTGCATTATTAACTACATCTGCGAGAATATGTTTTGTACTATTTGTAAGTGAAGCACCTTGTTCTACAAGTGATATAGACTCACTAATAAGCCCTGAAATATTTTTGGCAGCTTCAGCACTTTTATTTGCAAGGCTTTGTACTTCACCTGCAACTACTGCAAAGCCTTTTCCTGCTGTACCGGCACGTGCTGCTTCAACGGAAGCATTAAGTGCAAGTATATTGGTTTGGTATGATATATCTTCAATAGTTTTAATAATTCCGCCAATTTGCTGTGATGAACCAGAAATTTCCTGCATGGCAGCTGATAGTTCAGCCATTTTACTATTACATAATTCTAACTGTTTAGAACCATCAGAAGAATATTTTTTAGCATTATTAGCATCATTTGATGTATGGTCTATATTTCTTGATATTTCCTGTATATTGGAGGATAACTTATGTACAGCAGATGCTTGTCTTTCAGCACCAGTAGAAAGAGTTTGTGCTCCTGAAGCCATACGTTTTGATTCAGATAAGACTTTTTCTGCTGTAAAATTAATTTTAGATAATATATTATTAAGCGAATCAAGAATTTTATGCATTGCATCCTGTATAGGCAGAAATTCTCCCTGGTAATTATCTTCAATTTCTAAATCCATATTTCCATTTGCCATACTTGCAAGCTTAATATCAATATCATTTATATATTTCTTTAAATCATGTTTGGTAGTATATATTGAATCTACTAACATTCCAATTTCGGAAGTATCTGGTTTCAGTGAAAAATCTGAAGAAAGGTTTCCTTTAGAAATCTCTATCATCTGGTCACGTATAATTGTTACAGGATGGAGAATTCTACGTCTTATTATTACCATACTAAATAACTGGAGTATGGCAACAATAGCCAGCGATACCTGCATTTCTTTTTTTATAAAATCTACTTTGTTAACCAAGTTACCAACTGTCTGGGCAGTCCTGTCATTAAGTTTCTGCAGGAATTCTTCTTTAAGCGCATTAATTTTTGTAATTGCTGTTTCATAATCTTCACCATATACATAATTAATTGCTATTTCATTCTGGCCACCCTGGGTCTGGCGCATAGCTGTTTCTTCAAGTGGTACAAGTTCATTTGATATAGAAGACATTTCATTAATCATTGCCTGTTCATCATCTGTAATTCCAATTTCCTGCATAGCAGAAACACCTTTATCACGGTTTTTCAGGTTATTAACTTCATTCATATAGTTGTTATAATGTGTTTCGTTGCCAGTTGCAGCAAAGGCTCTTACCTCATTTGTAAGGTACGCTGAACCATTCATAAAGCGGTTGGCATTATATGTAAGATTAAAACGGTCTTCATAAGCTTTACGCAGCTGTTTATTAGCATCATTGTATGAAACTAAAGATACAGCCATTACAATAAGAGCTATAATTGAAATACCATTTAATACCAGTGATAGCGTTGACTGGTTTATAGTTTTTTTCATTTGGGTACCCCTTTCAAAATTTAAAAATGTAAAATTACGTATAAATCGTATCATAAAATTATTTATTATTCAATAATTAATTTTTTGGTAACAATTTTCTTTATACATTACTAATGTGTCTGAAAATTAAAATATACACAAATTTACTGGCTCTTGCAATTCCAAAATTTTACCAACAGAAAGCCATGTTGCAAACATGGCTTTGCACGTATTCCGCTTAGATGGATACACAGTAGTGCATAAAGGTCCAAATGCTTAATATAAACACGTATTTTTATTAAACACTAAATATGAAGCTTAAGCACCATTGCGTTTTCCGTCACAGCCCAAGCGTGCCGGTATATGGAATAATTAATATATTAGCACAGGAAACCGTACATATCTAAAATATAAGATACCTGGAAATTATATTTTGTATAGAAATTATATTTTTGATTATAATACAGTTTAACTTGATAAATTTGTGTATAACACAGGAACAGGGCTTTGGCGGTGCCGTCCTGTTATCCTGGAAACGGAGGGAAATATGGGAAATAATGATACAATTAACTTATTAAAAGAATGTAATTCAGGTACAAAGATGGCTGTAGACTCTATTAATGAAATTCTTGATAAAGTAAAAGCAACTGAATTAAGAGATGTCTTAAACAGCAGCCGTATACAACATGAAAAACTTGGCAACGAACTTCATTCACTCCTGCTGGAACATAATAGTGAAGAAAAAGAGCCTGCTGTTATGGCTAAAGGGATGTCATGGCTGAAAACAAACCTAAAAATGGCTATGGACGAAAGTGATGCAACGATAGCAAGCCTTATTACAGATGGATGTAATATGGGTGTAAAATCTTTACACATGTATTTAAATAAATATACTGGTGCAGACAGCACTTCCCAGGATATATGCAAACGCCTTATTTCAATAGAAGACAAACTGTGTAAAGAAATGAGGCCATATTTATAGATAAAGGTCGTCTGTCCAGAAGTGTATTTTAAATTTTGCTTACTTAGCGTCCATAATTTAAGTTATTAAAAAATTATAATAATGTCTATTGCAATATTGAATAATTTCCCATAAAGATGTATAATAGCATATAGGCAAAATAGACAAGAGGTCTAAATAAGTAAATATGCCGTAATGGCGTAAATGACAGGATGTGTACGCCATATTTTGCGGAGAGAACGGGGGACAATATGGACAGTATGGATAAATTAAAGATGGAGGAGAAAGAATTAAAAGAAAAAATTGAATTTTGTACATTGCTAATTAGATATGGCAGTTTGGTACAGGCTACTCCAGAGCAAAGCATCCGGGCTTTTAAACTGAAAGAAAACTTTGAAGAAGAACTGAGGGTTATAAAGCTTAAGATGGGTGAATAGCGTATAACAGCTGGATTATATTTAAGGACTCAGGGTACACATATTGTACTTGGAGTATATAAAAAACAATTGAGAATGGGATGCTGCCTTTATGGCAGCATCTTATGTTTTTTATAGTTCATCAGAATCCAGTATTATTGTAAATGGTCCGTCATTTTCAAGAGAAACTTTCATATCTGCACCAAATATTCCTGTTTCAACTGTATTACAATATTCTTTAGATTTAGATATTATATATTCATAAAGTTTATTTGCGTGGTCTGGACTTCCAGCATCAAAGAAAGAAGGACGGCAGCCTTTTTTACAGTTTGCATAAAGAGTAAACTGTGATACAAGCAGCAGCTGTCCATTGACATCGCCAAGAGAAAGATTGGTTTTATCATTATCATCACTAAATATTCTTAAAGTACAGGCTTTTTTAAGCATTTTACAGGCAGTCTGTTCTGTATCGCTATCACAGATTCCCACAAATATAAGCAGGCCTTTTCCAATTGAACCAGTTATTTCATTACCGGTTTTTACAAAAGCACTATTCACCCTTTGTATTAAAAATTTCATAAAATTTAATCTCCTTTTAATTTTATGTACTTTATGATAACATAAATTTATGATATTATAAAGCAATGTTATAATAATTTTCTGGAGGTGTATACTTGTTTGGATATGTGCAGATACGTAAGCCAGAGCTTAAAATAAAAGATTATGAGGTATACCATGCGTTTTACTGTGGAATGTGTGAAAGGCTTGGTACAAGATATGGAGTACCAGGGCGTATTACCCTGACATATGACATGACATTTCTTATAATACTTTTAAGTTCTGTATATGATGTTAAATGTAGGCATGGGAAAAGACACTGTATAGTGCACCCTGCAAAGAAGCATAATATCCTGTATAATAAAATTACAGATTATTGTGCTGATGTAAATATTCTTTTAAGTTATTACCACTGTCTGGATGATAAAGCAGATGATGCTTCATTAAAAGGAAGTGCAGGAGTCCTGTTATATAAAAAGAGCGCAAAAAAGGCAGCAGGAAAGTACAAAAGGCAGGCATATGCAATAAAACAGTCATTAGCCAGGCTGTCATGTATTGAAAGGGAGAATAACCAGGATATTTTAAAAGCAGCAGACTGCTTTGGACGGCTTCTTGCAGAGATTTTTATATACAAGGAGGATACATTTAAAATATATCTTGGTGATATGGGATATTATCTTGGCAGGTATATTTATATTATGGATGCATATGATGATTTGCAGGAGGATATTAATAAAGGAAGATATAACCCATTTAAAACTGTATATAAAGATACAGGGTTTAAGAAAAATGTATATGAAATGCTATTAAATGAGATATCAATGGCATGTGGTGCTTTTGAACAGCTTCCATGTCTTGATTATATAGATATTTTGCGTAACATACTATATGCAGGTGTATGGAACCGTTATGACTATATTTGTGCGAAGGAAAAGGAGGATTTAAAGTGACAGACCCATACAAGGTGCTTGGAATTTCACCAAACGCCACAGATGATGAAGTAAAGAAGGCATATAAGGAACTTAGCAGGAAATACCATCCTGATGCCTATGTAAATAATCCACTGGCAAATCTTGCAGAGGATAAGTTTAAAGAAGTACAGGAAGCGTATACCCAGATAATGAATTCAAGGGCAGGCGGAGGAAGTGGTTACAGCCAGGGATACAGCGGAGGTTATGGAAGTAGCCAGCAAGGTTACAGTAATGGCGGTTATAACAGTGGAAGCGGCCAGCAGGGATACAATAATGGGCAGTATAACCGGCAGAGTTACCAGAATTATGGTACAAATTATGGGCGTAATCCTAATGGGTATTATGGTTCTGGAGGGTGTGGGACAGGAAACTTCTGTTGTGACCTATGGTGTGCAGATACGCTTTGCGAATGTATGGGAGGGGATTTGTGCAGTTGCATTTAAAGTCAAAAGAAGCTGCATATGGCGGCATTATGATGGCACTTGCAGTAATACTTATAATACTTAGTGGTATTATTGAGCAAAGTTCACTTTTTCTGCTTGCGGCGGCATCATTTATAACAGGTGTTATACAACGGCGTTTTTCTGTAAAACTTAGTACAGCATTTATAGCAGGTACATTTATTGTGGGTATGTTCCTTGCACCACAGAAATTATATTGTTTTACATTTGCAGGATTTTCAGTATATGTTTCTATAGCTGAATATTTAAGGCAGAAAGATATACCTTTTGCGGTTTGTATTGTAATAAAAGGCATATGTTACCATATCCTGTTTGTACTCGCACTTGCTGCTACAAAGTATTTTATTGGCTTTGATATATTATTTGCGGAAGGATGGGTAAAGAAGCTGTCTGGAATACCAGTGCTTTTTATTATTGTGGCAGTTGCTGCTGCAGAAGCATTGTGGCTTGTATTTGACAAGGCATATATATTTTTCCAGGACAGATATGGCAGCAGGCTTGGCAGGTGGTTAGATGATTAAAACCGCACATAAGCAGTTATTAAAAGAAATACTTGCACAGGTGTACAATAATTCACTATTCAGTGAGAGCAGGAAATATATGCAACATGGCAGCACAAGTATATACAGGCATAGTATAACAGTTGCATATAAAAGCTGTGAGATTGCAGAGAAATATAATTTAAAAGTATCATATAGGGAAATGATACGTGGTGCATTGCTACATGATTATTTTCTATATGACTGGCACGATAAAGAACATAACCACCGCAGACCGCATGGTTTCTTCCATGCATCAGCTGCACTCCATAATGCGTCAAGGGATTTTAAACTTACCAGTATAGAGAAAGATATTATAAGAAAGCATATGTTTCCACTAACACCAGTCCCACCCAGGTATAAGGAGGGCTGGATTGTATGCCTTGCAGATAAAATATGTTCACTAGGAGAAACAATTAAAAGGTAGATTACTTGTTTTACTTTATAAATTACGAAAGAGGTATAAGACAAATGAAGAAAGCTATTATTAGTACCATTATAATATTTTGCTGCATATTATTTTATAAAAAGGCGGATGCGGCGGTTATATTTAATATGGACGAAAATACAATTATAGACAATATATTGTCTGCAAATAACAGCAGTTCTGGCAAAGAAATAGAAATTAAAAACATGGTTTCTGTTGTAAACGGGCAAAGCTTCAGTATTTCACAGGTTTCCAGCATAAATGAAGTAATAGATGCAGGAGGTATTGTAGATATTGAAAATGCCATTATAGAGAATTTTCCAGAAGAATATAATTATAACCCTGGTGTGGTAGAAGTGGATAAAGATAATTATGTTATAAAAGTCTGTGGTACTGGTACTGCGGTTATCAGGGTTATAACAACTATAGATTCAGTACAATCTGATATTTATTTTGCAGTAAAGGGTATAGATGGTGATATAAGTATCTATAATGCAATAGAAAATATTAATGGTGGAAAAATACCACCAGTTATTACAGGTTTTGAAGATGCTAATATTCTTTACAAGGATTATTATGAAGCATTAAAGCTTATAAAAAATAGTGAAACTTTCACTTCAGATATAAATATACAACATGATGGCCTGGAAAATACATGGAGGCTTGTCAATGGATATAAATTTATTGAAATGCGCAGGCTTTTTGAAGAGTATTTTAGTTTACGCAGGTTTGTTTTGTCAGAAGTGCAGTTTATTTCTGAATATGAGGGAATTGTACTTAAGTTTGCAAATGCCCTGGCACAAGATGATATATTGTCATATTCATTTTATAAAGAGAAAGAGTTTGAACCAGATAATGGAATTACCATTAATGTGGCAATAAGCAGCATGGCGGATGGTACTGTAATTAATAATGAGTTTACATTAAACGTAGGCGCCAGTGAAACCAGGATTATGCTTGATAAAGAATTTAAGGAGGAAGGTGAGTATACTGCAGAGGTATCAGGAAATGGCCCATATACTTCAAAAGCAGTATATACATTTGAATTTATATTTAATACCATAGATAAAGGGGCTTTTGTAAAGAAGAAGACAAAAATATATTCAAGTATATATAATGGGCAGGAAATAGGGACTGCTGCTGCAAGGACCAGGTATAACTGCATAGCAAAAAGTTCTTCTGGATGGTTCAGGATTAAGCTTCCAGATGGCACGAAAGGCTATATAGTAAAAGATAATGTGTCACTTTCAGAAAGTGCAATAGCTAATATTGTAAGTATATATGATGCAAAATATTCATATGCCGATATGTCCAGGGATATAAAGAAAATGGCCCAGTTCTACCAGGATGTTATGGAACTTTCAGTATTATCCAGGACTGCTGACAATAATAATATATATTGTGTGCGCCTTGGCAACAAAGATGCAAAGAAAAAGGTGGTTATCCAGTCTGCAATGCATGCCAGGGAGTGGCTTAATTCACAGCTTCTTATGAAAATGCTTGAAAGGTGTTGTAAATCTTATTATTCAGGAAAATATGGAGGAGTTACTTATAAAAAGCTTTTTAACAATGTTTGTTTCTATATTGTGCCAATGCTTAATCCTGATGGCGTAAATATAAGCCAGTATGGACTTGGAAGAATTAAAAGTGCATCATTAAGGAGGCTTGTTAAAAAACTTGGCAGGGGAAGATACAGCAGGTGGAAAGCTAATGCAAAAGGTGTTGACTTAAATAAGAATTTCAGCGCAGGTTTTAGAAAAGGTAATGCAAGAGGTTCAAAACGTGGGCCAGCAGGATATTCAGGACCATATGTCTGTTCTGAACGTGAATCAAGGGCACTGCAGAACCTTGTTAATAAAGTAAAGCCTAAAGCGGTTATAAATTACCATGAAGCAGGCAGGGTAATCTATTATACAAAATCATCTTCATTAACAAGCCTTGTAAGGCAGAAGACAGGTTACAGGCTTATAAGGGAGAGTATAAAAGGTGCCAATGGTTCATTTGGTGACTGGCTTACAAGGAAAGGTATTGCATGGTGTACACCAGAGACGTGTATTGGTACAGCTCCTGTAGGACATTCGCAGTTTTATTATGAATGGGGTAAACACAGGGATATGATACAGGCTGTTGCAAAACTGTATAAAAAATAATATATTGGCAGTATAACAGGCTGGATGGCTTCCGTCCATGCTGGCAGCAGGTAATTTGTTAATACTAATACAACGGATATTAATTAACTGGCACATTGGCTTTGTCTGGTTTTTCATCTGCTTCGTTGGCGTCAACCGGCGTAGCCACTGCTACGCCTCATTCCTACGCCTTGCATATGAAATAATCATACTGTGCCCAATGCACCGGAAATTAATTATTCGTTGTACTATTGGCGGGAGTGCTGGTGCTATTTGTAATATAGCGGGCAGTAACTATATAGCGGAGATAGTAAGTGTAATTGTTTTTTTCGTGTAGACGTATAAAAAAATTAGTGTTATAATAGTTGAAGTATATTTGCGGATATCAGGCTGACTTATAATGATATAAACAGAATGGATAGTTTGGAGGAAAATGGAATGAATAATTTTGAAGATGCTAACGTTGATAAGGATTTATTAAACCAGATTTTTGCTGATGAAGGTGAAGATTTTTCCTTAGAAGATGCTGAAGAAGAACAGTTAAATCTTGATGAAGCAGTGTTTGATATGGGAGGAGTTGCAGCAGAAGAAAATGTCCCTGCTGAAGAAAAGCCAGCAGAAGAAAATATTTTTGAGGAGAGCATTTTAGAAGAAGCAGCTCCAGAAGAGGATGTTGTGGCAGAAGAAGAAGTTGCAGAGCCAGTGATGGAAGACATCCCAGAAGAAACTGCAGAGACAGAAGAAGACATTCCTGAGGAAGAGGATGTTCCTGAGCCTGCTGTCCCATCTGCTGCCAATGATGATATTGTAAATGAAGAAGCAAGACGTGCAATGGACGAAGCACGCCTGAATGGTACAGTTACAGTGATTACAGAAGACACAAAAATTAATGGAAGCATTTCTTCTGATGGTTCACTTGAGGTTATGGGCGTAATTACAGGAGATATTGAGTGCTTAGGTAAAGTATATATTAATGGTAATGTATCAGGAGGCATAGTTGCTTCTGAAATTTTTGTAAATACACCAAAGTTACATGGCGGTCTTATAAGTGAAGGTACTGTAAAAATTGGTGTTGGGACTATAGTTTTAGGTGATGTTACAGGTACATCTGCTTATATTGCAGGTGCTGTTAAAGGAAATATTGATATTGACGGACCTGTAATAGTTGAATCTACAGCTATTGTAAAAGGTGATATAAAGGCTAAATCAATTACTATCAATTCTGGTGCTGTAGTAGATGGCTACTGTTCACTTAATTATGCAGGTGTTGATATTGACCAGTTCTTTGATGAAGAATAAAAAAGTGAATAAAGCCATGATAGCGGATGGCATTAGGGCAGCGTATATTTTACAGATATGTACTATGCAATGGTTTTATGCATAATATCAACATGTGTTTTGAAAAATATTATAGGAGGCAGTTTTTATCTGATAGGAGACTGATTATGGCAAAATATAAAAGAGTATTATTAAAATTGAGTGGTGAGGCTCTTGCAGGGTCAAATAAAACTGGATTTGATGAAGCTACATGCCTTGGTGTTGCCAGACAGGTAAAAGAGCTTGTGGATTCAGGAATAGAAGTTGGAATAGTTACAGGAGGCGGAAATTTCTGGCGTGGGCGTACAAGCGGGAATATTGACCGTACAAAGGCAGACCAGATAGGTATGCTTGCTACTGTAATGAACTGTATATATGTTTCAGAGATTTTCCGTTCTGTTGGAATAAGGACAAGCGTACTTACTCCATTTGAATGTGGTTCATTTACAAAGCTTTTTTCAAAGGACAGGGTAAATAAATACTTTTCAAAAGGAATGGTAGTATTTTTTGCTGGTGGCACAGGCCATCCATATTTTTCAACAGATACTTCAACAGTCTTAAGGGCTGTCGAGATAGAGGCAGATATAATTCTTTCTGCAAAATCAATTGACGGGGTATATGATGCAGACCCTGCTGTAAACCCTGGCGCAAAGAAATATGATGAAATCAGCATAGACAATGTAATTAATAACCGTCTTGGTGTTATAGACCTTGCAGCAGCAGTGCTTTGTATGGAGAACCATATGCCTATGATGATTTTTGGGCTTAATGAAGAAAACAGCATTGTAAATACTGTAAACGGTGTTACAAAAGGTACTTTAGTTACTGCATAATATAACAGTTTGTGTCTGTGCGCTGTCTGGCACAAAGCTGCATTAGTTATGAAAACCAGCGCAGAAAAGGGGAAGAAAATGAGTGTTGAATTAAAACAATTTGAAGATAAAATGAATAAAACAGTTGAAAACCTTGCAAGTGACTATACTACTATACGTGCAGGACGTGCCAATCCACATATACTTGATAAGATTACAGTAGATTATTATGGTACTCCGTCGAACCTGCAGTCAGTTGCCAATATTTCTGTATCAGAAGCACGTACTCTTCTTATACAGCCATGGGAGCCAAGTCTTATTAAAGAGATAGAAAAGGCTATACTTGTATCTGATATTGGGCTTACCCCTAATAATGATGGCAAAGTTATACGCCTGTCATTTCCAGAGCTTACAGAAGAAAGACGTAAAGAACTTGTTAAAGATGTTAAGAAGAAGGGTGAAGACAGCAAAGTTGCAATTAGGAATATACGCAGGGATGCCAATGATATGGCAAAGAAACAGCAGAAAGCTAATGAGATTTCTGAGGATGAGCAAAAAGATGCAGAAACAAGTATACAGAAGATGACAGATGAATATGTAAGTAAAATTGACAGCATGATTGATGATAAATCGAAGGAAATTATGACTGTATAGAATTATTATGGATGTACAAGTTCTATATTATATAGCCTGGAAGGCTTGTACGTTTCCAGACATACCAAAAACAGATACATTATATATATTTTGTATCTGTTTTTTTATTAAGAAATTATTATAATACTAAAAATACACAGAAGCAAATTCCACTCACTTTTTTTACCAGGTTATATGTAGCCAGATGCCTGTTATGTTGTCTGGCATTTTTCCCTTAATTTCTTTGCACATTCTAAGAATACAGGTTTTTGTGCAAATATAAAGCTTTTTTTACTATAGTTATAATTAATAATATCCATTGCATCATCTTCTGTTTCAAACACACATTTATTAATATCAACATATATTTTATTGCGGCTTAAATCATCAAGCTTGAATATATTTTCACATATTGATATAACAGGTATATTTTCCTGTGGTTCTTTAATCCATGTAATATTATATCCGTTGACAGAGGCAAATTCTTCCAGCCATTCTGCTGTGTCGGTATAACCATTATCTTCAATATAGATTTTTTCTTTACCATTAAATAAGCGTAGAAAAGGGGCAGCATTAAAGTCTATGTTAAATATACGGTTTTCACCTGCTTTGCCCATAATTCCATGTATTGCATCATCATATGCAAGCATTACAGTTTTGGCACGGTTTTCACTGCCATTGTGGATACCTTCATATATTACCTGGAAGACAGAGCCTAAGAAAGTTTCTGCCATGCGCCCAAGCTCTTCTTCTTTAACATATTTTGTAAAAAATACAATCCAGTTGCGCCATGCGTAATATGTTGGAAATGTATTAACGGATTCATTTTTAGCACCCATTGCATGAAGTGCCTTTGCATTTCCAACAGATGCAACTTTATAACCTGCGAGATTACAACGGTAACACCATTCTGTATCATCCCAGTATAAGAAATTCTCTTCTGGCATAAAGCCAATTTTATCAATAACACAGCGTTTTACCATTAGTGAACATGCTGCAACAGAATCCGTATAGATGTATTCTGGCATGTTTCCATCCTCAAATTCATTGAAATGCAAAGCCTCTGTGCAGAAATATTTAAAATCAATCTCCTGGCCGAACTGCTGTACATAATCAGGTGCTTCCATATGGTATACTTTAGCACCAGCCATTCCTGCTTCTTCATGTGTTTCTAAGAAATTATAGAGGTTTCCTATTGCCTGTTCATCAAGCATTGCATCATTATCCACACACATAAGGTATGGATATCCTTTTTTATATACTTCCCTGAGACCTGTATTAAACCCGCCAGAGCCTCCAAGGTTGTCCTGGTTCTTAATAAGGACAAGCCCTTCAGGATATTTTTCCTCTATGCGTTGTACAGATTTGTCTGTAGAACCATTGTCTACAACATATAAGTCAAAATCCTGGAAATCTGATTCAAGAATACTTTGTATACAATCAAGCACAGCATTTTCTTTATTATAATTACATATTACAATACCAACTTTTTTCATAATAATCTCCATTCCGCTATATACTTAATATCATTAATACCCAGTCTATAAAAAATATTTACTACAATACAGGTACTAAAATAAATATGCCTGTATATATAACCTATGATTATTATATCAAATGTATTTTGTAATGTAAATAAAAAGCATACCAGAGCCATTTCCTTTTCATATAATATCAATGATTTCTATATATCTGACTTTATAGGGGCAGATGGTTTCCATGCCAGGTGCCAGAATATTCCCCACAGGGATACGCTTCTGCTACTATAACCTGCGCAGTAGTGCATAGTATCATTATTTTATAAAAGAAATTGCAATTTTTTATAAAATTCAAAACAAAATACAAGCATTGGCGGGAGTAAAGTACCTCGTTATGGGTGCTTGTGGAAACGCCTGTGTTTAAATTCTTGTTATAATGTTTAAAAGAGGTTTTTATTTCTTTATAAATATTATAACAAGGATTTTATGTACCGTTGTATTTTCCGCCACAACGCAAGTGTAACAATGGATGTAAAATGGATATATAGATATATAAACCATATATATAGAGAAATACAAAATAAGATAACATGAAATCTATTGACTTTCCAGTTTTTACTTGTTAAAATTAGTTGTTGGCATAAGGGATAGGCAAAGCCTGTCCCTTAATATTTTGCAGTAATATTGGATATTATATTATTTATAGAAAAGTTTTTTGTTTATTATAGTAAGCGGTAAAGCAATTAATGAAAGGGAAACAAATATGTCAGATAATGCAAGAAATGTGCCAAGGCATGTAGCGTTTATATTAGATGGCAATGGAAGATGGGCAAAGAAAAGGCTGCTTCCCCGCAATGCAGGACATGCTGCTGGAAGTAAGAATGTTGAAAAAATATGTGCAGCAGCGTGGGATATGGGTATAGAATATGTAACTATGTATGCATTTTCCACTGAAAACTGGGCAAGGCCAAAAGATGAAGTAGATGCCTTGATGAAATTACTTGGCAGTTATTTAAAAGATTGTATTAACACCAGCAGAAAAAATAATATGCAGGTGCGTGTCATAGGTGATATTTCACGTCTTGATAAGGGTTTGCAGGAAAGAATTGTAGAACTTGAGAAAGTTTCTGCAAACAATACAGGGCTTCATTTCCAAGTTGCTTTAAATTATGGAAGCCGTGATGAAATCAAGCGTGGTATTATAAAAATAGCCCATGAAATAGAAGAGGGAAAACTTGATATAAATAATATAGATGAGGATGTTATATCATCACATCTTGATACATATGGCATACCAGACCCAGACCTTATGATCAGGACAAGTGGTGAACAGCGGTTGTCCAACTACCTTTTATGGCAGCTTGCGTATGCAGAATTTTATTTTACTAATGTACTTTGGCCGGATTTTGATAAAAAAGAACTTGAAAAGGCTGTAGAGTTTTACAGGACAAGGGACAGGCGTTACGGAGGAGTATAGGGTATAAGGGAAATTATATGATAAAACTGGATTTTGGCAGAAAGGATTTTTAAAATGTTCAAGACAAGGCTTGCCAGCGGGATTGTACTTATGGCAATTACAATAACCCTTATGGTATATGGAGGCTATCCATTATTCTGGGTTATAACAGCAATTTCTTTAATTGGGCTTTTTGAACTTTACAAGGCAGTTGGGATGGAGAAAACACCTCCTGCACTGGCTGGATATATTTCAAGTATTGTTACAGATATACTGGTACTTAATGATGGATATGAATACCTTATAATGTGGTTTATATTATCATTAATGGTATTTATGGCATGTTATGTTATAAGTTATCCAAGGTTTAATTCAGAACAGATAACAATGTTGTTTTTTGGGATTATATATGTAACACTTATGTTATCATTTGTATTTAAAGTAAGGTTTGTAGAAAATGGGATTTTACTTGTATGGCTTATATATATTGGCGCCTGGGGTTCTGATACCTGTGCTTATTGTGTAGGCAAACTTATAGGAAAACATAAGATTCCATCTGAACTCAGCCCTAATAAAACAATAGAAGGATGCCTTGGAGGCATTGCTGGTGCAGCGTTAATTGGATTTATATTTGCAGCAGTATTTTATAATGACAGGAATGTATGGTGGCAGCTTCCTGTAATAGGTGCAGTTTCTTCTGTTATTTCGCAGATTGGTGACCTTGCAGCTTCTGCTATTAAAAGAAACCATAATATTAAAGATTATGGGAAACTTATACCTGGACATGGTGGTATACTGGACAGGTTTGACAGCATTATATTTACTGCACCAGTAGTATATTATCTTATAAGATTTATGATGTAATATAAAAAATACAGGTTTTATACAGGATAAAAGCATCCTGGCATGGAGTTAGGAAATATGAAAGAGATAGTTATATTAGGCTCAACGGGTTCTATAGGCACACAGACCCTGGAAGTAATAAGTAATAATAAAGATATGCATATAAAAGCATTGGCAGCAGGAAGTAATACAAACCTTGTGGAAAAGCAGGTAAATAAGTTTATGCCAGAGCTTGTATGTATATATGATAATGACAAGGCACTTGAATTAAAGAAATGCCTTGAGGCAAAAGGAAACCACAAGACAAAAGTTGTAACAGGCATGGATGGTCTTGTGGAGTGTGCAACAATAGATGGTGCAGATATTATTGTTGCGGCGGTTTCAGGAATGATAGGTATAAAGCCTGTAGTTGAAGCAATTAAAACAGGAAAAGATATAGCATTTGCAAATAAAGAAACTCTTGTTACAGCTGGGCATATTATTATGCCTATGGTTCATAAGTATGGAGTAAAGCTTCTTCCAGTTGACAGTGAACATTCTGCTATATTCCAGTGCATAAATGGAAAATATAATAATAAACCTGCCAGGATAATCCTTACAGCTTCAGGAGGACCATTCCGTGGTATGAAAAAGGAAGCTCTTAAGAATATAACCCCAGAAGATGCACTTAAACATCCTAACTGGTCTATGGGAAAAAAGATTACAGTTGATTCTTCAACAATGGTTAATAAGGGACTTGAAGTAATAGAAGCAAAATGGCTTTTTAATATGGATTTTGACAATATTGAGGTTGTGATACAGCCACAAAGCATAATACATTCTATGGTAGAATTTGAAGACGGGGCAGTAATTGCACAACTTGGGACACCTGATATGAAGCTTCCTATACAGTATGCGCTCACTTATCCAGAGAGGCGGTATCTTCCAGGAGAACGCCTTGACTTCTATAAAATGTCCCAGATTACATTTGAGAAGCCCGACCTGGAAACCTTTGAAGGGCTTAAGCTTGCATATGAGGCAGGCCGGGCAGGAGGAAGCATGCTTACTGTATTTAATGCTGCTAATGAAAAGGCGGTAGCCATGTTCCTGGAAAGGAAAGCTGGTTATCTGGATATAACACGGATAATAAAAGAATGTATGCAGAAACACAAAAACATTGATAATCCATCATTAAGTGATATACTTGAAGTTGAACAGGATGTATACAGCTTTATTGAGAGTATGTAACAGAAGCTGGCAGTGAATATTTATGGAGGTTTTATAATGAATATTATTGTAGCATTACTTATATTTACAGTGATTGTAGTAATACATGAGCTAGGGCACTTTTTCCTTGCCAAGAAAAACGGTGTAGGAGTTCCAGAGTTCTCTGTAGGCATGGGACCAAGGATTATAACATATGCCAGGACAAAAAAAGGTAGTGTAGTTAAACTTTTCTGTTCACAGAAAGATTTTGAAAGCAGGGAAGACTGGCAGGACGTGACAAAGTATTCATGGAAACTGTTTCCTATTGGTGGTTCATGTGCAATGATTGGTGAAGATGAAGAAAACGATGCTGAAAACTCATTTAACAGTAAAGGTGTTTGGGCAAGGTTTTCTGTAGTATTTGCGGGACCATTTTTTAATTTTATATTAGCATTTGTATTTTCAATAATTATACTTTCTTATTCAGGCATTGACTATCCAATAATAAGGCAGGTTTATAATAACCAGCCAGCAAGCCAGAGTGGTATTGAAACAGGGGATTTAGTTAGAAAAGTTAATGGTAAGAAGATAACAATAGGACGTGAGATTTCTACTTATACGCAGCTTCATCCGCTTAATGGTGATGAGGTAGAAGTGGAGATAGAGCGTGATGGTGAAATAAAGACATTTAAAATTGACCCTTACTATAAAACATATCTTTTTGGTTTCTCATACCCTTCAAATGAAAAAGAAAGTTCACAGATAAGCCAGGTTACAGAAGGTGGTGCATTTGAAAAAGCAGGGATTAAAGCTGGTGATATAATTAAATCAGTTAATGGGGAAGAAGTTTTAAATGCTGGCGGGTTAAGCACTGTTATGAACACAGCTAACCAGGATGGCAAAGAGGTAAACTTTGTAATAGAACGGGATGGAATTGAGCAGCAGTTTGCTGTTACCCCTGTAGAATACGAATCATATACACTTGGTTTTAATGCAGCATTTGATGAAAAAGGAGGCAGCCCTCTTGATGTATTAAAATACAGTTTTGTTGAAGTGAAATACTGGATAGTTACAACTGTTGCAAGCCTTGGGCAGTTAATAACAGGAAAGCTTTCAATGAATGATGTTTCAGGACCTGTTGGAATTGTAAATGTTGTAGGTACTGCGATTGACCAGAGTAAAAGCCTTGGGATTATGGCTGTAATTATGCAGATGCTTTATATGTCTGTGCTGCTTAGTGCTAACCTTGGTGTAATGAATCTTTTACCACTTCCTGCACTTGACGGAGGAAGGCTTGTATTTATACTTATAGAAGCAATACGTGGAAAGCCAGTTGACAGGGAAAAGGAAGGATTTGTACATTTTGCAGGCCTTGTAGTATTAATGTTATTCATGGTATTTGTAATGTATAATGATATTATAAAAATTATAAAGTAAATAATATTTTGGGGGATATTATGTACAGGGATAATACAAAGATAGTAAATATAGGTGTTGTAAATATAGGTGGCGGCAGTCCAGTGGCGGTCCAGTCTATGACAAATACAAAGACAGAGGATGCCAAAGCTACAATTTCACAGATATTAAGCTTAGAAAAGGCAGGATGTGATATTATAAGGTGTGCTGTGCCATCTATGGAGGCTGCTGGTGCATTAAAGGAGATTAAGAAGAGCATACACATCCCACTTGTAGCTGATATACATTTTGATTACAGGCTTGCATTAGCAGCTATAGAAAACGGCGCAGATAAGATTAGGATTAATCCAGGAAATATAGGTACAAAAGATAAGGTTAAAGCAGTAGTAATGGCAGCAAAAAAGAGGAATATCCCTATACGTGTAGGCGTAAATAGTGGTTCCCTTGAGAAAGAAATAATTGAAGAGTATGGAAAAGTTACTGCAGAGGGTCTTGTGAAAAGTGCACTTATGCAGGTAAAAGTGATTGAAGATATAGGATATGATAATCTTGTAATAAGCATTAAGTCGTCAGACGTACTTATGTGCATAAAAGCACATGAACTTATTGCAAAACAGTCTGTATATCCGCTTCACGTTGGAATTACGGAATCGGGCACTATTTCAAGTGGCAATATTAAATCTGCTATTGGTATTGGAAATATACTTTACCAGGGTATTGGTGATACTATACGTGTTTCACTGACAGGAGACCCTGTACAGGAAGTATATTCAGCAAAACTGATATTAAAGACACTCGGACTTAGAAAGGGCGGAGTTACAGTTGTATCATGTCCTACCTGTGGGCGTACACAGATAAACCTTATAGAACTTGCAGGAAAAGTTGAGGAAATGGTCCAGGATATGGATATAGACAAGGAATTAAAAATAGCTGTAATGGGCTGTGTTGTAAATGGGCCAGGTGAAGCAAGGGAAGCTGATATAGGTATTGCTGGTGGAAAAGGAGAAGGGCTTCTTATTAAGAAAGGTGAAGTTATTAAAAAAGTGCCAGAAGAAGGGCTTCTTGACGCATTGAAAGAAGAAATTGTTAAGTTATAAGAATTATTAAAGTAAGATTAAAAACAAAATTTTATCTATGCATAAACAAATAATGGATAAGTCTGGTTTGTAAATAGAAAAGCAGAAAATATCTGTTTACAAGCGATGAGGATTTCTACTTTGTTTTATGTTGTATGATTTATAATAAAATATAAGAACTGGACAGAAAAAGTATAGACAGAGGAAATGATAGTGATTATCATCTCCTTTGTCTGTTTTTTTATAGAAATTTTTTAATAGAATTATTGCTTATTATAATGAAATAAGACTGTTAATTGTTGCAATATTGAGTATTAAAATACATTATGTTTCCTAGTTTTTAATTCTTCTTTATGGGGATGGAATTTACCAGTAGTAATTTCTTCTTTTACAGTTTTTTATACTGCCTTTTTAATAAGCAAATATATAAGGTATATAAAGCAGCTTTCAGATTATGCTAGCAGGTGTGGTATTATTAAAAATCTTGTATTAGATTATAAAGAAGAGTTAAGTATAAATAAAAAATTATTGCAAAACTTGCTGTACTGCATGGGCATAACACTATAGAAACAAGAAGGAGTTATATTATGGCAAAATATGAAGAACACCGGAAAGAGTTTAATAGTATGGGACTGGTGTAAAGTATAGATATATGTATGTTGTTGTATTAATTCTGGGTTATATTAACGTTAAAATATTACTTAGATTAAATAAAAAAATACTGGAGGTTTTATGTAAATTTATATTTTGTAAATGAAGCTGGGACAGAAAACATACAATATAATAAAAATTATGTTTAATGGCAAGTTCTTTATTTACAAGGATACAACAAATTAAGAATTTGATAATGTTACATAATATAATTAATATATAAACAATTAACCTAGAAACTAAGTTTATTATTAGTAAGTAAATTTATTAACAAAAAATGGAATATAAAAATACATGGAATTTCTTTGAAAAATATTTTTTTCGTTAAACATCTTGAAAAACGAAAAATATTATGATATTATCTTCAATATGCCAGATACAATATAATTTTTATTATGTTATATATTTTTGTTAATGAGGTATAAGGTATCAAAGGAGAGTTATATTGCAAGTGTGGATAAAAAAACGGGCAAAGGAAGAAAGTGTTTTTCACAGAACAGTACAGCCAGATGGAAGGACATTGCAATGCAATTTAAAGGAAGCTGGAATTTCAGGATTTACACCAGATGTTAAGAAATACTTTTGTGGTAGGTAATGTGCTTTAAGACAGGCGGTGATGTGTATAATATAGCTTATTTATTATAAATTAATGTATCTGTTATATGTGAAGGATATAGATCATGTCTGGTTAAGAAAGATGCATTTCTAAAAGAAGTTGTATGACAAAAATGTAAAAATATATTGTCCGGATTTCATTGCACTATGGTGTAAATAATATATGCAATGGTTTGATGGTTTTTAATTAAGAAGCCCGATGGGAAAGAAAAAGGCTGGAAAATTGAAAATAATCATGTTGGGTGATGGAGTTATATTATTACTTTTGTTATTGAATTTCACAGTTTTTACTTATATGAATTTACAAGTATATTCTGATGAAAGCTCCGTTCCAGCATTATTAATTCTATATTTTAAATAGATATCCTTGGTAATTTATTCTACGTAAAATTCTGCGGGATTTAACTTTAGAAGTAGTAGGAATGGCATTTGAATTGGGAAGTTGGGATAAATCTTAAAGGATAAAAAATAAATAATAACAAGGAAAGGAAACATGTGGTAATTAGTTTTATAATTATCATACAAGTATAACTATGATTATTACAAAGACACCATTTAGAATGTCATTCTTCGGTGGCGGTACAGATATGGAAGATTATTTTAAAGAGAATGGTGGTGCGGTTCTTTCAACAACGTTTGATAAATATTGTTATGTTAATGTCAGACATCTTCCTAGGTTTTTTGATTATTCTACAGAAGTTTCCTATTCAAAAACTGAAAGAGTAACAGATGTGAATGATATTCAACATCCTGCTGTACGGGAAGCAATGAAAATGCTTGACATGCGTGAAATCCGTCTTACTTATGAGGCTGACCTTCCAGCCCGGTCGGGGCTAGGAACAAGTTCTTCGTTTGCCGTTGGAATGCTTAATGCTTTTTATGCGTTGAAAGGTAAGTATGTTGATAAAAAGAGGCTGGCTGATGAAGCAATATATCTTGAGCGTGTATTGTGTGCAGAAGCTGGTGGATGGCAGGATCAGATAGCAGCTTCGTTTGGTGGTTTGAACAGAATTAAATTTAATTCAGATGTTTATGAGGTTCTTCCTGTGATTATTTCTTCGGAGAGGAAGAAGCAGCTTAATGATAATTTGCTGATGTTCTTTACAGGTTTCACAAGATTTTCTTCAGACTTACAGAAAGCAAATAATATGACTTGCACCAAAGATAAAAGAGCTAGACTTAAACAGATGTATTCACTTGTAGATGAAGCTGAACAAATTCTTGTGAATAAGAGTAATAATTTAGATGATTTTGGAAGGCTTCTTGATACTACCTGGAAACTTAAAAAAGACACAGGATGTTCAATAAGTACAGGAAGTATTGATGGGCTCTATGAGAGAGGTATTAAGGCTGGAGCACTTGGTGGAAAACTTCTTGGGGCAGGAGGAGGAGGATTTCTTTTATTTTACGTTCAGCCGGAAAAACAAGAGGCAGTAAAAGAAGCTATGAAGGACTTAATGTATATTCCATTCCAGTTTGAAGATGGTGGTACAAGAGTTATTCACTATAGTTCAGAACCTTATGAGAAATAGATTGTGAGGTTTAGGTTGAAAAATAAATCTAATACAGTAAAAAACACTGTCTAAGATGTATAAAATTTTACATAAAAAATGCAAAGATGGTATTTTTTATTACTATTTGTGCCACTAAAATCAGCATGGGGGATTATTATGTTAGAGCAGAAATTAGAAAAATATATCAAATTACTAATAGAGAGATATTCACAGCTGGACGTATGCAGACAGAGTATTATTGATGCTTATTTAATATTAGAAGAGTGTTATGAGAATGACCATAAACTCCTTATAGCTGGTAATGGCGGGTCTGCGGCTGATTCAGAACATATTGCTGGTGAATTAATGAAGCGGTTTAGAATTTTTCGTTCTGTGCCAGATGAGTTTGCTGATAAGTTAAAAGAAGTTGATCCTGTAAGAGGAAAAGACTTATCAAAGAATTTAGAGTGTGCTTTAATGGCAATTCCACTTGTGGCACATGAGGCACTTACTACTGCTTATATCAATGATATTGACGGCTTAGGTGTGTTTGCACAGCAACTTTATGGATTTGGAAGACCTGGAGATGTCTTCTTAGGAATTTCAACATCAGGAAATAGTAAGAATGTTATGTCTGCTACAGTTGTAGCTAGAGCACTTGGTCTTAAAATAATAGGTTTGACTGGTGCTATAGGAGGGGAACTGGCAGAAGTTTCAGATGTAGCCATTAAAGTGCCAGAAACAGAGACATATATGATTCAAGAGTTACATTTACCAGTGTACCACTGTTTATGTTTGATGTTGGAAGAAAAATTTTTTGGAAAATAAAAACAGTAAAACAGAGATGAAAGGAATTATATGAAGATTTTAGTAACAGGTGCAAATGGTTATCTTGGACAAGGAATTGTTAAATCAGTTATTGATTCTGGAAATGATGTTATAGCCACTGACTTTAGAGATACAAATATTGATTCAAGAGCAAAAGTAATGCCTTGTAATTTATTTGAAATTGAAAATCCATACAAGTATTTTGGAAAACCTGATACTTTATTGCACTTGGCTTGGAGAGATGGATTTGTTCATTATTCAGATGCACATATTAAGGATCTTCCTAAACATTATGTATTTATAAAGTCGATGGCAGAGAGTGGAATTAAGCATATTGCTGTTATGGGAAGTATGCATGAAATAGGATTTTTTGAGGGAAGTATTAATGAAAATACTCCATGCCACCCTACTACACCTTATGGTATTAGCAAGAATGCATTAAGAGATTTAACGCAGATGTTATGTAAGCAAAATAATATTGTTTTCCAGTGGATGCGGGGGTATTACATTGTGGGAAATTCTAAATATGGATCATCAATTTTTTCTAAAATAACTGCTACTGTTGAAGAAGGAAAAAGGGAATTTCCATTTACTTTGGGCCAGAACCAATACGATTTTATCGATTATCCAGACTTCTGCACTCAGGTAGCTGCTGTTGCTGGACAGCAGAAAGAACAGGGTATTATTAATATTTGCTCTGGAAGGCCAGAAAAGCTTGCAGACAGAGTTGAAAGATTTATAAAAGAAAATAACTATGATATAGAACTGCAGTATGGAATGTTTCCAGACAGACCTTATGATTCAAAGGCTATCTGGGGTGATAGCAGCAGGATAGAAAGAATAATGAACTAAGGCTTCCTATACCCAGAATATGACTCAAATCTTATATGTATGGGAAGTTTGAGTAATGAATTAACAGGGAGAGCTTCTATGAGAAAACAGCCATTATTAAATACCTTTGTTAATAATGTAAATATGGAAGAGACTATAGATTTTATTGAACAAATGATTGAGAAAAGAAAAAAATCATATATTGTTGCCATCAATGTTGATGTAGTTGTCAAAATAGAAAACGATTCATATCTAAAACATATTGTTGAAGAGGCGGATATGGTTTTAGTTGATGGACAGCCTTTAGTGTGGGTGTCTAAATTATATAAAAGACCAGTTAAAGCAAAGATTTCTGGGTCTGACTTGGTTCCAGAGCTATGTAAGGTATCTGCAAAAAAAGGTTATTCAGTTTTTATAATTGGTGGAATGGATGGAATTGCTAAGAAAGCCAAGTTAAATCTTGAAGAAAAATATAGGGGCATAAGAGTAGTAGGTACATATGCACCTCCTTTTGGATTTGAAAAAAATTGTAATGAACTGAAAAAAATAAATGAGGTTATTTCTGCTAGTAAACCAGATATTATAATTGGATGCTTTGGATGCCCGAAACAGGAAAAATGGATATACGAAAATTATAAGAAATATGATGCAACAGTCTCAATATGTGCTGGAGCTACAGTAGATTTTTTAGCAGGAAATGTAAAACGGGCACCTAAATGGATGAGTAATCATGGTTTAGAGTGGATTTATAGAATAATCCAGGATCCGAAGAGATTAATAAAACGATATCTTATAGATGATATAAAAATATTTGGTTTAATAATGAAATATAAAGGTAAATATGAATAATAATTACAAATATATATGTTTATTAGGACCAGACAGCTCGTATAATGGCGGGATTCTGGAAGTTATAAAACAAATTGAATATTCGCATATAAACATTAAAGATGTATTATTTACACACATTGGAACTGCGTCTAGAAAGCATAAACTATATACTTTTTTAAAAGGATTGTTGCATTTTATCATTTTATGTTTGGGAAAAAGGGTTTTAATAGCACATATACACATGTCGGAAGGGGCAAGCATTTATCGGACAGTTGTGCTTATAACACTATGTAAATTTTTTGGTATAAAAATTATTTTACATTCACATGGGGGAATGTTTTTTGATCAATATAAAAGGTTTAGTGTCAGCAAGAAAAGAGTTATTGCTAGATTTTACAATAAAGCAAACAAAATTATTGTTTTAACTGAAGGATGGAAAAAGATTTGGATGAAAATTGTAGATGAGCAAAAAATAGTGATTATTCCAAATGGTACAAAAGTTGAAAATAATGTATCAAAACAATATTTAAAAGATGGAATTCTAAATCTTTTATTTCTAGGAAATATAAGCACATTTAAAGGAATATATGATTTGATTGATGCAATGTCAATAGTTACGAATAGATGCAGGAATGTGAAATTACGGATAGCTGGTGGTGGTGAGATTAATAAATGCAAAAATTATATTAAATATTTGCATTTAAATGATTATATCGATGTCTTAGGATGGGTAAATGGAAGAGATAAAGAAAATTTATTGAAAAAAACAGATGTGTTAGTTTTACCTTCACACTTTGAATCCTTTGGAATAGTTGCAATAGAAGCAATGGCTCATAAAATACCTGTAATATGTGGAGATAAAGGATTTACAAAAGAAATCATTAATAATGGTGATACAGGATTTATTATAGAGACTGGGAATATTAATCAAATTTCAGATGCCATTTTAAAATGTCTGGATATGGAAACCTTAGTTAAGCTGGGTGCGAACGGTTCGGTTATTGCATATAACAAATATAGAATAGATTTAGTTATGAAAGAACTAGAAAGTGTATATAAGGAGTGTCTTTAAAATTATTATAAGGAGTGTTATATATTGAAAGCATTGCAGAGTAGCATAAAAATAGGGTTAATATCTATTGGATTATTATTAATTAAGTTGATGCCTTTAATAGATACAGCAAGTGGAATATTAACCCCTGTAGATACTTCAGTTTTTAATATCGGTCAGATATACAGGTTATTGGTTTTTGCGGTACTTATTCTACTGGCAATAAAAAATAACATTAAAAGAAATTTATATGTTTTATCATTATTAATCTTATTTATGATTGTGCAATGTATTTTAAATATGAACAATGTGATGCAAGTTATTATTGCATGGACGAAGCTAATAACTTCGATATTAATATTTATTACTTATTCAAGCCTGATAGAGAAGAAACATTTATCTATAAAAAGGATATATGACCTTTTAGACTTATGGGCAATTCTTTATCCTATAGCTTTTATCATTCCAAAATTATTAGGAATAGATATTGTGGCATCATATGACAGTACAACTGGATACAAGGGTGCTTTTTATGCCGTAAACGAGATTTCTTTTGTTTTATCTGTGGTAGTAATGTATTTGATTATAAGGCTTGACCAGAATCTAAAAAGGAAATATATAGTACTCTTGGTATTAAATATATTTTGTATTATATTGCTTGGAACAAAATCTTCATTGTTAGTAGTTTTATTTTTTGGTATTTCATTTGTGTATAGGGTTATTTTTATACATAAAAAACAAGTATTTAAAAGATGGTTTATCCTGGTTTCATTAATTGTTGCTGTATTTATTGGTTGGTGTATTTTTTACGTACAAATACAAGATATTATTCAAAGGCTGTTATGGCAGAGAGAATATGCGAGTGCATCTAATTTTGATTTTTTAACATCAGGAAGAATTAGAAGAATAGAACAAGGGTTTTTAATGTTTACGGAAAATCCATTATATATACTATTTGGCTGGGGATTGGGATTAAGTATTTTGCATATTGGTATAGAAATGGATTTTATTGACTTGCTTTTTGGAGTTGGTATTATTGGTTTTATATGCATTATGGCAATTTATAGTATTTTCTATTTCCGTAGATGTGAAAAAAACTATTGGAATAATCTTGCATTATTGACAGCTTCTATTTTATGCTGTTTTGCTGGACATATTTTATATTATGGACAGAGTGGCATGGCTCTAGGGGTTTTGTTTCTATTTTTGTTTATAAATAAAAATGATAAAAATAATAGAATTATAAGGAATTATACAGAATGAAAGAATGTTTAGTGTCAGTGTTAGTACCAAGTTATAATCATGAAAAATATATATTGGATTGTTTAGAAAGTATAAAAAACCAGTCATACAAGAATATTGAACTGGTTATATGTGATGATAATTCAAGCGATAATACATATGTTATAGCATTAGAATGGTGCAAAAAAAATGCTAGTGTATTTCATAACTATTTTATAATCAATAATGAGGAAAATACTGGTGTTGCAAAAAACTGTAATAAAATGATAAAAATGTGTAGTGGTGAATATATAAAAATTATTGCATCTGATGATATATTGTTAAGTTCATCTATATCTGAAATGGTGTTGTTTGGTGAAGAAAACAAGGAATATGATATTTTATATTCTAATGGATATTATATTCCAGAAGAAACAAAATATTACAATTTGAATATTTCAAGTTATAGAACTATATATAAAGATAATTATAAAAATCCAAAAAAAATGTTTGATGAGTTATATAAGAGGGATTTTATAGCAGCACCTACTGTATTATACCGTAAAGCAACTTTTGAAAAGTTAGGGTTGTTTTCTGAAAAGTATATTTTTGAAGACTGGGAATACTATCTCAGAACAGCAAAACTAGGGAAAATTGGATACCTGAATAAAAAAACTGTTGGATACCGGGAAGCTCAAAACTCCCTAAGCAGATTTACAAATACTAATGAAGGAAGAGTTAAATATAGAAAATTTACTTCTGAACAAAGAAGACTATTAAATTCATATGCAGAATATACATCAATATCTATTTCCTATTTTTTAGATATGGTAATTGGTGGGGCAATGAGAATTCACGATGATGAATATATAAGGGAAATACTAAATTCTGGAGAATATAAAATGCGTATTAGCAGATTAATAAAATTGTTGGTGTACAAGACATTTTTGTATGAAAAATTTTTTAATTAAGGAGAGGTAGGATTGTTATGTCAGAAATATCGGTTGTAGTACCAATATATAATGGAGAAAAATTTATACCTACATTGATTGATACACTGTGTAACCAAACATATAAATCATTTGAGGTTCTTTTAGTGGAAGACCACTCAAGTGATAATTCAAAAGAATTAATAAAAGAAATCTGTAGTAAGGACAATAGGTTTATATTATTAGAACCAAATGACAAAAGAGGTACTGCAGTAAGAGGGCAGGAATATGCATTACCATTTTGTCATGGTAAATATCATTTTTTTATGTCACAGGATGATTTCCTTGATAGTGATTTATTTGAAAAGTGTATTGATAAACTTGAAAATTATGGAGCTGATGTAGTTATCCCTAATTGTATTTTATTTGACGGGGTAACTAATAAAAAATTGGGTATATATCCTGAGAACAATGATTATACAGTTACTTTGGATAGCAAATCAGCTTTTGAGTTAAGCCTTGACTGGAGAATTCATGGTTTTACCATGGAAAGCATGAAACTTTTTAATAAGGTGGGATTAAAAGCAGAATATTATAATAGCGAGGAGTATTACAAAAGAATATTGTATTTAAAAGCAGAAAGAATAATGTTTGCAAATTCCAATTTTTATTATAGGCAGAATAATCCTGATGCAATTACAAAGGGACGCAAAGCAATTCAAGTTGATATACTTACAACTGATTTTTTATTATATAAGGTTATGGCTAAAGAAGGCTTCTCTTTAGAAATTTGTAAAGAGCGGTTAAAGTATATTATGAATGAATACTTTAAATGGTATTTAAGAGGAATACGGTATGGTCTTTGGTACAAGAATAATTTTTATTTATTACGTTCATTGTTTGATTTGTTTATACCTATTATAAAAGAAAATTTAAAACTTAAAGGCAGAGAAAAATGAATAATCCAATTAAAATTTTATGTAATAAATTACGGACATCAAAAATAAAAAATTGTGGAAAACATGTAGAAATTGAAAAACCTATTGAAATTCAATATGAATATATTGAAATTGGTGATAACTCACACATATTAAGAGATGCAAGAATACAAAATGTTTCTGGAGATACAGATATAAGGATAAGAATTGGAAATTCAACAGGAATTGGATACTGGTTCTCTGTTCTTGCAGGTGCAAATGTTTTTATTGGGAATAATGTTGCTATTGCATCAGATGTATTTTTGTCTGCAGGGAGCCATGGGATAAATCCAGAATATAAAGTTCCATATGGATGCCAGGCATATTTGGGAAGTGATATTAGAATATGTGATGGAGTATGGCTTGGTGAAAAAGTTATAGTTATGTCAGGTGTTACAATAGGTGAAAAATCAATTATAGGAGCGGGAGGGGTGGTAACCCGTAATATTCCATCATATTGTATTGCGGTGGGAAATCCCGCAAGGGTGATAAAAAAATACAATTTTAATTTACATAAATGGGAGAAAGTATAATTGGATAAAAATGAATTAAAAACAGCAATAAAATATTTTTTACCATATGGATATATAAAAAGCAGAGATAATAAATTTTTGAGTACAGAAGAGACTACGATAGAACCAGCAATTTACAATAGGAATGGTAACAGAAAGAGAACATTTTATTTACAAGATAGGGTATGTAAACATTCGCCTTATTCATTTTCATCAATGAATGTAGGAGAAACTCAATTTATTAATTGGGATAGAAGCAATATAGCGTTGCCAATACATTTTTATTCTCATAATGAAATTTTTAACAAACAATATAAATGCAAAAAGAAGTTTGGAATTATTGTAGAATCTGAAACTATAATTCCAGAATTGTATGAAAAATGTATTAAAAATGAGAAAGTTATTAATTCTTTTGATGGAATATTTACTCATTCGGATAGATTGCTGGATAAATACAATAATACTTACTTCATACCTGGAAGTAGTGTTTGGTATGGTGGAACTGCTGGAGGAGGTATTTTAAATGAAGAAATATATAGGAGTAAAACAAAATTGATTTCTCTTGTTACATCATCAAAAGCACAATGTGAACTTCATAAGTACCGTATGCAACTTGCAGAATGGCTTTATGATAATGAGAAAGTTGACGTGATGGGAACATTTAAAGGTGGGAAATATATTTCTATTTCAGAATCCCTTTCATCATATAGATATAGTATAGTTGTGGAGAATAATATTACAAGTTGTTATTTTACTGAAAAATTATTGAATTGTTTTGCAGCTATGACAATCCCAATTTATATAGGGGCAAAGGATATTGCCTGCTATTTTAATACTGATGGGATTATCCAGATAGACCCAGGCATGAAGAAAAATGATATTATTAGTATTGTAAACGGATGTACAGAAGAGTTATATACAGAAAAAACGGATTTTATTAAGGACAATTATAGAAGAGTACAAAATTACCAATGTATAGAGGATTATATTTTTAAATATTATAAAAGGTTGTTTGAATAAGGAGTTGTAAAATAATGCGTACTAAAAATTCATTTATAAATTTAATCGTGTCATGGAGTACGCAAATAATAAATATTTTATTACAATTTATTTTGCGTACGGTTTTTATTAATATTCTGACAACAGAATATTTGGGATTAAATGGACTGTTTAGTAATATATTGAGTTGTTTGTCATTTGCTGAACTTGGATTTGGAGCTGCAATAACATTTAGCTTATATAAGCCATTAGCTGAAAATGATGAAAAAACAATTGCAGGTATAATGAATTTCTTTAAGAAGGTTTATTTTGCTGTAGGTTTATTCGTTTTAGTTGCAGGGTTGTCACTGGTGCCATTTATAACAAAACTGATAAATGATATACCAGATATTAAATATATTCATTTGATTTACGCATTGTGGGTTTTAAATAGTGGTATTTCGTATTTCCTTGTATATAAATCAACACTTATTATTGCAGATCAAAGAAAAGATATTGTTGAAAAGAACAACTTTGTATTTAAAATTATCCAGTTGGTTCTGCAGGTAATAATTCTTATTTTAACCAGAAATTATGTATTCTATTTGCTTGTCCAGATATTTGTTACAATTGTTACAAATATTTCAATTTCTGTTATAGCGGATAAACGGTATCCATTTTTGATACGGAAAAGGAATGAAAAAATAAATTTAGATATATTATCAGAAATTAAGAAAAATGTTTGTGCGATGGTTCTACATAAAATAGGAGCTGTGGTAATTTTTGGAACAGATAATATATTATTGTCCAAATTCTTTGGTTTAGTTATTGTAGGACTTTATTCAAATTATTATTTGATTATAAACACACTTACAAACCTTGTTGGACAAATTCAAGCATCTATAGTTGCAAGTGTTGGTAATTTAGGAGTTAATGCAACTGATGAAAAGAAGATAGAAGTTTTTGATAAATATCTTTTCATGAATTTTTGGATTTTCTGTTTTACAACATCATGTTTAGTATCTTTGTTAAATCCATTTATTGATGTCTGGCTTGGAAAAGATTATTTAATTCCAGTATTTATGACCGTTGTTCTTACTTTTAATTATTTTCTGGCTGGTTTTAGAAGTGCAGCGGCAACGTTTAATAATGCATTTGGATTGTTTTGGAATACCCGTAAGCTGCCAGTGGTTGAGAGTATACTTAATATTGTTTTATCAATTATTTTTATAGAAGTATTCGGATATATAGGGATATTTCTGGGTACCACTATTAGCTCTTTATCAACTGGAACATGGTATGAACCCTTTATTTTATATTATAAGGGATTTCACAAACCACCATTCTTATACTATAAAAGACTTATTGAATATTTTCTGGTAGCTATTGTTTCGATGTTTTTATTTATATTTGTTATAGATGGAATTCCATTTTCTGGATTAGGAGGTTTTATTTTAAAATTCCTGGTTTCAGTAATTGGCTCCAATATATTTCTTTTCCTAGTGTATTTTAAAACGAAGAGAATAAAATACATATATGAAATGACAGGTAAGATTAAAGAGGTTATACTAAGAAAGGTGTAAATCAAATTATGCAAGTAATTAAATATGTATTTCAACCACATGGAGATGACAGGGGCCAGCTTGTGGCACTGGAAGAATTTAAAGATATACCTTTTAGAATTAAGCGTGTTTACTATATGTATGATACGGCTGAAGGAGTGACAAGAGGATTTCACGCACACAAATCTTTACAACAGATTTTGATTTGTATTCATGGAAGTTGCAAAATCCGTCTTGACAATGGAAAAGAGAAAAAGATAGTTCCTTTGGAGAAACCATATGAAGGACTTTATGTTTCTAATAACATGTGGAGAGAAATGTTCGATTTTTCGCTGGATGCAGTATTGATGGTATTAGCATCTGAACTATATGATGAATCAGACTATATCAGAAACTATGATGAGTTTCTTGAATTTGTGAAAAGTTGTGGAGACAATACGCCAACAGAGGAGATTTAATTATGAAAATACCATTTGTTAGTTTTAAACCGATGGAACAGGAATTAGATAGTGATTTAAGAGAAGCTTTTAATAGAGTATATACAAGGTCCTGGTATATTGAAGGCATAGAGGATGAGGTGTTTGAAAAGGCATTTGCCAGGTACTGTAATACAAATTACTGTGTTGGTGCTGGTAATGGTTTAGATGCATTATTTCTTATACTTAAAGCATTAGACATAAAAGTTGGCGATGAAGTTATTATTCCTTCCAATACATATATTGCAACAGCATTGGCTGTGACATATACAGGGGCGACACCAGTATTTGTCGAACCTGATATTAGAACATTTAATATTGACATAGCAAAGATTGAAACAGCTATTACAAAAAAGACAAAAGCTATTATGCCAGTTCATCTTTATGGCCAGCCTTGTAACATGGATCCAATTATGAAGATTGCTAGGAACCATAATCTCTATGTTGTAGAGGATTGTGCCCAGGCTCATGGTGCTACATACAAAGGACGTAAAATTGGTTCTTTTGGCGATGCTGCTGGTTTTAGTTTTTATCCAGGGAAAAACCTTGGTGCGCTTGGTGATGCTGGTGCAATAGTGACTAATGATGAAGCTTTAGCCAAGAAGACCAGGGCATTAGGTAACTATGGTTCTGATTATAAGTATCATCATATTTACCAGGGAAATAATAGCAGGCTAGATGAAATACATGCTGCGTTCCTGCAAGCTAAACTTCCATATCTTAACAAAATGAATAGTGAACGTAGAAGAATTGCTAAGATGTACCTTGAGGGCATTAATAATCCATGTATTATTTTGCCATTTGTTCCAGATTATGCAAATCCAGTATGGCATATTTTTGGAATTAGATGTAAGAGAAGAGATGAACTTGAAAAGTGGCTTAATGATTCTGGTATAGGTACTAATAAGCATTATCCTATTCCTGTGCATTTACAGGAATGTTATAAGAACTTTGGATTTAAAAAAGGTGATTATCCGGTTGCAGAGGAAATCAGTGAGACTGAGCTTAGCCTGCCTATGTATTATGGGATGATGGATAAAGAGATTATGTATGTGACTGATAGGATTAATGAATTTAAATAAGTTATCATTGTAATATGTGAACATGTATTTTAGCAGTTCTATATCCTGGAAGACTAAGGAAGAAAATTGTAACAGATAAGAATACAGAATATATTAGTATATAATGATAAAATAAGTAACAATTTAACTTTTTCAAATAATTATTAGAAATTAAATCTTACATGACATAAAAAGGTTATGAATTATATAAAATAATAATTGGAATATAAGACTTAACTGGATATTTTATTGCGAATAAAGTACCATAATAAGGGGGTGGTTATTTACGATGAAAACAATAATTATGGCTGGAGGAAGAGGAACTAGAATTTCGGAACTTTTCCCAGACATTCCTAAACCATTAATTCCAATAGATAACATTCCAGTACTGGAACGGGAAATCTGTTCCCTTCGTGACCAGGGATTTAAAGAAATTATATTAACCATTTCGTATCTTCACCAGAAAATTGAAGAGCATTTTGGTGATGGCAGCAGACTCAATACAGATATCCAATATTTTGTGGAGGAGACACCATTAGGTAATGCTGGAGCACTTTTTAAGCTAAGATATCAACTTGGTGATGAACCTTTCCTTTTACTAAATGCAGATGCTGTGTTTGATGTGGACTTTAATAGAATGATTGGCTTTCATAAGGCGCATAACGCTTTAGTAACAATTTTTACACATCCAAATTCCCATCCATATGATTCAGGTTTGATTATTTCGGGTGAAAATAATGTTGTAGAACAATGGCTCATAAAAGAGGACATAAGACCTAAGTATTACAAAAACAAAGTTAATGCAGGTTTGCATGTGATTTCTCCAGTTGTTCTGGACAAGCTAACCATAAGCCCAGAGCTTGTCGGTACAATAGGAGAGGATGGAAGAATAATAAAAACTGACCTTGATCGGCAGATTCTAAGACCTTTATGTGGAACAGGCACAATGTATTGTTATGACAGTCCAGAGTATGTGAAGGATATGGGAACACCAGAGAGATACGAAGCTGTATGCAGGGATTATAAGAATGGAGTAGTTGCAGCGAAGAACTTGTCTAATAAACAGAAAGCTATATTCCTTGACAGAGATGGCACAATTAATAAATATGTTGGATTTCTCAGAGATATTGATAAGTTTGAACTTATTGATGGTGTTGTTGAGGCAATAAAGAGAATTAATGAGTCAGGATATTTAGCTATTGTTGTGACAAACCAGCCAGTAATAGCAAGAGGAGAAGTTAATATTAACCAGTTGGAGGAAATTCATAAGAAATTAGAAACAGAACTGGGACTTAAAGGTGCATATATTGATGATTTATATTACTGCCCACATCACCCTCATAAAGGATACAGTGGCGAAGTTAAAGAACTTAAAGTTGATTGTGGTTGTAGAAAACCAAAACCAGGAATGTTATTTCAAGCTTCAAAAAAATATAATATTGATCTTTTACAATCGTGGATGGTTGGTGATAAAGAAAGTGATATACTGGCAGGAGTAAATGCAGGATGTAAAACAGTTTTATTAACAGAGGAAGACCGGGAATATGGACAAAATTTTACTTCTAAAAATTTATTAGATGCTGTAAATTACATTATGGGAACTTAATAAATGTTTTTATAAATTTTAATAATCTATTTGGTTGTAATATAATTTAAATTTATAATAATCTATAAAAGATATTGTAAAGAAATTCTATAATAATAGTATTAGGAATGATATCTGTGTTATCAGATTGTATGTAATATAGTTAAATTATTAATTTGAGTTGAAATAATAGTACACACCTGTATAACCTTTCTAAAAGTAAAACAAAATTAACAATCAAAGCTATAATTACTGATAGCATGTATAAATCTGTTTTAATGATTTATCATTGTTTATGTATTTAATTTATATATATTGTAATGTATTTTTCTGTCTTGATATTAGTTATAAATAAAAAGATACTAAAAAATTATATATAGTTATTAAAAATTCATTGTAAGACAATATAAATAATTGGAAAGTAAATTTAAGGAGTATAAAATGAATATTAGGAAACTTAAGCAAAAAGATGCACCATTTATGCTAGAGTGGATGCATGACCCATTTGTCACAAGATTTTTACGGGTAGATTTTGCTTCAAAAACGATTGAAGACTGCAAAATGTTTATTGAATTATCGCAAAATAGCCATATAAATATGCATATGGCTGTTACAGATGATAATGATATATATATGGGAACAGCTAGCTTGAAAAATATTAATAATGGCATGGCAGAATTTGCTATAGTAATAAGAAAAGAGGCAATGGGTGAAGGATATTCCAGATATGTAATGGAAGAAATTATACGTATTGGGCTAGATAAATTAAAACTTAACTTGATATACTGGTTTGTCTCACCAGAAAATAAAAGAGCTGTAAAGTTTTATGATAAAAACGGATATAAAAGAGTAGAAAATATTATGGATTGTACTTCATTGGCAGCAGTATTTAATGGAGAAGAATATCAGAAAATAGAAGCTGGAAATTATATATGGTATATTGTAAAATAGTAAATTTGGAGATTAAATATATTTTTAGATTATTAAAGAAGTGCTAAGAAATTCAATAAAGAATTATAGTGGTGAAATAATTTTTGCAGGTATAAATTATAATAAAAAGAATAAAAGACATGAATGTATTATTGAGTGTATTTCTAAAGATTAAAAATTGATATATATTATATAGTGAAAAAGACCAGTATAATATATACAAAACTTCCAGATTTGTGAAAAATCCCAAAATCCATATCACGAACCATTGTAAAAATAATTATATTCTGTTAAAATAAACAAGGGAACTTATGACCATGTAATTTTAATATAGATTTATTAAGCCCTGCACAAGCAGGGCTTTGGCAGCTATAAGGGTTTTATATTTATATATTATTATATATTAATAGAATAAACTAAGTTATAGCCTGGCTTTGGAGTATGTATATATGATTAAAAAAAATATAATAAAATCTGTCAGGACAAAGCTTATATTAATGATGACAGGCTTGTTAGGCATGACTATTTTCCTTATATGGTCTATGAATGAACTGTTTCTGCCGACATATTACCAGTATACAAAAGTATCAATGCTTGAGGAGTCTTATTCAGAGACCAATGAGATAGTAAGCCGTGATAAAAACTATAATGAAAATATAGATGCACTGTCAGAGGAAAGTACACTGGCACTTGAAATCCTTTCTGCTAATAATGCAACTAATGTATATGTTTTCAGGCTTGCAGATTATTTTGGGAATATATATTATTCTTATGACTATCCTGCATATGACAAAATAACTACTTTCCAGAAGCAGCGTGTAAGAGAAAAGACCAAAGATTATATTTATGGAATGGAGAATTACCAGAGTTTTTATACAGATAGTGAAGGACGTGAACTGTTAAAAGAGAATAACAAGTATTCTGTATGTAAAGTTTTTGATGAGCGTATAGGCTCTTATTATATTGAAATATTTGGAAAATTAGATTCAGGTTCGTTTGTGTATATAAATACAAATTACCAGATGATGAAAGAAAATATAAAAATATTTAACAGTTTTATTTTTTATGCAGGGCTTGTGGTAATACTGATTGCTACAATAATAATGATATATGTAAGTAACAGTTTTACAAAACCTGTACTTAAACTTACTGAAATAGCAAAGCGTATGTCAGAGCTTGATTTTGATATAAGGTATCCTGTGACAACGCATGATGAGATAGGGGTACTTGGAAGCAGTATAAATACATTGTCAGAAACGCTGGAGAAGACTATTTCGGAATTAAAAGCAGCTAATAATGAACTTCAGAGGGATATAGAAGAAAAGACCCAGATTGATGAGATGCGTAAGGAATTTTTATCCAATGTTTCGCATGAATTAAAAACCCCTATAGCATTAATACAGGGGTATGCAGAGGGATTATATGACAATATTAATGATGACAGCGGAAGCCGTGAGTTTTATTGTGAAGTTATTATAGATGAAGCTGGCAAAATGAATAAAATGGTTAAGAAGCTTCTTACCCTTAACCAGATAGAATTTGGAAAGAATACGCTGTCATTCGAGCGTTTTGATATAACAGAACTTGTAAAACAGGTTATAAATTCTGCTTCGCTCCTTGCAGGACAGAAAGGGGCAGTAATAAATATGCCAGATTATGAACCTGTCTATGTATGGGCAGATGAATATATGGTGGAAGAAGTTGTTACTAATTATATAAGTAATGCTGCTAACCATGTAGCAGGTGCAATGAGGATAGATGTAAATATTGAAAGGCGTGGTGATGTAGTAAGGATAAGCGTCTTTAATACTGGAAACCGTATACCTGAGGATGAACTTGATAAAATATGGATAAAGTTCTATAAAGTTGATAAAGCACGTACAAGGGAATATGGTGGAAGCGGCATAGGTCTTTCAATAGTTAAGGCGGTAATGAATTCCATGAACAGGCAGTGTGGTGTGTTAAACCATGAAGATGGTGTGGAGTTCTGGTTTGAACTTGATAGTAAATAGCATGTGTAATTAAATGTTCTCATTGACGCAGTGAATGTGGTTATGGTACTATAGTATATATGATATTTTGTAAAATTTTCTGGAGGGATACCGGTATGAAAAAAAGGATGTATGCCGTAGCTCTTGCAGCATCTGTTGTTTTTACAGGATGTGCAAGTGTTCCGGACTTATCTGACAAAGACAGTGAAATGATAAGCCAGTATATTGCAGGCGCAGTTCTTAATGGCTCTGATAATTATAAATATGCATTTAATTATGATAAATCATTGTTAGAACCTACACCAGCACCAACGCCTGTACCTACACCAGAACCAGCACCAGAGCCAGAAACTGGGGGACAGGGGGCAGGAAGCACTTCTCCAGGAACAGGGATGGCAGGAAACCAGGGTGGAAGTGGAAACAGCCAGGCAGGTGGCAGTAACATGCCTGTTACACAGAAAGCCAGCCTTAGTGAAGTATATAATGTTACAGGTATAAGTGTAAATCCTGTATCATATGAAACTAAGAAGAATATTCTTACAAGTTATTCTTCAATTTCTGCTGATAATGGAAAGAAACTTGTAATAGTTTCTTTCCGGTTTAAAAATACTTCATCAGGGGCAAAGAAAGTTAATCTTGCCAGGAAGGATATAAGTTATTCATTAACAATAGGCGGTGAAAGTTATGGTGCCCCGATGTTTACTATCGCAGAAGGGGATATGCTGAGTTTCAATGAGAAAATTGCAGCAGGCAAAAGTAAAAAAGGTGTACTTATATTCCAGGTGGATTCATCTGTAAAGGTTAAAAACATTGTTGTAAAAGCTGTAAAAGGGAATAAAGAAGCTACTGTCAGTGTAAAGTAAATATTTATTAATTTTAAAGCCAGGGAATGTACAATTTACGTTCTTAATGTGCTGTCTGTGCCATAAAGCGGCATAACTATTGCCACTTGTAAGTGGTAAAATATTGGAGGGACGGTTATATGGAAACAGGAATTTTGTTAGAGAGTGGAACTAATGAACTGGAGATTTTGGAATTTAAGGTAGGCAAAAATTATTATGGAATTAATGTTGCTAAGATACGTGAGATTATTTCATACCAGACACCTACACCTATCCCAAATGCTGACCCACGGATTGAAGGCATATTTATGCCAAGGGATGAGATTATTTCTATAATTGACCTGGCAGAGGTTATGCATCTGGAAAAGCCGGATAAGGTTACTAATGATATGTATATAGTAACCAACTTTAACCAGCTGAATACAGCATTCCATGTAAATGGGGTATTAGGTATACACAGGGTGTCATGGTCTGACATTGTAAAACCTGATTCAACTATTAATACAGCTGGTGAAGGTATGGCAACAGGTATTATCCGTATAGATGATAAGCTTATAATTATTCTTGACTTTGAAAAAATAGTTTCAGAAATTAATCCTGAAACGGGTCTTAAAGTTTCTGATGTTGAACATATGAGAAACAGGAGCCGTAATGAAAGTCCTATCCTTATTGCTGAGGATTCAGCACTTCTTAGTAAGATGATTGTAAATTGTCTTGAACAGGCAGGTTATACTAACCTGACAACAACAGATAATGGAAAAGAGTGCTGGGATAAGCTACAGCAGTATCTTAATGAAGGAAGTGTTGAGGAAAATGTATCATGTATTATTACAGATATAGAAATGCCTCAGATGGATGGACACAGGCTTACTAAACTTGTAAAAGAGCATGATAAGCTTAAACATATACCATTAATTATCTTCTCATCACTTGTTAATGCAGAGATGAGGCGTAAAGGTGAACAGCTTGGTGCAGATGCACAGTTATCAAAGCCTGAAATTGGGCAGCTAGTAGGTGCTATTGACAGCTTAATAGGAAGTACAGATGCATAATTTGTAAGGGAGATAATGGGATTGAACGAAGAAAAGGAATTAAACCAGACAGGTAATAGTGATGGTTCTGAAGGTGGAAGTGGATTTGATAACCTTGAGAGTTTTGTAGAACTTGATGATTTGGGAAATCTTGAAGGTCTTGATGATTTAAGTGGTCTTGGGGATTTAAGTGACCTTGGGGATTTATCAGATTTGCCAGGTTTGGATATGTCTGTGGACAATGATTTAGATGATGTAACAAATGATATGCCTGTTCCTGCAATGGAAGAAAAGGCAGATGTGCCATTTGTAGAAGAAGAACTTCCAGATATGGAGATACCAGAGGACCTGGATGCAACAGAAGTAATGCCATCTGTGGAGGAAGAACTTCCAGATATGGAGATACCAGAGAACCTGGATGCAACAGAAGTGATGCCATCTGTGGAGGAAGAACTTCCAGATATGGAGATACCAGAAGACTTGGATGCAACAGAGATGATGCCATCTGTTGAAGAAGAAACACAGGATTTGGGTATGCCAGAGCCAGTCCGGGAAGAAAGTGTGGAAACAGAGGAAGCCAGCCAGGACAATGAGCCAGAACAGGCAGCAGATGTAAGTGGAAATGTTAGTGAAGAACCTGTCCAGGCTGTAGAACCAGATGTTGCAGCAGCTGGAGAAGATTCACCAATTGATTCTATGTTAGACGGGCTGCTTGATGACCTTGGTGTAGATGTTCCGCCAGATACACCTGCTGGAGAAGAGGAAACCACAGAACCAGACCTGGGTCTTGGTCTTGATGATATTCCAGATATTTCTGGTGGTACAGGAGAGGATGCTTCATTACTTGATGATGTGTCATTGTCTGTTGATGATAAAAAGCCTGCCCAGACAGAAGAACAGCCTGTCAAAGAAAATAAGAAACCAGGGTTCTTTAAACGGGTATTTGGCAATATTGTTACAGATGAAATTGCTGAAGCTGAACGCAAGGCTAAGGCAGATGAGGAAGAACAGGCTGTATTAAGGGAAGAGGAAGAGGCTAAGGCAAAAGAAGAAAAAGAAGCTAAGAAAGCACAGGCAGCAGAAGCTAAAGCTGCTAAAAAAGCAGAGAAAGATGCTAAGAAGGCAGAGAAGGCAGAAGCTAAAGCTGCTAAAAAAGCAGAGAAGGCAGCTAAGAAAGAGGCAGAAAAAGAAGCAGAAGAGCAGGAAGTAGTAGGAAAGCTTAATAAAGCTGGTGTAACGGTTGTAATTATTTTCGCTGCTTTAATTCTTGCAGGTGTAGTTTTTGGAACAAATGTATTTGGATATAAGGTTTCCAAATCTTCAGCAGAGAAATATTTTACACTGCAGAGATACAGTGATGCATATGAAGAGGCAATGGGAACTAAACTTAATGAAAAAGACCCTGATACATATGAAAAGATTATTACTGTAATGAAAGTGCAGCAGTCTTTAAATACATACAGCAGTTATGCAAATATGAAACATTATCCTGATGCTCTTAATGCGCTGTTGCGTGGGCTTCAGAAATATGATGATAATATAGACATGGCAATGGATTTAGAGATTGAAGGCGACCTTAAAGTATGTAAAGATAAAATATTAAGCATACTCAGGGATGAATTTGGATTGTCTGAAACAGATGCTTATGATATATTGAGTCTTGATGAAGGGGCATATACAGATAAAGTGGTAAGCATTGCAAAGAAAAAAGGTTGATTATAGCCTGCCGGTGAACAACCGGTGGGCTTTTGTCATGGAGGCTGTTTATGATAGCAATTATTGATTATGATGCAGGCAATTTAAAAAGTGTTGAAAAAGCACTGTTATATCTTGGTGAAGATTGTATAATAACAAGAAACAAAGATGAAATTTATAATGCAGATAAGGTTATACTGCCAGGTGTAGGAGCTTTTGGTGATGCCATGGATAAGCTTGACAGCTTTGGAATGACGGAGGTGGCTAGAAAGACTGCATTAGATGGAAAACCTATACTTGGTATATGTCTTGGATTACAGCTTATGTTTGAGTCAAGTGATGAAGCTCCAGGAAGGGCAGGTATTGGCATATTAAAAGGAAAAATCCTTGCAATACCACCTAAAGAAAGTTATAAAATACCACATATGGGCTGGAATTCTTTATCAGTAAAAGAGGATAGCCGTTTATTTAAAGGTATATCTGGTAATCCATATGTATATTTTGTACATTCATATTATCTTCAGGCAGCGTCAGAAGCAGACGTAGCAGCAACTACAGAATATATAACACATATACATGCCGCTGTAGAACATGGCAATATTTTTGCCTGCCAGTTCCATCCAGAGAAAAGCGGTGATACAGGGCTTAAGATATTAAAGAATTTCTGTGAAGTATAGAAAAAGTACTTGTATAACAGATTTGTGGGTTTTATATTGTAATATTGGACTAGCTGGATGTACCCTTGTAAATAATTAGGTATGTTTTGCCTCTGTGGAAATAAATAGGAGAGATATATGTTTACAAAAAGGATTATACCATGTCTTGATGTAAATAATGGACGTGTGGTAAAAGGAATAAATTTTTTAGATTTAAGGGATGCAGGAGACCCTGTTGAAGTTGGTGCTGCTTATGGCAAAGAAGGTGCAGATGAGCTTGTATTTCTTGATATTACAGCCTCATCAGATGCGAGGGCAACCAAGGCTGATATGGTACGCCGTGTTGCAGAAACAGTGTTTATACCATTTACAGTTGGTGGTGGAATAAGGACTACTGATGATTTTAAACTTATTTTAAGGGAAGGTGCTGATAAGGTTGCAGTTAATTCTGCAGCAATACAGAATCCAGAACTTATTTCAGATGCAGCAATGAAATTTGGAAGCCAGTGTGTTGTAGTTGCGATAGATGCCAAAAGACGTAAAGATGGCAGTGGCTGGACTATATATAAGAACGGCGGACGTGTGGATATGGGTATTGATGCCATAGAATGGGCAATAGAGGCAGACCGGCTTGGCGCAGGTGAAATACTTCTTACAAGTATGGACTGTGATGGTACCAAAGATGGATATGATATAGAACTTACAAAAACTGTGTCAGAAAATGTGTCAATACCTGTGATAGCATCAGGCGGGGCAGGCAAGCTTGAACATTTTAAAGAAGCATTTACAGAAGGTAAAGCTGATGCCGTTCTGGCAGCATCGCTTTTTCATTATAAAGAACTTGGGATATGGGAAGTAAAAGAATATCTTGATAAAGAAGGGATAAGTGTAAGAAAGAACTAAAAGGAGGAAGAATTTATGTCTATGATACAGAATGACTGGCTTGATGCAATACAGCCAGAGTTTTCAAAACCTTATTATAAGGAGTTATTTGAGTTTGTGAAACAGGAATACAGTAATACAGTTGTGTATCCGCCAGCAGATGATATATTTAATGCATTTCATTTTACACCACTTTCAAAGGTAAAAGTGCTTATTCTTGGGCAGGACCCATACCACAATGTACACCAGGCACATGGACTTTGTTTCTCTGTACTGCCTGACCAGCCAGAGATACCACCATCACTCCAGAATATTTATAAAGAAATAAATGATGATATAGGGTGTGAAATACCTAATAATGGTTATCTTAAGAAGTGGGCAGACCAGGGTGTGCTTATGCTTAATACGGTGCTTACAGTAAGGGCACACCAGGCTAATTCACATAAAGGCATGGGCTGGGAGAAGTTTACCGATGCTGTTATACAGGCTGTAAATGAACAGGACAGGCCAATAGTATACCTTTTATGGGGGAAGCCTGCACAAAGTAAGATACCAATGCTTAATAATCCAAAACATCTTATTTTAAAGGCACCACATCCAAGTCCATTGTCTGCATTCAGGGGATTTTTTGGATGTAAACATTTCAGCCAGACTAATAATTTCCTGATAGAAAACGGTCTGGAACCAATAGACTGGCAAATAGAAAATGTATAATTTCTATAACCAATGCAGACCAGACCGTGGATAGTAATAATTATAGAGTAAATAACTGTCCAGAAATAACTTAACAGCCTGGAGCACCAGAAAACCAGGACATAGTCCTCTATGCCAGTAGTTTTCTTATTTGTGTATGGACATTTATCCTGTACCAGGTTAAAGGGGTATTTCTGGACAGTTCCTAAGATGGAGGTTCTGATGGCAGATAGTTCCAGAAACGCTGGTAAAATAGAAAAAATTAATATGGAAGGTGTTCCAGAACAGCTAGTATTTGGTTTAGATATAGGTACTAGAAGCGTAGTTGGTATAATTGGATATAAAAATAATGATGGTACATTTGTAGTAGTTGCACAGGTATCTGTAGAGCACCATACAAGGGCAATGCTTGACGGGCAGATACATGATATAGGTAAAGTTGCTGCAACTATAGAGAAGATACACAAAAAACTTGAAGATATTACTGGAAGAAGATTTAAAGATGTATGTATTGCAGCAGCGGGACGTGTACTTATGACTGTTGAAGCAGAGGCACAGATGGATTTTCATTCTGATACTGTTATTACAAGTGAACATATATATACACTTGATATGATTGGTGTTGAAAATGCATACAGCATACTGCGTGAAGAGAAACAAAGTGATGATATAAGGTTTTATTGTGTTGGTTATTCTGTTAAGCATTATTACCAGAATGGTTATATGATATCAAACCTTGAGGGGCATAAAGCAAATAATATAAAAGAAGAGCTTATTGCTACATTTCTTCCAAATGAGGTAGTTGATGGCTTATATGCTGCTGTTGAACGTACAGGGCTTTATGTATCAAATCTTACACTGGAGCCTATTGCTGCTATAAATGTTGCAATACCAGAGAAATTCAGGCTTTTAAATATTGCTCTTGTGGATGTAGGAGCAGGTACCTCTGATATATCTATAACAAAAGATGGAAGCATAATAGCATATGGCATGATTCCTTGTGCTGGTGATGAAATTACAGAATGTATTGCCAAATATTACCTTACTGATTTTAATGAGGCAGACAGGCTGAAATGTGCAAGTACATTAAATGAAGAAGTTGAATTTAATGATATAATGGGGCTGCCACAAAGGGTCACAGCTGATGATATAGCTGCAGTTACAGAAGAAACAATAAAAATGATTACAAAGGGTGTTGCTGATAAAATAAAAGAACTTAATGGCGGTAAATCAGTAAGTGCTGTATTTGTGGTTGGCGGAGGCGGCAAAGCTAAAGGGTTTACAGAAAATCTTGCGGAATATCTTGGATTGCAGAAAGAAAGAGTTGCGTTAAGAGGGTCTGAGGTGCTTGGCAATGTGAATTTTATGCAGGATGATGTTGTTATAGACTCGCTTTTAGTAACTCCTGTTGGAATATGCCTTAATTATTATGAACAGCGGAATAACTTTATATTTGTAACAGTAAATGGTGAGCGTATAAAACTTTATAATAATAATAAGCTGACAATTATGGATGCTGCTGTACAGATGGGATTTCCTAATGAAGACTTGTTCCCTAAGCGTGGCAAATCACTTATATATTATGTTAATGGTGAGAAACGTATGTTGCGTGGCAAGGAAGGGGAAGCTGCTATTGTAAGGCTTAATGGGAAACAGACTGGAATGAGCACGCATGTTGAGAAGAATTGTAAAGTTGATATTATACCATCAACCCGTGGTGCTGATGCAAGGCTTGAGATTAGCAGCCTGCGTGAATACCGGTCAAATATGAAGATTATATTTAATGGCAAGGAAATAGTATGTCCACGCTTTGTAACAGTGAATGGCAGCCTTGTATCTGGTTTTTATGAAGTCAGGGAAGGTGACAGGATAGAGATACTTGGCTATTATACACTTGAACAGGTACTTGAATTTATGGATATTATATGCAGGGGTAAAATATATGTAAATAATGTAATTGCGCCTTTAGATGCAAAAGTTTATGACAATTTTTCTATTGCTTGTGAAATTATGAAAGAAGAACCTAATTATACTGAACTTATGGCGGAATATGGTGACGGACAGTTTCCTGTTACAAATGATGTATTATATCCACAAGAAGAACCAGAAGTACAAGAAGAGCCAGATACAGAAAGTTATAATAATGAACCAGAAGAAGCAGTTAGGGGATTACAGGATGAAGAATGGGATTCTGGAATAATAGAAGACAGTATATTGTCTGAAGAAGATGAAAATTTAACAGAACCAGAAGAAATTGTTCCAGAAATACCCAAAGCGGCTATAAATATAACAGTAAATGGGGAACAAGTAGTTTTAAACGGGAAACCGTCTTATATACTTGTAGATGTATTGGACTTCTACCCTGTTGATACATCAGTTGCACATGGTGACCATCTTGAAACTTCTGTAAATGGGGAAATGTGTGATTTCACCTGTTCTGTTAATGAGGGGGATTCTGTGAGGATTGAATGGGTAGATTGAAACATCCTTCTAAGGCTGCAAAAAACACACCCTAAGAAGGACTACACTTCAATCTTTGGAAATGCAAAACCAGCATTTTTCATCTCTGTTTGTGCCGCAAAAGGCATAGAATGGGGGATTAGGTTAAATATTATAAAAGGTATGGTAATAACAGATTATGAAAGTTTGCAGTATTGCTAGCGGAAGCAGTGGCAATTGTGTTTACATAGGAGATAAAAATACTAATATACTTATTGATGCAGGTATTAGCCGTAAAAGGATTGTGGATGGGCTTTATGCAATAGGCACAAGACCAGAGGAACTAGACGGGATATTTGTTACACATGAGCATATTGACCATATACAAGGTATTAGTATGATGGTAAAAATGTTTGGTACACCAGTTTATGCTACAGGAGCAACGCTTGATTATATAAGAAGTAAAGATAAGAATGGTGTTATATCAATGAAACATTTATATGAGGTACATCCAGATGAACATATCAAATTAAAAAGCATGGATATAACACCATTCAGCATGTCACATGATGCTGCAGACCCAGTATGTTATACAGTGGGTTCAGGCAGGCATAAAGCAGGAGTTGCCACAGATTTAGGGGTATATGATGAATATACTGTGGAACATCTTTTCGGAAGTGAAATACTTGTTCTGGAGGCAAACCATGATATAAGCATGCTGGAAGCAGGAAGCTACCCATACCAGCTTAAACGCAGGATACTTGGGGAAAAAGGGCATTTATCAAATGAAGATTCTGGACGTCTTTTGTGCAGGCTGCTTGGAAGTGGTTTAAAATATGCATTTCTTGCACATCTTTCAAAAGAAAATAATTATCCAGAACTTGCATACCAGGCAGTAAAATGCCAGATATGGGAGGAACTTGGAATAAATGAACTGCCTTTCCAGATGGCAGTTGCAAACAGAGATGTGCCTTCTGCACTTGTAAGTTTGTAAAGGTTCAAGGTAACTTGTTTATATAATAAGCATGCCATATAGCGGCAGAATGGAGGATATAATGAAGAAGACAGTAGTAACAGTAGTAGGTAAAGACAGCGTGGGCATTATCGCAAAGGTATGCACATATTTAGCTAATAACAGTGTTAATATACTTGATATTTCCCAGACAATAGTTGATGGCTTCTTTAATATGATGATGATTGTGGATGTAGCAGAGTGCTCTAAGGATTTTGAAACATTCAGCCATGAACTTGAACAGATTGGTGAAGAGATGGGCTGTATTATAAAGGCACAGAGAGAAGATATATTTGACAGTATGCACCGTATATAACGGGCTTAAGCTTCACTGAATGGGGGATTTTATATGATTAATATATACGAAGTTCTTGAAACTAATGATATGATTGAAAAGGAAAATCTTGATGTACGTACAATAACACTTGGAATAAGCCTTTTAAATTGTATAGACAGTGATTTAGACAAGCTTAATGAAAAGATTTATAACCGGATTACTTCTGTTGCCAAAGAGCTTGTGCCAACAGGAAAGGCAATAGAAAAAGAATTTGGCATACCAGTTGTAAATAAGCGTATTTCAGTTACTCCGGCTGCGTTAATTGGTGCATCGGCATGTAAAACTGCAGAAGACTTTGTTACTATTGCCAAAACCCTTGATAAAGCAGCTAAAGCCACAAGAGTTAATTTTATTGGCGGCTATAGTGCTCTTGTTTCAAAAGGCATGACAGAAAGTGACGAGCTTCTGATACGTTCAATTCCTAAAGCACTTGCATCAACAGATTTTGTATGTAGTTCTGTAAACCTTGGTTCTACTAAGACAGGGCTTAATATGGATGCCGTAAAGCTTATGGGGGATATTGTACTGGATACAGCAAAAGAAACAGCAGACAGGGACAGTATCGGCTGTGCAAAGCTTGTTGTATTTTGCAATGCACCTGATGATAATCCATTTATGGCTGGTGCTTTCCATGGTGTTACAGAGGCAGACGAGATTATTAATGTTGGTGTAAGTGGACCTGGAGTTATGCGTAAAGCTTTGGAATCAGTGCGTGGTGCGGACTTTGGGACTCTTTGTGAAAAGGTTAAGAAGACAGCATTTAAAATTACAAGAGTAGGACAGCTTGTTGCAAGAGAAGCTTCAAAGCGCATGGGTGTTCCTTTTGGAATTATAGACCTGTCACTTGCACCTACACCGGCAGTAGGTGACAGTATTGCAGATATATTTGAGGAAATGGGTCTACAGCGGGCTGGAGCACCAGGTACAACAGCAGCACTTGCATTGTTAAATGACCAGGTTAAAAAAGGTGGTATAATGGCATCTTCTTATGTAGGAGGACTTAGTGGTGCTTTTATACCTGTTAGTGAGGACCAGGGCATGATAAATGCTGTTGAAGATGGGGCACTTACTCTTGAAAAGCTGGAAGCTATGACATGTGTATGCTCTGTAGGGCTTGATATGATAGCAATTCCAGGTGATACAAAACCTTCTACTATTTCAGGTATTATAGCTGATGAAATGGCAATCGGCATGATTAACCAGAAAACAACTGCTGCACGCCTTATTCCAGTGATTGGAAAGGGTGTTGGTGAAAATGTGGAATTTGGGGGGCTTCTGGGACATGCACCAGTTATGCCTGTAAACCAGTTTGACTGCAGTGGTTTTATAAACAGGGGCGGAAGGATACCAGCACCTGTACACAGTTTTAAAAATTGATTTTATAATTAAAGAAGCATTGGAATCTGGATTGTTCCGTTAATTTGTATAAGATTTTTTGGAATGCAGCGGTTAATTATTTTGCACTATGCGGCACGTTCCCACTCAATGAAAAACGCAGCAGTGCATAAGCCCTTAAAAAACAAGGGCTAAGCACTGGCGTTTTTCAATGGCCGCCAAGTGCAAAATAATTAACCTGCTGCATTAAATATACCCTTTGTACAAATTGGATGGATAAAGCCAGAAACTATGCTTCTTTTGTTATATTATGGATATTTGTAATGTATATATCCCATCCACTTGCAATATCATTTAGTACAGCAAACCCTGATAAATAAAGGGCTTATATGTGTTTGAAAATTAAAAATCCTAAAAAGATTATATTACCCTGGCAAGTTCCAAATGTTTTACCAAAAGGCAGCTGTTATGGGGACGCTGGTGCTTAAATCTGGTTCTTTCAGATTTTATGCACCACCACGTATCCCATACAAGCGCAATGCGTGCAAAGCCATGTTGCAAACATGGCTTTGGGGTGGTAAAATTTTGGAATTGCCAGAGCTGGTAACTTATGAAGTATTTAATTTTCAAACATGTCTTAAGTGTGTTTTTTACTGGCAGAAAGATTATAAAATAATCATGCCCCGTCGTTTTCTGTATGCATATATTGTAACAATTTGTCATATACTATAAACGTATGTTATTTGCTGGAAATGCCTTAAATATCAAGTCGAAAAGTAACATTTTTTAAGTATTGCAGCAATATATTTATATATATATGATTTTATTATAACCCCATATAAGAAGAAAGGATATGCCAAGGAGGCAGGAAGGGAAATGTGATGCAAAACGTCAGAGTGTTATTAGTTGATGATAACAAAAGAATTGTTAATTTACTTAAAGAAGCCCTTACTAAAGAACCAGATATGGAGGTTGTAGGAACAGCGCCGGATGGCGAGGAAGCGTTGAGAATGATTGAACTTTATAAACCTGATGTGGTTTTACTTGATTTAATAATGCCTAAAATAGACGGACTTGGTGTTATGGAGAAATTAAGAAAAAGTAATTCTGGACGCATCCCTAAAATTATAGTCGTTTCCGCTGTAAGCCAGGAAAGCGTTACAGAAAATGCATTTGAATTAGGTGCAGCATACTATATATTGAAACCTTTTGACACACATATGGTAGTGAACAGGACAAGGGCAGTAGCCCTTAACAATGAGAAAGACAACAGAGTTATAAATACAGTTTTTACGAACCAGCAGCATAATAAGAAAAAAATAAACAACCTTGAAGCAGATGTGACCAATATTATACATGAAATTGGGGTGCCTGCACATATTAAGGGATACCAGTATTTAAGAGATGCAATAATTATGTCAGTAAATGACAATGAAATGCTTGGTTCAATTACAAAACGCCTTTATCCGACTATAGCCAAAAACCATAAGACTACATCAAGCCGTGTGGAAAGGGCAATAAGACATGCGATAGAGGTTGCATGGAGCCGTGGGAAGATGGATACTATAGAAGAACTATTTGGATATACTGTTAATTCAGGCAAGGGAAAACCTACAAATTCAGAGTTTGTTGCACTTATTGCAGATAAAATACGGTTAGAGTATAAGATGCGTGCTTAAGGCTGTTTATACGTGTTGAATTTATTACAAGTATAGATTACCTTAATTAGATAAAAAATGTCTTTTCAGTATCAGATATTTGGGGTATAATATATATATGACCTGAAAAGAAGGAGGTATTTTTGATGAAGAAAGTATTATTTGTAGCGTCAGAAAGTGTACCATTTATAAAAACAGGAGGACTTGCGGATGTAGCAGGCTCTTTGCCAAAGTATTTTGACAAAAAAGAGTTTGATGTAAGGGTTATGATACCAAAGTATGCATGTATCTCTGATGAATGGAAGCAGAAGATGAAGTACAAAACGCATTTTTATATTGACCTTGCGTGGCGTAAGCAGTATGTAGGTATTCTGGAAGCAGAATACGAAGGGATTAAGTTCTATTTTGTAGATAATGAGTTCTATTTTGCAGGAGATAAGCCTTATGGATATACACATGAGGATATTGAGAAGTTTGCATTTTTTTGTAAGGCTTCACTGTCTGCCCTGCCAAGTCTGGAATTCAGACCTGATATAATACATTGCCATGACTGGCAGACTGGACTTATACCTGTATACCTGCATGATATGTTTATGGAAAATAACTTTTATCATGGAATTAAGACAATTATGACCATACATAACCTGAAATTCCAGGGAATATGGGATGTAAAAACGGTTAAGGACATTACTGGCTTAAATGCATCATTCTTTGCAGCAGATAAGCTGGAGGCATATGGTGATGCAAACTATCTTAAAGGTGGTATAGTTTATGCAGATATGGTAACTACAGTTAGTGACTCATACGCAGAAGAAATTAAAATGCCATTCTATGGTGAAAAACTTGACGGGCTTATGCGTGCACGTAGTAACTGTCTCACAGGTATTGTCAATGGTCTTGATTATGATGAGTGGAATCCAGAGACTGACAAGCTTATTTATGCTAACTATAATATTAAGAATTTCCGTAAAGAAAAAGTTAAGAATAAGAGAGGTCTCCAGAAAGAACTTGGTCTTGAACAGGATGAAAGGAAGTTTATGCTTGGACTTGTTTCAAGGCTTACAGACCAGAAGGGACTTGACCTTGTTGACTATGTTATAGAGGAAGTCTGTGCACCAGATACACAGTTTGTAGTCCTTGGTACAGGTGAAGAGAAATATGAGCACTTATTCAGGCACTTTGAATGGAAATACCATGACAGGGTATCTGCCAATATTTATTATTCTGACGAACGTTCACATAAGATATATGCTGCGTGTGATGCTTTCCTTATGCCATCACTTTTTGAGCCTTGCGGTTTAAGCCAGCTTATGAGCCTTAGATATGGTACAATACCTATTGTAAGGGAAACAGGTGGACTTAAAGATACAGTAGAACCATACAATGAGTATGAGAATACAGGAACCGGCTTCTCATTTGCCAATTACAATGCCCATGAGATGCTTGGCACTATAAATTATGCAAAAGATGTTTACTACAACAGGAAACGTGAGTGGAATAAAATTATAGACAGGGCAATGGCAATGGACTTCTCATGGAATAATTCAGCTAACAAATATGCAGATTTGTACAGAGGGTTATAAAATAATTTATATATAAAAGGAATATAGTTTCACTAATGCATCAAATAATAAATTCATGATACATTGGCAGAGAATGATTGTTCATATTCAAGCCGTATAAATAAGCCATAGCAGTGGCTACGGTGTATGATGGCAGCTAGACGGCTGGTGTGTTAGTTATTACTGTTGTAACATGGTGTGGGATAACATGCCAGGTGAAACTATTCCTTTTTTCAATTTTATATGTAGTGGCAGTGCCAATATAGCCGTGCAGTATTAAATGTAAATGCATGGCTTTTTTTATTATTTTGGAGGTGGTATTTATACGCTTGGACAAATATCTGGCAGAAATGTCAGTTGGAACAAGAAATGAAGTTAAAAAAATAATAAAATCAGGGCAGGTAACAGTAAACGGTATAGTAGTTTTAAAACCAGAAATGAAAGTAAATGGGGAAACTGACAAAGTTTGTGTCTGTGGTACAGATATTTATTATAAAAAGTATGTATATTTTATGTTGAACAAGCCTGCAGGTTATGTTTCAGCTACAAAAGATAATAAATATAAAACTGTTATAGAATTAATAAAAGAAAATAATAAAAGTGGCATTTTTCCTGTAGGAAGGCTTGATATAGATACAGAGGGAATGTTAATTATAACTAATGATGGTGCTTTGTCACATAAGCTTATGTCACCACGCAAACATGTAGATAAAAAATATTTCCTGGTTGCAGAAGGTTTTGTAACAGATAATGATATAAAGCAGATTGAAGAAGGAATAGATATTGGTGATGATAAAATAACCTTGCCAGCTAAAGTATCAGATATAAAACATTATACAAATAACAAAGGTATATGGACTTCCATGTGCCTTACAATACATGAAGGAAGATACCACCAGGTTAAAAGGATGCTTGGGGCTGTTGGAAATCCTGTTACATATCTGAAACGTATAAGTATAGGAAATTTAAAGCTTGATGAAAATCTTTCTCCTGGAGAATATAGACAGCTTTCAGAAGAAGAACTGGAGTTACTTTTTACTACGGATAATAATATTGTATAAAAAATATTTAATAGTATGATGTTTCTATAAAAAAAATATATAAAAGCAGATAAAACAGGAAGATTTTATAATGAATAAATTCCTATAAACATTTGCTACAAATATAATAACACCAGAAAGCATTATGGCTTATGGCATTATGTTTATAGGAATACATACAGCAAAAAATCCAAATTTATATGTCTATACGGTATAAAAATTTATTATCATTTGAATAATAGATCTCATCATTTAATTTATAGTATTTATTATTATTTAGAAGATAAGTATTAGCTTCAATCATACCCTTAATATACTATACACTGTCAATAGTTAATTGTGGTACTAATACCTTTTCCTGTTCCAATATTTGCAGAACCAGAGTTAGCATAAAAAGTTTTTAAATAATTTGCAGAACTGTTATGTATAGTATATAAATTATCTTCAAGGTAAGTATAATAATAGTTATTACTACTATTATATAGATTTGGTAAAAACAAGAATCCATTTTTATTTGTTGGGAGATGGATAGCTTTTGCTAAAAATAATAATGAATATTCATTAGTTTCGTAA
>Ga0137308_100047_pt1 | contig 201887 bp, 197 predicted proteins | sample Inofrocosms_June_FD_97181 | JGI IMG/M metagenome (GOLD analysis project Ga0137308, IMG submission 97181) | Mouse cecal microbial communities from Vienna, Austria - N-Acetylneuraminic and N-Acetylglucosamine D2O microcosms_June | ecosystem: Host-associated > Mammals > Digestive system > Large... | reverse complement strand
TATGTTAAATTTGATTTGATTGATAAGGAGTTTAAGTGGTATTCTATTTAACTTTATTAAGTAAGCCCTTTACAATACACGCTTTTTAAGCGGCGGGTTTAGGACTTACTTAGTCTGGCAGGAGTTTAAGCTCCTGCCAGACTGCCGCAAAGCGGCTATGAGGTTGGTTTGTTATTGGGCGAGTAGCGAAGCGGATTGCGAATATCCGCTTGACTTTATATTTTTTGGTGAGAAATTTATATTATTTTATAAAATGGTATATGAACTAGCCAGCAGCCATGTATATAGTGTAGTATATGAAAGCGGTACAAATGCATTCATTTTCTGAAAAAAATGTAAAATGTTATACAAAACAGAGAAAAAGTGCTAAAATTAGATAATAGGAGCTGGCAATAGTTATTACATAGATAATGATTGGGCTTTGTATTTATGAATAATAAAAAGATATATAATATTATACCAGGAAAACAAATTGAAGATAGTTCTATCATAGATAGTATATTTTCGTTACTTGACAGTGTTAGTTTTAGTGAGTAGATTGAGTTAAATGAAGATATATACAATGAGGTTTTTTTTAAAATGTATGAGGAATTTTATGTTATGTATCTTGATCCCGCAGGGATAATTAAAAGATTATATATTTCTGGACGTGAAGAAATAGTTGCTTTTATGAAAGAACGTATTAATTATAGACATAGTGAAGGGATTGATATTGCAATTTGTACAAAACAGATTAATAATGCTGTTATATGTAACCATGATGGACAGGTTTTCTTATTATTATAAGATAAAATGTAATTATATCTAGTTTCTGTCTATGTATGGGCTTTTTAATGTGAAAGATAAGAAAATCAAGGGAAAGTATACTAAAAGAAAATTTAAGGTATTTATGTAAAGGCAAAGTGAGGACGTATAAGTTTATTTATATAGATGCGGATGTAGATATTGAGTTTAGGGGAAATATGGACTGGGCAAAGTTAAATATAAGGGAAGTTATTTATTATTGTAAATCAGTTGAGGTTGGTTTTGACTGTTCGCCATTTAGTTTACAGATAGAGGAACTTGTTCTGATGTTCCATTATTATGGAATAGGGCAGTTTACAGTAAATGATATACAAGAGTTTTATGAAAAAATGCAGATTCCAAAAGCAAAAAGTGAAGGTCTGCTTAGACCAGTTCCCAGCCAGATACGAAAAGTTATGGAGCGGATGCAGAATATAAAATGCGTTGATAATAATACATTTGAAATTGTCCAGGCTGGGAAAGGGCATTTTCTGCCGTTTGATACCAGTATTTATTCTGATGAAATAGAAAAAGGATATAAAACAGGGATTGCCAGGAACAGGATTGAAAGTTACTATGAGAAATACCATAATATTTTGGGATTTTGATATACTATTTAGCTATCTTGAACAGAGGGAGGAATTTATATGCAAATAAATTTATATACTGTACTTAATGAAGATATAACAGAAAAAATACAAAAACTTGAAGACTATAGTGGTGTAAAGTTTCCAGAAAGTTATATTGGTTTTATAAAAAAATATAATACTGGAATACCAATTACTAATAAATTTGAGTTTAATGGCAATGTTTATGTTATTGAAAGATTTCTTGGTTTTATAAATAATTATAAAACTTCATCTATTGGTATTTATGATATTGCTGTAGTTTTATCACAAATTGATACTCGGCTTACAGATAATCCAGATTTAGAAGGGGATGAACTAATACCAATAGCGAGTTTGTTTGCAGGTAATTATTTATGTCTTGATTTTACTAAAGATGGAGAGAATACAAGTATATGTATATGAGACCATGAAGAATCAGATAAATTTCAACCAGTTACATATAAAGTGGCAGATTCGTTTTCAGAATTTATAGAAATGTTAAGTTGAAAAATTATTATAAGACAGCAAAAAACGCAGCCTAATAATAATTACAGTTTAAACACTGAAAACGCAAAAAGAGCGTTTTTTTATTTAATATAAAAAAATGGATTTATATAAATATTATGTAGAAAGATGTTGGAAAAAGATATAGAAGAAGTAATGCAATATTATGAAAGGTTTATAGATATTTTAAAGCAAATGTCTATGGATGCAAATAAACAAATTACTATATTGCAAGGGACAGTTGTTGCAGATGAGCTTGCAAGTGATTTTAGTGATATTGGTATGCTATATGCAAAGAAATTATTAGAAAGTGGCTGGATAACAAAAGAACAGTATATTATGGCAGAATCTATAGACAGGATGCTGGATGAGATGTCTAGTAAAAAGGAATTATGGACAGAAGAGGCTCTGTTCTACGCAGGAGAATGGAAGATTTGTAGAAAACAGGCAGGTTTGCTTTTAGATATTATATGTAATTATTAGCAGGTGTTATTTTAATATTATTTGGGAGATATTTGTAATTGAATGTGAAGGCGGGTTGTAAAGCAAAATATATTAAAATAATATATTAGAATGATTGGAGAAATATGATAATAGGAAATCCATATACTTTTTCTATAATAATTGATATTGTTGATGAGTGGAATATTGATAAAAGTTTTAATAATGGACTATTATTTATTGGGGTTAATGGTGTTTTAATTCCAGACAAAATTTTAAATGCTACATTAAATGTTGAAATACCTGTGTTAATAAAAAAATTAGAAAATCCTGTGAATGATATGGAAATATTTTCTATGGAAAAAAACAAGGCATTTATTTGCATTTACAAAAAGGTTTTTTCAGATAGTCCTGATGAAACAAATTGTGGTTATGATATATCACCATGGGAATTTTTAGATAATGACTATTTTATATTTATGGTTAGTGATGAAGCCCAGGTTAGAATTTTATCTGCCAGATTAGAATATATAATAGAAGAGTCTTGTCATAATCTTGAGGAAATGGATGTTATAGATACATATATTTCAAATGCAGAATTAGGAAAAGCCGTGGAACAGTTAAAGGAATTTGATAAAAAGAACCGGTAATGTAAATTAAATAGAAAGTGTGGAGAAAATGATTTTATACAGACCTGTTGGTACAAAGGAATTAGAATTAATAAAAGAAAGTAATTATTGTAAGTTTCCGCCAAGATTACCAGAACAGCCTATTTTTTATCCAGTGTTGGATGAACGGTATGCAATAGAAATTGCGTCTGGATGGAATGTAAAATATAATGATGACCATAAAGGATATGTAACAAAGTTTGAAATTGATGATATTTATTGTAAACAGTTTGAAATTCATCAGGTTGGAGACAGGTATCATAAAGAATTATGGATTCCAGCAGAAAGATTAGAGGAATTTAATGGGCATATTATTGGGAAAATATGTATTACCGCTAAATTTCCGGGCAGCTGATTCCGGTTTACTGGATGGTTAAGCTAATACACAACAGTATTTTATCTATATTTCTAAAGCGGGGTTATACTGTTATATTATTTGTGCCGTAAAAGGTACAGTATGGAGGATTATTGTGCAAATATTAATAGAAGAATTGTATAAAAACCGGTTAATGCGTACAAATGGAGAAATAGAAAAATTTGAGAAAGCTTTAAATGAGATATCAAAAGTAGTTAAGGAAGAAGATATTCCTGGTTTATGTAAAGTATTTAATGATAATACAAGGAATGATGAAGTAATGTTTGGGTTAATACATTTGATAGAAATATTTTCATCTGAAAAAGCATTTGGTTTTATTGTTTTAGGAGTTGCTAATATGCTGGAATAAGCTTCTGGCTGGGCAAAGATTATAATATACAGATGTTTAAATGATGATTTTGCAAGAAATATGTTAAAAAATGCTGTTAATACTGCAGAACTACAAGTGCAACAGAAAATTGTATCTTTGTTAAATGTTATAAAGGAAGAGGATTTTGATAATTTTGGAATGGCTGTTAATGAAATCTTAAGTTAATAAAACTGTGTGATACATAAGAAGCCTAGCCAAAATAACAGGGAAATATCCGCTTGGCTGGTTGAGGCAGGGAATTGACTTAATTAGGACAATTAAACAATATAAGAGCAGAATTATGTATGAAGATGAAATGGCTGATGGGGTAGTAGCATTAGTAGTTTTAACAGGTTACAAGGTTGAAAGTTATAAGACATTTATTGGAATATGGGAATTAAGTAAAATTAAAAGTTTATATTGGGATTAATTATTTATATTAGTTGTAAATGGTAACTTTTGTGAAATACAGCTGGTAATTTACTTGACATTAATTAGAAAAAAGTATAGTATCATAGAATATATATTAATTATTAATTTACAATTAAATACATTTAAGGTGCCAGCAATAAGTTGCTTGGGATAGCAAGGAGCTGCTGGTGAAAAGGGAAACAGGTGAAAAACCTGTACGAACTCGTCACTGTGAAATGGAAGTTGTATACATTATGCCACTGGTATTCTGGGAAGGTTGTATATAGCTGTGTTATTAATAACAGATATTAAGTCAGGAGACCTGCCTTAAATGAAGAATTATAAACCACGAGTAACTGGATTTATTAGATAGATATAGACATTTTTTAAAGAATTCTGTTTATGTCTTTGTTTCGTATACCTAAAAACCTTCTGGCGTATTGTGGCTGGGAGGTTTTTTTATTTTGTTATAACTTACTGGAGGCCATATGCATGTACATAATAATTTTTCAATAGATTACCAGGCTTATAATTCTGCTATAAGAAACTGGAATACAGAATGTAAATTACTGTTTGCACTGGCTGCTATTATAACTGTGATTGTATCAGAAAATATTCTGGTATCTTTATATACATTTATTTTTATGGGTATTGTAAATATTTATATTGCAAAATTATCTGTAAAGGAATATCTGCATGCTATTAGAATTCCAGCTTTGTTTATACTGGCTGGAAGTATAGCTGCTGGTACAGGGGTTTCTAAAGAAGTACAAGGTATATGCTGCCTGGATATTGGATTTGCATATTTGTATGTTACAAAAGAGAGTTTGAAAGAAATGTTAGATATTGTATTAAAAGCGTTTGGAGCTGTAAGTGCAATGTACCTGGTTACTTTGTCAACGCCAGCAGGAGAGATAGTTACAGCATTTAAGAAATTGCATTTTCCTGGTATTTTTATTGAACTTATGTATCTTGTGTACAGATATATTTTTATTTTATTTGATGAAGTACATAAAATGCGTAATGCTGGCATGGCAAGGCTTGGGTATAGTAGTTTTACTGCTTCATGTAAAAGTTTCAGTATGATGCTTGGAAATCTTTTAATTGTTTCAATGAGAAATTCAAGGGTTTATTATGATGCGATGGAAGCACGGTGTTATAATGGATGTCTGGAATTTTATACAGAAAAAAGGAAATGTACAAAGTTACAGTTATCAGTAATTGTGCTGTATTTTATTCTCTTAATTGTGTTTGTATATTTTTGCAGCTTTTTTTATAATACTGGAGGAAACTAAATGGAAGAGGATTTTAATGGCATTATATTGGAAATAAAGAATTTATATTATTCTTATGATAATAGAAATAATGTTTTAAAAGATATAAACCTTTGTATAAAGAAAGGTGAAAAGATTGCTGTGCTTGGACCAAATGGTGCAGGAAAGTCTACATTATTTTTAAATATAAATGGAGTGTATAATTGTAATAGTGGCGGGATTTTTCTTTATGGAAACCGGATAGTTAAAAAAAATATAAATGAACTTAGGAAAAGTGTAGGTTATGTTTTCCAGGAGCCTGACAGCCAGATTGTGGGTCCAACTGTTTTAAGTGAGGTATCTTTTGGGCTGATGAATTTAAAGTTTTCTTTAGATAAGGTTGAAGAAATGACTGAGAAAGTTTTAAAGTATATGGGATTATGGGAATATAAAGACAGGCCGCCGCATTATCTTAGCGGCGGTGAAAAGAAGAGGCTTGCTATTGCAGGTGTTATAGTGATGCAGCCTGAGGTGGTTTTATTTGATGAACCTATGGCATCATTAGACCCTGAAAATTCTTTAATATTTGAAAAACTTCTGCCAGAGCTTACAAGAGAGGGTAAAACGGTTATTATTTCAACCCATAATGTGGATTTTGCATACAGGTGGGCTGACAGGGTTATTGTACTGGCGGGAGGAGAGATTATAGCTGATAGTACACCATTGGAAATATTTACGTCAGAAGAAATATTAACTAAAGCAAACCTTCATAAACCAATGCTTTTACAAGTTTATGAAATTATAAAAGGAAAATATCCTGGAAATACCATAGATTATAAGGATGCTCCTGTATCTGTTGATGAATTCAGGGAATGGTTTAATTGTTTATAATTCTTTAGGCCATAGATAAAAGTTTTTATAAGCATATGGTGCAGGAATTAAATTTTTTATAAATATGGAGGTTAATTATGGTTAAGAGTGAGAAGAGAATTATTTTTGTAGCAATTCTTTTTGCGGCAGTATTTGGGACAGGTACAACAGCATCAGCAATGCATATTATGGAGGGATATCTTCCATTAGGTTATTGTATTGCATGGGGTGTTTTAAGTGTTCCTTTTCTTGTAGCAGGTTTTATAAGGATTAAAAAGTGCCTTGAAAGTAACAGAAGGAATATAACTTTACTTGCTATGACAGGAGCATTTATTTTTGTTATTTCATCTCTTAAGATACCATCACTTACAGGAAGTTGTTCACATATGACAGGTACAGGGCTTGGGGCAATTTTATTTGGACCTGCACCAGTAAGCCTGCTTGGTATTATTGTTCTTATATTCCAGGCAATATTGCTTGCGCATGGTGGAATTACAACACTTGGCGCTAATACATTTTCAATGGCAATAGCAGGCCCGCTTATGAGTTATGGTATATATAAATTGTGCCAGAAACTTAAAGTGAATAAGCTTGTAAGTGTATTTCTTGCAGCAAGTGCAGGTGATTTATTTACATATTGTGTTACAAGTATACAGCTTGCACTTGCACATAATTCATCAGATGGTGTAGCAGCTGCAGCAGTTAAGTTTTTAGGTGTTTTTGCTCCAACACAGCTGCCACTTGCAGTACTTGAAGGTATATTAACTGTACTTATAATTATGGCTCTTGAAACATATGGTACACAGGAATTAATGGAAATTGGATTTATTAAAAAGGAGGTAAACGGATAATGGGTAAAAATAAAAAGATTACAATAGCATTGCTTATAGCAGCAGCTCTTATTATAGTAGTTCCACTTTTTGCCTTAAAAGGGGCAGATTTTGGCGGTTCAGATGATGCGGGCAGTGTAATGGTGGAAGAAGTGGCAGGAAAGTATGAGCCTTGGTTTACCCCAGTGCTTGAGCAGGCACTGGGAGGTGAACTTCCTGGTGAAATTGAAAGCCTGCTTTTCTGTGTGCAGACGGGTATTGGTGTTGGTATTATTGCGTTCTGCATGGGCAGGTTTGTGGAAAGAAAGCATCAGGAATCTTTACGTAATAAGGAATAGTCCAGGCATTTTTGTACAAATCTGCGTGCATAGCCTGGATTTGAATAAAGATAAAGGTGTGGAAAGCCAGCAAAGCCTTGTCCGTTCTGGTGTATGCAGTTCCAGCTGGTATCCCGGAATGGTTTCTGTGCAATAAAACAGCTGCCATTATCTGTGCTGTCATAATAGTGGAATTCATGTGCTTTTATTTCACGTTTTTTTCCAGTAGTGTTATCTGCTGGTGAAAGGTTTATATATCCAAAATGCTGCAGATGTTTTTTGTATAATGCATCAGCTTGGATTACACCTGCAAGTTTGTAATTGTGGTGGTTTGTGTCTTCCATATTTTCATGGAGGTATAAGAAACCACCACATTCTGCTATATATGGCATTTGCAATGTTGTAAATGCATGGTTTATTGATTTAAGCATTGATGTGTTGTTACTTAAACCATCAAGGTAAAGTTCAGGATAGCCTCCTCCAAGTATGCATCCGTTTATATCTGCAGGCAGCATGTTATCATGCAGTGGTGAGAAATATATTAATTCTGCACCAAGTTTTTCAAGCAGTTTTAAATTATCTTCATAATAGAAACAAAATGCTTCATCCATTGCAACACCTATACGTACTTTGCCATAACTGCATACGGGAGTAATCTGGAATGGCTGTATTTCTATATATGGTGCTGTGCCTGCAATAGATATAATTTTATCTATATCTATGCATTGTTCTATTTTTATTGAAATATTTTCTATTTTTTCTTTAATATCTGTAATTCCATCAGGAGTGACAAGCCCAAGGTGCCTGCTTTCAAAATGGCATCCTGGCATTTTAGGCAGAAAACCTGCTACAGTTATATTAAATTCTTTTTCTATAACTGGCTTAAGTGTATTATATACCATTTCTGAAGTTTCATTTAATATTATACCTTTTATGCCGGAATTCTTTTTATATTCAAGAAACCCTTTTATATATGGAATTATTGAAATTCCCATTCCACGTGCATTTACAATAAATATTACAGGGGTGCCTGTTACATTGGCAAGTTCATATGAAGATGCGGTATGTGTCTTAATGCCTGCACCATCATAATATCCCATTACGCCTTCTATAACCGAGATATCAGAGCCATATGCTGTTTCTGACATAAGCTGGCAGACTGTGGCTGTATCTGTAAAAAATGTATCAAGGTTTTTGGAAGGAGTATCAAGTATAGTTTTATGGAACATTGGGTCAATATAGTCAGGCCCGCATTTAAATGAAACTGTTTTTAAACCACGGTTCTTAAGTGCTTTCAGAAGACCACAGGTAATAGTTGTCTTACCGCTGCCACTTGAGCCAGCAGCTATCATAATTCTTGGAATTTTCATAATTTACACCATTTAATTTATATTTTTATTATTATATAGGCAAAGCAGGGGTATTTAAGAAATATCTATAAAAAATTGTATCCTGCTGCCTGTAGTATAAATGTTTTTTAATAGGAGAGTGTTATTATCCATACAGGATTTAAACCTGTCATCATATTATAGCCTGAAAGTGTTTTTGATTTGCTTATGGAAACATATGCAATATCTGTTGCCTGTGGACAGGTTTCTTTTATTATTCTTTCTGTTTCTGCAATAGTTTCAAGTGTAATTGCATTGATTACAATGCGTGCATGTCTGTTTTTGGATAATACAGAATTAATAACAGGACGCATCATTCCAGAAGTGCCGCCAATAAATACATGGGTAGGAGGTTCAAGGTCTTCTAAAATTCCAGGGGCAGTACCATTTATTATTTCTATATTAGAAGTTTTATGGAGTGTTTTATTTTGCTCTATAAGTTTAATGGCTTCTTCTTTTTTCTCTATAGAATAAACTTTACCATTATATGCCATACGTGCACATTCTATTGAGACTGAGCCAGTGCCAGCACCTATATCATAAACTATTGAATCTTTATTAAGATGTAGCTTTGAAATAGATATTTCCCTTATTTCTTCTTTGGTCATTGGCACATTTCCACGTATAAACTGGCTGTCTGGTATTCCATGTGTTATAATATTTTGGCAGGCATCAGGATTTTCTATTATTATACAATACAAAAAACCTTGATTAATGTATTCTGTAAAATAAGAAGGGTTTCCTTTTATTATTTTTTCATTATTATATCCAAAGTTACAGCCAACATAAAATACCAGGCTGTCCATACCATAATCCAGGCATGTCTTTGCAAGTTCTGCTATGCTGTCTTTAGTACCAAGAAGTGCAAATGTCCTGTAATTATTTTTAATTGCTGCAATTATATTCTGTGTCCTGCCATGCAGGCTTATAAGTCTGGTATCCTGCCAGTTTGTTTTTAACCTGGCGGCAAAATATGAAACAGAAGATATTCCTGGTATAATTTTTATATTATATCCAGATAATTTACTATAAAGCCTGTCTGCACCGCTGTAAAAACCTGTATCTCCTGAAAGTATAATTGCAATATGTGTATATTGTGGATGTTCTTTAATATAATTGTAAATTATATCTGCATCATATGCATTAAATATGGTTTTGCCAGTTGTATTAATACTGTTAAGAAGCCTGCCAGAACCAATTATAAGTTCTGCTGTTTCTATTGCTTTCCTGCCATCTGCTGTAAGAGTGCCTGGGGTTCCCATACCCATTCCAACAAGAGATATCTGTCTGGGTATATCTATACTGCTAGTTCCAGTAATTTCTAATATTTCATTTAATGTATATCCTTTTTCATCTACAGGTCTTGTTATAAGTATTATAGTTATGCCTGTTTCTATAGCAGCAGATATTTTTTCAGGAAATCCTCCAGCAGCACCACTGTCTTTGGTGACAATAAACTTGGCACCAGTTTGTTTTATAATTGCAATGTTTAATTCTTTTGAAAACGGACCATGCATTGCAATAACCTGCCTGCCCTCAAGTCCTGCATTGGTGCATGTTTCTATTGCCTGTACAGATGGAAGTACCCTTGCAGTAATACGTTTTGTATCTTTTATTCCGTTGCAGAATATATGCAAATCTTTACTTCCAGTTGTTAATAATATCCTGCCGGTAGTTTTATTCAGATATTTTGCTGCTTGTATGGTATCTGGAAATGTTATTATATTATCATTATTTAATACATTATTATCTGTAGTTCCACGTAAAAGGCGGAAATAAGGTGTACCTGTCTTTATGCATGCTGACCTGGCATTTTCAGATATTATGGCAGCATAAGGATGTGTTGCATCAATTACATAAGAATATAAATTACCTGAAAGTAAATTGCATATTTCATCTAAATCTAAGCGGCTGCATATAATATTAAGATATTCTGATTTTGGAAGTATCTGTCCGCCATATTCTGTTGCTACACATATTGTACAGTATATATGGTTCTGGATATAGATTTCTGCAAGCTGCCTGCCTTCGCTAGTTCCGCCAAATACCAGGATTTGTTTATCCAATTTCTTCTCCTCCTGTTTTGTAACCACGTGGTGTAACCATTTTCCCATTAATAACTTTGGTCTGTGAATTGCCAATAAATACAGTAGTAAACATATTTACAGGAGTATCCATAAGTTCTTTTAATGTATAAATTGTATAAGTTTCACCATCTCTGCCAATGTTTTCTGTTATTCCGCATATTGTGTCTGGTGAAGCATATTTAAGTATTAGCTGGCATGCTTTTTTTAAATATCCGCTCCGTTTTTTGCTGGAAGGGTTATAGAGGCAGATAACCATATCCGCATAAGAAGCAGCAAGGAGGCGTTTTTCAATTTTCTCCCAGGGTGTAAGCAGGTCACTAAGGCTTATAACTGCAAAGTCCTGTATTAAAGGTGCACCAAGCAGTGCAGCACCAGAACTGGCAGCAGTTACGCCAGGTACAACTTCAAGTGTAATATCTGGGTATCTTGTTCCAGTATGGTACATTAATTCTGCCATGCCATAAATTCCTGCATCACCGCTGCATATAAGTGCTACTTGTTTTCCTTCAGAAGCTTTTTCAAAGCATAATTTGCATCTTTCAGCCTCTTTAGTCATGCCAGTATAGATAAATTCTTTATTGTGGAAATATGGTCTAATAAGTTCTATATATACTTTGTATCCAATAATTGTGTCACAGGCTGAAAGAACTTCAATAGCCTTGAATGTCATATGTTCAAAATCTCCTGGTCCAATTCCTGTAATATATATTTTATTCAAAATTTATACTCCATTTTTTTATGGCGGCAGCAACAGTAATTCCGTTTTCTGCCTGTTTTGTCAAGATAAGTTCTTTTTCACCTTGTGGCATAAGTGCTGCACGTTCACATATATTGTCTGTTCCCGTTGTTTGCTTTACAAAGCTGGATGGGCTTACACTCTCTGTTATTGTTTCAAGTTCTGCTGCACTATAAAATAATAAAGGCAAGGAATTGTTTTCTGCAAACATTGTAATTCCTGTTTCATTTTTCTTTATATCTATTGTGGCTATATCTGATATTGCATGTATAGATATTTGTGCAGATTTAAGTGTCTTGTTTATAAAGGAAGTGATTTCATTATATGTTTTATTTTTGCGGCAGCCTGTTCCAAGTGTAATAACTCTAGGTATAAGGTGAAGTGTCTGGTTATTTTTAAATTGTCTGGTTTCTTTAAATGCTGTGAATGGTGAAATTATAATATTATAATCTGTATCAATGCAGTTATAGGAACTTTTAATATTATTAATAAAAAAATTTTCTGGAATAATTCCTTTCACTTCTGCATCAGAATAAATAGCAACTGGTTTGTTTTCAATAATTGCTGCCTGGATTCTTCTGGCATTTTCCATATTGTCTATATACAAATTATTTTGTAGAGCAAATAAATCTATTGCAATTTTTCCATGTATATCTGATGATGTAGTAATAACTGGATTGGCATGTATTGCAGCAGCAAGGATTTTTGTCCATTCATTTGCTTTGCCAAGGTGTCCTGAAAGCAGTGATATTATATTCTGGCCCATATCATCGGTAACTATAACTGCAGGGTCGGTGCATTTGCTTTGTATAAATGGTGCAATGCTTCTTACAGCTATTCCGCATGCCCCTATAAATATAATAATATCATCTTCTTTAAAATGTATGCCAGCCCATTTATTTAAAGGACAAGTTATATTTTGGATGTCTTGGTGTTTAAAGTCTTTTTTGGCTGTGTATAATGTAGCATGGCAGTTGTTTTGCCGGAGGATATTTTTAATTGTGTGGGACAGTGCTGCACCATATTTAGTAAAGCTTATTACAGAAGCTTTATAAATGGTTTTGTACATAAGTGTTCTCCAGTCTGGCAGGCTGTTCAAGATATTTCTTGGGAACTTTCCCTGTATTCTGTTGAAAAGCAGGGGTTATAAAGTTCTGAACGGTTATATCCTCCAGGTACTATAATATTTCCTATTATTATAAGTGCAGTTTTGCTTATATTGTGTTTTTGTGCAGTTTCTTCCAGTGTGCCTATTGTGCAGATATATTTTTCTTCATCTGCCCAGGTTACTTTATATACTATTGCAGCTGGTGTATCTGGGGAGTAGCCTCCTGATATAAGTTTCTGGCTTAAGCTGCCAGCCATGCCTGTGCTTAAGAAAAGAACCATTGTTGCATTGTGTGCCGCAAAGCTTTCTATACTTTCGGTAGTGGGTACAGGTGTCCTGCCTTCCATACGGGTAATTATAACACTTTGTGATATGCCAGGCAGTGTATATTCAAGGTTGAGTGAAGCAGCAGCCCCACAGAATGAACTTACTCCAGGGCAGCAGGCATATGGAATTCCAAGTTCATCAAGCTTGTCCATCTGTTCCTTTATTGCGCCATATATACTAGGGTCACCAGTATGCAGCCTTACAATTTCTGTTCCATTATTATGGGCATCTTTTATTACATCTATAACTTCTTCAAGGGTCATTCTTGCACTGTTATAAAACTGGCATCCAGGTTTTGCATATTCAAGTAATTCTGGGTTTATAAGTGAACCTGTATATATTATTACACCAGCTGTAGAAAGGAGTCTCTGTGCACGTACAGTTACCAGGTCTTTAGCTCCTGGACCTGCACCAACGAAATTAACCATATAATTTATTCCTCCTTAATTATAATAAGTGAATAGTAGCTTGGATTATCAGGTATATGTTCAATGCAGTTATATACATTTTCATTTTCCATGCCGCAGTTTTCTATAAGAGTAGCAGAAATATTCTGTTGTCTGAGTTTTTCTTTAATCTGTGGCATTTTCCGTCCTGCTTTCATAAGTACTTTGGTTCCAGGAAGATTTAATGACTCATCTATTCCATATGTTGATGGTATTATATGAAGACATGAGGAACCATTGGCAAGACCTTCATTGATAAGGGCTGATGCTGCACAGAATGATGGTATTCCATTTATAATTTCTGTCTGGTAGCCAAGTGCTTTGGCTTTATCATGTATATAAATATATGTTGAATATATTGCAGGGTCGCCAAGTGTAAGAAATGCAATATCGTTACCTGTATTTAGTATATCTGTAATTATTGCCACAGCTTTATTGTGGCTTTCTTCAAGTATATCCGGTTTTTTGGTCATAGGCATTTCTATACAGATACAGTTTTTATCTTTTATAGAAGGTATTGCAGAAAGTGCAATCTGGTAACTTAGGGCATTTTCTTTAATTTTATTTGGTACTGCAATATAATTACATTTTTCAATTATTTTTATAGCTTTAAGTGTTATAAGTTCTGGGTCTCCAGGACCTGTGCCAACACCATATAATTTTCCTTTGTCCAATGTTATTTCCCCATTTCTATGTTTCTATATATTTTATAATGTGTATTGTTATATATTTATAAAAGCATTTTTATAAATTCACTGGCTTTGCTGGACATTGCAAGTGTACCTGCCTGGTTTGAAAAAACTATTACTTCAATTTCAATCTGGTTTTCTGTCCTGTTCTTCATATTGGCCAGTATTTTTCCAAGCATAATGTCCATTGTTTTGTTTAAGATATTTTGTCTTTCAAGGATGGGTATTACTTCATCTGTTGTAGTGCATTGAAGTATATTACAGGCGGTTTCTATATTACATCCTGCAAGAACTGCACATGAACATAGTGTTTCCATCCGGGCATCTGCAACTTTTGAATGTGTGTTCATAATTCCTGCTGCTATTTTTATAAGTTTGCCTATATGGCCTATAAAAAGTATTTTTTTAAATCCAAGCATAAATGCCATATCAAGTGTTTCTCCTATGAAATTACTGCATTTAAGCCCTTGTTCTAAATTAATGCCCCACGTTTCCATGGCAAAATTTCTGCCATAGTTGCCAGGTGATATTAATAAAACTTCTTTATATTTGTACTGGGATTTCTTTTGTTTCATTTCTATATAGATTGTATCAATTAATGCTTTTTCACTCATAGGTTCTGTAATGCCACTTGTGCCAAGTATTGATATGCCGCCTTTTATGCCAAGTCTGGGATTAAATGTTTTTTTGGCAAGTTCTTCCCCTTCTGGAGATGATATTATTATTTTAAGCCCGCTTTCCAGACCGGCATTTTCCAGTTCTTCTAATGCTGCTTGTTTAATCATTTTCCTAGGGACACTGTTAATGGCAGCAGCACCTTCTGGCTGTTCAAGACCAGGTTTTGTTATACGTCCTATGCCTGTCCCTCCATCTATTATAATACCAGATGGTTCAAAGCTGGCTTTTGAATAAACCAGTATACCGTTTGTACAGTCTGCATCATCACCTGCATCTTTTTTTACTGCACATATAACATAATTATCTGTTATAGTAATATCAAGGATTTCAAGGTTTAATGTTATGCCTTTTGGTGTATTTATTTTAATTTCTTTAACTGGTACCTGTGTAAGCAACATCCTTACTGCAGCTTTGGTTGCAGCAGCAGCGCAAGTACCTGTTGTATATCCACATCTTAGTTTCTTATGGTTCTTGTAGACATATCCAGAAGTCATATAATGTGCCTTTCTAAATGTAATTGATAGATTAAAACTGGTTATTGGTTATGGTATACTATATTATATTATTTAATTTTGTTTTATGCCTGCATTTTTTGGTTTTTATTAAGCTTGTAATATAATAACACATAAAATAAAATAATGTAACAATTAAATATAAAAATTTATGTTAATGGTTAAGGAAAATGTATGTATCAACTTGCAATATATAATGTAGAAAATGATTAATAAAAAATTTAAAATTATTGATTATAACTATTGACTTTTAAACAATAGATGAATATAATAAGGATATAATATTAGAAGGGGGATGATAATAGTGAAAGAAAAATACTTACTTGATATAAAAAATGCAATGTTTTGGCATTTTAGTTCATCAGAAATTAAAGATACACTTGAAGAATTAAATACACATTTTGAATCTGCCTTTTATAATGGTTTATCAGAAGAAGAGATTATTAATGGATATGGCAGACCTAAAATTGTAGCAAAAGAATTAAGGGCTGAGGTTGATTTAATTGAAAGGAAAAGAAAACGGTTAGCCATTACAAAAGGAATATTATTTATTGTATTTGTATTTGCAATGTTCATTCCTTTTTCTGTTTTTTCATTAGATATAGCTTTGGATATTTTGGTTGTTTTTAGTACATTTTTAATTTGGTTTCTATCTGGAAATAATTGTGTAGCGGGTATTTTATTAAAAACAAAAGAAAAAAGCCATGATTATTTAAAAAGCCAGATTGTTGTTTTTTTATTTGTTATTTTTTTACATTTGTGCTCACTTGTTATAATACCATATGCAATTAGTAGAGGATATAATTCTTTTTTTGTACAAAATATTAATTTTCTTATATATTTTATAATAGTTTCTTTATTGCTTATAACAATTTTTTTCTTTAGAAAAATGTTACAAGGTAATTTATACATGTTTTTTGTTATAATACAAAATATTTCTGTAATATCAGGATTGTTTATGTATGTCAGATTTTTAAAAAATATTGAAACAATAGAAAATATACAATTTATATTTACTTCATATTTTATTTGTCTGCCAGTTTTATTTATTTATTGGTTATATATTTATAAAAGTGAAAGAGGTAATAAAATTGGATGCACAGATTAAAAAGGGGATTTTAGAAATGTGCTTATTGTATAAGTTATCGGAAAAGGATTATTATGGATATAGTTTAATGAGGGAGATGAAGATAATATTTCCAGAAGTTAACGATAGTACTTTTTATGCAGTGTTAAGGAGGTTAAAAAATGAGGGGGCTGCAGATATGTATTATGGAAAGGAATCAGGAGGACCTAAAAGGAAATATTATAAGATAACAGAATATGGTTTAAAAGTTTTGGAAAAATATATATGTGACTGGAATAAGTTAAAGGAAATAGTTGCACAATTGGGAATATAATATTATTTTTCTGTAACAATAAGAATTAGTGAAAGTGGTAATAATATTTAACTATAGTGCGTTGTAAGTAATATTGTTTATTATATGCTTAAGAAACAGAGAGAAACGGCACATGATGTGTTGTCTTTCTCTGTTTCTTAGTTATTTTATCCAATTATATTTTCCAAATGTGATAAATAAAGACTTTGTATTTCTGGAATTCCGCCAAGCCCCTGTGTTATAACTATAACATTATATCCAAGGTTGTAAAGTCTGTTTTTCCATGAATTTTCTTTATTGCCAGCCATATCATTGTGGGCGTGGTCACCAGCAGTTACCATAAATGGTATAAGTGTTATATTTTTGTATGAGTGTTCTTTTAATATATTTAATGTGCTGTCAAAATCAGGAAATCCTTCTACTGTTGAAACAAATACATTTGAAAATCCTTTTTGGTTTAATGTGTACTGGAACTGGCTGTAACATTTATTGGCAGAATGTCCGCTGCCATGTCCCATAAGTATAATAGCGCTGTCACTACTGGTGTTGTTAAATCCATACTGGTGGTTAAGTATATCAGCAGTTAGTTCAAAATCTTTATCAGAAGATAAGAGTGGCATTGCAGTTTTTATAATATTAAATTTATCTTTATATTTACCAGCAGCATCAAGTATTTTATTATATTCTTCGCCAGGAATTATATGGGTTGGCTGTATATAGATGTTATCTATGCCATCTTCTGATATTTTCTGGAGTGCCTGGTTAACATCAGGTACAAAAAAACCTTCATTTTCATGTATGCATTTTTGTACAATTTTACTTGTATATGCTTTGTATACTGAAAAGTTTCTATAGGCTGATGATATTGTATTTTCTATTTGCTCCAATGAAAGTTTTCTTGCTTCTTTATATGTAGTTCCAAAGCTTACTACTAAAATTCCATTTTTCATAACTAGCCTCTTTTCTAGTGGAAGTGTTGTTTGTATTATAAGGATAAATGTTCTCTGTATTATAAAATTATAACATATATAACAGGGCATTACATATTGCTGCTGCTATATTACTACCTCCTTTGCGTCCTCTGGATATTATGCAGGGGATATCTGTCTGTATTATAAGTTCTTTTGCTTGTACTACATTAACAAAACCTACAGGTACACCAATTACAAGTCCAGGATTAATAATTCCCTCTTTATAAAGCTCGTATATACGTATAAGTGCAGTAGGTGCATTGCCTGTTACAAATATAACAGGTTCTTTAATATCTGCTGCTTTGTCTATACAAGCGGCAGAACGTGTGGTATTATTTTGCTTTGCAGCAAGTGCAACATCTTTATCATCTATAAAATTATAAATTTTACAATTATAATTGTATAATGCCTTTTTATTTATACCTGAAAATGCCATTTTTGTATCAGTAACGATACATGCACCGTTTTTTAATAAGCTTAAAGCCCGTGTTATTACATTTTCTGAAAAATATAAGTTTTGTGCATATTCAAAATCGGCAGAGGCATGTATTGCACGTTTAATAACAGGAGCGTGTTCTTTATTTAGTGTTATGCCAAGCTGCACAAGTTCTTGTGAGATTATTTCCATGCTTCTATTTTCTATTTCAGAGGGAGTTATATTTTCTAATTGGATTTTCATATATTTACCTCATCTTATTTATAAGTATTTATTTTTTTAATATTACTTTACAACTCTTATATAGTAATTTTCTGCATACAAGCAATCTTTTTTAATGTTATCATATGCTAAATAAAAAATAAAGTATTTATCTTATTTTTAGTAATGTAAATTTATTTTTCAATACCAGTACGTGCAGTAATATTTTTATCAAATGGATGTTTGATTTTTTTTATATCAGATATATAATCTGCAATATTAAGTAAATCTTGTGAGGGATTACGGCCAGTAAGTACAATTTCTAAATTACCAGGCTTATTTTCCAGGAAATTTATAAGTTTTTTATGCGGAATTAAACCGGCATTATCTGCTGCAATTATTTCATCAAGTATAAGCATTCCATAATTATTATTAACTAACATATTAACTGATTTTTCAAAAAGGCTATTATAATGTATCCTGGCTTTTTCTTTTATTTCAGGTGTCATTGAACGTGTAAACCCAAAATAGCTGCCTGATGGAAGAAAGGTAATGTTTTCAATTTGTTTTAATATATTAATTTCGCTTGAGTCATCATTTTTAAGAAACTGGGTAAATAAAACTTTTCCTCCACTTCCGGCATAGCGTATGCTTAGCCCGGTGGCAGCAGTAGTTTTGCCTTTACCAGTTCCAGTATAAATATGGATTAATCCTTTCATATTGCCTCCAGTCCGTTCTGGTATTAAGGAAAGTATATTGTAACTACCATAATATATATATATCTGAAAGTCAAGAAATAGTCTGGTATATTACAAAAACAAAGGACAGTTTTTATATATTATGTATAATGAGGTTTAATATTACGTATTGCCACATTTTATTTATCAGGGGACAAGAAATCCCTTCTAGCTGCCAAGCAACGTATGGAACAAACTGGCGGTATTGTACATGGTTTGCCAGAGGTGGATGATAATTAAGTTATGGGATGGTTTTAAAAAAAATAATGGAAGTTAGTGTGTGTTTGTGGTAAAATAATAATATTATACAATTAAACAAAATCGGATATAGGAGGGAAAATTATATGAAAAACAAAGATAACAGATTTGTAATTGTACTGAAAGAAGGTAATTCGTTAAAAGATGAAGGGCTTAGGCAAATATTAGTTGATAAAGAAACGGGTGTTAATTATCTTGCATTAAAAAGTGGATATGGTCTTGGAATAACTCCAATGTTAGATAAAGATGGGAAACCAATTGTTACTGAAATAGAAGATTAAACAGGAACTGAGGTATAAAGCTTATACGGATAATGATTTTCATCCGGCCAGTGGGAACTTGTAACAGGTATATAGTTATATAATATAAAAGATATTGGAAGGTTTTTATATGGCATATAGAATTATGATACAGGGTACTATGTCAAATGTAGGTAAAAGCCTGCTGGTGGCAGGGCTTGCCCGTATATTTGCAAAGGATGGTTATAAAACTGCGCCTTTTAAATCACAAAATATGGCACTTAATTCATTTATAACACATGATGGTCTTGAAATGGGGCGTGCACAGGTAGTGCAGGCAGAAGCGGCAGGTATTGTGCCAGAGGTTTATATGAACCCTGTATTATTAAAACCTGTTAATGAGATGGGGTCACAGGTTATTGTTAATGGAAAGCCAGTATGTAATATGAAGGCAAAGGATTATTTTAAATATAAGATAAAACTTGTGCCTGGTATTATGGAGGCTTTTAATTATCTTGACAAGAAATTTGATATTGTAGTTATTGAGGGGGCTGGAAGTCCTGCAGAAATTAATCTTAAGGATAATGATATTGTAAATATGGGGCTTGCGGAAATGACAGATTCCCCTGTGCTACTTGCCGGGGATATTGACAGGGGAGGTGTGTTTGCACAGCTTTATGGGACTATTGCGCTTCTTGAAGATAAAGAACGTGAACGGATAAAGGGTCTTCTGGTAAATAAGTTCAGGGGGGATAAGTCTATACTTGCCCCTGGTATTAAGATGCTTGAGGACAAATGTGGCAAGCCCGTTTTTGGTGTAGTCCCATATATAAATGTGGATATAGAGGATGAAGACAGTCTTGCAGGAAGACTGTCTGCTTGTAAAACTGCTGGAATTATAGATATTGTTGTAATAAGGCTTCCAAAGATTTCTAATTTCACTGATTTTAATGTTTTTGAAAGTTTTGAAGGTGTGTCACTTAGATATGTGGACAGGCTGGAAGATTTAAAAGAACCAGACATGGTATTTATACCAGGTAGTAAAAATACTATAAAAGACCTTATATGGATGCGCCAGAATGGTATTGAGGCGGCAATAAAGAAAGTAAATTCAAAGGGATGTGTAGTGTTTGGCATATGCGGGGGATACCAGATGCTTGGTAATACAATTAGTGACCCATATAATATGGAAGAAGGTGGTTCAGTACAAGGTCTTGGATTTATAGACATGGATACTGTATTTGGAAGAGAAAAACATACTGTGCAGGTTAGCGGATGCTTTGGCAGTATAGATGGCATATTTGCTGGACTTTCCGGAAAAGAGTATAAGGGGTATGAAATACATATGGGACAGCCGCCAGATGGTAAAATGGACAATCCTTGTATTAATATCCAGGCTTGCCAGGATAATATATATGCTTCATATGTACATGGGCTTTTTGATAATACAGATATAGCTTATACTATTATAAAAGCACTTGCAGACAGGAAAGGTGCAGATACTAGTAATATATATAATTTTGATTACAGCAGTTATAAAGAGAAACAATATGATATACTTGCAGAAACAATAAGGGAAAATGTAGATATTGACAGGATTTATAATATTATGGGCGTAAAATAGAAAGTTATTTTTAACTGGGAATGTCCGTTTTTATGAGGTGTATATGGATAAAGAAGAGCTGTTTAATATTAAGATACAAGGGCTTTGTATAGAAGCATATAATGCAGCACAGGCACATTGGGATGGTATTGCAAAGCCTTTAGACGGGCTTGGTGCATTTGAAGATATAGTTAAAAAGATTGCTGGTATTACTGGCAGTGCAGATGTTGGCACTGGCAAAAAAGCAGTTGTTGTAATGTGTGCAGATAATGGGATTATTGATGAAGGGGTAAGCCAGTCGGGGAATGAAGTAACTTCTATTGTATCTGCAAATATGGCAAAGGGTATTGCAAGTGTATGCCGTATGTCACATATTGCGGGAGCAGATGTCTTGCCTGTAGATATAGGGATTAAAGATAATATAGAAGAGGATGGGCTTATTATAAAGAAAGTTGCTAATGGAACTGCAAATTTTGCAAAAGAGCCTGCTATGACAGAAGATATGCTTATAAAGTCAATACATACGGGTATAGATATTGTAAAGAATTGTAAAGATAAAGGATACAATATAATTGCTACAGGTGAAATGGGAATTGGAAATACTACTACAAGCAGTGCCATTGTTAGTGTAATGCTTGGTATTCCAGCCAGCAGAGTGGCAGGGAGAGGTGCAGGCCTGGACAGTGAGGGTGTTAAAAGGAAAATTATAGTAATAGAATCAGCAATTAAAAAATATGGGCTGGATAAAGGTACACAAAAGCAAAGTGTAAGAAATATACAGGAAAATACTTTTAATACACTCAGGTGTCTTGGAGGGCTTGATATAGCGGGGCTTACAGGGGTATTTATAGGAGGTGCGCTGTATCATATACCTGTTATACTTGACGGGCTTATTTCTGCAGCTGCAGCACTTGCAGCAGACAGGATTGTGCCAGGCTGCCGTAATTATATGCTTGCGTCGCATGTGGGAAAAGAGCCTGCATGCAATTTTATATTAGAAGAGCTTGGGCTTGAACCTGTAATTAATGCAAGGCTTGCATTAGGCGAGGGGACAGGGGCTGTGCTTTTATTTCCAATGCTTGATATGGCACTTGAAGTATACAGGGAAAATACAACTTTTAATGATATTAATGTAATACAATATGAAAGGTTTACAGATATATGATGGTTACAGTTATTGGTGAAAGTGGCAGTGGGAAATCGGAATATGCAGAAAACCTTATTATGGAACTGGCTGGTGGCAGTACCAATAGTGAGAAGATGTACTATATTGCTACAATGAAACCATTTGGGAAAGCTGCAATGGAACGTATAAAACGCCACCTTGAGCTTCGTAAAGGAAAGGGGTTTACCACTATTGAATGTTATAAAAATATAGAAAATTGTGGATTAAAGAAAGGAGGCAATGTGCTTCTTGAATGTATGTCAAACCTTATTGCAAATGAGTTGTTTGATAATAATAACATAGATAAGGAAGATGTATATTATAAAGTGTGTTCAGGTATAGATAAACTTAATGATACTGTGGCTAATCTTGTAGTAGTGACAAATGATGTTTTTGAAGATGGGATTATATATGATAAAGAGACAATGGAATATATAGAACTTCTGGGCAGGGTGAACAGATACCTGGCAGGGATTAGTAGTAAGGTAATAGAGGTTATATATTCATGTCCGCTTACAATTTCTTAGAAATATCAAAAGAATTTTAAATATATAACAGAACAAGGTGTATATAAATGTCAATATTAAAAGCTTGTATAATAGCATTTGGGACATATTCAAAATTTCCAGTGCCTTATTTTGAATGGAAAGAAAAAGATATGAAATACTCAATATGTTTTTTCCCTTTTGTTGGTGTGCTGCTTGGGGCTGCTGAATGGCTTTGGTTCTGGATTTGTGTTAATTATGGAATGGGAAGCCTTTTTAAAGCGGCAGGGGCAGTTATTATAAATATCCTGGTTACAGGGGGTATACATATTGACGGGTATATGGATACAATGGATGCATTACATTCATACCAGCCAGTGGAAAAGAAACTGGAGATTTTAAAAGATGCACATATTGGTGCATTTGCAGTTATTATGTTGTCAGTACTTCTTCTGGCATATATTGGAGCACTGCCTGGGATAGATTTTAATAATGTTCCTTTATTTGCAAGTACATTTGTATTTTCAAGAATTCTCAGCGGATTATCAGTTGTACTGTTTAAAGGGGCAAAAAAGGGTGGTATGCTTTATGCATTTTCGTCATCAGCACAGAAAAAAGTTGTATGTATTTCACTTGTTATGGAATTTTTATTTATGGCAGCAGGGACAATCTGGATTTATAAAATAAAAGCAGTTTTTGTAATTGTTGCTATGCTTATTGTCTTTATATATTACAGATATAAATCATATAAAGAATTTGGAGGTATCACTGGTGACCTTGCAGGATGGTTTTTATGTCTTAGTGAAATGGTAGCAGTTATATTGTGTGTGTTTATATAATCTAAGTTTAAGTTTCCCGGTTTTTTTAGTACACAAGTATTTGGCTCTGGTAATTTCAAAGTTTTACCACCCTATAATCTTTGTATAATTAAAAAATGGGAAAACTTAAAAATATAAAGGATTGTATTAAAATATATATTTTATGGAGGGCGTTATGGAAGTATATGCAGGAGGAAGAAGCCAGGGTAAACTTGAATATGTACTGAAGAAAAAAGGATTGGGAAGAGATGTAGTTGTTGATGGAAGTAATCTTAAAACGGTATATGGAAGTGATGGACAGATATCAATAGAATTAGATAATAAATATCTGGTTATAGACCATTTCCATGAATTAACAAGACATTATGCAGATATGCCAGAAGTATTATATGGATTTGCAGAAAAACTGGTTAATGAAAGGGATGATATAATTATAATATCTGACCAGGCTGGCGGCGGAATAGTTCCACTAGACATGGAAGACGTGGAATGGCGTGAGCTGCATGGAAGAATTATGTGCAAGCTTGTTAGGAATGCATGTCATTTTGAAAGGATAATTTGTGGTATAGGGCAGGTTATAAAATAATGGAACTGGTTTTTATAAGACATGGCAAAACTAAGGGGAATATGCAGTCACGTTATATTGGAACTACTGATGAAGGGTTATGCAAGGAAGGCATTAATGAATTAAGGAATAATAAAGTTATATATCCTAAAGCAGATATTGTATTTACAAGCCCTATGAAAAGGTGTATACAGACAGCAGAAGTTATTTATCCTGGTATAGAAAAGTTAAATATTATAGATGAATTCCAGGAAATAGATTTTGGGGAATTTGAAGGTAAAAATTATATTGAACTGGATGGGAACAAAAAATACCAGGAGTGGATTGACAGTGGTGGAAGAATTTCTTTTCCAGGCGGTGAGGACAGAAAAAAGTTTGCCAGAAGATGTATTAATGGATTTAACAAGACTCTTGATATATGCAAACGGATGTACCTTGCTGGAATTCTAAAAGATAATTCTGTTGCAGCGTTTATAGTACATGGAGGAACTATAATGTCTATTATGGAAGCATTTGTGGAAAGTAATGGAAAGGATAGTGGGACAGATACGTATTTTAAATACCAGTGCAGTAACGGGCATGGGTATATATGTAGATTAGATGTAGAAAGTATAGGAACAGGTGTTGATAAATTAAGTATTTTAAATTATATTTAATATAATTATAATATTAAATACAGAGGGAGAAAATTATTTTATGTTCGGACAAGTGAAGAGATTAGCGAAGTTTTTATCAGGACCAGATACAAGGTTTATAATTCCTGTTTACCAGAGAAATTATGATTGGAAACTTGATAACTGTAAACAGCTTTTTGATGATTTAGTTAAACTGGCTGGAAGCGGAAGGGAAACACATTTTTTTGGAAGTATAGTAGAAGCTGGAAACTGCCATGGACAGGAATTAATTATAATAGATGGGCAGCAAAGAATTACCACTATGACTTTATTGTTACTTGCAATTATGAACCTGCTTAATGAAGGAAGAGTTACAAGCCAGTTTGACCGCCTGTCTGATAAGATAAAAAAGCAGTATTTAATTGATGAATGGTCTGATGATAAAAAGATGAAATTAAAGCCAATTAAGGATGACCAGGCGGCATTTGAATTATTATTTGAAAGTCCGGATGAATATAACCGTGAATCTAATATAACACAGAATTATATGTATTTTTATAACCGTATACAGAAAAATGAAATTTCTATTGATAATTTATTTAAGGCAGTTGGTTCATTAGAGATTATTGATATATCATTAGATGAGAAAGACGATGCACAGCTGATTTTCCAAAGTCTTAACTCAACAGGGTTAAGTCTTAGTGAGGGTGACAAGATACGCAATTTTATTTTAATGAAATTAGATTCAGATATACAGGAGAAATATTATTACAAGTACTGGAATAAAATTGAAAAAGAGACAAATTATGATGTTAGTGATTTTATACGCCATTATATGACGGTTGTTTCAAGTAAGACACCAGCAATTAAAGATATTTACCGGTATTTTAAACAGTATGTTGAAGATAAAGGTATTGGGACGGAAGAGCTTCTTAAAGATTTACTCCGTTATGCAAAATATTATAATAATATTAAACATGCAAATATTAATAGCAAAGCTGCAAATACTGTTTTAGCCAGGCTTGGGCAGCTGGATATGACAGTGTCTGTCCCATATCTGTTGTCTTTATTTGATTACAGGGAAAATAATGGTTTGGATGATAAAGAATTTATAGAAGTTTTGTCTGCGATAGAAACATATATTTTCAGAAGGCTGGTCTGTGGAGTGCCTACTAATGCGCTGAATAAAATATTTGCATTATTGCATAGGGATTGTTTAAAATATAAAAAGGAAAAAGATAAATATGCAGATGTATTAAAGTATTTGCTTATTAGTAAGCCTGCTTCTGGACGTTTGCCAATGGATAGTGAGTTTTTACAGTGTTTAGAAGAAAAAAATATTTATTCTATGCAGGCAAAAAATAAAATTTATCTATTTGACCGTTTAGAAAATGGTAATTCTGTAGAGCGTAATAATGTAATACAACTTATGCAGGAAGGCAAGTATACAATAGAACATATTATGCCCCAGACATTATCTGATGTGTGGAAAAGGGAATTAGGGGATAATTATAATGAGATTTATGAAAAATGGATTAACCGCCTGGCAAACCTTACACTGACTGGTTATAATATACAATATAGCAACCGTTCATTTGAACAGAAGAAGAATATAAAAGATGGTTTTAAAGAAAGCGGATTGCGTTTAAATAAAATAATTGCAGAGTGTAATAAGTGGACAGAAGAGGAACTTGTAAAAAGAAATGATATATTGAAAGAACAGGCATTAGAATTATGGCCATATCCTGTAACAGATTTTATTCCTTTTGTAGCTATTAATGAGCGCCATCCGTTATCAGAGGATTTTAATTATACTGGCAGAAATCTTATATCGTATACATTTATGGATACGCCATACCAGGCTTCAGCCTGGACAGAAATGTACCAGCAGGTGGTTAAATTCCTTTTTGAAATGGATGTAACTATTATATACCAGTTAGTACATAAAGATAATGGAATGGGGTTATCTTTTACAGATATTGAAACTAATGGTTATGTTGAGATAGATGACAGGGTGTATTTATTTGTTGGCAATTCAACAATGGCTAAAATTAACAATCTTAGAAAGCTTTTTGCAAGATATAATTTAGAAGAAGATGAATTAATTCTTGAAATACAGAGCCAGGATAATAGTGTATAATCAGGTAAGCCAGTTATAATATATAGAAAGGAATATTGATGTAAAATGTTTTATACTACAATAAGTATTGCTGCTGGCTATATCATGGATTTAATTTTAGGAGACCCATATTGTATGCCACATCCTGTAGTTGCTATAGGTAAACTGATAACTTTTTGTACAAACAGGATGTTAAATGAAAATAATACATCTTATAGAAAAAAGATTAATGGGTTAATAATGGTTTTAATAGTGGTACTGGCTAGTGCATTTGTTCCGTTTTGTATTTTATATCTGGCATACAGCGTACATATATATGCTGGTATTATAGTAGAAAGTATTATGTGCTGGCAGATACTTGCAGCAAAATCTCTTAAGACGGAAAGTACAAAAGTTGAAAATGCCCTTAAAGAAAATAATATTGAAAAAGCAAGGTATAATGTGTCTATGATTGTAGGAAGGGATACAAAGGAGCTTGATGCGGAGGGTGTTACTAAAGCAGCCGTTGAAACTATTGCAGAAAATTCATCAGATGGTGTTATTGCGCCACTGTTTTATATGTTATTAGGTGGTGCAATACTAGGGTTTTTATATAAGGGTATAAATACATTGGACAGTATGGTGGGATATAAGAATGACAGATATATTGACTTTGGTATGGCAGCAGCAAAACTTGATGATATTGCAAACTTTATTCCTGCGAGGATATCAGCGTTTTTAATGATATTATCAGCGTTTATTCTTAAATTTGATGCAAAAAATGCATGGAGGGTATTTAAACGTGACAGGTATAAAAGTACAAGCCCTAATTCAGGACAGACAGAGGCCGCCTGTGCAGGTGCGCTTGGTATAGAGCTTCTTGGGGATACTTATTATTTTGGGAAACTTGTTAAAAAGCCTGCTGTTGGTGATGCCGCCCGGAGTATAAAACCAGATGATATACATAATGCTAATAAACTTATGTATTGTATGGCATTTATAATGGTGGTTTTTGTAGTGGCAGCCAGGCTGTGTTTTTGGTTAGCTGTACTGGAAACAGTATAAAGGAGGGAATATGGGTAAACATAACAAGGATACAGGAAAATATAGCAGTACAAGTAAATTTATAAGCCTGGTATTAAGACACCATCCTGATGTTGTGGGCATAAGCCTGGATAACCATGGCTGGGCAGATGTAAAACAGTTAATTGCTGGGATTAAAAAAGCAGGCCATAAGATAAATATGGATATTTTAGAAGAGATTGTAAGGACTGATGAAAAAGGAAGATATAGTTTTAATGAAGATAAAACATTAATACGTGCTAACCAGGGACACAGTATTCATGTAGATGTAGAATTACAGGAGAAAGAACCGCCAGAAATCCTATATCATGGGACTGCTGGCAGGTCTCTTGGGAAAATTTTAAGTGATGGCCTAAAGCCAATGGGAAGGCTGTATGTCCATCTGTCAAAAGATATAGATACAGCATTACAGGTTGGACAAAGACATGGAAAACCAATTGTATTGAAAGTACATAGTGGTGAAATGTATAGAAACGGAATTAAATTTTATTTATCTGAAAATGGTGTATGGCTTGTTAATAATGTGGAAACTAAATATTTGGAGGAAACAGAAATTTAATATTATCATAGAATAGCGGTGTCAATGAAACTCATTGACACCTGTTTCCTCAATTTTCCCATCACTGATAACAATTGTTCTTGTTGTTTTTCTTGCAAGGTTCTCGTCATGTGTAATCATAAGAATTGTAATGCCATACTTACTGTTCAGCATTTTTAAAATCTGCATTACATTTCCGCCTGATTTTTGATCCAGATTACCTGTTGGTTCGTCACATAAAAGAATTTCCGGCTGGTTAATCAGTGCTCTTGCTATCGCAACACGTTGCTGCTGTCCGCCGCTGAGTTGTGCAGGCCGGTGGTTAAACCTGTCAATAAGCCCCAAAGCTTCACCAATCTCTGCCAGCTTTTTCTCGTCAGCTTTTTCTTTCGCAATTCCTTTTGGAATAAGTATATTTTCACGCACTGTAAGCTCTGGGATTAAGTTGTAAGCCTGGAAAATAAATCCAATTGTTCTAAGCCGGAACTGTGAAAGTGTATTGTCATCCATGTCAAAAATATTTTGTCCATGATACAAAACCTTTCCTTCTGTTGGATTATCTAAACCTCCCAGAAGATTTAGCAATGTAGATTTTCCGCTGCCAGATGTTCCCATAATAGATAAAAATTCTCCCTTTTCTATTGATATAGAAACATGGTCAAGTGCAGTAATCTGTGCCTCTCCGTTCCCATACTTTTTTGAAAGTTCCAAAGTCTTTAGCAAAATCATAGCAATCTTCCTTTCTATTCCCAATAGTTTAAAAGTCTTCATTCCGGATACCATCTACGATGGTAAGCTTATGCATACGAAAGACTGGTGCAGCACCCGAAGCAATATTGATTCCTGCCATAAGCAAAAAACCAACCAGAATAACTATACAGACAGGCTGTTTCCAAACTTCTATATACCATGGAAAACGTACCTGCCAGCAAGAAACCCACTTTCCGTTTTCTGCCAGCTTACTAAAATTATGACCAAGTTCAAACGCATAATAATATGCATATTTCCTCACAATGTCAAAAAGACTTATTGGAATTATTGCTGTTATGGTTGCGGCGAATGGCCAAAGGAACATCTCCCTGATGTGTGAAAGTATAATTGACCGTCTGCTCATGCCAACAGCACGTAAAATCTGCAGATTATGTGTATTCCTGCGGACGGAAAATTGGTATGCGTTTGCCATACCAATGCAGCCAGCCAGGAGTACCAGTGCTGCCATAAATGCAAATAAAAGTAAGTTTTCTGCTGTTGTTGTCCGTACCTGTGCCCGGATATCAGCATTGGAAATACTTTGTACATCGCCACTTCTGCTGGTTATGGCATACCACAGGGATTCAAAGCGGTCAATATTTGCATCTTCTGCTAAATCTACATAAACATCTGTGAACTGTTTGTCTGGAAGCTTCCATGCCTTCAATGCATTGCTGTCACACAGAATCTGGTATCCTGGCGAAACTTGTCCAGTTTTGGTACTATCATATGCGGCACTTACAGCATAGAGCATTCGTTGTATGTCTGCATCATCAATGTGTAAGACCGCACAAACCTCTGTTTCAAATACAATCTTGCTGCCAAATGCGTATCCTGGTCCAGTAGTCCCATTGGCATCAGTAAAAGAAAAAGCCGGTTTATATCCTGGAGGTGTTTCACCTTTTGAAAAATCAAACTCTTCTATTTGTGAATCCTGGATTATGACTTCTGTCATCGTCAGGCGGTCTCCTACGGTAAACGGGTTCTCCATCTGTGCGTCTGGATACTCTATAACTACGGTCTTGGAACCATTAGCTAGCCCTTTGGCATCAAGCTCTCCCTCAATGACATATGGCGCAAATTCAAAGAGCCATGTGGACTGTATTGCAGCAATGGGAAGCTGGTAGAGCCGGTCTCCTGGTGCGTATCCATATACTTCTTTTGACTTTTGGAACAAATCTTCCCTTGACTTATCTATGTTATGGTCAATGTTAAATGGTTCTATTGTTTTCTCTATTTCTGATAAAGGCGTATCTTGCTGGTACAGGAGTTTTAAGCCAGGCAGCCCTATGATGCCTTTTGCTGAAACGGTGTCCGTGCTTTGTGCAAGTGTATCCATATCCTCCGCTGAAATTCCTTCCCCATGGCGGTTGAAATTCAGATTGCCACACATGGCACGGTGCATATTTCTGTGGGCGATATAATCTGTTTGAATATCATCTGCATCACCCACATTCTGATAGATAAGTCCGTTCTCATAATCTGCATTTCCTATCATAAATACTGCTCCAAACACAAATACCCATCCAGTTACAAAAATAAGGGCATGGACGCCAGCGTTCCCAGATGCTCCCAGATGTACTACCTTTCTGATAAGCATAGAGGGCAGAGGTTTGCGCCATTGGTGTGTCCTGCCAGAAGCAACTTCCGTTTTTTCTGGGAATAACATCTCATTAGGAGACCGCCGCATGGTGTAGAAAAGTGGGGGTGCAGCTGCGAGTACACTAAAAAGAATTCCGAGCAGCCAAGGCCACAAAAATGGATCTACACTTAATGCACATGCTATCTTGTCTGCTCCAAATGCACTGTAAATACGTACATTCCACATATTGTTTGCCATGTGGAAACATATAGTATATATCAGGATACCAAGTGTATATCCTGCCATAACACCTGTGATAATAAAAAAACACCCCTCCCTGCACAGAAGCCATGCTACCTGGCGGCTAGCCATACCAAGACTGCGTAGAAGCCCCATCTGTTTCTGGCGGTCTCTCACAGCATCTGATATAATACCATAAACAGAGATAAAAGAAACGAATAAGATAACCGCAAAAAAGATAGGAATAATACAAGAGGAATAAAAATCATGATATGCAAGATGTGCTTTTTCGTATACTTCATTCTCTGTTTCAGAAGCCGTTCCGCCCAGAGTGGCAAGCCAGTTAATACGTCCGCTGTCAGCAACGGAGATTCCTTTTCCATTTAGTATGTTGCAGACCTGGTGTGGTACTACATCAGGCTCACAACGTATCAGCGCAATTTGTGTGCAGACATCTGGCAAATCCGCATTGGAAACGAATAATTCTGGTAAACCAGTATCTGTCATGTCCAAATCTGTGCTGCCTGATAGTTCCTCTATGGAACGGACACAGGACAAGGAGGTCTTCTGGTCATTAATTACGCCTGTGATTGTGAATTTCCTGTTTCCGGCGGGATTTCCGTCTGCATCAGAAAGTTCTGCTTCAAACTGTGTGCCAAGAACTGGGGCAACACCAAGTGCCTGAAACGAGCTCCGGTATCCGCAGACCTCACCTGCAGCTTCTGGGTATCTTCCGCCAAGTTCAGGCTCATAGTGAAAGAGCTTTTGTGCAGACTTGTCCATTGAGCCAATACGTAATTTTTCACTGTATGTTGTCTTACAAACACCACCATATATGACCGTTTCATACTGTGCAATCCCTTCTGCCGTAGAAATTATTTCCAGTTCTGAATCGTCTGCAATCAAAGCAGCGATGTCATAGTTTCCTGTGATATCTAGTGTTTCTTCCACACTGCCCTGGCTGGCGGAGCGTGCAAATAACGCCCCGGCAGTCAGGGCCATAACACCAGACATGATTGCGGTTAGAAGCGCAATTGCACGCATCTTGTGGTGAGTCCAGTATTTCCATGATAAATTCATATCCCACTCCTTCTTTGTCTTACCAAAACAACAGGAGCAGTCAAAGACTACCCCTGTTTAAAATGAAATTCTGTCTAAACTATCATTTATTTGCTCCATATACGCAGGGAACCTGATACACCAGTGGATGGAGCTTCACCTGTCACTGTCAAGTAAGAATTTGGACGTGGAACAGGTACTTCACAGTCTGGTATTGCCACTGCCTGTGGAAAACTTAAAGAAGCACTTGCAGCTCCGCTTAATATGACTTTCAGTCCGCCACCATTTTGTGGCCGGGTGTTTAAATATATTTTACTGCTACCTGGAACAAAATATGCTATCATCTCTTTATCATTTGGTCCAATCGCATAGGAATAACTCTGGTTAAATGCCATGGCATTTCCAGCAGCTGATATACAGCCTGCCATTGCAATAGCAGCAGCAGTTATTTTCCACTTCGTCTTTTTTTTCATTTTGTACCTCCAATTAATAAAACATAGTTAAAAAAGTTGTATGGTTAATTTGTTACAAAAAATAATCCAGCTTTTCAATCCACCTCCTTTAGACTGTCTTAAAATTTTGTTTTTCTATTATTATATTAATAAATTAATATATAAAATATTATATATATAATAATATAAATTTTATAGATTTGTCAATATATTTTTTTAATAATTTATAATTGAATTATAAATATATATTCTGCCATAACATAAATTAAGCAAATTTGTGATAGATTTTGTATATGTATTGTTTTGGAAGTTAATAATTTAATAATCTTGCAAATTTTATTTCTGTGAGAATATAAGCCTTTTAAGGGTTAAAGTAAATATATTAGAAGAGATAAAGGGTTAAATTAGATTTATGGCTGAAACCATTAGTACTGCAAATGTAGGTTCTAATGGTTTTATTTTTGTTTAAATAGCTAAAAAATAATAATTTTAAGCGAAAATTTTAAATAATTTTAGTTAAATTATTGACTTTAATTAAAGTATATATTAGTATTAATTTACTAATATTTGTTATATAGCAGTTAAACAGGAACGAAGTTAATGTTTAAGCAGGCATACAGTAAAATGCATATATATATATTTGCAGATTGTGGGTATATGCCTGGCTTGTTTGTGTAAAAGGAAAGGAGGAAAAGTATTTTTTGTAACTAAATATCTGTATAATGTAAAAAATTTATTGGAGGACTGATTATGAGGAAAAGATTTTGGAAGAAACAGTGGATTGCTGTAGTTATGGCATCTTCTATAGTTGTTTCTGGCGTAAGTGTACCAGCAAAAGAAATAGTAGTACAGGCAGCAGAAAATGTGAATATGCTTTATTCTAATGTAGCAAAAGCTGAAACAGGGGAGCTTAAACTTCCAGAGGAAGACTGGGGAGACAATAAACCAATAATTGCATATGATGAAAGTATAAAGGATATAAAGATAACAAAGAACTTTACAATGACAGCGGATGTTTATCTTGATGAAGCAGGATATAAGTCCCTTACAGAAGCAGGTGACTATATTAAACTCCAAGGTGTTGTAAAACTTGGTGAGGCATGGGACTGGAATGACAGCCAGGATATTCCTTATCTTGAACAAAAGAATTTTGAAAAGACAGAACAGGGTTATAAAACATCAGTTACTATAGAGTTTAAAGATAAAACCCCTGATGTGCTTAAAGGGATTTATTTTGTAATTGTTGCAAAAGGGTTTGAAGGAAAGGTTACATTTACTAATGTAACACTTGCTGGAAAGCAGGAACAGCAGATTACAGAAAAGAAAGATGCACTGGCAGTAAGTGATTTTGAAGCAGATGCTGCTGGTACAAATGCCGGATGGGAGAAAGAATCCGGATGGCAGTATGAAAAGGATGTAACAGCAGAAGTAGAAAAAGCATTTGAAAGCAATATGTTAAAGCTTGGGCTTGATTATACAGGCTGTGAAGGGTATACATGGAGTGAGGCAAAGATTAAGAAAGTCTTTAAAGACGGGCTTGATGTTTCAGCATATAACCTTCTTACATTGGATATAGTTTATCCAGAAGAATTTGGGGGATTTAAAACAAAGATATTTGCAAAGGAAGATTCTTCTGGAACAGAAATTATTAATAAAGAAGGTATTTCAGAAGTTTCAGACCTTGGTAATGGAATGAAAAAAGCTGTAATAACAGTTTCATTTTCCCAAAATACAGCTAAAATTACAGAGCTGGTTATAGGTATAGTTGGTGTAAGCACATCTTTTAAAGGAAATGTTTATATGGATAATGTTGTGTTATCACAGTACAATGAAGCATCAGATTTTGTTGATATCACATCTGTACCAGGTACAGGCACTAAGGCAGATACAAGTGCTATGTCTGGGGAAGTAAGCCTTGCAGACAGCCAGGCAAAAGATTCTGTAAAGGCACTTTATTCTTATCTGGCTGCACTTGACAAAGCAGACCAGGTTTTATTTGGACACCAGAATGATACACATAAACATGTAACTTCAAGAGAAGGTGTGTATTCTGATACAAAGGATATAACTGGAAGCATAAGCGGGCTTGTTGGTATTGACAGTCTCTCACTTACTGGTGTAGAGTCTGGTTTTACAGATACAGAGAAAGCTATAGAATACTGTGTAAAAACTGGCAAAGAAGCAGCTGCAGAGGGTGCAATCCTTACATTATCTGTACATATGCCAAATATGAGTAATGAAAAGATAACTGCAACTCCTGGTTCTAAGAGAAAATATGATTTCTCTAAATGTGATTTTTCAGAGTCACAAGATTTATCTAATAATTGTGCACAGGAAGTAATGCCAGGTGGAAAATATAATGCACAGTTTACAACATATCTTAATATTATTGCTGATTATGCAAAGGGGCTTGGTGACATACCTGTGCTTTTCCGTCCATTCCATGAGAATGATGGTGGCTGGTTCTGGTGGGGGTCTGCTACAACAAGCCAGGAGACATATAAAGCAATGTACCGTTATACACAGGATTATTTAAAGGCAGCAGGTGTACATAACTTTATTTATGTATATTCACCAAATGGACCAGTACAGTCAGAAGAAAAATATAATGAAAGGTATCCAGGTGATGCTTATATTGATGTTCTTGCATTTGACTATTATGATGATATGACATATGCAGATACTTATGGGGATACATTTTTAAATAACTTAAGGTCATCATGTGAAATTATAAAGAAAATGGCAGATGATAAAGGAAAGCTTGCTGCTATTTCAGAAGCAGGTGTACGTATTACAAGGGAAGATGGCACATCAAATGGCGGGCTTATGGTTAAGAAAAACCCAATAAAGGGAATTAACTGGTATAGCCAGGTTAATAAAGTAGCAAGGGAAACAGGTATGCCATACTTTTTAATATGGGCTAATTTCTCAGACACTAATTTTTATCTTCCTTATAAGTATAGTGATACTAAAGGACAGGAACTTGTTAATGAATTTATAGATTTTTATAATGAAAGTTCTTCTGTATTTGCAAATGGCACAAGTTTTTATGGTGATGCAGAGAAAAAACAGGTTACAAATAAAGACCAGAAAATAAAAAGTGGATATTTTGCAAACCTCTTTCCAATGTCTGCTATTAAGGATGCGTTTACATTAAAAGCATCTGTACAAAATGCTGCAGAAGTGAAATTTGTTCTAAAAGCTGGGACAACAGAAAAGGAAATTGTAGCTGAAAAAGCAGAGTCTGGTTATTATGAGGCAGAAGTTACAAAAGAAACTTTGGATTCACTTGGCAAAACTGATATTGGTACTGTAAGTATTGTAGCGGATAGTGTGAATATTCTTACTTTGTCAAATATTAGTTTTGGAAAAGAAAAGGATGTTCTTGCAAAGCATGAGATAGAGAATTTTGAATTATATTATGGTGACAATGATTACCTGAATGGATATTTTACTGAAAATTCTGGTGCAGGTGCTGCTTCTTCTTTTGTACTTGATGGGACAAATAAATCAAATGGCACATATGGAGGTGCATTTACCTATAAGCTGGAAACTGATGGTGCAGAAACATACACAGGACGTATGAAAGGGCTTCCAGAAACAGATTATAGTGAGTACAATGCACTTTCAATGTGGGTTAAGCCTGATGGAAAGGGACAGAAGCTTGTTATACAGCTTACATCAGATGGTGAGGATTTTGAAGTTTTCCTTACAGATTTTGTTAAAACAGAAAATGCAAAATATGTAACTATACCATTTAGTAAGATGAAGGGTAAATCAAATGGTACATTTAATGCCTCAAATATTACAAAGTTTGCAATTTACTGTAATAGTATTGGCAAAGTTAATATTAATTCCCAGATTGTTTTTGATGATATACAGTTTACAAAAGTAAATGAATCTTCTTTATCATATGAAGAAGGCGGGTATGCACTTACAGATTCATTGGCGGATAACAGTACAGATAAAGATAGCCTGGCAAAAGTAAATGGCTTAAAGGCATCTAAGAATACAGCTAAAGCAGTTACCCTTTCATGGAATGTAACAGAGGGAGCAGAAGGATACCAGGTTTACCGCTATAATTCTGCAAGTAAGGATTATAAGCTTGTTAAAAATGTTACAGGCACAAGCTATACTGATAAAAAACTTAAGGCAGGGACTATTTACCAATATAAGGTATGTGCTTATAAAACAGAAAATGGTAAAACTGTTAATGGAATATTTTCAGATGTATTAAAAACAGCTTCTGCACCAGCAAAGGTTTCTGGGGTAAAAGTAAATAAATCTGGCAAAGTTACATGGAAAAAGGTTAGTGGTGCTTCTGGATATGAGGTTTATTTTGCAAAAAATAATAGCAAAAAATTTAAAAAAGCTGCAAATGTAAATGGTGCAGAAAAAACTTCATATACTGTTAAAAAAGCAGAAAAAGGTACTTATAAAGTAAGGGCATATAAAACTGTAGATAGCAAGAAGATTAAAGGAGCATTTTCAACAGGTAAAAAGTTAAAGTAAATATTTTATATGGATTGTATATAATGCAGACAGGTTTTGGAGAAATTCCAGAACCTGTTTGTTTTATGTGATGTTATATAAAATAAGGGTAATAGGCACGTCCGTCCCCACAAAAGTGGATAATCCACAAAAGTGGATAATAAAAATTATTGAAATTTATGGAACGGACGTGGTGTAATATGTAATATAACTTGTTTATATTAGAAAAAGTGGTATAATTTTAAGTAAAAGAAGAAATAGGAATTTACTTGACAGGTTAAAATATATTTGTAAAGGAGAGTTATATGGAAAAAGAGCCAGGTTTGTACAAGGAAAAATTAAAAAGATATTATAATAATGAAGATAAGCTTTTACAATATCCATCAAAGAAACCTATGAGAATATTAGCACTGGTAAAAATTATAAGTAAGTTTGATTCTTCAAGGAAATATACAGAAAAGGAAGTAAACAAAATAATAAAAGATGAAATTGTTTTTTGTGATATAGAGTTAATACGGAGAGAAATGTACCAGTACCAGTTTATAGGAAGGCTTAGAGATGGTTCTGAATACTGGATAGAGGATAAATGGAAAGAAAAGTACAAAGATTATATTATATAGTACAGGGGATGTTAATATATTTGAAATAGTAGAAAACGTTGCATATAATTTATAAGTTTATTATTTGAAATGCAGAGGTGGCATGGAGGTTTTATGAAGTTACCAGAGATGATTTTATTTGATTATGGACAAACATTAGTAAATGAGCAAAAGTTTGATGGTATTAAAGGGACTGAGGCAGTCCTTAAGTATGCAGTTAAAAATAAATATAACCTTACAGCAGAACAGATACGGCATGAGGCAGATATTATTAACCATGAACTGGGCAGATTTGATGTTTCTTTAAAATACCTGTGCCAGACAGAAATTCCAAATACAATGTTTACTCCATATCTTTATGAGTCACAGGGAATAGAAATTCCATTAAGTATAGAAGAAATTGATAAAATATTCTGGGATGCGGCTTCACCAGGAGTTCCTACTGATGGAATAGAAAGTTTTCTTATTTTTTTAAGAGAGAATAAAATACGTACAGGTGTAATTAGTAATATAGCCTATGCACAAAGTATTGTTTCTGGACGTATTAATACACTTCTTCCTGGTAATGGTTTTGAGTTTATTATTACATCTAGTAATTATATTTTCCGTAAGCCGCATAACAGGATATTTGGTCTTGCATTAGAGAAAGCAGGACTGCATGCGGAAAGCGTGTGGTATGTTGGGGATAATTATGAATGTGATATTAAAGGTGCAGCAGATGCTGGTATAACACCTGTCTGGTATACAGGTGCAGATGGCAACACAAATACAAATATAGTACATAATGATGTTTTTACTATAAAAAAATGGGATGAACTTGAAGACAGGTTAAAAGAACTGGCGGTTGTATAAAGAATATCAGAAATAATAAAGGATGTGGTATAGTGAGAGAAATATCTGAACAGTTTATTGCAGCACTTGCAGCTAATGCGTCTGCGCTTAATAACGCCAGGAAAATTTCCCAGAAGGGCGGCTTTGTTAAGTTGTTTTGTTCTGGTGATGATACTTTCTATATGGGGGAGTGTGCTGGAAGCGGCAAGTCAAATTATATAAGTTCTGCTGATTTTATACAGGAGAAAAGCCCTGTTTTCCGTTGTTCCTGTCCTAGCAGGCAATTTCCATGTAAACACAGCCTGGCATTGCTTTTTGAAGTTAATTCTGGAAAAGAGTTTGGGCTTTGTGAAATTCCAGAAGATATAATTAAGAAACGGCAGAAGAAAGAAGCACGTGCTGCAAAGGTGGCTGATGGAAGCCAGGAAAGTAAACCAAAGGTAAATAAGACAGCACGTACAAAGAAAATTAAAAAGCAGCTGGAAGGGTTGCAGATGACAGAAGAAATGATAAGCCGTCTTTTATGGACAGGGCTTGGTACAATGGGAAGCAGTTCTGTAAAGACATATAAAGACCTGGCAAAACAACTTGGGGATTATTACCTCGCAGGCCCACAGCTTTATGTAAACCGTCTGGTTATAGAGATAGAAGCTTTCCAGAAGGACGGTAATAACTGCCATTATAAAGAAGCTGCAAATATACTGGTACAGTTAAGGGCACTGGTAAAAAAGGCAGATGCTTATCTTAAGGACAAGCTTGATAAAGATAATACAGAAGATGATGATAATATCCTGTATGAGGAGCTTGGCGGGGTATGGAAGCTTGGCCAGCTACAAGCACTTGGTTTAAAGAAGGATAATGCTTGCCTGCTCCAGCTTTCTTTCCAGGTTATTTATGATGAAGCAAGAAGAGAATTTATAGATACTGGATGGTGGGCGGATGTTGAAACTGGTGAAGTATCAGTTAAGCGTAATTACCGTCCCATAAAAGCAATGAAATATATTAAACAGGATGATACTGTATTTGAAGCTGTTTCTGTCCCTGTGCTTTCATATTATCCAGGGGAAATTAACCGCCGTATACGCTGGGAGGGGGCATCTTACAGCCCAGTGTCAAAAGAACAGCTTGCAAACCTTGCTTCACATGCACAGACAAGCCTTCTGGCTGCTGTAAAGCTGGTAAAAAACCAGATAAAAAATACACTTCCGGATAATTTTGTTGTAATGTTGTTTGCTTTTAAGCAGATTGGTATGGTTGGGAAATCATATGTTATGTGTGATAAGGAGGATTCATCTGTTCTTTTAGAGGATATTCCTGGAATGGAAGAAACAACTGTGCGTATCCAGGCATTGCCAGATACCTCTTTGTTAGAGAACCAGGTATTACTTGGGGCATTTTTCTATAATGAGAAAAAACGCCGTATATGTGTACAGCCTTACAGCATTATAACAAACAAGCAGGTTGTAAGGCTGTTATATTAACAGGAAGAAAGAAGGTTAAATATGAATCTGGAACCATTATATGAATTAAAAGAACGTCTGGAATCAAGTATTATTGCAGGTGTATCCCTTCTTTCAGAAGATTTCAGGCTTGCCAGGGCTGTCAGGAATATGGAAGCACTTGCAGGTTTAGCTCCTGTGTTTAATAAAATATTCCAGGCAGCAAATGAACTTTTATCTGATGAATGTACTAATAAGGCAGATACTTTGCTTGATACGCTTGCCCTTACAGATGCGGTACTTAAAACACAGGCAGTGGTAAGTGTAGAAGGAGAAATAAAACCACTTGAAGCAGCAGAAGGGACTGCGTATACAGATATACCATATAGCGTAGCAGCTCCTATACTGGAGGCTTTATCCAGCCAGGGAACAGGCTGTTATAGCTTTATTATGGATGAACATAAAAGAAATCCAGGGATTTTCTCAGATTACCGTATTAAGCCAGCACTTGTAGAAGCACTTGGAGCTGCTTATACAGAGCTTGCAAACCATATAGAAGAGTGGCTGTCTGAAGAGGACGCCTCTTTGATTCCGCTTTTAAAAAAGGGTTTTGACCCTAAAGGAAAAAAGGAAATGGTACGCAGGGTACATATAATAGAAAATATTGCAAAGGCAGCAGAAAACCAGTGGTATCTTTCTATGCTTGAAGAGGCAGAGAAAGATATACGTGCTGCACTTATTTATGCTTTGCGCCATAACAGCGGAAACCAGGAAATATTGATGGGTTTTGTAAAAACAGAAAAGGGAAGTTGCAAGAAAGCTGCACTGTGGGCCCTTTCAGGCATGGAGGATACAGATAACCTGGAATTCTGGGAAACACAGCTTAAGAAAAGCACTATTACAGCTGCAAAATCTCTTATACTTTCTAAAAGTGATGCTATATCTGGACTGGTTGCTGGCGCAATAGACAGGCAGATTGATAAAATGCAGGCACAAGCTGGCAGTGGCAGCCTTGTTTTGTCTTCACAGGATTATAGCAAGATAAATATGTTGTTATTAGCCATGACAGGAAAAGCTTCTACAGAAATGCTTGAAGTGTATAGGAAACTTGCAAGGTTTAAACAGTTTGGCCAGATGAAAACAGAAAAAAATGAATATATACAATTTTCTGTCCAGGATATACTTGTAGATTCTATGATTTGGAGCAGGGATAAAAGATTATTTACACTGGCATGGGAATTGTACAATGATAATGGCACAAAGTTTTTAAAACCTGCACTTGTAGCAGCACTTATAGAGAAAGACAGTAAAGAAGTTTATAATACATTTTCCAGGATGCTGGAGGGTGAAGACAGCCAGCATAAGCAGTCTCTTATTAGTATTATGGATGTATTTTCAAGTGTTGTATGGAACAGTGAAAGACAGGAATATGAGATTTTAAAGTATTATTATGATGAGTTTGGGGACAAACCTGTTACTGTGCATACCGGGCTTTTTGAAAAACCAGATATAAGATGGTTTGCATTGTTTACAGATTCCAATAATATAACAGAGGGCTGTATCCATACATATTATTCTTCACAATATGGCTTACGTGAATTTATTGTGCATGGCTGGGATGACGTACTTGGCAATATGGTGTGCCCGCAGGACAAGGAGATTTGTGATATCCTTGGTGGTTATTTTTACCAGCAGGCAATGCTGTCTGCAAAGTATGGTGTGAAATCTAATGTACCTAAAACAAGTAAAACGTATTATATATTAATGGATAAATGTGGTTTCAAGGACGGAAAGGGTCTTGTATCAGCAGAGGTACAAAGTGGCAAATGCTGGTTCTGGGGAGTAGAGGATATGATATTGTCAGCACCTATGCCAGTAAAAGATAAGATTAAGGAACTGGAAGAGATTAAAAAGCTGCAAGAGGACGGAATTGCTAAAATCCAGGACTGGAGTAATGAAAGGTATGATGATTTGTATACAATGTTGTTGAAAAAGGAAATGGAGGAATAATTGTAAGATGGCAACAAAAACAAAGGTACAGCGTCTGCCAGCGGAGCAGATGTTCCAAAAGGAGATTAATGCATTAATAGCAGCAGAAAAAGACCCTGTCCCAACAGGGTGGAAGATGTCACCCAGGTCTGTGCTTACATATATTACTGGAGGAAAGGCAGGAAAAACAATAATTACACCTAAATATATTGGTAACAGACGGCTTGTAGAAATAGCTATTGCAACACTTGTAACTGACCGTGCGCTATTGCTAATTGGGGAACCAGGAACTGCCAAATCCTGGTTATCAGAACATTTATCGGCAGCAATTAATGGGGATTCTACAAAAGTAATACAAGGAACAGCAGGAACTACAGAAGAACAGATACGCTATTCATGGAATTATGCTATGCTGGTTTCGCAGGGGCCTTCACCAGAAGCTATGTTAAAAAGCCCAGTATATAATGCAATGGAAACAGGGACTATTGCAAGGGTTGAGGAAATATCAAGATGTGCTTCTGAGGTACAGGATGCGCTTATTTCTATATTATCAGAAAAAAGGATTTCTGTACCTGAACTTGGGTTTGAAGTTCCAGCTAAAAAGGGGTTTTCGGTGATTGCAACTGCAAATACAAGGGATAAGGGTGTTAATGAAATGTCTGCTGCGCTGAAACGCCGTTTTAATATTGTGGTACTTCCAGCTCCTGCAGACCTGGAATCAGAGATGGATATTGTAAAGACACGTGTAGAACAGCTTTCAGAAAACCTTGATTTAAATTCAGAACTGCCAGAACAGGAAGTGGTTGAAAAGGTTTGCACAATTTTCCGTGAATTGCGTATGGGCGAAACCCTGGATGGCAAACAAAAGTTAAAAACTACCACAGGGGTTTTGTCTACAGCAGAGGCTATTTCTTTGCTGGCAAACAGCATGGCACTTGCAGGCAGTTTTGGAAATGGTGTAATTACAGATTATGACCTGGCAGCGGGGCTACAGGGAGCTATAGTTAAAGATGAGGAAAAGGACAGTCTTGCCTGGAAAGAATATCTGGAGAATATCCTTAAGAAAAGAGGTTTAAAGTGGGCTGGCCTTTATAAAGAATGTAAGGAGCTGAATGAATAATGGATGATATGCTTCAAGTACATGATGCAAACCAGCCAGTTATATTTGGTATCCGGCACTTGTCGCCTGCAGGGGCATGGCATTTAAGGGAACTTCTGGATAAGCTTATGCCAGAGCTGGTTCTTATAGAGGGACCTTCTGATTTTTCAGAGGAGATTGTGTGCCTGCCAGATAAAAACACTAAACCTCCTGTTGCAATTATGGCATATACATCTGAACCTCCTGTACGTACTATATTATATCCATTTGCCAGATATTCACCTGAATACCAGGCGGTTCTCTGGGCACATGAGAACCGCAGGGAATGCCGTTTTATTGATTTGCCATCCGGAATATTCCTGGCACTTTCTGGCTGTGAAGACAGAGATGAAAATACAGGTGAAGAAAAATGGGCTGTATATGATAAGCTGTCTGGACTGTCTGGTGATGATTCACATGAGACATTCTGGGAACGTACACTTGAACATTCAAGTGATGCCGCTGGATATTGGAAAGGGGCAGAAGTATTTGGAAGAAACCTGCGTGGGCTTACAGCCAGGAAGGATAGCAGTTATGCAGAAACCGTTGTACGTGAAGCTTATATGAAGCGGCAGATAAAAGAAGCAGTGGATTCTGGTATTCAACCAGAAAAGATTGTTGTGGTAACAGGTGCATACCATGTGGAAGGTCTGGAAAGCAGTACACCACCATTAAGTGATGAGGAATTAAAAGGGCTGCCTTATGTTGAAACACAGAAAACACTTATGCCATATTCTTATTACCGCCTGTCGTCCAGGTCTGGTTATGGTGCTGGAAATAAAGCGCCTGCGTATTATGACCTTTTATGGGAAGGCTTCCAGAGAGGTGAAGCAAGCTATGCGGCACGCAGTTACTTGTCAAGGCTTGCAGCATGGCAGCGTAAGAATGGAAATATGGTTTCTTCTGCGGAAGTAATTGAAGCGGTCCGGCTTTCATTCTCGCTTGCAGGGCTTAGAGGGTATAATTTGCCTGCATTAAGGGATTTAAGGGATGCAGCGGTTACATGTATAGGGCATGGAAGGCTTGGGGAAATTGCTATGGCTGTTGCTGATACAGAGATTGGAACAACTATAGGGTTTCTTCCACAGGGAACCAGCCGTACCTCTATACAGAATGATTTCTACCGCCAGCTGGATGAGCTTAATTTAAAACGTTATTTTTCTGTAACAGCGGATGACTTGCGTCTGGACCTTAGGGAAAAGTTGGGGGTAAAATCACAGAAAGCAGCATTTATGGACTTGGAACGTTCATTTTTCCTGCACAGGCTGAGGGTCTTAGGCATTTCTTTTGTAAGTTTCAGTCCAGGACAGCAGGAGCGGGCAACATGGGCTGAGAACTGGGTGTTACGCTGGACGCCAGAGGCGGAAATTGAAATTGTAGAAGCACAGTTAAAAGGTGATACGGTACTTCTTGCTGCTGCTTTCCAGATGAAGGAAGAAGCAGAGAATGGGGGAAGCATTGCAAGTGTTGCAAAAATCATTGAACAGTCATTTTTATGTGGTATGCCAGAAACTGCTGCTTATGCTACTTCTGTATTACAAAAGATTGCTGTAGATGCTGCATCTGTTGAAGAAATCGCAGAAACGGCAAGGCAGCTGTCACTTGTTATCCAGTATGGAAGTATCAGGAAGATTTCAAGTGAACCGCTGGTTCCAATATTAAAGCAGCTTTTCCTGCGTGCATGCCTGCTTCTGCCAGGGTGCTGTATTTGTGATGATAATGCTTCACATGGGCTTGTACAGAGTATAGGGATATTAAATGAAACAGCAGTCTGCCATGAATTTCTTCCGGCAGAACGGTGGGTAAATGTAATGAAAGAAATTGCGGACAGGGATGACCTTAATACAAAGGTTTCTGGTTATGCTGCTGCAGTTCTGCTTGAAAGAGGGGAGCTGTCTAATGAAGAACTGGAACTAAAAGTAGAAAGGCGTCTTTCAAAAGGTGTTCCTGCAGACCTGGGGGCTGGCTGGTTTGAAGGGTTTTCAATGAAGAACCGCTATGCATTAATTATCCGTACCAGCCTTTGGGAAAGCCTGGACAAATATCTGGATACACTGGATGATGAGGAATTTAAACGTGCATTGCTTTTTCTTCGCCGTGCTTTTGCAGATTTTACTTCTGCTGATAAAGATGCTATTGCAGAAAATTTAGGGGAAATCTGGCATCTGGATACACAAGAAACATCTGTGGAGGAAGGGCTTTCACAAGAGAGCCAGGTGATGTTAGATGAACTGGATGAGTTTGATTTTGGAGATATTTGAAAGGTATGGTGCAGATAATGGAGGAAACAGGACGTATTAAGCGATGGCGTTTAATTCTTGGCGTGGAAAGTGAAGAACGCTTCATATCTATGAATGGAAATGAGAAGCCTGGGTTGTCAGAAGAGCAGCTTATGATGGACCAGGCACTTGCAGCAATTTATAATCATAGTGAATCTGGAGGTTTTGGGCAAGGACGGGGTGCGGGTAATGGCCCGTCTAACCCTAAGATTTCAAAATGGCTTGGGGATGTACGTACATTGTTTGAAAAGGACCTGGTTACAGTAATACAGTCTGATGCTATAGAGCGCTGTGGGCTGCGCCAGCTTATATTTGAACCTGAACTTCTGGAAAACCTGGAACCAGATATAGGTCTGGCTTCAACGCTTCTTATGCTTAAAGACCAGATTCCAAAACGTTCTAAAGAGAGTGCAAGGGCATTTATTGCGAAAATTGTGGAGGAGATTAATAAGCTGCTGGAAGCAGATATAAGGCGTGCAGTGACATCTTCTATAAACCGCAGGCTTCATTCACCAATACCATCAGCTAGTGCACTGGATTTCCAGCTTACAATACGCAGGAACTTGAAAAATTATAATAAAGAACTTGGAACTATTGTACCAGAACGTTTTTATTTCTTTGACAGGACAACAGCAGCCGCCTCAAGGCAGTGGACAGTAATTCTTGATGTGGACCAGAGTGGCTCTATGGGGGAATCTGTAATTTATTCTTCTATTATGAGTTGTATACTTGCAAGTATGGCTTCAATACGTACCCATATTGTGGCATTTGATACTAATATAGTTGATTTAACAGAGAAATGTGATGACCCTGTGGATTTGCTGTTTGGTTTCCAGCTTGGAGGAGGTACTAATATTGACCAGTCTGTTGCGTATTGCCAGAAATTTGTAGAAAATCCCTCAAAGACTTTGTTCTTTTTAATTACTGACCTCGAAGAGGGCGGGAACAGGGCTTCTTTGATGAACCGGCTTAAAGAGTTAAAGGAGTCTGGGGTGACGGTTGTCTGTCTTCTTGCTATTGCAGATGGAGGGAAACCTTATTACGATGCACAGATGGCAGAGAAGGTTGCAAGGATTGGTATTCCATGTTTTGCATGTAATCCTGAAATGCTGCCACTGCTTTTGCAGAGGGCATTAAAAGGACAGGATCTTGGGGAGTTCCGCAAAGAATTTGAGAAAAGAAAATAAATAAGGCTTGCAGATATGGAGGATTTGTATTTTGTTGGATAATGAAACAATAACAGGAGATGTAGCTTATAAGCATGGCGGGGATATTTATAGTAATAATGTAAAGTATGATTTTTCAGTAAATACTAATCCTCTGGGAATACCAGAAACGGTAAAGATTAAATTAACAGAAAATATAGATTTATTTGAGAAGTATCCAGATATGGAATGTAGTAAATTGCGCATGGCAATTTCAGAAAAGGAAAATATTCCCAAAGAAAATATATTATGTGGTAATGGTGCATCTGAAATATTTAAACTGGTTACAAATGCAATAATGCCAAAGAAAGCATTGGTGACAGCACCAGCATTTTCTGGATACAGATATGCTTTGTATGGGACTAATGCAAAGATAGAATATTATTATTTGGAAGAAGAAAAAGATTTTGTGATAGATACCAGAATATTAGATAAGATTCCTTTGGATTGTGATATAATTTTTTTGTGCAGTCCTTGTAACCCAACAGGAAGAATTATAAGTAAAGAAGTGTTTATGAAAGTACTGGCATATTGTGAAAAAAATAGTATTTATCTTATTGCAGATGAATGTTTTTTGGGATTTGTGCCAGATTATGAACTGCTTAGCATGAAAAGTGAAATATATAGTAATTACCTTATTGTTGTTAATGCATTTACAAAGTTATATGCAATGGCTGGTTTAAGGCTTGGCTGGTGTGTATGTGGGAATAAGTGGCTGCTGGCAAGGATGAAACAATTACAGACAGAGTGGAGTGTATCTGTTGCTGCACAGATTGCTGGTGTTAGTGCGCTTGAGGATAAAGACTATGTTGTACAAACAAGAGAATTAGTTGCATCGGAGAGGACTAGAATGACAAAATATTTTGCAACTAAAGGAATAAAGGTATTTCCATCAGATGCAAATTTTTTGCTTGTTAAAAGTGGAATTAATTTATATGAAAAACTTCTTGAAAAACAGATATTAATACGTAATTGTAATAATTTTATAGGACTTGCAGATGGATTTTACAGAATAGCAGTCCGGTCCCAGGAAGAAAATAGCATTCTTATAAATATTTTGGAAATGTGCCTGGAATAACAGAACTGCTAAATAGTGACAGAAGAATTATACAGGGTATTCTTGTTTGTATATTAATATAATACAAATTTATGTTTATTTTTTATTATACAGAATAAAATTTAATTTTAAAGTATCCTGTAAAACCAGAGTAATCTGCAGATAATTTGTATGTATCTGTGTTTTCTAATGTATAATATGTTACTAATTTTCTGGCTTTACCTAAGTTATATACAACATTTCCTTTTGAGTCAGTTAGTTCAATATCTAAGTTTCCGCTTTTTATATCTGACTCAAAAGAAAATTTTATTTTTTCACCTGTTTTTCCTGGAAATAGAATATTAGAATTATTTGTTGCTGGTTTAGCAGCAGAATAATTTATATTGCCTAATGGTTTTGGACGGGTTAATATCCATATATTAGCTAAGATAGCTAATATAATAATACTGCTAATTATAATTGTTTTTTTCTTCATATTATTTTGCCTTTCATATTAATTGATATGTTACATAGGAGTTATAAAAAATATTATATTACTAAGTATACTTCTTATTTAGTTTTATGGCAATATTTTGTTTAGATTTGATTTTCCCCATTTTTTAAATTACACAAAGATTATATTACTTTAATAAGTTCTAAATGTTTTACCAAAAAGCAGCTTATGGGGCACTGGTGCTTAAATCTGGTCTTTTCAGATTTTATACACCACTGTGTATCCCATCCAAGTGCAATACATGCAAAGCCATGTTACAAACATGGTTTTTTGCTGGTAAACATTTGGAACTTGCCAGCGCCAGAATGTTTGTGTATTAAAAAATAAGGAAACTCAAATTTGTTTAGACGAAAAGTTTAATAGTGTAGGATGTGCATGTGTTGTTTTTTTCTGTAATATGTAGTTTTAGATGGATGGTTGTGGTATAATGCAACTGCAATATGGTGTTTTATAAATAATAATTATAAAAAATGAGGGTAGTAGTGAAAGGAATATAAAACGGATATAATTGAACATTCTAATGACTGGTACAGCCAGGACGGGGAAGAAGATTGTGCGCTATATGAAGTTATGAAAGCGGGAGTACAGGAAAGATTTGGTCTGGATAATAATAGTATGGACAATCTTCTTAATGAAATCCTGGATTAATAATTTATATAATTAAAAAGAGGTATATTATAATGATAGAAAATATAGATATTAATGAAATTATGGGAAGGCTTGCAGAAAGGATAAAGGCATCTGTATCACCATACCATACAACGGAATATGCATTAAATGAATTAAAAGAGAGTGGTTTTAAAGAACTTGCGTTTGATGAGGAGTGGAAGCTTGAAAGCGGAGGCAGGTATGTTGCCAGGCTGTATGGTTCTTCGCTTGCGGCGTTTACTATTGGGGAGGGATGGAATGGGACAGGTTTCAGGCTGGCAGCAGCACATACTGATTTCCCATGTATTAAATTAAAACCATCATCACAAATAATAGAAAATAATTATGTAAAATGCAATGTTGATGTATATGGAGGTGCAATTTTAAATACATGGCTTGACAGACCGCTTTCAGCTGCTGGAAGAGTGGTGCTTGAAAGTGATAGTGCTATAAAGCCAGTTACCAGGCTGGTAAACCTGGCAAGACCTTTATTTATTATACCAAATCTTGCAATCCACATGAACAGGGATGTTAATAAAGGAGTTGAATTAAACAGGCAGAAAGATATGCTTCCACTTATGTGTACTGTACCAGAAGACAATAATGGGAATATTATTTTAAGTCTTATTGCATCAGAACTTGAAACTTGTACAGATAAGATTCTTGGATATGATTTATGTCTTTATCCTGTAGAAGAACCATTGCTGTTAGGAGCAGATAATAGTCTTTTTAGTGCAGGAAGGCTTGATAACCTTACTTCTGTACAAGCCTGTATAAGTGCCATTATATCAGGGATGTGTAATGACAGCCTGGATATAGTTATGCTATATGATAGTGAAGAAGTAGGAAGCAGTACGAAACAAGGTGCGGGTTCAGTAATTACACGTTCAGTTATTGAGAGGATATATGAGAATATGGGACTGGACCGTGAAATGTTCTGGTGCGGGCTTGCTGCTTCGGAAGGGCTTTCAGTTGATGTTGCACATGCAATACATCCTAACTGTCCAGAAAAAAGTGATATAACTAATAAAATTTATATGAACAAAGGATTTGCTATAAAGACTGCTATAAATGAAAGGTATGCAAGTGATTTGGAGGTACTTGGGTCATTAATACAGATTTGCAGTAAAGAAGGAATACCATTCCAGAGGTATGTTAACAGGTCAGATATCGCAGGAGGCAGCACTCTTGGAGCTGTAGCTGTTGTAAATCTTCCTATAAAAATGCTTGATATTGGAGTGCCTGTGCTTGCAATGCATTCATCAAGGGAAACTATGGGAGTATATGACCAGTATTATCTTGAAAAAGCAGTGCAGTCTTTTTTCTTATCTGAATAATTGCAAAGTTGTAATTATAACATTAAGTAAATATCCAGGAAAGTTAGTGAAGTTTCCTGGGTGAATGGGTATAGGGAAACTTCTTGCCCACTGTGTTTTCTTACAGAAATAAAACAAGGCTTTTTACATTCCTAAAGCCTGTATCTTACGAAGAAAAAGAATAGGCATTTGGGATAGATAGTAGAAATCTTTGCATTTTTATGCTATAATTAGTTACAAAAGGTGAATACAAATTTTAAAGGAGCGGAAGATTTTAATGTCACACATAAAATGGATTGGTATAATCAATAGTGAAATAGCAGATTATCAAAAAGGAAATCTGGATTGTAGAGCAAAGAAAATGGTATTGCCTGCTACAATGAAAGAAATGATGATAAAAGCATTGCCATTTGCAGTTGTTCCATTTACTGTGATTTTTTTATCCATTTTTCTTAAAACTTTTCTTGCTGGAGAAAGGATTATATCCCCTGTATTTTTTGTTATTGGATTTATTGCTGGTTTTATTGGATTGATTGTCCATGAATGGTTACACGCTATTGTATATCCTGCAAACGCAACTGTTTATATAGGGTTTCATCTAAAGTCTTTTGCCGCTGTTGCTTTGGTATCTTATCCATTGAAAAAATGGAGATTTATCCTGATGTCTTTACTTCCTTTGTTATTAGGGATTGTGCCTATTGTGCTGTTTTGGTTTAACCCTGCTGCTTGGAAGTCTTGGAATGGTTTTTTGTTTGGTTTTTCAATAATGGGACTTATCAGTCCGTATCCAGATTACTTTAATGTTTATCAAGTGATAAAGCAAACTCCGCCTAAATGTTACATTCAGAACTACAATGATGAGACATACTGGATTGAATAATTATCTTAAATCTTAGAAAGGCTGGACTTACATATCCGAAAGGTTTATCTGACGATAAGCCATTCGGATATTTTTTTGTATCTGTCGTATGGAAAAGTCAAGGAAGATACATTATAACCAGCAAAGACACTTATACATTTTGTTCAATATAATTCTATATATTTATCAGATAAAATTGTGGGCATTTTCATTATTGCATATTATTAGACATATATTATCATCAGACAATATCACCAATAAAACCATTTGGTTATCTGGACTGGACATAAATTTTAATTTTCCAGTACGTCCTGGTCTTTACAAAATATCCCTTATAGCGTAAAATACGTTTACAGGTAAGAATATACACAGAAAGCGGAGGTTAATTATGAAAGAATTTTCACCAGTTAAGGAAGGTAAAGTACGTGAGGTATATGATAACGGGGACAGCCTTGTTATTGTTGCGACAGACAGGATTTCAGCATTTGATGTAATACTTAAAAATGAAGTTACAGATAAGGGTGCTATACTTACACAGATGTCTAAGTTCTGGTTTGGATTTACCAAAGATATTGTGCCTAACCATATGATTTCTACAGATGCCATGGATATGCCAGAATTTTTTGGAAGTAAAAAGTTCAATGGAAACAGTATGCTGTGCAAGAAACTGAAAATGCTTCCTATAGAGTGTATAGTACGTGGATATATTACTGGAAGTGGCTGGGAGAGCTATAAGGAAAGTGGTACTGTATGTGGTATAAAACTGCCAGACGGGCTTAAAGAATCAGACAAGCTGCCAGAACCAGTGTATACACCTACAACAAAAGCAGACCTTGGAGACCATGATGAGCATATAACATTTGAAGAAAGTGTTAAGATTCTTGATAAAGAATTTCCAGGAAAAGGTGAAGAATATGCAAAGAAAATTATGGATTGTACAATAGCACTTTATAAAAAGTGTGCAGAATATGCTTTATCAAAGGGAATAATAATTGCTGATACTAAGTTTGAATTTGGGCTTGATGAGAATGGTAATGTAGTTCTTGGCGATGAAATGCTTACACCAGACAGTTCAAGGTTCTGGCCTCTTGATGGTTATAAACCTGGACAGGGACAGCCTTCATTTGATAAACAGTATGTAAGGGACTGGCTTAAAGCTAATCCGGATAGTGGTTATAAGCTTCCAGATGATGTTGTAGAGAAGACAACAGGAAAATATAAAGAAGCTTTCCAGATGCTTACAGGCAAGGAATTTACACGTTAATATTTTAACTTCATTAAGTAAGCTGCCAATGCCTGTCCACAGGTATTGTGGATATTTTTTGGCTAAGCCAGATAAATACCAGCAGGGCTGTTTTAATTTTTAAAGGTACAGAAATTTATATTTGTGCCAGCATTACATGCCAGTTCTGCTGGTAATTTTATAGCATTATAAACTGTAATTATAGTTTATAATAATTATTTAAATTATTTTAGAAAAAAGTATATACATCCAGCTTCAAATGTGGTAAGTTTATATTAATGGTTTATAACCCAGCAAGCAGTATATAAGCACAATAGAACTATTATTAGAATGGAGGAGAGATATGGATTTACAGAAAAATTACAAGTTTTGGTTTTGTACAGGTTCACAGGATTTATATGGAGATGAGTGCCTGGCAAATGTTGCAGAACATTCAAAGAAAATTGTTGCAGCTTTAAATGAGTCAGGCAATCTTCCGTTTGAAGTTGTATGGAAGCCAACCCTTATTACAAATGAGCTTATAAGAAAAACCTTTAATGAAGCTAATATGGATGAAGAGTGTGCAGGTGTGATTACATGGATGCATACATTTTCACCTGCTAAGTCATGGATAATAGGTCTCCAGGAATACAGGAAACCTCTGCTTCATTTACATACACAGTTTAACCAGGAGATACCATATGATACAATTGATATGGATTTTATGAATGAAAACCAGGCAGCACATGGTGACAGGGAATATGGCCATATGGTTACCCGTATGGGGATTGAACGTAAAGTAGTAGTTGGACACTGGAGTGATGAAAATGTACAGAACCGTATTGGTTCATGGATGCGTACAGCTATAGGTATTATTGAGAGCAGCCATATAAGGGTAATGCGTGTTGCGGACAATATGAGGAATGTTGCAGTTACAGAGGGTGACAAAGTTGAAGCACAGCTGAAATTTGGCTGGGAAGTAGATGCTTATCCTGTAAATGAGATTGCAGCATGTGTAGACGCTGTAACAGAACCAGATATTAATGCACTTGTTGATGAATACTATGATAAATATGAGATACTTCTTGAGGGAAGGGATGCAGGTGAGTTTAAAAAGCATGTTGCTGTACAGGCACAGATTGAAATTGGTTTTGAACGTTTCTTAAAGGAGAAGAACTACCATGCAATAGTTACACACTTTGGTGACCTTGGCAGCTTAAAGCAGCTTCCAGGTCTTGCTATCCAGAGGCTTATGGAAAAGGGTTATGGATTTGGTGCAGAGGGTGACTGGAAAGTTGCAGCAATGGTGCGCCTTATGAAAATTATGACAGCAGGCATGAAGGATGCAAAGGGTACATCTATGCTTGAAGATTATACATATAATATGGTACCTGGCAAAGAGGGTATCCTTGAAGCACATATGCTTGAAATCTGCCCATCTATTGCAGGAAGCCCTATACAGATTAAGTGCCAGCCTCTTTCAATGGGTGACAGGGAAGACCCTGCAAGGCTTGTATTTACATCTAAAGATGGACATGGAATTGCAACATCACTTATTGACCTTGGAAACCGTTTCCGTCTTATAATTAATGAGGTAAACTGCCGCCAGACAGAGAAACCTATGCCAAAACTGCCTACAGCTACAAACTTCTGGACACCTGAACCAGATTTCTATACAGGTTCAGAAGCATGGATTCTTGCGGGTGGGGCACATCATACTGCATTTACATATGACCTTACAGCAGAGCAGATGTGTGACTGGGCTGCAATGATGGGAATTGAGGCAGTAGTAATTAACAAAGATACAACAATACCTGGATTTAAGCGTGACCTTATGCTTGGAAATATTGTTTACAGATAACAGAATATATTAAATGTGTATATACACAGAATGGAGGATAAAATGAAAGATGCTATAATTAATGGCAAGACAGCACTTGGTATTGAATTTGGCTCAACAAGGATTAAAGCAGTCCTTGTTGATGATAAAAACAATCTTATAGGCATTGGCGGCCATTCCTGGGAAAACAAATATGAGAATGGTGTATGGACTTACAGCCTGGATGATATCTGGGGAGGACTCCAGGACTGCTATTCCCAGCTTGCACAGAATGTAAAAGATAAGTATGGTGTTACTATTGAAACAGTTGGTTCAATAGGTTTTAGCGCAATGATGCATGGATATATGGCATTTGACAAGGAGGATAAGCTTCTTGTGCCTTTCCGTACATGGAGAAATACTATTACAGAAGAAGCAGCAGACAAGCTTACAGAGTTATTTGGTTTTAATATTCCACAGCGCTGGAGCATTGCACATCTCTACCAGGCAATTTTAAATGGTGAAGACCATGTAAAGGATATTACATATTTTACAACACTCGCAGGATATATCCACTGGCAGCTTACAGGGGAGAAAGTCCTTGGTGTAGGAGAGGCATCAGGAATGTTCCCTATTGATTCATCAACAAAGCAGTTTAATGCAGATATGGTTGCTAAGTTTGATAATGCAGTTGCAGATAAGGGATTTTCTTGGAAGCTTTATGATATTATACCAAAGGTGCTTACAGCAGGTGAAAAAGCAGGAATCCTTACAGAAGAAGGAGCAAAGCTTCTGGATGTTTCTGGAAACCTTAAGGGAGGTATTCCGCTTTGTCCTCCAGAGGGAGATGCAGGTACTGGAATGGTTGCTACAAACAGTGTTGCAGTACGTACAGGTAATGTATCAGCAGGTACATCTGTATTTGCAATGATAGTCCTTGAAAAACCACTTAAGAATGTACATCGTGAGATTGACCTTGTTACTACACCTGTAGGTGATGCTGTAGCAATGGTGCACTGTAATAACTGTTCATCAGATATAAATGCATGGATGAATCTTTTTAAAGAATTTGCGGACTGTTTTGGATGCAATATTGATAAAGGCGATATTTATGAAGTGCTTTATAAGAAATCACAGGAAGGTGATAAAGATGGCGGCGGTCTTCTTGCTTATAATTACTTCTCAGGTGAGCATGTAACAGGATTTGAAGAAGGCAGGCCTGTATTTGCAAGGGAAGTAAATAGCAATTTCACACTTGCTAACTTTATGAAAGTTACTCTTTATACTGCATTTGGTGCATTAAAGACAGGGCTTGATATCCTGTTGAAGGAAGAAGATGTTAAGATTGATTCTATATATGGCCATGGCGGTCTTTTTACAACAAAAGGTGTATGCCAGAAGATTTTAGCAGCTGCAATGAATGCACCTGTATCTGTAATGGATACAGCAAGTGAAGGCGGTGCCTGGGGAATGGCCATCCTTGCATCTTATATGGCTAATAAAAAGGACGGGGAATCACTTGAAGATTACCTTAAGGCCAATGTATTTGCAGGTACTACAGGTTCAGTAGAACAGCCAGACCCAGCAGATGTAAAAGGATTTGATGATTTTATTAAGAAATACAGCAGGGGGCTTGCAATAGAACGGGCTGCAGTTGAGAGTTTATAAGAAAATTTATTTATAATATAAATAATTATGGGATGTGTAAGCCATGCTGGCTGCACATCCTTTTTAAATGAAATTTAAAAAATATTGCATGGATAGATTATATAAAATGGTGTAAAATATAGTTACAAGATAAAAGCATATTAATAATGGAATAAAGAATAGGTTGGAAATTATATTATTTATACCATACAAAACACGGCATGGGGGATTATTATGGATAAGATAAAATTAATTGTTATGGATATGGATGGTACACTTCTGGACTCCGATAAAAATATTAGCAGTTATACCATGGATTTATTAAAAAGGCTTAACAGTGACGGCTATAAACTTGGTATTGCTTCTGGCAGGCCAATTATAGGGCTTAAGCGGACTATTGAAGCACTTGGTATTAATAGTTATATTAATTTTATGACGGGGTCTAATGGTGCAGAATTATATGATGTTGATAAAGGTAAAGAGAATTGTTTCTACCAGCTTGAGCCTGGAATTATAGATGGAATAATTAACCTGTATGCACCATTTGATTTAAACCCATATGTATACCAGGGTGAAAACTGTTATGCATATAAAAGTGATGCAACTATTGAGAGGGCAGCAAGAAATAACCATCTGGGAATTGTCCTTTGTAACCTTAAAGAAGAAATAAAAACTCCACAAAGTAAGCTTGTACTTAGTACACCTCCTGAGAAGATGGAACAGGTAGAAGCTTTTTATGAGATGCATAAATCAGAATACTACCGTGCCTTTAAATCACAGGCAGATATGTTTGAATTTGTACATCCAGAATTGTCAAAGGTGTATGGAATTAGTTATTATTGCAGCCAGCATGGATATAGTATAGAAGAGGCAGCAGCATTTGGTGATACCACCAATGATATTGAAATGTTAATGGGATGTGGTACTGGTGTATGTATGTGCAATGGTACAGAAGATGCTAAACAGGCAGCAGATATTGTGACAAAATACAGTAATGATGAGAATGGGCTTGCAAGGGAACTGGAAGATATTTTGCATTTGTAAATATAAATATTATAACAGGAGGTAACCAGATATGGTATGGCTAAAGGCAGATACTGGGCTTGAAAATACATACAGAAAGCTTATACACACATCAAAAGCAGATGTAGACTGGCATGGCAGTATTTTAATAAAAAATAATACAATAATACTTCCTGGAAGTACCAGTTCACTGGTATTCGACTTTGAATTAAAAAGAGTATATCCAGATATAATTGATATTCCTGCAATTCCAGGTGATATATTTGAAATTAGTGGCAGGAAATTAATGGTAAATATATTTAATATACTTTTGTATGTATTTGGTAAATGGGGAGCAATAAAAGGAATAAAAGTTGACCATAGCTATGAAAAAATAAATATGCTTTTTAAGCAGATTTTAAAAGATGTCAAGGCAGAAACCTATTATTCTGAAAATGGCATAAGATTTGCAAGTAACGGAAAAAGTGTTGTATTTGAAGATATTATTATGTCTGCTATTTATAAAATAGAAGCAGAAGAGAAGGCAGCAGAAGAAGGCATTATAGAAGGTGCTGGGGAAGAAGGCATTCCACAGGGGCTATGGCATGATATGAAATGGAAACAGATTATTACTACATTTGACAGAAAACCTCTGGATAGTAAGATGCCAGGTTCAAACAGGCTTGGCAGTAATTTTTATATGGTACCATATAAGTGCCCGGATTGTGGCAGAAATATACATATGTCAGTATATCCAAACCGCAGGGAACTTTTAATAGATACGGAAGAAGGCAGGGTATATGCAGCAAGGGTATATATGTGCCCGGAATGCAGTAAGTTTTATACTCCAAGACCTGGTAAGTTATTGTCAGAAGGTGATGAATATATTCTTGATTTTGATGATGATATTAAAGCATCAGAGGATTATAAAAAACTTATTGGAAGAAAAGGTGGAAAGAACTGCAACAGTAATTTCAATATGTATGAAACGGAATATATTGATAAAGTACATAATGGAAATAGAAGTCTTGCACAAATCTGCAGTAATATGAAAGGGCTGTCTGATAAAGACCTTGAGGGGCTGCTCGAGCAGATGGATGAAGGATTTTATTCTGAAAATGAAATAAAAAGATTTATGGCATATATTGAGCAGGAACTTGAATTTAGGAAGAATGGACGCCTTAACCCTTATACTGCTTTTAGGAAAGGATTAAAATCAGGTAAAATAGGTTTAACAGGTGTTGCTGGTACAAAAAAGAACAGGGTGGACTATAGCAGTATTGAGGAAGAGGAAGAAACACAACAGGACATGGCTGGTGATGGAGAACCAGAAAGTATATTACAAAAAGAAGGAGAAGCAATACAGAAGCCTGGTACAGATAGTAATGAAAGCCAGCAGGCTGCAGAAGAAGCCACTGGCAGTACAGATACAAGGATGGAAGATATTCTCAGGAAATATATGGCTGGCATAGAAGAGGACAGAACGGAAAATATTTCTGTAGAAGAAAAAGTTAATATTATAGAAGATAATTATATAAATAATACACAAGATAAAACGGATGATATAACAGAAAATAACCTGCAAAATGACATTGTGGCAGAAAGCCATGAAGATGCAGCAGGCAGTAAGGGTAATAATACAAGTTATATAGAAGAACCAGTTTATAATATAGAAGAAGATATACAACCAGATAAAATAAAAAGCATTAATAAACCAGGCGGGTTAAAATCATTATTTAATAAAAAAAAGGACAGTAAAAAATCTGCAGATTATAAAGGAATAAACAATATTAAAAAAGAAACAGATATAATAAATAATGACACAAATAGCATTAGTATTATTAGAGAAAATAATAATACTGTAGATAATACAGACACAATTCCAGAAGATTTTGAAAGTGCAGATAATATTGTTACAGATAAAGAACCACAATTAGCCGTATATAATAAAGAAACAGAAAGAGGCATAGAAGATAATAATATTAATAATATCCAGGACGCAGATAAAAAAGAAGAAAAGAGAGAAGAAAATATTTTAAGCAGTGAAGAAATAGTTAGAAAGATATCAAATAGCAAAGGTAAAAAATATTCAGATATACAAAAACTTGTTAGTGAAATAAGGAACAGCAATTTAAGCAATGAAGAAAAGGAAACGTTTATAAAACAGCTTCTTGGCATGCTTGAACAGGCTGGCAAAAAAGAGCTGGATTATCTTATATCACATCTTCCTCAAAGTGACAATAAAGAAAGGTATAAAAGAGTTAAAGAACGGATTAAAACTTATAAAGATATTGATACTGGAAGATATGAAGAGATAATTGACAAGTATATACAAAATGCAGAAAGGGAAGAGCTTTCAGCAGTGGTAAATAAAGCAAGAGGCAGTGGAAGACACAGCTTGTTAAAGATTATTGAGGATATAAAGAGTAAAGATTATGACCTTGGTGTGCTTAGGGAATATAGTGATGAGTTATACCAGCAAGTTAAAGATATTGATACAGAAACTGTAAGGAAAATAGTTCCAGATATATCTGCATTGGATGTTGAAGATGGAATACGTGCTATGCAGGAAATAGAAGCTGCAGACATACTTCCAGAGATTAAGACAGAGATGACAGAGCTTATAGATAAAAGACTTACACGTATGAAGACAGAAGAATGTGAGCAGCTTGTAGAGAAACTTAGAAGAAGCCTGGATGACACGATAGAAGACACTTCAAGAATACATTATTATGATGCCAGGAAAATGCTTAAAGGTGACAATAAAGATGAAGAATCTATACTAATAAGAAAAGCAATAAGTAAGTATGCAATTCTGCTTGGCAGGTATGAATATCCAGTTATAATATGTGACTCATCATTTTTAAATAATGGAAAAGAAGGTTTTATAGTTACGCCAGACCATATTTTTTATAAAGGTGTTATAAAATCTGGTACATTGGATATTATGGATATTGAAAATATTTCCCTTGACAGCGGCAAAACTGGTAAAGCAATATTTGCTAGTAATGGGTTAAAACGGAAGCAGAAATTGCCATGCCCGTTAAAAGGCAAAGACCAGGAAAGAATGGCAGATGTATTAAATGATTTTGTTGAATATTTAAAAGCAAAACCTAAATCAAGAAGTGTTGAATATATGGCACAGGAAAAACATACCACAATATGCTGTTACAGATGTGGCCATGTATTTAAGGCAGGTAATATCTGCCCTAAATGTGGAAGCCGCAATTAATAGCTGTTTTATATAACTATTAATTCCCAGTATGTAGTTATATATATCTATAAATACAGCTTTAATGACTGTTGACAACCATATACAATATGTTACAATATAGAAATGAAAACTATGTTACATAACAGGTAAAAATATGCAGCCTGGCTGCTGTTATAATGAAAGGTATGGTTATTGTATATGGAATATCAGGTTATAAGCGACAGTTCATGTGATTTGGAAGCAGATTTAAAAGAAAAATATAATATAGAAGTTGTTCCATTTTTTGTATCGTTTGAAGAGGAGAAGTATTATAAAGAAATTGAAGAAATAGCAATAAGGGATGTATATGACAAGATGGTTTCAAACCCTAAAAAGTATCCAAAGACTTCACTTCCATCTGTGCAGAATTATGTAGATGCCTTTATGCCACATATAAGAGCAGGGAGAGGAGTTATATGTGTATGTATAACAACTTCTTTAAGTGGTTCATATAATTCCGCAGTAAATGCCAGGGATATAATTTGTGAAGATTATCCAGATGCAAAAATTACAGTTATAAATTCTTATGGTGCTACAGTATACCAGCGGCTGTATGTAATTGAAGCAGCAAAGATGCAGCAGCAGGGTTACAGTTATGAAGAAAATGTGAAGATACTCCAGGGGCAGATGAGGGATACTGCGCGTATATTCTTTACCGTTGGAGACCTTGACTATCTGCAGCATGGCGGGCGTATAGGAAAGCTTGCTGGTCTTGCAGGAAGTGTTTTAAACCTTAAGCCGCTTATAACACTTGAGGGAGGTTCTATAGATTCATCAGGAATTGCAAGAAGCCGTAAGAAATCAATGGCGAAAACAATTGAACTGCTTAAATCATATTTTAAAGAAAATAAAGAAAATCCTGTAGATTATGAATATGCTGTTGGTTATGGATATGACATGCAAGAAGGTATACAATATAAGAAACAGGTTGATGAAGCATTGAAAGAAATGGGTGTGGAAAAAGGGGCAGACCTTGTACAGATAGGAGCAACAATATGTGTGCATACAGGTCCATATGCTATAGGCGTAGGCCTGGTAAAGCGTTTTGGGTGCTGCACAGATTAAAACAAATTATGTAGTTCTGGCAATTCTAAAATTTTACCATCTTATTGACAATAATAAAATGGTAAGATATAATCAAAAACAAGGCAATGACGGAGAGGAGTAACATAACTTATCGTTAACAGAGAGTGAAGGATGGTGGAATCTTCATAAAGTGAATTTATGTGAAAAACACTCCAGGGCTTATTTTTACAGCCCATACAGCCGCAATCTGAAAGATAGTGATATTGAGTAGGTGCGCCGTAAGCTGCACGGAAGACAGCATGGCCTGTTTATGCATGGCTGCAGAGAGACTGTTTTACAGTAATTCGGGTGGTACCGCGGATATATATGTCCGTCCTGAACTTCTGGTTTAGGATGGGCTTTTTTGTAATTATAAATAATCCATCCTATCCATATAATAATTTTATATAAAGATGGAGGAAAAAGTGAAAGATTTTTCAAATCTTTCACCCTGCAAGTTTGTGTCTGCGCTGCATCCACAAACTGGGAATGCGAAAAAAGCAGCGCAGAAATGAGGAGGAACATGAATATATCAAATATTTACCGTGATGTTACATTAGACAGTGTAAGTGAAAGTGATGTTGGAAAGAACCTGAAACTGGCAGGATGGGTAGAAAATATACGTGACCACGGGGGTGTATCTTTTATTGACCTCCGTGATATGTATGGTGTGATGCAGGTAGTTATGCGTGATACAACACTCCTTGACGGGATAAGCAAAGAGGACTGTATTAGCATTGAAGGTGTTATAGAACACCGTGATGAAGAAACATATAACCCTAAGATACCTACAGGTACTATAGAACTTGAAGCCCATAAAGTTGAAATACTTGGAAGGGTGTATAAACAGCTTCCTTTTGAAATTATGACATCTAAAGAAACAAGGGAAGATGTGCGTCTTAAATACCGTTATCTTGATTTGCGTAATGCTAAGGTACGTGACAATATGCTTTTCCGCTCAAAGGTAATCAGCTTTTTAAGGCAGAAAATGACAGATATGGGATTTTTGGAAATCCAGACTCCAATACTTTGTGCCTCATCACCAGAAGGGGCAAGGGATTATATTGTACCTTCACGTAAATTTAAAGGGAAGTTTTATGCACTTCCACAGGCACCACAGCAGTACAAGCAGCTGCTTATGGTATCAGGTTTTGATAAATATTTCCAGATAGCACCTTGTTTCCGTGATGAAGATGCACGTGCAGACCGTTCACCAGGAGAGTTTTACCAGCTTGATTTTGAAATGTCATTTGCAACACAGGAGGATGTATTTAAAGCAGGTGAAGAAGTTTTATCTGCTACATTTGAAAAGTTTGCACCAGAAGGATATGAAGTTACAAAAGCACCTTATCCAATAATTAGTTATAAACAGGCAATGCTTGAATTTGGAACAGATAAACCAGATTTACGTAATCCATTGCGGATAGTAGATGTTACAGACTTTTTCCAGAGATGTACATTTAAGCCATTCCATGGGAAGACAGTGCGTGCTATAAAAGTCCATGCAGATATGTCCAAAGGCTTCCATGAGAAACTGCTTAAATTTGCGCAATCTATTGGAATGGGTGGCTTAGGTTATCTTGAGGTAAAAGAAGACAAGACATACAAAGGACCAATTGATAAATTTATACCTGATGATATGAAAGGTGAAATTGCAGAAATAGCAGGTCTTGAAACAGGGGATACAATTTTCTTTATAGCAGACAGGGAAGAACAGGCCGCTATATATGCGGGACAGATAAGGACAGAGCTTGGGGAACGTCTTGGGCTGCTTGAGAAAAATGCTTACCGTTTCTGTTATATTAATGATTTCCCTATGTATGAATATGATATGGAACAGAAGAAGTATATATTTACACACAATCCATTTTCAATGCCACAAGGCGGGCTTGATGCATTAAATGAAAAAGAACCTTCAGAGATACTTGCTTACCAGTATGATATTGTATGTAATGGTGTTGAACTTTCATCAGGTGCAGTACGTAACCATAATCTTGATATTATGGTTAAAGCATTTGAAATTGCGGGATATACAGAAGAAGATTTAAAAGAGAAATTTGGTGCACTTTATAGTGCTTTCCAGTTTGGTGCACCACCACATGCAGGAATGGCACCAGGTGTTGACAGGATGATTATGCTTCTGCTGAATGAAGAAAATATCCGTGAGGTTATACCTTTCCCTATGAATGGAAATGCACAGGATTTAATGTGCGGGGCACCAAATGAAGTTACAGAACAGCAGCTTAGGGAAGTCCATATAAAGGTAAGGCAGTAAACTGGGGAATAAATGCAAAGGAGGGATTACAATGAGATTAATTACACGTTCAGATTTTGACGGGCTTGCATGCGGGGCTCTTCTTAAAGAAGCTGGGATAATTGATCACTGGAAATTCGCACATCCAAAGGATTTGCAGGATGGGCTTGTTGAAGTTAATGAGAATGACTGTCTCGCCAATGTACCTTATGTAGAGGGATGTGGTTTATGGTTTGACCATCACTCAAGTGAACATGAAAGACTGCAGCTTGAAGGCAAATATAAAGGTGAGAGCCGTATTACACCATCATGTGCCCGTATTATCTATGAATATTATGGTGGAAGGGAAAAGTTCCCTCAGTTTGATGATATGATGGAAGCTGTTGATAAGGTTGATTCAGGCAATCTTACAATAGATGAAGTACAGAACCCACAAGGCTGGATACTGGTAGGTTTTCTTATGGACCCACGTACAGGTCTTGGACGCTGGCGTAATTTTACAATTTCAAATTACCAGCTTATGGAGAAACTTATAGATGCCTGCCGTACAATGACTACAGATGAAATACTTGCACTTCCTGATGTTAAAGAACGTATAGAAGTATATTTTGAGCAGACCAGTAAATTTAAAGAAATGGTTGAAAAATATACAAGAGTAGATGGCAAACTTATAATATCAGATTTGCGTGGTGTAGAACCAATATATTCAGGAAACCGTTTTATGATTTACAGTATGTATCCAGAACAAAATATTTCTGCATGGATAGTGAGCGGCCGTGGAGGCAAAGGGTGCAGTGCTGCGGTTGGATATAGTATTCTGAACAGGACATGTAATGTAGATGTTGGAAGCCTTATGCTTAAATATAATGGTGGTGGCCATAAGAAGGTTGGTACTTGCCAGTTTACAGATGAAAATATGGAAACAGAGCTTCCAAAGATGTTAGCAGAACTTTCAGAAGCCAGCAATAAGCCAGATACACCATAAGGTGTACAGAAGATAACAGAAGAAATAAAAAGTGCTGCCGCATTAAGCAGGGCAAATATAAAATATAATTTTTATTTTAATAAAAATTACTATATAATGTATTGCCATTGCTTAATGCGGCAGTTTTTACATGTTATTAAATATTTCTTCCATCTGGGTTATTTCATTTTTATTTGTTTCAATAATATTTTTTGCAATACTACGTATTTCTTTATGGTTTGAATATCTTAAAATTGTATCTGACATATCTATAGCCATCTGGTGGTGTATAACCATTCCTTCAATATAGGCTTCCTCAACATTACTGCTTGATTCAGTTTCATTGCCTATATGCTGGTGGGATGATATCATTTTATTATAAAATTTAAGATAGTTCTTTTCATTTTTCTTGTCTGAAATCCCTTGTTTCTGGATTTCCTTAATTAGCTGGCGCATTTCTTCTATTTCTTCTGTTTCATTGTCAATAATATTACTTGCAAGTTTTTTTAGTTCTTTGTTTTCACCACCAAATAAAATATAATTTTTGGATAATTCAACTGAAGCTTCATGGTGTGGAATCATTCCTATAAGAAAGTCAAATTCTGCACTTCCAGATTCCTTTACACTCATGCCAGCCAGCATATCAGAAATAATAGTATCTTGTTCTTCCAGGTATGCAGAAATATCCGCATCATCCTCTTCATCTTTTATAATATCTGTTCCAGGTGATGATGAAGGTGATGATGCCTGTGTGCCAGAACCATTGTTATGGTTTGATGAATTGCCAGTAGTGCTTTTGCGTGAAGCAAACAAGCTTAAGAAAATAACTAACAATATTAATATAACAATAGTAAGGATACCATATAAATGGTAATTTTTATGCTTGTTCATTAAGATAAGTCCTTTCACCTGCAGATATAAAATCTAATCCAGTCTTTTAACAGTGTTTTTCTGGTTTATAAAATTGCTGGTCAAATTCTGCGTTAAAATAATAGAAGTTATTATGGTCAAGTTTACTTTTTGTCATTTCCAGTGCTTCACCAAAACGCTGGAAGTGTACTACTTCCCTTGCACGCAGGAATTTTAATGGTGCCCTGGTATCTGGGTCATCAATTACACGGAGAAGATTGTCGTATACAGTGCGGGCTTTTTGTTCTGCTGCAAGGTCTTCAAATAAATCAGCAAAGGGGTCACCTTTTGACTGGAATTCAAGAGAAGTAAATGGAATACCTGCTGCTGCCTGTGGCCATAGTGCTTTGGTATGGTCAATATAGTAGGCGTCAAAACCTGCTGTTCTGGCTTCTTCTGGTGTTAAATCTCTTGTAAGCTGGTATACCATGGCACAGATTATTTCCAGATGGTTTATTTCTTCTGTACCTATATCAGTAAGAAGTCCGCCCACCTTTTTTACTGGCATAGTATAACGTTGTGAAAGGTAACGCATAGAGGCGCTAAGCTCCCCGTCTGGACCACCATACTGGCTTATAATAAGCTGTGCAGTTTTAGGACATGTTTTTTTGATTTTTACAGGGAATTGCAATCTTTTTTCATAAGCCCACATTATATGCATCCCCCTTCCCATGGCATTGGACCTTCCGCCCAGGCATAATCACTGTTGTTTAAGCTGGCGGTTACCATTGACAGCTGTGTCAGGGGGTTGTATTTACTTGCATATTCTGAAAGCAGGTCCATACGTTCCTTTGAAAGCTGGTAGAAAAGTGGTGTCCCTTCAGGGCAGTCTGGGTGTGTGTCAAGATAAAGGGTAAGGTCATTAATAGCAAAACTTATAGATGTTATTTTGCCCATAAGAACCTCCCTTTCCTGTTGTACAGGGTCAAGTGCGGAACCATTTGTATTTAAATTGCTGTTTCCTTTATCTGCAAGAAATATAGGAAAATTTAAACATGTGAAAATAGTTCCTTCTTTAAGCGCAGTGTCCCAGTCATAAAGTTCACACCATTCCTGTGATGGAACAGAAGCCATGGCAAGAGTTTCAGGACAGGAACAACAGTTTTTTTCATTCATGGTAATCCTCCAATCTTATGTGGTTTAACAGTTACAGTAAATAGTAAAATGGTGATGTAAGCATACATCATAAGTTATTATTTGCAATTTAAAAAAATTAATGTATAATTTTAATAGAAAAAAACTGGCATAACAGTTAAAAAGTTTACTGTTATGCCAGAATAAAAGTATCCGTTTTGAAAATTAAATATACTCTTTGTGTAAATCTAATTTTCAAATATGCTATAAGATTAAATTATATTGGTTAATATTATATATTTTGTTTGTAAGTACTTAAGAAACTAGCAAGTTTTCCAATAGATTCTTCTAAAACACTAAGTTGTGGCAGGTATACTATACGGAAATGGTCTGGTTCTGCCCAGTTAAATCCTTTACCATGTACAATAAGGACTTTCTTTTCTTTAAGGAAATCAAGTGCAAATTGTTCGTCATTATGTATGTTGAATTTTTTAATATCCAGTTTTGGGAAAATATAAAATGCTGCTTTTGGTTTTACTGCAGATACACCTGGTATATCATTAAGTGCTTTATATATATAGTCTCTCTGTTCACATATACGGCCTCCTGGCATAACATAATTTTCTACACTCTGGTATCCGCCAAGTGCAGTCTGTACTATGGATTGTGCAGGAACATTAGAACAAAGCCTCATATTTGAAAGCATGTTAATTCCTTCAATATAATCTTTTGCTAAGTCCTTGCGTCCGCTAAGAATCATCCATCCAATACGGAAACCTGCAATCATATGTGATTTGGACAAGCCGCTGAATGTTACACAAAACAAATCTGGTGCAAGTGATGCAACAGATATATGCTTGCCATTGTCAAACAGAAGCCTGTCATATATTTCATCTGAAAAAATAATAAGCCTGTGTTCTCTTGCAACATTAATTATTTCTTCTAATATCTCTTTTGGATAGAGTGCACCAGTTGGGTTATTAGGGTTTATTATAACGATTGCTTTTGTACGGTTTGTAATTTTATTTTTTATATCATTAATATCTGGATACCATTCTGCTTGTTCGTCACAGATATAGTGTACAGCTTTGCCACCTGCAAGAGTTGCAGTAGCTGTCCATAGAGGATAGTCAGGTGCAGGTATTAAAATTTCATCACCTTCATTAAGAAGTGCCTGCATACATAAGTTAATAAGTTCACTTACCCCATTGCCAGTATAAATATCATTAATAGTAACATCTGGGATATTTTTAAGCTGTGCATATTGCATAATTGCTTTTCTAGCAGGAAATATTCCTTTTGATTCAGAATACCCTTGTGCATTATTAAGCCCATGACGCATGTCAAGTAGTACCTCTTCTGGGGCTTCAAAGCCGAAAGGTGCAGGATTTCCTATATTTAACTTTAGGATTTTAGAACCTGCTTCTTCCATGCGGCTGGCTTCGTCAAGTACAGGACCTCTTACGTCGTATAATACATTATCAAGTTTAGAAGATTTTTTAAAAAGATTCATTATTGCTTAGCCTCTTTTCGTAATATATAATAGATAATTTTAATGATAGTATTATATATTAAAAGAAAAAGGATATCAATAATAATATTTTCTTTAATTCTTTCTACTTTAAAAAATAATATAATTATTATAACTGTTTTTCAATAGTTTAATGCTGGTATTGTATCTGGTTATATGTTATACTTGTATAACTATATGGATAAAGGAGAAATATATATGCCAGGACAATACAGTAATTATGATTTTGAAGAAACTATGGTAACTTTGACAGATGAAGACGGCAATGACAAAGATTTTTATATTGATGAAATATATGAGGTGGATAACCAGCTGTATGCTGCCGCAATTCCTGCTGGTGTAGATAATATTACTGAATATTATGTATTCAGGCTTAAAGACCTTGGGAATGATGATTTTGAAATGGAAGATATAACAGACGAAGAAGAGTATGACGCTGCTGCTGATGCTTATGAAGAAAAACTTGATGCAAGATTGTGGAACAAACTTAATGAAAATGAAAATATATAGACAAATATACCAGAGGATAACCGGCAGTCCGCTTTTGCCTGTAAGCAGGCAATGCGGATTGTGGACAGCTGTTAGTTATTCAAATATAATATAGTGTATTTGTCTATATTTTGTATATATTATGGCTGATGTACATTATGGTGAAAATAATTATCCAGGTTAGTATACCAGGTATTAATGGAATAAAAAGCTGTATGTTAAAGAATCTGCCACCATATATATGTGTATAAATTATCTTGGCAATAAATGTTATTATTTGTACAGGCAGGACTTGTTTCATTATATATTTGCTTAAAAGTATAGATTTGGCAAAGAGTAGCTGTTTTATATCTACAGGGATGAATTTATATTTTTTAAATATATTACTGGATTTACCATTTTCTATAGTAATTATAAAATCTGTAATCTGGTCTAAATTTTCTTCTATATTATCTGAAACCAGTATTGTGGCCTGGTATTCTGACACGAATTCCTGTAGAAGTTTAAAGAAATCTTTTCTAAATACTGGGTCTAATCCTGCTGCTGGTTCATCGGACAGAAACAGTTTTGTCAATGGTTTTTTATAAAAATATAAATGAGTAATTGGTACAGTCCATAAAAAATATTTCTTAAGTGGTGGAACCTGGGGTTGTACAGTGAAGTTAAATAAAAAGAGGGATATTAAATCCCTCTTAATTATATTTATATAAAAAGTTATTTACCTGGAACTTTAGTCCGGATAGCTTTCATATGTGTATGTATTGTTTGGTATGCCATATTCTCTTATAGTATCATTATCAAGCAAGTCCTGCATTGTATCAATACCGTTGTTATCTTCTTTGAGATAGCTTTCACTATTATAGATTTTGGAAGATTCCCCACCTTCTTTTACATTGTCTTTATTGGTAAGTTTTTGTAATTTACTAGCAGCATCAGTTTCTTTTTCAGTTTGTGTATCCTGGTTTTTTGTGCTGTTAATTTTAATGTATGCACTTGTAATACATCCAAGTCCTATAGTACCAATAAGACAAGCTGTTAAAAATTTTTTCATTATATAACATCTCTTGTTTAATAAGTATCATTATAGATGATTTTTTCTTTTATATCATCTGCTTTAGCTTTAGTGTCAAGCAAGGTAATTATTTCACCTGCAAAGTCAATACATGTGCCCATGCCGCGGCTTGTAATAACATTGCCATCACGGACAACTGGTTGTTTCTGGTAAGTGGCACCTGTAAGTTTTTCTTCAAAACCTGGATAACAGGTAGCATTTTTACCATTTAAAATACCAAGTGCACCAAGTACGCTTGGAGCAGCACATACAGCAGCAACAGCTTTGCCAGAATTATTAAATTCTACAAGCTTGTCTGTAAGTGGTTTGTATGCAAGCAGGTTATTAGTGCCAGGCATGCCTCCAGGAAGTATAAGCATATCAGTGCTGTTAAAATCTGCATTGGCAAATAACTGGTCTGCTTTAATTGTTATATTGTGTGAACCTGTAACTTCAAGTGTGCCAGTAATTGATACCATATTAATCTCTATGCCTGCTCTTCTAAGCATATCTACAACAGTGAGCATCTCTACCTCTTCATATCCTGGTGCGAGAAAAATAAGTGATTTAGACATTGTTACCTCCATTCCTAAATAGTTGTATATATTACTATTGCTATTAAATATATTGAAGCTGTAAGATATTTAACATCTATAGCAATAAAGAGAGGGTGTTTTCTTATTAATTACAAATTATAAAATATAATTATAATAAAATCAAGATTATATGGCTAAATTATATATATTTGAAAGTTTAATTGGAATTTTTTTCCAAAGTGTGTTATAATCTGGCTGTTATAAGAAAAGCATATATTTAACATTATTGAGGAAGCCCTTTAAAATACACGCTTTTTAAGTGGTGGACTTACTTAATTGGGTTAAAACAGATAGAGAAGAAAAAAATATGCATCTTTAATTATAGCAAAAGGTATACCAGAACCAGATATACATAAATATGGTTTTGCTTTTTATAGCAAGAAAGTATTAACTGGTGATAGTACAATTTTATAAAATCTGTTTATTTAGTGGTTTTTACTTGTGTTTGGCTTTAAGCAATGATATAATAATTGCCCGGGTATAAAATAAATATACAGTTTTAAAAGATAAAATACATTAATAAGGAGGCCCGTAATGAGTGGTTATAGTTTAAAAACAATGATGGAGAAACCAGAACGCCTTGCACCAGGACACCGTATGTGTGCCGGGTGTGGCTCAACAATAGCAGTACGTGCGGTGCTGCGTTCACTGCATGAAGGTGACAGGGCTGTTATAGGTAATGCAACAGGGTGTCTGGAAGTCTCTTCCTTTATGTATCCATATACATCATGGGAAGACAGTTATATACATAATGCATTTGAAAATGCAGGAGCTACATTAAGTGGTGTGGAAACTGCATACAGGGTATTAAAGAAGCGTGGGAAACTGCCAGCAGATGAAACATTTAAATTTATAACATTTGGTGGTGATGGTGGTACATATGATATAGGTTTCCAGTCACTGTCTGGAGCGATGGAACGTGGACATGATATAGTATATGTATGTTATGATAATGGTGCATATATGAATACAGGAATACAACGTTCTTCTGCAACACCTATGTATGCAGATACTACTACTACACCTGTTGGTAAAGAATCAAATGGCAAGATGCAGAACCGCAAAGATTTATCAAGCATTATTGCAGACCATTATGTACCTTATGTTGCACAAACTACATTTACTAAGGATTTTAAAGATATACATATGAAGTCTGAGAAGGCAATATATACAGAAGGAGCTGCATTTCTTAATATAATGACACCTTGTCCACGTGGCTGGAGATATGAAACTTCTGAGATTATGGAAATATGCAGGCTTGCAGTTGAAACATGTTACTGGCCACTTTTTGAAGTGGACCATGGCAAGTGGATATTGTCATATGAGCCAAAGAAGAAATTGCCAATCGAAGATTTCTTAAAAGTACAAGGAAGGTTTAAACACTTATTTAAAAAAGGGAACGAGAACCTGTTAGAGCAGTTCCAGGAGGAAGTTGACAGGCGCTGGGAAGACTTATTATATAAGTGTTCAAGGGAATCATAGATATGACTTTATTAACATACCAGGTATTTAAGACAGTAGCAGAACAGGGAAGTTTCAGGAAAGCAGCAGATATCCTTGGGCTTACACCATCTGCTATAAGCCATGCAATATCTTCTATGGAAGGTGAGCTTGGATTTTCACTTCTAAATAGAAGTAAAATGGGTGTCACCCTTACAAATTATGGCGAACATCTCCTGCCATACATTAATGCTGTATTAAACAGTGATGAAAGCCTGCAGCAGGCAGTTGCAGAATTTAACGGGCTTAAGCAGGGCAAAGTTAAAGTAGGCTGTTTTTCAAGTGTATGTACTAACTGGATGCCTGGCATAATGAACTCATTCGGGCGTTTATATCCTGATATAACAATAGAAGTATTCCAGGGAACATATGATGATGTGGTGTACTGGATAAAAAATGGTGTTGTAGATTTAGGGTTTTTGTCTGTTTCAAGTGCTGATGATATCCCAATTAAACCATTGTGTAAGGACAGGCTTCTGTGTGTTATGCCAAAAGGTACCACAAAGCCTGGCAGCAAAGAACACATGAGTATTGATGAAATGAGAAACCACCAGTTTGTTACACAGAGGGAGTCAACAGATGCAGATATACAGAATTTCCTTAAAGAAAATTCACTTGATATCCAGTCAAATTACCATGTTGTAGATGATTTATCAACAATAGCAATGGTTGCAAATGGTTTTGGCATATGCCTTATGCCTGAAATGGTAATGAATGACATACCATATGAGGTTGACTGTTATCCATTAAAACCAGATGCATACAGGATAATTGGCATAGCTGCTATTAATCCTGGGTTTATGGCACCTGCTGCCAGGACTATGTACAACCATATAATTAAGAAATACCAGCAGGATGAATTTAAAAACAAAGACTGAATAAAGGCTGTCCTGTAAAGCATAAAATATACAACATGTATTATATATTTGCTTTACAGGACAGTTATTTTTATATAATTTCCGTGTGCAAAATAAGTAATATAATGATGTCCATAGCCCTTTATACAAATTTAAGATATAGATTATACTAATTTTAGTATAATTATCTTATATTATTTGACATTTGAAAGAATAATGTGTAACGTAAGTATGTGACAATTTTATGAAGAATAAGTGTACAGGAATAGTACACAGGAATGGAGAGGACTATGCCAAAATTTAGTGTAAAAAAGCCATTCGTGGTACTTGTAGCAGTAATTATGGTACTTGTACTGGGAATAGTTAGTTTTACAAGGATGACGACAGATTTCCTGCCAAACATGAATCTGCCGTATATGATGATTATAACTACATATCCAGGCGCATCTCCTGAAAAGGTCCAGAGGGATGTTACAGAACCTATGGAGAGCGGTACAGGAACTGTCAACGGTGTAAAGAATGTAACAAGCCAGTCGATGGAAAATGCAAGCCTTGTTACGCTTGAATTTGAAGAAGACACCAATATGGATGCTGCAATGGTAAAGGTTTCTTCGGCTGTAAACCAGCTTGAGCTTCCTGACACAGCAGGTAATCCTATGATAATGGAATTATCAATGGATATGATGGCTACAATGATTGCAAGTGTTGACTATGAAGGAAAAGACAGGATTGAGCTTTCCAAATTCGTAGAAGATGTTGTAATCCCTGAGCTGCAGCGCCAGGATGGTGTTGCAAGTGTATCAGAATCAGGCAATGTTATAAAATCTATAGAAGTTGTCCTTAACCAGGATAAGATAGACAGCATTAATGAAGAAGTACTTGCTAAGACAGATAAAACACTTGCCAAAGCAAGAAAAGATATTGATAAGGCAAAAAAGGAACTTGAAAAAGGAAAGAAGGAACTTGAAAAACAGAAGAAAAATTTAGAAGAAGAACAGAACAAACAATCAGCAGAACTTGCCAAATTCAGTAAGATGATGAATGAGGCAATAGCAACGAAGACTGCATATAATTCACAGCTTACAAGCCTTAAAGCAAGCCAGACAGCGCTTGAAACTGAGAAAAAGGCATATAAAGACAATGGTGTCGTTGAAGCTTACAACCAGATGAATGATATGATGAAAGCGTTGAGGAATTCACTTTCAGAGGATGGTGAAGCTTATAAAGCAATTTATGATGCTGCATATAAGCAGATTTCCATTGCAATAGTACAGGGGATTTTTGATTCTGCTGGAATGGAAGTGGAAATAACAGAAGAAAATATTGACCAGTACCTTGAACAATATCTGCCACAGTTTGGTGATACTGCAGATGAATATATAAAACAGGCAGAAGAGCAGGCAAAGCAGGTTGCAGACACACAGGCCCAGGCCCAGCTTGATGTGCTTCCTGAAAGTGTTAAGGATGCAATAGATAATCCAGATAAATTAGAAGCATTAAAGAAATTAATGGAGGCACAGGGGCAGCAAGAGGCGGTTAAGAACCTTACTAAGAAAAACCTTTCAATGCTTTATGATATAGTTGAAACAAGAATACCACAGATAGATATAGCTCTTGGCAATTTAAAAACAGAGATTGCAGCAGCAGAGGCTATAGTAAAACAGGTTACAAAATCAATAGCAGAAGCAGAAAAGAAATATGAGCAGGTTGAATCAGGGAAAATTACAGCGGCGGCAGCATTTGGTTCTGCCAATGCCCAGATTTCAAGTGTAGAAGCTACTCTGGAAAATAGTGAAAGTGAATTAAAAAGTGCAGAAAAATCATTTAAAGAATCAAAGAAACAAGCACTTGAAAATGCAAATCTGGATGCACTTCTTACAATGGAGCAGATTTCTAACATACTTACAGCAGAGAACTTTTCTATGCCAGCAGGATATATAAGTGAAGATGAAACACAATACCTTATTAAAGTTGGTGATGAATATTCCAGCGTTGATGAAATGACAGATGCAGTTCTTTGCAATATTGATGATATTGGTGATATAAAACTTTCTGATGTTGCAGATATTAATATGGTAGATAATTCTGCTGATTCATATGGAAAGGTTAATGGAAATGATGCAGTCCTTTTAAGTATATCAAAGTCAAGTACAGCAGGTACTTCTGATGTATCAGATGCATGTAATGACGCATTTAAGAAAATGTCAGAAGAGAATGAAGGCCTGAGGTTTACTAATCTTATGGACCAGGGTGACTATATAAGGCTTATTATAGATTCTGTATTATCAAACCTTTTGTGGGGAGCATTGCTTGCAATAATTGTACTTCTTATATTCCTGAAAGATATAAGACCAACGGTAGTAGTTGCATTTAGTATACCATTAAGTGTGCTTTTTGCAGTTGTACTTATGTATTTTACAGATATTACATTAAATATAATATCGCTGTCTGGACTGGCGCTAGGTGTTGGTATGCTTGTAGACAACTCTATTGTAGTTGTGGAGAATATTTACAGGCTCAGGAGCAAAGGAGTTGGTGCAGCACGTGCTGCTGTAATGGGAGCTAACCAGGTAGCAGGCGCTATTTTTTCATCAACACTTACTACAATATGTGTATTTCTTCCTATAATATTTACAGATGGAATTACAAGACAGATAATGCAGGATATGTGCCTTACAATAACGTACAGCCTTTGTGCAAGCCTTGTGGTTGCACTTACTGTTGTTCCAAGCATGGGAGCTACAGTCCTTAACAAAGCAGATGTTAAAAAGCACCGCTGGTTTGATGCGCTTGTAAATGTATATGACAAGGCAATACGTTTCTGTTTAAGATTTAAGATAGTGCCAATAATTATTGCTATTGGGCTTCTTGTTTTCTCAACATACAAGGTGCTTAAAATGGGTATAGTATTTGTACCAGATATGGGAAGTGAGCAGATGTCTGTTTCATATACAATGCCTGATGACACTTCTACAGAAGAGGACTATAAACTTTCAGATGAGATAGCTTCTGAAATACAGAAAATAAAGGGTGTAAATACTATTGGAACAATGCTTAGCAGTGCAACATCAGTTATGGGTTCAGTAAGCTCAGATACAAAAGCATATTCTGCAATGATTCTTCTGGATGAAGAGTATGCTAATAAAAATAAAGAGATTGCAGCAGACATAGAAAAGATACTGGAATCTAAAAAACTTGAAGATTATTCTGTATCAGAATCAAATATGGATATGTCAAGTATGATGGGAAGCGGGCTTGAAGTTGATATATATGGCAAGGATTTAGATAAACTTCTTAAAATAAGTGAAGATGTCAAAGAAATGGTAGAAAGCATTGAAGGTTTTGAGGAAGTTTCTAATGGACAGGAAAAAGCAGACAAAGAGCTTGTTGTACAGGTAAATAAGAAAAAAGCTATGAGGCTTGGGCTTACTGTAGCACAGGTTTATGCAGAACTTGCTGCAAAACTGTCAACTGATAAAGACTCTACAAGCATTACAGTAAACGAGGAGGAATTTGATGTAAAAATAGTTGATGAAAGGGAAGAACTCAATACCAAAAATATAATGGATTATGAGTTTGAAACAACAACAACTAATGACAAAGGTGAACAAAAGAAAGAAAAACATAAACTTAAAGAATTTGCAAAATTAAAAGAAGGTACATCAATAGCAACAATTAACAGGGAAAATATTGTTAATTATATGGCAGTTACAGCAGTGGCAGAGGAGAACTATAATACAACACTTTTAAGCAGGAATTTAGAAAAACTTATTGACCAGTATAATGTACCAGATGGATATGAAATAAAAATTGCTGGTGAAAGTGAAACCAATAATGAAATGGTCAGCAGCATGCTTACAATGATAGGGCTTGCAATTATATTTATTTATCTTGTAATGGTAGCACAGTTTGGAAGCCTTTTATCACCATTTATTATACTTCTTACAATACCACTTGCATTTACTGGAGGACTTATTGCACTTCTGGTAACAGGTGAGGAGATTTCAGTAATGGCACTTATGGGATTTCTTGTACTTTCAGGTGTAGTTGTTAATAATGGTATTGTGTTTGTAGATTATGCCAATAAATTGCGCCTTGATGGAAAAGAGAAGAAAGATGCACTTATTGAAACAGGTAAAACCCGTATGCGTCCTATTATGATGACAGCACTTACAACAATACTTGCTATGTCAGTAATGGCAGCAAGCCAGGATAGTACAGCTGCTATGAGCAGGGGGATGGCTATTGTTACAATAGGCGGGCTTATATATGCAACATTTATGACATTATTTATAGTACCTGTATTATATGATATTTTCTATAGAAAGAAGTTAAAGAAAGTAGATTTAGGTGATGAAGAAACTTTAAATGAAACAGATGATATTATATAAAAATAAAAAATATTATAATATGGAAAATGGAACGCTTTGGCGTTCCATTTTTTTGGAAAGAATATTATAAAAATAATTTGGCAAACTAAATATAAAGTTATAAGCAAGTAATTAATACCTGCTTGCATACAGTGCGGATTGCAGATATCCGCTTTATATTTATGGAGGCAATTATGGGAGAGAATAAACAAATAGGCAAACAAAGCATAAAATTTGCCCATCCGCCATTTATCCGCGGAGCTGCATCAGTTGTTGGCACAAAGGAAGCAGAAGGACCATATGGTGAGTATTTTGACGAAGTAGAACAAGACCCAATGGCAGGAGGTGACAGCTGGGAAGATGCAGAAGGAAAGTTCCAGGAAAGGGCAGCAGAACTTGCAATAAAAAATGCAGGCTGTAAAACAGAAGATATGCGGTATATTGTAGCAGGCGATTTGCTTGGACAGCTTATGGCATCATCTTTTGGGCTTATAAAACTGGAAAGACCGTTATTCGGAGTATATGGTGCATGCTCTACAATGGGTGAATCCATTGCAGTTGCGTCTATGATAGCAGAAGGTGGTTTTGCTGGCAATGTGCTTGCCCTTACTTCAAGCCATTTTGCAAGTGCAGAAAAGCAGTTCAGGTTTCCGCTTGGATATGCTAACCAGCGTAACAAATCAGCTACATGGACAGTTACAGGAAGCGGGGCAGTGGTGGTATCAGCAGCAAGTGATATAAAAGCTGGCAGTGAACCAGGTCACAGGCTGCCTGATAAGGTTCTTGAGGAGAAGAACAAAGTCCATATTGTTGGTATTACAACAGGTAAAATTGTTGACTATGGAGTAAAGGACAGCATGAATATGGGTGCATGCATGGCGCCAGCGGCGGCAGATGCAATAGTACAGCATTTTATTGATTTTGGCCACAGTCCAGGACAGTATGATAAAATTATTACAGGTGACCTTGGACTTGTTGGAAAAGATATCCTTATTGATATTATAAGGGCAAAAGGATATGATATTTCAGAAAATTATATGGATTGTGGAATTGAAATATATGGTGAAGAGCAAAATGTGCAGTCTGGAGGAAGTGGATGTGGATGCAGTGCAGTTATGCTTACAGGTTTTATATTAAAGAAGCTGGAGAGTGGTGACTGGAAAAGAGTGTTATTTGTACCAACAGGAGCTCTTCTGTCACAAGTAAGTTTTAATGAAGGAAATAGTGTTCCAGGAATTGCACATGCAGTTCTGCTTGAAAGAAGATAACCTGGAAAGCAGCTGCCTGGCAGCATTTGAAAGGAGAAGTTTTAAAAGTATGAATTATTTATTAGCTTTTGTTGTAGGTGGCGCTATATGTGTTGTTGTACAGATTTTAATGGACAATACAAAATTGCTGCCTGGAAGGATAATGGTTATTCTTGTATGTAGTGGCGCATTGCTTAGTGCACTTGGGCTTTATGAACCATTTGAAAAGTGGGCAGGAAGCGGTGCATCTGTACCTTTGCTTGGATTTGGAAATACTCTTTTTAAAGGTGTAAAAGATGCAGTTGACAATGAGGGTTTTATTGGACTTTATAAAGGTGGTTTTACAGCAAGCGCAGTAGGAATTTCAACAGCACTTTTATGGGGATATATTGCATCACTTGTATTTAAACCAAAAATGAAGTCATAATATAATTATAATTTTATATAGAAAATTTTTTAAAAGCCGGCCTTGGAGATATATAAGCTAACCAAAAATATTTATTACTTTTTATTTATTGTATTAAATATTTTTGCGATATAGTATAAAAATATTTCCAAGGTTTTATTTTTATTGTTAAAAATATATCAAAAGCACAAAAATTAAATAAAATTAAAATAAATGCAAAAAAATTGCAAAAATTACTTGCAAGTTTTGCAAAAAAGTTATAGACTTTTCTTGTATATAAAAACGGGCCCTATAAAAAGAAGAAATTAGCTAGTGCCTTCAGTTAAAATCCATAGAAAGGAAAATAAAATAATGAGTAGAGGTAGAAAGAAAGTTACAGAAGCAGAAATTGAAAATCCAGAAGTAGTTGAAAAAGAAGCTGTTAATAAAGAGGCTGAGGCAGAGTCTGAAGTAGTTGCGGCTAATGAAGAAACAAGCGAAGAAACTGCAAATGAAACTGGTTCTGAAAATAATGCTGATGGAACTACAGAAGCTCCACGTACAAAGAGAAAGTATACAAAGAGAAAAACAGCAGATAAGAAAGCAGACAAATCTTCTGCAAAAAAATCTAAGAAAGAAGCTAAAGAAACAGAATATGTCCAGGAAGTTTTTATTGAGCATAATGATGCACAAATACTTTCAGAAAGCATTGTAAACAGAATAAAAGAAACATATAAAAATGAAGGGCACAGAATTTCTTCTATTAAGAAGCTCCAGGTTTATATAAATATTGACCAGAAAAAAGCTTATTATGTAATTAATGATAAGCATGAAGGAAAATTTGTTGAGTTTTAATATGGATATATTCAGATAGCTGGTTTCTAATTGGAGGCAGTTTCTGCCTCCAATAATTCTTTATATCTTTATAAAGGTAAATTATAGAAATTTGTAAATTGGATAAATGTATATGTGTTTTATTATATTTTTAATGAGGTTAAACTGCTTATAATATTTCAGGACGTTTTGGGATTTTGGAATATTTTTTTAAACCATGTCTGGAATGGATGTTCAAGTGCTGTGTGAAGTTTCATTATTTTTTCACTATTTTCTTCTGCCATGCGCATAGTACAGAGAGCTGACATACAGGAGAAACGTATTACATCATCCAGCATATGTATATTATTTTTCTTCCATTTTTCTTTTGTGCATGTTATTGTACTGAATAATGGCCTGCCATCACATATATAACGGTCTGCAATTTTCTGGTTAGAAAGTTCATAAAGCTGCATAAGCCCGTTAGATTCTTCTTCAGACATCATGCTGCATGGATATGATTTTTCTGAAACTGGAGAAAATTCACGCAATATACATTCAAACTTTCTTGTTTCGTTTGTATTCATTTTAGTAGTTTCATTAATAATCCGTTTTATTTCGCAGGCATTTTCTGATAACCTGGTATTCAGGTTGTTTCGTTTTTCTTTTGTATAAAAACTATCTTCAAAAGTTATTCCAAATATATCAAGAAAATCTGAAAAAAGGGAACCTCCTGTAAAATAATTCTTATCAAACCGTTTTACAATAATATTTTCCATTCCAAATATATTTTTAAGTTTCCTAAGACATCCAAGATAATCAAGATTTATATACTGGTCATAATTATTTATATATTCATCCCATGTTAATGTATTTTTAGTTGTTATGCTGTGTTTAACCAGCTGGTTGTACCATGACAGAACATATTCATCCTGGCGTCTTAAATATACAATAATTTTTATCTGGCAGCCTGATGTAAGTGCATATTCCTGTAGCTGGTGCATAAGCCTTTTGCCCCTTTTCCTGCTGAAACACGCCGTCCATATCCCTTCATCAGATAGTATAATATTGTCATATATTTTAAAAAGCTTGGTTAATTCTTCCAGGCCATTATTAAAGTTTTCCTTTTCTTTATCTTTTAACCTTTTACCCTCATCATCAAGATATACTGCTTCTAAAAAAAGACCATTGCGGTATTTGCCCTTATTGGCATATTCAAAATCAAATTCTGGGTAAAAATAACCTTTTTCTGCAAGTTTCTGCTGGTTGTCATGGCAGAAATGTTGTAATGATGTAGTACCTGTCTTAGGTGTGCCTATATGTAAATATAAAGTTTTCATGTAATTTCTCCTTATCATAAAGTTTGTTAATATAAATGTCTGGCAGGTATCGTCTGTCTGTAATTTAATATATTAAGTTTTTATTACAAAATTATGGCATATATTGGGAAAATATAAAAAAGGGATGTATATTATATTTTCTGGATATAATATACATCCCAGCTGTCATGGTTACAGCATTATTTCTGTTTTATTTCCTTTAGAAATAATTACTGCTGCCTTCCAGACATTTCTTCTTCCTGGCGCCTAATCATCTGGCGGACCATTTCACCACCAACAGAACCGTTCTGTGCTGATGTTAAATCTCCGTTATAACCACCATTTTTAAGTGGTACGCCAATTTCGCTGGCTACCTCCATTTTAAACTTATTCATAGCCTCTTTTGCCTGTGGTACTTCCATTCTTGAACTATTATTGCTTGTCATAGTTTCATACCTCCTTTTAATTTATTATTTGGGACAGATTTGATTCCATGTGCATTAATGGATTGATATCTTCCCTTTTTAAGATAAGTTATTGCTTATCTTGATATTATTATGGACAAGAAGAATTAAAATATGTTGGTAGTTTTTAGGGAAAAGGTTGTAATTTTTTTCAAATATGATATAATTTTAATATTTGTATAAATAATGAATGGAGGATTTATTATGAAACATATTAAAACAATTAACAGGGCTGATTTAAGCGCTACTGCTAAAAAGGGCGGATGTGGTAAATGCCAGGCTTCATGCCAGTCAGCATGTAAGACATCATGCACAGTTGGTAACCAGAAATGTGCTAATGAAAACAGCAAATAATTAGCTGGTGCTGCTTGTACCAGGCATATAGTAAAAGCGGCCTGCATATACCAGCCTGGCTGCTGCAGATAACTGCAGCAGCCATTAATTTTGTAAAAATATCCTGTTTATCCATAATTATAAAAGAAAGGTACTTATTATAAAATGATTCATAAATTTAAAGCCAAAGATATAAATATCCTGTTAGATGTAAATAGTGGCGGTGTACATGTTATTGATAATATTACATATGACCTTCTTGGCTATATAGAGCCACCATTACAAAATGAATGTCCAGAGGAAATAATTGAAAAGCTTAGTGGGAAATATAGTATAGAAGAAATTAAAGAATCATATAGTGAGATTGTTTCATTATATGAAGATAAACTTTTATTTAGTGAAGATATTTATGGTGATTATGCAGAAACTGCTGTTGAGTCACCAGTCAAGGCAATGTGCCTGCATATTGCACATGATTGTAATTTAAGGTGTAAGTATTGTTTTGCTGCTACTGGTGATTTTGGCACAGGAAGGAAACTTATGCCACTTGAAACAGGCAAGGCAGCAATAGATTTTCTTCTGGAAAAATCGGCTGGGCGTGAAAACCTGGAAGTAGATTTTTTTGGTGGTGAACCACTTATGAATTTTGATGTGGTAAAAGAAATTGTAAAATATGCCAGAAGTAAAGAAGCAGAATATGGAAAGAATTTCAGGTTTACAATTACCACAAATGGCATGCTGCTTACAGATGACAAGATAGATTTTATTAATAAGGAAATGTCAAATGTTGTGCTTTCTATAGACGGGCGTAAGGAAGTTAATGATAAAATGCGTGTGCGTGTTGATGGAAGTGGTTCATATGATAAAATTGTGGATGCTTATAAACATCTTGTGGAAAAACGTGGTGATAAAGAATATTATGTAAGAGGGACATATACAAAGTATAACCTTGACTTTTCAGAAGATGTCCTGCATCTTTATAATATAGGTTTTGACCAGGTTTCTGTGGAACCAGTTATGGAAGATGAAAGTATTGAATATGCAATTACTGAAAATGATTTGGAAAAAATTTATGCTGAATATGACAAACTGGCAGATAAAATTGCAGAGATAAAGAAAAATAATGGGACAATAAACTTTTTCCACTTTATGGTTGACCTTGACCAGGGACCTTGTGTAATAAAAAGGCTGCGTGGCTGTGGCAGCGGCAATGAATATGTGGCAGTTACACCAGACGGGGATATTTATCCGTGCCACCAGTTTGTCGGGCATGAAGAATATAAGATGGGAAATCTTTATGAACATACATTTAATGAAAGTATAAAGAAAGAATTTGCAGGATGCCATGTATATTCAAAGCCTTCCTGCCGTGACTGCTGGGCTAAGTTTTATTGCAGTGGCGGCTGTAATGCCAATAACTATATTTATAATGGTGATATACATAAGGCTTATGAATTATCATGTAAAATTATGAGAAAACGCCTTGAATGTGCAATACTTTCAAAAGTATATGAGAAACTGGAAGAATAGTTTTTGGGTTATAATGTTTGTGGGAGAGATGCATGGTTTCTTTATTAAGCAGGATTTTTATTAAAGATTATAATAATTATGATGATACCAGTGTAAGAAGGAAGTATGGTATGCTTAGCAGTATTGTTGGGATATTTTTAAATATACTTCTTTTTACTTTTAAATATTTTGCAGGTATATTAAGTGGTTCAGTAGCAATAACTGCAGATGCGTTTAATAATTTATCTGATGCAGGCTCTTCTATAATAACCCTTGCTGGATTTAAGTTTACAGGCAGGAATGCGGATAGTGAACATCCATTTGGGCATGGAAGAGGCGAATATATATCAGGTTTTATTGTGTCTATTGTTATTATATTAATGGGATTTGAGCTTTTTACAAGTTCAGCCAGCAAAATCCTGCATCCTGAAAAGGTTGATACAAGCATAATGGCATTTGCTGTACTTGTTATTTCTATAGTTGTAAAACTCTATATGGCATTTTATAATACAAGGATTGGCAGAAAGATTAATTCATCTGCAATGAAGGCAACAGCAACAGACAGTTTAAGTGATTCTGTTGCGACTTCTGTTGTATTTTTATCTATGCTTGTAATGAAATATACAGGTTATAATATAGATGGCTATGCGGGTGCTCTTGTTGCAATATTTATTTTATTTGCTGGATACAGTGCAGCAAAGGATACTATATCACCTCTTCTTGGTACTAAACCGTCAAAAGAAATTGTGGATGCAATAGACGGGATTATTATGTCACATGATGGTATACTTGGTGTACATGACCTTATAGTACATGATTATGGTCCTGGCAGGATGATTGTTTCACTTCATGCAGAAGTTCCAGGCAACAGGAATATTTATGAACTGCATGATTTAATTGACCATATTGAAAATGACCTGGATGAAAGGTTTAATTGTGAATGTGTAATCCATATGGACCCTGTAGATGTGGAAGATGAAAGAATTATTACAATGAAAACCGGGATTGAGAAAATATTACATTCAATAGATGATGGTCTGTCAATACATGATTTAAGAATTGTTCCATGTAAAGATTATGATAATATTATTTTTGATATGATAGTGCCGCCTAAGTACCATAATAAGGATGTTATAATAAAAGAGCAGGTATGTAAAGAGATAGAGGAGAAATATCCTTCTTATAAAGCTGTAATAAAAATAGATAAATCTTATGTCTGAAGATGGAAACAAAAAGCTGCACTATTGACAAACTGGCAGAATACAACTATACTTTAAAAGAATTTATCTGGGGAGCTTTTTAGCTGAGAGGGATTAAGTCCGACCCATTGACCTGATACGGTTAGTACCGTCGTAGGGAGATTAGAGGTTATGTTATAATTTATTGTATATTTTAACACCCTGGATATATTTCTTATATTATATCCAGGGTGTTCTCTTTTAGGATTATTTTAATATATATAAATAACAGGCATGTCTGGAAATATTAAAAGGAGAGTAGAAAATATGGAATATACTACACAAATGGATGCTGCAAGAAAGGGCATTATTACAAAAGAACTTGCAAGTGTGGCAAAGAGTGAAGGTATGGATGAACAGGAGCTTAGGGAACTTGTATCATGTGGCCAGGCGGTTATCCCTGCCAACAAACGCCATACATGTATTAACCCAAGTGGTATTGGCAATAAGCTGCGTACTAAGATAAATGTAAATCTTGGCACGTCAAGGGACTGGACGGACCTTGAAATGGAAATGGATAAGGTGAACAGTGCTGTAGCACTTGGTGCAGAAGCAATTATGGATTTAAGTTCATTTGGTGATACGCAGAAATTCAGGCGTAAGCTTACATCTGAGTGTCCAGCTGTAATAGGTACTGTGCCTATATATGATGCAGTTGTATATTACCACAAAGCATTAAAGGAAATTACTGCAAGAGAATGGATTGATGTAGTAAAGATGCATGCAGAGGATGGTGTAGACTTTATGACAATCCACTGTGGAATTAATAAGGAAACGGCTGGCAAGTTTAAAAGGAATAAAAGGCTGGCAAATATTGTATCAAGAGGTGGTTCAATAATCTTTGCATGGATGGAGATGACTGGTGAAGAGAACCCATTCTATGAATATTATGATGAAATCCTTGATATTTGCCAGGAGTATGATGTAACGATGAGTCTTGGAGACGCATGCAGGCCTGGATGTTTAAAAGATGCGTCTGATATTTCACAGATAGAAGAACTTATAACACTTGGGGAACTTACTAAGCGTGCATGGGAAAAGAATGTACAGGTAATGGTTGAAGGACCAGGACATATGCCTTTGGACCAGATAGCAGCAAATATGAAAATACAGCAGACTATATGTGGTGGTGCACCTTTCTATGTTTTAGGACCTCTTGTTACTGATATTGCACCAGGATATGACCATATTACAGCAGCAATCGGAGGAGCTATAGCAGCTTCAAGTGGCGCTTCTTTTCTTTGTTATGTAACTCCTGCTGAACATTTGCGCCTGCCTGATGTCAATGATGTTAAAGAAGGAATAATTGCTTCAAAGATTGCAGCACATGCGGCAGATATTGCAAAAGGCATAAAGGGAGCAAGGGACTGGGATGATGCGATGAGCACTGCCAGAAAAAAACTTGACTGGGAAGAGATGTTTAAACTTTCAATAGACCCAGAAAAGGCAAGGAATTACCGTGAAACTGCAAAGCCTGAGAAAGAAGACACTTGTTCAATGTGTGGCAATTTCTGTGCTGTAAAAAATATGAACCGTATACTTGACGGGGAAATAGTGTCTATTTATGATGAATAATAAGGAAGCATGGGGGACTGGTATGGAAAATAATGTTACAATAAAAGATGTCTGCCGCAGGAAGGTGCTGGCAATAGCTGGTTCAGACTGTAGTGGTGGTGCTGGCATACAGGCTGATTTAAAAACAATGACAGCACATGGTATTTATGGGATGAGTGTTATTACAGCTATTACGGTACAGAATACAAGAGAGGTAATAAAATCAGAACCAGTGCCGCCAGATATTGTGGCAGCGCAGATTGATGCGGTATGTTCTGATATAATGCCTGATGCAGTAAAAACAGGTATGCTTTTTTCAGAAGGAATAATTGATGTAGTATCACAGAAAATAAAGGAATATAACCTTAAGAATATAGTAGCTGACCCAGTATTTGTTTCAACAAGCGGAAGCCGTCTTTTAGAGCCACAGGCAGCAGATGCACTTAAAGAAAAGCTGCTGCCACTTGCAACATTGCTTACCCCGAATATACCAGAGGCACAGGCATTAACAGGAATTAGTATAAATAATAAAAGTGATATGCTACAGGCAGCATCAAAACTATATGAAATAACTGGTACCAATGTTCTTGTCAAAGGAGGGCACAGTACAGAAGATTCAGATGATTTGCTGTATTGCACAGAAGAAACTGCAATGCTTCATACAAGCCATTGCTGTGATATGGAAAATATATCAGTTACAGGCAATGGCAGGGAAGTATGGTTTAAAGGTGAAAAAATAAGTACACTTAATACACATGGTACAGGATGTACTCTTTCTTCTGCAATAGCTTGTGGACTGGCAGCTGGCATGGATATTATAGAAGCAGTATCTTTAGCTAAAGCTTACCTGACAGGTGCATTGCAAGCCGGGCTTGACATAGGCCAGGGAAACGGGCCTGTGGACCATTGCTTTAGCATACCTGCTAACCTGGCAATGTCTCATCTGCTATAGTTTTAATTTCTTCCCAATGTGCAGAAGAATCATTGTCATATACAGCAATAACATGGCAGCCTGCACCTTTGGCAGAACGTACTGCAAAAAGTGTGTCTTCATATACAGTAGTATTTGCAGGGGATATATTATATTTCCTGCATATTGTTTTATAAATTTCAGGAGTGCGTTTATCAAGGTTTAATTCTGTGCTTGTGTAAATTGCGTCAAAATATCTATAAATGTTTAAACGCTCCAGTGCAGGCACAGCATATGCCTTTTCTGATGTAGTCAGAAGACAAATAATATTTTCATCTGAATAAAGCTCTTCTAACAGCTGGCCCATGCCAGGTTTTAATGGGACACTGTTCTGGTATGCATTGCTTACAATAGAAATTATTTCTGAAACAATACAATTCCTGTCTTTATCTATTCCAAGGCTTATAAAATAATCTGCACATTCAGGCAGTGTCAAAGGTGCTATTATCTGGCTAAGACCTGCTGGAGGCGTTATATTATATGACTCCAGATAATCATTATCAAGACTGTGCCATAGAGGCATAGAGTCAAGAAGAGTCCCATCCATGTCAAATATGTATAATTTTTTATCCATTTACAACCTCCATACATAAATCTAATATTTTTCTAGTTGCTTCACCTGTATTTTCTTGTGCAAACAATGCAGAAATAACAGCTACCCCATCTATTCCAGAACCTTTAAGTTCCAGTATATTGTTATGGTTAATCCCACCAATGGCAACAACAGGAATTGTTATATTATCTGTTATTTCTTTTAATCTGGCAAATGAAAGTGGAACAGTGTCCTGCTTGGTAGATGTTGGAAATACCGCCCCAGTGCCAATATAATCAGCACCAGCTTTTTGGGCAGCAAGTGCTTCTTCAAGGTTGTGTGCTGTCATTCCAATAATTTTACTATTGCCTAAAATTTCCCTTGCTTTCTGGTAACTGGCATCACCCTGGCCTATGTGGACACCATCTGCATCTGCTTCTTTGGCTGCATATATATCATCGTTAATAACAAAAGGTACATTGTACCTGGCAGCAATTTCTTTTATTATAACAGCTTCTTTTACAAGTTCACTATGTCCAAGATGTTTTTCACGCAGTTGTAAAAAGGTTGCACCATTTGCCAGTACCTCTTCAACTTGTGAAGCCAGTGTCCTTCCAGCCAGCCAGTGCCTGTCAGTTATAGCATATAAGAGCATGTTTTTCTTATTAGTTTTCATATTAGGCCTCCATTACTTGTAGAAATTTATAAAATTGAGTATAATCATAATATGTAAATAATAGTGGTTTTTATGGCTTGTGTCAATGACAGGCCGGAAGGAGATTAGAATGGACAGAAATATACCATTACCAGGAACATTTTACAGGCATCCAGATGGAAATATATGCCAGATAATTTGTATTGCAAAGAACTATGCGGATAAAGATAAAGAAGTGGTTTACCAGGAGATGTTTCCTCCATTTGACATATGGACAAAAACTCTTAAAAGTTTTATGGAAGAAACTGTTGGTACAGATGGTAGCATAAAGTACAAGTCTGGGCAGGCTGAAGCAGGAAGTATTCCTGCACAGGCAGTTAAAATATCTGAGGGGGAATTGACAGCAGATACCAGCAGCTATACAGGTAATGGAATAACAGTTAATGAAGAAATAACTGACAGCATGTTCAGGGAATGCCTTTTAAATGGCACTGTAGATACCAGGATTGCGGGAAAGATGCCAGATGCAGATATTGCAGAAAAGGGGTTTATGGAACTGCTTGATGCAAATAATTACCATGATAAATACCATATATTTACCAGCATGAAAAAATATCTTAATAAACATCTTCTTAATAATATTGCAGTAGCGCTTGATATTGTGCTGGAAGATGGTGACGAAGAAGAACAATACGACTCAATATTACATTGTTTACAGACATTTGAACACTATGAAACAAGCAGGCTCAGGTAATGTTTGACATATGTACATAAAAGTGTTAAATTAAGATATACTAAATACTTTATAATTTTTGTAATTTAATATTGACATAATTGTTAAAAGAGGTTATTCTAATAGAGAACTCATGTTCGCTAAAACATATGGTACAATAGTAATTTATTAATTGGTGTATTGTTTAAAAGAAAGGATAGAGATATGGCAAAAGCGGCAACAACAATAGATGATAATAAGAAGAAAGCACTGGAAACTGCACTGGCACAGATAGAGAAAGCATATGGCAAAGGTGCTATAATGAAACTTGGTGACAATACACATCTCAATGTAGAAACATGTCCTTCCGGTTCACTAGGGCTTGACCTTGCACTTGGTGTAGGAGGGGTGCCTAAAGGAAGGGTGGTAGAAGTATATGGTCCAGAATCAGGTGGTAAAACTACAGTAGCATTGCATATGGTAGCAGAGGTCCAGAAACGTGGGGGGATTGCAGGTTTTATTGATGCAGAACATGCCCTTGACCCTGTGTATGCCAAGAGGATTGGTGTAGACATTGATAATTTATATATATCACAGCCTGATACTGGTGAACAGGCATTAGAGATTACAGAGACAATGGTGCGTTCAGGTGCTGTTGATATTGTAATTGTTGATTCTGTAGCTGCCCTTGTCCCTAAAGCAGAGATAGAAGGTGAGATGGGTGACAGCCATGTTGGGCTCCAGGCAAGGCTTATGTCACAGGCATTAAGGAAACTTACAGCAATTATTGGCAAAACAAGCTGTACAGTTATATTTATAAACCAGCTCCGTGAAAAGGTTGGCGTTATGTTTGGAAATCCAGAAACAACAACGGGTGGCCGGGCATTAAAGTATTATTCTTCTATAAGGCTTGAAGTAAGACGTGGTGAGCAGATTAAAAAAGATGGTGAAGTTATTGGAAACCGTACACGTATAAAAGTTGTTAAAAATAAGGTTGCACCTCCATTCCGTGAGGCAGAAGTTGATATAATATATGGGGAAGGCATATCAAGGGAAGGTGATATCCTTGACCTTGCTGCCAATGAAAATATAGTTAATAAAAGTGGTGCATGGTATGCATATAATGGAAGTAAAATAGGACAGGGAAGAGAGAATGCAAAGATTTATTTAAAAGAACATCCAGAAGTAATGGCAGAAGTAGAGCAGAAAGTACGTGAAAAGTATTCCAAAGATGATACAGATGATAAAAAGAAAGAAGAAATACCAGACACAGATAGTTTTTCTGATAGTATAGATGCTGGCATACCTGCCGCAACAGAAGAAGCTGGGGAGTAATAAATAATGGATGGGGAAGAGTTATTGCGTGCCCAGAAGAAAGCAATGTCACTGCTGGGTTATAATGACCACACAGAATGGGAGCTTATGGATAAGCTGCTTAAGGCTGGTTTTTCAGAAGAAGCCGTTAATGGTGCAATTGAGTATGTGAAAAGTTTTCATTATATAGATGATGAAAGATATGCAATGCGTTTTGCAGATATATACCATAAGTCAAGAAGCATAAACAGGTTAAGGCAGGATTTGGCTAAAAGGCATATTCCAGAGAAATATATTTGCCTGGCTTTGGAGTCTATAGATGGTGGTGACAGTGAGGCACTAGAGAAAGAAATCCAAAAGGTAATGTCTGGAAAAGACCTGGATTGTCTTGAATATAATGAAAAACAAAAAATTGCTGCAAAATTGTACCGTAAGGGGTTTAGTGTTAGTGATATACGCAAACGTATTGGGTTATAAAAACACCAGCCAGGTAAAAGCCTGGCTGGTGTTTTTTGCTGTAAAACCTGCATAATTTCCAGTTATTCTTATATTGTGCAATAGGGAGGTATAACACGGTTTCCATGTCACAGTTAAATAATTATTCCATCCAAGCGTAAGCGGGATGCTGCTGGTAAAACATTTGGAATTGCCAGGGCTGCATAACTTTTAAGCTGTTTAATTTGTAAATACCAGCAAGTCCATTATTTACAAAGGTTCTGTTTAATTAAATGAAATTAAAATGGTTGTGCGGAATTTATGAAACCTATATAAAAGAATTTGCCATAAGCTTGACATATTAGTATAAAAAGTATAGAATTAGTTTGTTGTACTGTGTGCAATGAATAAAAATAAGGAGGTGCTCCTGTTCGATGCCAATGGTTGCGAAAGTAATTATAGCCATTGTGGTTCTATTAGCTGCTGTTGTTGCAACTGCGCTGGTTACCAAGACAGTTTCTATAAAACAGTATAAAGAAGTTGAAGAAGCTAAAATTGGAAATGCAGATGAAAAGGCAAGGAATATAATAGATGAAGCCTTGAGAACTGCTGAAACTAAAAAGCGTGAAGCACTGCTTGAAGCCAAGGAAGAAGCAATCCGTACCAAAAACGAGATTGAACACGAATCCAAGGAAAGACGGGCAGAAATACAGCGGTATGAGAAGAGGGTATTATCGAAAGAGGAGATCCTGGATAAAAAGTCAGAAGTATTAGAGAAAAAAGAAGCTAAGTTAAATGTAAAAATTGCTGAATTAGATAAGCAGATGCAGGAAGTTGAAGTTATAAAAAGCAGTCATTTACAAGAGCTTGAAAAAATCTCTGGCCTGACCACTGAACAAGCAAAGGAATATCTATTAAAATCTGTTGAAGAAGACGTAAAACATGAAACTGCTGTTCTTGTAAAAGAACTTGACAGAAAAGCAAAAGAAGAAGCTGACAAGAGGGCAAAAGATTATGTTGTCAATGCAATACAGCGCTGTGCTGCTGACCATGTTGCAGAGACCACAATTACTGTTGTACAGCTTCCAAATGATGAAATGAAAGGTAGGATTATCGGAAGAGAGGGGCGGAACATAAGGACTTTAGAAACCCTTACAGGTGTAAATCTTATTATTGATGATACGCCAGAAGCGGTAGTTTTATCAGGTTTTGACGGAGTCAGAAGAGAAATAGCAAGGATTGCTCTTGAGAAACTTATTGTTGATGGAAGAATTCATCCAGCTAGAATTGAGGAAATGGTTGAAAAGGCTCAAAAAGAAGTTGAGTCAATGATTCGTGAAGAGGGGGAGGCTGCTACACTTGAGGTAGGAGTTCACGGTATAAATCCAGAACTTATTCGTTTGTTAGGAAGAATGAAATTTAGAACCAGTTATGGACAGAATGCATTAAAGCACTCAATAGAAGTAGCCCATTTAGCAGGGCTTCTCGCAGGAGAAACAGGAGTTGATGCAAGAATGGCCAAAAGAGCTGGTTTGTTGCATGATATTGGCAAATCAGTTGACCAGGAAATGGAAGGAACCCATGTCCAGATTGGTGCAGAACTTTGCCGCAAATATAAAGAGCCATCGGTTGTTATTAATGCTGTGGAAGCGCACCACGGTGATATAGAACCAGATACTTTGATTGCATGTATCGTACAAGCTGCTGATACAATTTCTGCAGCAAGACCTGGTGCACGCAGGGAAACTTTAGAAACATATACAAACAGATTGAAACAATTAGAAGATATTTCCAATAGCTTTAAAGGAGTTGATAAATCATTTGCCATCCAGGCAGGTCGTGAAGTAAGAGTTATGGTTGTTCCTGAAAAGGTAACAGAAGATGACATGGTTCTTCTTGCGAGGGATATTTCTAAACGTATTGAAGATGAATTGAAATATCCAGGCCAGATTAAGGTTAATGTTATCAGAGAATCCAGGGTTACAGATTATGCTAAATAGACACAATAGCCTGTAAACATGAGCAAAAGAGTCATCGGAAGATGGCTCTTTTTAAAGATAGAAAGTTTTTGCAAACTTATATATGCTATTCTAATCTAATATATATAAAGAAAGGCAGGAGTATTTTATGGTAGTAATACACAGGGATGTATATAGTCCGCAGAAAGATGTAATGGCCGCCAGACATGATAACAGTAAAAACTATAATAATACAGACGGTTATGGTATTGCTGCTGATATAGGGACTACTACAGTTGCAATAAGCCTTTTTTCATTAGGTAATAATAGATATTGTGGAAACATTACTGAAAATAACTCACAGACAGAACTTGGAGCTGATGTTATGATGCGTATTATGCATGCTAATATGGGTAAAGGCATGCTGCTGCATAAGATGATAACAGAACAGCTGGAAGATATGGCAGGCCGTATTAGTGAGGGTGTATGTAGTGCAGGTGCTATAGAGAGAATGGTGGTTACGGGAAATACAACAATGTGCCACCTGTTTCTTGGCAGGGATTTAAGAGGTATGGCTGGTGCCCCGTTTAAACCAGCTTATAAAGGTAGTGTTAATATAACAGGAAAAGAGATTGGTTTTAAGAAGTATCCGGATATAAATATACATGTTATGCCAGGTGTAACGGCACATGTAGGTGCAGATGCAGTATCTGCGCTTTGCAGCCTGGAACTTTATAGTACAGATAAGATACAGCTTGCTATTGATATAGGTACTAATGCAGAAATAATATTAAATAATAAAGGCAGGATATATGTATGTTCTGCTGCGGCAGGTCCAGCATTTGAGGGGCAAGGAATTAAATGTGGAATAAGGGCAGGCAGAGGTGCAATTAATGGAATTAAAATAACTAGGACAACAGGCAATATAGTTCTTGATGTAATAGATACAGATAATGTGGAAAGTGGAATTAGTAAAGAAGAATTAATTCCTAAAGGTATATGTGGTTCTGGTATTGTTGATGCTATAGCAGAACTTTTAAAGACAGGAGTTTTAAAACCAGACGGTTATCTTATGGGCTGTGAAGAAGCTTTACAAAATGGTGTGAAACCAAGTATTGCGGAGAGGATAAAAAAGGATAAAAAAGGAAACAGTTTTGTTATTTATAATAAAGAAAAAAATTATACAGGATATAATGGAAATAAAAAGGAACAGGATAACAGACAGTTTGAAATAATAATTACACAGAATGATATAAGAAATATACAGCTGGCAAAGGCAGCAATACAGGCAGCAACAGAGGTATTGCTTGAAGAAGCAGGAATTTCACTGGACAATATTGATGAGGTGAAGATTGCGGGTGTGTTTGGGAAATTTATACATCCAGATGCAGCTGTTTTATTTGGACTGTATCCAGATATAGATAAGGATAAAATGGAATTTGTGGGCAATGCTGCAGGCAATGGGGCAGCGCAGGCACTTGTAGATGACAATTTTAAAAAGCTGGCTTTAGAATATTCAGGCAAAATGGAACATATAGAGCTGGCAGGCAAAAATTCATTCCAGGAGAAATTTTTAAATGCAATGGAATTAAAAAAGTGGCAGGCAGTATATAATTAATTATAGAAAGGATAAGATACAAGTTATGAAATTAGGATTTATTGGTGCAGGCAATATGGCACAGGCAATTATCGGAGGTATTATAGATAATGGGTTTGTTAGTAAAAGCGATATAATTGCTTCTGCTGCTACTAATGAAACTATTAACAAAGTAGCAGAAAAGTTTGGTATTGAAACAACACTTGATAATAAGGAAACAGCTGTAGCAGATATCTTATTTTTAGCTGTAAAACCAGCTTATTATAAACAGGTAATAGATGAAATAAAGGACCTGCCAGTTAAGAAAAGCCAGATAATAATAACAGTTGCAGCAGGGAAAACTATAGAGTGGGTTGAAGATGCTTTTGGAGGTGTGCGTAAAATTGTAAGGACAATGCCAAACACGCCTGCACTTGTAGGAGAAGGAATAACAGCAGCTTGTCCTAACAGCAATGTTACAGAAGAAGAACTTATAACAGTGCTTAGCCTTCTTGAAACATTTGGAAAGGCAGAAGTGGTGAAAGAAAGCATGATGGATGCAGTAGTTGCAGTAAGTGGAAGTTCTCCTGCATATGTATTTATGTTTATAGAAGCTATGGCAGACGCAGCAGTAGCAGAGGGGATGCCAAGGGCTCAGGCATACCAGTTTGCAGCACAGTCAGTACTTGGAAGTGCAAAGATGGTACTTGAAACAGGGCTTCATCCTGGTAAATTAAAAGATATGGTATGTTCTCCATCAGGCACAACAATAGAAGGTGTAAAAGTTCTTGAAAAAACAGGTTTTAGAAGCAGTGTTATGGAGTGTATGAAGGCATGTGCAGATAAGTCAAGAAATATGTAATTAATATCCATTTGAATAAAGTTCTTTTTATATTTCTTTTACATATATCTGTTATATGAAGAATAGCAGTTTAAGAAAAATAAAAAGGGTAATTTGTATAGTATTTATTTTTTTAACAGTTTCATGTATTTTATACTGTGTACAATGGAAAGATGATATGTTATGTAAAATTGAAATACGTACACAGCTTGAAAAGGAAGATGCTGGGGAATATGCATATAGTCTTATAAAAGAGATGGAATATTTTCCAGTGTATTCTGACAGGACAGGTGAAGCAGAATATTATTTTGAAAATGGGTATGGAGCAGGAAGGACATATGGAGGTGACAGGAAACACGAAGGCATTGATATAATGTCTACAGTTAATAAGCCAGGATGCTTTAAGATAAGGTCTGTTTCTGATGGTATTATTGAAAAAGCAGGGTGGCTTGAACTTGGCGGATACCGCCTTGGAATAAGAAGCCGTTCAGGGATTTACTACTATTATGCACATCTTGACCATTATGAAGATGGGATAAAAGAAGGAAAACATGTACGTGCAGGTGAAATTATCGGATATATGGGGGATACTGGATATGGTCCAGAAGTGACAAGGGGACAGTTTGATGTACATCTGCATTTTGGCATATATACCATGAAAGCAGATGAAGAAGTAAGTTTAAACCCATATTATTTATTGGAATATTTATCAGATAAGAAATAGAATATAGTAATAGAGTGTATTATATTTAGAATATAGTACAGGAATGGGGAAAACATGGAAACACAACTTTGGAGGGAAATGCTAGACCCTTACCGTCTGGCTGTAGATGAGCTGGTGGTTAAGTTTACACATGTGAAACAGGAATACCAGGATGCAAGGATATATTCTCCTATAGAGTCAGTGACAGGAAGGGTTAAAAGGATTTCAAGTATTCTTGACAAAGCACACAGAAAAGGTGTGGATATAGAAAAAATAGAAGATAAGATAGAGGATATAGCAGGAGTCCGTATAATATGCCAGTTTGTTGAAGATATTGACACAGTTGTTGATATTATACGCAGGCGCAGTGATATGATAGTAAAACATGAAAAGGACTATATAACTAAAAGTAAAAAAAGCGGATACAGGAGTTACCATGTAATTGTTTTCTATACTGTACAGACAATTAAAGGACCAAAGAACCTTGAAGTTGAAATACAGATAAGGACTCTTGCAATGGATTTCTGGGCCACAATAGAACATTCACTGCAATATAAATATAAAGAAAATATGCCAGAAGAATTAAGAGAACGCCTTTTAAGTGCATCAGATGCAGTTGGAAAACTAGATGAGGAGATGGGCTCTGTGCGGGATGAGATTATGGATGCACAGAACACTAACAGGCGCAGGGCTAAAGTGGTAACAGATATACTGAATAATATTGAAAACTTGTACCATATAGCTAATGAACGGGAAGTTACAAAGATACAGAATGAGTTCTTTGATATATATAAAAGGAATGATATGGAACTTCTTAACAGGTTTAATAAACAACTGGATGTATTATCTGAAACATACAATGCCCAAAGTATCCAGTCATTAGCTGGGAATTTTATGGATATATAGACAAGATAGGAGTTTTTAATGGTTACACTTCCTGAGAAGTATTGTGAAAATATAAAAAGGATTTTAGGAGAAGAAGGCTTCCAGTGTTATATGGAAAGTTTTGCAGAAAAGCCGTTATATGCCTTAAGGGTTAATACAGCAAAAGCCAGTCTGGAAGAATGGAAGAAAATATGCCCGTTTGATACAGAAGAAATACCCTGGTGCAGAAATGGGTTTATTATTAATGGAAGTACAAAAACAGAGATTTCAAAACATCCATATTATTTTGCAGGCTTATACTATATACAGGAGCCAAGTGCAATGGTTCCAGCATCTATATTACAGATAGAAGATGGGGACAGGGTGCTTGACCTTTGTGCTGCTCCTGGTGGCAAAGCTGTAGAAATAGCAGCAAAGCTTAATGGAACCGGGCTTCTTGTTGCCAATGATATAAGTGCATCAAGAGCAGCAGCACTTGCCAAAAATTTGCAAATGGCAGGCGCTTTAAATACTGTAGTAACAGCAGAAGCACCAGAACGCCTTTCATTGTATTTTAAGGAATATTTTGATAAAATATTATTAGATGTACCATGTTCTGGGGAAGGAATGTTCAGGCGGAAGCCAGATATGGTAAAGGACTGGCTGGATAAAGGCCCGTCATACTATGCTGGCCTGCAGAAAGATATATTAAAAGAAGCATATAACATGCTTAAACCAGGTGGAAGCCTTGTGTATTCAACATGTACATTTTCTATAGAAGAGGACGAAGGCATGGTACAATGGTTTATAGATACATATAAAGATATGGAAATATGTAAAGTACCACATAAAGATGGTTTTTCATATGGAAGACCAGATTTGCTTAACAATGGATGTGCAGAATTAAAAAGGTGTATAAGGATTTTTCCACATATTGCAAAAGGTGAGGGACATTTTGTTGCACTTCTTAATAAAAAAGAAAACAATATGGCAGAAAAACATATAACAGAAAAAAGAATAAATATTTCTAAGAAAATCAATAAAACAGATAAAAATGAATGGCAGAATGAAATAAAAGAATTTGTGCCAGAAAAATATCTGCAAAATTGTTACCATGTAAAAAACAAGGATACAATATGCCTTATGCCAGAAGAAACAGCGGGAATTAAAAATATCAGGTATATACAAAACGGGCTTATAGCAGGCAGTTTTAAGAAACGCTTTGAGCCTTCATGCCAGCTTGCCCTTTCAAAAATATCAGATACTTATAAGAACAGGCTTTTACTTAAAGCTGGGGATATTGATGTAATAAAATATCTTAAGGGTGAAACTATAAATATTGATGAATTTTATAAAGGATGGGTGCTTGTTACAGTTGATGGTTTTCCGCTGGGCTGGGGTAAAGCAGACGGTTGTGGCAGGCTGAAGAATAAATACAATACAGGCTGGCGTATGATGTAATTGCGTAAAAAGAAAGGGAATACATATGAAAATTCAGAAAGGTGATTGTGGATATATAAGCAACAGAAAAAAGAAAGCATTAATGGGTGTGCTTTTAATGGCAGCAGCGGGGCTGGCAGTTTTTATTGCTGGACTGCTTTTAAATAAAATGTCTAACAGAAATATTTTCTCGGTTATAGCAGTTCTGTTTGTACTTCCAGGAGCAAAGTACCTTGTCAGGTTTATTGTGGCATTTCCTTATCATTCAGTGGACAAGCAGCTTTATACTAAAGTAAAAGAACACACTGCCAATAAAATGCAGCTTTATGCAGATATGTTAATTACATCACCAGAAAAAGTTATGTACCTTGAATTTATAGCAGTTGGAAGCAAACATATTGTTGCGCTGGCAACAGGCAAAAAGCAGGAAATACAGTATATAAGGAAGTATTTAAGCGATGGGGTTGCCAACTGGGGAGAAGGCTATAAAATTAAGATACTGGATAATGAGAGAAGTTTTTTAAGGGAAATTGATAATGTTGAAGTACAAGAAGTTGATGAAGAAGAGGAAGCAAATGTTAAATCCTATATTACATCACTTATTGTATAGCTGGTAAGGGGAATATAATAAATGCAGGTTTTAAAAGTTACATCACAAGACGAAGGACAGCGGCTTGATAAGTTTCTTGGAAAATTTATGCCAGAAGCACCTAAAAGTTTTTTGTATAAAATGATGCGTAAAAAGAATATTGTAATTAATGGCAAGAAAGCAGAAGGCATGGAGAGGGTGGCAGAAGGTGATGAGGTAAAATTGTTTTTATCAGATGCCACTATTGAAGGGTTTAAACATAAAACAGATTTACCAGATGCAGAACCAGACAAGCTTGATATTATATTTGAGGATAATGATATTCTTGTAGTAAATAAACCTGTTGGGATGTTGTCACAAAAAGCAGATAAAGACGATATCTCTGTAGTTGAATATGTAAATGCATATTTAAAAACAAAAACTATAAGAGACAGAGATTACTCTGTATTTAATGCAGGAATATGCAACAGGCTTGACAGAAATACAAGCGGGCTTATAGTAGCAGGAAAGACAGTAAGAGGATTGCAGTGGATGAACAGTATTTTCAGGGAGCGTGGACTTAAGAAATATTATCTTTGCATAGTCCGGGGAAATATTAATAACGCAGAAAGGCTTGACGGATATCTTATAAAGAATGAGAACCATAATAATGTTACTATAACACAATATGAAACTGAGGGTTCTTCAAGGATTATAACAGAGTATGAGCCTTTGCAGCATGGAAGCCTTGATGGCAATATATATACACTGCTTAAAGTCCATCTTGTAACAGGCAAGGCACACCAGATAAGGGCACATTTAAAAAGTACAGGCCATCCTGTTGCAGGGGATGCCAAATATGGGCATAAAGATTTATACAAGACATTCAGACGTGAATTTGGCTTAAGACACCAGCTTCTGCATGCATGGAGGCTGGAGTTCGGGGATTTTTCCAGTATACCAGAGAAATACCATGGCATTGTTCTTGAAGCACCATTGCCTAAAGAATTTAAAGATATAATGAAAGGACTTGGCATGGATGTAACTGCCTTAAGGAGGTAAAAGGCGATGCCATCGTGGAATTCAAGAGGGTTAAGAGGTTCAATGCTTGAAGAAGCATTGAATTATACCAATAATAAATACCGCCAGGAGAAGCTTGCATTAGTACAAAAAATACCAACCCCAATAACACCTATAGAAATAGACAAAGAAAAACACCATATTAAACTTGCATACTTTGAGCAGAAAAGTACAGTTGATTATATAGGCAATGTACAGGGAGTGCCAGTATGTTTTGATGCAAAAGAATGTGCAACAGACACATTTCCATTACAAAATATACATGAACACCAGATAAAGTTTATGGAGGAATTTGAAATACAGCAGGGTATTGCATTTCTAATAATATATTTTAGCAATGCAGATATATGCTATTATGTCCCATGCAGGGATGTTCTGGGATTTTGGGACAGGGCAGTACAAGGAGGAAGGAAAAGTTTCCGGCGTGAAGAACTTGACAGCAGTTTTATTATAAAAGTTTCTAACCAGGTATTTATACATTACCTGGAAATGGTAAGCCGGGATTTAGATTTAAGGGAGGAGGTATAGCTGGGATTATGACAGAAGAATTTAAAAGTGAACTGAAAGAAGCTGGTGTAGACTTGGAAGATGCTGTAACACGTTTTGTAGGCAGGGAGGAAATATATGAACAGTTTTTATACAGGTTCACAGATGATAAAAACCTTATACAGTTAGAAGAGTATCTTGCCATGGATGATATAGATTCTGCTTTTAAAAAAGCCCATACACTTAAAGGGCTTACAGGAAATTACGGCTTTAAAAAAATGTATGAGGCAGCAGTGCCAGTTGTGGAAATATTAAGGAAAGGTTCGGCTGATGGTATAGAAGAACCACTGGCAGAGCTGAAAGAAGTAAACTGTCTTTTATGTGGGATTATTAATAAATATAAAAAGGATGCACAGTATTAAAGTTATAGGCAGGCAGCCAATACCTGCCTGCAGGCAATGCGGATTGTAAATATCCGCTTGACAGGAGAAAAAACAATGAATAACAAAACACTTAAACCTGCCAGATACCTGGCAGTCCCACTAGCTGCCATTTCCATTATTATATCAGGCTGTTCTGGCAGCAATGAAACAGTAAAAAATAATGAAGTGAAACAAGAAACAGAGAATTTATTTACAATTAAAGACGGAGAAGCTGTTATTACAAAAAGCACAAATAACAATCCCATTTTTGGCAATGACAATACTGGAAATTATATATATGGAGGAGACCCGTCTGTATTAACTGATGGTGACACTATATATTTATATACTGGACATGATATGTCAAGTGGCAGTGAAGTTTCAAGGGCAGTTTACAATATTCCGGAATATTTATGTTATTCCACTACTAACCTTTCAGACTGGAAAGAAGAAGGAACTGTATTTACTCTTAATACTGATAATGTAAAATGGGCAAAAGATTCATCTACAGCATGGGCAAGCCAGGTAATTAAATATAAAGATAAATATTATCTGTATTTTTGCAGCTGGGATAAAACTTCACTTGGCAAACAGTCTATTGGTGTAGCAGTATCAGACAGTCCAACAGGCGGGTTTAAAGATATTGGCAGGCCATTGGTACAAGGTATCCTTACTTCCCCAGAAAACAGCGCATGGGATGATATTGACCCCACAGTATGGGTTGAAACAGACGGAAGTGGTACAGAACACCGTTATCTTGCATGGGGCAACAGTAAATTTTATATTTGTGAGTTAAATGAAGATATGATATCTGTAAAAGACCTGGATGGTGATGGTAAAATTACATGTGGCACACAAACAGATAATGCTGATATTATTAATAACCAGGACGGGCTTGAATCTTTTACAGAAGCTCCGTGGATTTACCGCAGGCAGGATGAAAATAATAAATATTATGGGGATTATTATCTTTTTTATGCCTATGGCTGGCATGAACACATGGCATATGCAACAACTAATGACCTGCTGCATGGTTCATGGGATTTTGGTAAAGTACTTATGCTCCCTACAGCAACATCTAATACAAACCATATGGCTGTCTTTGACTTTAAAGGCAAGACATATTTTGTATACCACAATGGTTCGCTTCCTGGAGGTAATGGCTACAGGCGGAGTCCATGTATTACAGAACTCTTCTTTGAAAAAGATGGCAGCATAAAACCAATAGACGAAACAGCAGCAGGCTTAAACGGGACTATATATAAAATTTCATTAAAAGACGGCGGGGATATATCCCATGAATTTTTTATTAATTCTGCAAGTGACAGTGACTATCCATATTCAAATATTAAAACTGGCATAGACACAGGTATGTCTAATGATAATAAATGGGTAATAATCCCTGGTAAAGCAGAACCTGGAAATGAAGCTTATATTTCTATACAGTCTGAAAATAAACCAGGATTATATCTTACCGCAGATGAAACAGGTAAAGTGACACTTGCACAAGATGCAGATGCTTCTAAAGAAACAGCGCAACAACAGACATTCCACAGTGTAAAAGGGCTTGATGGCGAAGATGGCATTTCATTTGAAAGTGTTTCACAGCCTGGTAAATATATATCTGTTAAAGATAAAATATTATGTCTTTCTGATGGAAGTGATGCTGTAAATTCAACATTTTATATTTCAAAGGCAGAAAAATAAAAAACTATATTTTTTATTTTTCTGCTGCATTAAGAAAAACTATAACAATATATAATGAATGCCATATATTGCATGGCTGTCTTTATTTTTTATAGCAGTTATTTCCTTTCAGCATGTCCAAAACATAGGCAGGAAATGCTTAAACATATTATTGTAATAACAATGGCAACGGGTATCCAAGGTATAAGTTTTATCTGGTTTGTATCAAGATTTGCTGCAAGTTTTCCATATTCTGATGTAATTACATAGAACTGGTATGACATTGGATAGGCAAACCATGCCTTTGTATTGATAACCAGTACAGATGGTACAATAGATACCAGGCCAGTAATAATAGAAAAACCTGGGGTCTGGATACATACGGACAGCATCCAGAAAAATGTAATCATTGGTATTGCAGACAGAAAAAGCAAACTAATTTCTTTTAAAACAAATAATGCTGGTAATATAAAATTGTAATCCTGGGTTTTGGAACAAATAATGGCACTGGTATAGTACATACCTGTCATCATTAAAATTTGTGTTGCTGCTAATGTAAGTAATACAGTAAACTTAGCAAGACAGAGCTTCATTGTACTAACTGGTAAAACAAGCATTTTTAAAATTCCGTTGTTTGTTCTTTCTGTCTGGCTTAAAAGGACTGTTCCAACTACCATGCTTGCAGGGAACATAAACCATGACATTCCCATAAAGCCTTGGATAAAAAAGTTATTTTCTGGGGAAATACCTTCGGCTTGCATATTAAAATTTATACTAGCATTAAAGATAGAGGGCAGCCAGAGAATAATAGTAGCTGCTGCCAAAATCAAAAGGATTTTGGAATGGCGGATTTTTTTAAATTCAATGCTTGTAAGTAATAAAAAATTCATTCAAACTCCCTCCTTATTTTTATAAAAACAAGTTCTGACAGGCAAATAACTACAAATTCTGCAACAGCGGTACAGATATAGCGGATTACCTGTTCTATATTAGTATCCGTAAAAATCTGGAATGGCATTGCAAATGGAAAGAGTGAAAGATTAAAATTATCTGATGGCAGCATAGTTGCGGTAAAAACGCAGATGACACCAATGCCAAGGGATATCCATATATTTTTACAGGCTTCTGAAATAAGAAGTGATATGGTAATACATGGCAGCATCAACAATAATTCATAACCAAAATTTTTACATAATCCAATTAAAAAGCCATTTCCGGTTTCAAACCAGTAATAAGAACAAAAAGTGACTGCCACTGCCTCTATTGTAAGTATAAGAATGCACATAAAGATTGTCAGGATTACTTTACTTAAGAAGACAGAACCTGCCCTGGTTGGAAGTGACTTTATTTTCTGCATTGCATTACTGGCATATTCTGTATTGTATAAAATGCAGGTTCCTGTTATAACAAGCAGTACATTCAGCATTGCAATTATCTGCCAGTTTGCATTAAACAGGATTTGTAATGGACTGCCTTGTTGTGTAAGATATATTTCTGTACGGGCAGCCATATTGATAACAGGAAAAGAAGCTGCTAAAATACCTCCACATAAAAATGTGGGTAAAAAGCCAGTCCGTTTTACCTTTTTTAATTCTAGGGAAACTCTCATCTTGTAACACCTCTTTTCTGGTTGTCTGCATCAACCATTGCGAGAAAAGTATCTTCAAGATTATCAGAAGGATAACCTTGTGAATTGGCATGAAATCTTAGTTCATCAAGTGTTCCTTCAAATAACAGATGCCCATGGTTTAATATGCCAATGTTCTCAGCCATCAGTTCTATTTCAGACAGCAGATGTGATGATACAAAAACAGTACAATTAAATTTCTCTGGTAATAAACGGATAAGTGACCTGATTTCATGGATACCAGCAGGGTCAAGCCCATTTGTTGGTTCATCCAGAATTAAAACAGGAGGTTTTCCTATTAAAGCACTGGCAAGACCTAATCTTTGCTTCATTCCAAGAGAATATTTTTTGGCAAGCCGTTTTTTAAATTGAACCAGTCCTACAGTTTCAAGGGCTTCTTCTACAGAAGATTTTGGAAGTCCTAATATCTTACGGATAATTTCAAGATTTTCTTCACCACTTAAATTTCCATAAAAAGCAGGGGCTTCAATAAATGAGCCAGTTTCTTTTAGAATTTCTATTCTGTCTTCAGGATATTTTCTGCCATTAATTGTAAATGAACCGCTTGTTGGTTTTGTAAGACCTAGAAACATTTTCATTGTAGTTGATTTGCCAGCGCCATTTGGCCCAAGAAAACCATAGACAGAACCTTTTGGAATGTGAAGGTTCAGATTAGAAACGGCAGTAAAACCAGCATATGATTTTGTTAAATTTTTGGTTTCAATAATATTCATTGTTTTTTGCTCCTTTCTGTTTTATTGCCATGCATTTTGTTTATAAATGTTATATACAAAGTGTTTTTTGTTATTTCAAATATATTTTATATTCCAGACCTTGCATGAACCTTTCTGTATCCTTACATTTACTTTACATTTTCCTGCAAAACAGAAAAGGACATATTTCTATGGTATAATAATACACAATAACAGGATTTATATATTATGTTTGGAAATTAAAAATTGTATAAAATTATTTTAGGAGGTATTTGTATGAATTTTGACTATTTAAAACAAAAACGTATTTTGCTTGTTGATGATGAGCAGGAGCTTTTAGATATGACAGAATCTATTTTGAATGAAGATGGTTTCCAAAATATCATGACAGCTAAAACAGTAAAAGAAGCAATTACTGTTTCAGAAACTTATTGTCCAGAGTTTGCAATTCTTGATGTAATGCTTCCTGATGGCAATGGTTTCGACCTTATGAAACAAATTAAAAGTACTTCGGATTACCCAGTACTTTTTTTAACAGCCCGTGGAGAAGATAACGACAGGCTTTGTGGCTTTGGTCTTGGTGCAGATGACTATATGGTAAAGCCTTTTTTGCCTAAAGAACTTTTATTCCGTATTAATGCTATTCTCCGTAGAAGTTATAAAGATGAAAACCCAGTTGTAAAACTGCCAGGCAGCGAAATTTACTTTGACCGTGCCGAGGTTATAAAGAATGGCATACACATTTCACTTACAGCAAAAGAATATGATATTCTCTTTGCATTATACCGGAATGCAGGACGGATTGTTACAGTTGATGCTTTATGTGAAGCTGCCTGGGGTGATAATCCTTTTGGCTATGAAAATTCCCTGATGGCACATATCTGCCGTATCCGGGAAAAAATTGAAGCTAATCCATCCAGGCCTGTTTCTTTGATAACGGTTAAAGGGCTTGGGTATAAGCTGGTTCTGTGAGGGTAAACAGACTGGAAAATATATTTAAGACAGTAAAAATATTTCTTTAAATATATTAAATTTTTTAAAGTGTGTGTATAAATTATATTATTTGAACCGCCAAAGGTGGTATGGGGGATTAATATGAAAAGTGTACCTAAACTGATACGGCGTTTTGTCAGTATTATGTTTTTATCTTCGGTTTTGCTTATTATTTTGAATTTTATATTATTGGTTGTATATACTTTAAACCAGAAACCAAATGTCTATCCTTGGGCAACTGCTGAGGAAGTTGCTGGCAGTTTATCATATAATAATAATGGATATGTTTTGTCTGGGGATACAGAAATTGAATTAGCAAAGACAAATGTATGGGCAATCCTTATTGATAATGCAACAATGAAAGTTGTATGGAGTACAGAAAATCTTCCAGAAACTGTACCTATGCAATATTCTGTACAGGACATTGCAAACCTGGTACGTGGATATATAGATGGGTATCCAACATTTACAGGAGAAGCAGAAAATGGATTAGTAGTATTAGGCTACCCTAAAGATAGTTTCTGGAAACATATGTGGCCAAGCTGGGATTATAATTTTATTGCCAGCCTGCCTAAAACAGTTCTTTCTATTTTAGTAATTAATATTGTATTGGTTTTTATTATATATGTAATTGCTAATTCCAGGCTGCTAAAATCTGTAGAACCAATTATTAGCGGGATACAATCTTTATCAACAAAAGAGGAAGTTAATATACAGGAAAAAGGACTTTTTTCTGAACTTGCTGCAAGTATTAATAAGACCTCAGAAATTTTGCAGTCCCAAAACAGGCAGCTCCGTAAGAGAGAAACTGCAAGGGCAAACTGGATTGCAGGAGTATCTCATGATATACGGACACCATTATCAATGGTAATGGGATATGCAGGCCAGTTAGAAAGTGATAAGCGTTTACCAGAAGATGGCCGGAAAAAAGTTGCCGTTATTGTAAAGCAAAGTGAACGTATGAAAAACTTAATCAACGACCTTAATCTTGCATCTAAGCTGGAATATAATATGCAGCCAGTAAAATGTGAAAGACAAAACCTGGTTGCTGCTGTACGCCAGGTAGTAGCTGGTTTTATTAATATAAATATTGATGACAAGTATATAATTGAATGGAAAACTAATGAAGACCTGGCTGCCTGCTTTGTGAATATTGATAAAGACCTGGTTAAACGGGCAGTAAGTAACCTTATCCAAAACTGTATTAACCATAATGGGCAAGGATGCCATATTTTTGTAAGTGTTATAGAAGAAAGTAGTAATTGTATTATAGTTGTTGAGGATGATGGTATTGGAGTTACTGATGAACAAATAGAAAAACTAAATAATTCCCCACATTACATGGTTTGTGATGAAAATGTATCAGAGCAGCGTCATGGCCTTGGATTACTTATTGTAAGGCAGATTATGGAAGTACATGGCGGTGAAGCCAATATTGGGCATAGTTTGTATAGTGGTTTTTCTGCCAGGCTTATCTTCCCAGTACAAAACATATAGTTTCTTTTAAAAAATTGGAAAACGGCGTGCCATCGCATGTTTTAAACGGAAATTTTGAGTTTCCTCATTTTTTAATACACAGGTATTTTGCCAGAGTAATATAATCTTTGTATAATTTAAAAAATGGGTAAACTCAAAAAAGGGAAATAAATTGACAATATATAGGATATTATGTAGAATATATTGGGGTGCTACCTAAGAACGTTAGGACGGTTGTCTTCCATCAGAGAGTACAAGCTCTGTTTACATAGAAACCTTTCGGGGAATCTACGAAAGGAGGACGTATTGTATATGATAACTATAGAGACGATATATTATATTGTAGTAATAGCAAGCATTCTTTGCGGGACTGCATATAAGATTGGATACGAACATGGTAAAAATGCAAGAAAATAACCGCCCTCGCCAAAGGAATGCGGTTATTTTCTGGTTCTTACTAGAATTTAATTAAATTTCAAGGCAACCGTTCTGCATTATAGGTAGTGCCTTTTCAAATAGGGATGATGTCTTTTCTATACTCATTATCTTATAGTAATTTATTGGTGTTGTCAACTAATTTATTTTTTTGAGTTCCCCCATTTTTCATATACGCAAAGATTTATTACTCTGGCAAAATACCTGTGTATTAAAAAAATGGGGGACTCAAAATTTATTTTGCATAACTTATTTCACAAACTGATCTTTTTAAGTCTGGTATAGTTATTTATAATTAAATATAATAAAATTTAATTAGTAACAAAATAGCAACACAAAAAGCCCAGACATCATACAAAATAAAAATTTTAAAATTTCCATATTTAAGGATTATTTAATATTTTCCCCATTATAATATATATACAAAATAAGAAAGGGGAATAAAAATGTATTGGCGTATACTTAAGAAGGATTTAAAACGTAAGAGGACAATGAATATTATATTGTTTTTATTTATAATGCTTGCAGCTATGTTTATTGCAAGCGGCACAAGCAATATGGTTACAATTTCTACGGCACTGGACAAATTTTTTGAAAAGGCAGGTGTGCCAGACCATTGGATTGTCTTTAGGGATAAAGATAATAAAGAGAAATATAAAGATTTTGCTGATGCCAATAATTATAATTATAAATTTAATGAAATGATTTATGGCCAGTCAGATGATATTAAAATTGATGGTGAAAAATCTAATTATTCTAATATTTTATGTATTGAAACATTAGAAAACCCTCTTAAACTTTTTGACAGCAATGATAATGAAATTAAAGAAGTAGCAGATGGTGAAATATATGTAACTGCTTCATTGTTTAATTCAAATGTAAATAATTTTAAAAGGAACGGACATATACAAATTACAGTAAATAACCAGGTAAAAACATTTACAATCAAAGATTATACAAAAGATGCAATATGTTCTTCATCAATGCTTGGAATGGCTAAGTTCCTGGTTAGCAGTAATGATTATAATTATTTAAAAGCTGGAAAGCCAGAACTGCTTTATGGATGTTGTGTTTATACGGATGATAAAGACTATAACAAAAAAGCTGCAGATGCCAGTTTTAATTCTATGATAAAGGCTGATTATAATGCAATAAAGCAAGTATATATATTAGAATTAGTAAAAGCAGCAGTAATATTAACAATGAGTATTTGCATTATACTTATTTCAATGGTAATACTCCGTTTTACAATTAACTTTACTATGAGTGAAGAATTCCGTGAAATAGGTGTTATGAAAGCAATTGGAATTAAAAACAGTATAATAAGGATACTTTATATTATAAAATATCTTGCAATTTCTGTAACAGGTTCTGCAGCAGGTTTTATAGTAAGTATCCCATTTGGAAATTTTTTGTTAGAAAGTGTTTCACAGAATATAATAATTTCAAATAATGGTAATTATTTTATTAATATTTTATGTGTAATATTTACAATAAGTATAGTAGTATTATTCTGTTATATGTGTACAAGGAAAATAAAAGGATTTTCCCCTATTGATGCAATCAGGAATGGGGAAACAGGAGAACGTTACCATAGAAAAGGTTTTATACATCTTAGCAAATCAAAGCTGCCTCCTGTGGTTTTTATGGCACTAAATGATATTTTAAGTTCACCATCAAGATATATTTCAATGGTTGTAGTTTTTATATTAGGAATTCTTTTGGTAATTGTCCCAGTAAATACTATAAATACACTTCAGTCAGATAAACTGGTAAAATGGTTCAGTATGTCAGAGTGTGACCATATTATTTCGCAGGACATAATTCTTGCAAACAATAGTGATAATTTTAAGTTACTGGAAGACAAGCTGGATAATGTAAAAGACAGTTTAGAAAAGAATAATATTGATGCTATGGTATTCCAGGAGTTAGTATTCCGTGCAGATATTATGTTTGAAGGACAGAGAAGTGAAGTAATGATGCAGCAGGGAATTGGTGGTGTTACTACAGATATGTATTCTTATATAGAAGGAACACCCCCAGAAAGATGTGGTGAAATTGCAATTACAAATGTTGTTGCAGAAAGAATTGGTGCTAAAGTTGGTGATGATGTAGAGGTAAAGGCTGGAGGAAATACAAAAACTTATATTGTAACAGCAATAAACCAGTCAATGCAGAATATGGGTGATGATATACGTATTTACCAGGATGAAGAAACCAGTATGCTGGATATAATTGGAGTTATGGGGATACAGGTTAAATATAGGGACAATCCAGACAGTAGTGTATTGTCTGAAAGAAAAAAACTTCTTAAAAAACTTTATCCGGATGCAGAAATTTATTCATCAGGTGGATATATAAGCCATATGATTGGTGATGTAGGGGGACAGATATCAGGTATTAAAAACCTTATACTGGCTGTAGTAATTTGTATAAATATACTTATTACAGTGCTTATGGTAAGGAGTTTTATTACAAAAGAAAAAAGTGAAATTGCTATTTTAAAAGCTGTTGGGTTTAAAGATATACTTTTGTCATTCTGGCAGGCTTTAAGAATAATGCTTGTACTGCTGGTTTCAGTTATTTTAGGAATATTACTGCAGCTTCCAGCTTCACAGCTTTTTATTTCACCAATCTTTAAAATGATGGGTGCATATAACATAGAATTTTATATTAATAAATTTGAAGTATACCTGCTTTATCCAGTTGTTATAATTATAACAACATTCCTGGCAGCATTTTTATCATCACAGTCACTTAGGAAAATACATGCTTCACAAGCATCAAATATAGAATAAGAAAGAGGTTAATAATGGATACAATATTAGAAGTAAAAAATTTATGCAAAACTTATGTTATAAACAAGCGCCAGAATAATGTGCTTAGAAATGTTAATTTTAAAGTTAAGGCAGGAGAAATGACAGCAGTTATGGGAGCATCTGGCTCAGGAAAATCTACGCTTTTATATTCTGTTTCAGGAATGGATAATATTACTGCAGGTGAAGTAAAATTTTGTGGAAAAGATATACAAGGAATGTCTGGCAATGAGCTTGCAAAGCTTCGCCTGGACAGGATGGGATTTATATTCCAGCAGATGTATATGCTAAAAAACCTTAATATACTTGATAATATTATACTGCCAGCGCACCAGTCCAGGAAAATAAAAGAAAGCCATAGTGAAACAGCAGAACGGGCAAGGGCTTTAATGCATAAGCTTGGTATCAGTGATATTGCAGACAATGATATTAATGAAGTTTCAGGAGGACAGCTGCAGCGTGCATGTATCTGCCGTGGCATGATTAACAGGCCAGATATAATATTTGCTGATGAGCCGACAGGTGCGCTTGACCGCTCTGCATCAGATGAAGTTATGGATGAATTGTCTGGAATTAATAATGAAGGTACAACAATTATGCTTGTTACACATGATATAAGGGTTGCTGCAAGATGTACAAGGATTCTTTATATAGTTGATGGAAATATAGAAGGGGAGTATAATATGGACAGGTATATTGATAAATCTAAAACCAGGGAGAGGGAAAGGCAGGTTAGTAACTGGCTTATGGAGATGGGCTGGTAACTTGTGTATCCAGAGGATGTTATGGCAGATATATTAATTGTAGAGGATAATAAAGAACTGGCAGTGCTGCTTGCTGATTTCCTGTGTGCGGCAGGTTATTCTGTATGCACTGCAGCAACTGGAAATGAAGCTCTGGAATTATATAAAGAAAAAGGTGCAAAGTTAGTGCTTCTTGATATAATGCTTCCTGGGACAGATGGTTTTGCAGTATGCAGGAAGATACGTGAGGAGGATAATGTACCAGTTATTATATTAAGTGCAAAGGATGACAAGCAGTCAAAGCTTGACGGGCTTAACCTTGGGGCTGATGATTATATCAGTAAGCCATATGATATTGATATACTACTTGCAAAAATAAGTGGTATTTTTAAACGCAGATATGCTTCTTCTGAGATAATAAGTGGAAATCTTTGTATTAATAAAATAAGCCATACTGTAAAAAAGGATGGTGTATTGCTTGATATGACTGCAAAAGAGTTTGACCTTCTGTGCCTGCTTATAGAAAATAAAGGAAGGGTACTTGGCAAGGAATATATTTTTAACCAGATATGGGGAAGAAACAGCTTTTCAGAGCCACAGACACTTACAGTACATATTAAGTGGCTACGCCAGAAGATAGAAGATGACCCACGTAAACCAGAAAGGATTGTTACAATATGGGGTATGGGGTATAAATTTGTATGAAACAGTTTGACAGGATATTTATAATAGTTATAACAGTAATAGTTATATTTTTTGCAGGTTTAAATATTATTCTTGTTAATAATAACAAAGATTTATATAATGGCAGGCCTTACCGTGTAGAGATAAAAAGAGCAGCTGCTATAATTAAAGAAAAGGGCATTGGAAGTGTAGACCTGGAAAGTTGTAAATATATAACCAATATAGAAAAATATAATAAAAGCAGCAATTTTTATAATACATCAAGTGATTATTATATTTGCAGCATTAATGGTGCTTTATACCGTTTTGACTATGTACCATCAATAAATAATGGTAATAATATTATTATAGTAAATATATTTTTGGCTATAATGATAGTTATAACAATTTTTGTATTTTTAAGGCAAAAAATACTGCTTCCATTTGAACGGTTAAAAGATGTGCCATATGAGCTTTCAAGAGGAAATCTTATTATACCTGTCCATGAAAATAAAAACCGCTATTTTGGAAAGTTTTTATGGGGAATTGATTTGCTGCGTGAAAATATAGAACAGCAGAAACAGCGTGAATTAAAACTGCAGAAAGATAAAAATACATTGCTATTGTCTATATCACATGATATAAAAACACCATTATCTGCTATTAAATTATATTCAAAAGCATTTTTAACAAATCTTTATCCTGACAGGGAGAAGCAATATGAAATTATAGAAAAAATAAATAATAAAGCTGACGAAATAGAAGGTTTTGTTTCACAGCTTGCCAAAGCTTCAAGTGAAGAATATTTAAGCCTTGATGTAAATGCAGGTGAATTTTTCCTGTCAGATATTATAAATAATATTTCAGGATATTACAATGAGAAGCTTAGGCTGGTTAATACAAAATTTGATATAGGGAAATATTCTGACTGCCTGGTTTCTGGTGATATTGACAGAGGTACAGAGGTTTTGCAGAATATAATTGAAAATGCTATAAAATATGGTGACGGGTACAGTATAAGTATAGATATACAGGAAGAGGAGGACAGTATACTTATTGCGGTAAAAAACAGCGGGTGTACACTTCCAGAAACAGAATACCCACATATCTTTGATAGTTTCTGGCGTGGTTCAAATGCAGGAAATAATAAAGGCAGTGGTTTAGGGCTTTATATATGCCGCCAGCTTATGTATAAAATGAATGGCGGGATTTTTGCAGAAATAGTTAATGGTTTTATGATAATTACTGTTATATTTCCAAAGGTATAAAAATTAATGGCACTGGTTTTAAAATTATACTGGTTTTATTGTAAATATAAAATGTGCAAAACTTTTATAACCTGGTAAAGTTTTGCACATTTATGTTATTAAATAATATAAAAATTGTTGCCAGCCTGGATGTTTTTAATATTCCAGAAAGAAGAAGGTGTACTGGCAGCCGCTTTTTACAGATGGAGTACCCTTTCTTTTATTTCCTGTGTACGTCCCTGGTTCCAGAACTGTGTGCCGATATAGCCACAGGTACGGCGTGCAACATTCATTTTATTCTGGTCTGAATTGCCACAGTTTGGACATTCCCATACCAGCTTGCCATGGATATCTGTAACTATTTCAATCTGGCCTGTGTACCCGCATTCCTGGCAGTAGTCACTTTTGGTATTAAGTTCTGCATACATAATATTATTATAAATATATTTCATTAATTCAAGTACAGCATCAATGTTATTTTCCATATTAGGTACTTCAACATAGCTTATTGCCCCGCCTGGTGAAAGGCGCTGGAACTGTGCTTCAAACTTAAGTTTTTCAAATGCGTTAATTTCTTCTGTTACATGTACATGGTAGCTGTTAGTTATATAATTCTTATCTGTAACTCCTTTTATAATTCCAAAGCGTTTCTGGAGGCATTTGGAGAATTTATATGTAGTTGATTCAAGTGGTGTACCATATAAGCTGAAATCAATATTTTCTTCTTCACGCCATTTTGCACAGAAATCATTAAGACGTTGCATTACTTCTAATGCAAATGGGGTAGAACCAGGATGTGTATGTGATTTGCCTGTCATATAACGTGTACATTCACAAAGCCCTGCGTAACCAAGTGACAAGGTTGAATAACCATTGTACAGGAGAGGGTCAATCTTTTCACCTTTTTTCAGGCGGGCAAGTGCACCATACTGCCATAAAATAGGGGCAACATCAGATGGAGTGCCTTTAAGCCTGTTATGCCTGCACATAAGTGCACGTTTACAGAGAACCATGCGTTCGTTAAATATTTCCCAGAATTTATCAATGTCACCTTCTGATGAACAAGCAATATCAACAAGGTTTACAGTTACAACACCCTGGTTAAACCTTCCATAGAATTTAGGTTTGTTATTTTCATCATGGTAAACAGTCAGGAAGGAGCGGCATCCCATACATGTATAGCAGTTGCCATCTTTAAGCTGTTTCATTATTTTTTCAGAAATATAATCTGGAACCATGCGTTTTGCAGTGCATTTTGCAGCAAGTTTTGTTAAATACCAATATTTTGAGCCCTTGCGTATATTATCTTCTTCAAGTACATATATAAGTTTTGGAAATGCAGGAGTAATATAAACACCTTTCTCATTTTTTACGCCAAGTATACGCTGGCGCAGTATTTCTTCTGTAATCATGGCAAGGTCTTCACGCAGCCTGCCTTCAGGGACTTCATTAAGGTACATAAACACAGTTACAAAAGGAGCCTGTCCGTTAGTAGTCATAAGTGTTATTACCTGGTACTGTATCATCTGTACTCCTCGTTTTATCTCATCTTTAACCCGTAGTTCAGCAACCTGGTTTATCTGTTCTTCAGTACAGTCTATTCCAGATTTTTTAAATTCCTCTGCAACCTGCCTGCGGAATTTCAGGCGGCTTACATTTACAAATGGTGCAAGGTGGGCAAGTGAAATGCTTTGTCCGCCATATTGTGAACTTGCAATCTGTGCTATGCTCTGTGTGGCAATATTACATGCTGTTGAAAAGCTTTTAGGTGTGTCTATCATAGTTTCGCTTATAACAGTCCCGTTCTGTAGCATATCTTCAAGGTTGACAAGGCAGCAGTTGTGCATGTGCTGTGCAAAATAATCGGAGTCGTGGAAATGTATAATTCCTTGTTCATGTGCCTGTGTAATATCTTCTGGAAGAAGAAACCTTTTGGTAATATCTTTACTGACCTCACCTGCCATATAATCACGTTGTACACTGTTGACAGCAGGGTTTTTATTGGAATTTTCTTGTAGTACTTCTTCATTCTGGCATTCAAGCAGGCTCATAATCTGCTTATCTGTAGAATTTGACTTACGCACAAGTGCCCTTGTATAACGGTAGGTAATATATTTACGTGCTACTGCAAATGCACGCTTATTCATTATCTGGTCTTCAACAAGGTCCTGGATTTCTTCAACATTGGGCGCCCTGTTCATATCAGCACATATTTGTGTTACATTGCCTGCAATTTCTTCTACTTGTTCTTCAGACATGCGGTTAATAGTTTCAACTTCTTTATTAGCTTTGCTTACAGCTGCAATAATTTTGTCTATGTTAAATGTTTCTTCCGTACCGCTGCGTTTAATTATTTTCATAATAAATCATCCTTTCGATATATAAAAATCTTAATACCGTTTTTGCCGGCTTACCAATCCATGAAAAGTACAGAAACAGGATTTTCATGGATTAGGGATATGGTATATACTACCATATATTGTGTTGATTTGCAATATATAACATAATATTGTATGCCGGATTAGGATAAGTCCAGTTTCTGGAGGCACTAGTTATCATCTTTGTTTTTGCCAGACTTTATATTGAGGTTAGTAAGAAATTCTTTAACATCAATAAGTTTTTTATTTCTGGAAATAAACTTCATAGTTGGAAATGCATCTACAATACGTAAGTTTCCATTGAAAGGATGTTTTTTTAAGAAGGACGAATGTTTCTCAAAATAATTTTTGAAACGTTCTTCAATCTGTAGAAGCCTTGTATCAGTATTGTAAGCTTCTTTTAATATATTTATCTTCTGGGATATGGTTTCTTTTTTGCTACTGGAAGTTATTGTTCTTGCGGTTATAATTTCAAGAAGTGATTTAAAACGTATATCCTGGAGCTGGTTTTCTATTTCATTGCGGAAGTTATAAAGGATTTCCAGCTGTCTGCTGAAGTTTACTGTAGTAAATACTGTATATGTTAAATCAATAATTGTCAGAATAACAGCAATAATTAATAAATACCTGCCTTTTTTGTAGGGAACCATATTAATAATTTTTATAACAAGGGGTTCTAAAAAGTCAAATAAAAAAATTGATAAAAACCCCCAGAATAGTGAGGGGATTAGTGCGACCCTTCCCTGGAAATTATAAGGTTCATTAGAATAATCCCACCACTTGGCATGTGTTAGTTTTTCAAGGAGCAGTGCAACAATATATTCTGTTATAGTTGCAATGGCCATACCAGATATAAAAAGTAATGATGGATGTGCTTCAAGAGGCCTCAGGGTAACATATACAAGGGTTGCACCTGTGCCATACAAAGGAAGCAGCGGGCCAGTAAGAAAACCTCTGTTGATTAATTTCCTGTCTCTTATAGAAACAAAAGTGCTTTCATATATCCATCCAAAGAAACTGAAAATATAAAAATTCATTAATATAAAGTATGGTGATAATCCTAAAATCATAATTGTCCTCATTTCTGCCAGCTATGGCTTGTCTGTATAACAAGGCAGACAGCATATCAGAAGTCCATGTATAAATTCTTGTGTATAGTTCTGGTTTTTATAGTTAGAAATTATATAACATGTTTCACATGATGTCAAAAGCTGCTTACAAGCAATAAGGATTGCTGGTATCTAATTAGCAGAAAATGACAATGCGCAAAAAGCAGCACAGAAATAAGGGAAAACATGGAAATTTTTTCTTGCAATTACAAAATAGTTATGATAAACTATCATTTGTTAGTAAATACTAACTGCCAGCTGGTTTAGTGTTAATATGGATTTTTAGTAATTTAAGAGAGGAAAGAAATATGGTAAAAAGTAAAAAAATTATATCAACTGTTCTTTCTGCTGGTATTTTATTATCTTCACTGGCAGTAATAAATACGCAGAAAGTAAGTGCGGCAACAAGTTATATTTTAAATGCAAAAATTCCATACCATGATTTTTATGCGGCATATGGGACAGATACATTGAAAGGTGTTACAACAGATGGATATATAGATTCTGTGACATCAGCAACTTTGAGTAAAGCAAAGATGAACCAGGAAGGTGGTCTTTGTGCTGGTACATACTACTCAGAGGCTCCGGATGGAAGTACAGTTTATATTGATGGAGTTGTATTTCCTGTAGTAGTTAGTGAGGAGGCTTACAAAGCATTAATTAAAGATGCCGGATATTCTGAAGCGGATTTCAATGAAATAGATGCGGATTCATACCCAGCTAATTATCTGGATGTAAAAGTTACAGATGGAAAGGCTGTTTATAGTGTGCCAGATATTGCAAGTACTAAAATTTCTGGTGTAAAAGCAGTATTAAATACAAATACAAGATATGGAGATTACCAGATATCCCTTTCAGGTGGAAGTATTGATGAAAATATTGCCCAAGGGAAAGCTGTGGTGTATGGAGTTATAATAAATACTGCAGAAAATAATAAATATCCTATGTATACGCTTGAAAATATATGGAGAAATACAGAGATTGCATGGTCAGCAGGTTTTGTAACAGAAACACATGGTTGTCCTCTGCGTCCAGATATTTATAAAAGTATAATGGGTGAAACTATTAATGGGATAACATATATTACAGATAAAGGAATATATGATATTGCTATTGAAGATATGTATATTCCTAAAAAAACTTCTAGTTCTGTAACGGCAGATAATGTAACTGCCAAAAATATAACAGAAATTACAACAAAACTTTCTAATATGCCTGCATCATTCCAGCCAGAAGTAAGTATTACTGGATTTGAAGCTGTGGCAGAACAGGTTTCTTCTGGAAATGGTATAGATGGAACGGTTAATTATATATATTCAGTTAAAGCAGATAAAATTGTACCTGATACATATACAATTACAGTAAAGGACTTATCCAAAGAGTATGCAGATATTGTAGCATCAGTTGATGTAAGAGGTGCCAATGTCACATTTGATGGTACTAAACTTATTATGGAACAACCTGCGGCTGGTGACAGTATTGCTAATTTTTTGGATAAAATCTCTGGGACAGAAGTAACTACACCAACAGGGGAAACCGTTACTTACCTTCCTAAGCTAGGAAGAGGGTCTGCTGTTATAGCTAATATCTTTGATGAAAACGGGAATTTAGATTTGTCTGCAAAATATGAATCAATTAAAGTATCAGGCGGACATGGGAACCAGACAACTGAAATAATTGATGCAGGAGATGTTTTTGCAGCAGAAGGTACATATAAAGTTTCTGTTATAACAAGTGTCTATGATATAGTTACGTTTAATTTACAGGTAAATAAACAGGCAGCAGTGGACAACATAAATATAGAAACAACTGTAAATAAACCTGCAAAGGTTATAATAAAAAGTGTTAAAAATAGTGGTAAAAAAACTATAACTGTAAAATGGAATAAAACAGAAAATGCAGATGGTTATGAAACCAGGTATGTAACAGGAGGAGATATTAAGAAAGCCAATGTAACAGGAACAGCTACAAGTATAAAGATAAAGAATCTGGAAAAGGGTAAAACATATAAGGTAAGTGTACGTGCATATAAAATTATAGATGGAAAGAGGTATAATGGAAGCTGGAGTAAAGTTTTAAAAGTGAAAGTGAAAAAATAATTTAGATTTAGAATGTGCAGATTTACCTTTATTATCTGGCAGGCATTTGATTTAAAGGGAAAATACAGGCGCAATATGTGCCTGTGTTTTCCATAAAAAAGAAGGGGATTATTATATATGGAAAAAATTATAGCAGCAAAGACTATATATATAATTAAAAATATTTTGCCAGCAGTATTTTGTATAGGTATTATTATAACAGCGGTATATACAGGAGGTGCAAATCTCCAGGAAGTTCCCGCAAGGACAGAGATGGTTTTGGAAACACAGCCGCCAGTAATAGAAACCAGGTCTTTAACCAGTAAGAAAGTAAACAATATAAAAAAAGTAAAGAAAAATAAGGAAAACACAAAGGAAAATACAAAAACAGAAGTTAATATGGAAGGGCTTAAAGATGGTACATTTACTGGTACAGGTACGGGGTTTGGTGGTGAAATTAAAAGCTCAGTTACTATTAAAAATGGAAAAATAACTAATATAAAGATTTTGTCTGCTTCTGGTGAAACACCATCTTATTTGAAAAGAGCAAAGTCTGTTTTATCTCTGGTAATAGACAAACAGACATATAATGTTGACAGTGTTTCAGGTGCAACATATTCATCAAATGGTATAATTGAATCAATTAAAAATGCTTTAAAACTTGCCCAGGGAAAGAAACCATTAAAAGATAATACTGCACAATCTGCGGATAAAAAGAAAAAGAAATCTTCCAGCAAGGCAAAAGATAAAAGTGCAGGAAAAAAGAAGACAAAAAATAAAATTCCAGCAAACACAAGTGGTTTAAAGGATGGATTGTATACAGGGACGGGGACAGGTTTTGGTGGTGAGATAAAAGTTAATGTCAGGATAAAGAAAGGTAAGATTAATAAAATTATTATTGTATCTGCTGGATTGGAAACGCCATCGTATTTTGATAAAGCCAAAGATATAATAGATATTATGATTAAAAAGCAAAGTACAGATGTTGATGCTGTATCAGGTGCAACGTATTCATCAAATGGCATAAAAGAAGCTGTAAATAATGCACTTATAAAGGCAGCAAAGAAAAAAGGGAAAGATACAGATAATAAAGATAAGGATAAAAAGGATAATAATAAAATAGATAATGATAATACAGACAGTAAAAAAGATGATGACAGTAGTGGGAATGATAATACAGATAGCGGCATAGATACAGATAATATTGAAAATAACAATACAGAAGATAATAACAATATAGAAGATAACGGGGAATGGGTTCTTATTTCAGAAATAAGTGAAGATTATATATATCCTGTAATTGCTTTTTGTGAACCATATAGTGATGACTTTGAAGGATATGATATTGGATTTAAAATAATTATTACAACTGTTATTACAGAAGAACAGAATGCTCTTAAATTAACAAGGATTACAACTAATACTTATGTGTCTGCAATAGAGCTTGGACAGGATACTATAGATTATGTAATGGAAACTGGAAACTGGGCTTTCCTGGATATGGCAGCGAATGGCACAGCAAAAGAGTTGGGGCTTTTTGAACAGCTGGTTTTAAGTAATTCTACAGAAAATTTTGATGTTGTATCAGGTGCAACATGTTCTTCTGATGCACTGGTATATGGAATAAAAAATACACTGGCAGATATAACACTTGGCAAGACTGTTGTTATTAATTAGTTGGAGGATTCTGGTAAAGCATGTTTAAGAATTTTATAATAAAATCTGCTTCACTTATAGTTATTATAGCTGGCATTGTATATTACCAGCGTAATGCACTGGCATGGAAGGCAAGTGAAGAAGCAAATAAAGCAGAGATAGCAGAAGTAGAGGAGTATAACAAAAACATGGCTGGTAAAGAGAAAGCAGCTTTGCAATTATACAATGATGGTGTATATAGTGCTTCTGCTGACGGTTTTGGCGGTATAATTAAAACTGAGGTAATAATAAATAACGGAAATATTGAAGAAGTTAATATTGTTGAGGCAGAAAATGAGGATAAGGCATATCTTAAGATGGCAATAGCTGTTATTAATGATATTATAGAGAAACAGTCAGCAGATGTAGATACAATTAGTGGTGCTACATATAGTTCAACAGGAATACTTAATTCTGTGGAAAAAGCACTTAGTAAAGCAAAAGGATAAAGTGGTTTGAGCAAGGATAAGGCAAAGGGAAATTTATATGGGAAAAAAGAAGAGGGATATTGACGGGATTGTAAGAGTAGTAATACAGCTGTTTTTCTTTATTATGCTGCCTGAGTTGTTCCAGGCAGCATTTTCAGGAGTAAAATATATTGCTTCACAGATGCATGGGAGCAAAAGTATAGAAATGGTGCCATTTATAATGTATCTTATTATCCTTACAGGGTTTACTATTGTATCTGGCAGATTTTTTTGTGGTTTTGCATGTGCGTTTGGAAGTTTTGGAGATGTAGTATATACCATGTCAAAGTTTATACAAAAGAAGTTAAATAAAAGGTTTCCTGTTATACCAGGAAAAGTATGTATCTATCTGCAGAAATTAAAGTACATAATACTTGCTGGAATTATTTTGCTTTGTTTTAATGGTATGTATGGATTTTTCTCATTAAACAGCCCATGGGCAGTTTTTTCAAAGTTAAGGGCATTTGAATTTAAAAACGCATTTACTGTTACAGGAATAATATTGTTTATATTAATAATAACAGGGATGTGTATTCAAGAACGGTTTTTCTGCCAGTTTCTATGTCCTATGGGGGCAGTGTTTGCGCTGCTTCCTGTTATAACATTGCAATATCCAAAGAAAAGAGAAGATATATGTTTAAAAGGATGCAAATTATGTGTAAAGAATTGTCCAGTTAGTATAAATCCGGGAAGCAGGGAACGTATAGGTGAATGTATAGGATGTAATAAATGTGTATCAGGATGCCCAGTATCAAGCATGCATATACTGAAAAGTATAAACCATAATATATTTTCAATTATAAAGGCAGTGCTTCTTTTTATATTAGTGTATATTTTTATATAATGCCATGTCCTGGGAAACAGTATGGTATTACAGTAATTTGCCACGCACATTTATAAATTATATATATATAATATTATAACTTGGTTTTTAACAGGAGACAGTTTATGCTTGAAGTTAAACCTTATAACAGGCAGCATGCATATGCGTATGCTGCAAGATGGGCTTATGAGAGGAATCCATTGTTCTATAATTTTACGGGTATTGGGGGTGATTGTACAAGTTTTGTGTCACAGTGTATTTATGCGGGCTGTTGTGAAATGAATTATGATGAGGTTAATGGATGGTATTATTCTGGCATTAATGACCGTTCACCATCATGGGCAGGTGTTTCCTTTTTCTATGGGTTTATTACTACCAATACATTAAATGGACCGTTTGGTTATGAAACAGATATAGAGTCAGTTGAAATAGGGGACGCTGTACAACTTATGAATGATATGGACAGATATTACCATACCCTTATAGTAACTGGTTTTGATAATGGCAGTATTCTGGTAAGTGCCCATTCAGATGATGCTTTTAACAGAAGGCTTGACAGTTATAATTATGCAGGTGTGCGTTATATACACATTGAGGGGTTCAGAGAATATGTAAGGGATAAAGAAGTTTGTTTTAATAACTTTTATGAAGGAATCAGCCTTCATTCATAGTAATATATTTAGTGGTAATGATGGGTTGGCCGGGTATACCTGGGAATTAAGATAAGTTTATCTGCATAAGCCTATTGCTGCTTTACTTTTAAATCTTGTGTGTTATAATTAGTAAGTAAAAGGTAACAGAAAAGTTTTAATTTAACAGGAAGGAAGTATTATGAGCCAGATAAGAGATATTGGACTTTCACCTTCAGGTGAACACAAGATTGAATGGGTAAGAAGGAACTGTCCGCTTCTGCGTAGTTTAGAAGAGGATTTTTCAAAAACTAAGCCATTTGCAGGAAAAAGGATTGCGCTTTCAATCCATCTTGAAGCAAAGACAGCATATTTATGTAAGGTTCTCGCAGCAGGCGGGGCAGAGATGTTTATTACAGGCAGCAACCCCCTTTCAACACAGGATGATGTGGCAGCAGCACTTGTAACAGCAGGGCTTAATGTATTTGCATGGCATGGTGCTACAGATGATGAGTACAATGCACATATATCAGAAACACTTTCACACCAGGCTAATATTATTATAGATGATGGCGGAGACCTGGTGCATATGCTCCATACATCTAAGAAAGACCAGTTACAGTATGTTATTGGCGGATGTGAGGAGACTACTACAGGAATAATACGTTTACAGGCTATGGATGCTGCCGGGCAGCTTGAATTTCCAATGGTGCTTGTAAATAATGCTGACTGTAAGCATCTTTTTGACAACAGGTATGGGACAGGACAGTCTGTATGGGATGGGATTAACAGGACTACTAACCTTATTGTTGCAGGCAAGATTGTAGTAGTAGCAGGATATGGCTGGTGTGGCAAAGGTGTATCAATGAGGGCAAAGGCTCTTGGTGCACGTGTAATTGTTACAGAGATTGACCCTGTTAAGGCTATAGAGGCTGTAATGGACGGATTTGAAGTAATGCCTATGAAAGATGCTGCAAAGTATGGTGACTTCTTTGTTACAGTTACAGGCTGTGCAGGTGTAATAGATGAAGAGGACTTCATGGAGATGAAAGAAGGGGCAATACTTTGTAATGCAGGACATTTTGATGTGGAAATTGACATGAAGCGTCTCCGTGAAATTGCAGTTAGCAGTGAAGAGATGCGTAATAATATTATTGGGTATAAGCTTCCTAATGGAGTGACAATTTATGTGCTTGCAGAGGGACGTCTTGTAAACCTTGCAGCAGGTGACGGCCATCCAGCGGAAATTATGGATATGAGCTTTGCAATACAGGCACTAAGTGCTAAGTATCTTGTTGAACATGAGAAAGAGCTTAAAGAAAAGATAATCGATGTTCCAAAAGAAGTTGATATGGAAGTTGCACGCCGTAAACTTGGCTTCCTTGGCAAAGAGATTGATGTACTTACCCCATACCAGACAGAATATCTGAATAGTTCATCTCTTTAATTTATAAATAAGCTGTGTTACAGAAATGGAGAAAACTATGGAACTTGAGAAAACTACGGTAATGTCAGCAATTGTATGGGTAGCAGGTGTACTGGCAGAGGTAATATTCCGTGATGCTTTGTCAAAAAGTATATTTGGCATAGTGTTAAGTATAATAATTGCAGTTATTGTGCTTGTAGCAACGTATTTTATAATAGATGGAATAAATACTATTTTATCTAACAGGGGAAGTGATGCATGGGACAAACTTTATGGATACCAGGAAAGAATGTTCCAGATGCTTAATACAAAGCTTGAAGAGCAGATAAGCCTTGAAAGATCTATTTATGACAGTCTTAATGGGCTTGGGATGGTAAGCCAGGAATACCAGGAAAAGGCCAAGTCAATGTTTGATAATTCTGGTGAAGATGAAACGGCAGAATTAATGACATTGGAGCAGGCTGTAGAAAAGATTAATGAAAATACCCTTAATTCAGCAAAGCTTATTGCTAAGTATGAGGTAAAGAATTCAGAAAGTATTAAGGAAATACTTGATTTAATTTTAGAAAGAATTCCTGGGACTTTGGATAGTGATGACAATATACAGCGGGCAGAAGGTATTGGAACTGGTGTCATGGCAGAAGATAGCAATAGTAAAGAACTTCTGGAAAACAGCAGGGAACTTGTTGGAACAAGTAAAGAACTGCTTGAAAGTACAACAGGAATTGCAGAAAATATAATGCTTCTGGTTTCAGGCAGCAAGGAGCTTTCAGACATTAATAAAGAGCAGCTTTCTAAGCTTTTAGCTATTGAAACAGCAGTTAATAATATTGAAAATGTAAATCCAGATGAGATTAAGACCTATATGGATAAGGTGGTTACATTAATTAATTCACGCCAGGCAGGGACGATATCTCCAAGGACACAGGCGTCCAGGGCGGCTTCTGCGGATACTTCACAGAAGAAACCAGGAGCACCTGTTTCTGCACTTGACAGGCTTAAGGCAAGCCAGAAAGCAGAATAAGATATTTTATAAAATAAAAGGGACTGTTGTACTAAGTAAAATGTGTACAAGATACAATATAATAGAAATTTTTTCTATTATATCCTGTACTGTTATTTCTTAGTGCAGCAGCCCCTTTTTGGGGAATTTGCTCTATAATAAAAACAGGGATGTCCAGGCATCCCTGTTTCATAAACTTCCACTTGGAAATTTCATATAACAATAATTATTTCTATATTTACTTTTTAATATTTTTCTGGAAACGTTCAATTTCATTTGCAACTACACCGCTTAATGCAAGCAGGCATATAAGGTTTGGTATTGCCATAAGTGCATTGGCAATATCTGAGAACTTCCATGCTATTTCAAGAGTTGTTGTAGCGCCAATGTATGCAATTAGTGAAAAGAATATACGGTAAAATATATTATATTTATGTGTACCAAAAATATATTCAAATGCTTTTTCACCATGATATTCCCATCCTAATATTGTGGAAAATGCAAATAAGGTAATTCCTATGCAGACCAGCCAGCCGCCAACATTGCCAAGTACAGTTTTAAATGCTTTTATTGTAAGTGCTGAACCAACTGTAAGTTCTTTATATTCATAAGAAAAATCATTACCAAATATATATTCATTATTGCCGGAATCTTTCCATGTACCTTCAAGTGTTTCTGTAGAAGCTGTGTTGTCTGTATTCCTGGTAAGCAGTATTTCTTTGTCTTCTTTTGGATTGCCAAGCTTAAGTGTTGCAATGCCATTTTGGTAAGTTAATTCTGTAGTGTAAAGTGTTGTTTTGGTTATATCACCATCATTAACAGTTATTGAAACAGATGGCTGGCTGCCAGAATCTTCACTTATATATGAATAACTGCCTGTTGCCACTGTATCAGTTGTTCCAAGTACACCAGAGCTTGCAATGCACAGACCTGTAATTGTACATACAACAATAGTGTCCCAGAATGTACCTGTCATATTAATATATCCTTGCTGTACAGGGTCATTAGTAGATGCGGCGGCAGCAGTAATAGCAGCAGAACCCATGCCAGCTTCATTAGAAAATACACCACGTGCAACACCAAAGCGTAGGGCTTGTGTCATTGAAGCAACAATGCTTCCGCAAAGTCCGCCGCCAACCGCTTTTACAGAAAATGCCATTTTAAAAATCATTGCAACACCAGCAGGAATGTTGCTTATATTGCCTATTATTACAACAAGTCCTGCTATTATGTAAAATACGGCCATAAGAGGTACTACTACCTGGGATACTTTAGATATAGACTTGATGCCGCCAAGAATAATTAAAAGTGCAAGTACAGTGATTATAATACCTGTAATTGTAACAGGTACATTGAAAGTTGATTCAAGTGCTGTTGAAATAGAGTTTGCCTGTGTAAGGTTTCCGATGCCAAATGATGCTATAACTGCAAATAATGCGAAGAACCATCCAAGTACAGCACCAAGCTTTTTATGTTTAAAAGCTTTCTTCATTGTGTACATAGGCCCGCCAGACATTTCACCTTTTTCATTGGTTTCACGGTATTTAATGGCAAGCATACACTCACTGAATTTGGATGTAAGGCCGAAAGCAGCAGATATCCACATCCATATAAGGGCACCAGGACCGCCAGATACCATTGCTGTGGCTACACCAACTATATTGCCTGTACCAATAGTGGCAGCCAGTGCAGTTGTAAGTGCTGAGAATGGGGAAACATCACCATCACCTTTTTTCTGGCGTGCCTCTTTGCTAAGTACACTTTTCAGTGCATAAGGAAGATTGCGCCAGCATAATGCTTTTGTGCGTATTGTAAGGAATGCGCCCGTACCAACTAGAAGAACCAGCATAACAGGTCCCCATACAAAATCATCAATGATGTTAAGGACATCTGTAAGGTTTTCAATAAACTTATCCATATTTTACACCTAGCCCCAAGTAGAATATTTTCATTTGAGGCGCAAACATAAAGAGTGGAGTACCAATGTTTGCATTTTATCCTTTCTTCTTTTTTCTTTTAACCTTAACCTTTTCTGCGTGTAAGCGCAGTATCTGTCCTGGGACAGTGGTATATATGGGGACAGCCTTCACTATCCAATAATAAAAGACCGCGCATAATGAGATAGAATACATTATGCGTGGCCTTCATTGACCACTATATAAAAAATGATTTACTCTTACATTTTATACCAGGAACATGTTGTTAGTTTATCATAATAACTGGCAGATTTCAAGGGAGATATTAAATTTTTATAAATTATTGTGTGCTTTCCAGCGTTCATAACCTCCATTAATGCTGATTACCGGGTATCCCATGCGTGCAAGGTCCCTTGCTGTAAGCAGGCTTATATTGCCCCTTGCACAATAGAGTATAATCCAGGCTGGGTTTGTATTATATGCCATAAGCATACTGCCAATATTTTTCTCAAGTTTTTCCCAGTCAGCCCATACTGCCCCAGGAATATGTTCCTTTTGGAAATCCTCTTTTTCCCGTAAATCTATTAATATAGTGTTGTATCTGTCCAGATAATATTCCAGGTCTCCAGGTGAAATTATCTTAAAGGTCATAGGCTTTCTCCTGGCAAAAAGTATTACTATATTCTATGCAGGTATTAGAAAAACGATAGTGGCAGTACATATTGTACTGCCACATAATAAAATTATTAATGGAAATTTAATAATTTATTATTCAGTTTTGTATAAAATTACATTAAAACTTATCTGCCCTGGCTAGAAGTGTTAGTGCTGTTAGAACTTTTACTGGTTTCATTTGAGCTGCTGTTAGAACTTCTGCCACAGTTATTAGCATTGCTTGATTTATTAGAGCTCTTGTTCTGGCTCTTGTCAGTGCTGCTGTTCTGGCTCTTATTCTGGCTGTTGTTAGAAGTGCTGTTTGATGAGTTGTTGTTAGAAGAAGTGTTGTTTAAATAACTTGAATTTTTAGACATAATAACCTCTTTTCTGTGCTTTGCACAATTAATATTTTGTGGGAAACCCACAAGTTGTTTTGGAACATCTATATTATTTGCAGGATGGATGAAATTATTCTTGAAAAAATAAAAAATATAATTATAGAAAATTGTAAGAAATAATTATAGTGCATTGGTATACAACTTATGATATAATGTATTATCCATATAACTAATATGGTCGGGCATACAGGACTTTTATTGGACTGTGTGCTTGTAAACTTAAATTATAGGAGGACAGAGATGAAAGAACTGCTAATTGTGGATAAGTTACATAAAACTTTTAAGCTTTCAGCTAAACAGCAGAAGCTTGAACATACAAATAGCAAAGTGAAGGTTGCTGTTGACGGCATTTCATTTAAGGCTTATGAAGGAGAGGTTTTTGGGCTTCTAGGGCCTAATGGTGCAGGAAAGACCACAACGCTGCGCATGCTTGCAACTCTTATTAAACCTGATGGTGGTGATGCGCTGGTGGATGGTTCAAGTATTGTAAATGAAGCAGACATGGTAAGACAGAAAATAGGGTTTCTTACAAGTGAATTAAAGCTTGAAGAGTTTTTTACGCCAAATTATTTATATGACTTCTTTTCAGAGCTTCATGGTGTGCCAGATGATGTAAGGGATAAAAGGAAGAATGAGATATTTGGGCTTTTTGGTATAGGAAAGTTTGCAGAAGTAAAGGTAGCAGACCTTTCTACAGGAATGAAACAAAAGGTTTCGCTTGCAGTTTCCATAGTACATGACCCTGATATAATTATATTTGATGAACCTACCAATGGACTTGATGTGCTTACAGCAAGGGTGGTTACAGATTTTATACAGACACTTAAGGAACGTGGCAAGACTATAATTGTATCAACACATATTTTCAGCCTTATTGAAAGAGTATGTGACAGGGTTGGTATTATTATTAATGGTAAAATGATAAAATGTGATACTTTGGAAAATATTAAGGCAGGACAGAGCCTTGAAGACAGGTTTTTTGATATTTATAAGGAAACTGTTGGTGAAGAGGCATAATTGGTTGTTAATGGCTGGAAGAGATTAGCGGAGGTAGATTGAAAAATCATTCTAAGGCTGCAAAAAACGCATCCCAGGAATGATTACGGTTTCAATCTTGGAAAAATGCAAAACAGCATTTTTCATTACTCTTTGAGCTGCAGAAAGTGCGGCATGGAGGATTATATATGAAGAATACAATTATTACTATATTAAAGAAAGAATTAAAGAGATTTTTTAGTGACAAGCGTATGGCATTCAGTACAGTGCTTATGCCTGGTATTATGATATTTGTGCTTTATAATTTTATGGGTGATGCTATAAATAACATGGTTACAGTTGATGATAATTATGTATACCAGATTGAAAGTACAAATATGCCTGGAGACATAAAGACAATGATGGATAGTGCAGGGATTGCCAGTAAGATAACTGACATAGATGCAGGCAGTGCAGAGAAAGCTAAGGAGAAAATCAGTAATGATGAAAGCGGGCTTGACTTATATCTGGTTTTTCCAGAGAATTTTGAAAGTGATGTTGCAACATATGACAGTACTTCTGGAAATAAGGCACCACAAGTGGAGGTTTATTATAATTCAGCATCTACAGAATCGCAGGCTGTTTATGGAATGTTTATAGAAATGATGGATTCATATGAGGCAGCAATGACTAATAAGTTTGATATTAATGCAGATGAAAGTGTCAAATATGACCTTGCAAGTGAAAATGATGCAGCAGCTTCTGTATTTTCATCTATGCTGCCTATGCTGCTTTTGATGTTTGTGTTTAGTGCATGTATGGCTGTAGGCCCTGAATCTATTTCTGGTGAAAAGGAAAGAGGTACAATAGCGACAATGCTTGTAACACCAGCTAAGAGAAGCCATATAGCACTTGGAAAGATTATGGCATTGTCAATTATTGCCCTTTTAAGCGGCCTGTCAAGTACAGTCGGAACAATGCTTTCACTTCCAAAGATTGCTAATGTAGGAGAGTCAGATATTAAGACAAATGTATATGGTGTAAGTGACTATCTGCTGCTTGCTGTTGTAATACTTGCAGCGGTACTGCTTATTGTAACACTTATATCAATAATATCAGCGTTTGCTAAGAGTACAAAGGAGGCAAATACCTATATTACACCACTTATGATAGTAGTTATGTTAGTGGGGTTAAGTGGTATGTTTATTGATGGTACAAAGACAGAATTGTATTATTATGTAATTCCAATTTATAACAGTGTCCAGGCAATGACAGGGATTTTTTCACTGGATATAATGCCTTCTGGCATGATTGTTTCTGTTATAAGTAATATTATATATACAGGGATAGGTGTATTTGTACTTACAAGGATGTTTAATAATGAAAAGATAATGTTTAATAAATAATATCACAGGTAACAGAAGCTTTACTGTGATATATTATAGTAAATTTAAGTTTCCCCATTTTTTAATACACAGGTATTTTGGGATTTGCCAGAGTAATATAATCTTTGTGTATAAGAAATGGGGAAATTTAAATGCAATAAAATATTGCTGTAAGCATGGATTTGCAGTATACTACATATGGTACAGATAAATATGCAAAAAAAAGGAGGGCAATATTATGTGGGCATACGAAAGTGTATTTTATCAGATTTACCCATTAGGATTCTGTGGAGCGCCATTTGAGAATGACGGGGTGGAAGAGCACCGTATTTTAAAAGTGATTGGCTGGATTCCGCATATTGTAAAGCTGGGAGCTGATGCTATATATTTTTCACCTGTGTTTGAGTCTGATACACATGGCTATAACACAAGGAATTTTAAAAAGATTGACTGCAGGCTTGGCAGCAATAATGATTTTACAAAAGTTTGTGAGGAACTGCACAAAGAAGGTATAAAGGTTGTGCTTGATGGTGTATTTAACCATGTAGGACGTGGGTTCTGGGCATTCCAGGATGTTCTTGCTAACAGGGAGAATTCCAGGTACCGTGACTGGTTTAATATTAATTTTGGAGGCAACTCTAATTATAATGATGGTTTATGGTATGAGGGCTGGGAAGGCAATTATGACCTTGTAAAGCTGAATTTGCGCAATGAGGAGGTTATACAGCATATTTTTGATGCAGTGAAGTACTGGATTGAAACATTTGATATTGACGGGCTGCGCCTGGATGTAGCATACTGCCTGGACAAGGATTTCTTAAAAAGGCTGCGCCAGTTTACAGATTCACTAAAAGAAGAATTCTTTATTGTAGGTGAAACTCTTCATGGTGATTATAAGCAGTGGGCAAATAATGATATGTGTCATTCTGTTACTAATTATGAGTGTTATAAAGGGCTTTATTCAAGCTTTAACAGCATGAATATGTTTGAGATATGCCATTCACTTGCAAGGCAGTATGGACCAGAGGAATGGACCCTCTATAAAGGCATGCACCTGTTGAGTTTTGTAGATAACCATGACGTAACCCGTATTGCAAGCAACCTGTCAAATGAAAAGCATTTGCCATTAATTTATGCATTGAATTTCGGTATGCCAGGTATTCCTTGTGTATATTATGGAAGTGAGTGGGGCACAAAGGCAAATAAGAGTGAGGGAGACCCTGCACTCCGTGCATGCTTTGAAGAACCTGTGTTTGGAGAGCTGGCAGAGTGGATTGCTAAGCTTGCTAAAGCTAAGAAAGGCAGTAAGGCTTTGAATTATGGTAATTACCGCAACATTGTGCTTACAAACCACCAGTGCATATTTGAACGTGCTTGTGAAGGTGAGAGGGTACTTGTAGCAATTAACGCATCTGATGAACCATATGTTGCACACTTTGATGCAGGCTGTGGTATGGCAGAGGATTTGATTACTGGAAAGCCACATGATTTTGGGGGAGGAAGTGAGCTTCCACCATATTACGCAGCATTCTGGCTTATGGAAAAGTAAGTTGTAAGTTGTGTGGTTTTGACAGTTTAGTTTTGTAAATAATGTATATACCAATAATATGGGAGAAATATAATGAAAAAGATATTTAAAAAGATTGCTTTTATTCTTGTTGCAGTGCTGGTTTTACAAGGGATTGTACCATATAATGTGTCACATATAAATGCAGCAAAACAGAAGAAGCTGAAAATTAGTGCAAACAAAATTGTTCTTTATATAGGGCAGTCTAAGAAGCTTACAGTAAAGGGAGCGTCTAAAAAGGTAAAGTGGTCTTCTAGTAAACCTAAAGTTGCAAGTGTATCTAAATCTGGAAAAGTAAAGGCTAAAAAGACTGGACAAGCTATTATTACAGCAAAATCATCTGGAAAAAAAGTTGTATGTAAGGTGAAGGTAGTACAACGTAAAATACCTTCTGTAACACCAGCACCATCAGTATCACCACAAAGAACTCCAGAAATAGTAGTACCAGTAATTACAGATGTTCCGTCTGTAACAGTAACTCCTATGGTGACAAATGGCCCAGTACCAACAAAGATGCCAGTACCAACTGTAACACCAGTGCCAACGAAGACACCAGTGCCAACGAGGACACCAGTGCCAACGAGAACACCAGTGCCAACGAGGACACCAGTGCCAACAAAAACGCCAGTGCCAACGAAGACGCCAGAACCAGCAAAAACACCAGTGCCAACAAAAACGCCAGTACCAACTGGAACACCGGCGCCAGCTAAAACACCAGAACCAACAAAAACACCAGCTACTACAGCACCAGTGACAGGTGGAGATATTACAACTGGTACAGATATTACAACAAATACACCAGAACCAGTAATTACACCAATGCCAACAAATATACCAGAACCAACAAATACACCAGAACCAGCAGCTACAGTTAATCCAGTGCCAGAAACACCAGTTCCCGTTACACCTGCTCCTGTACCAGAACCAACATTGGAACCAGAAAATACACCAGTTCCTGTTAAAGAAGTAAAAGTTAGTACAGGGGATAAGGAAATTGTTATAGGTGAAAGTGTAGCACAATTAAAAGAAGATTTTGGGGAACCATCGAGAATTGATGAAACAATGTATATATATGATTATTATATTTATAACTCAGACTATACAAAATTTGTAATGGCGGCTGTTGCAGATGGTAAGGTTGTAGGTGTATATACAGATGCACTTGGTTTTTCATATGATACTTTAAATACTGGTTCAGGAATTGAAGATGTTAATAAATTATTTAATAAATCATATACAATAGATAAAGAGCGTTCTTTTACCAGTGATGGATATTCATATAAAATATTTTTTGATACTCTTGATACACAGAAAATTACAGGTATGCAGGTGGTAAAAAGTGATGCTGCTAAAAGAACTGGCAATCCATATGATGAAACAATATTAAAAAATATATCACTGGAAATTTTTGATTTAACTAATTCAATACGTGCAAGGAATGGCGTTGCGTTATTAGAATGGTGTGATATAGCAGCAGGTACAGCAAAGGCGCATAGCCAGGATATGGCAGATAAGGATTATTTTGACCATACAAACCTTGAAGGACTTGATCCATTCCAGCGTATGAAAAATGCAGGAATTGTATATGGTTATGCAGGTGAAAATATTAGTGCAGGACGTGAAACATCTATATCAGCTGCAAATGGGTGGTTTAATTCAAAAGGACACCGTTCTAATATGTTAGATAGTAATTTTACACGTCTTGGTACAGGATATGCATATAACAGTAACAGTACATATGGATATTATGGTACACAGAATTTTTACACTCCAATATGATATTTTACTGTTTTTGTCTAGCTGGAACATATTTTTTATAAAAGAAATCCACCCTTGACAAAGTATATAAAGCATACTAAAATATTCCATGTACATGACAGGAGTTATTATATCCATGTACAGCAAAATAGGTAGTTATGAATGTTTTGGCTTTCATCCTGTTTGTGCAGGGTGAAAGCTTTTCTTTATTATATATTAAATTTAATTACCCAGGAAAGGAAACAGCAGATATGTATGAGAAAGTATCAACTGATTTAAACTTTGTTGCACGTGAGAAAAATATTGGAAAATTCTGGCGTAACCAGCAGATTTTTGAGAAATCAATGAAAGCAAGGGAAGGATGCCCTGTATACACATTTTATGACGGGCCTCCGACAGCTAATGGCAAGCCACATATAGGGCATGTACTGACACGTGTTATTAAAGATATGATACCACGTTATAAGACAATGAAAGGTTATATGGTGCCACGTAAGGCGGGCTGGGATACACATGGGCTTCCAGTAGAGCTTGAGGTTGAGAAACTTCTGGGTCTCAATGGTAAAGAACAGATAGAAGAGTATGGGATGGAGCCTTTTATTAAAAAGTGCAGGGAGTCTGTCTGGAAATATAAAGGAATGTGGGAAGATTTCTCTGGAACAGTTGGTTTCTGGGCAGATATGGACAATCCATATGTAACATATGACAATGATTTTATAGAGTCTGAATGGTGGGCTTTAAAAGAGATATGGAATAAAAAGCTTTTATATAAAGGTTTTAAAATTGTGCCTTATTGCCCACGCTGCGGAACACCTCTTTCTTCACAGGAAGTTGCACAGGGATATAAGCTTGTAAAAGAACGTTCTGCAATAGTACGCTTTAAAGTATCAGATGAAGATGCATATTTCCTGGCATGGACAACAACTCCATGGACACTTCCATCCAATGTCGGGCTTTGTGTAAACCCTGGTGAAACATATTGTAAAGTCAAGGCAGCAGATGGTTACACATATTATATGGCAAAAGCCCTTCTTGATAATGTTCTTTCACGCCTTGCAGATGAAGAGGGTGGCAAGGCTTATGAGATACTTGAAGAGTATACAGGTAAAGACCTGGAGCATAAGAAATATGAACCTTTATATGGATGTGCAGCAGAAGTGGCGGAGAAACAGCATAAAGAGGGATTTTTTGTAACATGTGACACATATGTTACTATGACAGATGGTACAGGAATAGTCCATATTGCGCCTGCATTTGGTGAAGATGATGCTAATGTAGGACGTAAATATAATCTTCCGTTCGTACAGTTTGTAGATGAAAAGGGTGAAATGACACAGGAAACACCATTTGCAGGGCTTTTTGTAAAAAAAGCAGACCCAGAGGTACTTAAAGACCTTGATAAGCGTGGACAGCTTTTTGCAGCGCCTAAGTTTGAGCATGATTACCCTCATTGCTGGAGATGCGATACACCACTTATTTATTATGCACGTGAATCATGGTTTATAAAGATGACAGAAGTTAAGGATGACCTTGTGCGCAATAATAATACAGTAAACTGGATTCCAGATTCTATTGGTACAGGGCGTTTTGGCAACTGGCTTGAAAATATACAGGACTGGGGTATTTCACGTAACCGTTACTGGGGTACACCACTTAATATATGGGAATGTGAAAGCTGTGGTCACCAGGATGCTGTTGGAAGCAGGGCAGAACTTGCAGAACGCAGCGGCAATCCTGATGATGTAAACAGGGAGCTGCACAGGCCTTATATAGATGAAGTTACATTTAAGTGTCCAGAATGTGGTGGTCTTATGAAACGTGTGCCAGAAGTTATAGACTGTTGGTTTGATTCTGGTGCTATGCCATTTGCACAGCACCACTATCCATTTGAAAATAAAGAATTATTTGAACAGCAGTTCCCAGCACAGTTTATTTCAGAAGCTGTAGACCAGACAAGGGGATGGTTCTATTCATTAATGGCAGAGTCAACCCTTTTATTTAACAAAGCTCCTTATGAAAATGTTATAGTCCTTGGACATGTACAGGATGAAAACGGACAGAAGATGAGCAAATCTAAGGGAAATGCCATTGACCCGTTTGAAGCGCTTGAAACTTATGGTGCAGATGCAATACGCTGGTATTTTTATATTAACAGTGCTCCTTGGCTTCCAAACCGTTTCCATGGTAAGGCAGTCCAGGAAGGACAGCGTAAATTTATGGGTACTCTATGGAACACTTATGCATTCTTTGTACTTTATGCCAATATAGATGAATTTGATGCTACAAAATACACACTGGATTATGACAAACTTGCTGTTATTGATAAATGGCTGCTTTCACGCCTTAACAGCACAGTAAAAGAGGTTGATGAAAACCTTGCTGCTTACCGTATACCTGAAACAGCTAAAGCACTGCAGAAGTTTACAGATGAGATGAGCAACTGGTATGTAAGACGCTGCCGTGAGCGTTTCTGGGCAAAGGGAATGGAACAGGATAAAATTAATGCATATATGACACTGTATACTGCACTTGTAACAATTTCTAAGGCAGCAGCACCTATGGTTCCATTTATGACAGAAGATATATATTTAAACCTTGTATGCAGTACAGATAAAAATGCGCCAGAAAGTATTCATCTTTGTGACTTCCCAGAGGTTTGTGAGGAAGTTATAGATACAAAGCTTGAAGAGGATATGGAAACTGTACTTGAGGCAGTTGTTATAGGACGTGCATGCAGGAATACTGCTAATATCAAGAACCGCCAGCCTATAAGCAAAATGTTTATAAAAGCGGGGGAAGGTCTTTCAGAGTTTTATCTTGATATTATTAAAGAAGAGCTTAATGTAAAAGAGGCAGTCCTTAAAGATGATGTCAGCAGCCTTACAACATACAGCTTTAAACCACAGCTTAAGACACTTGGGCGCAGGTTTGGAAAGAATATTAATGCTGTTAAGGAAATACTTGCAGGACTTGACGGACAAAAGGCAATGGAAGAGATAAATACAAAAGGGACTCTTACTATTACTGTTGATGGTAAAGAAGAATTACTTGAAAAGGATGACCTTTTAATTGAAGCTGCCCAGATAGAGGGGTATATTTCTGGTACAGACCATGGAATTACAGTAGTGCTTGATACAAATCTTACTCCAGGTCTTATTGAAGAAGGATTTGTCCGTGAGGTTATCAGTAAAGTACAAACAATGCGTAAGGATGCAGGGTTTGAAGTTATGGACCATATACGTTTAAGTGTAAAGGATAATGATAAGATTATAGAAATTATAAAGAATAATGAAGATATAGTTAAATCAGAAGTCCTTGCCAATGAAGCAGTGTATGGGACTGCAGAAGGCTTTACCAAAGAATGGAATATAAATGGTGAGAAAGTAGTTCTTGGTGTAGAAAAATTGTAATAAATATAAATTTTTACTACCACGCAGGCAAAGTTGTAATAAGCAGATATGCCTGTATGGTAGTAAATCAAGGAAAAAAGGCGGATGCATATGCATCCGCCTTAACTCACATTCTATCTATAATAAAAAGAAAGGAGTTGCCCCACAGCAGAGGGAGCTACTGTGGGGCCAAATGAAAAAAATGAAAAAGAATCTATTTCAAACATTAGTCAATAAGCTTTTTATATACCAGGCTCTCCTGGCAGTAATTATTATTTCCTATAGGTATAGATACATTATATAGGCTAAATGTGTTAGTAGTTTGTTCTAAATATGAACGATTTATTAATTTATATAATTAAGTATAAATAAACCATAAATAAGTTTATGTTCCATACATATTGGAAGCTGTGTTTGTTACAGGATTATTCTTTATTATATTTCTTTAAAATATCATGTATACGTTCAGCTGGGTTAAGCAGCTCACTTATGGACTGGTCATGGTTTAATGTATCAATAAGCAGTGCAACATATTTGCTCATATCTACATTGATATAGTATTCACGTGAAAGGACTTCTTCTGGCTGGTATACAAGGTTTGTTGTAAGTACATTAGTTATTAAGCCATTTTTATATGCTTCATCAAACTTGTCCATGCCATTGGTGAACAATCCAAATGTTGCAGCAACAAATATACGGTTTGCTTTGCGGCGTTTAAGTTCTGTAGCAACATCTATCATGCTTTCACCAGATGAAATCATATCATCTATAATTATTACGTCTTTTCCTTCAAGGTCTGAACCAAGGAATTCATGTGCAATAATAGGATTGCGTCCATCAACAATTTTACTATAGTCACGGCGTTTGTAGAACATACCTATATCAATTCCGAGTACATTGGCATAGTATACTGCACGTCCCATAGCTCCTTCATCTGGACTTATAACCATAAGGTGTTCTGTATCAATCTTTAAATCAGGTACATTTTTCAGCAGGGCTTTGATAAACTGGTAAGCTGGCTGTACAGTTTCAAAGCTTTTAAGGGGTATTGCATTCTGTACTCTTGGGTCATGTGCGTCAAATGTTATAATACTTTCTACGCCCATCTGTGTAAGTTCTTGTAGTGCTAGTGCACAGTCAAGTGATTCCCTTGCACTTCTGCGGTGCTGGCGGCTTTCATAGAGAAATGGCATAATTACAGTAATTCTTCTTGCTTTTCCGCCAACTGCTGCAATAATACGCTTCAGGTCCTGGTAATGGTCATCAGGTGACATATGGTTTGTATGGCCGCATACAGAGTATGTAAGGCTGTAGTTGCATACATCAACAAGAATGTATAAATCATCACCTCTTACGGATTCGCGGATAATACCTTTTGCCTCACCTGAACCAAAACGTGGGCATGCACAGTCAATCATAAAGGATTCCCTGTTGTAGCCTGCAAAGCTGGATGCTGCAGCATGGCGTTTAGCCCTTTTGGCTCTCCAGCCGACAATGTAGTCGTTGACTTTCTCTCCCATGCTGTGGCTGCTCTCTAGTGCAAGTATGCCAAGAGTGCCATAAGGTATTGTTTCTGCAAGTTTGTCATGTCGTTTCATAAAAAATGTCCTCCATAATGTATTTGGATGCTGCTATGTAATGCCAGGACAGCCTGGGCAGCAGTATTGTACAAAATTTAGCAGAATAAAAAGCTTTGTTAAGAGATTGCTATTTTAATACGGATATCATCGCCAACTATCATATAGAAATTATAATATCCTGTAAAGCGTGAAAAAATACGTTCACTGTACCTGTTACGCAATTCAGTAAAAGAAAGATTTGTTGAAATAATAACAGACCTTTTGTTTAAATGCCTTTCTTCTATAAAATGGTACAGCTGTGATGATGTAAAACTATTTACAAGCTCTGTGCCAAGGTCATCTATAATTAGAAGTTCACTATCAAGTATATAAGAAACTTGTCCGTCAGATGCGTTTTCATCATTCCTGCCAAACTTATTTTTCTCTAAAATATCAAAAAGCTGCAGGGAAGTCAAGTAGACTACAGTGTGTGATGTATCAAGCAGTGCTTTTGCAATACAGTGTGTCATAAAGGTTTTGCCAACACCAGTAGGTCCATAAAATATAATATTACTATATGTTTCATCAAAATGTTCCACATATTCAAGGCATATATCCCTTATTTTAACGATATTCTGCCTAGGAGTAAGTGAAAGGTTTGTATTGATATTGGTGTTATCATAAAATTTTTCTGAAAATGTATTAAAATTTTCTAATTCAAGTATATCCATCAGATTAGAACTTTCATAAAGCAAGGCAATTTTGCGCTGTTTAAGGCATTTGCAAGGGATATTGCCTGTATATCCTGTATCCTTGCAATGTGGGCAGTCATATATAGGTGAAAGATAGTCCTCTGGATATCCATTATCAGTTAAAAGCTTGTACTTTTTTTCCTGGAGCTGTTTTTTCTTTGATGTATAACTGGAATCTTCACTACCATCCATATCAGGATTGAAGAGTCCTGAGCGTGCGTAATCCGCAGAAAGCTGTATAATTTGTTCCTGGACAGCTTGTATACCAGGAATTTTCTCATAAACCATGGCACGCCTTTCTTCTAATATGCGGTGGTTTTTCAGACGTATCTGGTCGTACTGGTACATAATATCCATGTATTGTGCATTGGAAATCCCCATATGTAACCTCCTAAAAAATAAAGTTAATGAGCTAAAAGTTTCTTTTCAAGCTCGTCAACTTCTGCCTGCGATGTTCCCCTTTGCTGGAATTTATTGAACTGGTTTTTATCCTGCTGGCTTACTGGTGTTGTTACAGCAGTTTTTTTATTCTGTATTCCAGCATTTTTCTGTGCATATATTTCATCTTCTTTTCCGACATCCTGGAGTGTATGTATATTTTTCTTATGCCAGTTGTCAAGAATTCCATCTGTATATTTAAAGTCTGCTTTTTGTAATTTTAACATAGTACGGCTGCATGCATCAAGTACAACAGAGAGGTCCATATGCCATTCATCCATCCAGCGGCTGATATACTGCTTTTCAACCATGGCAAGCGGACGTCCAAGTGCAAGGGCTTTAGATATAGCTGTGTGGGTAGAGTTATAATTAGAAGAAGCATTTTTGGCATCTTCAGGATTTTTAATATCCTGTTCATCCCATGAAAATGCTACAGCTTGTATATAGTTTACATTAGTCTTGCCAAGTGATATGCAGTATTCATAAAGATACAGCAGTAAGTCAGGTGAAAAGCCAAGGTTGTCATATAAATATGATATAAGTTGTACTTCTTTTGGATTAAGGGGCTTGTTTATATAACTTTCTATTACACGGCATGTCCAGACAAATTCTTCGTCATCAGACAGGCGTCTGGTCTGGTCAGGGGTAATATTTATTTCAACTTGTTTTTTATTTGCTGTAGAAAGCAGGCTGGCAGTTTTTGTGTCCAGGTCTTCTACTGGCGGGTTTTGTATTTCTGGTGTACTTAATGGAATATCTGGTTTCTGTACAATATTTTTGGCTGTACTGCCAGAACCAGCAGACGTTTTTTCTTTGGCAGATGTTGTATCTGCTTTTAACGCTGCCAGTTCTTCATTTTTTGCAGATTTTACAGGATGTTTTACAGCCTTTGCAGGTGAAGGGCTGTCAGGATTTAACATTTCTATACCTGTTATTTCATTGCCAGGTCCGTTTTTTAGCAAATTTATAAGGTTGTTTTTTTCCCAGTAATTGAGTGCCCTTAAAATATCTTTTTCTGTATTATCCATTTTATCAGCAAGTGAGGAAACTGACAAATTCTTTTCGCCTGCCTGGATACATTTTGCAAGATAAATATATACCTTTACATAACTTCCATTAGCAGAAAGCATATAGTTTTCAATAAATATATTGTGAATAAATGTTGTTGAAGGCAGATAGCCTGAACATAGCATTATAGTGTCCATAATACCTCCATATATCATTATAAACAGTACCAGAAGCATCTGCCCTGGATGTGGATATGTGCATAATTATCAACAATCGCATTGTGGATAATGTGGATAACTATTTATTAACCAGGTCTTCCCCAATGTTTACAACATCTCCAGCTCCCATAGTTATCAACAAATCACCGTTGATACAATGTTCAGAAAGGAAATCTTCTATTTCCTGGAATGAAGGGAAGTAATATACTTTTTTACCTTTTTTCTCTATGGCCTGTTTAAGGGTGAGCGAAGATATATCTCCAGGGTCAGTTTCCCTCGCAGCGTATATATCGGCAAGTATAACATTTTCAGCCAGTGAAAGCACATCAGCAAATTCTTCCAGAAGTTCACGTGTCCTGCTGTATGTATGTGGCTGGAATACACACCACAGATGGTTGTGTGGGAATTTGAGGGAGGCATCCAGTGTTGCTTTTATTTCGGCAGGGTGGTGTGCATAATCGTCAACAACAGTTACGCCATTAAATGACCCCTTAATTTCAAAACGCCTTTCTGTCCCTTTAAATTCTGCAAGTCCTTCTGATATGGCTTCTTCTGGTATGTTATAATAGTCTGCAAGGGCAATGGCAGCAAGTGCGTTATTAATATTGTGTTCACCAATGACATTAAGTTTTATGTGTCTTCCAGTGTTATTGCCATTTATTACAATGTCAAAACTGCCATATCCATTTTCATCATATGATATATTACTGGCAGAATACCCGCTTGTATTACTGGTACCAAAAGTTACCACTTTACATTTTAGATTATCTATAATATAAGAAATATTAGTGGTTATGCTGTTAATAACAAGTATGCCGTTTTCAGGCAGCAGTTCTGCAAATTTGCGGAAAGATAAACGTATATCATCAATATCCTTAAAGAAGTCGAGATGGTCAGCATCAATATTTAAAATAATTCCTGCAGTTGGGTGGAACTTTAGGAAACTGTTTGTATACTCGCATGCCTCAGTTATAAAGTTTTCTGAATGGCCTATGCGGATATTTCCATTAATTACAGCTAAAATTCCTCCTACAGATATGGTAGGATCTTTATGTGCAGAAAGATAAATATGTGATAACATTGATGTAGTTGTTGTCTTTCCATGTGTTCCTGCTACTGCTATGGCATTAGGGTAATTTTTCATCACCTGGCCAACCATTTCAGCACGTTCCATCATTGGTATCCCAAGTTTTTTTGCAGCAATAAATTCTGGGTTGTCAGGGTGGATTGCTGCTGTGTAGACTATAAAACCAATATCACTGGTTATATTTGATGCGCTTTGTCCATATATTATATGGATACCTGATGAGCTAAGATGTCTGGTGATTTTACTTTCTTTAATATCAGAGCCGCATACATCGAAGCCATTGTCGTGAAGGAGTTCTGCAAAGCCGCTCATACTTATGCCGCCTATGCCAATAAAGTAAGCTTTGCATGGATTGTTTAAATTAATCTGGTACATGGTGCCACCATCCTATCTGATTTATTTTATTATATTTGCATGGCAATATCCAGAATACATATCTGGCATTGCCTATACTTTAATTATAACCAATGGCATAGAAAATACAATTCAAAAATACAATTACTGTTTTATATTATAATAGAGTATGAATAAATATATAATAGGTTAATTTAAAAATGCACGGTTTTAATGACTTTATGTAATAAAAAAATGCCTTTAATGGCAAAGTTTGGATGACTTGCATAAAAAAGTTAAAAAATTTTTAAAAATTTAGTAAAATTTATTCACAATTAGGCACAGATATGTTATACTATGTTTGTAAGAAAGTAGATAAACTTGTTATGGGCATCAATAAATTTTGTTGATGTTTTATATACTTAACTCAAGGTTAGAAGTATAATTCCATATCTAAAAACAACGGGGGTGAAAGCGTGATTAAGAAAGAAATGATAGCAATGTTACTTGCAGGCGGACAAGGTTCCAGGCTTGGTGTCCTTACAGCAGATGTTGCAAAGCCAGCAGTTTCATTTGGAGGTAAGTACAGGATTATTGATTTCCCGCTTAGTAATTGTATTAATTCAGGAGTTGACACGGTAGGTGTACTGACACAGTACCAGCCATTACGTCTGAATACGCATATAGGTATTGGCATACCTTGGGATTTGGACAGGAATGTTGGTGGTGTATCTATACTTCCTCCATATGAGAAGAGTACAAGTAGTGAGTGGTATACAGGTACTGCCAATGCGATATTCCAGAACATGCGTTATATGGAACTTTACAATCCAGAATATGTACTTATACTTGGTGGCGACCATATATATAAGATGGATTATGAGGTTATGCTTGATTTCCATAAAGCGAGCAAAGCAGATATTACACTTGCAACAATTCCTGTTCCTATTGAAGAGGCAAGCCGCTTTGGTGTAGTTATAACAGATGAGCACAAGCAGATACAGGAATTTGAAGAGAAGCCAGAACATCCACGCAGCAATCTTGCTTCAATGGGTATTTATATATTCTCATGGCCAGTGTTAAGGGAAGCTTTACTTAAGCTTAAAGACCAGCCGTCATGTGATTTTGGAAAACATATTATCCCATATTGCCATGAGCAGGGAAGAAGGATTTTTGCATATGAATATAATGGATACTGGAAAGATGTAGGAACACTTGGTTCTTATTGGCAGGCTAATATGGAACTCATTGATTTAATACCTGTATTTAATCTTTATGAAGAGTTCTGGAAGATATATACTAAGAATGAACTTGTAGCGCCTCAGTTTGTAGCAGAACAGGCTGTCATTGACAAGGCAATTATTGGTGAAGCATCTGAGATATATGGCGAAGTGCATAACTCTGTTATAGGTTCAGGTGTTTATATTGCACCAGGAGCAGTAGTAAGGGATTCTATTATTATGAGCTCTGCTTCTATAGGTGAAAATACAGTTATTGACAGGTCTATTATTGCTGAAAAGGTTCAGATAGGTGCAAATTGTGTCCTTTGTACTGGTGAAGACATACCAAACAGGGTTAAGCCTGATGTGTATTCATTTGGACTTGTTACTATTGGTGAAGACAGTGTTATACCAAGTAATGTAAAGATAGGAAAGAATACAGCAATTTCAGGCATAACTGATATAAGTGATTATCCAGGCGGCGTTCTTGCAAGCGGGGAAACATTAATTAAGGTAGGTGAAAAAATATGAGAGCAGTAGGTATTGTATTAGCCGGTGGTAATAGCAGCAGAATGAAGGAACTTTCAAATAAACGTGCAGTAGCAGCTATGCCTATTGCAGGAGGATACAGAAGTATAGATTTTGTACTTAGCAGCATGAGTAATTCACATATACAGAAGGTAGCAGTTTTTACCCAGTATAATGCTAAGTCACTGAATGAGCATCTAAATTCATCAAAATGGTGGGATTTCGGAAGAAAGCAGGGAGGGCTTTATACTTTTACCCCTACTACCACACCAAAGAACAGTTACTGGTACAGAGGCACAGCTGATGCTATAGCCCAGAACCTGGACTTTTTGAAGAACAGCCATGAACCTTATGTAGTAATAGCTTCCGGAGATGGAGTTTATAAGCTTGATTACTCTAAGGTGCTTGAGTACCATATAGCAAAGAAAGCCGATTTTACAGTTGTTACAGCAGATGTTTCAGGCAGGGATGACCCTAGCAGGTTTGGTGTTGTTAAAACTGATGCTGATGGCAGGATAACTGATTTTGAAGAGAAACCAATCAGTGCAGATGGTTCACAGGTGTCAACTGGCATATATGTTGTGCGCCGCAGGCAGCTTATTGAACTTATTGAGAAGGCTGTTGAAGAAGAAAGATATGATCTTGTAAAAGATATTATTATAAGGTATAAAGGTGTTAAAAGGGTATATGCATATCCAATAGAAACATACTGGAGCAATATTTCGTCTGTTGAATCATATTTCAAGACAAATATGGATTTCCTTAAACCAGATGTACGTAATTATTTCTTTAGACAGTATCCAGACGTTTATTCAAAGGTTGAAGATTTGCCTCCAGCAAAATATAATGCTGGTTCGTTTGTAAGGAACAGCCTTGTTTCAAGCGGATGTATAATTAATGGCAATGTAGAGGGGTCAATCCTGTTTAAGAAAGTTTATATAGGAAATAACTGTTCAATTAAGAACTCTATCATATTAAATGATGTATATATTGGAGATAACACACATATTGAGAATTGTATCGTAGAAAGCAGGGATACAATCAGGGCAAATACTAATTATGTGGGAGAAGATGGTAAAATTAGAATTGTAGTTGAGAAGAATGAGAGATATGCATTATAAAGTAGTATAAGATACGTCTCACGAGTGGCCAAAGGGGGTTATTGATGTGCAGATAACAGACGTAAGAGTGAGGAAAATCACAAAAGAGGGTAAAATGAAAGCCGTAGTTTCAATGACTTTAGATGACGAATTTGTTGTACATGACATTAAGATTATTGATGGAGATAAAGGTTTGTTTATAGCTATGCCAAGCAGACGTGCTGGAGATGGCGAATTTAGAGATATAGCGCATCCAATTAATTCAGAAACACGTGATATGATCCAAAGGGTTATTTTAGAGAAGTATGCAGATGCCGTTGCTGGGTTGGGAGAAGAAGACAGTTCTGAGTCAGAACAGCAGTAAAATGCAATATAAAACTACAAAAAGCGCCAATGTATGGCGCTTTTTGCATTAGGGTGTGTTTATAAATTGCCATATGACAAAGAAGTAGTTTTCAACGGGATTTTTCCTGATAATATTTATGTATGCCTCCTGGCTAATTGATATTGTGAACCAGATGGTAATAAAATATATGGAATAATATTTTAATGTCTGTCAGGATTAAATAATAAGGCATCACATATTTTGTCAATATCATAACCAGGAGCAAAGTCCAGGGCAGTATAATAAATTGTTTCAATTTTGCTGTTATCTTCTTCGAGTTCATAAGATATAGTATTGATATCTTTACCTTTTATAATTTTCTTGACTACCATGGAAACCAGTGCTTTTTCCATACCTTTTTCAATATTCTCTATATCTCTCATAAGTAACGTCATATATTCATGCCTCCATTCTCTGTTTTGCTTTGCTTTTTTAACAGCTTTGTCAAGTTTATTGGTGAATGTTCCTGTGGGTTTTCCATTTTCTACATAATCAAGAAATTCTTTGAGGCTTTTATTTACATCATCAAGAGTGCCTTTTGTATTAAGGAAAACCTTGGTAGTACCATCACTAAGTGGAATATTTTTATCTTCTTTGCAAAAATTCTCAAATGTATAGATATGTCTTCTTTTTTGAAATAAATCAAAAGGGCATATAAAAATTATATAACTATGTTTTAGTTTTTTGTAATGTCCACCTTTGTCTACAAGCTGCAAGTCAATTATACTTTGGTAGTAACGTGTCCTTTTTGGGAGTTCATATGTATTAACCATTTGCATTTCTATATTGTATATTTTTTCATTATTATCTTGTACATATACATCAAGCCTTATACTTTTGGCATCAATGTCAGGATTGAATACTTTTTGTAATTCTGGATATTTGATGTGTTTTATCTTAATGTTAGGAAATATTATTTGTAGAAGTTCTTTACACAGTTCTGCATCCTGCATTACTTTGCCAAAAAGAAAATCATTGGAAATACCTATATTTTCCCATAACATTTTATTTTTTGTTTTTTCTACAGGTATATAATTTGCCATACATCATCCTCCTTTATTATAACAGTTATTATTGTTAGAAACAATATATATGCCAATATTAATTATTAAGGCATAATTGCTTTTGTAATTAATATTATGATACATATTAGCATAAAACAATACTATTGTCAATTAAAATATAATATTTACCGGCAATAGTATTTTTTTTCTTTGAATAATTTATAATGGCATAAAAAATGTAGTATATTGACGGATTTAAGATTTATTTGACATTATATGTATTTTATAGTAGTATAAGAGTACATACATTCGGTAAATTATTATAGTAGTACAAAAATAATGTATAATTTTTTGTTTTTATTTACGACATAAGCCGTTATAGCGGCATGGGAGGTAATATGCTTGGAAAAACCCATATGGCAGTTGGAATTGCATTGACACTGGCGGTAACAAGGCCACAGTCTTTGCCAGAAATTATATTAGCATCAGGAGCAGGGGCTTTTGGGGCTTTGGTTCCCGACATTGATATAAGACCATCAAAATTATATAAGGATGCTGGCAGAATAGCAGTATCTGCTATTCCTTTGCTACTGTTAGTAATTCTAACAGATTTTATAACCCGTTCTGGTGTTACTAGCAGGATACTTTCTGCCAGTAATATAAAAGGTATTGTGACAGGTTTGTTATTATTTACAGGAATATGCGTATTTGGAAAGAGACAGCCACACCGCTCTTTTACTCATTCGTTCCTGGCACTGGCATTGCTTTCGCTGTCAGTCTGGATGGTATGTAAAGAACTTGTTTTGTATTTTGCAACGGGATTTTTATCCCATATTTTAGCAGACTTATTTAATAAGAAGAAAGTACAAGTTTTATATCCATTGTCTGGAGGAGTATGTTTTGACATGTTTAGTGCAGGTGGTATGGCGAATGATATATTTTTTGCAGCAGGATGCATAATTTCAGTAGCAGAAATAATTTCATTAAGCTTGTTTGCATAAATAGTAAAATAATGGTAACTGGCAGGTAATTGCCAGTTATTTTTGCATACAGTATTTCTAATGCATTTGTAAAACATATTCTGCCAGAGCTATATAATTTGTAAAATATTTGATTTTCAGACACCCATAAGCCTGGCATTTTGCATAATTTTGAATTTTTTTAAAAAACCCCCTTGCAAAAATTTAGAAAAAAGTGTATATTATTAAATGCTGTGACATTGATAGCTGTGAAGCGTGAGGTTGCTGCTTATAGAATATAAATATATAGCAGGTTTTCCGTGGAGCGAATGTCAAGTTAGGAAACTGGCGGCAAGTCACTGTACAATAGAATTTAAAGGGTACTTCTGTGTTATATGTCTTAGAGGACAGAAACAGACACACCCGGATAAGTGTACAGTCACCACTTGTTGCGCTGGATTGGGCAGGCCTGGCGATATGCCAGAATAATAGCCTGTAAAAGTGCGAAAAGGAGGCGGCTTTTTTTATGGCAACAAATGTAATGAGAATTACACTCAAGGCGTATGACCACAACCAGGTTGATCATGCTGCTGCAAAAATTATTGAAACAGTTAAGAAGACAGGAGCAAAGGTAAGTGGTCCTGTACCTCTTCCAACAAAGAAAGAGGTAGTAACAATTCTTCGTGCTGTGCATAAGTACAAAGATTCAAGAGAGCAGTTTGAGCAGAGGACACATAAAAGACTGATTGATGTCATCGCACCTACACAGAAGACCATAGAGGCTCTTACAAAGATGGAAATGCCATCAGGTGTAGCTGTAGTTCTCAAAATGAAAGAAAAGTAATATTTAATTAAGTAGAAATCCTTAGGGTTTATATATAGCCATTTATATGGCACAGGTTTTTAGTTTACAGACTTGCACATTATAGACCATCTAGGATGATTCCATATTAAATGGAATCCGCTGTAGATTAACAGGAGGTGCATTTTAATGAAGAAAGCTATTTTAGCTACGAAAATCGGTATGACACAGATTTTCAATGATAATGGTGTATTAACACCTGTTACTGTACTCCAGGCAGGACCATGTTATGTAACACAGGTAAAAACTGTTGAAAATGATGGGTATAGCGCAGTACAGGTGGGTTTTGTGGACAAAAAAGATAAGATTATCACAAAAGATGCCACAGGAAAGAAAGAAGTTAAAAGAATCCACGGTGTAAATAAGCCATTACAGGGACATTTTGCAAAAGCTGGTGTTTCTGGAAAAAGATATCTGAAAGAATTTAAGTTTGAGGACGCTGGAGATTATACACCAGGCCAGGAAATCAAGGCAGACATCTTTGCAGCAGGAGATAAGATTGATGCAACTGGAACATCTAAAGGTAAAGGTTTCCAGGGTGCTATCAAAAGACACGGGCTGCACAGGGGACCTATGGGACATGGTTCTAAGTTCCACAGGCATGCAGGTTCTAATGGTGCTTGTTCAGACCCAAGCCGTGTATTTAAAGGAAAGAAGATGCCTGGACAGATGGGTAATGCAAAAGTTACAGTCCAGAACCTTGAGGTAGTAAGGGTAGACGCAGATAAGAACTTAATTTTAGTTAAAGGCGCTGTACCTGGACCAAAGAAGGCTTGTGTAATAATTAAGGAAAGCGTTAAAGCTTGTAAATAATTCTTTTGGAAAGGAGGTATACACAGATGGCTAACGTATCTGTTTATAATATGGAAGGCAGCGAAGTGGACAAGATAGATTTAAATGATAAAGTATTCGCTGTTGAGGTAAATGAACATTTAATTCATATGGCTGTAACATTACAGCTCGCAAATAAGCGCCAGGGAACACAGAAGGCTAAGACACGCTCAGAAGTAAGTGGTGGTGGAAAGAAGCCTTGGCGCCAGAAGGGAACAGGCCATGCAAGGCAGGGTTCTATCAGGGCTCCACAGTGGAAAGGCGGCGGAATAGTATTTGCTCCATCACCTAGAAGCTACTCATTTAAGATGAATAAAAAGGAAAAGGCAGGCGCTATGAAGTCTGCACTTACAAGCAGGGTGAATGAAGATAAATTCCTTGTTATGGATTCACTTAAATTTGATGAAATTAAAACAAAGAAAATGGTAAATGTACTTGATGCATTAAAAGTAAAGAAAGCACTTGTAATCCTTGATGGCGAGGATAATGCAAATGTAGCACTTTCAACAAGGAATATCAAGAATGTAAAGGCTGTTACAGCTAATGCAATCAATGTATATGATATTTTAAAATATGAAACTGTGATTATCACAAAGAATGCTGTATCAAAGATTGAGGAGGTGTACGCATAATGGCAGATTTAAAGTATTATGATATTATCCTTAAGCCAGTTATTACTGAGAAATCAATGGCTGCTATGGAAGAGAAAAAGTACACTTTCATTGTACACACTGATGCAACAAAGAACCAGATAAAAGAAGCTGTTGAGAAGCTCTTTGAAGGAACAAAGGTTGAGAAAGTCAACACAATGAACCTTGAAGGAAAGACACGCCGCCGTGGACGCACATCAGGCAAGACTGCGAAGACTAAGAAGGCTATTGTCAAGCTTACACAGGACAGCAAAGAAATTGAAATTTTTGAAGGTCTTTAATCCAGGTAGCAGTAAAAGCTTGTAACCGTATGGAAAACCTATCATACGGATTGTTTATATAGATTTGAAAGGAGAAAATGTCATGGGAATTAAAACATTTAACCCATATACACCTTCCAGAAGACACATGACAGTTGCTGACAGGTCTGAGATTACAGCAGATAAGCCAGAGAAGTCACTTACAGTGTCATTAAAGAAGAATTCCGGCCGTAATAACCAGGGTAAAATTACTGTAAGGCATCACGGCGGCGGTTCAAGAAGAAAATATAGAATTATAGATTTTAAGAGAAATAAAGATGGTATTCCTGCAACAGTAAAGACTATTGAGTATGACCCAAACAGGACAGCAAATATTGCACTTATTGCATATGTTGATGGACAGAAGGCTTATATCCTTGCTCCAGAAGGACTTAAAGTAGGGCAGAAGATTATGAATGGTCCTGAGGCGGAAATTGAAACAGGAAACTGCCTTCCACTTGAAAATATCCCTGTTGGTACACAAATACACAATATTGAGTTACAGCCAGGCAAAGGCGGACAGCTTGTACGTGCTGCTGGAAACGCTGCACAGCTTATGGCTAAAGAGGGCAAGTATGCAACACTCAGGCTTCCTTCTGGTGAAATGAGGATGGTTCCAATTAAATGCCGTGCTACAGTTGGTGTAATCGGTAATGGTGAACATGCACTTGTAAACATTGGTAAGGCAGGACGTAAACGTCATATGGGCATCAGGCCTACTGTACGTGGTTCTGTTATGAACCCTAATGACCATCCACATGGTGGTGGTGAAGGTAAAACAAGTGTAGGACGTCCAGGACCATGTACTCCTTGGGGCAAACCTGCTCTTGGTTTAAAGACACGTAAGAAGAATAAGCAGTCAAATAAGATGATAATAAGAAGAAGGGATGGCAAAGCCTTAGCAAAATAGATTATAGCTGGTTTTGTAGCATTGAGAGTTGTATTTGGCCGGTGATATAAATATACCGGCAGAATGGAGGATATAATGTCACGTTCATTAAAGAAAGGACCTTTTGCTGATGCAAGCCTTCTTAAAAAGGTAGATGCCCAGGTTGCATCAGGCGATAAGCAGGTTATAAAGACATGGTCACGCCGTTCTACCATTTTCCCATCATTCGTAGGACTGACATTTGCAGTACATGATGGAAGAAAACATGTGCCTGTATATGTAACAGAGGATATGGTTGGACACAAGCTTGGTGAGTTCGTTGCAACAAGGACTTACAGAGGCCATGGAAAAGACGAAAAGAAACGTTAAGTTTATATTTTTTATTATAACTAATAATGGTAAACACTAAAAAAGTTGCTAATATAGATTAATGCTATGTGTGGCATCTGCCACCGTAGCTTGTCCATCTGAATTTGAAAGGAGGCTTCATAAATGGCAAAGGGGCATAGGTCTCAGATAAAGAGAGAAAGAAATGCGAACCAGAAAGATACAAGACCTTCAGCAAAATTATCTTATGCAAGAGTTTCAGTACAGAAGGCTTGTTTTGTATTAGACGCCATCAGAGGCAAAGATGTAGAAACAGCAATTGGTATACTGACATACAGTCCAAGAGGTGCTTCACGTATTATTTTAAAATTATTACAGTCTGCAATTGCAAATGCTGAAAATAACAATGGAATGAATCCTGATGATTTATATATTGAAGAATGTTTTGCAAACAAAGGGCCGACAATGAAGAGAATAAGACCAAGAGCCCAGGGCAGGGCATATCGAATCGAAAAGAGAATGAGCCATATAACAATAATTCTCAACGAGCGTTAATTGTTTTACTGGTCTATGAAAGGAGATTAAAATGGGACAGAAAGTTAATCCTCATGGTTTAAGGGTCGGCGTTATCAGCGGCTGGGATTCCAATTGGTATGCAGAAGAGAACTTTGCAGATTTTCTTGTAGAAGATTACAAGATAAGGGAATTTGTAAAGGATAAGTTAAACAATGCATGTATTTCAAAAATAGAGATTGAAAGACCTACTGATAAAGTAAGGGTTATAATACACACAGCAAAGCCTGGTTTTGTAATTGGAAAGGGCGGAGCTGAAATTGAAAAGTTAAAGAAAGAAATTCTTAAAGTAATAGGAAGAAAAGTTGCACTTGATATTAAAATTATGGATATTAAAAATCCTGACAGGCATGCACAGCTGGTTGCTGAAAATATTGCACAGCAGTTAGAGAGCCGTGTTTCTTTCCGCCGTGCCATGAAGTCTGCAATGGGCAGGACTTTAAAGACAGGTGCAAAAGGTATTAAAACAAGCTGTTCAGGACGTCTTGGTGGTGCTGATATGGCACGTACAGAGTTCTACAGTGAGGGAACAATTCCTCTCCAGACACTCCGTGCAGACATTGATTATGGTTTTGCAGAGGCAGACACAACTTATGGAAAGGTTGGTGTAAAGGTCTGGATTTATAATGGTGAGGTACTTCCAACAAAGAACAATGCCAAAAAGGAAGGGAGCGATAAATAATGTTAATGCCAAAGAGAGTTAAACATCGTAAGCAGTTCCGTGGCCGTATGACAGGAAAAGCGCTCAGAGGAAATAAAATTACAAATGGTGAATACGGTATTGTAGCAACAGAGCCTGCATGGATTAAGTCAAACCAGATAGAGGCTGCCCGTGTTGCCATGACACGTTATATTAAGCGTGGTGGTAAAGTATGGATAAAGATTTTCCCAGATAAGCCAGTTACTAAGACACCAGCTGAAACCCGAATGGGTAAAGGTAAAGGTGCCCTTGAATACTGGGTTGCTGTAGTTAAGCCTGGCCGTGTAATGTTTGAGATTTCTGGTGTGTCAGAAGAAATAGCAAAAGAAGCTTTGCGTCTTGCAACACATAAATTACCTGTAAAGTGCAAGATTGTATCCCGGGCAGATTTAGAAGGAGGTGCGGGCAGTGAAGAGTAAACAGTATATGGAAGATTTAAAGAATAAATCTGTAGAAGAATTAAATGCTGATTTAGTAGCTGCAAAGAAGGAGCTTTTTAATCTCAGGTTCCAGAACGCAACTAACCAGTTAGAGAATACAAGCAGAATAAAAGAAGTAAAGAAGAATATTGCAAGAATTAAGACAGTGCTTACAGCACAGAGTTAATGCCATTTTAGTGGAAGCGGCATTGGAAGGAGGACACCCAAGTGGAGAGAAATCTTAGGAAAACACGTGTAGGCAAGGTAGTAAGTGATAAGATGGACAAGACAATCGTTGTTGCTATTGTCGATAATGTGAAGCATCCGCTTTATAATAAAATTATTAAGAGAACTTATAAATTAAAAGCCCATGATGAAGAGAATACCTGCAAAATTGGTGACAGGGTGAAAGTTATGGAAACAAGACCATTATCTAAGGATAAGAGATGGAGGCTTGTGGAAATTATTGAGAGGGCAAAATAGTATTCAGAACAGGCCATATAGAAGCTTGTATATGGCAGAATATGGAGGTTAAACATGGTACAGCAGGAATCAAGGCTTAAAGTAGCTGATAATACAGGTGCTAAAGAACTTCTTTGTATCAGGGTTAAAGGCGGTTCAACAAGGAGATATGCCGGTGTTGGCGATATTATTGTTGCTTCTGTTAAAGATGCAACACCAGGTGGTGTTGTAAAAAAAGGTGATGTTGTTAAGGCGGTTGTTGTACGTACAGTAAAGAGTGTACGCCGCCAGGATGGTTCTTATATAAGGTTTGATGAGAACGCAGCAGTAATTATACGTGATGACAAGACACCAAGAGGAACACGTATCTTCGGGCCAGTAGCCAGGGAGTTAAGGGAAAAACAGTTTATGAAAATCGTTTCATTAGCACCAGAAGTATTATAAGGAGGTGTCATTGTGGCAACAAGTAAAATTAAAAAGGGCGATACAGTAAAAGTTATCGTTGGTAAAGATAAAGGCAGAGAAGGCAAGGTAACAGCCGTTAAAGATGGCAAAGTAATCATTGAAGGAATTAACCAGGTTATGAAGCATACAAAGCCAAGCCAGGCAAACCCACAGGGTGGCATTGTAAAACAGGCAGCCCCTATTGATATGTCAAACGTTATGTACGTTAGCAAAGGCAAACCTTCACGTGTGGGATTTAAATTCCAGGATGGCAAGAAAGTCCGTTATGCAAAAGCAACTGGTGAAGTAATTGATTAATTTCAGAAAGGAGGCTGTTAGCGTTGACCCGTTTAAAAGAAACTTATCAGAAGGAAATCGTTGATGGCATGACCAAAAAGTTTGGTTATAAAAACGTTATGCAGGTACCAAGGCTCGAAAAGATAGTTATTAACATGGGAATTGGCGAAGCAAAAGAAAACTCAAAGGTACTCGATGCTGCTATGGCAGAACTTGCCATTATTTCAGGACAGAAGCCTGTCGCAACAAGAGCCAAAAATTCAATTGCGAACTTTAAAATCAGGGAAGGCATGCCAATAGGGTGTAAAGTTACACTTAGGGGCGAAAGGATGTATGAATTCTTTGACCGTCTTATAAACCTGGCACTGCCACGTGTACGTGACTTCCGTGGTGTAAATCCAAATGCGTTTGATGGCAGGGGTAATTATGCACTTGGTATCAAAGAGCAGCTGATTTTCCCTGAAATTGAATACGACAAAGTAGACAAAGTAAGAGGTATGGATGTTATAGTAGTTACTACAGCTGAGACTGATGAAGAAGCTCGTGAATTGTTGGCACAGTTCGGTATGCCATTCAAAAAATAAGGAGGGAAATTTCATGGCTAAGACTTCTATGAAGGTTAAGCAGCAGCGTAAAGCTAAATTCTCTACAAGAGAGTACAGCCGTTGCAGGATTTGTGGCAGGCCACATGCTTATTTGAGGAAATACGGAATTTGCAGAATCTGCTTTCGTGAGTTAGCTTATAAAGGACAGATTCCAGGCGTGAGAAAAGCAAGCTGGTAAGGAGGTAAAACTAAGATGATGACGAGCGATCCTATTGCAGATATGCTTACAAGAATCCGTAATGCAAATACTGCAAAGCATGATACAGTAGATGTGCCTGCTTCAAAGATGAAGATTTCTATCGCAGAAATCCTTTTAAAGGAAGGTTACATTAGAAAGTTTGATATGGTTAATGTAGATGGTATTAAAATGATTCATATTACATTAAAGTATGGCGTAGATAAGAATGACAAGATTATTTCTGGTTTAAAGAGGATTTCAAAACCAGGTCTCCGTGTCTATGCTGGCAAGGAAGAGCTTCCTAAGGTTCTCGGAGGACTTGGCATTGCAATTATTTCTACAAATAAGGGCGTTATGACAGACAAGGAAGCAAGGAAAGCAAATGTTGGCGGAGAAGTTCTTGCATTTATCTGGTAATTGCAAGAACCAGTACGCATTAATATAAACCTAAGAATATGGAGGTGCACGGCATGTCACGTATTGGAAAAATGCCTATCGCGGTACCAGCAGGCGTAACTGTTGATATTGCAGAAAATAATAAAGTGACTGTAAAAGGACCAAAGGGTACTCTTGAAAGGGTACTTCCTGCAGAGATGGAAATTAAGCAGGAAGGTGAGGAAATCCTGGTATCAAGGCCAAATGACCTTAAGAAGATGAAATCACTGCATGGTCTTACAAGGACTCTTGTATACAACATGGTTACAGGTGTTACAGAAGGTTTTTCTAAAGAACTTGAAGTAAATGGTGTTGGTTACAGGGCACAGAAGCAGGGTAAGAAGCTGGTTCTTTCCCTTGGATATTCACATCCTGTAGAGATGGAAGACCCAGAAGGCCTTGAAGTAATAGTTGAAGGACAGAATAAGATTATTGTCAAGGGTATAGATAAGGAGAAAGTCGGACAGTACGCTGCCGAAATCAGGGAAAAGAGAGCTCCAGAGCCATATAAGGGCAAAGGTATTAAATACGCTGATGAGGTTATCAGGCGTAAAGTTGGTAAGACAGGTAAAAAATAAGTAAAGGAGTGAGGATTCAATGATTAAAAAGCAGTCAAGAAGTGAAGTCCGTGCAAAGAAGCACATGAAAGTCCGCAAACGTCTTTCAGGCACAGCAGAAAGACCGCGCCTGGCTGTGTTCAGAAGCAACAGCCATATGTATGCCCAGGTTATAGATGATACTGCTGGAAACACTTTAGTTTCAGCTTCAACTCTCCAGAAGGAAGTTAAGGACGGTTTAGAGAAGACAAATAATATTGAAGCAGCTGCAAAGCTTGGCGGTGTAATCGCTAAAAGGGCACTGGATAAGGGAATTACAACTGTTGTATTTGACAGGGGAGGATTTATTTACCAGGGTAAAGTTAAGGCTTTAGCAGAAGCAGCAAGAGAAGCAGGATTAGAATTCTAATAGATTCAGGAGGAAAATACATGAAACGTACAATTATTGACGCCAGCCAGTTAGAGCTGGAAGATAATGTAGTAACGATTAAGCGTGTAACCAAAGTAGTTAAGGGTGGACGTAACATGAGATTTACTGCATTAGTAGTAGTTGGCGATAAGAACGGGCATGTTGGCGTTGGACTTGGCAAAGCTACTGAAATACCAGAAGCTATCCGCAAAGGAAAGGAAGACGCAACAAAGAAATTAGTTGAGGTTCCTATCGACGAGAATAAGAGTGTACCACATGACTTTATTGGCAAGTTTGGCAGTGCTTCTGTACTTATTAAGAGGGCTCCAGAAGGTACTGGTATTATCGCTGGCGGTCCAGCACGTGCTGTACTTGAGCTTGCAGGTTATAAGAATATCCGTACAAAATCCCTTGGTTCTAATAATAAACAGAATGTTGTGCTTGCTGCAATAAATGGCCTTGATAATCTTAAGAAACCTGAGGATGTAGCAAGGGCACGTGGAATATCACTTGAAGAACTTTTAAGCTAGTTTACACTGTTTAGCTTAAATAATAGGAGGCTGATTATGGCAGAGAAGTTAAAGGTTACATTAGTTAAATCTACTATTGGTGCCATTCCAAAACACCGTGCAACTGTTGAAGCTTTAGGCTTAAAGAAGCTTAATAAGACAGTTGAACTGCCTGATAATGATGCAGTCAGGGGCATGGTATGGCATGTAAGGCATCTTGTAAAAGTTGAAGAGATTTAATTTTTATAAAAAAGGAAAACAACGCGGTAAGGGATAGGGCTGCAGCCAGGCAAAAGCGGGGCTGCAAGGGAAAGTTTCCTTGCGGCGTTATTTTTCATAAAAATGCTATACAAACTAAAGGCATTTATGGTATAATATTGATTTGTAGCGTAACAGGACAGGTTTTATGCCTGTTACAGGCTGCAGAATGTAGCGAGGGCATGGACAGTATTGTCTAAGCAATGCTTCTTTTAAGAGGTATGTACAGGAGAAACATGCTTATTGCTTGTAATTTATCCTGTGCCCGTGTAGTGAAGAGTGGCTGGAGAGTGCCAGCCTGTATTTTAGGAGGTTATACAATGAATTTATCAGATTTACGTCCAGCAGAAGGTTCAAAGCAGAGCAATAATTTCAGAAGGGGCCGTGGACATGGCTCTGGAAATGGAAAGACCGCAGGTAAGGGACATAAGGGACAGAAAGCACGTTCAGGTGCACCACGCCCTGGCTTTGAAGGTGGACAGATGCCACTTTACAGGCGTATCCCAAAGAGAGGTTTTACAAACCGCAATTCTAAAGACATAGTTGCAATTAATGTTGACAGGTTAGAGAAATTTAGTGATGGAGATGTAGTTACTGTTGCAGCATTACTCGAAAAAGGCATCATTAGTAATCCAAAAGATGGAGTTAAGGTACTCGGAAATGGGGAATTAACTAAGAAGCTTACAGTTCAGGTAAATGCATTCAGTAAGGGTGCTATCCAGAAGATTGAGGCTCTTGGTGGAAAAGCTGAGGTGATTTAAGGATGTTCCAGACAGTCCGTAATGCATTTAAAATCAAAGAACTCAGGAATAAGATTTTATATACCTTAGTTGCTTTGGTTATTGTGCGTATAGGATGCCAGCTTCCAGTTCCTGGAGTTGACGCATCTTATATTTCAGAATGGTTTAACAGCCAGAATTCACTTGACTTCTTTAACCAGCTGACAGGTGGTTCTTTCTCATCAATGTCTATATTTGCATTGAATATAACACCATATATTACCGCATCTATTATTGTACAGCTTCTTACTATAGCAATTCCAAGATTAGAAGAGCTGCATAAAGATGGAGAAGAAGGAAGAAAGAAACTTGCAGAGTATACAAGATACCTTACAATCGCACTTTCAGTAATGGAAAGTGCTGCAATGGCAGTAGGATTTGGAAGGAGCGGTTATCTTACAGAAGGTGTTTCATTTACATCTGTATCAATAATAATCGTTTCCTTAACAGCAGGCTCTGCTTATCTTATGTGGTTAGGTGAGCAGATTACAGAAAGAGGCGTAGGAAATGGTATTTCTATAATACTTCTTTATAATATTGTATCAAGGATACCAGAAGATATGGCTAACCTGTATGAGAAGTTTGTATCAGGTGCAAATACTGTAACAAATGGTCTTCTTGGTGCTGTTGTAATTATTGTTGTATTAATCGCAATGGTTGTATTTATTGTAGTTCTTTCTGATGGTGAGAGAAGGATAAGCGTACAGTATTCTAAGAAGACACAGGGAAGAAAACTTGTAGGCGGACAGTCTTCACATATTCCGCTTAAAGTAAATACTGCAGGTGTTATCCCTGTAATCTTTGCTGGTTCACTGTTCTCAATGCCAATAGTTATCGCAAACTTTGCAGGTGTACAGCCAGCATCAGGAGATGGCGCTTCACTGGGGCAGAAGATATTAAAAATCCTTAACCAGAATGCATGGTGTAATTTTGAAAGCTTTGGCGAGTTTAAATATACATTAGGGCTTGTCATATACATTGCTTTATTAATTTTCTTTGCTTACTTCTATACATCAATAACATTCAATCCACAGGAGATTGCAATTAATATGAAGAAGCAGGGTGGTTTTATACCAGGTATCAGGCCAGGAAAACCAACGACGGATTACCTTACAAAAGTATTAAACAGTATTATCCTTATAGGGGCAATAGGATTATCAGTTGTAGCAGTTGTGCCTATCTTCTTCTCAGGCGCATTTGGTGCAGATGTATCATTTGGTGGCACTTCACTTATTATTATAGTTGGTGTTGTACTTGAAACATTAAAGCAGATTGAGTCCCAGATGCTTGTCCGTCATTACAGAGGATTTATAAGTGAATAGAATAAAATGTAATTAAATAGTTGAAATATGGACGCTTTTAGGTTATTATAAACCTTGAGCGTCCTATTTTAACCTTGTCAAGTAAATCCTACTCTTTTATGTTGCAGAAACATAAGCGGTGGGCAGGGACTTACTTGTTTCAGTGGGAGTGTAAGCTCCCACTGAAAAGCAGCGGTAGCGGTTATAAGGTTATAAGCAAGTAGCCAATGCCTGCAAGCAGGCATTGCGGATTGCGAATATCCGCTTGACTAAAGCATGTATATCAGGAAGGAGAAAATAATTATGAAAATTATTATGTTAGGTGCACCAGGAGCTGGTAAAGGGACATATGCAAAGCAGATTACACAGAAGTATGATATTCCTGCTATATCTACAGGTGATATTTTCCGTGAAAATATCAAAGCAGGCACAGAGTTAGGAAAAAAGGCAAAGGGGTATATGGATGCAGGTAATCTTGTTCCTGATGAGCTTGTCTGTGACCTTGTTGTAGACCGTTTACAGCAGGAAGACTGCAAGAATGGTTATATCCTTGATGGTTTCCCAAGGACAATACCACAGGCAGAGGCTCTTACAGAAGCACTTAAGAAACAGGATGACGGAATTGACTTTGCATTAGAAATTAATATGGCAGATGAGGCAATCGTTGAAAGAATGGCAGGCAGAAGGGTATGTGAGAAGTGTGGTGCAACATACCATATTGTAAATATTCCTCCTAAGAAAGAGGGTATTTGTGATGAGTGTGGTGGCAATATTATACTCCGTGATGATGATGCACCTGAAACTGTTAAAAAGAGGCTTGAAGTATACCATGAGCAGACAGCTCCACTTATTGAGTATTACAAAAACCTTGGCCTTTTAAGTGTAATTGATGGTTCTAAAGGTCTTGAGCAGTGTGTAGCTGATATTAGTGCAGTACTTGAATCAAAATAGTTTATAGCAGAATGTTTAACCGCATAAGGGAAGCTCTGCCTGTGCCTGGGGCACAGGTTAAGGGCTTGCATATTTTGTGTACAGGTTATGGATGAATATTATTACAGAAAGAAGGCAGGTTATGGCGGTAACAATCAAATCGGAACATGAGATAGAATTAATGCGTGAAGCAGGAAGGATTCTTTCTATCGTACATGATGAGATGGCAAAGATTATCAGGCCTGGTATAAGCACAATGGACATTAACCGCAGGGGTGAAGAGGTAATAAACAGTTATGGATGTATACCTTCATTTTTGAATTACAGGGGATATCCGGCATCTATATGTATATCGGTAAATGATGAGGTGGTACATGGCATACCAAGCAAAAAGAGGATTTTACAGGAAGGTGACATAGTAAGCCTTGATGCAGGTGTAATATACAAAGGATATCATTCTGACGCAGCAAGGACACATGCTGTAGGTGAAATTTCAGAGGAAGACCAGAGATTAATAGATGTGACAAAGCAGAGCTTCTTTGAAGGTGTAAAGATGGCAAGGGCAGGCAACCACCTTTTTGATATATCAAAAACAATACAGGATTATGCTGAAGGACATGGGTTTTCGGTAGTACGTGAGATGGTAGGCCATGGCATCGGGCAGAAGCTGCATGAAGAACCACAGGTTCCTAATTATAAGCCTATTGGAAGAGGAATGAAGTTAAGGCCAGGAATGACACTTGCTATAGAGCCTATGATTAATAAAGGCGCTAAGGATATATGGATACTTGATGATGACTGGACATGTGTTACAAGGGATTCACAGAATTCAGCACATTATGAAAATACTGTCCTTATTACAGAGGGTGAGCCAGAGCTTCTTTCCTATAATAAGGATTTAGCATAGATTACATGTACAATATAAAACGTATTTATGTTTTTTGTATTATTGTACGATATATATTAAGCAAAGACAGTATGGAGGTTAATTATTTATGTCTAAAGAAGATGTTATTGAAATTGAGGGTGTTGTTGTAGAAAAGCTTCCAAATGCAATGTTTAAGGTTGAACTCGAAAACGGACACCAGGTGCTTGCACATATAAGTGGCAAGCTTAGAAAGAATTTTATCAGGATTCTTCCAGGTGACAAAGTTACTATGGAGATGTCACCTTATGACCTTACAAAGGGACGTATTACATGGAGGGATAAGTAGGCTCTGGCAAACTAGCATAATGGTATATAAAGACTTCGCACTTGTAACAGATTATGGGTACGGAGTTTTTTGTTTATATATCTGATGAAGATATATAGACGCTGTTGTGCAGCAGTATATAATGAGAAATGTTAAAGTAATAATGTTTATGTGTACTTGTGCAGAGAAAAGAAAGAAGGGGGAGAAATATGAAAAAAAGAGTATTTCCAATTAGTATTACTTTAATTGTGGTATTAGTTTTATTTATATATTTCTTTAAAACAAGTACAGATAAGGATAAATATAATATTGGTGAACAGGAAATTGAAGATATTGTTTATTATTGTGATGGTAAAGAAACTGGCATATCCAATAATGTAAAAGAGGAAATATTATATATTATAAATAATTTAGATAATACTAGCATATGTAAAGGTACAGTTGATTGCCGGCTTTTATGTAATAAAGATGGTATTCCTATAGAAACAGGGAAACAAAAGCATTTTATAAAAGTAATATTTAAAAAACCACTTGTTATAGGGTATCTTGATAAAAATTTATCAGATATAATGTCAGTTATATTTATATTAGAAGAAGATGATTATTATATATTTTTGTATAAGGAAATGTCTGGTGTACAAAATGGTTCTGCGGTAGGTTTAGGTTGCAGCAGGCAGGATAATTTTAAAAGTTTATATACTATAAAAGATAAGATGGATTAATGGACAAAAGCAGATAACAAGAATTATTGAAATTTATGAAATAGGCGTGAAAAACTAAAAAAAACGCTTGCAACAAATGGAAAATTATGATAGACTATCAGATGGACTTTATGAAAGGAGGTTATTGCTGTGAAAGTTAGATCTTCAGTAAAACCAATTTGCGAAAAATGTAAGGTCATCAAAAGAAAGGGAAGAATCAGAGTAATCTGTGAGAACCCTAGACACAAACAGAAACAGGGCTAATATTGGACAGAAGCCAAAGCAGGAGACTTTGGTTTTTCTGTTATTAAGATAGAACTTGCTTTCTGTTCGTTATGGTACGTATTGTACTATGATATTGTAAATGGAGTGATTAACCATTTCAGCAAAGGATGTGTCATTTCATCCAGGACTGGCCTTACCAACGGCAGATTGGTGACTGCGGCGTAGTACCGGCTGTCATTTCGCAGGCAGCCATATAAGAATAGTCTATGCAGTAAGGTTACAATTTAAAGCGGCTGGCAGTGTAACATACACTGTAATCAATTATTAACTATTATATTCAGAAAATTAACGGAGGTGTAAAGTATACATGGCACGTATTAGTGGTGTAGATTTACCAAGAGAAAAGCGTGTTGAAATTGGGCTTACCTATATTTATGGTATTGGCAGGGTTAGTTCCAACCGCATTTTAGCAGAGGCTAATGTCAATCCTGACACACGTGTAAAGGATTTAACTGATGAAGAGGTTGCACGTATCCGTGACGTCATTGATGCCACACAGACAGTTGAGGGTGATCTCCGCAGGGAAATTGCATTAAATATCAAGAGACTGCAGGAAATTGGATGCTACAGGGGTATCCGTCATAGGAAAGGCCTTCCTGTACGTGGACAGAAGACAAAGACAAATGCAAGAACCCGTAAAGGTCCTAAGCGTACTGTCGCAAATAAGAAGAAATAATTAAGAGATAATATGTACAAATCTAATTAGGAGGGTTTGACAATGGCTAAACAGGTAGCAAAAAAGGCAAGCAAAAAGCGTGTCAGGAAGAATGTCGGACATGGACAGGCACATATCCAGTCTTCCTTTAATAATACAATCGTTACGCTTACAGATGCTGAAGGAAATGCAATTTCCTGGGCAAGCGCAGGCGGGTTAGGCTTCAGGGGTTCTAAGAAGTCAACACCATACGCAGCACAGATGGCAGCAGAAACAGCAGCTAAGGCAGCACTGCCTCATGGACTGTCTTCTGTAGATGTTATGGTTAAAGGACCAGGTTCAGGACGTGAAGCAGCAATACGTGCATTACAGGCATGTGGAATTGATGTAACAAGCATCAGGGATGTAACACCAGTGCCACATAACGGATGCAGGCCACCAAAGCGCCGCCGTGTATAATTTGCAGCATGCGTAATAGATTTGTGAACAAGTATATTTATTGTATATTTATATAGGAGGAACAGACATGGCAAGAGATATGACGCCAGTGCTTAAAAGATGCAGGAGCCTTGGAATAGACCCAATATTTATGGGTATAGACAAAAAGTCTAACAGAAATGCCAGGGCAGGCAGGAAACAGAGTGAGTATGGCCTTCAGTTAAAAGAGAAGCAGAAGGCTAAATTTATATATGGCGTGCTTGAGAAACCATTCAGGAATAATTTCGCAAAAGCACAGAAATTAAAATATGGTACAACTGGTGAGAACCTTATGATTCTCCTTGAGCTCAGGCTTGATAACGTAGTTTACAGGATGGGCTATGGACGTACAAGGAAAGAGGCAAGACAGGTTATTGGCCATAAGCATATACTTGTGAATGGCAAGTGTGTAACAATTCCTTCATACCAGGTAAAACCAGGGGATGTTATTGAAATTAAAGAAAAGCACAAGGGTAAACAGAGATATAAAGATATTCTTGAAGTAACAGACGGAAGAATTGTTCCAGAGTGGCTTGAGGCTGACCATGAAAACCTTTCTGGCGTAGTAAAAGAAGTTCCAACAAGAGAACAGATAGATGTTCCTGTTAATGAAGTGCTTATCGTCGAGTTATATTCTAAGTAATATTAACCTGTGATTATGTAAGCATAACACCCAAAAGGAGGTACTTGGAGTGCTTGATTTTAAAGAACCAAATATTGAGATTGCTGAGATTTCAGAAGATAAGAGATATGGACGTTTTGTTGTAGAACCTCTTGAAAGAGGATATGGTACGACTTTGGGTAATTCCCTCAGAAGAATTATGCTTTCATCATTACCGGGTACAGCTGTCAGTCATATTAAGATTGATGGCGTTGTTCATGAATTTGCTGCAATTCCTGGAGTTAAGGAAGATGTGACAGAGATTATAATGAATATTAAAAGTCTCGCTATTAAAAATAACAGCGAGTTCGATGAGGTTAAGACTGCTTATATAGAAGCTTCTGGTGAGGGAGTAGTTACAGCAGCAGATATCCAGGTTGATTCAGATATTGAAATTATGAATCCAGACCAGGTTATTGCTACATTAAGCGGAGGACCTGATTGTAAACTTTATATCGAGATGACAATTGTAAATAACCGTGGTTATATAAGCTCAGACAAGAATAAAAGGGAAGACCTGCCACTTAATGTTATTGCGATTGATTCTATCTTTACCCCGGTAGAGAGAGTAAACATCAAGATTGAAAACACCCGTGTTGGTCAGATTACTGATTACGATAAGTTGACATTAGATGTATATACAAATGGCACTATTGAGCCAAGTGATGCTGTCAGCCTTGCTGCAAAGGTTTTAAGTGACCATTTGAAATCCTTTATCAATCTTTCTGATAAAACTTCAAATATTCCTGTTATGGCTGAGAAAGAAGAGAATGATAAGGACAAAGTTCTTGAAATGAATATTGACGAGCTTGAATTGTCAGTACGTTCTTATAATTGCCTGAAGAGGGCAGGTATTAATACTGTTGAGGAACTTTGTAACCGCACATCTGAGGATATGATGAAGGTAAGAAATCTTGGACGTAAGTCTTTAGAAGAAGTATTAGCTAAGTTAAAAGAGTTAGGGCTTTCACTTAACTTAGGTGACGATAATTAGGAGGTAAGCAAATGGCAGGTTATAGAAAACTTGGAAGAACTTCCAGCCAGAGAAAAGCATTGCTACGCAACCAGGTGACAGATTTGCTGTATTATGGCAGGATAGTTACAACGGAAGCAAAAGCAAAAGAAGTCCGTAAGATTGCAGAGAAAATAATTGCCTTAGGTATTAAAGAGTGCAATAATTATGATACAGTTAAGGTAACTGCTAAAGTTGCCCGTAAAGATAAAGATGGCAAGAGAGTTAAAGAAGTAGTAGATGGCAAGAAAGTTACTGTATATGATGAAGTTGAAAAGGAAATAAAGAAAGACCAGCCTTCAAGGCTTCATGCAAGAAGACAGATGGAAAAGACTCTCTATAAAGTAACAGAAGTTCCAAAGGAAGTAAAGGGACGTAAGAAAAATACAAAGGTAGTAAGTGTTTCTGCTAAGGTTTTAGATGAGATAGGGCCAAAGTATGCTGAGCGTAATGGCAATGGTGGTTATACACGTATTGTTAAGATTGGTCCACGCAGGGGCGATGCTGCAATGGAAGTGCTTATTGAATTAGTATAATTTAACAAGTATTTAATAAACAGGCTGTCACAGTGTAAGTGACGGCCTTTTGTTGTTTTGTAAACACAAAAAGAATTTTCCGCAAATGTAACCAGGATATATGCAAGGTTGACAATTAAGGTGAAAGATGTCATTATAAGTAAGTATTGGCAATGTTTGCACAGAACAGCTTTTAACAGGAGATTATCTTATGAAACCATTTATAAAGGCAGAAGACCTTGTACATGAATATTCAAGGCGTGATGAAGAAGGTAATGTCATAGGGATAAACAGGGCTCTTGACGGCATAAATATAGAAGTACAGGCAGGAGATTTTATCGCAGTGCTTGGTGCAAATGGTTCAGGAAAATCAACGTTTGCAAAACATTTGAATGCACTTCTTGTACCAACAGAAGGTACATTGTATGTTGATGGAAAAGACACATCAGACCATAAAAATGACCTGCTTGTAAGACAGTCTGCAGGTATGGTTTTCCAAAATCCAGACAACCAGATTGTTTCAAGTGTTGTTGAAGAAGATGTAGGTTTCGGTCCAGAAAATATGGGTGTTCCAAGCGTGGAAATCTGGAAACGGGTGGAAGAAAGCCTTAAAAATACAGGTATGTATGAATACAGGAAAGAATCACCAGACCATTTGTCAGGAGGGCAGAAACAGCGTGTAGCAGTTGCAGGCATAATGGCAATGAAGCCAAAATGCATAATACTTGATGAGCCAACTGCAATGCTTGACCCAGAAGGCAGGAAATCTGTTATAAAGACAGCAAGGGAACTAAATAAAAAAGAAAAAATAACAATAATACTTATAACACACTATATGGAAGAAGTAACCATTGCAGACTATGTGTATGTTATGTCATCAGGCCAGGTCAGAATGGAAGGCACCCCAAGGCAGGTATTTGCAAGAAGTGAAGAGATGGTAAAATACAGGCTTGAGATACCAGAAGTAACCAAAATTGCTCTGGAACTTAACAGGAAAGGCATAAAAATACCAAAAGATATTTTATATCCAGAAGAACTTGTTGATATTTTGTTAAAAATTAAAAGTGCAGGAACAGCAGTTTAGCCGGGAGGGTTGGTATGTCTATAAAGCTACAAAATGTAAGTTATATATATGGTTTAAACAGCGGGCATGAAAAAGTTGCTCTCAGAGATATAAACCTGGAAATAAATGATGGAGGGTTTATTGGCATTGCAGGGCATACAGGCTCAGGTAAATCAACACTTGTACAGCTTCTGGACGGGCTTGAACGTGCTTCATCAGGTAAAATATATTATAATGGGCAGGATATATATGATAAGTCATTTGATATGCGTGGGCTTAGGGCAAAGGTTGGCCTGGTATTCCAATACCCAGAACACCAGCTTTTTGAAACAACTGTAATTAATGATGTACAATTTGGTCCTAAAAATCTTGGTTTGCCATTACTTGAAGTAGAGCTTCGTTCATATGAAGCCCTGAAAATGACAGGAATAGGTGATGATTTAATTGACGTATCCCCGTTTGCACTGTCTGGAGGGCAGAAAAGACGTGTGGCAATAGCAGGTGTACTTGCGATGAAGCCAGAAGTCCTTGTACTTGATGAACCAGCAGCAGGCCTTGACCCAGCAGGAAGGGCTGAAATATTCGGACTGCTTAAAAAACTTCATAAAGAGAACAATATAACTGTAATAATTGTGTCACATAGTATGGAAGATATAGCAAAATATGTAGAGAGGCTTATTGTAATGAATAATGGAAGCATTGTTCTGGATGGGAAACCAGCAGAAATCTTCCAGTTTGAAAAAGAACTTGAGAAAATAGGGCTTGGAGTGCCACAGGCGGCAAAAGTTATACACCAGTTAAGAGATGCAGGGGCATTAATTAAAGGTGAGTATATTACTGCAGATGAAAGTGCAGAGGCAATATATAAGTGGCTTAAGAATGGAGAATATAAAAGATGATACGTGACATAACTATTGGACAGTATTATGCAGCAGAATCTGTTATACACAGACTGGACCCAAGGGTAAAAGTTGCAGGGACTTTTCTTTATATAATTTCACTTTTCTGTTTTAGCAGGTTTAGTGGTTACATAATAGCTGCGCTTTTTTTCTGTATTATGGTAAAATTGTCAAAAGTACCATTTAGGTTTATTGTAAGAGGTATTAAACCAATTTTATTTATGTTAGTTTTTACAGCAGCACTTAACCTTTTATGGACTTCTGGTGAAACAGTTCTTGTAAGGTATGGTTTTATAACAATTACCCTGGAAGGCATAGAGAAAATGGTATTTATGGCATTAAGGCTGGTTTTTCTTATAATTGGCTCATCCCTGATGACACTGGCAACAACGCCAAACCAGCTGACGGATGCTATAGAAAGCCTGCTTAAACCTCTTGTCTATATAAAAGTTCCAGTACATGAAGTTGCAATGATGATGTCAATAGCACTAAGGTTTATACCAATACTTATTGAAGAAACTGATAAGATTATGAAAGCACAACTTGCAAGAGGTGCTGATTTTGAATCAGGCAGTATAATACACAGGATAAAAAGCATTGTGCCAATTATTATACCACTTTTTGTATCGGCGGCAAGGCGTGCAAGTGACCTGGCACTTGCAATGGATGCAAGATGTTACCATGGCGGGGCAGGCAGGACTAAAATGAAACCACTGGAATATAAAAGACAGGATATAACAGCATATATTATAATATTCTGCTATATGGCAGTTATTATAATATCAGGCAGGGTACTGCCATTTTAAAAGTGTGTATAAAATAAAAGGAGAATTATGAAACGTGTAAAGCTTACAGTTGCATATGATGGGACATGTTATCATGGATGGCAGTTACAGCCTGGTATAGCGACGGTAGAAGGTGAATTAAATAAGGCATTGGAACTGGTTACAGGTGAAGAAATACAAGTTACAGGGGCAAGCCGCACTGATGCAGGGGTACATGCACTTGGTAATGTGGCAGTTTTTGATACAGAGTCACATATACCAGCAGAGAAGTTTGTATATGCATTAAACCAGAAACTTCCAGAAGATATTGTAGTACAGGCTTCAGAAGAAGTACAACAGGATTTCCATCCACGCCATTGTGACTGCCGTAAGACATATGAATATATAGTATTAAACAGAAAGCTTCCATTGCCACAGTACCGGGATACAGCATATTTTTATTATGGGAACCTTGATATAGAGAAAATGCGCATAGCATGTAATGCATTTATTGGTGAACATGACTTTGCAGGATTTTGTTCATCAGGTGCACAAGTACAGTCAACAGTAAGAACTATATACAGTCTTGAAGTCCTGGAATATAACCTTGCAGGCAAAGGGTTTAGTATTGGAGCAGGAAGGATTATAACAATACGTGTGCAGGGAAATGGGTTTTTATATAATATGGTAAGGATAATTGCAGGAACATTGGTTGAAATAGGAAAAGGCAGGATAAGTCCTTATGATATGGAAGATATAATTGCTTCATGTGACCGGAAAAGGGCAGGGGCAACAGCACCAGCAGGAGGGCTTAGGCTGGTAGAGATTTTATATCAGGTATAGAATGGAACAAGCATTAAGAATATTGGTGGTGTTTTTGCATAAATCCTATTATATGATTGCAAAAGTCTTTAAAATAACATAATATTAATGTATATATAAAAGAAAGGGAGGGAATATTTTGAAATTTAGTATAACACCTGGAAATGTTAAGATTTCAGGCAGGACTTTATATAAAGATGGCATACGTTTCCTGGGATACCCTGCAACATATATATCATTCAGGTTTAATGGAAGGCGTGCAACTGCTTCCATAATATCTAATCCAGAAAATTTTCCAGCAGAGTGCCATGCATGGATAGCAGTCTATATAGATAATGGCAAAGTCCCAGCAAAAAGGATAGAACTTAAAGATAGCAGGCAGGAAGTATTACTATATGAAAGTCCTGATACCAGGGAAGTGGCAATTACAATAATGAAATATTCTGAACCAGAATTTGCAATATGTGGTATTGAGTTTATTGAAACTGACAGTGATATCCTTCTTGCGCCTCCAGGTCCAAAAGAACGCCGTATACAGATTATAGGTGATTCTATTGCATGTGGTTATGGTGTTGAAGGCCTGGCAGACCGTCTGGAATTCAGGACATCAGAAGAAAATCCATCAAAAGCGTATTCTGTATTAATGGCACAGATATTAAATGCTGACTTTGAGATTGTTGCCTGGAACGGAAAAGGAATAATAACTTCATATGTTGGTGAAGAAGAAGATGCAGTGCCAGATAAATCATGGCTTATTCCAATGCTTTATAAATATACAGATGCTGGCTGCTGCAGGGATTATTTTAAAGAGCCAGAAGAAAAATGGGAGCTTTGGGAACACAGCAGGTTTGAACCAGATATAATAACTATATATCTTGGGACAAATGATGCAAGCTATACACGTGGTATACCTGTAAGGGAAGAGGAGTTTATAAAAAACTATTTAGATTTTCTTGGATATATACATACAAAACATCCAGATGCAGCAATTTTATGTATGCTTGGTACAATGGACCAGAGCCTGTGTCCAGCTGCCAGCAGTGCTGCCAGTATATTTAAAGAAAAACATCCAGAAACAAATATTTCATATCTAAAACTTCCAATGCAGTTAGAAGAGGATGGTACAGGTACATTCTGGCATCCAACATATAAAACCCAGCAGAAGGCAGCAGAGCTTATAGCAGGGCATATTAAACAAATGATGGGATGGCAGTAATAGTAATGAAAGGTGGATAGTTTTGATAAAAAGGTATTTTGTAAGAACACGTTCCATTGAAGAGGGCATGCGCATTGACCAGCATATCAAAGACAGGCTTGACCGTACCCTTATAGCAAGAGGGACAATCCTTGACCAGTATATGATACAGTCACTGCAGAAACTTGGCATTGCAGGAATTTATGTAAGTGAAGGGGAAGAAGAACCTGCCCCTGAGGAAAAAGAACCTCCTCTGCCTCCTGAAATACAGAGGACTGTGGATAAGACAAGAAAAGAAGACCCTGCTAAAGTAAGGCTAAGTGAAAGCCTTAAACAGAGGGTTTCAACTGGTATGCAATATTTATACAATAATACAGATGACGGGCATTTTGCCAATACATCTGCAAGAATTACTAATGACCTGATGAAGGCAATTAATGATAATGCTGCTATAGCTGTTGATATCAATGCATTAAAGACAAGCGATGAATATACGTTTAAACATAGTGTTGATGTTGCTACAATGTCTATGATTATTGCCAAAAATATGGGATATTCCCAGGATGACATATACAATATAGGGCTTGCTGGTCTTCTGCACGATATAGGCAAGTCAAAGGTGCCACTTGAGATACTTAACAAGCCAGCTAAATTAAATGATGAAGAATTTGCTGTAATGAAGAAGCATACTATATTTGGATATGAAATAATAAAAGAAAAGGAGAATTTCTCTAAAACAATTGCACTTGCAGTATTACAGCACCATGAAAAGATGAACGGCAAAGGATATCCATTAGGCGTAACATCTGATAAGATAAGTAATTTTGCAAAAATCCTTTCTGTTGTAGATGTATATGATGCACTTGTAACAGAACGCCCATATAAAAAAGGCCTGTCACAAAGGACATCTATTGAAATGATTATGTCAATGACAGAAGAACTTGATATGAAAGCTATGAAGACTTTTTTTAAAACAGTAATATTATATCCTGTCGACTCAACAGTGGAGCTTAGTAATGGAGAGAAAGCAAGAGTAGTTGGTAATAATGATGGTTCTGTACTGCGGCCTACAGTTGTAAGTACTTCTACAGGCAAGGTGTATAATTTAACAGAAGATTTATCGTGTGCCAATATACTTATAGTCTGAAAAAAGAAAAACTACCATTACATAACAACTGGAATATATCCATTTTGCCCAATGTTATGTATTGGTAGTTTTTATTGTATTATAATTGTTTCTGCTTCTGTATGCTGTCACGATAAATTTAATAAATGTATAAAAAATCCAATGCGGAATGTGGGAGTCGAACCCACACGGGCTGCCCCACAAGAACCTAAATCTTGCATGTCTGCCAATTCCATCAATTCCGCAGAAGCAGAATAAAAACCTGCTTAACTAGTTTAACATTAAAATGTATTTGTGTCAATTATAAATTCTATGCCTTTATACAGAAACTTATCCTTCATTGGCACGGTTTTTCTTACGGAATTCAGCGGGGCTCATATTTACATATTTCTTAAATTTTGTATGGAAATAGTCAACATTTTTATATCCAGTTTTTTCTGAAATTTCATATACCTTTAAATTACTATTAAGAAGCAGTTCCTTAGAGTGTTTTATACGTACCTTGTCAACAAATACATTAAAACCTTCACCGGCTTTTTTATTAAAAATTTTGCCTAGATATGAACTATTATATCCAAACAGTGGTGCAATAGTTTCAAGCTTTATATTGTCCATATAGTTATGCTCAATATAATGCATTATATCATCTAATACCCCTTCACTTGAAGGATTGCCTATAGTGCGTATAATCATATCAAACTGTTCTGTGAAATAGAGCATTATTTCATATAAATAGTATCTGTTATTTATGTAATCAATAATTTCTGCATTACCTGGAAAGGCAATATCAGAGTTATGATACAAATGTGAAAGTTTTTCTTTAATAGACAGATAAAGGTCAGTCAGGAAAAGTTTTATACGTGGTATATCACTGTCTGAATTAAAAAGGTTATGTTCAAGTTCATGTAGTGTTTCTGCAACCTGGTTACGTTTGGAAGCTTGTATATATCCAGTAAGGAGTTCACAGTATTCTGTAATGACATCAGGAGATAAATTGTATTTATCTTTTGTATCTGGCTTAGGCAGCTGGTCATAACCTATTGTATGCTGCTTATCTTCGCAGAAAAATCTTCTTTGAAGAAGTTTTAAGGCTTCTTTATAAGAAATATGGATATCTTCAAGTGAACTAACTTCACGGCCATATGCAATAAATAGTGAGTCAAGTGGTGAATTTTGCTGCGGTTTTAATTCCTTGTCATAATGTGCAAGAAATTCCTGGAATTTATTTAAAGTAAAAGTACCTTTTAGTAGTATTACTTCATTTTGGCCTATTTTAATATTTTCATAAGAACTGTTAGCTTCATTAGTTACTTTAAGCAGGTCAGAGAAATGATACTGGATATTCTGGGCATTCCTGCTGTAATTTTCATATATTACCACCTGGTATTTATCTGAAATAAGTTTTATATCCTGTACATTAACATTTTTAATATCTGTTTTATTAGTAAGGATATCCAGCAGTATTATGCCTTTAGCCTTGTCCCTGTACTGGTTTATGGTATTGCGTTTTAATGCTTCCTTGCCAAGCTGTTCTTTTATTTCATTAAGTGTCTGTGCAAGCTCATCTTCTTCAAGTGGTTTTGTAAGATAATAATCTACACCAGTCCTTATAGCGGATTGTGCGTATTTAAAATCAGCAAATCCGCTTAAAATTATAACTTTGCCTTTAAATCCTTTTTGACGTGCTGTTTTTACTACATCAAGCCCAAGCATTTTTGGCATACGTATATCTATAAGTACCAGGTCTGGATGTGAGCTGGTTATAAAATTAAGGGCATCTTCTCCGTTAGCCGCTTCTCCCGCAATCTTAAAGCCAAAGGCTTCCCAGTCTATTATACATTTTAGTCCTTGGCGTATAATTAGTTCATCATCAGCAATAAATACTGTATACATGGTTCCTCCTTAAGCCAGATGGATATCTGCAATCCGTCCTGCTACTTGCTTATAACCTTATTAAGAAAATCTTGTACCTGTTATTTTTATTTATGGTACATAAGCAGAGAGACTTTCTTTATAAGGTTAAATATATCTACATGGCAGCAATTTTCTGTCTGCATTTATAATGGCATCCTGTAAAATTATAAAAAACCGCATAAATGATAAAATGCAGTCATAAATTCTGTATTAGAAAATATTTATTTCTGCTTGCAGGTTTTGCTATTTATAAAACAGTAATTTTATAAAACATAATTATATAAAAAAAACAAAACTTTCGCAAGTGGAATGTTTTGCAACTGTATATACCAGAAGTTAATGGTATGGGAAAGGATTGGGGCTGTTATGGATATTGTGGCGTTTATTTCAAATTTAATAATACCTGTCCTTATATTTTATGTAATAGGATATGGTCTTTTAAATAAGGTAGATATTTTTGATGCATTCATAAACGGGGCAGCAGATGGTTTTAAAGTAGTTATTAATATACTGCCAACCCTGATAGGTTTAATGATGGCTATAGGGCTTTTAAGAGCGTCTGGGGCACTTGAGGCATTTGGGAATATTTTGTCACCATATATGGAATATATTAAATTTCCAGCAGAACTTGTACCACTGTCACTGGTTAAGATGTTTTCCTCGTCAGCAGCAACTGGTCTTTTAACAGATATCTATAAGAATTTTGGTACTGATTCCAAGCCAGGCTTTATGGCCTCGCTGCTTATGTGTTGTTCAGAAACAATTTTTTATACAATATCAGTTTATTTTATGGCAACTGGCAGTAAAGAACATAAGCCAGTGACAGGAATGAGATGGATGCTTGCAGGGGCACTTATATGTACATTTGCCGGAATGGCAGCCTGTGTATTAATAACAAGTTTACTTAATATTTCTTAAAAAATGTGGGAACTCAAATAAAAATAAGAATTGATTTATCTGCTTATATTGTGCATAATAGATTTGTAACTGGAAATTATGCATAGATTGGGGAGTTTATGGAAGAGTGTACTTTATGTGCGAATTATACATATGATATGGAATTTTCAGAATATTATTGTGATATAAATATGGATGAAGATGATTTTATGCGTTTTATAAGCAATAATTATAAATCATGCCCTTATTTCAGAAATGGTGATGAATACGAAATTGTGAGAAAGCAGATTTAGTACCTGTATTTATGGAATAAATGTTTATGTATCTGTGTGGATTACCTGGGAGGAAGAATAATGTGGCAGGGATTAATGGAACTTGATGGCAATATTTTACTTTATGTGCAGGATAACCTGCGGACTGATATATTAGACAGTATAGCAGTTCCTTTTACATCACTTGGCAATGCAGGGCTGGTGTGGATATTAATTGTTGCAATGCTGGTTATGTATAGAAACACAAGAAAAGACGGGTTGTATTGTGTAGTGTCACTTATTATGTGTTTTATAGTAGTAAATCTTTTTCTTAAAAATGTAGTTGCAAGAATAAGACCATATGATGCAATGGAACAGATAAGATGCCTTGTAGAACCGCAAATGGATTATTCTTTCCCATCAGGGCATACAGCTATCGCATTTGCAGCATCAGTGCCAGTGTTTATATTATCCAGTAAAAGGCTGGGTGTGGTAATGTTAATTTTCTCTGTTTTAATGGGGTTGTCAAGAATATATGTATGTGTGCACTATCCAACAGATGTAATAGGTGGTGCAGTTATTGGAATATTGTGCGGTCTTGTAACAGGACTGGTTATATATCCAAGGTTTGAAAGACACAATAAAAAAAATTCCAAGAAAATGAAAAAAAGTGTTGACAGAATTAACAGGAGGTGATAATATATTTATTGTTCAGTGCGGCGGCACAGGACAGTAAATAGAATATGCGGAAGTGCTGGAACTGGCAGACAGGCTAGACTAAGGATCTAGTGTTGGCAACGACGTGAGGGTTCAAGTCCCTTCTTCCGCATTACTTTAAAAGCCTTATGGAGTAGGGCTTTTTTAATTTTAAAAAGAATATAGTATACATATGTAATCCAGTTTTTAAAAAATCTGAAAGCAACAAGTATTTTAGTAAGAGAAATATGAAAATAAAGCTTTAAAGTATGAAAATAAAGGAATTCCCATTTTTTTAGAAATAATGTATAAAATCTGGCTTTGCCATATATTTCAGATAAAAATATATGGCAGCCATTTTTTTATTTATAACAGAATGTGTAAAAATATTTACCTATATAATAAACTATATATACCAGTTTAAATATATAACTTCTTGTAACAGGCAGGCAGTAATGGTATAATTGAAATAAAAAAAAGGGGTTTATTTTAAATGGGAAAAACAAATACAGAAAATACTAACCCAAACAGGAAATATAAAGACTCTGTATTTACTGCATTGTTTGGCAGCAAAGAAAGCCTTTTAGAATTATATAAGGTTCTCCATCCTGAAGATATAAAAGTAACAATAGATGACATTGAAAAGATTGCACTGGAGAATATACTTTTAATACGGAGGTATAATGATGCTGCAATGGGTGTAAGGGATAAACTTATTATACTTTCAGAACACCAGTCTACAATTAATCCTAACATGCCAGTAAGGATTTTGTTATATATAGCAGAGGAATATGAAAAAATAATAAAGAGAAATGGTGAATATAAATCATTGTATTCCAGTAAGCTTATAATGCTCCCTGCCCCTGAATTTTATGTTGTTTATACAGGTGGTAAGGAATGTGGAGACTATATGTACTTAACAGATGCTTTTCCAGAGGAGTATAGAAACAACTCATTTTTACATCTGGATATAAGAGTAATAAAAGAAGAAGATAAAAATAATATACTTGGTGGTTACATTGCATTTATAAAGAAAGCTGAAGAGTTAAAACATACACAGGGATATACATTTACAGAGGCACTTAAAGAGGCTGTAGGGTGGTGCAGGGAAGAAAACATACTTGCTAGTTTTATGAAAGAAAGGAGCGAAGAAATAATGAGCCTTATGTTAGAAGAATGGAACATTGAAGATGCAATAAAATATAACAGGGAAGAAGGCATGAAAGAAGGCATGAAGAAAGGTATACAGGAAGGCATGGTTTATGCGTATTATGAAATGAATATGAATACCAATGAAATAGCCAAGAAAATGCAGCTTACAGAAGCAGAAGTAATTGAAATTATCAATAAAAAAGATATGCAGTAAAAAAACAGTTTGTAGTATGGAATTATAGTTTTATAATGGGTTGTTGTATTAGAAAATATATTAGAATATATTATATTTATATACTATATATTTCGTTTGTTATGCTTAATGCAACAATCCCTAATATAAATATTATATGCAAATACCTGGCTATATAATAGACAGAAGCAATATTTGGTCATTAATTAAAAACTGGAATATTAGTACATCTGGTGGTATGCAGTTGTTAGGAGTATATCCGGGTAATATGCAGGTTGTCCTTGCGTTTATTTGCAAATACATTATTAAGCAGCCCAGAAAAGCCATGATGTTCCATAACCAGGACAATAGAACTAGCAAGTGATGGTAAAGGAGTGAAGAGTTAATGAGCCTTATGTTAGAAGAATGGAACATTGAAGATGCAATAAAATATAACAGGGAAGAAGGCAGGGAAGAAGGCATGAAAGAAGGCATGAAGAAAGGTATACAGGAAGGCATGGTTTATGCGTATTATGAAATGAATATGAATACCAATGAAATAGCCAAGAAAATGCAGCTTACAGAAGCAGAAGTAATTGAAATTATCAATAAAAAAGATATGCAGTAAAAAAACAGTTTGTAGTATGGAATTATAGTTTTATAATGGGTTGTTGTATTAGAAAATATATTAGAATATATTATATTTATATACTATATATTTCGTTTGTTATGCTTAATGCAACAATCCCTAATATAAATATTATATGCAAATACCTGGCTATATAATAGACAGAAGCAATATTTGGTTATTAATTAAAAACTGGAATATTAGTACATCTGGTGGTATGCATTTGGTATGCAGTTTTAATATCAAAAAACACGGATATATTAAAAAATACATGTGCACGTATAACAAATGCATGTTTAAGAAATTCTAATGCCTGTAACCTAAAAATAAATGTCTGCAACACGTCTTAATGTACTGAAATTACTAAGGAACTAGTATTAGCGGTGACGTAAGGGTTCAAGTCCCTTCTTCCGCATTACTTTAAAAGTCTTATGAAATAAGGCTTTTTTTGCAGTTTTTAAAAAGCCAGGGAATGGGAAAATGTTAAAATACTGTCCCACATGTACAACTATTTCTTTTGGTTTTATTTCTTTATGTTTTTGGCAGTAACAGGCATTGATTTACCTGTATTTCTGGACACGGTTCATATGTCTGGACAATCTGGCGTGCAGTTCTTGTGATACCAGTGGTCATAAAAACAAAAAACTTTCCTGTTTTTTTGTTATGTACAACACACACATTGACTGGCACATTATTTTCAGGCATGCCACTTGCTCATAACGGCACAAGGGATTTTAGTATAGTCCAGTATATGTATTGATAGATATTACGTACATAATTCCATGCATTCTAGCAAAGTTCTGCAAGCAGTCCTGCGTCTGTAACTGCAAAAAGGATATCAGTAAGGCTTGTTTTCTGTCTGGGTTTTGCAGTAATGGCAAGTGCTAGGAGTATATCCGGGTAATATGCAGGTTGTCTTTGCGTTTATTTGCAAATACATTATTAAGCGGCCCGGAAAAGCCATGGTGTTCAATAACCAGTACAATAGAACCAGCAAGTGATGGTAGTGGCAGTTCCTCAATGTCTGTTTTACCTGTATGTATTGTTTCAAGTAATTTTCCCTTATCTTTTTTCCTAATATGTACCATACAATGACCTTAAATTATTGTATTCAAAAAAACTTATAGAACTTCCTGCCCCTGGATTTTATATTATATATACAGGCAATGGAGAATGTGGAGACTACATGCATTTGTCAGATGCTTTCCCAGCAGAGTATAAAAATAATTTATTTTTACAGCTTAATATAAAAGTAATAAAAAGAGAAGATAAAAATAATATACTTGGTGGCTATATTATCTTTGTAAAAAAGGCCGAAGAATTAAAACATACTCCTGGCTATACATTTACAGATGCCCTTAAGGAAACTGTTAAATGGTGCAGGGAAGAAAACATACTCACTGGTTTTATGGAAGAAAGGAGTGATGAATTAATGAGCCTTATGTTAGAAGAATGGAATATGGAAGATGCTTTAAAATACAGCAAACAAGAAGGTATAGAAGAAGGTATGGAAAAAGGTATGGAAAAAGGTATAGAAAAAGGTATGAAAAATGGAATGGTTTATGCATATTATGAAATGAACCTTGATACCAATGAAATAGCCGAAAAAATGCAGCTTACAGAAGCAGAGGTTCTTGAAATCATCAGTAAGAAAAATATACACTAAAAAGGCAGTTGGCAGCATGGTAATATAGTTTTATAATGGGTTGTTGCAATAAGAAATATACTACAAGATATATTAATTTATTAGGGCAGAAATAATCAAAAAATTAATTTGGTATATAACAGTGTGGAAAATAACATATGTAGCTTTGGGGTGGAAAAGGTGTGTTGTATATAAAAATTTTATTTGGTTTCTTATGGTAAAAATATACAATATAGCTGTATTTCCACAATGTACCATATATATCATAAGTATGCTGTAATTCCCATAAAAATGGGAGTTCTGGGACTTGAAAGAAATTCTTAATAAATAATAGGAACAAAAAAATTCAAAATGGGGTAGAATTTTAAAAGGATGTGTGCTATTATTATCAACAGTAAACTTATTAACCAGTCCTGCCTTTATTTAACAGGCTTGTTTTGACGTAATAAGAAAGTCTGGATAATACAAATATTACTATTTTTATAGTACATATAGATGCAAGATTGTATAGGTAATAAATAATCTTGTGTAGAAACTTTATTGAAGGATTGGGATGTTTATATGGTATCCGTTGTAGGGCAAAAGATATTTACTTCAAGATGTTGCATTATTAGGTTATGAATATGTAAGTATTCTAACCTGGTTTAATTTTATATGGTATTATTTTATACTTTATTAACTCAGCCTGCATATAAAAATTCCAGGTGAATATTTTGCGCTTTACGATTGATATAGATACATAATAAAAATATGAGAAAGGTGGAATCATCGTAATGAAGTATTTCAAGATGAGAGAGTCAAAACGAAAGATAAGTTTCATCATGGCACTGGCGTTGATAGTATCCCTTTTACCAGTATCACCAGTTGTTAAGGCTGCAGATGTTAAAAAAATAGTGTATGTTGATAATAAACTTGGTGATGATGTAGTAAAAGTAGTTGTAAACGAAAGTACAACAGCTAGTGGTTCTGCTATTGTAAATGTAACTGCAGTCCAGGGTGAATTCTCAGGTACTAGAGGAGAAATAACTATAGATGCAGTACTAAAAGGAGCAAGTCCAGAAGTACCAACTGCAGGGGCTTTTGAAGTAAGTCCAGCAACAAATTCAGCTATTAGTTTCGAGTGTTCAAAAGCTGATTATGATACTACTGGCAAAGTTTGGTCTGCTACAATAACTGGGATACGTACAGATGATGTTGTAGTAACAGTAGGTGGTACATATAATCCAAGCATTGTTACAGGTCCAACAAGTACACCAAATGTAGATGCAGTAGCTAGTGCAGGTGCAATTTCAGACAAGATGTTAAAGAAGCTTGTTCAGACTACAAACCTTACAGAGGAACAGGCAAAGGAAGTAAAGGCTGGAACTGCAACTCTTGAGTTTACAACTACTGAAAAGCTTACTGAGCTGGATGCTAATGATAAAACTGCTATAGAAAAGTTCCTTGAAAAGAATCCTACAATGCAGAATCTTGTTAATAGTTTCGTTAATGCAAAATACTCTTTTGTTTTTGACCTTAAAATAAATGTTATATTTGTAAAAGGCAATGAAAGAGTAGACCTTGGTGAAGTTACCGACCTTGGTGACGTAGTAGAAATTACTATGGAAATACCAGAAGCATGTAGAAATACAAATGCTTCTAAATTAAGGACTTATTTTGTTATCAGGCTTCATAATGGAGAAGCAACACGCATTGATTGTGAAACATCAGGTAACAATTTCTCATTCAAGAATGATAAGTTCTCTAAATTCATTCTTTGCTACAAAGATGTACCTAGCACATGGGGTGGCGGAGCTACAGTGCCTCCAACTGGAACAACAAAGCCAGGTGCAACAGCAACACCTTCTGCAAGCCCATCTGCATCAGCAGTACCAAGTGCAACACCTGTTGCAACAACAGTACCAACAGATACAGATAAGCCAACAGATAGTGCTACACCAGATGTAAATAAGCCAGATACTGGTGATGGTTCTGAAGATGGAAATACAAGTACATCAGGCTCTTCTTCAAAGATTAAGAAAGGCCAGAAGTATACTGTTAATGGTATCAAGTATGAGATAATATCTACAGACAGCACAAAGACAGTTGGATTTGCTAATGGTAAGAAGAACTCTAAAAAGATAACAATTCCTGCAACTGTTAAGATTAAAGGAAAGACATTTAAAGTAAAATCAATTAAGTCAAATGCTTTTAAGAACAGTAAGAAACTTACAACTCTTGTAATTGGTGCTAATGTTAAGATTATTGAAAAGAATGCATTTAAAGGCTGCAAGAACTTAAAGAAGATTACAATTAAATCTAAGAAGCTTACAGCTGCTAAAGTAGCTAAGAATGCATTCAAGGGTATTAACAAGAAAGCAACAGTTAAAGTGCCTAAGAACAAAGTTAAAGCTTATACTAAGATTGTTAAGGTAAAAGGCGGCGCAGGTAATAGTGTAAAAGTTACAAAATAATATTTTCTGATGGTTTTATATGCAGCATCTGGGAAAATACAGGGAACCACTGGTTTTATAACCAGTGGTTCTTTTGCTGCTAGTGTAATCTCTATAAATTAGTGTATTTTATTGCAATATTTCCTAATTGAAAATAGTAGTTTTTATAGATATAATCTTCTATATTATAATGAAATGGAGGAAAAATATGAGCATATTAAAAGCGAAAGCAGTCCATATGGGTGCTGCACAGTGTGCTGTAGACCTTGGAGATGGAAGTGAACGTGGGGAATATGTGAACCAGGACTATATATTACAAAAGCTTGGCAGACCACACAGGGCTGTAAGCCTTATGTATTGTTATTATCCTAATGACAAAGAGTGGCCACAAAGAATTAGTGAAGCATGTAAGGATATGGAAATAAACTTTGCATGGGATTACCCATATGATAATTATTTTACATATAAAGGTGGAATTAATGGGACAAAGGATGATGAACCTTTCACATATATGAGGGATGTGCGCAGACATGGACAGGATGTACTTCTTACAATGACTATTGACCCAAAACTGCCAGATGAATATATTGTGGCAATCGCACATGACTTAAGGACATTTGGGCGTGTGCAGCTTAGAATAAACCATGAAGCAACAGGAGACTGGTTTTCATTTAATAAACGTGCAAGTTATGAAGAAGTAGCAGCATTTTTTGTAAATGCTTGCAATATTATCCACAGAGAAGCCCCAAACGTTAAGACAATAATATGTCTTGACGGATATAAGGAGCTTGATGATGAGAAAATGGAGAAAGAAGATATATTTGCAGAGGCAGCAAGGTCAGCAGATATTGTTTCTGTAGACCGTTATATGGCGCTGCACTGGGGCTGGCCATATGATGTTGCAGAAGAGGGCGGTGACACATTTGCACGCTATACAGTTGATAAAATATATAACCTTGCTAAAAAGAGTTGCAAAAGATACGCATTTTTAAATAATGGCGTCAAGAAGCCTATGGTACTTTCAGAGTTTAATTCAGATGGTGATGTTACAGGACCTTATGACCAGGTGTCAATGTTCCATGATTTTTGTGAAATGCTTAAATCAGATAATGAAAAATGGCTGGATGGTTTTACAATGTATCAGTTCAGGGACCGTGGAAGGCTTGGGCTTGAAATTGAAGACCCTAATAATCCGGATGTTGGAATTGAACAGCCTCTTATGGAGGAGTACCGTAAGGTTATACATGAGGATTTCTTTAGTCCTGTAATGGAAGAAGGGGAGGATATGGTTCTTCCTGCAAAGATGCGCTGGGGTAGTTCAGAAGATGCAGATGGTATTGCTATAAACCTTCATTTTGACAGTTCACCAGTATTTTGTGAGGCTTATTTTGATGACAATAATGTGGACATGAACCTTATGCTGGAGCTTAATGGGCACTGGTTTTATAAAGCACCAGGTGTTAAGTGTATAGATATGATGAGTGCTTTCTTTAAGAAACCTCTTGATGGGGCAAAAGATATGCAATTAAAAATATTTGCACCTCCAGCAAGTGGGGAAAATGACCCTTTACAGGGAGAAGACTGGCAACTTAATTATTATACAGAACTTAAGTCATTGCCTGAAATAAGGATACGTTATGCACCTATAGTAAAATAATAAATGTTATAGTTAAAAAACTGCCTGGCAGGTTGTATATAGACTGCCAGGCAGTTTTCTATACCAGAAAATTATTTACAATATAATCACAGTACATAGTAGTAAATTATATAATATATTAGGAAGTGTCAGGAAATTGGCAAAAAACAGTGATTTTCTGTGTTTTTTAATTTTCAAATACGCCTTGGATGTAACAAAAATATCAAAAAATAATCGACAAAATGAATAAATGTTGGTATACTAATAGTATTAATTAGTAACAGGTTTAATGTAAGATGGTTATTTTTTAGTCAGTTTTTTAAGAGAAGGAACTCGTTTTAAATTAATATAGACAGGATTTTGTAACATAATTTCATATACCGGCTGTACAATGGAGTGTAATACCGGGGAAAAGAGGTGTTGATATGGGCGCAGAGGATAATATATATAACCGTCTTGTACCTACATATAAACCACAACCGCTTACTAAATATGATACCCATAAAGCATCTGAGCTTCGTAATATTGTTAATGAGATAACTAAACTGACAAAGGAATCTCCAACATATTTTGTAAAGCTTAATGATGCTAAGCAGACTTATCTTCTTGGAATAAAAGAAGCAGCAATAATGTTCCAGAATGGTTTTGGGGAACTTTGTGATACTTCTCCTGATAGTGCTTTTAATAATTTGAAAGCATATTCATCTGATTCTGGAAGGGTAGGTGCAGAAATTATAAGCACTGACCAGAGCAGGCTTCCAGAGAAATTTTCACTCAGGGTTGAGCGGCTTGCTTTAAGCCAGGTTAACAGAGGCAGGGATTTATACCCGTCAAGTAAAGGATTGTCAGGAGGAACTTATAAGTTCCAGGTAAACGTTGGGGATGATATGTATGATTTCCAGTATAATATAAGGAATGAAGCAAGTAACAGAGAGGTTATGAAAGGATTATCTTCATTTATAAACAAAGCTAATATTGGGATACATACAAAAGTAGAACGTAATGCTGCTGAACCAGATAAGATAAGGATGAGGATAGAGTCAGACATGACGGGTTCGTCAGCAGGTGAGCCTATATTTACGCTGGCTGACAAAGAAAATGTTAATGGCAATGGGATAGTTTCATTCTTAGATTTAAACAGGGTTGAACGCAGCCCTATGAGTTCAAAGTTCTTTATGGATGATATTGAAAGACATACCCTTTCCAATGAATTTACTATGGGTAAATGTCTTAAAATATCACTTAGGCAGACAACAAATATGCCTGTACAGATAAATTATTATCCTGATGGCGACAGGATTATGGGCAGTCTCCAGAAAATTGCAGATGCGTATAATTTTATGCTTGACAGTTCACAAGAGTTTGCAAAGGTTACAAGTTATAACCTTAAACTTGCCAATGATATACAAAGTACAATAAGGCCATATAAACCAGACCTTGAAGCCTGTGGGTTTGTTTTTGATGAAAATAACCGTATGTTTTTTGACAATGCACTTACAACCCAGGCTATAAATGATGGTGCTTTAAAAGAACTGTTTTCAAAAGATTCACAATTTGTCCGGACTATGATGACGAAAGCCTATGAAATTAAGATTAACCCAATGGAATATATAGATAAACTTATGGGGACATATCCTGATTTCAGTAAACCGTCAGAAGGATTTTCTTATATAACATCTTTATACAGTGGGCTGATTTTTAATTATTATTTTTAAACGGCAGCTTATAGTGTGTAACAGCCAGTATAACTATTACTGGCTGTTGTTTTATTGTTAAATTAAGGATTTTATGGATATTGGCAGTGTTTTGTTAATATTATGTTTTAATAAGCTACGCCGTCAAGCCCAGGTTCTTCTTTTGAAATAACAGATATAACTACTTTATTAGGAAGGCATACAATAGATTCTCCGTTATAGTGGATTTTCTTTTGTTTCTGGCATAGTTTGTCTGGGCAGTCCGCATTAGTAACGGAAGCATATCCATCTTTAATTTGTAGAGTATTGCTTCCATTATTATATCCATTTATTATAATAGTAGCATCTTCATTAAGCGGAAGTGTTTTATACACTTTACCATTTGTTGTTATTTGGATAAAAGCCCCATCCTTATGAAAGAATAAATAATAACATACAAGAAACAGAATAGCAGAAATAAGTAATACCAATATTAAAATAATATCATTGCGCATTGGCTTCTGTAATGTGTTTTGTTTTTTCATAGAAATCCTCCATGCGTTTTTTATTATGTCCTGCTCCCTTTTTATCCAGCTACAGTTTAACATAAAGTTTTAACAGTGAAAAGAAGCAGTTTAAGAAATTGTTTAAATTGCTGGGGGTGTGTTTGGAGATTGCTTTGAAACTGCCAGATTGCACAAAGATTATATTACTCTGGTAAATTCCAAATATTTTACCAAAAGGCAGCTGTTTTGGAGTGCTGGTGCTTAATCCACATATTGCTTTATGCACCACTGCGCATCTTATCCAAGCGGAATGCGGGCAAAGCCATGTTTGCAACGTGTCTTTTGGTTGGTAAAACATTTGGAATTGCCAGAGCCACATAACTTTGTACACTTTTTAATTTTCAAATATGCCCTGGGTAATAAAAAAGACCTTGACTACCAATGTAAAGTTATGCTATACTTGTTTGGCGATGTAACAGGTCTTTTTTTTATGTCCTGGTTTTATGGAATATACACAAAATAGTTTATGGAGGTGAAATCTGTGAGAGTAAAAATTACATTAGCATGCACAGAGTGTAAACAGCGTAATTATGATACAACCAAGGAGAAAAGGAACCACCCTGACAGAATGGAAATAAGAAAGTATTGCAGGTTCTGCAGAAGGCATACTTTGCATAAAGAAACAAAATAGTCTTGTTAATTAGGCAGGCTGCCATGGAGCAGCTGCAGTATGGAGGCTTACTATGGGAGATTCTGAGAACAAAGAATTAGTTGGGCAGGACGAACCAAAGAAAACTGGAAATGTAGAAAATGAACCAAAGAAAAATGGTGGACGTATTCAGAAATTAAAGTCTGAGTTTAAGAAAATTATATGGCCAGACAAGAATACAGTCATCAAAGAAACTACAGCAGTAGTTGTTGTAACAGTTATTTTGGGTGCAATCATTGCTTTGCTTGATTTAATTATTAAGACAGGCCTTGATAAGATTCTTCAGATGGGATAAGGTGATAGACTATGGCAGATACAGAAGCACATTGGTATGTTGCGCATACTTATTCAGGATATGAGAATAAGGTTAAGATGGATATCGAGAAAACTATTGAAAACCGTAATCTCCAGGACCAGATTCTGGAAGTTTCAGTACCTATGTTAAATATTACTAAAGGGACTGATGGAGACGAGAAGACTGTACAACAGAAGATGTTTCCAGCATATGTTCTTATTAAAATGATTATGAATGATGATACCTGGTATGTTGTGCGTAATACACGTGGCGTAACAGGTTTTGTAGGGCCAGGGTCTAAGCCGGTGCCTCTTTCAGAAGCGGATATAGAGAGCATGGGGCTTAAGGTAGACGCTCCAAACGCACCGTTCAGCATTGGTGATTCTGTAGTTGTTAAGTCTGGTGTCTGGGAAGATACTACAGGTGTTGTGCGCCAGATTGACCACAAGAATAGCACGGTTACTATTAATATAGATATGTTTGGCCGTGAAACACCAGTAGAAATAAGTTTCAATGATATTGAAGCTGTTTAGCAGCCTTATTTCACTACTGCATATAGATTGGAATAACAGATTAAAATAGAATGGCTGCTTTTATACGGTTGTTGTATACCAGCAAGCCAGTGGATTTTGCGGTAAAACGCATTATTATAGTAGGAGGTACTAAGAAATGGCTAAGAAAGTCGAAGGATATATAAAATTACAGATTCCTGCTGCAAAGGCAACTCCAGCACCACCTGTTGGTCCTGCGCTTGGACAGCATGGAGTTAATATTGTACAGTTTACAAAGGAGTTTAACGCTAAAACAGCAGGACAGGAAGGCATGATTATCCCTGTTGTTATTACAGTATACCAGGATAAGAGTTTCAGTTTTATCACAAAAACTCCTCCAGCAGCAGTACTTATTAAGAAAGCCTGCAATATCCAGTCAGGTTCAGGTGTTCCTAATAAAACAAAAGTTGCTAAAATTTCTAAGGACAAGATAAGGGAAATTGCTGAAACAAAAATGCCAGACTTAAATGCTGCAACTGTTGAGGCAGCAATGAGCATGATAGCTGGTACAGCACGCAGCATGGGTGTAGCTGTAGAAGAATAATTGTATTTAGGTTTTAAAGATTATTATATTTCATAAAATTAGTTGTATATAAAGAGGTTTGTTATTGTTTTGGACGATGTGGGAGGCGGCACTAAAGTGCCTTTGAACCCGCCGTTACTACCACCAGGAGGTTAATTATGAAAAGAGGAAAGAAATATGTAGAAGCTGCTAAGTTAGTTGACAGGACACAGCAGTATGAAGTTCCAGAAGCTGTTGCTTTAGTTAAGAAGACAGCAGTTGCAAAATTTGATGAAACAGTAGAAGCACATTTCAGGCTTGGTGTTGATGGCCGCCATGCAGACCAGCAGGTACGTGGCGCAGTTGTACTGCCACATGGTACAGGTAAGAAGGTACGTGTACTTGTATTTGCAAAGGGTGATAAGATAGACGAAGCTTTAGCTGCAGGTGCTGATTATGCAGGCGGTGAAGAGCTTGTGCCAAAAATCCAGAATGATGGATGGCTTGAGTTTGACGTTGTAGTTGCTACCCCTGATATGATGGGTGTTGTAGGACGTCTTGGACGTGTACTTGGACCAAAAGGACTTATGCCAAACCCTAAGGCTGGAACAGTTACAATGGATGTTACAAAGGCTGTTAACGATATTAAGGCTGGTAAAATTGAATACAGGCTTGATAAGGCTAATATAATCCACTGTCCTGTAGGAAAAGTTTCATTTACAGAGGAACAGTTAATTGAAAATGTTAATGCACTTGTTGCTGCAATTACAAAGGCTAAGCCTTCATCAGCAAAAGGCCAGTATTACAGAAGTGTTACACTTGCAAGTACAATGGGTCCTGGTGTAAAGGTAAATACAGCAAGGTTTATATAACAAGCAGCTATACAATTATCTTTTATAAATAAAATATGTTGCGGAAAATATAAAAGGGAACGTTTATACGTTCCCTTTTATAGATTTAAGTAAAACAGTATTTTATGCTATTATATCAATAGTGCTTGTTCCAGATGTACCTGTACCAGAAGTATTTGTCTTAGGTACAGTATTTGGCGTTGTAAGGTTGATATAGTTAGATGCTTTATAAATCTTCCCTGCATAATGCTTAATCTGTTGTGAAAAACCACTATCAGAAGAAAGTACCTTGGATATTTTTGAAGGAGAACATTTAAGCAGCTTTTCTTTATCAACTTTTAGCTTGCCAGAAGCAGATACATTGATACCTATGCTTTCAAGCTGGTCTTTATTGTTTATTATATAGTTCTTGAGCTTCTTGGTTGGACGTGTAATATCATATGCTATTGCGTCGCTTGTACTTGATGACAAGTTATTATATGTATCTACAAAAGCCTTGATATTATTATAAATCCCAACACCATTGTCAGAAGAATATTCCAAATCACGCAATGTTTTGGCAACTTTTGAAAGAGCACTTGAATCTGCTGTTACTAAAATCTTGTTTTCCAGTTTTTTACGTGTAACTTCCCTGGCAGCAGGACGGTTTTTAGAATAATAATTCCTCATTATAAAGTTATAACTTGATGAGGTTGAAGTTGCATTTATAGCCATAATCGCACCTCCCCGGAAATTTTAAATGCACATATACTAATACTTCTCTTTTATTTATCGGCTAAATATGCTATTATTTTAACATTATTATAAAAAATTCATGTATAACATAAGTTTAACATTTTTTATGATACAGCCACAGCCTGGCAATAAAATATATCTGGCGGGCAACAAAAAATCCTAGGGCGTGTTTGAAAATTAAAAAATGCACAAATTATGTAGCTCTGGCAATTCCAAAATTTTACCAACAAAAAGCCATGTGTAACATGGCTTTGCACGCATTTCGCTTGGATGGGATGCGCAGTGGTGCATAAAGCCCTAAAAAACGTGGCTTAAGCACCAGCGCCTCCAAACAGCTGCCTTTTGGTAAAACATTTGGAATTTGCCAGAGTAATATAATCTTTGTGCAGTTTGATGGTTTAAAAGCAATTTTCAAACACGCCCTAGTAAAATAAAAAAGGCTTGTACATTAATAATTTTGAAAGAATATTTCCAGATATATTATGGCTTGTATATTGTTTTTATAGTATTTTGGGATATAATGGTTATAATAGTTAATAAGAGGAGCTTTAGGTTGAAAAATAATTCTAAAGCAGGCTTGTCTTGCTATGTTATTTAAGTTGCAAAAGGCGTAGAATGGGGATATTATATAAAATTATTTTGCCTGTATTATGCTGGCATGGAGGAAGTTATGGAATTCAGGGATATTACTATTGATGATAAGGAATGGATGTCGGAAAAGTTTAAAGAAGACAATAGAAAGGCATGTGAATTCTGTTTTGCCAACTGTTATTTATGGAAACGTATATATCCTTTAAAGGTTGCAGATACATGTGGATGTGCTATACTTAAATATGTATTTGAAGATGATATATATTATGCATTTCCTGTAGGCAATGGTGATAAAAAGAAAGCACTTGAAAAGATTATACGTTATGAACAAACAGAGGGGAATAAGGTGAAAATCAGTGGTATTTTAGAGGAGGAAAAAGACCTTATTGAAAGCTGGTATCCTGGACGTTTTAATATAGAAGAGGACAGGGACAGAAGTGATTATATATACAATACAGAGGATTTGTCACTGCTTGCAGGCAGGAAATACCACAGTAAGAGAAACCATATTGCACGGTTTAAAGATAATCCTGGATGGTTTTATGAAAAGATTACAAAAGATAATGTAGAAGAGTGTGTGAGGATGAACCATATATGGAAGAAGAAACGTGTGGATAAATGGGACGATATGATGCAAGAAGAATATGATGTTGTCAAAGAAGCACTTATGTGTTTTGAAGAACTTGGACTTACAGGAGGACTTCTTAGGAAGGATGGGGAAGTTATTGCTTTTACATTGGGGGAACCATTATCTGATGATACATTTGTAGTGCATTTTGAAAAGGCATTTCCAGAGATACAAGGTGCATATACTATGATAAACCAGCAGTTTGTACTTGCAGAGTGCCAGAACTATAAATATATAAACCGGGAAGAGGATACAGGGGATGAAGGTCTTCGGAAAGCGAAGCTTTCATATCATCCTGTAATATTGTTAAGTAAATATACAGCCTGCCAGAGAGGATAATTGAGAAGGAGGGACAATATGGGTAAAGTTCTTATTGTAGTTGATATGCAGAATGATTTTGTTAATGGAGCACTTGGTACAAAGGAGGCAGAACTTATTGTGCCAAAGGTAACAGAGAAAGTGAAGGATGCAGTAGATAATAACAATGGGGTAATATTTACAAAAGATACACATTATAGTGATTATCTTAGTACAGCAGAGGGAAAAAACCTTCCTGTAGAGCACTGTATAAAAGGAACTGCAGGATGGGAGATTATACCTTGTTTAAGCAGTTATGCACATAATATTATTGAGAAAAATACATTTGGAAGTGTAGATTTGCCAAAGGCAACAGAAGCTTATGATGAAATAGAGCTTATAGGGCTCTGTACTGATATCTGTGTGATATCCAATGCTATTTTATTAAAGGCACATTTTCCAGAGAAGGACATATCTGTGGATGCTGCATGTTGTGCAGGTGTTACACCACAGTCACATAATAATGCCCTTGAAGCAATGAAAATGTGCCAGATAAAAATTAATAATGCATAATTTTACTTAAGCCTTTTAAGGATTTCAAGAGTGTATTCCCATGTCCTGCGGACACTTTCTACATCCATGGATTCCTGAGGGGTATGGATGTTTTTAATATCAGGGCCATAAGATACACAGTCAAGCCCAGGAAGTTTCCCAGCAAAAAGACCACATTCGACCCCTGCATGTATTGCCTGTACTACAGGTTTCTTTCCATACTGTTCTTCAAATACTTCTGTCATAAGGCGGCACAGGGGTGAGTCTTTTTTGTATTCCCATGCAGGATAATCACCTTGGCATGTAATAGTGCATTTAAGTGCTTCTGCCAGGCATTTTATGCGGTTTATAACTTCTTCCTTTTCAGTGCTTATGCTGCTTCTTACAGAATAATTTAACGACACTTCTGTAGAATAGTGATAATAAGCATATCTTTGGTCAGTCTTTGCCATTTGGGAGTACCATTCTCCAGAATTGTGTTTATAACCATATCTTCTGTCAATTTGTGTTATTTTGAGTATGCCAAGATTAAGGGAGGTCTGCACAAGGCCTTCTATATCATGGCTCATGCGCTGTATTCCATTAGGAAAACTTACAAGCGCAGTTATAATCCTTGATGTGGATTTATTATTAAATGCATATCTATTTGACCCTTCTTCTATTTCAATGTTTGTTTTTATACCTGGGTCTGTAGAATAATACTCATTAGAATATATTTTATCTATTTCTTCAATATCTTTCTGTACATCCTCTATAACTGTTCCAGTCTTAAAAACAACTGTTGCATGTGTTTCTCTTGGTATTGCATTATCTTTATTGCCGCCATATATTGAAAATATATTAAACTGGTATTTTTGTGAAAGTAAGTAAAGGGTTCTTCCCATAAGCATATTGGAATTGGCCCGTCCCTTGTCTATTTCAACACCAGAATGGCCTCCTTTGAGACCAGTTATCTTTATTGTGGCAGGTATACCAGATACACCTTTCCTTATTACAGGAAGATGTACAGTAACTGAAGCACCGCCTGCACAGCTTACAAGCAGGTATCCTTCTTCTTCTGAATCAATATTAAGCATAATACGTGATTTAAGAGGTGAACAGTCAAGTGCTGCTGCCCCTGTCATTCCAATTTCTTCATCAACTGTAAATACTGCTTCAATAGGCGGATGTGGGATATTATCTGATTCAAGTATTGCGAGTGCATAAGCTATTGCAATACCATCATCACCTCCAAGTGTTGTGCCTTCTGCGGAAATAATGCCATTATCAAGATGCAGTTTAATTCCATCTTTTTCAAAATTAATATTGCATCCTGCTTCTTTCTCACATACCATATCAAGGTGTCCCTGTATAATTACAGAAGGGGAATTTTCGTAGCCTTTAGTGCCTTCTTTCCATATGATTACATTGTTATTTTCATCTTTAATATATTTAAGTCCATGTTCTATGGCAAAATTGGCACAGAAATTACTTATTGCATCTGTATTGCCAGAGCCATGTGGTATATTGCATATTTCCTCAAAATATTTAAAAACAGGTGCAGGTTCTAAATTTGATAAAATACCCATTTTATGCCTCCTTTTTAGTCTTTTTTACGTGATGGTACTAATATAAAATTATTGCGCTTAAGGGTCTGCATAAATGCAATAACACGGTTAAGCATAGAATCTTTTTCATCAGGAAATGTATCTGACATAATATTTAAAATGTTATAAACTGTATTCCTGCCATCTAGTGCTTTCCACAATACAGAACCATATTTGTCAAGTGAAATATGGCTGGTTTTTGGTTTATGGAGAAGTTTCTGCGCTATCCTATGGTGTATACCCTGGTTTATAACATCTATAACAACAATACCTTCTTCATTTTCAGACCATTTATAATATGGGTTGCGCAGCATTACTGTATCCATATAGTTTTGTGGTATCTTTTTAGTTTTCTTTCTTGCCATTACAGGGCACACACCTTTCTATATATCTTATAATTTGTTTTTTGCTTAGATAGTATACCGGATATAACGGTTTAATCTGCTGCCTGGTCTTTATATAAGGAGAAGAATACAAGTGATGCAAGTAGTATTATAAAGAAAAATACACCACCTGTATTACCAAGTATTCCACCAATATTTATAAAATCTGCAACTGAACCATCTTTAAATGGTATAATTGCAAGTACAGCAAGCAGGATACCTACAAGGCCTTCACCAGCAATAAGGCCAGAACTGTATAATATTCCATTTTCGGTAACAGATTTACGCTCATTATCTGCCTTGCATTTATTTTCTAAGAACCAGCGTATAACACCTCCTGCAAATATAGGGGCTGAAAGGTGTATAGGCAGATAAAGCCCTATAGCAACTGGAAGTATAGGAAGTCCAAGCACTTCTATAGCAACTGCAATACCTACGCCACAGAATACAAGTCCCCATGGAAGTGAACCTCCCATAACACCTTCTACAACAAGTTTCATAAGTGAAGCCTGTGGGGCAGGGAGCTCTGTTGAGCCATAACCCCATGCAGCATTAAGAAGATACATAATGCCGCCTATGGCAAGTCCTGATACTACAGCACCAAAAAGCTCACCAATCTGCTGGCGCATAGGTGTAGCACCAACTATATAGCCTGTCTTTAAGTCCTGTGAAGTATCACCCGCCATTGCAGCAACAATACATATTACAGTACCAATACATATTGCAGAAGCCATTCCTTTATAACCGTTAGTACCAGTTGCTTTTAAAAGTGCAGTTGCTATAAGAAGTGTAGCTATAGCCATTCCTGATACTGGGTTATTAGAAGAACCAACAAGCCCTACCATACGGCTTGATACAGTAGCAAAGAAAAAACCAAATATTACAATTATTAAAGCTCCAAGGAAACTTATAGGAACAGATGGCATAATCCATATTATAACAGCTATAACCAGGGCACCACCAAGTACAAATGGCATTGGAAGGTCTGTGTTGGTGCGGAGGCTTTCTGCTTCTTTATGTCCAAATCCTTTAATTGCTTTGCTAAATGTTTTTACTATAGTTGGAAGTGTTTTTAAAAGGCTTATAATACCACCAGCAGCAACAGCACCAGCGCCTATATAGCGTATATAGCTGCTCCATATCTGGTTTGTAGACATTTCACTTATTATCTTATCAGAAGGTGCCATTATTGTATCTGCACCAAAAAGTGCAATAAGTGGCATAAGTACAAACCATGCAATAATACCTCCAGAAAACATATAGCCTGATATTTTTATACCACATATATATCCGACACCCGCAAGTGCAGGAAGTACATCTATACCAAATCCTGCACCTTTAAGAGGTTTAATCTGCCAGTCCGTTTCAGAAGGAAACAGTTTTATGCCATCAGCAATAAATTTGTATAATGCAGCAATGCCAAGTCCTGAGAATACGATTTTTGACTTTGCACCTCCGCTTTCACCTGCAAGAAGGACTTCTGCACAGGCTGTTCCTTCTGGGAATGGAAGTGTGCCATGTTCTTCTACAATAAGTGCAGTACGCAGTGGAACCATAAAAAGCACACCAAGCAGACCACCGCATATAGTAATAGCAGCAATTTCAAGAAAATGGGGTGCAGATATTGTGCTGTTTTCGTCCGCCCACATAAATAATGCAGGCAGTGTAAATATTGCACCTGCAGCAAGGGATTCACCAGCAGAGCCAATAGTTTGTACCATATTATTTTCTAGTATAGAGCTTTTTCTTAAAATCTTACGTATAATTCCCATAGAAACAACTGCTGCTGGAATTGAAGCAGATACAGTCATGCCTACACGTAGTCCAAGATATGCGTTGGCACCGCCAAATATAACAGCAAGCAGTGCGCCAAGAATTATAGAAGTAATTGTAAATTCAGGCATTACTTTGTCTGCTGGGACATATGGCTTGAAATTCTTATCATTATTCATTTTATACCTCTTTCTTTCTGTGCTGCCAGCCAGCCCTGGGATTATAATTAATATGCCTGTCTGGAAGTCCATGGCTTAGGCATTGGGCACAAATTAAATTTTAATAATTATAGCAAATATTACATAATCTGACAAATCAAATATTTCCTAAATGTAAAAAATATTAAATATATTTTACATTTACAGAAAATAATTGAGTTAGCAGTATTTTTATTATAATATGTTTGATAAAAGACTAAAACTGGTTGCCATAGTTTTTATTAACTTAATATCTGTAGTTATTGCAAGTATAATATGTGTCATAATATTAAATATAAGGTATAGTTTGTATTTTTCATGGATACATATACCTTTAGCTGGAATAATTATTTTTTAATTACTTTTTGATTTTGGTTTTCCAGGATTATTGTTTGTAAGTACAGGCATAATATTCAAGGAAAAGACATCATTTTATAAGATGCTGTATATTACAAGAGGCAAAGTAATTACAGATTTATTATTTCTACTTGCAGGCTCTGCATTTATGCTGCTTGGCAGTTTTTTCTTTTTTATGTTTGCGGTTGCAGGCAATATTATTTCCTTTACAATTATTATAATTACTTATATATGACGTGGAACCTGCGTTATATTGCCATTTGCAGGATATAAAAATAACCAGAAAGTATGCCATTATGTGAAACAGGCATGAATACCACTTGTAAATTCTTGTATTTTATAAGATTGCTGTGTATAATATTAGCAGGTGATGGAAGAATAACAAGTATTATTAACCTGGGGGATATTATGAGGATATTAGTTATTTTTACAGGAGGGACAATAGGAAGTACAGAAAATGGAAGTTATGTGTCACCTGATAAAGAAAAACCATACAAACTTATAAATATGTATAAAAAACTTGCCATTAAAAATAAGGGCAGCAGTAGTGTTATATTTGATATATTAACCCCATACCAGGCACTTAGCGAAAATATTAACTGCAATAATTTCAGGATACTTTCAGAATGTCTGGAAAAAGTAGATGAAAATGCCTATGATGGGGTAATAATAACACATGGCACAGATACCTTACAATATACAGCAGCATTTACAGGTTATATAATGGCAGGGGCACAGATACCAATAGTGCTGGTATCAGCAAATTATGTACTTGAGGATGTCCGTTCAAATGGTGTGGATAATTTTTATTATGCTGTAGAATTTATATGCCATAAGAAGGGCAGGGGAGCATTTGTTTCATACCGTAATATTGGGGATTATCCTAAAATCCACCGTGCGGCAAGACTGGTTATGCACCAGGCATATAGTGATAGTATATATAGCATATGTGATTCATATTATGGATATTTTGATAAAGAAAAGTTTATTTATAATAATAAATATTATCTTAATGATAATATTAAATATAATGGGACAAAAATGTTTAATGTACCATCTGGAAGCTGGCAGTCAGGAATAATGGAAGTACATCCATATCCTGGAATGGAATATATGCTGCCAAAGAATGGTATAAAAGCGGTGCTTCATTACACATACCATTCAGGGACTATATGCAGTACTACACCTGGGTTAAAAGAGTTTGCAGAATATACAAAGTCCAGAGGAATACCTGTGTTTATAACAGGTGCAGGGCTTGGGGCAGATTATGAAAGTGTAGGATGTTATAAGGATTTTGGGTTTTATGTACTGCCAGCAGCGTCACCAGAAGCAATGTACATTAAATTGTGGCTGTGTATTATAAATAATGAGGATACAGCTGGCATAGCAGAAATAATGCAGGTTCCAGTAGCAGATGATATATATGTGTAATATACAATAATAAGATTGGAGAGTGGGGCAATGGATAAAATAAAGTTTTATCTTCCAGATTTTTATAATAAATTTGCTTTAAACCAGTTAATTATAAATATGATGAAAGAATATCCTGAGTGTTTTTATGATAATATAGAAATAGGCGCTGTATATGGATGTTTCCCAGGTTCATTGTGGAATGGCGGCAGGGTATGTCCTGGATATACACGTAAAGAACAGGTTTTAGGTGTGTTAAAGGATTATAATGATAATGGCATACCATGCAGGTTTACATTTACTAACTCACTGTTAGAAGAAAAACATTTGTATGATACATTCTGCAATATGTGTCTTAAACTTGCAGATAATGGAATGAATGAAGTCCTGGTTAATTCACCACTTCTTGAAGAATATATACGCAGTAATTACCCTGGATATAAAATAATACTTTCTACAACAAGGGAAATTAAGGAGATTGAAGAAATTGAAAAGCAGGCATTAAAAGACTATTATATTATAGTGCTTGATAAATCATTTAATAATACAGATAAACTAGAACAGCTTAAAGATAAAGATAAATATGAAATACTTGTGGACTCATTTTGTATGGATTTATGTCCAAACAGTACCAGCCATTACAAGGAAGTTTCAAGGGCACAGCTGGAGTTTGATAGTGCTGTATTTCCTTCATGCCGTGCAATAAACAGGGATTTTTATGAGTTTTTAATTAATGAAACTTTTATTACAGTTGAAGATATATATGGAAAATATTATGAAATGGGATATAATAAATTTAAGCTTGACGGACGTGCATTCAATGTGTACACAGTAATGGAAAGTTATATGTACTATCTTGTAAAACCTGTGCACAGGGACAGGGTAAGGCTTTCTGTTATAAAAGCCTTAGACCGTCTGGAGTAACAGGGCATGTAATAAAAGTAAAAGCTGGAAGGGCGGAAATTGTTGTGGCAAAAGAATTAAAGACTAACGCTATGAGGATATTAGATAAAAATAAGATTGAATATGAATTAAATACATATGAATGTGATAATTTTACAGATGGGAAATCTATAGCAGACATGCTTGGGCAGGATTATAATATTTCATTTAAAACGCTTGTAGCTGTTGGAAAAAGTAAGCAGTATTATGTATTTGTAATTCCAGTTGTAGAGGAGCTGGACTTAAAGCAGGCGGCAAAGACAGCAGGTGAGAAGAATATTGTACTGCTTCATGTTAAAGATATTAACCAGGTTACAGGTTATATAAGGGGAGGATGCACACCTATAGGCATGAAGAAACAATATCCTTCATTTATCCACATTAGTGCAAAAGACTATGATAAGATAATTATAAGCGGAGGCAGGCTTGGGACACAGATTATAATTAACCCAGATGACCTTGTGAAGGTTACAAACGGGAAATATGCAGATATAATCATACATTGATATTAACAGGAATGGAGGATTATTTAATGAAAGAACGTGAACATGTCAGGGGATGGAAGAAACAGACTAATAATAAGTTTTTAAATATGTATGAGGCAGAAGCAGTAGATGCCAATGGCAATACATTTTCGTATTACTTTGCTACAAGGAGGGAAGATGGGCAGCTTATGTGCCAGACAGGCAAGTTGTGGGCAGAAGGTGCTGTATTTTATGCACTTCTTAAAGAAGACCCTTCTAAAATAGTGCTTGTAAGGCAGTACAGGTATCCAGTAAATGATTATGTATTTGAACTGCCTGCTGGGCTGGTTGACAAGGGGGAGACAGCATGGGAAACAGCAGTAAGGGAAATTAAAGAAGAAACAGGACTGGATTTTGAGCCATATACAGATTATCCTGATTGCCTGAAAAGGCCATTTATACAGAGCCAGGGTATGTCTGATGAATGTGATATAACAGTATATGGTTATGCGTCAGGGACACCTTCACTTGAAGGCAATGAAGCAACAGAAGATATAGAAGTTATTATTGCAGGCAAGGAAGAAGTGAAAGAGATACTTTCTGAAAAACTTGTTACTATGAGGACATATTACCTGCTTATGCAGTTTTTAAAAAGTGACCCTGGCAACCCATTTGAATTTCTAAATATATAAATAGCATAAGAATGGAGGGCTGAATATGAAGGTGGCCTGGAAAAGAGCATTGGCTATGGCAGCAGTAATTTCTATAACAGCCAGTGCAGCAGGATGCAGCCACAAACAGGAAAAAACTCCAAAGCCAAAGCCACAGGCAACAGCTGTTGTTGATAATGGAAATACAGATGCAAAAGGTAAAGGGGAAGGACAGGCTGATGTACCTCTTGTTATAGGCTGTAATAAATTAGATGGGAAATTTAACCCTTTTATTGCAAAAAGTGAAGATGACCAGCAAGCATCAGGTTTAACACAGATTTACCTGCTGGAAAATGACCGCAATGGAAATGTTGTATGTAATGGGATTGATGGTGAGATAAGAGCATATAATAACAGGGATTATACCTATTATGGACCTGCTGATGTAAAAATTACCTATAATAAGAAAAAAGATGAAACAGTATACAAAATAACTTTGCGTGATGACCTTAAGTTTAGTGATGGTGAACCTGTTACAATAGATGATGTGCTGTTTACTATTTATGTTTTATGTGATAAAAGCTATAAAGGCACTTACAGTCTTGGCAGACAGGATATCAGGGGATTGTCAGAATACCAGAAAAATAAGAAAGTAAAAAGTATTGCTGGTATAAAGCGCATTGATAATTATACAATGTCTGTTACAACAAATGGATTTGATATATCTATGGTACAGTCATTAAGGATACCAATATGCCCTCTGCATTATTATGGAAATAAACAAAAATATCATTATAACAGGAATAAATTTGGCTTTAAAAAGGGTGATGCATTATCAGTGTGTGGCAATAAGAAGCCACCAATAGGTGCAGGGGCATATAGGTTTGTAAAGTATGAGAACGGAATTGTATATTATGCTTCCAATGAGCTTTATTATAAGGGCTGCCCTAAAATTGCCTATTTACAGCTTAAAGAAATGGAAGATATTTTAAATGCTGCACAGGAAAAAATTAATAAAGCTATAGAAGAAGAACAGGCACAAGGGATAAATTATAATAATGATACACAGCCAGAAAGCACAGTAAAACCATCCAGTGTACCAGAAGGCACTATTAACCATAATCCAGAAGCACTTGAAATGACAGAAGGCACGGTTGACATTATTAATACAGAATTATCAGAAGAAAACCTTTTCTGGCTGGCATATGCCAACTCAAATGGTGAAATATCAGGTAATAAAATTGCCACAAGTTTTGTACCAGAAGGAGTATACCAGTATATAGGTATAAATGCAGGGAATGTAAAGGCAGGCAGGAATATTTACAGTAAGGAGTCTAGAAATTTAAGAAAGGCATTTGCAACTGCATTTAGCGCATTTAAAGATGAATTATATAATAGTTATACAGAATATGCAAGATTAATACAATATCCCTTATGGCTTCCATATACTAATGGAAAAGAAGAGGAAATGCCATTTTATAATAAAGATATAAATGGAAATGTAATATATAAAGAAGATGCAGATGATATAGAGAAGTATGAAAATGTAAAGGAAGCTGTGCTTTCATATCTTGAGGCAGCAGGTTATACAATAAATGGTATGTCAGTGACAGAAGCGCCAGATGGAGCAGAGAAGTCATATACTTTAATACTTGATGGCGGAAGCAGCAGCCCTTTATACCAGATGGCGTCTAAAACAGCAGCATTATTTAAAGATATTGGCATGGAACTTAAAATTACTGATATACAGAAAGAAAATCCATCAGGAAAAAAGCCAGGAAATAAAAAAAGGGTGCCAGCGGATTTATGGTCTGGTGAGTCCAGGGGTAATGCTGGCGGCAGCCTGTATAACCAATATATAAATAATAACTGGTTTGGGCTTTCCAGGTCTGGCATAAGCAAGCTGTTAAAGCATGCAGATAGTACTGTAAGAGAGTCAGGACGCCAGAAACGTTACATGGATTGTTACAAAAATATATGGAATCTGGCAGCAGAAGTCCCATTAAATGAATTACAGTCAATAGATTTATATAGTTCAGCCCGTATTGATATTGATACAATGCCAAAGGATGTAACTGTATATTATAACTGGTTTGATGAGATAGAAGATATTGAGATGAAATAATATTAAAAGGGCTGCCGCATTAAGAATGAAATATACAAGATATATTATTCTGGTAAAATAAATTTTCTGTATCTTGTATAAGACTTTCTTAATGCGGCAGCCCTCTTTTGATATTACCAGGAAACTGATGTAATCTTAAAGCGTAAGCAAGGACGTCTGCTTTTTATAAAAGATAAGTATAAATCATATAATAATGGCAAATGCTTCCTCCAAGTACAAACAGGTGGAAGATTTCATGTGAGCCAAAATTTTTATGAAGGTTATTGAAGACAGGAAGTTTCAATGCATATATAATACCACCTATAGTATATATAACACCACCTGCAAAAAGCCATGCAAAGGCTGTAGAAGATATTGCTGTAAAAAGTGGTTTAAATGCAAATATACAAAGCCATCCCATTAAAATATATATTGTGGAATTAAGCCATTTTGGTGAATTAATCCAGAATACAGTAAGTATAAACCCACATACAGTAAGGCTCCATATAAGAATAAGGAGAGGGATGCCAGATGGCTTAGGTAACGCAAGAAGGCATATAGGTGTATAAGTTCCTGCTATAAGAAAATAAATCATTATATGGTCAAATTTCTGTAAAATGCATGTTATGGTTTCCGAAGCGTATATGCTATGGTACAATGTACTTGCGAGATACAAAAGTGCCATGCTTGAAATAAATACTGCTGTTGCAATAACAGGAAGATGTGTCCCGTTTCCAGAAGCTTTGTACAGGATTGGCACAGCCCCGGCAACAGAGAGAAGAATTCCTATAAGGTGTGTTATTGCACTGCCTGGTTCTTTCAGAAAGCTTTTATGCACTGGTGGTTCTTCTTCTGTTATAACAGACCCATGTGTTGAAACTGAAATAGTACCATCAGCATTGGTGTATATAGATGGTGCTGCTACGCCAGCATGGTCTGGCATATGTTTTTTTTGTTTATTTACTGGTTTTGAAATTGCTGTCATATGATTACCTCCTTGTAAAGTGAACTGGTTTAAAAATTTTCCATTTATTAAAGAATTATTCCTTAGGTATCCATATGTATATGATATGATACTTAATAAGAAATTATTAGCTATATGTATATTATATAGGGTGGAATAAAATGACATGTAGTTTTGAAAACTATGTATTATATATTATAATACACTAATACCAGGTATAATGCAAGTAAAAAAGAGGGATATAATAACATATTTTGTGGGCAAAATGCATAAATACAGTAAACTGAAGGCAACAAGCTTTATAAACTTCTGGTATAACATTTATAGAAAGGATAGAGGAATGGATTTAAAAATTGGAGATGTAATAAAAATGAAGAAACAGCATCCATGTGGAAATAATGCATGGGAAATAATGCGGACAGGTATGGATATACGTCTTAAGTGCGGCGGATGTGGCCACCAGGTTATGCTTCCAAGGAAACAGGTTGAGAAAAGTTTCAGGGGGTTTATAGAAAAGCAGGATGAACAAGATGATAATATTAATAGCCAGATATAATTTCTAGCTATTTATAACTGTGAACAATAATAAAACAAATAAATACAAATCTTATAAACTTCAATTAGTCTTTTGAAAATATTATAAAAAACATGCTATACTTTAGCAAGAACCGGGTCAAGAAGTTGTCTTACTTCTAATGTGCATTCTGCATAGATTTTTAAAAATTCAAGGAATGGGAAAATACCAAAATACTGTCCCACGTATACAACTACCTCTTTTGGTTTGGTTTCTTTGTAGTTTTTGGCAACGACAGGCAAGGATTTGCCTGTGTAAGCCTGCCCTTCTTCAAGGTTTTTGTATATCTGGAAGAAAAGGTAGCCAGCCAGGGTCATTATAATATGGAAAGTAATATAATTGTATTTTGTACTTTTAAAACTGCTTAATTTCCAGAAATCTTTCATCTGGCGGAAGTCTTCTTCTATTTCTGGGCGCAATTCATAT